>Ga0210408_10000033_pt1 | contig 205527 bp, 153 predicted proteins | sample IncBWH4MmetaG_FD_155471 | JGI IMG/M metagenome (GOLD analysis project Ga0210408, IMG submission 155471) | Forest soil microbial communities from Barre Woods Harvard Forest LTER site, Petersham, Massachusetts, United States - Inc-BW-H-4-M | ecosystem: Environmental > Terrestrial > Soil >...
ATCAATGCAATGGGGAGCAGCCTTGCGGCCACTCCCCGACCCATTGCCTTGATGAGTCTCCCACTGGTTATTCCTGGGCGGGTTGCTCTCCAGCAGAGCCCGCTTACGCTTCACCAGCTAATGCCATTATGCAAGACAAGGGTACAGTGTGAGTCGTAAAATCATTCCAACCGTTAGGTGTAGCGGAGTTTCACTGTCTCACCCAAGGGGTGCACTCCAGGCCAATGTTTATGCCCCTTGTAGCGGCGTAGCGGCTGTAGCGGCATTTTTTTCACCCCCGAGATTCCCGCCCGCGTAAGAGATAACTCGCAGTCTGTCTGAGCTATTTTTGGTGGAAGCTCCGGCCTTCAGGCCGGGGAAAGATATTGTTCCCCAATTGCCCTGTTACACGATTCATTACACTACGCGCTTGGGTGTCGTTTTGCGGCAGTCTTCGCAAAGACCATAGATTTGAAAGGTATGGCGGGTGGCGTCGAAGTGGTATTTGCGGCCAATCTCCTCTTCCAACTTGCCCACTTCGGGCGAGAAGAATTCCACTGAGACCCCGCACTCTGTGCATACCATGTGATGATGACTGCGGCGGTTGAACTGATGTTCATACCGGGCCACGCCGTCGTGAAATGCAACTTCGCTGGCTAGGCCGCACTCAGCCAGCAGCTTAAGCGTCCGGTAGACGGTGGTAAATCCGATTTTGGGATCCTTTTTTCTGACCAGACGGAACAATTCATCGGTGGAGAGATGATCGCGGGTCTCAAGAAATGTGCGCAGGATGGTGTCCCGCTGCTCCGTATGTTTCAAGCCAACGCGCTTCAAGTGTTTAAAAAAAATGTCCTGAGCTTCGCGCATGGCTTCGCGTGTGGGCGGGGCGTGATCGTCAATTCTTCTCTGCAACATAATTCTGAAGTGACTTCCACCGGAAAGATAGCACGAGATGCTGAAAATGAAAATGAATTTCATTTTCAATAGAAATCACTGGCCACCCCAGTGCGGGTCAATCATCCCTCCGCCAAATGCCCGATTGTGAACTTTACGGTCCCCACTTACAATCTTCTCCCATGGCTACTTCCACTGTTGCTTCCCCGGCCCAGACCAAGACTCGGAGGCGTGCGGGCCACCTGCTGTTTCGGACCGTCCTGGCTTTGCTGGCGCTGGTCGTGCTGGCTGCTGCGGGAGTGTTTCTCTGGTATTACAGGATCGCAAAGGTTTCCCTTGCCCAGCTCGATGGGAGCATTTCGGTCCAAGGTATTCACGCGCCGGTCTCTGTAATTCGCGATGCCCAGGGCGTACCCCATATCAGCGCGGCCAATCTGGATGATCTCTTCTTTGCCCAGGGCTACACTACGGCACAAGACCGCCTATGGCAGATGGACATCACCCGGCGTTTTGCCGCTGGGGAGACCTCGGAGATTTTTCCGCAGTCCTCCGGACCCGGCGGCGGACGCAATCGGACAACCAACAGCGCAGCCCCGGCCCTCACCTGGCTTGATCACGACAAGCGGCAGCGCATCCTTCGCCTGAAACCTATAGCGGAAAGAGTGGCCCAGAGACTTTCCGAGCGTGACCGCGCTTTTTTTGAGGCCTACACGCGCGGAGTCAACGCCTACATCGAGCAGCACCAGGACAATCTGCCTATTGAATTTCATGTGCTTCGCTATTCCCCCAAGCCCTGGACCGTTGCCGATTCCGTCCTCGTTGGATTGGGCATGAGTGAGCTGCTGAACCCACAATACGAGACTGAATACTGGCGGGAGAAGATTACTGCCCGGCTTTCGCCTGAATTGGCTGCCGACTTGTATCCAGCCAGTTCATGGCGTGACCGTCCGCCAGCCAGCGCCGCTGACGATGGCGCCTCCACGCTCTCCGTGCCCGAAGCGCCGCATCCGGACCAAAAACCGGCCTCCACCAGCGGCACCAGCTTGCTCCATCGCCGAACAATCGACCGCGACTGCGAGGCCTGCTTGCCCGGATCGAACAACTGGGTCATCTCCGGCGCACATACGGTCACTGGCAAGCCGCTCTTGTGCAATGACATGCACTTGCCGCATCAGCTTCCCGGCACCTGGTACGAAGTCCATCTCCACTCCGGGGATTACAACGTGGCTGGAGTCAGCCTGCCCGGGTTGCCGTTTGTCATCGTAGGACACAACCAGCGCATCGCCTGGGGCTTCACCAACCTGAATCCCGATGTACAGGACTTGTTTGTCGAAGAATTTAATTCCGCAGGTGAATACCAGACGCCTGCCGGCTGGCAGAAGCCTGAAGTGGACCATGAAATTATCCACGTAAAAGGCAAACCCGATGTGGCCCTGGATGTGGTGATCACACGTCACGGAGCCATCGTGACCGAACTCCTGCCGGGTGAGACCCGCAAGGTTGCTCTACAGTGGGTGATCTATGACGAGAGTAATATTGCCATTCCTCTTTATGATGTAAACACCGCGCAAAACTGGGAGCAGTTCCAAAAAGCGTTTTCGCAGTTCGCTACGCCTTCGCAGAACGTTGTCTATGGCGATGTGGATGGCCACATCGGTTATCAACCCATGGGACGCATTCCAATCCGGGCCGGTGGTGATGGGACGATGCCGGTCTCCGGCGCAGACGGCAAGCATGATTGGATCGGATACGTGCCCTTCGAAGAACTGCCCAGCCTCTATGATCCGCCTTCCGGATTCATTGCCACGGCCAATTCCCGCATCACGCCCAATGGATATCGCCGTTTGCTGGCCACGCAATGGTTCCCACCCTACCGTACCGACCGCATCTATCAGATATTGGAATCAGCCAACAAGAAATTCAGCTCGGAGGACATGCTCTCCCTCCAGACCGACATCACCTCCGAATACGATCGCTTCTTCGTCGACCGCTTTGTCTACGCCATCGATCACAGCTCCAAGGCCAGTGAGCGAGTACGCCAAGCAGCGGACATCATGCGCGGATTTGACGGACGCATGCTGTCTGACTCCGTCGCTCCTACCATCGAGGTTCGTTCGCGCCTTGCATTGTGGAAAAAATTGCTCCAGCCCAAGCTGGGAGACGCATGGGAAGATTATGAGTGGTCGGAAGCTCCGGTGGCTCTGGAGAGTATTGTGCAAAACCAGCCGGCTCGCTGGCTGTCTCCCGGTTATAGCAACTTCAATGATCTGTTGACGGCTGCGGTGGAAGAAGCCATTCAAGATGGCCCTTCCGATCTCAAATCATGGAAATACGGAGAGGCTTTCCCGGTAGAGATTAACCATCCGCTGTTCGGGCAAATTCCATTTGTAAACCGCTTGACAGGCCCAGGACGGCATCCGCAATCCGGTGGCGGCTACACCGTTAAGCAGGTCGGCAGACGTTTTGGTCCGTCGGAGCGCATGACCGTGGATTTCTCCAATCTGGATAAGTCAACGTTGAATGTGGTGGTCGGGCAGTCTGGCCAGGTCTTCAGTCCCTATTACATGAACCACTGGGACGCCTGGTACAACAACAAGACCTTCATCCTGCCATTTTCAGATGGAGCCGTGCAGTCGGCGCGGGCACATGAGCTGACATTGATGCCGAAATAGCTGTTAGGCAATGGGACCAAGTACTCAGAAGCCATCCTCTAAATGGTTCAAAATTGGGTTTGGTGATTGCGTTTGGTGGTTGCGTTTGGTGGAAGAGCGGGCCTTTAGGCCCGCGTTAAATGCGGGTAAAAAGCAGGGCTTCAGCCCTGGTGTTTCAAGAGTGCCATTTATGAGATGACTTCTAGTTGTTTGCCTTTAGTAAAACTGCGCTGGCGGGCCGTTTCAGCGCGCGTTCATCCACTCGTCCGAAAATGCAATCACCGGGACTTTTGCGCGAAGCTGCTCATAGACACCGTAGGAGTCGGTATATAGATATGGAAAACACCGCAACAGGTACAGGAACTGCGCAGTCCGATACTAAATTTCTTGGTCATCCTCGCGGTTTGGCCACGCTCTTCTTCACAGAGATGTGGGAACGTTACAGCTATTATGGCACCCGCGCTCTCCTCATTCTATTTATGACCTCCCATGACCATGGGGGCATGGGCTTTTCCGTGGTGAAAGCGGGAGCGATTTACGGCTTCTACACGGCCATGGTGTACCTCCTTAATTTGCCGGGTGGCTGGCTGGCAGATCGCGTCATTGGGCAGCGCAAGGCTGTGCTCTTTGGAGGAGTCCTCATCTCAGCCGGCAACTTCTGCCTGGCGGCCCCCAATGTGATGGTGTTTTATGCTGGCCTGGGCTTGCTGATGGCCGGTACAGGGCTTCTCAAGCCCAACGTGAGCACCATCGTTGGTCAGCTTTATGCTACCGGCGACAAGCGCCGCGACTCAGGCTTCTCTATTTTCTACATGGGCATTAACCTCGGAGCGCTTTTTTCGCCCTTGATTTGTGGATGGGTCGCAGCAAAATTCGGCTGGCGGATGGGTTTTGCGGTTTCGGGTGTGGGCATGGTGGCCGGCCTGATCCAATACGCATTAGGCGGGAAACATCTGGGGAGCGCCGGGCTCCAGCCTTCCAGCTCCGGGGATCCAGCGCGAGACCGCGCTCAAAAGCGCAACGGCGCTATCGTGGCGATCGCCATACTACTGGTTCTGGTTGTATTGGGAGGGCTGGCCTCAGCCGGAATCATCCAACTCACAGCTACGGCGATTGGCAACGGACTGGGCTGGGTCTTGCTGGTCATTTCGGTCGTGGTGTTTTCGTGGATGATCTTCGGCAGGGGATGGTCGGCCGAGGAGCGCAAGCGGGCGGTCGCAATTCTCGTTCTTTTTGTTGCGGCCGCGATCTTCTGGGCCGCATTCGAGCAGGCCGGATCGTCGCTGAATCTATTTGGCGAAAGCAAGACGAATCGCCACGTTCTAGGCTACGAATTTCCCGCAGCCTGGTTCCAGTTCGTGCAACCGGCCTTTGTCATCCTGCTGGCGCCGCTATTTGCCTGGCTCTGGCTGGCGCTCAAACGGCGCGAACCATCGAGTCCCGCTAAATTCGCTTTCGGGCTTGTACTGGGCGGACTGGCTTTCGCCATCATGGTGCCTGCCGCGCGCGGTACACAGGTGTCGCCATTGTGGTTGATTGGGTGTTATTTGTTGCAGACGCTCGGCGAGCTGTGCCTGAGTCCTGTAGGCCTGAGCGCCATGACCAAACTCGCACCCGCGCGTGCTGCCGGATTTGTGATGGGCATCTGGTTTCTGGCAACCAGTATTGGGGACTGGTTGGCCGGTAAGGCAGGCTCTCTCTTTGAGTCGATGCCGCTCCCAAAATTGTTCGGCTCGGTCGCCGCGATCAGCGTCGTCGCGGCGATTATCTTATTTTTGCTGGTTAAACCAACCAAGCGATTGATGTCCGGAGTATCTTGAACTGATCTTAGATGCTGCGTAATGCTTGCCTGGAGTTCTGCGCTCCTCGCACATCTCCGACCTGGTCAAGCAATGCTATGGCCTTTTCAAGGTGAATTCGTGCCTCCTTCATATCGCCCTGGCGCAGATACAGAGTGCCTAGATTATGGTATGACTTTCCCGCGCTATGCTGATCACCGATACGTTCAAAAACCTTCAAGCCTTTGAGATAATATGTCAGTGCTTGCACTAAATCGTTCATGAGCGTATACACAACACCCAAATTCATAAAGGCAGTAGCAACTTTGGGTTCATCACCGCGCTTCTCATCAAATGCTATGGATTTTTCATACATCTGAATGGCTTCTGGATAGTTTCCAAGCTCCCTGTGGAGATTTCCGAGGTTTCCATACTTGTCACTTACACCCCGATAATCGTTCATTCGCAATTGTATTTCCAGCCCCTTCTGATATACATCCAGAGCCTGGCTGAATTCTCCTCTCTGCGCATAGACATTTCCGAGATTGCCGTAAGCTCTGCCAAGGCGCAAATCATCTTTGCCCTTGATGCTGCTTTGCAGGCTTTTCTGGTGGGCGTTCAAAGCCTCGTCTAAATTGCCTAACTCCTCATAAATCGATCCCAGCACAGCATAGGCGCCTGCCAAAAATCGCTGGTCCCCTGCTTGTTTGCCGAATTCCAGGCACTTTTCAATATATTGAAATGCCAACGAGAATTTCCCCTGGTAGAAGCATGTAAAACCCATTTCATAATAGGCGCTGGCAACCATGCTGTCGTCACCCATACGCTCCGCTATCGTCAGCGTGCGCTGATATAACATCATGGCTTCAGAGTAATCTCCCCGGTCATGACAGATGCCGCCCAGACACTGTACTGCTTCATATTGAAGATAAAGATTTTTTTCTCTCTCTGCAGCCTCTGTTCCCATCAAGAGATACTGCTCAGATTCTTGCATTTGTTCCAATCTGTAATACTTCTTGCCTTTCTCAATCAATTCCGAGGCGGTCATACTTTTTGGATCCCGAGCGCCGTTTGGAATTCCAGCTCTCTGCTCGCTCATGAACTTTATGATCATTTGACCCACAACTTCGTCCGGTAGCGAAGCGAGTTGCGGATGTTGTTGCTTAACCATGCTGATGGCCTGCTTCAATTCAGACGGAATCGCCATACTGTTCCTCTCAAAGATTGAGTTGAATTAGAATGTCCAACTGTCAGCCGTTCCACTTGGAAGCCCGCTCCAACTCGGGCAACATTTTGAAGACAGCATTCATTAATTTATCCAGCTCGTCTTCCAGCCACACAAACTTGACCTGGCCGCCCCGCTTCGTAAGTTCATATTCGATCCGATAGTCGCTAAACACATCGAAGGGAATCATGGTCTCCGCCCCATGCCTTTTAAGTAAAATAACCGGCTTGCCCAATCCTTTCAGTAAGCCGGCTTCATAGAGGACGTTGGGGTTGTTCCCGGTTATTTCCGCAAGCCCAAAGTGGACGCTGTGCAACTGGTCATACATGGATTTGAGAATGTTCAGATCGTGCACGCCTTTGGCTGGCGCAATTACCTCGATGCCATAAGCGGGCATCGCAAAATAGCGCTGGATTTGCTCCATTAACTGGTAGTTTTCTTCAATGTTGTAGTCAAAAGCAAAAAAGCAAGTGCGTCGTTCAGCCAGCTTGATCTGAGGCTGCCTGCGTTTGAACTCGCTGAGTTCAATTTCCTGCTTAGCGCTTGCCATCTGCAACTCTTCCAGAGCACGCGCATTCCTGATCATGGTCAAGATGGCCGTATTGTTTGTGGTGAAAATAATCTCCGCATTTTCTGGAGATACATAATGGTGGGCAAACATTGCTGCATTGTTATAAATAGCGCTCAACGCCAGGCGAAACGTTTCATTGCGGTTCATGTCGCGCAGTTGTTGCATCAATGAGTTGGCCATGTTCAAGTGCAGTACAAGGTCGTCTCCGGTAGCGCGCAAATTTTTCTTCTGTGCCATTTTTCGAAACATCAGCTCAATCTGACTGGCGTTCACCCCCAATTCGCGCCCAAGGACCTGCAATCCAGCTATGTCTTTGTCGTCGCGCTCCATGGGTTTGGCCACGAGCACCGCGGGAACTGTAGTGGGATCAAATGCCATAGCACGCGCTTCTTTTGACAATTGGAGTTTGAATTGTCTCTCCAGGTCATGCCACTTTTCATCCATTGTCTCGGGGATTTTGAAGATGATGTTTGAACCTGACTCCAACCGTTCCAGTCCAGCATTCTTGCGGGAGGCATACTTTTCCAGAAATTCTTCTTCCATGCCCCAACTGGCATCAATCACCGGCAACCCTTTGTGGGAAAACAACAGCTTATGTTGTGTGCCCGTGCCCCGTTCGGAAAAATAATAGATAACGCCTTTGGAGCGCTTCAGATATTCCTTGATCGACAGCCATCCGTCACTGGTGCTGACTCGCGCCAGGTCACAAATGCGATCAAAAAAATCATCGCTATCGAGGGCCCTGGCTTTTATTGTGTTGTTGTAAGCACCGACTACCATGTCCAATGTCTCGGGATCATTCTTTTCCAGATGAGTAAGAAATCCAAGAATGAGGTCCCCTAACAAGTCGGTAATGATGGAATATTTGCCGTCGCGTACCACCTCGTCTCGGCTGACAGTAGGGGTCAGCGCCGGAGAATTGATAACTCCTTTGATAAAACGCGCCCACCCGGGTAGCAGCGACTTGTCATTGGCCTTGATGAACATCCGCGAAATGTAGATATCGACCTCGCCGAAATCCCGGGTCAACTCGAACGGAATCATTGGCACAAACAGCAGACCATCCAAAGGCAGCGGTTCAGAGAATTCGAAAGGCAAGACGGCAATTGGATACAGGTTATAGCGGTCTTTGATGTAGTCTGAAAAGTCGGCCTGCCCACTCTTTTCTTTCCAGGGCGGCGTGCAACTGTTGACCTGGCCTCCCTTGAGATAAATTGGAATGGAGAGGAAGTCGGCATATTTCTTGATGGCTTGCCGCAAACGTGCTTCATCCAGAAGGACCAAACTGCTTTGGTTCAGGTGAAGCACCATTCGCGTGCCCGGTTCGGGTGCACTATCTGGCTCGACCGTATAGTGAATATCACCTTCACAAACCCACTTATATCCCGATGCACCTCTTCGGCAGGAACGGGTATAAACCTCGACCTTGTCAGCCACTGAAAAAGCGGACAACAATCCAATCCCGAATTGACCTATAAGCAAAAGTGCTTCTTGCGCATCGACCTTGCGCAACTCCTCACGTTGCAATTTGGTAAAGCCTTGGCCAATCGTGGACAAATAATCGTGGAGCTCCGATTCAGTCATGCCCATGCCGTTGTCGGCAAAGGTAAGCGTCCCCGCTTTTCTGTCGTAAGAAACATCAATTCGGGGGGACGGGCCAGGCTGCTCTTTGCTGCGAATAATGCATGTGTCGTGAGCATTCTGGATCATTTCACGCACAGCCACGTCAGGTTCGGCATAAATATTGCTGCCCAGCATTTTCAGCAGGCCAGGCATGTTGATCCTAATTTCGTGTTGTGTCGCCATAGTGCCTCTCGGAAAAGATGCCAATTTATATTGTCAGAGCATGGGGCATACAAAATAGGCCGCCGGAACGTACTGCATCGCAATCCCTCTCAGGAGTCCGTCTTTAGATAGTGAAAATCGAGGTTGAGGCGTTTCAAGAAATCTCACAGAAATATGACCTGAGTTGTGCACACTTGGGACTGTTGGGAACAGTCGTTGCTCAATATCTCTGGCCCGTTGAAAAACAAGGATTTATCAAGCACACATCCACTGATTGAGACCAGCGGGTGAATCGAAATTCCCCGTCCATCCCAAATTAGCCCCAAACCGCTAACATCTGACGATTCGTGTGTTTTGGGATTTGCAGCAGCCCGGTGGCCCTTTACGGGTCTATCTGCAGCACATCAAAGGCTTTTCCGGCCACATCGATCTGCGTGGGCGTCAGCGCATCTGTAGTGGTATCAAAGATGTCCAGTTCGCCGCCTTCGCATACGTAAATCACGTTGCGGTTGGAAATTGGCTGGATGCCAGTTACATCGAAGATTGAACGGAGACCCCCAAAGGCAGGAATGATAACGGCACTCGAACTGGTGTTGAAGATCGTCAGGCAGCCTTTGGTGGTGCCTGGAGTGGGACCCGGAGACGTTGTGCAGGCTACGGCGCCAATATAAAGACGGTTGTTGCTGCCGACCCTCATTTTCGTATGTTGCCCATCGGTGATGGCAACCGGGGCCGATGCAGTCATAGTGTTGGTATTGATCGCCTGGACTGTTCCTGTAGGGCTGCCGACGGGCGTTCCGGCAACAAACAATGTGGGACCACTGAGCACGCCAACCGTGGCTCCTGAGACAGTGACTTTCGGGGTGATGACCGGCACTGCGCCACTGAAATCCACTAACACCACGCTGGCCGTGGTTCCGCCACACTCCGCTCCGCAGTTAAGAATAAGGGCACGAGTATCGCTTCCGGCAAACACCCCGGTAAAGGGTTGATCTCCGGCTGATTCAGCGATAAGGGTAACGGCCTTGGTGCCAGTATCGATGACAGAAAAAGCATTGGCATTAGCGCCGCTTTGATTCTGAGGGTCATCACTAAAAGCCAGCAGCTTGCTTCCATTAGGGCTCAAAACCAGTCGGTGAACGCTGGGCACATTTACCATGCTAAAACTGCCATCGGCAACGCTTACAAATGCCACGAAGCCTGAATTGCGTACAGCGGCGTAGACCGTCTTGCCGTCGGGACTTACGGCAATATCTTCGACTCGAGAGCTAAGAACTGGTTGTGGACCTGCCTGTTCTTTAACGTTATCGAACAATCCAACATTGTTCCCGGTACTGCCTATAACCGCTGTGACGCCGCCGTTGGCCGCCATCTGCGAAGCGCCGAAAACCGTAAAACTTCTGGTGGAAAGCGTGTCGGCCTGCGCGTCCATGATCGTGACACTTCCCGCTTGTTGGTTCGAAATCAATACCCTTTTCTTGATTCCGCTGGTGGCAACCTGGTTGGAGGTGGAATTGGAGTTGTATCCTCCGCAGCCCGCAAGTGCGGCGGCCAGAACAACAATTCCAAATCTCAGGGAATACCGGGGAAACTGTAGCGTGTTACACAGAGCTGGTTTCATTGTGATGAGACCCTGATTATAACAGAGCTTTTTTGAGCGCTTCCGAGATGACCAGAGCGGCACGGGTAGGGTATCCTTGGATTTTAAGCTTCACGCAATGTCCAAAAACCTTATAAGTCGGCTGCAAGACGGCCCAGTCCTTTGTGACGGAGCCATGGGGACCCTCCTCTACGCCAAAGGTGTCTTCATCAATAAATGCTACGACGAATTGAACCTGACGCAGCCGGACCTGATCCGCAATATTCATCAGGAGTATATGAATTGCGGCGCTGAGGTGATCGAAACCAATACCTTTGGGGGCAATTCATTCCGGTTGTCGCGCTACGGACTCGCCGACAAACTGCGTGACATTAATCTTCAAGGCGTCCGGCTGGCCCGCGAAGCCGCTGATTCGTCCAATCTCAAGAAGGCTACCTCCGTGTTGGTTGCCGGTTCAGTTGGACCGATTGGGGTCCGCATCGAACCTCTCGGCAAAGTTTCCCGGGAGGAGACTCGGGAATCATTCCGGCAACAGGTCGCTGCGTTGCTTGAAGGTGGAGTTGATCTGATCATCCTGGAGACTTTCGGCTACTTGGAAGAGCTGCACCAGGCCCTTCTGGCCGTTCGCGATGTCTCATCGGATATCCCGTTGGTGGCCCAAGCCACCATCGATGAAGAAGGCAACTGCCTGGACGGCGCCAGCGCTGAAACTTTCGCTACCAAACTGGACGCCTGGGGAGCAGATGTTATTGGCTGCAACTGTAGCGTCGGTCCTGTAGCCATGCTGGAAGCCATTGAGCGCATCCGGCGGGTAACGAACAAGCCACTTTCCGCCCAGCCCAATGCCGGCATCCCGCGCAATGTTGAAGGACGCAATATCTATCTATGCTCGCCCGAGTACATGGCCAGCTATGCGCGCAAGTTTGTGAATGCCGGAGTTGTTTTTGTTGGTGGCTGCTGCGGAACTACCCCTGAACACACCCGCGCCATGAAAGGCGCGCTGCGTGCGGCTGATATCAAGGGCAGGAATAGCAGCTTTCCCGTGACAACCGAGCGCCCGCGTGAATCAAGCATGACTCCTGCTCCTCTAGCCCAGCGGTCCTCAGTGGGCAAAAAGCTGGCCTTGGGTGAATTCGTGACCATGGTGGAGATTGTTCCACCCAAAGGCATTGATTTCCGCAAAGAGATTGAAGGTGCAAGATATCTGAAATCGGTGGGGATCGATGCCATCAACATTCCTGACAGTCCCCGGGCCTCGGCGCGCATGAGCAACCTGGCGCTCTGCATCCTGATACAGCACCAGGTGGGGATAGAAACAATTCTCCATTTCACTTGCCGTGATCGAAATGTGCTCAGTATGCAGTCTGAGTTGCTGGGGGCCTTCAGCACCGGAGTCCACAACCTGATCTGCATCACTGGAGATCCCCCAAAGCTGGGCAATTATCCCGATGCCACCGCTGTATTCGATGTCGATGCCATCGGCTTGGTCAACATTGTCCACAACTTGAATTGCGGGCTGGACATAGGTGGCAATCCCATCGGCACAGGGACAGGGTTCGTGATTGGGGTAGGCGCAAATCCAGGCATCGTGAACATCGATGAAGAGATCCGAAGGTTTGAATACAAAGTTGAAGCCGGAGCAGATTATGCCGTGACCCAGCCTGTATTTGATATCGGGTTGCTGGAAACATTTCTGCGCCGCATCGAACACTGCCGCATTCCTGTGCTCTCAGGCATTTGGCCCCTAGTGAGCGTCCGCAATGCCGAATTCATGAAGAATGAACTGCGTGTCTCTGTTCCCGATTCCATTATTGAGCGGATGAGCCGCGCCGCTAATGCTGAAGCCGCCCGCGCTGAGGGGATCCAGATCGCGCGCGAGATGCTCCATCAGGTACGCGGATTGGTCCAGGGCGCCCAGGTTTCCGCGCCCCTTGGGCGTTATTCCTCGGCCATTGAGGTGCTGGAAATTGAGAGTCCGGCATCGGCGGGAAGATAGCTTTGGCTGTTGGCTTCTGGCTACTAGTTGAAAACTTTTTAATATTCGCGTGCATTCGTGTGAATTCGTAGCCAAATGGTTTTTGATTTTGGTTTGGCTAGCTGCCAATTGCTATTTGCTCAAAAATAATTCCAGAGCAGCCCCTGAATACAAGAGTAGAATAAATTTTGGAGTCCGGCATTGCCTCGATTTGAAGAGTGTCTCCAGCGCCTAGAACAGATTGTTGATGAGCTTGAGAAGGGCAATGTGCCGCTTGAGCAGGCGCTTAAATTATTTGAAGAAGGCGTTCAGCTTTCCGCATCCTGTCGCAAAGAACTGGAGGAGGCAGAGGGCAAAGTTGAAATTCTTCTCAAGCAAAACGGCAAGTTACAGCCTGAGCCTTACGAGTCCCCCACCGAAAAGGTCCAGGTTTCAACCAGAAAATAGTTTTTTCACAGGCCTGCGGACAACCACGCAGTATCCAACTTCTGAAAAAAAGCATTGCAAGGATGCTTTTCGCCGTAGCCGGAAGGATGGTGTTTGATGAAGCCACTTAGTATTGTCGTCGTCCAGAGGAATACCACCACCGCTGAATCTTTGGCCCGGTCCCTCCACAACCATTTCCGAGTCGTGAACGTGGCTCGTGACGTCAGTGAATTGCGCCATTCCATCCCTCGGCACCGTGCTGATGTTGCCATTGTGGACCTGGAACTGGCCGGACTCAATGAAGTCCAGCAACTCCGCCATGAGTTTGCCGGCACCACGATCGTGTGCACCCACCGCTTGGCGGATGAGAAAATGTGGACTGAAGCCCTGGCCGCCGGCGCCGCCGATTGTTGCTATACCTCTGATGTGCGCGCCATCGTGCTCGCCGCAACGAACACGAAACCTGTGTCCCACGCCCACGCGGCGTAAAGGTTCTCTCGTTAGCTCCTTTCCGTCCAGAGCATAAGGGAGCGCGTTCATCGCGCTCCCTTTTCTTAGCTGCTTCGAGTTCTTGCTATTTTCTGGCATTTTGAATGCCGGGACTAACGGCGAATCGCTCCAAGCTGCCTTGTTATACTCAATAGTCCATGCTCAAAGAAACTTTGGCACAGGGCCAGCAAATCATCGACCATGCCCTGGAAAAACTATTGCCCGTGCCCACGCAACGGCCCGAATCTATTCATCAGGCGATGCGGCACAGTGTATTTGCCGGCGGAAAGCGCCTGCGGCCCATCCTGTGTCTGGAAGCTGCCCGCATGATTTCCGGCAAGCTGCCGGACGGCATTGAAGAACTAGGCAGCGCCTTGGAGATGCTGCATACCTATTCGCTCATCCACGACGACCTGCCGGCACTCGATAATGACGACCTTCGGCGAGGCAAACCCACATGCCACGTGGTCTATGGAGAAGCCCTCGCCATCCTGGCTGGGGACGCTCTCCAGACCCATGCCTATGAAGTGCTGGCCAGGCTTAGATGCCCAGCGGACGCCCGCGTAAAAATTATTGAAGAAATCGCTCGCGGTACCGGCACGGTCGATGGCATGATTGGCGGCCAAGTCAAAGATCTGGAAGCGGAGCGCCAGAAACCCGACGCAGCTACGCTGGAGTACATCCATCGCTCCAAAACCGGGGCCCTGATCACAGCCAGCCTGGTTAGCGGAGGCATCTATGCCGGCGGCTCGCACGCAGAGATCCAGCGTCTGCGCGACTTTGGCCGCTCTGTCGGTCTGGCGTTTCAAATCGTGGACGACGTTCTTGATGTCACTCAATCCTCGGAGCAACTCGGTAAAACCGCAGGTAAAGACTCAGCCTCAGAAAAAGCTACCTACCCAGCCTTGTTTGGAATTGAAGAATCATTGCGCCGCGCTGATGCACTGGTCTTTTCCGGCTGCAATTCCCTGGATTCTTTCGGTAACCGCGCAGAGACTTTGAAAGACTTGGCACATTTTCTGGTCCAGCGAAAAAAGTAAGTTGTTTCTGAAAGATGTTGTTCATTACTACCGTCGCCTTCCCACACTGTGAGATCACACAACCTTAGCGACTTGACACGCGAAAATTAATAAAAAAAAACAGTTACTTTTCGGCTGGATAGGCTTCTAATAAAGACAGGACGCGTTGTAATCATATCGCTGGTCGGTGGGTGCGTCTTTCTCTTGAGAGCATTGAGGCGCATTCCGACCAGTGATATCCCAAGATCCCAACCTCAGTTTCAAATCTTAATCACACACACTCACGACAAGCGTTTATCGGGTACAGTCAGGCGAGTAAATAAATTAAAAAATATTAATCTTGCAGGGTTTGCAATGGCTTTGAATGCCCTATATGATCGTAACCATTTTGGCATGCAAAATATCGTGGCCGCACAACGTGCGTCTGCATATCGCTGCTCGAAATAGAACCTGGCCATCAAGAACCTAATCCAAAGTTTCGGGAGAACTGTTGTTGTTGGCTCGGCAGTTTGTTGTTTGTTCACAATCCAAAACCTCTCGTCTCACGTATTGAAGAAAAGGAGATCTTTACATGACAAAGTCGATCCGAGCATTAATGATGGGCGCAGCGCTGGCTGGGTTCGTTGCCGGTCAAAGTGCCATGGCCCAAGACACCGGAGATAAAGCCCCCGCGAAAAGCGGTAAAAAAGCCGGCCACAGTAAGAAAGACAAACACGACTGTAAAGGCAAGAACGATTGCAAAGGCAAGGGCGGCTGCGGCGACAACAAAGGCAAGAACGATTGCAAAGGCAAGGGCGGCTGCCGGACAGACGGCAAACCCATGGACAAGAATTAACCGAGGTCACTCCTTGTTGTGGAGGACCGGCGGAACGAACCTCTGGCCCTCCACCTTTTTTATTTACTCATCCAGACACAGAACACCTTTTATGCCTGCGAATCGATTCAATGGATATACCGATTACGGGGTTGGCATCGGACTTCGGATTCCTCATTACCAGCATATATTCGAGAAGAAACCAGTCGTAGACTGGTTTGAGATCATCTCTGAGAATTTCATGATCGATGGCGGGCGGCCTTTAAAGGTGCTCGACCGGATCCTTGAGCAATATCGTGTTGTGCAGCACGGGGTTTCCATGTACTTTGGCTCGGCCGAGCCGCTGAACCGCGAACATCTGCGACGGCTGAAGACTCTGGCAAGGCGTACCAAGACCCCCTGGCTTACCGACCACTTGTGCTGGGGCAGTGTGGACGGCCGTTATTCCCACGATCTTCTTCCCATGCCCTACACCTTTGAGGCCGCCAGAAAGACCGCCCAAAAAGTCCGCGAGGTGCGTGATTTTGTTGAGGTGCCCATCGCTGTCGAGAATGTCAGCAGTTACGCCGAATATCACGTTTCCGAGATGACGGAGTGGGAATTCCTGAACGAGGTGGTCGAACAGGCCGACTGCGGCATTCTGCTGGACGTAAACAATATCTACGTATCATCGCAAAACCACAACTTTAATCCCTTTGATTACCTCAATAGCATTCCTCCGGAGCGCGTGGCCCAAATCCATATCGCCGGACATTCAAAGTTCGAAAAATATATTCTCGACACTCACGATCATCCGGTGCTTGATCCGGTATGGGAGCTGTATGCTCGGGCCATCGAACTGGCCGGACCAACGGCCACTCTGCTGGAATGGGACGATAGCATTCCCTCCTTCGACGAGGTCCACCAGGAAGCCTTGAAAGCCAAAAAGTTTGTGAAGGACAAACAGCCGATACCCGTGAACGGACATGCGGCCATCAATCCTTATGCCAAAACCAACCCGTACGTAGCGGAGAAGGTAGAAGCGTAATGGACCTGGAACAACTCCAGCGAATCGTCCTCGGCATCATCCACCAGCCGCTGACCGCCTCCGAAGGAATGCGCAAGCGCACTCTTGATGGTAAGCCCGTAAAAAAGATCGTAGATGCGGTCATCAAGCCGAATGACCGGCTCAGCTCGTTTGAACGGCTGGAAATCTACAATCGTGTGTATTGGTTCCGTATTCTTTCATCGTTGGCTGAAGATTTTCCCGGACTGCGCGCCGTTATCGGACAACGCAGGTTCGATAAGCTACTGGTTGCCTACCTGAGCGATTGCCCATCGGAATCTTTCACCTTGCGGAATCTTGGCTCCAGGTTGGAGAAGTGGCTGCACAAACATCCAGAGTTCACTCCTAAGAAGGAACGCATCGCCCTCGACATGGTGCGCCTTGAATGGGCTGATATCGAGGTGTTCGACCAGGCTGAATTGCCTCAACTGACCGCCGATGACCTTCGCAATCTTGGCGAAGATCCTGTTTTCCATTTGCAACCATACCTGCGGCTGCTGGCCCTCGCCTACCCAGTGGACGACCTGCTGTTGGGCATCCGTCACGATGAAGATCCGGAGAGCGATATCGCCAGCAATGTTGTGTTGGAGCGCGAAACGGCGCCCCGCGAGAAACGTCTCGCATTGCCGAAGCCCAAAAAGATCTATCTGGCGGTCCACCGGCAGGAAGAGGACAGCATCTATTTCAAGCGGCTGGAACCTGAAGCCTTCGCCTTGCTGCGTGCTCTCCAACAGGGCAAGCCGCTCTCGGAGGCCATTGAGGCATCCGTCAAATGGACCCATGTGAAGGTAGAGCACGTCACTGAACAGTTGCACGACTGGTTCGCCAACTGGTCATCCCTGGGATGGTTTTGCAAACCTGTGGAAGAACAATCAGCCGCATGAATTCATTGATGAAAAAAGTCGATCTTCTCTATTCGTGGTTCCTCAAGGCCGCAAATTTTCTTCAATCGATATTTCTGCTTGGAATCCGTGTATTCTGGGGCTGGCAATTCTGGCAAGCCGGGCATGGAAAGCTGGCGAACATCGCCGGCACCATCGAGAATTTTAAAAATATGGGCGTTCCCGCCCCGGCTTTCAATGCTCACTTTATTGGACTACTGGAGGCTGGCGGAGGCATTCTGCTCATCCTTGGCCTGGCATCGCGGATCATCGCCATTCCCATGACCATCAACATGATCATGGCTTACCTGATCGCCGACCGGGAAGCCTGGGGCTCTTTCTTTTCCGACTCGCCTGAAAAATTCTTCTCCGCAACTCCGTTTCCATTTTTGGTCACATCAATCCTGATTCTTCTTTTCGGCCCGGGGATGTTTTCTCTTGATACCCTGATTGTGTGGTATCGCAAGAAGCGAGAAAAAACGTCAACGGTCTCCGGAAGCTGACACCAGTCAGGGTTATGGAATCCCGGCCCCCTCGCAAGTTCCATCGATGCTTTATCTTTGCCTCGGCGCTGCTGATGGCCTGTCTCCAGTTGGTTGGGGGGCAATCCGATCCACAGCATACTGTCATGCCGGTCACCGGCGGCAAGATCGACATCACTTTCCCTAGCGAATCCATGCAGCTTTCGTCCAATGACCTGCTGCGTTGGGTAAAATCCGCTGCCGATGCTGTTTCACACTTCTACGGACGCTTCCCTGTCTCGCATCTTACCTTGCGAATTCGCACCGACAATCGCCGGGGCATCCACCGCGGCGTCACTTACCCGAAGGATGGCGGGCTTATCTTGATCTCAGTGGGACTACAGACACAAAGCGCCGATCTGGACGACGATTGGACCTTGACCCACGAGATGATCCACCTGGCGTTTCCAAACATGTCAGAAAATCATCATTGGATCGAAGAAGGAATCTCGACCTACGTTGAGCCGATCGCACGGGCCCAAACCGGCCACTTGTCCGCGACGGACGTCTGGAAGGATTTCATCCGCAACATGCCCAAAGGACAGCCCGCCTTCGGCGACGAAGGGCTGGACAATACGCCGACCTGGGGACGTACCTACTGGGGAGGCGCATTATTTTGCCTGGTGGCCGACGTGCAGATTCGCCAACACACCCACAATCGAAAGGGCTTGCAGGACGCCCTGCGCGCCATCCTGAACAGCGGAGGCGACATCACCGAGGATTGGGAGATCGAAAAAGCCCTGGCACGCGGAGATAAGGCAACAGGAACAACCGTCCTGCAGACCCTCTATAAAGAAATGCGCGACAAGCCGGCCCCTGTCGATCTGGATAGCTTATGGCAAAAGCTAGGCCTGGAACTCAAAGATGGCAAAGTGATCTTCAATGACAAGGCTGTTGACGCCCCAATTCGCCAGGCCATCACTTCGCCAGGCGATCAAAAATCCTCAAAGTAAACCTGGCAAAGGCCTTTATTTTTTTAAGCTCTATTTTTTCTTTGCTATGGCTTTCCTTACCGCTCCGAACTTAACTTCTGCTGCCTCCAGTTTGTCTCCTGAAGCCTTGGCATGGATCACGACCCGGTCACCCACCTTTAAATCGCTCAGGCTGGAAACATCTCCATCCTTGATGAATTTTGTTTGACTGGTAGTTTGCACGGTCTGAACCTGATGCGATGTGGTCTCGACTACGATGGAATCTGCGCCAACGCTCTTGACCGTTCCCATCACATGTTTCTGGTTTCCATGCGCAAAGAGCAGTCCCGTGAAAAGCAGACCCATGACCAGTACAAGAATTTTCTTCCGGTCAACCAGATTAGTTTTTCTTGCCATTTAAAAAATCCTCCTCTTCTTTTTGTTCCTGCAATTCGGCAGGGCTTTGTGGATTAAATTTTTCCATGTCCTTGATTTCGTCGGGCGAAAGACGGGGCAGTTGCCGGATAAAATGCACCAGCGCCCAACTGTCATGATCGTGTTCAGATTCTGGCCCCCAGGCAGGCATGCCGCTCATGCGTATGCCGTTATGGATAATGAAATATAGCTCCCCATCAGAAAGCCCTTGTGTGGCGGATTGCCGCATGTCAGGGGCTTTGGGATAAAGGTTCTGCCCCATTTCAGTTTTTCCGCTGCCATCGTTGGCATGACAAATAGCACAATGGTCGGCGAAGTGATGGCGGGCCTCCACCAAAAGCTCAGGAGTGAGGGACATGGGATTGCTTGTGCTCTTTGCATCTGCGGGGATCGCCAGCAAGCGCATGCTGCGTGCAACTCCGGCTTCCAGCCTGGTGGGCTGCTGCCGGGCGCTAAATCCACGTGCTGATTTGACCCAGAAAAAACCAATCAATCCAAGAGCCACAATCACCAGACCCGCGATACCGATTTTCTTTACCATGAGTTGGACTCCATTATTCCTGCCTGGCCCCATGCCAAGTCCATACCTCATAATATAAGCCCTGCTGCTCATCCCTGGCAGGACTTGGCTGGCGGTGAAAGGCGGGTGCTAGCCACCTTGATGAGCACCCGCTTACGAGCGCGTGCCTATGGTGGTCAAAACCAACGCGCCGTAAAACTGTTGCCAATTACTTTTTTTGGCTCTATTGCGTATAAAATGTCTCTGCTCTCATCCCTGGCAGAGAGCTTTCCGGCGGGTGAAGAGGGACGGTTTCCCTTGATGAGCGCCAGCTACGCGTTTTTCATCACCGAGGAGCGATGAGCGTAGAAACGGGCCGGCGGCATACTTGCTGCTGGCCCTTTCATTTTCCAGGCGCAGCAAACCGCCAAAACTCGTTTAAAAGCAAGAATGGTTGATCAATCTAGGTAGGGCGGGCTGCGGTCCTTGGTGCCGGCAGCAATCTGGCGCAAAACCTGCATGACATTGCCTGCCGATGAAAATGTGGCTACTTGGAACTGGCAAGAGGTATTTTGCGGTCTGGGAATTCCGGTAATCGTATGGGCAAGCGTACAACAGCATCCCATCGGACACTTGGCGCTGGTACCCGCAAAGTGGATTTCACGAAGGCCAGCGGACGCTTCTTCGCTGTCGCTCGACATGCAATGGTGCGTCGCAGTCTTTCGCTTACAGCAGGCATGAGAGAACTGGCTGGAGAGCATCTCTGCAGGCAGCAAGAGGAGCAGCAGCAAAGCCAGCATCAGCGAATTGGCGATAATCTGACGCACGTTAATTCATTTCTTTCCTGAAAAATGATCAATAGTGAAACCGGTACCGCAACTGCAAAGCAATCAACCGGGGGTCTCCGAAATGCGAGCCGCCAAAGGTATTGCTCAAATCAAGGAAATACCGCTTGTTGGTAAAGTTCGTGGCTGTGAGCTTTGCCGACCAGTTCTCTCCGAATGACTTGCCCACCGCCACATCAAAGACATGGGAACTGGGGAGGTGGTCCGGACCGTTGCCGTTCAGGAACCCGGAGCCATAAGTAAAATTGCCGGAAAACCATGTCCGCCAGGGCAGATCGGTGCGGAAGCCGGTGCTCAAAGTATGGCGCTGGTCATGGTCCAGGAAAATGAAGCCATCCGCAGGCGGACTGAAATCAGTAAGCCCGCCGGTGATCCCGCCCATCCCTTCCGCCGACTGATGGGAATAGACCAAGTGAACATCGGCACGGTGAAAGAGCCGGGGTGAACGCACGGTCGCCTCGTACCCCATGATGCGAACGCTCTGAATGGTCAGAGGAAAGAAAATATTGGAGTTTGCGATCACATTATGATCAAAGAAGTTATGCGCGCCGGTCCGGAAATGAGAGAAATCGAAGGCCCAGCCGTGCACCGGAATCGTGAGACCAACCTCATGCTGTTCATCCCGCTCACCCTTCAACGGCAAGAACCCGACTCCCTGGTTAATCGCCAGGTCAAGGAGCGGTCCGGAAACTGTGTTGAGCGGCGGAGCCTGGTAATAACGACTATAGGCCCCACGAATGACCCATTTAAGCCGTGGAATCTGAATGGCAGCCCCCAGGCGAGGACTGCCTACGTTTTCTTTTATCAGACCGGAAAAATGAGTGAACCGAACTCCTCCGTTCACTGTAAGCCATGAAGCTACCTTGTATTGGTCTTCAACGTAGAGGGCTGAAAGGCTGCCACCAGCTCGCTCTTGCTGGCTCAGAGACTGGCCGCTTCCATCGTTCGCTACCACTGCAAACAGCGTGGTATCGTGCTGTCCAAACCCAGAGAATCCGGCCTTGAAATTGTGACGGCCTTTCACCACGCCGATTGAAACTTGCGCTCCTCCATAGAAGGAAGACCGATTGTCAGTGGCGGAGGGCACATCCAGTGGTCCACCCTCAAAGGCTGCGCGGTTAAAGTGAAAAAAAGGCGAGGCAGTGAGCACCACGCCGGGTCCAAGAGTGCGTACCCAGGAGAAAGTGCCAAAGAAATCCTGCTCGCGCTCGCGGTCACGCACTCCGTTGGCTTGGTCGTCAGGCCCGTTAGGGACCTGATAATAATCTGCGCGCGCCGAGCCAACAAATCGAAGTTGATCGTTGGGCGTAGCATTGAAGATGAGCGAGGTAAATGCGCCTCCACCTCCGGACTGGTCATGGAGCACATGGCTGGTCGGCGGCGCCAGCCCATAATCGCTGCGATTGCCATTCACGCTGAAGTAGTAGGCGGCGCGATCGTTATGGTCGCCAAAGCTCAATTGATTATCGGTGGTGTTGTAGGTTCCATAGCTGGCAACCAGTTCCGCTTGACGGCTGCGTTCGAAGCCGGAGCGCGTAACCACGTTAAAGACCCCGTAAGTTCGGTCTCCAAATTCAGCCGAATAGCTTCCACGCTGGGCTTCCAGGTAATCGATGTCTTTGGGATCAAATTGCGGGCCAACGTTGCTGGCGATATTGGTGTTAGGCATCGGAATGCCATCGATCGCCCAGGTAACCTGGTGTCCGCCGCGCACGTGCAGTTGGTCGTGGACCATATATGCGCCGGGCACAAAGTCGGTAATAACGGAGAGGCTATTGGTGCGGTCCACTCCGGGAGTCTCAGCAATCTCTGTCCGGTTTACCAGGGTTTCGGATGTGGAAGAAGATGGATTCACGATTTCGGGCGCGCCCGAGACATCCACCGTCTCTTGTACGGCTGCAACCGAGAGAGCAAAATGCAGCTCTTGAACATTTCCGGAAGTCACTGTCGCTGCCTGCTGCTGCTTGCCAAATCCCTGGCTCTCTACAATTACATCGTATTCGCCTACGGGAACATTCAGGATGGTAGCAATACCATCGTCGTTGGTTGTTCCAGTCTGCTTCAAGGCCGAAGTTCGACTTTGGACCAGGACCTTTGCATTCTGTACAGGACGGTGCTGCGGATCATGCACAATGGCTTTGACCGTGCCAAATACCGACGCATGAATCTGCATCGGGGTCAAAGCCAGCAGCGCCAACACCGCTATGGTTCCCACCACTCTACGAAACATCAGGATCTCCTTGGATAGATCATTTTCTTGCTCCAATGCTGGTTACGCGATCAGCTTGCAGGAAGTCACGGCCAACAGGAGCGAGTTTCGCGCGTAAACGCACGAGACTGCTCAATACCTCATTACCTGTTTGTTAGGATGGCAAGCTAAACGCTGGGAGGCCCACGATCGGTGTGGGAGGAATGTCCTATGGTGGTGAATACAACCGGAACAAAATGCAGTTCACCCTGGACGGCAAACTGCGGAGAAAAGGTCACGTGAAAAGCAACCGCAATCTGCTTGCCGGACTGCGCCAGCATGCAACAACGCATCGGGCACTTACCCGGAACACCGGTGAAAGCGCTACCTGAGGCAGGAACAGACATCTCGTCCTGCCCCTCCATCTCTTCGTGTCCATGCATGGCGCAGTGATGTTTAGGCATTGCGCTGCTTCGATGGCACGATGCCAGGCCGCTGCTTTTCATGCAGGCTGAAGCCACCAAAGGCGACATCAGCGAGAAGATCAGGGCCGCAGCCGTCGAAATGGAGATCAAACGCTTCATTTGTGACGGGTGACTATACTCTCAGTTTATCTCAAAAAGCAAGAGTTAGTTTTTTCTAATATGGAAGCGCGAAAGTCTATTCGTGTGCTTCCGCATCAATCTACAGCAAGATTTGGTTGCGACTTGCAGCACTGTTTATCCGCAACTATCCGCGCAAACCCACGGTAAACGTTCTATTCGGGCTTTCGAAGTGCGTTATAACGGCGCAAGATCTCCAGTGTGCGCTCCAGAGGTAGGGCCTCCACGGTGTGGCCGTTGCCAGTCACGGTGGCAGCGCGAAAGAGTGAGTTGTAGACGGCTTCCTCAGTCGCCTCGATGACTGCAAGAAAAAGCGGCGACATAGCGTCGTTGGAAAGGACCATTTGCTGTGCGAACTGCGCGTTCCTGCTCACTTCCGGGTGAACAGTAGTAAAAGCAATCGCATAGTCTCCGCTGCCGTTCGATCCGGCAGCGCCGGTCCGGCCCAGACCCATCATGGCGCGCGCGGCCATACGCTTCAGGTTACGGGCGTCCACCGGAGCATCCGTGGCAATTACGACGATGACCGATCCGTCGGCAGGGTTGGTCAACAACCCTCGCGGCCGTTGTCCGGCTTGGTGCGGAGCCGAGGACAGCTCTTCCTTCAGATAGTAGCGGCCAAGCTCACGTCCAACGGGTGCGCCGTTGATGGTCAAGACGCCGCCAAAGTTGGTCTGAACAAGAACGCCCACTGTAAATCCGCCAAGATTCAAGGGCAGTTTGCGCGAGGAAGTGCCGATGCCTCCTTTGAATCCAAAAGCAATCGTCCCCATACCGGCGCCGACATTTCCTTCTTCGACCGTACCGCTCTTGGCGTTCCGAATGGCCGCAAACACCTCATCGTGTCCAACGTAGCGGCCACGAATATCGTTCAGGTAACCATCGTTGGTTTCAGCGATGATGGGGTTGATGCTGCGAACATCTTCGTTGCCGGGCAAGGAGAGCATGTAGTCGAGCAAGGCATCGGCCACACGTGGAACATTAAGAGTGCCGGTGAGCAGAATCGGAGTCTCGATCTCGCCTAACTCCTCGACCTGGGTGCTGCCCATCAACTTGCCGAATCCATTGCCGACAAACACAGCAGCGGGAACTTTTTCGCGAAACAGGTTACGGTTATGAGGCAGGATGGCAGTAACGCCGGTGCGAATAGTGTCGCCGCGAACCAGGGTCGTGTGGCCGACCAGGACTCCGGGAACGTCGGTGATGGCGTTAAGCTGGCCAGTCGGAAGTATACCTACCTGGACACCAAGATCACGCGCTCGAGGACGAGGCGTATCGGTAACGTTTTGTGCGACGACAATACACGTGGCCACCCATACAAAGAGGATTCTGCGAAAGATGCGCCGGTTCATGGCCGGCGAACGATAACAGAAACTCACCACAACTGCTTGCCCCACTCCAAGTTTTCGCGCAACTGTTTCTTCAGGATTTTGCCACCGGGATTTCGAGGCAGGGTTTCCGAGCGCAGCACCAGATACTGCGGGACCTTGAAATCGGCGAGTTGCTTTTTTGCGAACTGAAGGATATCACCGGCCTCGGCGCTGGCGCCCGGTTTCAGAACCACGGCCGCGCCAACCTTTTCGCCCATCATTTTGTCGGGCACACCGACGACGGCAACCTCAAAGACCGCAGGATGCGCCGCCAGCGCGTTCTCTACTTCAACGCAATAGACGTTCTCGCCGCCGCGATTCACCATATCTTTCTTGCGATCGACAATCTGAACGAAGCCTTGTTCGTCCAGACGCGCCATGTCGCCGGTGCGCAGCCAGCCGCCGGCAAAGGTTTCGGCGGTCGCCTCAGGCTTGTTCCAATATCCCTTCACTACATTGGGACCGCGCATGAGGAGCTCGCCCACATCGCTGCCGGGCAGCACGCCATCCAGTTTCAAGTCCACCACCGGCGCGGCGAAGCCTACCGTCTCGGGCCGCAAACGCGCGTACTCATGAGGCAGGAAGGTAGCCACGGAGGAGCACTCAGTCAAGCCGAAGCCATTGCCCACGCGGGCATTGGGGAAAGCCTCAATAATCCGTCCCACCAAGTCGGGCGCGATGGGCGCGCCGCCATAGCTCACGCGGCTGATGGCCGCAGTGTCGATCTCGCGGAAATTGGGCTGGTTAATGGCGAGCCAATAGACCGCCGGCACCGATGTCAAGGTGTTGATCCGCTCCGCTTCGATCAGCTTCAAGAAGCTTTGCACATTGAATGTGGGCATGATCACGGTCGTGCCGCCACCCTCGCAGGCAACCAGGAACTGGCTGTTGCAGCCGGTCACGTGGAAAAGCGGGACGGAGACCAGGGTGCGCGTGCTGCCGTCGAACGGCAACAGGCTCACGCGCCGGCAGGTCTCGATGTTGGATAGAAAGCCCTCGTGCGTGGTCATGGCCCCTTTGGGAAATCCAGTAGTCCCGCTGGTATAGAAAATGGCCGCAACATCTTTTTGCTCCAGGTTTTCGACCACCAGACTGTCTCCCTGGGGCAACGGCTGGCCGGGAAGGTACACATACTTGCTGCCGGAGTCCTTCACAACATACTCGACTTCCGATTCCGTAAACCGCGTGTTCACGGGCACAGCAACGGCCCCGGCCATCTGGATGGCAAAAAAAGCAATGCACCAATCGGCTCCGTTACCCAGACGGATGGCCACGCGGTCTCCAGGTTGAATGCCCAACGCACGCAACCCGCCTGCGGTCCGCGCAGCACGGTCCCAAAAACTGCGATAGGTGAGCCGCTCGCCACCCACTTCGACCACCGCCTCATTGCCAGGCCACTTTTCAACGGTACGCCGCAGCATCTCCAACAGCGATCGAGGACGATTTTGATAGCGGGCGATGCCATCAGCTCCCCGCTCGATTCCTGACTGGTCAAAGGGATAAATTACGCTGCTCAATAGGCCCCCTGTTGCTCGAAGATTCTTCTGGGATTCGCGACCAGCATGGTCTGCAACTGCTCGTCGGTCACACCTTGCTGCTTCAACGCTGGAATTACATCGTTGTGGATATGGAGGTAGTGCCACCTTGGCAGCATGGTGGGCAGAGGCCGTTCCGGCAACCAATGGTTGTAGCAAGCGGCATCATGCGAGAGGACCATCTTTCCAGCATGACCGCGCTGGCACATAGCCACTACGGTTTTGACGCGGTCTTCAAAGGAGAGAATGGTATCGAGGCCAAAGCGGTCCATGCCGATGTACGAGCCGTTGCCCACAAGTTCTTCCAGGTAGGCCAAGTCGTTCGTGTCGCCGGAATGTCCGATCACCACGCGCGCCAGATCGACACCCTCCTCACGAAAGATCCTCTGCTGGTCGAGCCCCACGCGACGCCTGGCATGGGTATGAGTGGAAATAGGCACTCCTGTCTTCCGGTGGGCCTGTGCAGTAGCGCGCAGAATTCGTTCAATGTCCTTGGTGACGCCGGGCTCGTCGGTGGCGCACTTCAGTATGCCGGCTTTCACTCCTGTATCGGCGATGCCTTCATTGATGTCGCGCACGAACATGTCCGCGATCAACTCTGGACCGCCCAGGACCGTCCCAGGCCCCCGGAAGTGAAAGTACAGGGGCGCGTCTTGATAGGTATAGATACCGGTGGCAACGATGATATTGATGGTTGTCTGCTGCGCGATCCGTTGAATCCTGGGAATGTAGCGCCCCAGGCCGATCACTGTGAGATCGACAATCGTGTCCACGCCTTTTGACTTCAGCTCATTCAGCCGCGTTATGGCATCTGAGATTCGTTTCTCCTCGGCTCCCCACTCTTCCGGATAATTCTGGAGTATCTCAGTATCGAGCACGAACACGTGTTCGTGCATCAGCGTGGTACCTAACTGGGAAGAATCAATGGGGCCACGAACTGTCTGTATTTGAGCCATGCTGAAAAATTCCTTCGCGTGGAACGGAGGGCAAGTATCCCAGGTGATTTTCCGGGCGTCAAGAGAAGGGCACGGCCCTTTAGTTCTTAGTTCTTAGCCCTTAGTCTTTGGCTTTTGGCTTTCAAGGGTTGATTCCTTCGCGCTGGATCTACTCCTCCCTTTTGTCGAATGTTTAGCATCAGGGCCGCCGGAGACATGCAAAAGACCGCCTCCAGGCGGCGCACTTTGGCGCCGGCGTTGTAAACATTGGGGATATCTTTACCGACCTGTCAATTTGTGCCGACTTGAGACCCGATTGTGACGACTTGAGGGCCTGAGGTGCCGACTTGAGGACGTGGGGTGCCAACCTGAAACCCGTTTGCGCCAACCTGAATCCTTGTTTGCGCCAACCTCAACTTTTGATTGCGCCAACCTGAGTTGCTTCGTCATGCCGCTTAAAATGCATCGAAGGGTTCGCCGCTTATGTCCGTCCGATAGTAACCATTCAGTAAACTTACGAAAAGGGGGGTCAACGCCGTAACTCCGTGCAACTGATTGGAAAACCAGAAGTTAGTTGTTTCGGCGTTGGTTTTAAACGCCGTTTCTGTTGCGGAACAGACGGTTAAAGGCGGCGAATAACACCCCATCCATCCGCGAAATTGCTGGCGCCGATAACCCGCTGAAGCCCGGCAACAACCTCCGCGGGCGGAGTTCTATGCGGCCTTGGCCCGGCAGACTTCTCCGTCATCCATTCATTTATCGAGCCTAGTGCCATGACCACATAATTACGGAAAGAAGGTTAGTGTGGACGAGGTCGACTTAGTGGACTGAGTGGACAGTGCCATGGTTACCAATTTTCAACCCGGTCAGAGCACTAGACAGGCCGGGAGAAGGAGCTTTGGGGAATGAAAATATTCAGTTGTCAAAGAACGCTTTGGTGCTGGCCGCCTGGGCAGCCGACGCGGCGAATACCAATTACAAAAGGACTATAACATAGCTACTAATAAATTGCAAGAAAATTGATCCGGTTTTGGTTGTTCGCCAACCAGGCAGGGGCTGCGAAAAGGGGTACAGGAAATCTGCGCAAGAAAGCAAAAAAACTGTGGGCGGGAATGTATTCAAAGTGCGAGTCACTGTGTGCCGATTGCGACTAGCCGCAATACTGACTCGCACTTTTAATCACACCCTGTGAGAACTCGAAAGTTCATGCCGAATACTTGAAATGTCATCGTTCCACCACACCTTCCAACATCTGAAAGAATCCTGGGAAAGAAATTCGGGCGGCATCGGCCCCGTGGATTACGCTATCGCCTTGTGCCCGCAAAGCAGCTACGGAGAAAGCCATGGCGATACGATGATCGCCAATCGAATCTATCTCCGCCCCGTGCAGTTGCTGGTTTCCGGGAACACGTAGTCCGTCTTCTCGTTCCTCGCATTGCGCCCCCATGGCGCGGAGGTTTCTGGCAACTGCTGCAATGCGATCGGATTCTTTCACTCGCAGCTCTTTAGCATCGCGGATCTCCATGCCTTCGCTGGTATAAGGAGCAATCGCAGCCAGTACGGGCAATTCGTCAATCAGGGCCACGGATTGTCCACCGGCAATCGTGATCCCCTTTAACGGACCATGTTCCAGCTTGACTGTTCCCACCAGCTCCCCATGATGGTCCTCCAGATTAATCACAGAGATGCGCGCGCCCAGCGCAGTCAGAACGTCGAGCAATGAGGCGCGGGTAGGATTGAGCAAAAGGTTCTCAATCACCAGGTTTGAATCAGGGAAAAGAGCGGCGGCACAGAGAAAAAATGCCGCCGAAGAGATATCTCCCGGCACCGCTGCCTCAATGGCGTGCAACTGCTGGCCTCCTCGGATCGCGACGCGGTTGCGGCTGCGCGATAGCTCGGCGCCAAAAGCGCGGAGCGCCTGCTCGGAATGATCGCGGGTACGATGAGGTTCGTCTACCACGGTTTCACCCTGAGCAAGAAGTCCGGCGAACAGGACCGCAGACTTGACTTGAGCGCTGGCAACCGGGGTTACATACTCAATGCTCTTGAGCCGGCCACCGTGCATGCGGAGCGGAGGACGCTCGCCGGCCTCGGCGTTGATCTCAGCCCCCATTTGCCGCAGAGGAACCATGACGCGTCCCATGGGGCGACGGGAAAGCGACTCGTCGCCATGCAGGCGACACTCAAAATCATGCCCGGCCAGAATGCCGGAAATCATGCGCATGGTGGAGCCTGAGTTGCCGCAATCGAGACTCTCCGCCGGCTGTTTCAAGCGGCCCAGGCCTTCAATCTCGAATGCTCCAGCTTCTGTTTGCTGAACGTTGCAGCCAAGCTGCCGGAGGCAGCCAAGCGTGCTGGCACAATCAGCGCCGGTAGAAAAATTTGCGAGTCGGGTGGTGCCCTGGGCCAACGCGGCCAACATGGCGTAACGATGAGAAATGGATTTGTCACCGGGCAAACGGATAGCACCCAGAATGTTCTTTGCGGGGCGAATAATCACCTATGGCTCCAGGTATTCAAAATGGCTGCACAAGAGAGTTGCCTGAAGAACTGGCGTTATTTCTCTTGACAACTCTCCAACGTTGGACAACTCAGGTTGGAAAGGAACATCTCATGTATGTAGCACGATTGAAAGACGCGTGCCAGAGGCAGCATCCAGGGCAGACCCCCTGTCCACCTGTTCCGGAAATTTCCTCTTCTCAAATTTTAAGTGCCACGGGTTGTATTTATGTTGTTCCGGACTGCTGTCCTTGCCCTTGTAGTGCTCTTATCCAGCGTGTTTTCGCTAGCCCAGAGATCGCCTCTTTACCAGCGGCAGACGCAGCCGCTAGCTCAGGGACAGGATGACTCTTCCCTGACTGGCAACGTGTTCACTAGTGATAATAAACCACTGAAAGACGCGCGTGTTGAGCTGCGCGACGGCACTGGCCTGGTAGTGACTTCGGTATACACCAATTCATCGGGCAGCTTCGAATTTCTACACGTCCATATAGGCCTCTATGAAGTGGTGGCGACCGCCGGTCTGGAAGAAAGCCGCGAGCGCCTTGAAGTCACCGGCCTTCCCTCCTTTGTGAGTCTGCGCATCGCAGGGCAAAAAACACCGGTGGATGGAGGCACCCGCAATAGCGTCTCGGTAGCACAATACAAAGTGCCGAATAAGGCCCGTGAAGAATTCAAGAAAGCCCAGGAAGCCGCCTCCAAGCAAAAGCACGAAGATGCTCAGAATCATTTAGAGAAAGCGCTGGCAATCTATCCTGCATACGCGGATGCCTTTACCTTGCGCGGCATCCTAAAGCTGGACAAGAGAGACGAGCAGGGCGCCATTGCCGACTTGCAAAAAGCCATTGAATCCGACGGCAACTATGCCCTGGCTTACATTGTGATGGGCGCAGCGCAGAATATAAATTCGAAGTTTGACGAAGCCATCCGCGCGTTGGAGCGGGGCCAAACGCTGGCGCCAACCTCATGGCAAGCATATTTTGAAATGGGCAAGGCGTTGGCAGGTAAAGCCCAATATGAAAAGGCGCTGGTGCAGCTCGATCGGGCGCAAACGCTGGCGCCGCATGACTATCCTCTGATCCACCTGGTCAAGGCCCATGCCATGCTGGCACTTAACAGTTATTCCGACGCCATGACAGAGTTGCAGTCATATTTGGAAAAAGAACCCAACGGACCAAACAGCCAACAAGCCCAGAAAATGCTCGAACAGGCGCGCACCTTTGTGGCGGTAAAGCAGACAAAGTAGCTGCTGAGGAAACAGCTATGCAGTCTTTAGTTTCTGAGCAGCTTTTCAAATTAAGGTGAGTACCGGAACCCGTGGCGATTTAGCTGCGGAGTGAATGTCACGAAAGTCCGGTCATATCGGATCATGCGCATTCCGCTTCCACGGAATGCGCCGTCTTTTCTGTCCCGCCCAAAGATACCTACGGACGGAACTCCATTCTGATGTCTATCTCCTGCTCGATCGGCTGGCCGTTGAGCGTGGCTGGCTTGTATTGCGACTGTCTAACGGCCTCGAAGGCGGCATCCTGAAAGATACTGGGGCCGCTGACGAACTTGGTGCTGATCACCTTACCGTCTTTTCCGACCTTGACTCTGACTACCACCGGCCCGGCAACACGCCGCGCCCGGGCGAACGCCGGATAGACCGGCGACACCTTCTTCAGTACCTGGAGTGGCACCAGCTCTGACTGTACCAGAGCTGTCGGAGCACTATTCACCGGCTTAGCGAGCGAAGAGATAGTTGACGATGAGGATCCGCCGCCGACCGACAGGCTGGGAGCAACATCAGGAGACGGCGGCGGCTGTCCATTTGTAGTCGCAATTCTGGATGGGCCGCTGGCAGCAAGTGCCACAGTGGCCGGGGTTGGCGCCGGCCTGCTGGGCTGCGTAGCGTTGGCATTCTTTTGCTGGTCGGTCTTCTTCGTATCAGGTCTTTCCGAAGTAGTGGGCTTGACCGCTGCAGCCGATGTATTGGCATTCGCATTTGCGGGTGTATTGGTTGTGGCAGCCGTTGGCGGCTGAGTCGTATCCGCCGCCGCGACCGGCGCAGAAGCTGTGTTCTGAACGACCGCAGTATTCTGGGCTGGCGTGCTGGATGAGGATTTCCTCCATTTCATGAAACCCCAACCACCCGCCGCGATCAGGACTACGGCAACTATACCGATCGGAATAAGCTTGTTACCGCCAACTTTTTTCTCTTCCGCGGAGACTGCATCGAAGGTGCCAAAACTGGCTTTGACGGGCTCGGGCCTATGCTCTGCGCGTTTTTCTTCTTTTCTGGGAAAGGGCACTGGGGCCGCTATTTCAGCGGCAAGGGGCGCAGGCTTGATAGGCTCTACTTTTGGGGCCGGTGAGCCGTTGGAGCGCGCGGGTGCAACCGCAGCAGCAGCAGATGATGTCGCCACAGGTTTGATTACCACTGGCGCGGGCACAGGAACGGGAGCAGGCGCAGCAGCCACCGGTTTGGGCATGGTCACTGGAGGCTCAGGATGCAGCGTGCCTTCTTCGCGGGCGCGGCGGTCTTTCTGCAGCAATGCCCCTATCTGGTCCGCCATGGTCTTGAGAACGGCCACATGGGTAATGGTGAAAGCGTGAGGCGTAGGCGCGAAAACGGCAAGAACACCGATGACTTTACTCTCTTCCCGTATCGGCGTAACTACCATCGAGCGAATGCCCAAAGCGCGAATGGCGGTATTGTCGACGCGAGTGTCTGTCTCAGCGTCGTCACAGCGCAGCTCTTTACCGCTTTGAATACAAAGGCCTGTAAAAGTGCCTTCCACCCGCAGCGAAGCGCCTATATCGGGAGCACTGGAACCGCTGCGCGCACGGCACACAATTTCGTCTACACTGCCTTCGCTCAACGCAATGGCAGCACCGGAAGCATTCGTAAAGGCCTGGGCACGCTGGGCGATCACCGCCAGTTCATCGCCGGGAGAGGTACGAGGCCTTTGTTTAGCCGAGTCAGAAGGTTGGGTTGCCATAAATACGCCGTCCCTAAACTTTAGTCTTGTAGCGATGCGCGCATCGTCGAAAAACACGCATTCTTACATCACGAATCTGAGGCCCAAACAGCCGCAGCAAATAGATCAAAAAAAGATTCTCGTTGCGCCGGAAACAGCAGCACAACGGACCCCTTCTCATTTGTTCCAAATATCACTGGTCGGCGAAAGTCAGGCGTTTAAGCCATACGCGCGCGGGGGAAATCGATCCTCATGGGCAGGAACATCGCCTACGGCGGAAACAAGCCTGAGTTTACGGCCAGACCCTCTTCTTTTCCCCGCCTACGGCCGCACCGCTTGACTGAACGGCAACCGGACGGGCAGACTCTGAAACGCCAGCGCTGCCTCCTTCAAGAATCCGCGCCGCAACACGTAGCGCTTCAATTTCAGCCTGAAGACCGGAAATCTGCGCCTGGAAAATAGCAATTTGGTTTTCTTTTTCTTTTATCGCGTCGTAAATATTCGTCATGGAATATGGACCCTCACCGAAGCCGAATATTATCAATTACTCACCGAAAGTCAACTAGGAGATTATGACCTTATGTTCAAAGTTTTACCTAAGGCGACTGTACCAACAGACCATGAACTACCAGACGATCAAGTTTGAGCTCCAAGAACTTACCAAAGGAAGCCTGTAAAAAACGGAGAAACAGGTATGAATTTCGGTATCCAGATTCCGGGAGATATTAGGGGGCTCTAATGTGTCAGGCCACCCTAGCGGTATCACGAAAGTAACCTTATAATCTGCAAAAATTGTCATTCGAGTTAGTCTCTCAGACCGGTTTTGACCGAGATGGAGTTACCTGAGGATTCGCCTAATTTTTGCCATCTACGAAGTAAGAAATGATCCTAATTTGGAGATGTTTTGGACACTCATTTCGCGATCCGATATTCGCGGGTGCCTGATATTTAGCAAACTTGCAGCGAGAAATCTTTATTGGTCATGACCGTGGGTTTCCGTTCACGATCAAAACCTCTTAGACTGGGATGCCAAGTATTCAGTCCTTCAAGAGAATGTTGAAAGGGTACGTTTATGAGTATGAGCGTGCAAGGCGAAGCAAGCCAGCAAGACCATCCATTGTGCATGGTAACCGGGGCCAACACCGGCATCGGATTCGAAGTTGCCCGGGGACTGGCAAATAACGGGAGCCGCGTAATTCTGGCGTGCCGGAACCAAGCCAAAGGCGAAGCTGCACGGAGCGCCATCGCGACCGAGACCAAGAATCCCGGGGTTGAACTGCTGGTTGTGGATCTCGCAAGCCAGAGTTCCATCCGAAATGCCGTGCAGGAGTTCGCAGGAAAGCATTCTGCGCTCGACGTGCTGGTGAACAACGCTGGAGTCATCGTACCCTCACGCCAAGAAAGTCCCGATGGCATTGAACTCACCTTCTCTACCAACGTTCTGGGATATTTCCTGCTCACCTCTCTGCTGCTCGATTCATTGCACCGTTCCCCAACCGCTCGGGTGGTGAATGTTGCTTCCCTGATGGCCTACGGCCTGGAACTTGACGATCTAGAGTTCAAGCGGCGACCGTACAGCGGGAAGCTGGCCTACGCTCAGAGCAAACAGGCCAACCGGATGCTTACCTGGGCACTCGCCCGGCGACTGGAGGGCACGCCGGTTACGGCCAACGCCATGTCCCCGGGTTCGGTGAATACCCCACTTCTTCATGCGATCGTCCCTGGGTATGCTGGACGCACCCCCGCCGAGGGCGCGGACACGGTTGTCTGGCTGGCAACGAGCACAGAGGTCGCGGGTATGAGTGGACGTTTCTGGGCAGACCGCACCGAGCAGCCTTGCGAATTCCAAGGTGACGACGAAGACGAAGAAACCCTTTGGTCGCTGTGCGAGCGAATGACAACCAGGTAAATTCTGAACAACGGGCTTCTCCCAGGTCATGGACATGCCAGATGACACACTAAAAGCCGACCAGCCAGATGAGACCTTTGCCGCCAAGGCCAAGGATCTGCTCCGCGCTGCGGCGGAGGGAGATGCCAGCCAGGTAGCAGCCATGCTCCAGGCCGATCCTGGGCTGGTCAATGCCAAAGGCCCGCATCCATACTGGGGAGGTGAGCCCTGCGCACTTCATGTAGCGGCGGAGTGGGGACATGCAGATGTAGTGCGCGAGTTACTAGAACGCGGCGCTGATCCTGACGGGCGGAATGGCTCGTATGGTGGCTGGTCTCCGCTGCATTGTGCGATTCACCGCGGACATGGCCCGGCGAGGTACGGCGAAATCATCACGCTCTTGATGGCGCGAGGTGCGCAGGTGGATATCTGGGCCGCCAGCGCCATGGGAGACTCCAACCGGGTTCAGGACTTGCTTTCAGCCGACCCGGCCCAGGTTCATGCACGCGGCCCCAACTCTGCTACGCCGCTGCATTTTGCCTCCACTGCTGAAGTTGCCAGCCTGTTGCTCCAGGCTGGCGCGGACCTCGCGGTGCAAGACACATACGGCCGCACGCCGGTGCAGTTTATAGCTTGTTTTGGCGCAAAGCGGCGAGCCGCAGCCGAGCATGTGCTCAAGCAAACTGGCGACCGAGATGTGTTCGTCTACTGTGCGCTGGGCGATATGTCCAAAGTCTCAGAATCGCTGAATGCCGATCCTGCCCTTGCAGGTTTGCGAAGGAATGATCATGGTGGCAAAACTCTGTTACACGTTGCCAGCGAACATGGTCATGTGGAAATCGTTACTCTGCTCCTGGAGCGCGGAGCGGAAATTATGGGGCGGGCCGATGGCGGCCTGACAGCACTGCATTTAGCAGCGGGAAATGGACACAGGCGGGTCGCTGAGTTGCTGCTGGAAAACGGCGCTGAACTGAATGCGCTCGATACCTATCACAACTCCACGCCTCTCGGATGGGCTGAGTTTCAGGGACATCGAGAAACAGCAGCTTACCTGCGAAATCGGGGAGGATATAGGTAGGACGAGCGCCGCGAAGCATCTCTGAAAATGCTTAGTTCTGTTAGGGCAGCATGGCGCCTAAATCGAGGGCACGATCAACCTCGGCCTGGCGCCATGACCACATGATTACGGAAAAGAAGGTTAGTGTGGACGAAGTGGACGAGGTGGACTGAGTGGACGGTGCCATGGTTACCAATTTTCACCCGTCAGAGCACTAGTCACCCTTCAGCAGAGAATGCAGGACTTCTGTCGTTAGCCCTCGGGCACGCGCCTTAGTGCCGACCTCATCAAGTATTTGCTGGAGGGGAGTTGCCTATCCATGCGACGCTGGTACTGGCAAATGACTGGCGTGGGCTGACTGGGTAGCCAGATCTTTAATCAACTTGTGCCATGCGAATACCAGAATACTGCCGATCAAAATCAGTGCGAGGCAAAGGCCCATCCAAAAACCAGTTGCTCCCCAGTTGATTTTGAAACAAAGTATCGCTCCAAGTGGCACACCGATAATCCAATAGCCCAACAGGTTTACAAACATTGGGATGCGGGTGTTCCCTGCTCCGCGCAAGGCCCCGGTGGTGACTACCTGGAGGCCATCAAATAATTGGAACACGGCGGCCACAATGAGCAACGTGGCCCCGGCATGGATGACCTCTGGTTGCGAGCTATAAATGCGGGCGATGTACTTAGGAATAGAAAACAAGACCAGCGCCGAGCAGGACATAAAGCCGGCGCCAAACAAAATGGCCATCCAGCCCGAGCGCGCGGCGCCTAAAACATCCCCTGCGCCTACGGCGTGCCCAACCCGCACCGCTGCGGCAGACGAGATCCCTAACGGCACCATGTAAGTAAGACCAGCCACGTTGAGGGCAATTTGGTGTCCGGCAAGCGGCAACGCGCCCAGCCTTCCAATCAATACAGTGGCGGCGGTAAAGGCCGAGATCTCCAACAGGAATTGTGACGCCGCGGGCAAGCCAAGACGCAAGAGCTCACGAATACGCTCCATTTCCACGCGGCGGGAGGCGCGCCACAGCCCGGTCGAAAGTTTGCGGTCATAATAAAATACCGCGATTGCCAGCACCACAACCATGTAGACGCGTGAAACAAAGGTAGACCAGCCACTTCCAGTTACGCCAAAGGAGCGAAACCCAAGATGTCCGTAGACGAAGATCCAGTTCCCCAACAAGTTCACCAAGTTGGCCGAGACTAGCGCAAAGGCCACTGGCTTTACGATCCCCATGGCCTGCAAATAACGGCGCATAACAAAATACAGCATCAACGGCAGAGTGCTCCAGGTAAGGGCCTTTAAGAATGGGACAGTCTTTTGCAGGACTTCAGGCGCAATCCCAAGCCGGCCCAGGAATGGGAGCCAAACCAGAATAAAAACCGTCAGCAATGGCGCCAAGACCAGGGAGAAATAAAATGCATTAAAGAGAGCGCGATGTCCCTCTTCCAAACGCCTGGCTCCGTAGGCCTGAGCGACCAGCGTATCCAGTCCGAGCATGATGGCGCTGCCAAAAATTCCTACACAGTAAAACAATGTGGTACCCACGCTCACCGCTCCTATGGCTGCGGCGCTGTCCGGCAGATGCCCTACCATGATGGTGTCTACGACGTTCATGCCAAGCCAGCCCAATTCTGTCAAGGCCAACGGAGCGGCAAGGCGCAGCATGGGACGAAATTCCTGGCGCATCTCGGTGAGGGAAAGCATCTCTAAAGATTTATCACAAAAAAGGCTGGTGGATTGGATCGGGAGGAATCGGGTGATCGGACCATCGGAACAGCTGATGATGCGATCTAAGTTTGGCTTTGTTTCTTCTCCCACTCCTCGCGAGAGAGCGGCTTGATGGGTTCAAGTTTTTGTTTTTCAAGCGTAGGGTTGATGGCCGGAAGCTGGCTTGCAAGGGCCTTCTGAAGATCGGCCTCTGCCTGATCCAATTGCGCCAGAAGAGTCTGAATGTTCTCCAGTTGCGACTGAGTTGGACGGCCATCGTATCCGTTGACACTGCCGTAGAGATCTCCTAATTTCTCTCGCAGTTTTTCCTCTCCGGTAATGCCTCCAGTCTCTCTCACCGCCACCAGACGGCTGCGCAATGCCTCCATGGAATCAGCCAAATGCTGAAGATTCTTTGTGGCCGGATCTTTAGAATTGATCTGGGCCAGGCGCTTGCGAGCCTGGTCGCGGACATCCACTACCGCATCGGCTACGTAGGTAAGATGCGCCAGCTCTTTATAGAGCTTGAGGACGGTTTGCTGCTGAAGGTCGCGGTCCTCCTGTGCATAGTGGACACGCGGATCGGGAACGATTTCCAACTTCGATGTATAGGTTTGCTCTCCCTTGATCATCTTTACCGTATAGGTACCGGTAGGCACGTGTGGTCCCATGATAGAAGCTGGATTTATGGAAGCTGCCGTTGGAACTTTTGGCGGCTTCAGTCGCATGAACCACCCCAAGCGGTTCAAGCCCTTGCGCTTGTCGCCTGACAATGTGGAGATCAGTTCGCCCTTCTGATTATAGATTTCAAATTTCAAGTCTCCAAAGATGTGCCGCTTTTTTTGGTAATAAACAATCGAGGCGCTTTCCCCTGGTGAGCGTCCGCTGAAATCAGCATCGCCATCAAACCGCTGTTCTGATTCGGAAAGAGCAATCACTGAAGGACGCGCCTCCACAAAAGCAGCATCGGCATTGAGCACCTCGGGAGTCAGCTTGCGAATAGGAGTAAGGTCATCAAGGATATAAATGCCTCGTCCGTGGGTGGCAATCAGCAAGTCGCCATCCCGGGGATGAACTGCGACATCACGCACCGCAACATTGGGCAGGCCGCCGGTGAACTGCGCCCAGCCGGTGCCACCATCGAGCGAAACAAACAAGCCAAGCTCCGTTCCTACGAACAAAAGCTCAGGGTTGATGAGGTCTTCACGGACGACGTGAGCGTACCCGTTGAGGCCTTGTCCGGAGATCAGTTGCCAGTTCTTTCCAAAATCGGCGGTCTTATAGACATAGGTCTTCATGTCGCCGGACATGTGCCCGTCAAATGTGGCATACGCCATACCAGAATTGAAATGACTTGCCTCAATGCCCGTGACCCAGGTATTCGGAGGAAGGCCGGGAATGTTCTTCACCAGGTTGGTCCAGGACTTCCCGCCGTCACGCGTCAGTTGCAAGTTGCCATCATCGGTACCGGCCCAGATTACATTCGCGTCCTTGGGTGACTCGCTGATGGCAAAGATGGTTTCATACTTTTCCGCATCGGAATTATCAATGGTGACTCCGCCGGACTCTTCCTGCTTAAGCCACTCCGGATTCTTTGTAGTCAAATCAGGAGAGATGCGCTCCCAGGAATCGCCTTGATTGACGGAGCGGAACAGGAACTGCCCTCCCAGGTAAAGTGCGCCACTTGGGCCCAGATGAATCGGCGTATTCCAATTAAAACGAAACTCCGGCTCGCCGGGACGCGGCAGCGGGCGAACGTCCTTGCGCTCCTGGACCGACTTGCGGAAACGCGAGATCCTGCCCCCTTGATACTCGACATAAATTACATCCTGATCTTTCGGGTCTACCTGTACCCACATGCCATCTCCAAAACCAACGCTACGCCAATCACGGTTATGAATACCGCTCTGGTGGCGTGATGGCCCCATCCATGAGCCGTTGTCCTGAAGCCCGCCATAGACGTTATAGGGTTCGGCCATGTCATACGTCACGTGGTAGAACTGCGAAACCGGCAGCACCGCGAGAAACCGCCAGTGTGTCCCTCGATCTTCCGATTGATAGACCCCTCCATCGGTACCAACCATCACCTCATCAGTATTTTTGGGATTGATCCAAACCGCGTGAAAGTCACTGTGCGGACCACCGAATCCTCCCAAACCTCCTCCGGACGTCAAGGCAAAGGTCTTGCCACCATCATCGCTGGCGCTCAAGACTAAGCCCGGTTTGTATACGCGATTGGGATCAAGGGGATCCACGACCAGCCGGGCAAAGTAGAATGGACGTCCGGCAATGTTGGAAGAGCTGTTCTTCTCCACCCAGGTTCCGCCGGAATCGTCGGAGCGGAAGAGCGCAGTGCGTTTGGCCTCCACCAAGGCATAGACAACATTGTGCTTGGAGGGAGCAACGGCGACGGCAATGCGCCCCAGCGTGCCTTCCGGCAAACCATTTTTCAGTTGCTTCCAAGTGGCTCCCCCATCCGTACTCTTATAAAGAGCACTTTTTGGCCCGCCAGACTCAAAGCTATACGGCCTTCTGCGGAACTGCCACATACCCGCAAAAAGCACTTGCGGATCTTCGGGATCCATGGCCAGATCGGCACAGCCGGTATTTTCATCAACATACAAAACCTTGTTCCAGGTTTTGCCGCCATCTGTAGTTTTGAAGATGCCACGTTCAGGATTCGGGTTCCAGAGGCGCCCAGGCGCGCAGACATAGACCGTATTGCTGTCCTTGGGACTTATCAAGATGCGGGCGATGCGCTCGGTGTTCTCCAAACCCATCTTCTGCCAGTTTTCACCGCCATCCTTGCTGCGATAGAGGCCAGTACCGATGGAGACACTGTTTCGCGTCCAAGATTCGCCTGTACCTACCCAAACAATTTTGGGATCACTAGGGTCCACCTTCACTGCGCCGATGGAAAGACTGGGCTGTTTGTCAAAAATGGGTTTGAAGGTCACTCCAGCATCGCTGGACTTCCAAAGCCCGCCACCAGCGGAACCGACGTAAATAGTCAGCCGCTTGTCATTAACGGCATCAATGTCGGCAATACGGCCACCCATGACGGCCGGACCGATGGAACGTGCCTCATAACCACCGAACGTATCTGAGTCAACCTGCGCCTGCTGGGCTACAGCAGTGGAAAGCAGACAAAAAAATAACGGGAGACATGCACCTTTCACCTTTGCCATAGATACAAGTCCTTCAGAGGATCTATTGTGGAGGAGGCTTGGTTCCAGTCTCCTGCTTTGGGGGTTGTTTTTGCCCGGATGGGGCGGTTGGCGCAGCTTTTTCGGCCGGAGGAGCGATGGGCGGCATCTTGAACACCGAATCCTCGATAGCAGTGTTCACTTCAACTTTCTCAATGACGATTTTTGCGTTCTGCCCCTCCCCACCCTGCATTCGCCGGTCAATGGAAAATGGAAACATAACGCCCTCTACTTGCTTGTAGTCTCCCAAAGTGGAATCGAACTCAAATTCAGTGCCACGCCTGGTTGTCTTGCCTGTCATCTTGACTTCAAGAAAACTGTCCGCATCCAGGTAGATATTGCGCACTTCACCATTTTTTAATGTGACCTTGATGTTATAAACATCTGTACCTTCAACTTTTTCTTTTCCTACCAGTTCGGCTTTGTGGCCTTTCTGCTGGTAATCCATCAAGGGACCATCTATATCGGCTTCTTCCTGAAGTTCCTTCAAATCGTCTCCGGCAGCCGGCTCCGGGTCTTTCTTGCCGGTAAAAGGAACGATCTGCCATCCACCCTGGCCGTCATAGGCCTGGACCAGGCTAAGCCCCTGGATGTTGATATCAAGGCGCATTTTGTTGGGACGCACCGCCAATCGCACAAAACCGAGCTGCATGCCTCCGGCTTCAACGTTCCCGGTCACTCGGAGGGTTTTAATGGCCTTCAACTTGGCCGCGCCGCCTCGGGCTGCAATGTTCTTGGCAATAATCTCGTCGACTGTTTGGGCGGATAGGACGGCAGAAAACGCGAGAATGGCGCACATCAACAACATCGGTCTGCGCATGGAAACTCCTTTTCCTCAGGAATTCCCTGACCATACGACGGACAAGCTGCACAAGTCAAATTACTGCACAGCAATTAGCAATTAGTAATTAGTAATTGGCAATTAAGTTGGGGATGCATCCCTTAAAGTGAAACAGTCAGCTAATGGCTGTTGCCAATTGCTTATTTTGGCTTTGCTGAGTGCTGATAAGCTTGGGGCACTTCTGCAGGTCCGTTATTTCCACAATGGTGACTGTTCTCGGCAGTTTTCAGTATCCGCAGGTCCTTCGATGCGGCAACAAACAGACCGCACATCGGACACCAGGATTCAACTAGAACAGGATTTATCTGGGACGCAATGCGTCTAAACTGGGCTTCTTGCAGGTCCATAGAACTGTAAACAAAATCTCCAGTCCAATCAGATGCAGAGACAGCCTTAGGAACATTCACTTATAAGGTATTTTTTGTAACCTGTTCCGGATCCGGAAAAGTTCCAGCCGATACAGCTTCATCCTCTTCAAAAACCGGCAATTCGTAGACAACAATCTTGAATCCAAACTCGGTCTGCATGTGTGGGGCACGGCGGACAACTTCAAACTGCACCGCATCATTACATTTGGAGCAGCGTGGAAAGATCTCCCCGGCCAGCAATGTTACTTCATGAGGAAGACGGTGACCGGCGTGTATGACCCGGTAAATGCCGCTCTGAGGCACACTTTGCCCGGTATTGAATCTCTCTGGTCGCACTGGTCGTGCCTGATGGGGCATAGTATGAACCCAAATCTCGCAGTCGGATGCTAATAGAGGCGCGGGAGTTGTCTTGCTGTTTATTCCCTTCTTTCACCGTCTCTTTCACCCTCTCCAAGGGGCCGCATTCAATTTGACAAAGGCGATTCCAGTTCGCTAGCATAAGCCCGCAATGTTTTCTCCGACCCATCGTCATCATCATCGCCACGTGACGAACGTGCCGGCGGAGGCTTGCAAGAGCTAAATCAAGCGCAATCATAAGATTGAGAGCCCGCCGACAAAAGTTGGCGGGTTTTTTGTTTGCGTCCACAACCACGAGGAGAATATGCAAATTGATTTCGAAAAAATGGATGGCCTGGCGCCCGCAATTGTGCAGGAAGACTCAACCGGTGAGGTGCTCATGGTGGGCTTTATGAACGCCGAGTCTTATGCAAAGACCGTCGATACCGGATACGTCACTTTTTATTCTCGCACCCGGCAGAAGCTATGGACTAAGGGAGAAACCTCCGGGAACAAGCTGCGGATCATCTCTGCGCTGACCGATTGCGACCGTGACACGATTCTTCTGCGCGTTTACGTAGAGGGCGATGGGCTGGTCTGCCATACCGGAACCAAGTCCTGTTTCACCGAACCGCTGGCCATCAAAGCTGTGGAGGTAGGGCGATGAAGCTGCGTGTGGGAATCCCCAAAGGTAGCCTGCAAGAGTCCACAGTGGCTTTATTTAAGCGCGCCGGGTTAAATATCTACACCAGCAGCCGCTCCTATTTTGCCAATACTGACGACCCAGAAATTGAGTGCATGTTGATCCGTGCCCAGGAGATGTCCCGCTACGTAGAACATGGCGTGCTCGACTGTGGCCTTACCGGTAAAGACTGGGTCATTGAAAGCGGGTTGGAAGTAATTACCGCCGCCGAATTAGTTTATGCCAAGCAGAGTTTGGGAAAAGTCCGTTGGGTGCTGGCCGTGCCGGAAGATTCGGGGTTCCAGAAAGCCGAAGACCTAGCGGGAAAAATCATCGCTACGGAGCTGGTCAACGTAACCAGGAATTATTTTTCCAGCCGTAATATTCCTGTCAAAGTGGAATTCTCGTGGGGAGCAACTGAGGTCAAACCTCCCATGCTGGCTGATGCTATTGTCGAAATCACCGAGACCGGGAGTTCGCTGCGCGCCAACCGGCTGCGCATCGTGGAAACAGTGCTCGAATCCACTACGCAACTCATCGCCAACAAAAAAACGTGGGAAGAGTCATCCAAGCGCAGAAAAATTGAAAACCTGGCCCTGATGTTGTGTGGCGCGATCTACGCCCAGGGGCGTGTGGGACTTATGCTGAATGTTCGCAAGGGCGACCTGGAGGCGGTGCTGGCTGTACTGCCTGCCTTGCAGAAACCCACTGTCTCGGCATTAAGCGATAGCGAGTGGGTAGCAGTCAACACAATCATCGAGGAAAGCACAGCCTGGAAGATCATGCCGCAGCTTAAAGCCGCCAATGCCGAGGGTATTGTCGAGTACCCATTGAACAAGGTGGTGGTGTAATGCGCGTCCTGGCGCAGAACAAAGCCGAGACTTTTGTTCGCAAGCTGGAGTTGCGGGGCTCTGCCGATCTGGCCCGGGTTGAAAAGCAAGTGCGGCGGATTGTCGAAGACGTCCGCAAAAAAGGCGACCCAATCCTGCGGCGCTACGCAGAAAAACTGGATGGACTGGGCCCCAGGCAACCACTCCGAGTTGCGCAGCTTGAAATGGAACAGGCATGGAATGCCGTCGCCGAAGAATTTCGTCAGGCGTTAGAGGCAGCATCGGCCAATATCCGGCGCTACTGCCAGTGGCAGAAACCCCAAGAATGGCGGCACTCAACTCAGACTGGAATCCAGGTTGGTCAAATGGTGCGTCCTTTGCAGTCGGTGGGATGTTATGTGCCTGGAGGCCGCTATCCCCTGCCCTCAACCATGCTGATGACGGTCATCCCTGCCCAAGTGGCGGGTGTGCAGAACATTCGAGTTGTTTCTCCCCGCCCGGCAAAAGAAATTCTGGCGACGGCGTTCTTCCTGGAAGTCAAAGAGTTCTACCGCATCGGCGGCGCACAAGCCATTGCCGCCTTGGGGTACGGAACAAAATCTGTGCCTCGCGTAGACAAAATTGTCGGTCCGGGAAATCTCTTTGTTACAGCAGCAAAGAAACAGGTGGCATTTGATTGCTCGATTGATTTTCTGGCTGGGCCAACCGAAGTTGTGGTCGTGAGCCACATTGGAGATCCCAGGTTTATTGCCGCGGACCTCGTCGCCCAGGCGGAACATGACTTTGATGCGCTGGCCATCTTCATTACCACGTCAAAGCTCCTTGCCCAATCCGTCGCTGATGAAATTAAAACCAGCGCCAGCAAGAACCAAACCGCCAAGGTCTCTCTGGCGCGCAATGGCGCTATTCTGGTAGCGAGTTCCCGCGCGCAGGCCATGGATTTTGCCAACCGCATTGCTCCAGAGCACATTACTGTGGACGAAGAAGATCTGCCCTTGGTCCAGAATGCCGGATCGATCTTTGTCGGTGATTACTCACCGCAGGCAGCCGGCGATTATGCCGTTGGCCCTAATCACGTTCTGCCAACCGGAGCAGTGGCGCGCTTCCGGGCGGGATTGGGAGTACAGGATTTCCTGAAGACAATTTCTCTTCAGCGGCTTACCCGTGAAGGGCTCAAGCGGATTGCCCCGACCGTAGTAACGCTGGCAGAGGCTGAAGGACTCAAGGCCCATGCCGATTCCATTCGAGTGAGGTGCGCTCATGCTTAAAGTCCGCAAGTGTCTCCGTGAGATACGGGAGTATCACACTCCGGTAAGTAATGCGCCTATCGAGCTGCATCTGGACCTGAATGAGAGCACCACCGGATGCTCCCCGCGTGTTATTGCCAGAATGCGCGCGTTGGACCCAAAGACTCTGGCCCTCTATCCGCCGAGGGAGCCGGGCGAAAAGCTGGTGGCAGAGTTCCTGGGAACAGAAGCCTCCGAGATCTTGCTGACGAATGGCGCCGATGAAGGCATTGACCTGCTCTGCCGGGCGTATCTGGAGCCAGAGAATGAAATCGTTATTGTCGTGCCGACGTTTAATATGTATGAGATTTTTGCTCTGAGCTCAGGAGCAACCGTCGTGAAGCTTCCCACTGGGCCTGACTTCAGCTTTCCTCTGGACAAAGTTCTTGGAGCCATCAATCCCCGCACCCGGCTTGTGGTGATTACCAATCCTCATAACCCAACCGGAACGGTCGCCAGCCGCAATGAGATTCTTAAGGTCCTGGAAGCAGCGCCCGAGGTTGCTGTGCTGGTGGATGAAGCCTATTTCGATTTTTACGGCGAAACCATGATGGATCTGGTTGGGAAGCTCCCTAACCTCTTCATTGCCCGCACCTTTTCTAAAGCCTATGGGCTGGCCGGAATCCGGCTAGGTGTGCTGGCTGGAGCTGCCGAGCAGATTTCAGTTCTGCGGCGCATGTGTTCGCCCTTCAATGTCAATGTATTTGCGCTTGCATGTCTGGCAGAAGCCCTGGGCGACAAACAATTCGTGGCAGACTATGTAAAGCAAGTCCGCGCCACGCGGGAATGGTTGCGGCAGAAACTGGAGCTGCTGGGCTTCCGATGCTGGCCCAGCCATGCGAATTTTGTTCTGGTTAACTTTGGCGAGCTTCGCCAGGCAATTCTGGCAGCCATGGAATCCCAGGGAATTGCATTACGCGACCGCCCAGATTGCCCGGGTTGCGTACGCATCAGCATCGGCACCCAGCCGGAAATGGAGCGTGTCGTCGCCGTGCTGGAGCAAGTGTTGTCGGAAAAATCTCTGGCGCAGCAGGTGAGCAAATGAGAAAAGCCAAGCTGCACCGCAGCACCACCGAGACCGACATCCGTCTGGCGCTCACCATAGAAGGACGAGGGCGGTATGAAGTCTCCACCGGCATACGTTTTTTTGATCACATGCTGGAGCTTTTCGCCCGCCACGGGGCTTTTGATCTCAAACTGAATGCGAAAGGCGATCTCGACGTTGATCAACATCACACAGTGGAAGATGTAGGCATTGCTTTGGGCGAGGCTTTTCACAATGCTCTCGGCGATAAGCGCGGAATTCTGCGGGCCGGCTATTTCGTTATGCCAATGGATGAAACATTGGGACTTGCCGCAGTGGACTTCAGCGGACGGGCGGCAGCCGTCGTCAATACGCGGGTGCGCACGCGTTTAGTGGGCGATCTGCAATCAGAACTGGTATACGACTTCTTTGAAGGCTTCGCCCGAGGCGCGCGCGCCAACGTACATGCCCGCATTCTCTATGGACGCTCCAATCATCACAAAATTGAGTCTCTGTTTAAAGCATTCGCGCGGGCGTTGCGGGTAGCGTGTTCCCGGGAGCGCCGCCTGGCAAAGATGCTGCCCAGTACCAAAGGGCTTTTATGATTGCCATCGTCGACTACGGCGCCGGAAACATCAGCTCCGTCAAAAAGGCCCTGGAACATGTAGGAGCACAGGCCCAGGTCACGACCGATCCGAAGGTGGTCGCGACGGCCAACAAGATCGTCATTCCGGGTGTCGGACATTTTTGCAGTTGCGATGCCTTGAACGCCAATTTACGTGAAGCTGTACTTGAGGCCGTCTCTCGCGACACGCCTTTCCTGGGAATATGTGTGGGTATGCAGTGGCTCTTTGACGGGAGCACGGAAGCACCGGAAACACCGGGAGCGTCCTTGTTTCCAGGCCAGTGTTCCAAATTTCCGACTGGAGTGAAGTCTCCCCACGTAGGCTGGAACAGAATTGAGCTGCGCAATGGATCGCGCCTGCTGCGTGGAGTTCCGGACGGGGCTTTTGTCTACTACACCCACTCTTTCCGCGCTCCAATTGTCGAGCAAACCATAGCGTGTACACGCTATGGCGGTGCATTCTCTGCTGCTGTGGAGCGTAACAACATCTTTGGCGCACAATTCCATCCGGAAAAATCCGGGCCAACAGGACTGAGGATTCTTGCAAACTTCTGCGCAATCTGAGTCCCTGACCAAACGTATCATCGCCTGTCTGGACGTAGATGCAGGACGGGTGGTCAAAGGGGTGCAATTCACGCAACTTCGTGATGCGGGTGATCCAGCAGAGATGGCCCAGATTCATGCCGATGCGGGGGCGGATGAGATTGTAATGCTCGACATTACAGCAACTGCCGAAGGACGCCGGACATTAGTCGATACCGTCCACCGCGCAGCCCGTCGGCTGTTTGTTCCCTTTACCGTGGGCGGAGGAATCCGGACCTTGCAAGATGCCGCTGGTATCTTTGACGCCGGTGCAGATAAAGTCAGCATTAACTCTGCGGCCGTGGCGAATCCGGCGCTTATCGGTGAAATCGCCCGGCGCTTTGGCTCTCAGGCAGTGATTGTGGCCATCGATGCCCGGCGCATCACAAGCAGCGTAGACACGGCTGAAGTTTGGGTAGCCGGGGGGCGCAAGCCAACTGGCAAAAGAGTCTTGACATGGGCCCGGGAGGCTGAAGAACGCGGTGCTGGTGAGATTCTGCTTACTTCCATGGATCGCGACGGCACCGGCGCAGGTTTTGACTGCGAGCTTACGGCCGCGGTGGTTGAAACCGTCTCCATCCCGGTGATCGCCTCTGGTGGCGCGGGAAAACCCCAGCACTTTGTCGATGTCTTCTCCACCGGCAAGGCTGATGCGGCTTTGGCTGCCTCCATCTTTCATTTTGGCACACACGCTGTGGCCGAACTCAAGCAGACTCTGCTCAATGCTGGAATCCCCATGAGGTGGCCATGCTGATCCCCTCAATTGATCTGCTGGGAGGAAAGATTGTCCAGCTTGTTCAAGGTGAAAAGAAGGCACTCGAATTCGACGACTTCGACTATTGGATTGAGCGATTCTCCGGATACCCTCTGGTGCAGTTGATCGACCTCGACGCAGCCATGGGCACCGGCGGCAACCACACACTGATTGCCCTGATTTGCAGTCGCCTGCCTTGTCAGGTGGGAGGCGGCATTCGGAGTCTGGAACGCGCCACGGAGTTGATAGGCCTGGGCGCCAGGCGGGTCATCCTTGGATCGGCTCTGCTCAAGAACGGCACGATCGACGTTACGCTGGCGCACGAGTCCTCCAGCAATATAGGAACCGAGCGGCTGACCTTTGCCATTGATTCGCGCGGCGGCAAAGTGGCAATCAAGGGCTGGAAAGAAAATACTGAGATCGACCCGCTGGAGATGGTCCGCACTCTTGAGAAGTATTGCAGCGCCTTCCTCTATACCCACATCGACACGGAAGGAACAATGACGGGCTTTCCTCTGAACGTAGCTCGCAGGCTGCGACAGGCCACGTCAAGACAATTGATCGTAGCCGGCGGCATCCGGTCCATGGAAGAAGTGCAGGCACTCGATGCTATCGGAGCAGATGCCGTGGTGGGCATGGCGATTTATACGGGAGTGATAGGTAAGTAGTTGCTTTGTGCAAGCGCGAAGACGACGGCAAAGAACCTTGCGAAGCGACGGATGAAAGAGGTGATGAAATGAAGAAGAAAAAGAAAAACCCTCATATTGGCTCATCGCTAGATGAGTTCTTGAAGGAGGAAGGCATCCTTGAGGAAACCCGTACCGCCGCCCTCAAAGAGTCGCTTGCATGGCAAGTGCAGAAAGCGATGAAGAGAGCGAAGATTGATAAGGTGGAGTCATGCAGCTTACTGGCCAAACCGACACGCGTAATCATAGCTTCAGGCTCACTGAAATGCCGTCCCGTAGCGGCAGGATGGTGGTAAAGAAATCCTGCATGGCATAGAGCTTCCTGTTGAACTCTTGTATGGCGCGGGTGGTTTCGTCTTCAGGTTTTTCCTGGGCGACACGACCACTCCACAGCACATTGTCGGTAATAAACAGTCCACCCCGGCGCAGACGCGCCTTCACCAGGTGCAACACGCGAGGATAGTCCTCCTTGTCAACATCATTGAAAATGATGTCGAACTCCTGTTTCTGTTCGGAGAGCAGCTCCAGCGCATCGCCCACTTCAACCCGGATACGATTTTCCACTCCGGCCTGCCGGAAATATCCCCGGGCTTCAGCCGCATTTTTCTGGTCGCCATCGGTATAGAAAACTTCGCCGCCTTCGCCAACAGCGCGCGCCCACCAGATAGTGGAATATCCAATGGCAGATCCCATCTCAAAAACCCGCCTGGCCTTGATCAATTGAGCGTATTGAAAGAACACTCGCGCAACCGCCGGTCCTACGATGGGGATATTGCGTTGCTTGGCCTGCTGCTCCATCTCCTGTAAAACTGCATCACGTTCCGGCAACAAGTCATAGAAATATTTTTCAACGGCAGGATCGGTAATCTTCATCAGGAAATTGTATCTCCAGGTTTCATGGTAACCAGTTCCACGTTTAGGCCAGCTTCCTTGAGCTTCTTGTCGAATTCCTCAGGAGTGCCGGTGAGCAGCGGAAAGGTGCCAAAATGCATGGGAATCACCGCTTTCGGTTTTAGCAGACGACAGGCATAAGCGGCCTCCTTGGGCCCCATCGTAAACAGGTCACCAATCGGCAACATTGCAAGGTCAGGCTGGTAGAGTTCATGGATGATCGCCATGTCTCCAAAAACACAGGTGTCACCGGCGTGGTAAATTTTAATCCCGTTTTCAAATTCGATAACGTAGCCGCAAGGCTCTCCTCCGTAGACAACACCACCCCCATCTTCAATGCCGCTGGAATGAAAAGCATTGACCATTGTGACTCTAATGTCGCCGACCTGCTGGGTACCGCCTTTGTTCATGGGGGCAATCTGCTTGGCGCCCTTTTTTTGCAGCCATCCGCAAAACTCATAAATCCCGACGACTTTCGGATTATGCTTCTTGGCCAGCTCGGCCGCATCGCCAATATGATCGCCGTGACCATGCGTGCACAGTATTACGTCGATCCTGTCGAAGCTCTTCTTGTTGGCCGGAGTCACCGGATTGCTGCTGACCCACGGGTCAATAATCACTTTTTTGCCGCCCGGAGTGTCAATCGAGAAAGTTGCGTGGCCTAACCAAGTCACTTTGATTCCGTTGAGTTTCATGATGTGCTTTCCTGTTTATGAATTTAGAGTTTGAGTGAAGAATTTGGTTGTGGGTGGCCCACCCCGCCGCTGGGAATCTTTCCAACTACGGTGGCCGCCTTCCAAGGAAACATGAAATTCTAGCCTTCCAGGAAGCACTTAGCAATCAGCGCTCAGCAGTCAGTCCCTTAATATTTTTCCGGACTTCTAAAAATATAGACAACTGATCGCCATGCGAAAACTGCTTCCGATCTCGGTTCAAAATCGACACCTTCTGTTTCATCAGATCGTTAGCAGCAAGGTTTTCCGGTTTTCCCTTCGCGCCCCTTGGCGTTCTTTGCGGTGCGACTAGTTTGGGCTGAATGCTGACTGCCGAGTGCTGCGTGCTTTAAAATCCCTTCATGCCCGAAATCCTTCTTAGTCGTGAGCAAATTGCCGCGCGAGTAGCAGAACTTGGACAACGGATTACGCGTGACTTCGCTGGACAATCCATCTTGCTCATTGGCGTGCTCAAGGGCGCGTGCCTGTTTCTGGGCGATCTGGCCCGGCAAATTCAACTGGACGCCACTTTTGACTTTATCGCAGTAAAAAGTTATGGCACTCAAAAGCAAAGCACAGGGGAAGTGCAACTTATTAAAGATGTGACCACACCTATCCAGAACCAAAACGTGATTCTGGTGGAGGATATTCTCGATACGGGGCTCACCATGACATTCTTGAAAAAAATGCTCATGACCCGCCAGCCCAACATGCTGAAGACTGCCACGCTGCTCGATAAGCCCTCGCGCCGCGTCCTGCCGATTGAGGCCGATTACGTGGGCTTCGAGATTCCCGACAAATTTGTGATCGGCTACGGCCTGGATTACGCGGAGCGCTACCGCAATCTCCCGGACATTTGTGTGCTTGAGGAAGTCCCCCCAAAGTAGTGTTACAATCCAGCTTGGAATGTCACAGGCCATTTCTGATTTGCAGATACAGGTCAGGAGCTGGCAGTCGATTGCCAGTGCCATTGACCACACCTTACTTAAGCCGGAAGCCAATCGCGAACAGATTATCCGGCTTTGCGAAGAGGCGGCTTTCTACAGTTTTGCGGCGGTTTGCGTAAATCCCTGCTGGATAAGCCTGGCATCAAGCATCCTTCGTGGTACATCGGTGAAGGTTGCAACCACCATCGGCTTCCCTTTAGGCGCCAATCAAACTACGGTCAAACGTGTGGAGGCAGTCGAAGCCCAGCGCGTCGGCGCACAAGAGCTGGATATGGTGATGAACATCGGGGCGCTCAAATCCGGCGACCGCAAGCTGGTGCAAACCGACATTGCCGCTGTGGCAGAGGTCACCCACGATGGCGGGTCGATTCTTAAAGTCATTCTTGAAACCCCCACCTTGACGATCGAAGAGAAGATCCTGAGTTGTGAGTTGTCTTTGGCGGCCAAAGCCGATTTTGTGAAGACCGCAACAGGGTTTTTCGGCGGCGCGACTGTGGAAGACATCGCTTTAATGCGTGGTGTTGTCGGCGATCGTGCCCGCATCAAGGCCTCCGGAGGAATCCGCACCTCCGCCACAGCTACTGCCATGCTCGACGCAAGCGCCGATCGCATCGGGGCCAGCGCCAGTGTCACGATTGTAAAGGAACTCGGAGCGCCAGAATTTTTGAGCCGCTAAACCTTACCGCAACCAAAAGAAAAACCAACTTCTTACCGCTGATTTGCGCGGATGGACGCTGATAAACCAAAACTTTTGAAACACTGAGGCAGCGGAGGAAGCAGAGGAGTCGGGAGATCCACGGCTAGCCGGGACAGGTCTGATGATCGGAACCGACAAAGCTATGCCTTGGAGTTGCAGAAAATTTGCGAGAAAAACAAGATTTCAAATCACCTCGCAGTACGAAGGGCTCCAAGGAACATCAACACCTTACCGCTGATAAAGCAGCAAATGGCAAATAGCAATTGGCAGATAGAGATCTTTGTGAAACTGGTTTTCTCATAACAAGTTAGAATTTAATTACCGATTCGCTTCACTTGGTTTAATGCAGACCGCCGGGTGCTCTCCACTGCTGCTATCATAATTTCTTGGACTACACTGCCACACCGCCGGCTCCTCCTCCACGCATGGATGTGGAGTCTCTCCTGGTTGAGGTGTCTGATGTCCTCAACACTACTCTCGATCTCGATACTCTGCTGCAGCGCGTGGCTGAGGTGGTTAAGCGTGTTATCGACTATGAAATATTCTCCATTCTGCTGCTGAACGAGAGGACCCAGGAGCTGCGTTTTCGCTTCCAGATTGGCCATGCTCCCGATGTGGCCGAGAGAATCCGGGTAAAGATGGGCCAGGGAGTTACGGGGCGGGCCGCCAAAGAGCGCCGGGCAATTCTGGTCAACGATGTCACCAAAGAAACCTCCTACATTGAAGCAGTTGCGCGGGTGCGCTCAGAACTGGCGGTACCGCTGATCACCAAGAACCGGGTGATTGGGGTCATCGACATCGAAGCTCCTGAGCCTGGATACTTCAAAGAGGAGCACGCACGTTTGCTGACCCTGATTGCTTCCCGTATCGCCGTGAGTATGGAGAATGCCCGGCTCTACACCCGGGTGGTGCGCCAAGCCAACACACTGCTGCTGCTGAGTGAGATCAGCCGGGAGCTGACTTCAATTCTCAATCTTGACCAATTGCTCAAACGTGTTGGTGACCTGCTGCTAAAGATCATCGATTACCAGATGTTCTCCATTCTTCTGGTCGATGATTCCAAGCAGAAGCTGGTCCACAGATTTTCCCTGCGTTTCAAAGAGAGCATTCCGCTCAAGCATGACATTGTGATTGGACGCGGTCTGGTCGGCGCTGCCGCCGAAGAGAAGCAGGTAGTGCTGGCTCCGGATGTAACCAAGGATCCTCGCTATATCAAGCTGAATCCAGAAACCCGTTCGGAACTTTGCGTCCCACTAATTTATAAGGACGAGGTCATCGGAGTGCTCGACCTGGAGCACACACGGCGCGGATACTTTACTGAAGATCACGCCCGCACCATGAGCACGCTGGCCGCCCAAATCGCCATCGCCATCGAGAATGCTCGCCTCTACGAGAGGATAGCCCGCGAAGAGCAACGGATGGAGCGCGATCTCGCCATGGCGCGTGAGATGCAGAACCATCTTCTGCCACCGTTCTGTCCAAAGTTGGCGGGAGCTGAAGTAGCAGCCAAATTCAGGCCTGCCCACACCATCGGTGGCGACATGTACGACTTTCTCGAGTACAAGCCGCCCTCCGCATGCATCGTTGTAGGCGACGTAAGCGGGAAAGGGGCCCCAGCGGCGCTTTATGCCGCTCTTGTGAGTGGAATTCTCCGCAGTATGGCGCCCGCAGAGCCATCTCCGGCCCAGATGCTGCATGACCTCAATCGCTCGCTGAATCATCGCCGTCTCGATGCCCAGTTTGTAGTGGTCACCTGCGCTGTCTGGGACGACAAAAAACGGACCATGCGAGTGGCCAACTCCGGATTGCCCCGCCCTATTTACTGCCATGACGGCCACGCCCACATGTTGGATGTGGCGGGCCTGCCCCTCGGCCTGTTTGAGGAAGTCAGCTACGACGAAGTCGTCATCCATGCTTCTCCGGGGGACTTGTTCTTGTTCTTCAGCGACGGCATTCCTGATGCCAGCAACGCCAAAGACGACCAGTTTGGCCGGGTGCGACTGGAGCAAGTCGTCGACAAAAACTGGCGCCGCAGCGCCAATGAAATTGTGAATGCGATCTTTGACGCTGTGGACAAATTCGCAGAAGGAACCCCGGTCTTCGACGATCAGACAGTAGTGGTACTGAAGGTGAAATAGCTGCTGGTCGATTTCGCTGTTGGCTTGTTGCGACCAAGACATTTCCAGAGTCGATGTACACAGCGCGGCAGAGCCGCAATAAAAAGAAAAACCAACTTCTTACCGCTGATTTGCGCGGATGAACGCTGATAAACCAAAACCTTTGAAACACGGAGGCAGCGGAGGAAGCAGAGGAAGTCGGAAATCGAGAAAAATAAAAGCTTCACACTGATAATGCTGATTTAGACTGATCAACGGGTGGTTTTCAGATCACCCGATTACCTCCCGATTACCCGATCTCCAGATCACCCGATCTCTTGACGATGTTTTACAATCAAGCATGGTCACTACTCTTCTCGATACACCCTCGTACGCTGAAATTACCCGCCGTCCGTTGCAACCCGAGGAATGCGCGCTGCTGGTGATCGATATACAGGAAAAGTTGCTTCCGCCCATCTACGAAAAAGAGCGCGTCGTCCAGAATTCGAAATTATTGATTCGTATGGCCAAAATCCTGTCGATTCCGATAATTTTTTCCACTCAATATGCCAAGGGTCTAGGCAAGACCGTTCCTGAAATCGCCGATCTGGTTCCCGGCATGGAGGCCACAGACAAATTGGAGTTCGGCTGCTTTGGCAACGCCGCGTTCTGTTCTGTGCTGGCCGTAGCCAAGGGCCGCACTACCCTGCTTCTCTGTGGAATGGAGACGCACATTTGCGTCATGCAGACTGCTCTCGGCGCTCTCATTCAGGGGTTGATCGTCCATGTTGCAGCCGATGCCGTCAGCTCACGCACGGAGTTGAATTGGAAGCTTGGACTTCAACGAATGCGGGATGCAGGAGCAATCATCTCCTCGACCGAGATGATGATCTACGAACTGCTGGGCAGGTCAGGATCGCCGGCATTTAAAGAAATGCTGCAACATCTGAAATAAACAAATTGGGTAAGTGGGAAATTTTGTAATTGGGTAATTTGCCTTGAACACCAACTCAGTTACCCAATTACCAATTTACAAATTACCCAATTGTATTTACCCGATCAAGAAGACGCTGCCGGTCCGCCCTTCACTCGCACGACCGTTATCTTGGCGAAGCCCTCTTCAAAGGTAGGCGGTTTGAGTTTGGCGGCCATGCGCTGGACCAGGTCTTCTTTCACCTGTCGCTCGCGCCGCCGGTTCCGCTCCAAGCATACTTCAATCGGCACATCAAAGAACACCGCATGGACTTCATAGCCAAAGCTCTTGGCCATTTTGATCCACTGCCGTCGTTCATGTGCGCCCAGATTGGTGGCATCCACGTAATTCCAGGGCATACGGGCGATCAGGCGCGCCCGAAGGAGCGACCGAAGGGTGGAAAACACCAATCCTTGATACCGCTGTTCTGTAATGTCGTCAAAGAGAAGGCTACGCAACATATCGCTGGAAAGCGGTGTCACACCCCGGCGTTTAAACCAGGTGGTTTTACCCGATCCCGGCAAACCTATGGCGAGAATGACCACGCCTTTGGGCTTCCGCTGGGATTTGGTCGCGGCCGCCACCGGTTGCTGCTCTGGGACCCCGGGGGGTGGTACCGAAGGAGATTCCGGCTGGACCTCATTGACCACCCGTCGCTCTTCGACCGGAGATACCTCGCTTATGATCGGCTCGTCGGCCTCCGGCCCCATTTCCGCCTCGTAAGACGGAACCAGCGGTTCGGGGTGATGTTCGTCGACCACGGGCTTTTGCTGCCCTACCTTGCCAGTGGCCTCGGACACATTCTCAGGCTGCTTCTTTTTACGGCGCTTCATGCGCTCGCGCATCCAATTGCGCATGACTCGTGTGTAACACACAGCGCTGCGAAGTTGCAAGCAAGGCCGAGCCTATCTCATCAATGGTCGAGCCGCTTTGGCAAAAAAGCTCATGGCAAGGTGCAGAATGCCCGGCACGAACAGATGTAGCTATCCTGATTCCCTCGCCAGGCCGATTTTTGAAATGATATGGCCGTATTGGTGGAAGCCCTGGACTTTGTTATGGAGCGGGTCTTTAAATGTGTCAGCCCTGGAAATGACCGGCCTTCATTTGCGCGTGCCTGACCTCTCTGCTACCCTGATTTGTAGACCTTTGGCAGCACTACACGGTCTTCCTTTTGTCCCTTTTCTGCATCAAACCCAGGTTCTCTGCTTCGAGGAGGAAAATTCATAAAATGGCAATTAGAGTCGGCATTAATGGATTCGGCCGTATTGGACGCAATGTGCTGCGCACCGCCATTGCTGATCCCGGTATCGAATTTGTAGCGGTGAATGACCTTACCAGCCCGGCAACCCTGGCGCACCTTTTGAAATACGACTCCATTCTCGGCAACCTCAAGCACGACATTCAAGCCACTGGCGACTGCATCACCATTGACGGTAAGAAGCTACGGGTATTTTCTGAAAAAGATCCGGCCGCCATCAGTTGGGAATCGGTTGGCGCCCAGGTGGTCATTGAGTCCACGGGCAGGTTCACTGACGCTGACCAAGCAGGAAAGCATCTGCGGGGACCGGTAAAGAAGGTCATCATCTCCGCCCCGGCCAAAGGCGAAGACATCACCATTGTCCTGGGTGTTAATGACGACAAGTATGACCCTGGCAAGCACCACATCATTTCCAATGCCTCCTGCACCACCAACTGTCTCGCTCCGGTGGCTAAGGTCATCAACGACACATTCACAATTCAGAGTGGCACTATGACCACCATCCACTCTTACACCAACGACCAAGTCATTCTTGATTTTCCCCACAAAGACCTACGCCGCGCACGCGCCGCCGCTCTTTCCATGATTCCGACCTCCACCGGCGCAGCCAAGGCCATTTATCTGGCCATTCCCGAACTCAAAGGCAAACTGGATGGCTTTGCCATGCGGGTGCCAACTCCCAATGTTTCCGTTGTAGATCTGGTGGTCTTCGTAGGCAGGGCCACTACTGTAGACGAGGTCAACAACGCACTCAAAAACGCCGCTGAAGGGTCGCTGAAAGGAATTCTGGGCTATGAAACGGCTGAACTGGTGTCCAGCGATTTCAAAGGGGATGCGCGCTCCTCGATCGTGGATTCTCCCTTGACCCGGGTGGTTAACGGCAACTGCGTAAAGGTCATCGCCTGGTACGACAATGAATGGGGATATTCCTGCCGTATCCGAGATCTGGTCCATTACATTGGCAAGAAAGGACTGTAGCTTTCAAACCAGCATCTTGATATGGCAAAGTTATCGATCCAGGATTTGAAACTTGAAGACCAGCGAGTCTTCATGAGGGTGGATTTCAACGTTCCTCTCACTGAGGATGGCCGTGTCTCTGACGATACTCGCATCCGCGAGACCTTGCCGACGATCGAGTATGCCCTCCGCAAAGGCGCAAGGCTGATCCTGGCGTCTCATCTCGGGCGTCCTAAGAGCAAGCCCAACGCCAAAATGAGCCTGAAACCGGCGGCTGAGCGCCTGCGCATCCTTCTGGACGAAAAGTTGGGACGGGGCTGCAACGTGGGCTTTGCCCCCGATTGCGTAGGTCTGGCAGCCGAGGAGATGGCCGGCAAACTGGAAAAAGGCCAGACCCTTCTGCTAGAAAACCTGCGTTTTCATGCCGAGGAAGAAGCCAATGACGAGAACTTCTCGCGGCAGCTTGCCGCCCTGGCTGATGTTTATGTGAATGACGCTTTTGGCTCTGCCCATCGTGCCCATGCCTCCACGGTAGGCATCACAAAGTTTCTCGACAAGGCTGCTGCTGGACTGCTGATGCAGAAAGAGCTTGAATATCTAGGCAGGGCCACCACCAATCCGGAAAAGCCGTTTGTGGCCATTATTGGCGGCGCCAAGGTGTCGGACAAGATTGAGGTCCTCCGAAACTTGATGGGTAAAGTTGATGCACTGCTGATCGGAGGGGCCATGGCGTATACCTTCATGAAGGCCGAGGGTAAGCAAATAGGCAATTCACGAGTCGAAGCAGATAAAGTTGATCTGGCCAAAGAGCTGTTGAATGAGGCCAAAAGCAAAAGTGTGCGGTTGATATTGCCTGTGGATCATGTGGTGGCCGACAAAATTGATGCTTTGGCAAAGATGCAGATCGTGAAAGACGAACTTGGCATTCCTGCCGATCAGATGGGCCTGGATATTGGACCGGAAACGGTGGTTGCCTTTTCTGAAGAGATTGCCAAAGCAAAAACTATTGTCTGGAATGGCCCTATGGGAGTATTTGAAGTTGCTCCGTTTGCCAAAGGGACGATGAAGATTGCGCAGGCAATAGCCGCTCAGCGTGGCGCAATTTCTATTGTAGGCGGTGGCGATTCTGTGGCGGCCGTGCACCAGGCAGGGGTTGCCGACAAGATCACCCATATCTCCACTGGCGGCGGGGCATCGCTGGAATTTCTGGAAGGCAAGAAGCTTCCCGGCGTGGAAGCTCTTACAGATAAATGAATATGGATGCTCACTTGCGGCATCGCAAAGGCGGAACTCGTGTCCTCGAACTGGGCAGGGGGGACATTACTGAGGAAGTCACGGACGCCATCGTAAACGCAGCCAACTCCAGCCTAATGGGCGGAGGCGGAGTGGATGGCGCTATCCATCGAGTTGCTGGACCGGAGCTGCTGGCGGAGTGCAAAAAGATCCGCGCACAACGCGGCCCTCTCCCTCCGGGACAGGCTGTAAGTACCCACGGAGCGAATCTGAAAGCCAAGTACGTGATCCACACTGTAGGGCCGGTGTGGCAGGGTGGTGACTTCAACGAACCACAGATCCTGGAGAGCTGCTACTCGCACTCCATGGAAGAGGCCCATCGTCTGGGCTGTAGCAGTGTGAGTTTCCCTTCCATCGCTACCGGAGCTTTTGGCTACCCCTTGCTCGATGCCGCTCAGATCGCCGTGCGAACAATTGCCGAGGCCCTGCAAGGATCCCACTCAATCGCCCTGGTACGCTTTGTCTTGTTTGACCCTCGCACCTACAAGGCTTACGCCCAGGCCGCCCTGGAACTCGGGCAGCTCTTCCCTGATTTACAGGTCAGGACCGAGTCCATTCCTTTATGAGAAAAAAAATCATCGTTGCCAACTGGAAGATGCACAAGACGCCTGAACAGGCGCGGCACTTTGTCTCCGCATTCTTGCCGTCGGTGAAAGACCATGACCGCGACGAGATTGTTCTTTGCCCGACTTTCCTTTGTCTTCATGCGGTCGTGGAAGCTGTTCATGGAAGCCACATTGGTGTTGGTGGACAAGATATGTTTTGGGAAAAAGAGGGTGCCTACACTGGGGAGGTTTCAGCCCACATGCTGCGGGCTGTAGGTTGCGCCTATGTGATTATTGGCCACTCGGAGCGAAGACAATACTTTGGCGAAACCGACGATTCAGTCAACCGCAAGCTCAAATCTGCCCTCGCCGCGGACTTGCACCCGATTGTTTGCGTGGGAGAAGTCCTGGCAGAGCGAGAAGCTGGACTCACCGAACAAGTGCTGCGTCAGCAGTGTAGTGTGGCCTTTCGCGACATCTCGGGCGTTGAAACTGCTCCGCTGGTGGTGGCTTACGAGCCGGTCTGGGCCATCGGCACGGGGAAAACCGCTACGCCGGAGATAGCCGCAGATGCTCATCGAATCATCCGCATGGAAGCCGCCAAAGCTTTTGGAGATGTGTCGGCGCAAAAGCTGCGAATTCTCTACGGCGGCAGCGTGAAGCCTGAAAATGCGAATGCCTTGATGTCGCAGATAGAGATTGACGGCGCACTGGTTGGCGGGGCAAGCCTGGATCCCAAGTCGTTCGCGGCGATTGTGAAATGGTAGAAGCCCTGGACTTATACATTTTTAAGCAGGAAACGGTGGAAGAGCAGCCGATCCTCCTTCATCACAGCCGAGGGCGGCTGTGCCACACAATTGGCACTGGCTTAGGACAAGCTCTGAAGGACCATTCTTCCCGTAAAACGTTACTGGGTTTGTTATTCTTAATGGTTCATCTCAATCACAAGGGGATTCGCGATTGGCATCCGAGGTATTTACAGCCGGCCTGATCCAGATGTCTTGTTCACCCGATCCGGACGACAATCTCCAGCGAGCCATGGACAAGGTCCGGGAGGCGGCAAAAAACGGAGCACAGATCATCTGTCTGCCGGAGTTGTTCCGCAGCCAATATTTTTGCCAGCGTGAAGATACCGCTTTGTTCGATCTGGCCGAACCTATTCCCGGCCCGACTACTGAAGCGCTGGCCTCGATTGCTCGCGAATCTAAAGTGGTGATTATTGCCTCGGTTTTTGAACGGCGCGCGCGCGGGCTCTACCATAATACCGCGGTCATTCTGGGACCGGATGGCAGCATGAATGGCATCTACCGCAAGATGCACATACCCGATGATCCTCTCTATTATGAGAAGTATTACTTCACTCCCGGAGACCTGGGATTCAAGGCCTTTGATACGCAACACGGGCGCATAGGCACGCTGGTCTGCTGGGACCAGTGGTATCCAGAAGGGGCGCGACTCACTGCTTTGCAGGGCGCCAACATTCTTTTTTATCCCACAGCCATCGGCTGGCATCCGGACGAAAAGGCTGAGTTCGGGACGGTCCAGCATGATGCCTGGCGCACCATTCAGCGGGCTCATGCCATCGCCAATGGAGTATTCGTGGCGGTGGTCAACCGAGTGGGTCATGAGTTCGGGGACATTCGCGGCAACCGGGCCCAAGGAAAGGGCCTGGAATTCTGGGGTGGATCTTTCCTCTGCGATCCCTTTGGACAGGTCATTGCTGAAGCCTCGCACGACAAAGAGGAGATCTTGATCGGCCAGTGTGATCTGCGCCACCTGGAGGATGTGCGCCGCAACTGGCCCTTCCTGCGTGACCGCCGTATCGATAGCTACGCGGCAATCTGCCAGAGGTTTCTGGACTGACGGTGCCTGCAAACAAGAATTCCAATACTGACAAAAAGCCTCGCGAACTTGGCTACCGCATGCCCGCCGAATGGGAGCGCCACCAAGCCACATGGATCGCCTGGCCCCACAACCAGAGCGACTGGCCTGGAAAATTTGAGGCCATCCCCTGGGTGTATGCCGAGATTGTTCGATACCTCAGCGCCGGAGAAGATGTAAACATCGTTGTCGCCAACAACCGACAACAAGCGGCTGCTCGTAAAGTGCTCAACCTCTGCCATGTGGACCTGAAAAACATAAAGTTCCATCTCTGGCCCACCAACAGGGTCTGGACGCGCGACTCCGGGCCAATTTTTGTCCGGCGTGATTCTGTTGAAGAACAGGTAGCGATAACCAATTGGCGTTTCAACGCCTGGGCAAAATATCCTGATTGGAGGCATGATAATGAGCTACCTGCCCGGGTTGCGTCGAAACTGAAGTTCAAACAATTCACACCCATAGTCCAGATGAAGGGCAAACCCCATCCTGTGGTACTTGAAGGCGGGAGCATCGATGTGAATGGACAGGGGCTTATGCTTACCACCGAAGAATGTTTGCTAAGCAAGGCCCAACAGAGGAATCCGGGACTTTCTCGCAGAGAACTGGAAGTAGTTTTTGCAGACTATCTGGGCGTTGAAAAAGTCCTGTGGCTGGACCGTGGCATTGTTGGAGATGACACCCACGGCCACGTAGACGACATTGCCCGCTTTGTCGCTCCCGATACGATAGTCACTGTTGTTGAACCAGGCCGAAGTGATGCCAATTACGAACCGCTGCAAGAGAATCTAAAGCGCCTGCGCGCGGCCAGGGACCTGCAAGGACGCAAACTCAAGATCATTGAGCTGCCGCTTCCCTGCCCCGTGGTCTTCCGGGGACAGCGGCTTCCGGCCAGCTATGCCAATTTCTATATTGCCAACCAGGCGGTACTGGTTCCAACCTTCAATGACCCGAATGACCGCATCGCGCTCAATGTTCTAGCGGAGGTCTTTCCCAAGCGCCAGATTGCCGGAATTCACTGCGGCGATCTTATCTGGGGCTTAGGGGCGATCCATTGTATGACTCAACAGCAACCGGCAGAGTAGACCTCAATTGCAGTTGCAGGGTCGCGCCTCCTCATCCTCAAGCGGCCGCAATACGCGGGCGATTCTCGAACAGGTCGGGATCAGTCTGCTGGAGCCGCTGCAAATAATCTTTCCACATTGGCTGCAGGCCAGGGATACGAGCCAGTTCCGCCTTGGCGGTGAGCGCATCTTCTGTCTTGATCGGATGTGGCTTCAACCCCGTGGCCTGTGCAGCCAGAGCTACGGAGATGTTGCGCGCGCACATGCCTTCCAGCAGGAGCATGCGGAAAGCGGCCACCTGAACATTTGGGCCGGTGGTAAGAGCGCCATGGTTCGGCAGTATGGCGGTCGCCTGCTTCGCCAAGGCATCGGCAAAGGGCTTCACTCGGTCTTCAGAGGCAGCCAGTCCGGTGTAGTCTTCTTCCACAATGGCCACATCACCGGCCAACATGCAGCTCTCCTGATCGTAGACCTCCGGGACACGGCGGAAAGTACTCCAGGTAATCGCCATGGGCGGATGAGTGTGGGCAACGGCCACGATCTGCGGGTTATAGCGGTGGATCACAGCATGAAGCGCCACTGTGTCATTCACATAGGGATCAACAGAAGGATCGTGCTCTACAACCTTGCCGTGAAAATCGAATGTGACTATATCAGCAGGCCGCAGTGTGGCAAAAGATGGACCAAACCGGTTCATGAGCATCCTGTTCTCGCCGATAGCCACGCTCAAGTGTCCGGCCACACCCACGCTCAATCCGGCACGATAGAGAATTCGAGCTGAACAACAAATGTCCCACTTGATCGCTTCAACCGATGCTGACATCCATCACCTCCAAATAGGTTTATTGCGCTGATAATCCTAGTCTGTGGCTGGCCTGTTTAACAAGTCACATGCTTCACTGACCAAACAGCAGAACTTCTTCGTCACGAATCACCTTAGGGTCCGGTAAATTTCTAACAGCGCTTGTATCCATTTGCTTCCACTGCGGTGGGGCAAGTAACCTGCTTAGTCGATATTTTGAAATGAGGACCGCATACATGAAGAATGCACAAATATTTTTGATACTGGTAATCAGTGTGACAATTTGCACGCCACAAACGGCGACGGCGCCTGACATAACCGCAGCCACCAAGAAGTTAGGCGTGTTCGTGGGCAAATGGAAGTCTGAAGGCTCTTTCGCCCAAACGGCATACAGCCAGGCGGGCAAAGTGACTTCCGATGTCGACTGCGGCTGGTCGCCTAAAAACGATTTCCTGATCTGCGAACAATTGATCACCGACCCCAAGGGCCAGCACATTCAGCTTTCGATCTTTTCCTACAATAGTGAGAGCGGAAATTACGCCATCAGCAGCATGGCAGGTCCCGGCAAGCAACCCTGGAATGGGACGGTGCTGATTGACGGAGCTCTTTGGACCTACCCCGGAAATAAAGCGGACAAAGTGTGGTTCAGAACCATCAATGATTTCTCAGTTGCACGCACTGAGATGTTCAAAACAGAATTCTCAGAAGATGGCGGCACACACTGGACCACCATGCTGCAAGGCACAGCCCGTAAGGTTGCAGACTAATCCGGAGTTGCAGCGCGGCATAGCCGCAACCAAAACAAACCAACTTCTTACCGCGGATTTACGCTGATAACCAAAACCTTTGAAAACACGGAGAAGCAGAAGAAGCCGGGAATCGGGCGATCCACGGCCAGCCGGGACAAGTCCGATGATCGGGTGATCGGTGGATTGGAACTGCCAAACCTGGTCCCAGGAGAAGTATAGAAAATTTGCGAGAAAAAACAAGATTTCAAAGCACTTCGTAACACGAAGTAAGGGCGAAGGGCACGAAGGAAAGCAAAGAAATTCTTCGCAGGAAGAAAAGATTTTTAGAAATAGTAATGCAGAGGAGTGTGCCGGGCCCTTGCGGCTTGAAACTGATGCAAAAAGGCAACTGCCCGGATGCTTGAAAGCATTCGGGCAGTTTGGTTAGTTAGTAGTTAGAGAAGAGTCGCAAGTTATTTCTTGCGGGCAATCAAACCAGAAACTAGTGAACCGAGACCCAAGAGTCCAAGCAGTGGCAACGGGGAAGCGGTTTGAGGCAGCTTCTGGTCGCTGTTGCTCTTATCAGCGTTCTGGTCGGTTGAGGCCGCGGTAGCGCTCTGATCAGCAGTGGCGCTGCTGGGCATCGTGCTGCTTGAAGCAGCGCTCTTGTCGCTCTGGTCAGTCGGAGTCGTGGCAGCAGCGCCGGGGGCAGTGCTGGCTGGTGGATTTTGCGCAGTTGCAGAGTTACGGTCAATGGTGGTTCCAGTATCCGAGGTAGAGCTCTGATCGCTCTTACCCGCAGCAGGGGCTCCTGCGCCTGGTGCGCTGGGGCTCGTGCTGCTGGCTGCTGACGTATCATTGGTTACCGGAGGCGTCCCCGGCGTGGAAGCTTGGCTTCCGCTGTTGCTCATCGCGGAGCTATTGGAAGAGCTGGGAGCCGCACCCGCAGTGCTCGACTGGTCCGGAGAAGCGGAGCTAGGGCTGGTCGAACTGGCTGAGCCGCTGCCGCACGAATCCGAGATCATGCTTACGGAGCTGACCTGCAGGCTGTTATTGTCGCCCTGCGTTCCTTTCACTTCTACCTGATGGCCGTCATGGCCCTTCAACATGGAGCTATCGCCCTTCAGGGTGATGTCCTGGCCTTGGCCATTCTGTGAAAGGATCCAATCACTACCGGACTGCTTCAAGCAGCCGCGCACGGTTGTTTCCGAGCCGCTGGCGCCAGAGGTGCTGGTAGCACTCTGGTTGCTATTGCTGGGAGTGGCCGGCTGCTGGCTGTTTGTTTGGCTATTTTGCGTAGCACTGGGGGATTGGGTGCTCGGTGTACTCTGCCCACTGCTACTACCTGAGCTGCTGCTACTAGACTGCGCGAATGCCATTCCAGTAGCCAGCATCAGTGTCAATAAGAGTTTTTTTGTCATGTGTTGCTCCTTCGAAGATTCAATATGCCCGTCGGGCTACTAAGGTTTCCTCACGGCGGTGCGCGAGGGATATAGACGCCGTTGACTGTTTAGAGATGAGTAAATAGCCTGGGGTTGACTCACACGCCGCAGAAAGCGGAGCTCCTGCTGGCTGTTAGAATCAGGCAGGCAAGTTACTGCCGCATCCATGTCCAATATCGCAGAAAACCCAGGCCTTGCACGGATGGAAGAAGATGCTGCCTGGATGCAGCTCGCGCTGGAGCAGGCCCGCATAGCTGCTGGATTGGGAGAGGTGCCTGTTGGCGCTATAGTAATCAAGGGTGGAACAATTCTGGGCCGTGGACACAATCGCAATCTGCTGGATCGCGACCCTACCGCCCATGCTGAGATGGTGGCCTTGCGCCAGGCGGCCGCCAAAGCAGGCAATCATCGTTTGGTGGGTTGCCAGCTGTTCGTCACCATTGAACCTTGCGCCATGTGTGCCGGCGCTGTCGTTCATGCGCGGCTGGCGCGGCTGGTTTATGGCGCAAACGATCCCAAAGCAGGTGCAGCCGGATCGGTGCTTCAGGTGCTGAACCATCCCAAACTGAACCATAAACTGGAGGTCGTTTCCGGCGTGCTGGAAATAAAATGCTCAGAAGTTTTGAAAAGCTTTTTTCAGACGCGCCGTTCCGGGCAGAACATTGAATGAGCATGCCGCTAGTGCTCGATTGTGCCGCGCGGGGATGTATACAGGAGAAGAGCTCCTCTTTTTTCTAGGTGCATGCTTCTTCTGTTAGCTGCCGGCGGACCAATTTTGTGAGTCGATGCAAAACACTCTCAACTCCCTTGGCCGAAAGAGCGATAGCGGGCATTGCGGCAATTTCGTGTGCACCAAAACCATGGCGGTAGTAGAACCAGAAGATGTTCCTGTCTCTGCTCCCTTCTGGACCCGTAACCGCATCGACCGCCTCTTCTACTTCCTTTATCCGTACACCTTTTTCCATAACATCGATACCCCCGTGCACATCCAGACCACAATTGTTGTAAAACTCTTCAAGGTCCACAGTCAATTGCGTTCCGCGCTTCGTCGCACGGAGAGAGCGGAAATAGTCGTGAACCACGTTTGTGGTGACGGTCTTCAAGAAGCAGAAAATGGAATCTTCGGCCCGGAATTCAAATTGCCGGAGCAGCGAGAACTGTTGGGCGCATAGCTTAAGATATGTATCTTGAATCAAGTCGTCTAAAACCGCCTTGGAAGTCTCTCCCCAGCGGAATGCTGTCCGCAATACAGCCGAGCTGATGACCCGGTGGTAACGGCATACGAACTCTTTCCATGCTTCTCCATCGGAAGCCAAGCACGCCTGGATCAGATCCGAATGGCATAGTTCATAAGGAAGCCTAGGTATATAAAAAGGTGTTGTCGGAATTTGTTCAATCTGCATTGTTCCTCTCCTGCACACGCCAGCCAGCCCGATGGTCACGTTGAGTTGCCGCCCTCTTCACTTTGAAGATCGTTGTCGCTTCAATTACTTAATGCGGAAAACTGGCACAAAAGGGGCCACTCACTTGGTTGTTGCATTTTGATCTGGGTCGCATCCAACCACGGCCCTCAGGGCTCAGGGTTTGCGCTTAAGCAGAGGCCATTTCAAACAAAGCTGCGCACGTGACTCGAAGCTGCCTCTTTCCCAGAGAGCCTGCCTCTGCCCATCAAATAGCGGTTTCGAGCCAGTTCATCGATGCGAACTATTGCCCTGCCAGTCCGCTGTATAATTTGATCCGCTACTCAAAATGAAGATCGGGTAGTCTCTGGATTGCTGCGAGATCCAGGCCAAACAAGCCCTTTAGGTTTACTTCTGTCTTGGTTGCACCATCTACATACAATCCAAATTCGGGAATACCATTCCCTCCTATCCAGTCAGGCGGACTTACAGGTGAAACGATTAAGATCAAGCGGTCGCCGACAATCCAGCAACGCACATCTTTTACGCCTTGCTTCTCCAGCCATGGTTTGAGTTTGGATTGATAGAACGATGAAAAGTCCTGTTTCTTGTTTTCAAGAAACGAGTAAGATATGAGAACCAACTCTGCCATATTTTTCTCCTCTCGGTTAGTGGCCGCACCTTCATTTGTCTGCTGCTTTGTTTTCGGCTTGAATGCTTTACAATGCCTTCTGAACAGCGTCAAATTCAGCTTGGCTAGCTATGTCTCGATAGGCACTATAGAGGAACCGTGTTTGAACAAGCCTTAAAGTTCAGGCAAATTGGATTAAACCTAGCTTAAAATTTTCTTAAATCAGTAACTTCATGAGCCAGCAGCGCCTGATTTACGAATTTGGGCCCTTCCGCCTGGAACCGGACGAATATCGGCTCCTGCGAGACGGGCAAAAGGCCCAACTCCGCGCTAAGTCACTCGATCTATTAGCGGAGCTGGTGCGACACGCCGGCCAGATGTTGACTAAGGACCACCTGCTCGACGCCGTGTGGCCAGACGCTGAGGTCGAAGAAGGTATCCTGTCGGTCAGCGTAAATGAAATCCGTAATGTGATTGGCCGTCAGTATATTGAGACAGTGGCAGGGCGCGGCTACCGGTTTGCGGAGAAAGTGAAAGTTCTAAATGGGAATGAGCAAGCGCCGCCGTCTTCTGAGGAAGAAAATCTCTCGCTTGCCGGCCCCATACCTCAGCCGGGCGGAGCTTTACCCTTGGATTCTCCCTTTTACATCACGCGCACCACAGATGCCGAGTTTCACGCGGCGATCAAGCAGCGCCACAGCTTTGTATTAGTTAAAGGCGCACGCGAGGTGGGCAAGACCTCGTTGCTTGCCCGAGGCCTGCATCGGGCGCGAAAAACCGGGGCCATCGTCATGCTTACCAATTTTCAGCAGTTTGCCGCAGATGATTTCGCTACTATTGAAAAACTGCTGATGACGTTGGCTGAGACCATAGCTGTTTCTCTAGCCGATCTTGATCTGGATATTCTGCCACCCCAGAAGTGGAACAGCCGCATCAGCGCGAGCAGCAATTTTGAGAGTTACCTGCGGCGCGAGGTGCTGGCCAAGCTGGAAGCTCCTCTGGTTTGGGGGTTGGACGATGTAGACCGGCTCTTTGACTTTGCTTACTCGAATGACGTGTTTGGACTGTTTCGTTCGTGGCATAACATGCGGGCGCTTGACCCTGCTGGTTCGTGGCAGCGATTGACCCTGGCCATGGCTTATGCAACGGAGGCCCATCTCTTCATTCTTGATCGCAACCTGTCACCGTTCAATGTTGGCACACGCCTCATCCTGGAGGACTTTAGTTTTGCCGAAATTAATGAATTGAATCGCCGCTACGGCTCGCCTCTGACTGATGCGGAGGTGGCGCGTTATTTCAATCTGGTAGGTGGTCATCCCTACCTTGTCCAATGCGGCCTTTGTGAGATGACCAATCGCAAAGTCAGTCTGTCGGAGATCGAAGCGCCTGCGGACTACGATAAAGGACCCTTCGGTGCTCATCTGCGCCGGATATTGGCTTCCCTCCAACGTGATTCCGGCTTGTGCCTAGCTGTCCGCGACCTGTTATTGGAGCAAAAGGAGGTGGCGACCTCTGACTTCTACCGTTTGCGGAGCGCTGGTGTACTGACCGGCAATTCAGCCCAGGAGGCCAGACCGCGCTGTGAACTCTATGCCAGTTATCTGAAGAAACGGTTATCGTGAGCATTGTTCAAACCAGTTTGCAACCAAGTTTCTACGTCGCGGGCGGAACGCTGCGCAATGATGCGCCATCCTACGTCGAGCGGCGGGCAGACCAGGAGCTCTATGAAGGGCTGCTGGCAGGCCAATTCTGCTACGTGCTTACGGCCCGGCAAATGGGGAAATCGTCGCTGATGGTCCGGACCGTCGCCCGCTTGCGGCAAGCGGGGATTGGAGTCGCTGTTCTGGACCTGACAGCCGTGGGTCAGAATCTCACTCCTGAGCAGTGGTATGGCGGTTTGCTCCTGCAATTGGGGCAACGACTCAATCTGGAAGATGAGTTGCTGGAGTTTTGGCAGACCCAACCACATTTAGGCTTGTTGCAGCGTTGGATCGGAGCAATCCGGGAGGTCGTTTTGCCACGCTATCCTCGCCGCATTGTCGTCTTTGTTGACGAGATCGACGCCGTGCGCAGCCTGCCGTTCTCAGCCGATGAGTTTTTTGCCGGGATTCGTGAATGCTACAACCTGCGTAGCCAAATCACAGAAATGGAGCGACTGAGCTTCGGACTGCTGGGGGTGGCATCGCCTAGTGATCTGATCCGTGACACACGCATGACGCCCTTTAATATCGGGCGCCGTATTGAGCTATACGATTTCACCGGGGGCGAGGCTGCGCCGCTCGCACGGGGGTTGGGGCGCGAGGAGAAATCTGGAGTGACGCTGCTCAAACGCATTCTCTATTGGACCGGAGGACATCCTTACCTCACTCAACGACTATGCCTGGCGATAGCCGAAAATAGAAATGCTGGTAGTAACGCAGATGTTGACCGTTTATGCGTAGATCTGTTCCTTTCATCCCGTGCTCACGAACGCGATGACAATCTCCTCTTTGTGCGGGAGCGCATGCTACGCAGTGAAATGGATTTGGCGGGCCTGCTTGATCTGTTTCGGCGCATCCGAAGAAGAAAACCGGTCGGTGATGACGGCATGAATCCGCTGGTCAGCACCCTGGAGTTGTCTGGCATTACCCGCGCCGAGAAAGGGCTGCTCAAAGTCAGGAACCGCATTTATGCTCACGTTTTTAATGAACGCTGGATTGAAGCTGTCATGCCACTGGCCGAATTGCGGCGGCAACGCGCCGCTTACCGGCGCGGCTTATGGCGAGCTGCTCTTGGTGCTGCATTTGTCCTGGCGGTGGTTGGCTATCTGGCACTTATAGCATTCAAGCAGCGTCAGCGTGCCGAACATGAAACCGAAGCCAATCGCCAGCTTCTTTATGATATGTCCATGCGGGTTGCCCAGAATATTTTGGAGAAGGAGCCAAACACCGATCGCGTAAGGAAGTTACTGAGGGAAACAACCCCAAAGCCTGGTCAACAGGACTTGCGTGGCTTCGAATGGTATAACTTCTCCTGGAGAACGCACCGCGAGGTAAAACGCTTCGCAGAAGCATCTCGAGTAGTGGCTGCAGCTTTTCTGCCGGACGGAAAATCACTGGCCATCGCGGAACCAGCAGGCAAAAGAAAGCTGTTGCTGAAGCTGTACGATATGGAGGCTGAGAAGGAATTACGCTCATGGATTGTGCCTTCTGACAGCGTACTGAACAAGATAGTCTTTTCTCCTGACCGGCAACATGTGGTGGTTGCTGACCCACGTCTGCCCGGCGACAGACAAAAAAGTACAGCCACGCTATGGGACTTGTGGTCAGGAACTGCCGTGACGACATTCAAAGGACACAACGTCGAGATATCGGCGCTTGCTTATTCTAGCGATGGCATGACTCTGGCTACAGGAGATATGGCTGGTACGGTCAAGCTATGGGATGCAATGACAGGCGTGAACAAGCTGACCCTGAACACACACTCTAGCAACATTATATCGGTGACCTTTTCACCCAATGGCCAGCGGCTGGCTATAACTGACGAATCCCGGTTGGTACGCTTATGGAACACCCACACCGGCCAGGCACTGCCATCGCTTGTCAGCCATGCCGGATTGATAAAAGATGTAGCCTTCTTTCTGAATGACCAGCAACTAGTAACTATTAGTAAGGACGGCAAGCTACAAATCTGGGACATCAATACTAAACAGGTCAAGCCGATCACGACCCACTACAGTTACTCCAAATCTGTTGTTCTTTCACCCGACGGCAAGACTGTGGCAACCGGGGATAAGGATCGAAGCATCCGGTTGTGGACCATCGAGAGTGGACAATTGCTAGCGACTATCCCCGCTCACGGTTCCAACATCAATTCAATAGCTTGGTCGCCAGATGGCAAATATATAGTCAGCGCTAGCGACGACTTCAGTATCAAGGAATGGAATATAAGGGCCGAACAAGAACTGATGTTGCCACTTGGGGTCAGCAGATACTACGCTACAGCATTTTCTTCACACCAGGAGCTCTTAGCTTCGGGCGTTACTGAGGACAAGCAGGTGAAGCTGTGGAACCTCTCCACCGGCCAGGAGATCGCTAAGTTGAACGAGTTTGCAGACAATGTTCTGTGTGCAGCCTTTTCTCCCGACAGAAAGGTGCTGGCTACGGGTGGCACCGATGAGGAGAACTTGGTCAAGCTGTGGGACGCAGCGACTGGGCAGGAGATAAGATCGCTGAAAGGTCACACCGGCTACATTTATGCAATAGCCTTCTCACCCGACGGAGCGCTGCTGGTTTCTGGCGGGCCAAATCACACCATTATATGGAATGTGCGCACTGGGCAGAAATTAGAGGCACTGGACGACAACTCCTGGCGAGCGGTGTTTTCACCAGATGGAAAGTATCTGGCCGTGGCCTCCCAGGATAACAGTGTGAAATTGTGGGACGTTAGCGCACGGCGTTTCGTGCGCATCTTCAAGGGACATACGGCGGTGGTTGAGGCCATTGCTTTTTCCTCTGATAATAAATGGCTAGCCACCGGTGGCGACGACAACACGGTCCGACTGTGGGACATCGCAACCGGACGTGAACTGAGGAATCTGGGGATTGCTGACCATGTTCAGCGGGCAGTCTTTTCCCCAGATGGCAACCGGCTCATCACCGGTGGCCATGATGGATCGGTCAAACTATGGGACCTCACGACCGGTCAAGAATTAATCACTTTGAATCAACACAAAGATGAAGTGACTTCCGTGAGCTTTTCAGAAGATGGCACAAGCCTGGCCACCAGCAGTAAGGATGGAACTGTTAGACTGTGGCACGCAGCTTCGCAGCGGGCCGCACAATGATGGGAATGCCGCAGGTGGTTTCGAGCAAATATCGTGCGCCGGCAATTCTCTCCGCCAGAGCGCTTTCGTCATTTAAGCCTTCGGCATAGATCACCACGAATTCTCCGGTCTTGACCACTTTCAAGCGGCGAATGGTTGCATCGTCAGAGCGGCCGAACGCATCTGCTAGACGCAAGACACCCGCCAGAGATTTGGTTGTGCGCTGCAAGGGCTGGGGCAGACTCCGAAACCTTTTCTGATCGACGTGAGGAAGCGATCCACGATGGTACCGCGCAATCAGCGAGACCATATCCAGGTCTTCCGGTTTCCAGCCAAAAGGAAGATCCAGCGCGCGAATGAGACGCCCGGTGGTTTTGTGGTGGCTGGTGCTGCCGTTTGAGCGTCCAACGTCGTGCATGATAGCTGCGGCCTTCAATAGTTCGCGGGAGCGCTGCCTATCGGTTTCGAGCACGCCAGCACGTACCAAACCGTCATAGAGTTGGAGGCTAAGACGAGAGACTTGCCTGCTATGCTGGAAGTCGGAATCGAGGAACGATGCCCAGGTGTGCAGTTTCTTAAAGACCGCCTGATCGGCCTTCGCGGCTTGAGGCAGGGCTGATCTCCAGGCCAACCAAAGCGAGTCTCGCCCGAGCATTTTTTCGCGATATTGGTCGAGCCGGGATTGGCGCTCTGCCTTAATGCGTTCATGCCAGCGTTGCCGGTCCTCAGTAGTATCGAGGAAAGAGGAGCGAAGCAAAGTATCCCACAGGACGTCAAGATCGTGGATTTCTCCCAACAGATCTTGAATCTCCTTAAGTCCTCCTCCAAGTTGCTGGTGCAGTTCAGGAAGAAAGTTTTCGATTACATATCGAAATTTCTTCACGCCGATACGGAGTCGATGCCAGCTTGTTTTGCTACGGTTTCTGATGGCGGCGGCATGCAGTTTACGAGCTTCCGCCCATCGTTCAAGCGCAATGCTCTGAAATGGCCCGCTACCTGGACGAACACGGCTGGTACGCTTGGGAAGTGATTTCGTCCAACTCTGCCATTGCTTTCGATCGAATTTCTGAAGGGCCAGCCCAGCGTGGTCCTTGAATGCTTGTTCCTGGCTCCGGGCATAGTCCAACAGCTTTTCCGTTACCGGATCTTCAGCCGAGCCCAGCTTGGCAATCCACTCCATCATGACCTGGCAATCACGGAGATCGCCAAGACTGCTGAAAAGCTCCTTCCCGGCCTTTCTCATTTTTTTCCATGCGGGATCGGGGTCAATTGCCTGGAGTCCCTCGGCTATGGAGCGGCAGCGCCGAAGTGCGACACGGAGATCATGGACGGCATCCGTGGCAAAACCAGCTTCAACCTTCCCTGCCTCTTTCAGGACTTCCGCCATCCAGTAGTCCAAACCGGATTTTTTTCCTGTCGCATTGGATGGCTTCACAGATGTAGCTTCGGATGGCATCGCTTTTGCTTAGGACGCATCCTCGTCTTGAGTGTTGGACAAGCGGGACGGGTCGTTGAACTGTCCCTTAAATGATAACCGGCGCAAAGGGTTTGCACGAACTCTTAAGCAGGATGCAGGGGACAGATTTATTGATTTATCGCGACATCGTGGGACGAGCCTGAGTCACATACGGAAGCCGCCGGCCCGACTTCTGTGGGGCCACGGCGCCAACAGCGCGGTCGATAATCCGGGTCAGATCATCTGAGTATTTAGGCAGGCGACGCTCCGACAAACGCTTCTTGGCTTCGCCGGGGCTGAACCAGGTAGGATTGCGGTCGGCCTCTTCCGGAACGTGCGTACTCTGCACCTCAAGCAAATAGGCTGCGATCCGAATTTCATAACTGGGATAGCCCTCGCCGAAAGCGCGCTTTGTGTCCAGATAAAAATCAAAGTGGGTTTGGTCGATTCTGCCGGTTGCTCCCGCCTCTTCCCATGCTTCTCGAGCTGCGGCCTCGCTCGCTGATAGCTTTGAATCCAAATGCCCTTTGGGAAAAGTCCATTTGCCGGTGCTGGTATTGACCAGGAGAAATTCGATGGAAGCTCTCCTGACGCGATAGCAGATCGCAGCCACCTGGACAGGCTGGAAGGTACGCCGATCTTGATTCGCCACCAGCATAATGACCGTACCTCAATGGGAGAGCTGCAACACAAGAAAGTGCAAGTACTGCACCACTTGGGTTGCAATGCTACATTAACCCCGATCTTAATGAATCACAAGCACTTAGTCATTAATTTAACCAACTTTTCAACAGATTTTCATGAATTGATAACAATCAGGCTTTGCCAAGAAGTGAGTCCGCCCTGATCTATACTTGGGGAATTATCTGGAATTGTCAGCCTTTTTTTGCTTCTAATTCAGCCCATCGGGCATAGAGTTCATCGACTACTCTTTGGGCCTGCTCCATCTCTGCGTGAGCGCGCAGCAATTGTGGAGCATCACTTACAATCGATGGATCTTCCACGACAGCTCGCGCCACCTTCAGCACATGCTCGGCGCCGGCGATGCGTTCTTCGATCGTGGCATATTCACGGGCTTCCATATAAGAGAGTTTCTTCTTTGTCTCGGGTTCAGGCGGACGCGCTGGCTGGACAGCACCTGGCTTAAGCGCAGCTCTGGTCGCCTGTTTGCGCTCGGCCTGCCATGTTTCCCATTGCGAATAGTCGGCAAAACTTTCTGCTCGACCGAGCCCATCAAGACCAAGCACCACTGTAGAGACACGGTCCAGCATGTAACGATCGTGGGTCACGAGCACCAGCGCTCCTCGATATTCAAGCAGGCTTTCTTCCAGGATTTCCAAAGTTGGGATATCCAGATCGTTGGTGGGCTCGTCCAGCAGAACATCCGCGGGCTGAAGCATGAGCTGGGCAATCAACAAGCGCGCCCGTTCGCCACCCGAGAGACGTCCGACTGGCTGATTCAGTTGTTCGCCAGTAAAAAGGAACCTCGCCGCCCATGATGCCACGTGAATCACCCTCTCCTGATACATGACCGAGTCGCTGTCCGGCGCCAGCGCCCGCCTCAGGGTGATCTCTGGATCAAGTACACGGTTTTGATCGAAATAGACCGCTCGAAGAAAATCGGCCTTGCGGACCTCTCCGGCAGTCGCCGGTATCTCACCGCGCAGCAAGCGCAGTAAAGTTGTCTTGCCGCTGCCGTTGGGTCCGACGAGCCCTATGCGTTTTCCGGCAGTGATGGTGAAATCCAGCTCTTCGAAGAGCGTGCGCCCACCCACGGCGCAGGCCACATGATCGAGCTCAAGCAATCGCTTGGTCTTGCGGTCGGTCGCTGAAAAATCGATTTTCGCCCTTGTGGCCCGCGTCCGGGAATTCAGGTCCGTCAGTTCGGAAATTAACTGGTTCGCGGTGTTGATCCTTGCCTTGGCCTTGGTGGTCCGGGCTTTGGGACCCCGGCGTAGCCATTCGATCTCGGTGCGGACGCGATTTTCGAGGGACTCCTGATGCCTTGCCTGGGCATGCAGAAATTCTTCTTTCTTTTCCAGGAAGCTGCTGTAATTTCCGGTAACGCGCAACAATCCTTCGGGGTAGGCGCGATTCAGTTCGACCGTTTCGGTTGACACGTTCTCCAAGAAATAGCGGTCGTGACTAACGAGCACGCAGGCGAAGGACGCATCTTGTAGAAGAGTTTCGAGCCATTCAATTCCTTCAATATCCAGATGGTTAGTAGGTTCATCAAGGAGTAGAACATCGGGTTGCCGTACCAGGGCCTCCGCGATGGCCAGGCGTTTTCGCCAGCCACCGGACAACGCAGCCGCATCGGTTTCGAAGTCTTCAAACCCCGCCCGACCGAGGGTTTCGCGCAACCGGCCTTCACGCTCCGCTTCTGGAACTGCAAAGCGTTCCAATGCCTTTGCGATCACCGATCGCACCGTCTCCTTGGAGACGAATTGTGACTCCTGCGTGACATGGCTCAATTTGATGTGTTTGCGTGCAGCAACTTCGCCACTGTCGGGTTCCAGGCGGCCCGAGATGATTCCAAGAAGAGTCGATTTGCCCGAACCATTCGGGCCAATCAGGCCGATTCGATCACCTTCAGAAACAACGAAAGAAATGTTCTGGAAGAGAGGCATGGCCCCGTAAGCCTTGGAGAGGCCTTGTGCATTGATCAGGGGTGGCACTTATTACTCAGCTTCCTCTCGGCGCCACTGCATTTTGCGCGCGTCTCAGACTACACCTGCACTGTTTGGTATTCCTCGTACGATCCTTTAAAGTCTTCAATCTTGCGGTCTTCAAAATGCCAGATCCTGGTAGCAACTTCATCAATCAGGTCGTGATCATGGGTCACGAGAAAGACAGTCCCCTGGTATCGTTGCAGGGCGATGTTCAAGGCGTTGATGGATTCCAAGTCCAGGTGGTTGGTCGGCTCATCCAGCACCAAGACATTCGGCTTTTGTAGCATGAGTTTGCAGAACAGGATGCGCGCCGCCTCACCGCCGGAGAGCACATCGGTCCGTTTGCCGGCTTCGTCGCGGGCGAAGAGCATCTGTCCCAGCAATCCGCGGATTTCTTCGTTGGACACCGAGGGGTCCCACTGATAGAGCCACTCGAAAACGGTCATGCCTTTTTCGATAAGGCTTCTGTGGTCCTGGGGAAAGTATCCGATGGCCGCCTCGTGCCCCCACACAACCTTTCCATCTTCCAGATAAGGACCGTCGTAACCGCTGGTCTTGCGCAGTTCGGCTTCCGGCGTTGTGGGTGAGTTTGCCAGGAGAGCATTGACCAGAGTGGTTTTACCGGCGCCGTTGCGGCCCATCAATGCGATCTTCTCGCCGCGAGTCACGCTGACGGTAAAGTTCCTTATGACAGGGTTGTCACCGTACGATTTGGAAATGCCTTCCAATTCGAGGATGTGTTTTCCGGAAGGCCGCTTCATCTCGAACTTGATATAAGGCCGCTGGATATTTGACTTGGCCAGCTCTGTCACTTGCAGCCGCTCAACTTCCTTGCGGCGCGACTGTACCTGGCTGGAGCGGGTGCCGGCAGCAAAACGCGCAATGAACTCGTTGAGCTGGGCAATCTTCTTTTCTCGCTGCGCATTCTGCCCCTCAATTTGCGTGCGTATCTGTGTCTTGGCCATGACCATGTCGTCGTAACCACCGGTGTAGGTGATGATGGTCTCGTAATCAATATCGGCAATATGGGTACAGATGCTGTTCAGGAAATGGCGGTCGTGAGAGATGGCGATCAGTACTCCGTCATAGCGGTTCAGGAAATCCTGCAACCAATGAATTGAATCCAGGTCGAGGTGGTTGGTAGGCTCGTCCAAGAGCAACGCTTGCGGATGCCCGAACAATGCTTGGGCCAGCAGCACCCGGACTTTCTGTCCGCCTTGGAGTTCGCCCATGGCGCGTTCATGCAGTTCGTCGCGAATGTCCAGACCTTGCAGCAGGATAGCGGCATCGCTCTCGGCGGTGTAGCCCTCCTCTTCGCCCACAATGCCTTCCAACTCGCCCAACCTCATGCCGTCATCGTTGGTCATGTCGGGCTTTTCGTAAATCTTGTTTCGCTCTTCCATGGCCGCCCATAGCCGCTTGTTGCCCATAATCACGGTGTCGATGACGCGATAATTATCAAAGGCGAACTGGTCCTGGCTCAACACGCTGAGCTTCTTAGGACGCACAACAGAACCTTTCTGCGGCTCCAGTTCACCGGCCAGCAACTGCATGAAGGTTGACTTGCCGGCGCCGTTAGGACCGGTCAGGCCATAGCGCTTCCCCGGCGTAAACGCCGTGGACACATCTTCAAACAGCACTTTTGCGCCGTAGCGCATGGAAACATTACTTACTGAAATCATTGTTTTTTACGGGAACTGCGGCGGAGATTCCGACAAGGCGGGAACGCAGCTTACTTAAATAGGATACCATGCCGCAGCGTTGCCGGGCTTGGGCTCGGTTATGACCTACTTTTGTGATAGGCTCAGAATCTGCACGATTTCTTTGTTGATGCCAGGGACGACTTTTGGGCGATTCTGTACAAACTCAATCCGCTTCTGCTCCTGCTGCTGCGGTAACGCCCTCGACCGGCATGAACACGGTGCGCCGGACGCTGGCGGCGTTCCGATACCGTGATTTCCGGATACTCTGGTTCGGTTCCTGTACCTCCAGCATCGGCACCTGGATGCAGATCGTCGCCGAAAACTGGCTCGTTCTTTCCTTGACGGGTTCACCGTTTTACCTGGGGCTCGACGCCTTTCTGCAGCAGTTACCCATCATGCTCTTCACGCTCATTGGAGGTGTGCTCGCCGACCGGCTGGATCGCCGCCGAATGTTGCTGGTGTCGCAGTACATTCAAATGTCGAGCGCATTCACACTGGCCGCTTTGGTCTACTCGGGTGTAGTACACGTCTGGCATATTCTGGTGCTGTCGTTTATTACCGGCACAGCACAAGCCTTCGGTGGGCCTGCCTCTCAGTCGCTGGTTCCCACGCTGGTCGAGAAGAACGATCTCCCCAATGCAATTGCTCTCAACTCGATCCAATTCAACTTGGCCCGGGTGGTTGGACCGTTGCTGGCCGGCGTCGTGCTGGCTACGTTTGGAACGGCGTCCTGCTTCTCCCTCAATGGCGTGTCATTTCTGGTTGTAATCGTCGCCTTGATGTCGCTACACGTAAAACACACTGCGCCCGTAGCCCCCAAGCGGCTGCGCGAGGAACTGCGTGGCGGTCTCTCTTACGTCTGGGGCCAAGGTAGTTTGCTCGCGCTTACGGTCCTCGCTTTCGCCACGACTTTCCTGGCATTTGCGATATTGACCTTCTTACCGCTGTTCGCAAAACGCGTGTTTCATCAAGACGTTGCCGGATACACACGACTCATGGCGTTTTCAGGCTCGGGCTCGGTAGTAGGAGCGATTGCTGTGGCCTGGCTGGGAAAGTACAAGCGGATGGGCCGCACATCCCTCATCGTGCAGGCGCTGTGCGGCGGATTGATCGCCGCGTTTGCTCTATCTCATATCTTATGGTTGAGCGATATTCTTCTCTTCTGTATCGGCGCAGCGCTGATTGTTGTGTTTGCTACCGTCACATCGCTAGTGCAGTTGATTGTGCCCAATGAGCTGCGTGGGCGGGTCATGAGCATCTATATGGTGGCATTCCGTGGCGGCATGCCCCTGGGAAGTCTGGTCAGCGGATATTTCGCCAGCAAATTCGACGCACCGTCGGTGCTCATCTGCAACGGTGTTCTGCTCGTGGCGGTGGCAATCTATTTTATGGTTCGAAGCCACGGTGTGCGCGAGTTGTAAGCCGGACGCATCAAACTTTCGCGTTTGACAGACAGGAAGGTTGCAGACGGCGTTTTGAAGTGAGGTCATTCTGGACGAGATCCGGAGGCAAGCGAAGAGAGCCTATGGAATACCCGCCTTTGGATAATTGGGATGGCGAGTGGAGATTTCTGAGTGTCCAACGAGTGGAAGTCCTCAAACTTCTTTATGATCGGTTCAACGCCGCGACATGGAGACTGTGCTCAATGCCCTGAACGAGGACGTCGCATGGGCCAATGGAATGGAAGGCGGCCACGTTCACGGGAGGGATGGCGTGCGCAGCTATTGGACGCGTCAATGGGCGATGATCGATCCGCACGTCGAGCCTGTCGACTTCTCCACTAACTCCGGCGGAGAAGTTGTCGTCGAAGTCCACCAGATCGTGCGCGACCTTCAGGGCAACGTACTAGTGGATCAGATGGTCGGTCACATTTTCGAATCGAGAACGGGTTGGTAAAGCGCTTTGATATCCGCAGGGCGTAAGCCTTCCTCTTTCAACTTTCAAAAAGAGATAGAAGGCGCTTCGATCTAACGAAGCGCCTCCCTCTCTTCTGGCTCCATTTACAGACCCATAAACTAGATCGTACTCAGCCTATCGGCAGATACAGAAGGTGAGCTGATTTGTTCTGCCCAGGTCATCCTGTTCTCCATCTGTGAGAGATCGAGTCGTGCTAAGTGAAACCAGGTAAGAGCAACCTGGCCAGGTCGTGGTGTTGATGTTGTCTGTACCATTGTCTCCGCGAGGCTTAGCACCGGTTGGTCCAGAGGGCAGCACAGGCGCCACCCAGCCGAGCGAGCTCGCACAACTGGAGATTCCCAGTGACCAGCTTCGCATCAACTCGTGCTCGGTGGTGTACTTGATTCCAAGAGCATTGGTCAACGGCGTGCAGCAGCCCCCAGCGAACTGGACCAAGTCGAGCAAGTTGACGTCAAGCCAGTTGTTGATGAGGATCTTCTTCAAGTCGTTCGTCAGTGTAGGCGAACCTATACTGGGCCCAGTAACTGGCTCAGCCTCGAAGACAATGCGGATCACAGTTCCATTCTTTAAAGATCCCGGAGGATTTCCAGCCAGATCACCTGCACTCGTAGCACTTCCGCCCGGTACCGCGCTTGCGGAAATGAAGCGGATCAGCGGACCGGAGAGAGCGCCATTCGTAACCGTCGGATCGACCGTGACCCAGCCATTGGCATCAGGAATGATGACAGCGGGCGGCACTGGTCCCCACGATGTGCCCGGAGGCGGAATCACTGCCGGAACCGGGGGAGGCGGGGGAGAAGTTGTTCCGCCTGTGCCCGCAACTACGATCGACTGGAATGTTTCAATCGGGCCAAATCCAAAATCCCAATTTACAGGACGTGTGCCAACAACCTGCGCCGATATTCTGCTCGCTCCCGTGAGGGGAACCAATACCCCCGGATTCGAAGGGTGCTCGTAGAGGAAGCGATAGCGCATTGGATCGCCGCCGGCGGGGTGGGTTGCCGGACAGTCGCCAACCAGCTTCAAACCCCATCCGTTAATGCCATCGTAAAACCCGAAGCCCGGACCGCCGTGCGCGTCGGCCATGCCTACCGGCGCTGCATGACTGGTCTTGCCGGTGACTAGATCGAAGTCGGAGTTGATGTCGAAGTCGCCAACGTGCGTAAACCAGGCATGTTTATGCGATACCGGTTGATCGACGCAGAGTTCGACACAGAAGCATGGCCCGATGTCCTCGCGGTCCTTGTCGCGGCCCCTGGAACGCGGTTCATCCAAAAGCACACCTCCGCCCGGCGCTTCTATTTTGAAATACACATCAGGACCGCCAAACAGCTCGATATTGATGAACGGGAATGGCGTGCGTTTGAAATCGATGGCCAGATAATCGATGCGGAAGTGTCCAGTTGCGTCAGTGATGGCAAAGCCCAGGTAATCGTCTTGAATGCAATCTACATCGAAGGCGCTGACTTTTACCCCAGCCACTGCCGTCTGGACTTCTTGATGACAATCCAGAACACGGCCACAGATTGTCCAGGCTCCGAATTTATGCCGAATGCCGCACCAGAAGCGCTCTGGAACGCAATATTGCCAGTAAGCAGCCGCCCCACGATCAGTCTGCTTCCACAGCGGCTGCAAAGTTGTAATTGAGAACTGCAAAGGCTTAGGCGCTTTCGACGACCGCTTGAGGTGAGGAACGGTGCCGCAATAGACGTCCACCTCGAACGCTCCGCCTTCATATTTCTGTTCTGCTCCAAGCTGGAAGGTAAAGCTCCCGTCCGGTTTTGTCTCGGTTTCGGCGATCAGCGACGAGGTCTTGGCCTTTACCTCGTCATCATCAAGAATTGCCAGCGTGTCCTTGGGGTTTGCAACAGCCAGACCGGTCACATTTTGGCCCTGCCGGTTGCGATATAACCGGACCTTCACGCCGGAAAGGTCCTCCACACACTCAGAACACAGATAACCGCAAAGTTTACCGCTAAATTCAAAATTCATTTCTCTTTCTCCTTAATTACGCAGACATCAAGTTTCTAGAAGCTATCTCATGAATGGCCTGCCAGACCCGCTCACTCGCAGTTGAGCGGGTGTCCGATCTCCCCATCAAGACACACTTCCACATTTCAAACATCCCTTGTCGGAGGATTCATGCATTGATGAGATAGCTTCTAGGTTTTGAACTCCACTCAATATGACGTAGCGTGGTTTGATTTCCCTTTGAAGCACAAATTATTTCTGCGTGCCCGTATCAGCAAACAGGTAAATTCAGCGTCTGATCAATTCCGGGAGCATCAGAGGGTGAGCCAGCGTCATTTGTGAACTGCTTGCTGAAGAAAAGGAAGGATTCGCCCAAGCTCCGACGCCTTGCAGCGTTGCCCGTGTTTATGCACTCATAGACGGGAATAACGCCAAGGTTGGTGCCAGAACCGTATATCCTTATAATTCAGAATGGAATATCATGGCGACAGAAAGCTTCGCGCAATTGTGAAAGTTATAACCTCCAGATTCGCGACTAGATTATTCATGTGAACAGAGGGCGGGGTATCCCAGCGGCGATGCCTGCCATGCGAATGGAAGTGCGGCCTGGGGATTAACACATGCCAGATTCAAATATGATCCGCATTCTCGTTGTAGACGACCATTTCATGGTTCGAATGGGCCTTTGTGCTTCGCTGAATGTGGAGCCAGACATGAGGGTCGTAGCTGAAGCAGGCAGTGGCGAGGAAGCACTTCGGGCCTATCGTCAGCACCGGCCGTCCTTGGTACTGATGGACGTTCGACTGCCGGCCATGAGCGGCATCGAGGCTGCTGCTGCGATTCTTAGCGAGTTCCCGAACACGTATATTCTTATGCTGTCCACCCACGCAGGAGAAGAAGAGATCTACCGCTCGCTGCAGACGGGGGCCGCCGGATACATCCTCAAGAGCGCAGTACGTGAACAGCTTCTTCAGGCCATTCGACAAGTCTGCCGCGGCGAACGGTACATAGATCCCAGCGTAACGTCCCTTTTAGCGGCTCGATTGTCGCATCGATCGCTGACCAGCAGGGAGTTGGAGGTTCTACGAATGGTCGTGAAGGGTTTGAGTAACAAAGAGATTGCAGCAGCATTGAACATTGCCGAGGTTACTGTGAAGTTGCACGTTAGTCATGTATTGGAGAAGCTAAATGTGAAAGATCGCACACACGCGGCAACCGAAGCGCTGAAGCGTGGCATTATTTACTCTTAGAAGCAGAGGCGACTTGCCTCGTACGCTGCAAGGTGTCCTTGCCAGGATTCGATATCTTGTGATAAAAGTTTGTTCCCAAATTTCATGGCGCGCTCATGCCGCATCATAGATTGCGAATCGTTTTGTTATTGTTGTGGCCCATCGGAATGGCAGGATGGGTGGCAGCGCAATCGTCGCGGCTTCCGGTACTGACGAGCGTAGATCAAGTACGCCGGCTCACTCCAGACAAGGCCCAGCTTGGCTACCCAGTGCGGATTCGGGGGGTGATCACCGACGATATCCCAAGACCCGATTTCTTTGTGCAAGATGGAACGGCGGGCATCTATGTTGAAGGCAGCCATTCCCTAGGGGCTTCTCACGTCTTGGGCAACTTCGTCGAAGTCGAGGGAGTTACCGGCCCCGGCCGCTTTGCCCCGGTTATTCGTGAGCAGCATCTGCGTGTCCTTGGCAAAAAAGCATTGCCTAAAACCCATGTCTATGCCTTCCATGAACTAGCTGACGGTCAAAAAGATAGTCAATGGGTTCAGGTGCGCGGGATCGTGCGTTCCGTTTCTATTGATCGCACTTCCTGGCATGAGGCTACGCTTGCCATGAATGTATCCTCCGGAGGGAGCCAGTTCAGCGTTCGAGTTCCTCTGGGTAGTTCGCAGGACGTTTCTTCCTGGGTGGACAAGGAGGTGCTAATCCAGGGCGTCTGTGGAACTCTGTTTAATGCTGAGCGCCAACTCGTTGGCATATTGTTTTATGTGCCGAGGCTTGAATTCATCCGGCTGGAGGCCCCCTCAGACGAAGTGCCGTTCGCAGCATTGATGCGTTTTTCACCTGACGGGCGAGTAGGCCACAAAGTGCGGGTGCACGGGGTCGTCGCTTATCAGCAGGCTGGAAACGTGTTGTTTTTGGAGAACGGCGCCAAAGGATTGCGGGTACTCGCGCAGCAGGACACGCCAGTACAGGTTGGCGATATCGTTGATGCGCTTGGCTTTCCCTCTGTAGGCGAGTCGGAGCCAGTTTTGGCGGACGCGGTATTCCGCGTCATTGGCCACGGGCCAATACCTGAGCCAATCAATCTCGATCTCGACGCCCCTTGGGGACGTTACGACGTTCCTTGGGGACGCTACGATGGAGCTCTGGTGAGTACCGACGCTCGATTAATCCATCTTGAGCTACAGCCTTACGGAGCGAGTTTGCTATTGCAACACGGAGCAACGGTATTTGAGGCGCGCTTACAACCCGCAGATCCCAATGATCTTCGGGTATCTGTTCCGCTCGGCAGTGAACTTCGCATCACGGGAATATGTCTGGTGCGCGCCGGTGGTATGTGGCGTGTCCCGCAGTCGTTTCGACTATTGCTGCGCTCGCGAGGCGACATTACGGTCTTGCGCACACCGTCATGGTGGAATCTGCGTCACACTATGTGGGTGTTGGCCGCTACCGTAACAGTTTTGCTCCTGGTGATCGCGTGGGTGGTGGTATTAGGACGACGCCTGCGTGAGCAAATGGCCCTGATTCGCCAAAAGCTGCGCGGTAACGCGGTACTGGAAGAGCGCAACCGGATTGCGCGTGAGTTGCATGATACTTTGGAACAGGAGCTGGCAGGTATCACCATGCAATTAGATTTGGCCGCAGCTTGCTTCCAGCAAAACCCCAGCCTTGCGAGGGGGGCCATGGACATGGCGCGCAATATGAGCCGGCATAGCATGATTGAAGCGCGTCGCTCGGTATGGGACCTGCGATGTCATTTGCTAGAGAACGGCAACCTGGTTTCTGCCTTGACGCAGGCTATTCAGTCGATGGTTACCTTAGACCAGGCCAAGATTCAGGTGCAGATCCAGGGCGAGCCCTACCGTTTGGCGCCGGAAGTCGAGATGAATCTGCTCCGCATCGGACAAGAAGCGGTGGCGAATGCGCTCACGCACGCCGAAGCCCGGAACATTGTCGTGGAGCTGCGATATGATCCCGATAAACTTTGCCTCTATGTTATCGACGATGGCTGCGGCTTCACGCCAGGAGATCCTGCGTTCATTGCAAGAGGACATTTTGGCCTTCTTGACATGCGTGAGCGCGCACAATCGCTTGGTTGTCAATTGCAGATCGATAGCGTGCCTGGCAGCGGTACGCGTCTCCAGGTGGAAGTGCCGGCAGAAATGAAGCTGGTGCTCCACGCCTAGAGGTTTGTTCAAAAGCAGGCGTTTCATCACCAAGACTAAAAGCCCTGGTCGTTTCAGGGCCAGTAACGCAGGCCTAAAGACCTGCTCTTCTACCAAAAGAATTCGAACGGCATTTCTGAAACGCTCTAATCATTCGACCACAATCTAGCAACCCGGCCTATACGATGGTAGTACTTAAAAATATATCCAATGTATATCCGGACTTTCCCTCCCTACATTATTCTTGACGCAAGTTCTGATCTCATGACTATAATCGTGCGCTCCTGTGTAGTTTTGATGCTGTGAGAAGAGCATGATAGCGACGAAACGACACTGAAAGGACATCCCCGGTTCATGCGTTCACAAATCATAAATCAAGATGACAGTCCACAATCTACCCAGCAAGACTTGCCGTCACAAGGCGGCCGGATGAATCGATGTAGAATGAATCTATGGTCAAGTTCTGTCATTCCTATAGTCAATGCTCGCTTTCGTAGATTCTGCTTTGCCGTTATTATTCTTTGTTTCATTTTGCAAACTCCTATTCTTATAGTTCATGCTGCTTCTCCTGCAATTGAACGCCGCGTGGAATCAATCCTTAACCAGATGACTTTGGAAGAGAAGATCGACATGCTAGGTGGTGTCGATGGCTTCTTTGTTCGAGGCTTTCCCCGGCTGGGACTGCCTCGCCTGAAGATGGCCGATGGGCCGATCGGAGTACGCAACGATGGACCAGCGACGGTCATGGCCGCGGGAATCGCGCTGGCGGCTACCTGGGATTCTGATCTGGCCCAGCATGTGGGCAGCGAGATCGGCCGGGACGCGCGGGCCAAGGGAGTGCATTTTCTGCTGGGACCAGGCGTGAACATCTATCGAGCGCCAATGAACGGAAGAAACTTTGAATATCTCGGTGAAGATCCATTTCTCGCCTCTCGCATTGCCGTGAGCTACATCGAGGGCGTTCAGAGCCAGGGCGTAAGCGCTACGATCAAGCACTACATGGGAAACAACTCGGAGTTCGATCGCCATAACTCCGATTCAGTGATTGATGAGCGCACCATGCGTGAAATCTACCTTCCGGTGTTCGAAGCCGCCGTCAAAGAGGCACACGTTGGCGCAGTGATGAATTCCTATAATCTGACTAACGGCGTCCACATGACGCAGAACAAGTATCTCAATACAGATGTTCTCAAGGGGGAATGGGGATTCGACGGTATCCTGATGTCCGATTGGACGTCGACCTACGACGGTGTGGCAGCCGCTAATAGCGGCCTGGATCTGGAGATGCCTTCCGGTAAGTTCATGAACAAGCAGACGCTGCTGCGGGCGGTCCAAGAGGGTCAGGTCTCGGCTGCAACCATCGACGACAAGGTGAGGAGAATTCTCCGCAAGGCAATCGAATTCGGGTGGCTCGATCACGACCAGATGGACCTTTCCATCCCACGCTCTAACCAGCAAGGCAGCCAAGTTGCTTTGCAAGCTGCGCGTGAGAGCATCGTGTTGCTGAAGAATGAATCTTCCCTGTTGCCTCTGAACAAAGAACGGATTAAGTCAGTTGCAGTCATCGGCCCCGACGCTTATCCAGCAGTTCCTGTTGGTGGAGGCAGCGCCAGGGTGCAGCCTTTCGCTGCGGTCAGCGTTATGGAGGGATTCAGCAAGTACTTAGGAACCGGCGCCCAAACGTACTACGGACGGGGGTTGCCTACCTTAAGCGATCTAGCCGAGAGCACAAATTTTTCTACGGCTCCCGTTGACGGACAGCCCGGTTTGCTTGTTGAGTACTTTAGCGATCCCGAGCTGCAAGGAACACCGATAACGACTGGAACAGATTTGCACATCAATTTCAGCCAGCAGTCTCGCGCTACCTTACCCAAAGGCGGTGTGGGCGAACGGTGGACAGGTTACTATGTCGCTCAGAGCACCAGCCTCTACGACATTTTTGTGGCCTCGACGGGAGAGGATGGCGGCTATTATCGCCTTTACGTAGATGGTAATTTGGTCTTTGACAACTGGAAGTCGGCAAAGACCATGGCGAATTGGAAAAGTCTCTCACTCGAAGCTGCGCCGCACAAGATCATGCTGGAACATCATGGACGATCAGAATGGCTTGGAAGAAGGCTTCGATTGGGAATTGTCCGCCACGATGCCGTGGTCGATGATAGCGCAAAAAAGCTGGCAGCCAGAGCGGACGCGGTAGTGCTGGCTGTAGGGTTTGATCCCGAAACAGAGAGCGAAGGCGCTGACCGCACCTTTCGCCTGCCACTGGGCCAGGAAGAACTTATCCAGGAGATAGCGGCGGTCAACAAAAACACGATCGTTGTAGTTACATCCGGAGGAGCGGTCGATATGATGCCATGGATCGATCGCGTCTCAACAGTCCTGGAGGCCTGGTATCCGGGACAGGAAGGCGGGATGGCCCTCGCAGAGATCGCGTTTGGGCAGGTCAATCCGTCAGGGCGGCTTCCAGTTTCTTTTGAACGGCGGGAAAGCGATAACCCCACTTACGATAGCTATTATCCCGAGCCTGATGAGAAGCGAGTTGTCTATAAAGAAGGTGTCTTTTTAGGTTATCGGGGATATGAGAATAAGGGCACAGAGCCGCTCTTTCCGTTTGGCTACGGACTGTCTTACACCAGCTTCGCCTATAGCAACCTGTCGATAGTCGAGTCGACGATGAACAGCGGCACGAGTTCAGGCCACAGTTTTCGGGTGAGTTTCGACGTCACTAATACTGGAGACCGCGATGGGGCTGAGGTAGCACAGGTATACGTAGCAGACAAACATACCAGCTTGCCGCATCCGCCCAAAGAGTTGAAAGGTTTTGCCAGAGTGAGCTTGCGGGCGGGGAAAAAGCAGCGAGTTACGCTAACTCTGGATGAACGATCCCTCTCCCACTATGACGTGAATTCGAAACAATGGCGGGCCGAGCCGGGCCAGTTTGAAGTTCTAGTAGGACGCTCCGTCAAGAAGATTGAATTGAGAGGCACGCTTACGCTGCCCGAAGCGCCGGCGCAGCCACGAGTCTCCTCGCGTTGACATCTGTCGCTTTTCTGGTTATTCAAAAATCGGCGCCAGCCTCCCGAGAACCTCGTCCATGATCGCATTCGGAACGCTTTCCAGTTTCTTGCCGCCGCGCGCTCTCAGATCGAGCGCACGGGGCTGGTCGCAGCGGACAACACCTGTGGTTTTGGTTCCTGCACCAGTCAACGGCACGGAGAAACCGGCCATCCGTACGAAACTCCCGCCGCTCGTGATGGGGAGAACCACAGGCACTTTCGTTACCTGATTGAATGCCTTTGGCGACACAATCAGAACCGGACGGCGGCCCTTTTGCTCATGTCCCTGCGTCGGATCAAGCGCGACCAACCATATTTCGCCACGCTTCATCAGATAAGCTCGCGGCCCGCAGACTTGTCGTTGAGCCATTGACGCTCTGCCTTCCTGCGTGGCGCCTTAGGATTGCATTGCTTGAGCAGCTCATCCAGGCTATAGCGGGGACGCGGCTGCGGTTCCACGATCAGCCGTCCGTTTCGTACCGCGAGGCTGACCTTGGCTCCTGGCTGCAAGTTTAGGATTTCGAGCACAGCGGGCGGCACAGCTAACATGATCGAACCACCGACCTTGCGCAGATTTGTGATGTGCATGGCACTCTCTTGATGTTATATATAAATATAACACATGTCAGATCTTTTGCGGCTAATTGCAGAACGCAAGGCCCCTCTGATCTACCCGCGCTGGCGCGCGGGTAGATCAGAGGGAGGACGAGGTATGGTTTTTATGGTTCGGATCAGGGTTGTTGTTTGAGCGACCACGCTTGAGCGGCGGTGCCGTTGCAATCAAAAATTTGTAAGTGCACGCCATTGGCGGTCGAAGCGGCGGGCACATCTAAACATCGGCCGCTCCCGCGTCCAACGAACTTGAAGTCGCCGTTGCCGAGGGAAACAGGCTGCCATTGCTGGTTGGTACCACCGCCAAATTGCCAGAGCTGAATCAGGCTGTTGTTTGTAGTGCCAACGTTGGTGACGTCCCACGCCTCGGCAGGCGCGCCGCGGCTCACAACTTTGAAGAAGCCGCTGTCGGTGGGTTGGAACTGCCATTCCTGGTTGGACTGTTGGTTGCCGCAGGCCCACTGTTGCACAGCCGTACCGTTGGTAGTGCCAAATCCGGTTGCGTCCACGCAGGCTCCGCTGTTTTGGTTGATCACGTTGTACCAGACATTACTGTTAATGCCGCCACCGCCGCTATCCGCTCTGTAAACGCGAACGTAGTCAACCAGCATGGTCGCCGGATTGGGCGTCGATGGGCTGGTGAATCCCGGGAAACCTCCGCCGCCAATGGCGAGATTCATGAGGATGAAGAACGGCTGATTGAAAACCCATTGACCGTTGACGCCTGGAGTGGAGGGAGTCACCGTAAAGAAAGGTTGCGTGAAATCGTCGCGGTAGAACTGCATCTCGTTTTGCGACCAGATCACGCCATAGATATGATAGTTGCCATCATCCGTTCTTCCGCCGTTTGCGAATGCGGTTGTATGCCCTACTCCGTTGCCCCCAGAGTATCCCGGCCCGTGAATGGTGGAGGAGGTAACGTTGGGCCCGTATCCCTGGACCCACTCCATGATGTCCTGTTCACCACTCTGGGGCCATCCAACACTACTGATGTCGACGCCCAGCATCCAGAACGCCGGCCATAGGCCCGCGCCCACGGGAAGCTTCATCCGCGCTTCGATGCGCCCAAACTGAAATTGCGCCAGCCCTTGCGTTTTCATGCGGCCTGAGGTCCAGGTTCCACCAGAGTTTCTCGCCTGAATAACCAGATTACCGTTGCCGTCTTGAAAGATGTTTGGGTTGCCGGCACTGCATGGAGATGCATTCGAGCCTGGCGCACAATAGATTTCGAGTTCACCGTTGCCAAAGCCTCCGCCACCCGTATCAAAGGTCCATTTTGACGGATCGGGAGCCGCACCCCTTGGACCGTTGAATTCATCGTTCCAGATAAGAGTCCAGGTAGTCTGTCCGCTTGCCGTAGCGACAAAAAATGCGGCCACTAACAAAGAGAAAGCTAGAGTCTTCAAAATTTTGGGGCGAGGTACAAAAGCACGTCGTGACTGTCTTAAAACAACAGTCGCATAACAACGAGATTTACCGTGATCAAATATCATCGATGTGTCTCCTCTAATAATGTTGGTTCTGTTGCCACGAACTGTTTTGAGCAACAATCCAATGGCCAGGTTGGTGATCAACAGCTAAACGCGAGGTCCCTCCGATCTACCCGCGCTGGCGCGCGTAGACCGTCGTGATGACGAGTCATTTCTTCTTCTCTGTTTTTCTCTATTTCGCATTTTCATGAATCATCCAGTTAAGGCTGCTGTACGAGTCTCCACGCTTGGGCGCCGGTCCCGTTACAGTCAAAGATCTGTAACTGCACACCATTTGCGGTGGAAGCGCCCGGTACATCCAGACAGCGACCGCTGCCGCGTCCGACGAACTTGAAGGCGCCGTTGCCAAGGGAGACGGGTTGCCATTGCTGGTTAGTGCCGCCGCCAAACTGCCAGAGCTGGATCAGACTGCCGTTGGTGGTACCGACGTTAAGGACGTCCCAAGCCTCCGCTGGCGCGTTGCGGTTAACAACTTTGAAGAAGCCGCTGTCGGTGGGTTGAAATTGCCATTCCTGGTTGGACTGCGCGTTGCCGCAGGCCCACTGCTGCACAGTGGTGCCATTGGCGGTGCCTCGTCCAGTCGCGTCCACGCACGCTCCGCTGTTTTGATTGACTACGTTGTACCAGGCGCTGCTGTTAATGCTGCCGCCACCGTTCACGCCGCCGAAGAGCGCAGGTGCAAGTGTGGGATTAAGGAAAAAGGCATTGGCCGTGGTCCATTGCGACCAATCATTTGCGATGGTTGCTGCAGAGTCCGATTGAATATTGGGAATTGGCGGCAAGTTGCTGTTCGTCTCATAGAGTCCCCAATTCCCCTTCGTCGATTTGTAGGCCCATACTGTCCAATTTATATTGTTGTTGTTGTATTGGCTGGTGGTGAATTGCCATACGTCTGTGCCGTTCGCGAAGTCGTTGAATTCGCCGATATAGTCCGGAACGTTCCAGGACGCATGGTTTTTAAATTGGTTGACCTGATTGACTGCTCCATTTTCTACCGCGCTGGCCGTCCCACTCCACTGGTACTCATGCATTTCATAAACTACGTTGGTCCAGCCAAAGGTGGAGGGAGGAGGAAGCATGTCCCAATTCCAGTTACCGAACGTCCCTTCAAGAATGCAAATATGGGTTGGGTCCTGGCTGCGCACGGCGTTGTAGAGGTTGTTTTGGGCAGTTACTGCAGCTTGATTACTGGGCGCATTCATCGGCTCATTTAATAGGTCATAGGCTGCCACGTTCGGATTTCCGTTGTAATGGGCCGCAATCTTCATCATCAGTTGATTGGTAGCCGCCTGGTTTGCACTGCTGGTCCAATATGTATTTGTATTTTGTTGTCCGGTATCCTGGCTGGTGGACTGCGCTCCCACTACGCCGTGCATGTCGATGATGGTGTAAATGCCGCGGGCGGCTGCTTGACTGACTACCCAATCGAGCATGGTAAAAGCATCGGACCGCCATTGACCATCGAGGGTTTCGAAATTTGCCCACCAGACCGGCACGCGTATGACATTCATGCCTTCCGCTCTGATATTGTCCAGGTCAGCCGTTGTTATCCAACTTTGTTCGTAGGTCTTGATGAGGCTCTGCTCCGTAGCCACTCCAAAGCGGTTATCGAGCGTCTTGATGATGCTGTAGTTGTCGGGCAAGCCGGAAGAGTCTGCCGGGGTCATCCAGGTTTCGATGGTCAGCCAGCCGCCCAAGTTCACACCGCGCAGCGATACTTGATTGCCATTGGCGTCCACAATATTTTGTCCGCTGGTGTGGAGCAAACTAAGAGATTGTGCCTGAGCGAACCTAGCACTGTAACTGAAGAAAGCTAACAAGCTCATCGCTGCCACAATGCAACGGCGCAGCACTCTTAGAAATCGATGGGGAACAAGAGAATCTGCTTTCACTTCATGCTCCTTGGTTGGAATGTGATTATGGTGTGCTCGGTGATGGCAAATATTGCATCGGAGCCGGAAACTCCAGAAATTGCCGCAGCAATCTTAGGCAAGAAACAAAAATAAAACTACTGTACAAGGGATGGGGAGATAGATACAGCGTTCGTATAGCTAAAGGCTACATGGATCAGTGGTATGCATGGACAGATTCGATGGCTAATGGCTTTGGTTGCTGGTCATCCGTTCCAAGCAAGTGTAACGATGGAATCGGAAGGAAGCGGTACCTCGACCGCGCTTTTCTCTTGTTTGATCCAAATTGTTCGCCGGGCCGCGCCGGTGTTTGTTAAAACCATAGCAGAAGTACCGTCGGGATTCTTAGCAGCCACATGGTGAATATCCCTGATTTCACCATCGGATTCAATGATCGTACCTGCCCGTCGAAATGCGCGGGAGTAGTGAGCAAACGCCCAATACTGCCCGCTTCGCATGATTTCCCTAGTTTGAGAATGAATCGTGACCAACCCACCGCACGAGAACGGACCTACGTTCGGTTTGCCGTTTTCATCCAGTGCCATATTCCACCCAATGATGCACCTCAACCCATTTCTTAAAATTCCACAGAATGTCTTGCTCCACTTTGCCCAGTCCACCGAGTAATTTGGATCACTAATGTCCGGCCCTCCTTCGGTCCAATACATCTCAGCATCCGGATGCACGGCAAGCACTCTTTGCACCAAGTCTGGCTGCCCAAGATATCCATGCCAGGCAATCGACTTGGTATATTTGCGCACTTTCTCATCATCGAGTTCACAAATGGCCCGGCCCCAGAGGTTGTAGTTGTGATCAAGCAACCATATCTTCGTCTTCAATCCTGCCTCTTCGATTGAGTGGCCCAGATGTTGCCCTACATACTCGACTTCGATCTCTTGTGGAAGCAAGCACGCGGGCATCCTGCTGTCCTGATCCGTATCAACCTCGTTCTGAGGAGTCACAGCATCGATTACAACGCCCTCGGCTTCATAGGCCTTTAAGAATTTCACAACATAATTGGCATACGGGCCGAGATACCGGCGGCGTAGAGTACCACCTAACATCGAATTGTTGTCTTTCATCCAACTGGGCGGACTCCAAGGAGAGGCCAGAAGAAACAGCTTGTCGTTGATCTGGCGTGCGCGCCGAAGAACCGGAAGAATGTAGTCGCGATCATGGGCAATAGAGAATCGTGATAGTTCAGGGTCCGGGTCACCTTCGTCGTAGCTGTATAGGTCTTTTGAGTAATCACTCGATCCGACGCACAACCTGCATACGCTGAGAGCCATGTGGTCAGGGTGGAACAGTTCCTGCAACAATCGTTCGCGCTCCGCTTCCGGCAACTGATTTATCACGTAACATGCCGCGTCTGTAAACGCTGCCCCAAAGCCGAGTATGGGCTGCTTGCCGCGAACCCCTCGAAGTACGACCATGTCTTCGGTCTTCGCCCGCTCGGCGCTCTGCCAGGTCAATGCAGCGGAGGGTGAGTAACGCTTGTCACCGGTTGTGATATGCACGGCAATGGCGCCACTTGGCGTCTGCTCTTTCGGTGGCGCAAGCGTTGTGGAAGAAAATGCTTTCATGAATGGGAGACAAGCTGCGGAAGCCGTTGTCATTTTCAAGAAATTACGGCGAGTTTGTTTCGAAATAGTTGTCATAACTGAAGAGCCTCCTAAAATCTGGAGCGTGTTTCAATTGCACAAACTGGCTAGCGCGCCGTGTTCCTGTTCCCGGTGGTTCATCGGCCGCCTTTTGGCCGACGTTCTCCGTAATGGAAGCTATACGAGCTTGGGGGCACGTCAGAAAAGAACCTGGTGTTGTAATTCAGAAGATCATTGAGATGAACCTCGTTCCAAGGGAAGGCCTCGGTCTTATATGGATATTGCCTCATACTGTGGAAGGGCAGAGGATCTACAAACGGTCCATCGGCTGCGTAGAAGTCCATGTCTTTTTCGTACCCGTCAGCAAGAAAGAAGTAATCGCGCTTCCAATCATGCGGCAACGGCGGGAGACTTACCGGGTCGAAGGTAAGCTGGACCTCATCTCCACTGCCAAAGACCACAAACCGGTCATCGGAATCCAGCAGCAGATCGCGGACATCGCCCGTCCGGGTATATGCGCCGACAGGCCGAGCATAGGGGCCGGTGGGGCTCACTTCTTCATACACAAATTTCACGTCGCCAGGCGACCGACCCTCGATCATTCGAGGATATCCGTGGAAAGCCAACTTGGCCGCAACCAGAGGGACGGGTGTCACTTTGACAGAAGCTTCCTGACCGGGGGTGCTGTCCACCAGGATTTGGTCCCAATAGATCTGCAAGTTGGTGGTGATGCGCAGGCGTTTGCTTCCCTGCGGGAGTTTGCCTGTAAGGTCAGCAACTGTGGTTCGAGGCAGGCCAGCCGGGAATCCCATGTCCTCCACTACGCGAACCCATTTGCCGCCGGTGTCGAGAGCTTCAACATAAGGAGCAACAGGATTGATGCCGGCTTGCCAGGCGGCATACATCGAATTGGCCGTGAAGTATTCGATGTAGCCGTATAGCAAGAGCCGCAGCGGTCCACCCCGATAGGCATCCGGCAACTCGATCTCCAAGGTATGGGATTTGGTGAAGCCTTTGTACGGTAAGAGTTCAAAACCGGTTACATAGCGATGGTCGCGCCGCGCAAGAAGTTGGGAGACACTTTTTCCACTCTCGTCCCATGCGCCCGCCACCGGAAGCGCATGACGGCTGGCTATGACTTTAAATTCAGGAAACGGCGGATTGCTGGCAAAATATTCGTTCGGATATACATCCAGATCCTGAGGATGGTCGATGGCCAGCAAACGTGCCTGATCGAGATAGACGACTTCTTCCAATGGCTCCATGAAGCGCAAACTCAGACGACCGTCGCGCTGGCGAAGCTGCTGACCTTCTATTTTTATGTATTCGGTCGAATCAGGGATGTTGCGTTCGCCCGGCCCGACCCAGTGACCGACGACGCCGGCGCCGATCATATCGGCCACAAATCGGTAGCGCGAGCCGTCCCAGACAAAGAGTACAGGACAAGAACTGCCACGGCGGTCGATCTCATTGATTTTCTTTGAACTGTTGGAAGCGATTTGAGCTTCATCCTGCACTACACCGGTAGGCCAAAGCGCGCGCACAATGTCTACCTTGCGTTCTTTTCCCAAACCAACCACCAGGTCAGTTGCGCTTTGACTGAGATATCCAAATCCGCCAATCTCCCACTTCTGCCAAAGAGTGCCAGCGAACACTTCCACCTTGGTCCCGATCGCGCTCTTGTTGTCATTGAAGCCAGTGAGGGAAACGCGAAGAAAATTGTTCCGATTGCCGCCATCATTGTGCAACAGGATTGCCGGAGCGCCGGCCTGCGTAATCAGCAAGTCAGTGCCGCCGTCACCATCAAAGTCGACCGCGACCAGTGCGCGTGGGGACTTAAGTCTGAGATCACCGAGGCCGACTTCTGAAGTTACATCTTTGAAGCCTGCTTTTCCGAGATTGCGAAACAGGCGTACCTCTCCACGTCCATCTTTCGTCTCGCCCACAGCCGCCAAGTCAATCCAGCCATCGTTGTCATAGTCCAGTGCAGCAATTCCCCATGCGCGCTGCCAGTTCTGAATTGGCAGTTGGAGCTGCTCAACGCTTTTACCATTCAGGTTGCGCCACAAGGTAATGCCAGGAGAGCCGTCATGGGTGAAGGCGGCATCCATCCAGCCGTCTTTATCAAAGTCCAAAGTGGCTGCTGCCGTCACTTGCGGCAGGGATTGTGTCCAAAGCGCGGTGGGACTCCATTTGCCTTCGCGCGGATTCAGGAAGAGCTGCGGCCGGCGGGCAGCAAAGATCAGGTCAATCGCGCGGTCGTTATTGAAATCCGTCGCAATCATTCCATAGGTGACGGTGTCGCCGGCAAAACCAACTTCAGCCGTAACGTCTGAAAATGTACTGTTTCCGTTATTGCGCCAGAGAGTATTCTTGCCAGCCTCACTGCTGGAGACGAACAAATCGAGGTCGCCATCATGATCGTAATCAACAAACGCCGCTGCCAGCGGAGCGTGTTGCATGCGAATACCGACCGCATCCGTTACATCCTTGAGTGTGCCGTTACCCTCATTATGAAAGACCAGAACGCGATCCGCCGTGGTGATGACGAGATCGGTATGGCCGTCATTGTCGTAGTCGCCGGCGGCGCAGGCGATTGCGTGCAGGGTGGGATCAAGTCCCGCCTTTTGCGTGATCTCTTCGAATCTTCCACCGCCTGCATTGTGCAAGAGCGCGATCCCACCTTGCAGACCGCCTCCGGCCAGAAAGAGATCGGGGCGGCCATCATTATCGAGATCGAAGAAGCATGCTCCGGGGCCGGGCTGACTCGCTGTAGCGGGTACGCTAGGTTCAGAAAATGATGAAGGCAAACCGGAAGCGCGGGTAACATCGGTAAAGCGCACGGCAATCGGCGATGGGGATGGCTGGGCGGCGTTGGCAACCTGGAGGGCAAGTGAAAGCGCCCCCTGATCACCATAGATTTGGCTCATTGGCACACCAAGCTTGGATTGAACCAGGTGCTGGAAGCGAGCCAGATGTTCACGGGCTTGCTCGCCTTTACCTGTACGTTGGAGTGAGCGCGCAAGCGCAAACTCTGCCGAGGCATGGAAGGAATTCAATTCAAGGACATGCTGAAACGCAGCAATGGCTTCTTGCTGCCGGCCAATCTCAGCCTGCACCAAACCAATGAAGTAAAAGACGTCGGGATCATTGGGCGCAAGCTTGGCTGCGGACAGAAAAGCATCCAATGCTCTTTGTGTGTCTCCTTGGTTCTTGTTCATCAGCCCGAGCGCATACCAGGCACGGACATTACTGGGATTTTCCCTAGTGGCTTTGCTCAGGACGGTGCGAGCCGGGCCATACTTTTGCAGATAGGCCAATGCGATGCCCTGATTGACTTTCGCGATCTCGAGCTTCGGATCAAGAGTGACGGCCTGACGGAAGAAATTCAGCGACCGTTCGAACTGTTGCTGGTTCATGTAGGCGACGCCGAGATTGTTCCGATGCACCGCTTCGTCACCACGAGCGGCGGATGCTACCTTGCTATTTGTGGGTCGTGACGGAGGTTGCTGCAACGGCACTGCGGCAGCTACGACCACAGTCAGCAGCCATACCGGGGACAGCACCAGGGTACAAGATTTCCTCATGAATGATTCCGGCTAAAGCTCTGGGTGGCGACGATACCCTTGCCTTCTTCGACTGTGATGGTCTGGTCAGCGGCAACATTTGTGAGTTTGTCAGTCTTGCCGCTAGGCCACTCGACCTGGATGGATGCGACTTTGGTCTTCTGTCCCAGTCCAAATGTCAGGACAAGCTCGCTTTGCGACAGATAGCTGGAGCCGCTGCGCAACATCTGCCATTGCTTTTCGCCGTCATACTCTAAGCGGACTACGGCTCCGATCCCATCGCGGTTGGAGTTTGTGCCTCTGAGTTTGACCCGCAAAGCATGGTTCCTGTTTCCGCCATCGTTGCGGAAGAGAAATGCCGGACCGCCATTCGTGGTGATCAGCAAGTCGAGATCGCCATCATTATCGATGTCTGCATACGCGGCCCCGCGCGCGACTCGGGGGGCGCTGAAAGCCGCGCCGGCCGCTGCTGTAACCTCTTCAAACTTACCGTTGCCCAAGTTGCGGAACAGGTGCGGAGGCTGGCGATACTTGATGCGCTTCTGTATTCGTTCGATATCACTATCGATGTGGCCGTTGGCGACAAAGATATCAGGCCAGCCGTCCAGGTCGTAGTCGAAGAAGAAACAACCGAATCCCAGAGTGAGGAGAGAGGCATGGCCTACGGAAGAACGAGGGGCCTCATCCACGAACAATCCATTGCCCTCGTTATGGTAGAGCGACATCATCTGGTTGGAGAAATTGCTGATGATGATGCTGGGGCGTCCGGACCGGTCATAGTCAGCAGCATCCACACCCATGCCCGCGCGCGCGATTCCATCTTCGCTGAACGCAATGCCGGCCGGCACTGCGCTCTCGGTAAAGGTGCCGTTGCGGTTGTTCATGTAGAGCTTGTTCGGCTGCGTGTCGTTAGCCAGCAACAGATCGGGCCAGCCATCATTGTTATAGTCGAGGACCGCGATGCCGAGTCCCTTGGAAGTTGGGTCGTAGAGGCCGGCCTTCTTAGTAACGTCTTCGAACTTGCCGTTTCCCAGGTTGTGCCACAACCGCGCTGACGCTCCCTTGTAAGACTCAGGGGTGCAATAGGATTTATGCGTTCCGTCGAGAGTGCACCGCAGATCGGTGGAGGGCGTCCATTGAACGTAGTTGGCCACCACCAGATCCAGCTTTCCGTCGCGATCGAAGTCGACCCAGGCAGCGCCAGTGCTAAATTCACTAATTCCTGAGAGTCCGGCGCCGGCGGTGACATCGGTAAAGGTGCCATTGCCATTGTTGTGAAACAAACGGCTCTGGCCAAGAGCAGTCACAAAGATATCGTCATGCCCGTCATTGTCGTAGTCTCCGATGGCCACGCCCAATCCATACATGCTCACTGCCAAACCGGCCTTGGCAGTCACATCAGTAAACGTCCCATTGCGGTTGTTATGGTAGAGCTTCAGGGTGGAGGCGGCCTGGCTATGTCCGGACCAATTTTCCCCATTGACGAACAGAATGTCGGGATAGCCGTCGTTATCGTAATCGATGAAAGCGCAGCCCGGACCCAGCGTTTCAGGAAGATACTTTCCACCAACAGCGCCGTTGTTGTGAACGAAACGGATTCCGGCTGTCTGCGTAATGTCGGTAAAGCGCACGGCTGCGCCTGGCGTCTGCGCCAAAACTGAAACACAAAAGAGAAAAATCACCACGGCGGTTCGGATGCAGCAGGATGAGAATCGCGCAATCCGGAGAGAAGATGATCGGGCCATGTGAATTCGCGTGACTCTCATTTGCTTCCTGGCGAGTCCGAGGAGCGCCGAACAACAGCGGCGCGATGCGGGCCTGCCGGCAAAGCGTCCTGCAACCGGATGGATTCGTGCTCATGGATTGCCTGCCGTTCGTTGTTGTCCTCAGGATGGAGCCGGCGATAATCGCCGGTGAGCGTTTGGGCTGATTCATCAGCCTTAAAGCGCAAGTAGAGTTTCTGTTGCTGCTGGGCTTCCTCCGTTCGGCCAAGACCTTGATAGCACAACATAAGGTTATAGTGCGCCTGAAGGTCCTCAGGGTCGATGGTCAACACCTGCTGCAGCTCAGTGATGGCATCATTATATTTGCGTTGCAGGAAATAGATTCTGCCTAAATCATTGCGGGCCACGCGGTCGCGCGGATACTGGGCCAGCACGGTATGCAAGTGTTCGGCCGCTTCGCCGTATTTGCCTTCTGCACGCAATACGCGGGCAAAGAAATAGTTGGCGCGTGCGAGGTCCGGCTGGAGTTGCAGCGCCTTTTCCAGCACCTGCCGAGCACGGTTCATGTCACCTTCCTGGACCGCAACACGTCCAAGATTCACCCAGCCATCAGGATTTTTGGCATTGATTTTGGTGATTTGCTCGAATGCCTGTTGTGCTCCTTTCAGATCGCCCTGCAGGAACAGACCGATGCCGTAATCGTTCCATCGCGTCCAGTCGTCGGCCTGCAGATCAACTTTAGGTTGGATCGCTGGAGCATTCGCCGGCAAAACATCCAACGTAACCTGGTTCTCGGAGAGCGATACGACCGGCAGATCAGGAATGTGCTTGATGTTGCCGGAAACCTTCGACGTATCGCCGCTGAAAACGAACTGCCGGTCATCAAAGTCCGGCGTTGCCACGGGCTGGGGCACATCCGGGTCCGACACGCGGGCGAAGGAAAACTGAGTGTTGTACCAGGAGAATTTTCGATAGCACAACCGCGCTTGCAGTTTGATCTTGCCGCCCGCGTCTTGCGGAACCCTTAGCCGGTAGTGGACGGTGTCAGCCGCGCCGGGTGGGATCAAGCGAACATAAACTACTGCACGGCTGGCCCAGGCATTGCGCTTATTGATAGGGTTGCCGTGGCTGTCGACCTGAAGAGAGCGGTAAAAGTGGGCTCCTTTCTCTACTGGCCCTTTTCCATTGTCTTCGACCTTGCCACTCCAGAAGATGAGCCGGTCTTTATCGTCAGTCGCCTTCATCTCCACCCAGGTGTCGAAGGCATCCACTGTGCCGCCGGGAAAGAAATGACCAACCTTGCGCGTGCGCACGACGACGTCCACCAGAACCGTATCTCCACGGCGTACCGCCGGATGAATTCGATTGAGAGGCGCGCTGACCGGCAATGCCGCCTCTCCGCTTGTTTGTGGAGTAGAAAGCTCCGCCTCTTCGCCGACGGCAAAGGTAGTGGAGAGTTCTGTAGCGGGCAGCGATGCTCCACCGGTTTTTGGCGCAGCAGGAGAAATAGCAAAGATATCGACGGTCACCGTGCCCTTCATGAAATCTTCAGTCAGCTTGAGTTGCGCCGGATCTTCATTGGCGAACGGCACGGCGGTATTTGCGGCGGGAAAGGCGTGAGAGTGTATGGAGCCGTCGATGGCACCCTTGTCCGCTGATTTTACGGCCGGCATGTGACAATCGGCGCACTGCTGAGATTTAGGCGGATAATAGAACGAGCGGGCCCCAAACCCGGAAACACCGCTGGCTTGCCAGTTGTCATAATCATTGAAGCCGCGTATCCAGCGGTAATGGTTGACCGGAACATCTAAATGGACCTTGTGGCAGCTCGAGCAGAAGTCGGCGGTCTGGGTGCGCATGAAAGGTTTCAGGAAGACACGGCGATGTGGTTCGGGATTGAGATTGATCACATAGTCGTGGAGCCAGCGGACCACCGGGTTCTTGCTGGCAGCCAATTCGTGCAGCTTGGGATATTCCAGCGTGAAGTCTCCCTGCCCCATGGTGCTCTTTACCTGGGCAATAGAGTGGCACATCATGCAGCCCAGCCCAGCGCGCGCTTCTGGACGGTCCACAATCTGCTTGATGGGCGTATCGAACATGCCGCTGTAGAGCAAGGCAGGATCATGGCAACCGGCACACCATTTCGAAGGCCTTACTCCGATCACCTCTTGCATGTATTCAATGCTGCTTCTATACCATTGGTTATTGAATGAAGAAAAGTGATGCATTGAGCTATTCCACTGCTTAAAAATGTCGCTGTGGCAGCGCTCGCAGGCATCCGACTCCATAAAGTATTTGCTTGGTATTTGTCCTTTGTGCGCGGTTTGCGCGGAACTAGGAAAGAAAGGACCTTCGGGACCGTCACCTTCGCCATCCATCGAAACAGGAGGGGAAGTTGGATTGTTGATGCTGTAGGCACTCTGCCAGCGGCTCTGCCGGATGTGCCATCCCCCAATGCCCAGCGTTGCGGTCAATGCCAGAGAGATCCCATATCGCAGTAAAGCTGCTCCCGTTCCGGCGGCCAGCCATCCCTTCGAGCCTACCCATCGGGCAGCCAGGAATGCTACTCCTGCCAAGGAAAGTCCGATGTGCGCGTACATCAAGTTCCAATGGGGACGCGAGGTGCCGGTAACCAAAAGCACTATCCCGGTCCCAGCCCCCAAGGTGATCAAGAGCCAAGCTGCATTTGCCCTGAGGCTTGACTGGCGAAAAATATTGATCAATTTCGGAATGAGGAAAAAAGCAGCCAAAACTCCGATCCCGGCATGGAGCAGGACAGCTCCGATGTAGGTGAGAGTGGGAGAGGGAAAAATGTAAAGGTAGAGAGCAGAGACAAATAGGACAATGATAAGGAGCGGGAGCATACGCCAGGAAGCGCGCGGATTGTCTGCAGGCAAATTCATAATCAGGCCAGTTTGCACCAGATAATCATCAACAGCTTTTCACAGCTTCCGACGAAGAAAAATGTGCCCTGAATCCGATTCACGCGTTCTTCGCCACGGTCGTAAACGGGTGATTGTATCGCCGCAGGGCCACAATAACATAGGAATCCTGATCAATACCCTGCCTAGTGTACCGGCAATGAGGTCGAAGTTGACCTATACGATCGTATTACTCCGGTCAACATCTATCTGGTAGCATTCTTGGGGCTTTCTTTTCTACAACAAGCGTGAGAGCCCGAGCTTGAGTTCTCACGCGTTCCTAATAAGGTCTAGTGCCATGACCACATGATTACGGAAAGAAGGTTAGTGTGGACGAAGTGGACTTAGTGGACTGAGTGGACGGTGCCATGGTTACCAATTTTCACCCGGTCAGAGCATTAGTTTCAGGCGCGTGCAAGCCCCTATTCCCGCCACGCCAGGCAGGCCCGACCCTAACGCGAATTGCTGAAGAGCATTTGATGCATTTGCCATGGCCTTGGCGCTGGTTTCAGGTGATGTATACTCCCGAAACGTACTGCAACTTTATCTCGCGAGCGAGGCCACAATGACACTGATGCGGGGATTTTTCTGTTGCGTTTTGCTGACTGCGGCTGCGTTGGGCCAAGCCAAAACGGCGCAGGCTCCGCTTCCGCAGCCGCCAGTACGGGTCGTCTCGCCTGAAGTCCATCTGGACAACAGCGTAACCTTCCGTCTTCGCGATCCGAATGCAAAGTCTGTGGTGCTCAGGCTCGAAGGGCAGCCCAAGCCGATTGGAATGGAGAAAGATGATCAAGGGGTTTGGAGCACGACGACCGTCCCGTTGAACCCCGATTACTATGGCTACTCTTTTGCTGCCGACGGAGTGGAGTTAATGGACCCGTCGAACTGGCTCCTCAAACCGAGCTTGCTCAGCCCGCAAAGCGTAGTTCACGTGGTTGGTCCGGCATCGCTGCCATGGGAGGTCAACGATGTGCCCCACGGTGAAGTCCACCACCATTTCTATCGCTCGGCAGTTGCGGAAGACGATCGCGACTATTACGTCTATACACCGCCAGCTTACGATTCCAGGGCGAAAGGGAGCTATCCCGTGCTGTATCTGCTGCACGGGTTCAGCGACGATGCCAGCGGCTGGTCAGCCGTGGGGCGCGCCAATGTGATTCTCGATAACCTCATTGCACAGGGCAAAGCTAAGCCGATGATCGTAGTCATGCCTCTGGGGTACGGCACCATGGAGATGGTACGGCATGGGTGGGGAGTATGGAGCAATAAGGAATTGCGAAACCGCAACTTTGCCAAATTTCGAGAAGCGCTGCTGACAGAAGTGATGCCTCGGGTCGAGAGCGAATATCAGACCAGCAAGGAGCGCACTGGCCGGGCGGTCGCGGGATTGTCTATGGGCGGAGCGGAGTCCTTGTTGACCGGATTGAATAGTCTCGATAAATTTGCCTGGATTGGCGCGTTCAGCTCAGGCGGGATTCCAGAAGATTTCGCATCGGACTTTCCGAGTTTGGATGCTAATGCAAATCAGCAGCTTCATACGTTGTGGATAGCGTGCGGAACCGAGGATGGACTCATAACCGCCAACCGCAATTTGCGGGGATGGCTGAAGTCTAAGGGAGTGAAGATGACGGAGATTGAGACGCCCGGGGCACACACCTGGATGGTATGGCGACGCAATCTGGCCGAATTCGCCTCGCTCCTGTTCCGCTGAGTTCCTTCGGCTCGCAAGCTTACCTCAAGGACAGGCTATGCCCTGATACAACTCTTCACTACATAATTTGTAAAAATGCTTTATAGCGGTTTCACAGTTGCTATATCCCGCACACCGGTTTAAGAACAAGGCCGTGTTAAGAGCAAGAATACAAAGGGCTTTTAGCCCTGGCGCAAAAACACCGGCGGGATACACCAGCTCTAGAATCGCTTTAGTTTCTGCGACAAACCCATTACCTTATTTCGCGATCACCCTTAGTTGCGTTGCCTGGGTCTTCGCTGAACTCGTTCCCACCAGGATGTCGAATACGCCCGGCTCAACTACACGCTTCATTTCCCCATTCCACAGGGCCAGGCTTTCCGGCGTGAGCGTGAAGCTTACCGTCGCGCTTTCGCCTGGTCCCAAGTGAACTCTCTGGAATCCTCGCAACTCGAGAATGGGGCGCGTCACAGAGCTGACCCTCTGATGGATATACATCTGCGGCACCTCATCCCCTTCGCGATCTCCCGTGTTGGTCACCTTCACAGTCACTCTTGTGTTCTCATTCGCAGCTATCTCCGGTGGGTCCACGCGCACGTTTTCCAATGTGAAGCTGGTGTAACTCAGCCCATGTCCAAACGGGAATAGCGGCTCACGCGAGGTAAAAATGTAGCTGCGGTTGCGCGACGGCTTGTGATTGTAGAAATCGGGCAGTTGGCCCACCGAACGCGGGAAGGTAATCGGCAACTTGCCGCCGGGGTCTACATCCCCGAACAGGACTCGCGCCAGCGCGGTCCCGCCTTCCTGCCCTGCATACCAGCTCTCAAGAATCGCCGGCACATGAGTAGCCGCGTAGTTGATGGAGAGTGGGCGGCCATTGATCAGCACCACTACGGTTGGCACTCCGGTCTCCACGATGGTCCGAATCAACTGATCTTGCGCTCCCAACAAATCCAGGGAGTCGCGGTCGCCTAGATGCTCCTCTGACCACGCTTCACGGTTGGTCGCCTCGGTCTCGCCAACAACAACGATGGCAACATCCGCCTTTTTCGCAGTCACTGCGGCAGCGCGTATGCTGGACTGTTGCTCATTCGGATCCGCGAGCTTCGAATTGTTCTCGTACCACCCAGCCCATCCTTGTTTCCCCGTCGTGATTTTGCAGCCCTCAGCGTAGAGTACTTTTGCTCCTGATCCAGCGCGTGTGCGAATGCCTTCCAGTACACTCACTCCTCGCCCTGGATCTCGTGAATAACCACCCAGATGAACGTCGGCTGCGTTTGGGCCAATCACGGCAATCGTTTTTACCTTCTTCAAGTTCAGCGGCAGCAGTGGGCCTTCGTTTTTCAGCAGCACCAGCGCTTCTTCCGCGGCTTTTTCCGCCAGTTTCTGGTGTTCTGCGCTGTTGGTGATCTTCTCCGCGTAATCCGGGTCCACATAAGGATTCTCGAACAACCCCAGGCGGAATTTCGCCGCCAGCACTCGCCCCGCAGCCCGGTCCACCTCCGACATCGGCACTTTTCTCTCTTTCACTTGCTGCACTAGCGTCCGGTAAACCGAGCCATCGGACAAGTCGAAATCGACGCCCGCGGCGAGCGCCTTTCTCGCCGCTTCTGCTGCATCGGCGGCCACACCATGGGTCTGGTACAACATCTGCAAGCCATGTCCGTCTGAGGTCACATAGCCGGGAAACCCCCACTCCTCACGCAGCACCTTCCCTAGTAGCCAGTGGTTCACGTGCGAGGGAATGCCATCGATCTCGTTGTAGGAGGCCATAACGCTTCCCGCTCGTCCTTCGCGAATGGCGGCCTCAAACGCAAACAGGTAGGACTCTCGCAGCTCTCGCTCCGAAAAATTTGCGGGCGCCATATTCGTGCCGCTCTCGGGCTGGCCGTGGGCCGCGAAGTGTTTGGCGGTCGCCATGACGTGGCGCCGATCAATCAAGAAAGTGTCCCCTTGGAGTCCTTCGATCGCCGCTACACCCATCCGCGAACCCAGGTAGGGATCTTCCCCATACGTTTCTTCCGTGCGGCCCCACCTGGGATCACGCGCCAGATCCAGCACTGGAGTGAACGCCTGGCTTGCTCCCGAAGCTCCCATTTCCTCGCCCACAACGGTGAAAACTTGTTTCACCAGAACGGGGTCCCAGGTGCTCGCCAACCCCAAAGCTTGTGGAAAGCTCGTGCCGCCATAGGCCATGTATCCATGCAAACCCTCTCCAAAGGCCATATCGGGAATGCCGAGCCTGGTCTTTTCCAATTGATAACGCTGCAATGCGTTGTGGATGAGCGCCCGCTCCCGGGGACCAATCTTATTGTCCGGGCTGTTGAACTCTTTCAACATCTCTTCGACGTTTTTATAAGGGAGTTGGCCGCTGACGTCGATCAGTCCTCTATCCCCCCGACCTCCACCGGAAATTTGCGCCACCTTCTCTTCCAGCGTCATACGCGAAAGAAGATCGGCAACCCGGTCATCGATGGCAAGATGAGGGTCCCTATAGGGAGGCAAGGTCTGTTGTTCCCGAAATGATAAAGAGAGGACCACTACTATTAGCAACCATCTGGAAAAGAGTCGCACGTGAAATACCCTCGCTGACATCTTAATTCGCAACTTAGAGCGGTGTTTCAAAAATAGGCGTTTCGTTCACCAGGGCTAAAATTTATATGACCGTGGGCTGCTCGCTTCTGATTTATGGCTGGAAAATCGAGCGTCGCCGAGTTGCCGCTTAATCTGACGTGAAATATTTACGCATTTTCTGGGTCCTTCAGGCACAAAAAACGCGCCTTCAGGAAGACAGCGCATTTTAGAGGGAGAAATTGGATACTCATCCCACGCAAAGTAAGTGACATTGGGCTGAAGCCTGGGTTGATTTTAAACGGCTCGCGGCACGAGTAAACTTTCCTTCGGCTCATCACTTCACCTCTAGGACAGGCCCTTCGGCTCGCGGGCTCACCTCGAGGACAAGCTATGCCCTGACCCAATTCCGGGCCAAATTTGGAAGTGACGATGATAAGTTCAGGCCACCATGAAACCTATACGATAGTAGTACTCCGATATATGTCTATTGCGTTCTTGACAATGCAAGCGCTGTACGGTCAAATGCGGTCGCCCCTTGGGGTAGTGTGAAAACACTAAACCTCTTTCCTTGGTGGTTCCTGTGAAAAAACTAATGTTGTTAGGCGTGGGAGTTACCTGGCTGGTGCTGGCGCTGAGTTTTGCGCCGGTAGTATTTGCGCAGACTGATACCGGTTCCGTACGTGGCACCGTAACGGACGAGCAAGGCAAAGCCGTTACGGAGGTCCAAGTCACTATAACCAACATGGAAAATGCTTATTCGCGAAGCGTGAAGACGGACGCGAATGGGAACTACGGGTTCCAGAGCCTTCCGGTCGGTCGCTATAAATTGAGAGTGGCCAGTAGTCAAGGCTTCAAAACCTTCGAAGAAAAAGATATTGTCGTCCACGTCAACGACATCCTCACGATTGACGCCAAATTGACAGTTGGGGCCACTACCCAGACCGTCGAAGTAGAGGCCACCCCAAACCAAGTTGAGCTGGCCACTGCTGAGTTGAGCGGCACGATTGAAGGCTATCAGATCACCGAATTGCCACTCAACGGCCGTAGCTTCGCCCAATTGCTCACGCTGGTTCCGGGCGTGGAGGTTGATGCCGGCTTTAGCTACGACAAGAAAGGCCTGAATGGCGGCGCGGACATCTCCATCAGCGGCGGCGCCTCGAATGCAAACCTGTTTCTGGTGGATGGCGCCAACAATGTCGACGTGGGATCGAACCGCACCATTCTTGTTTACCCCTCCCTTGACTCCATTCAGGAGTTCAAGGTCGAGCGGAACAGTTATAACGCCCAATTCGGCGGCGCCGGCGGCGGCATTGTCACCCTAGTCACCAAATCGGGAACAAACAATTTTCACGGCAGCGCCTATTACTTTGGCCGCAACGATCTGCTCGACGCCAAAGACCCCGTTCTTAATGCGATTGACCCGAAGTCCAAGAAGAATACGATTCGCCGGAACGACTTCGGATTTACTATTGGGGGGCCCATCAAGAAGGACAGGATTTTTTTCTTTGTATCGGAGGAATGGAACCGGTTGATTCAGGATGCCGTGCGTACCGCTCATGTACCCACGCCCTTGCAACGTACAGGTGACTTCTCCGACTCTGCCCGTGACACTACGTTCAGCAGCGGCAGCACCACCGGTTGTCTCCCGATAGGCGGACTCAAAGACCCGGATCCAACCAATCCTGGCGGCGGGTTTACGGCATCTACCTCCACTCCCGGCACGATCGACATCATTCCTGCCGGACGCCAGAGTACGGCAGGGGCCACGATCCTGAATACTTACTTCCTGCCCACTCTTGCTCCGGGGTCTCCTGGCTATGGTTGTGGCATCAACTGGGCGAAATCGCTTACGCAGCCGACCTTCTTTCGCGAGGATAGCGTGCGTGGGGACATCAATATCACGAAGACAACAACTTTGATGATGAAATATACGGGCGACTACTGGACTTTTGGACCTTCCGCTGTGGGTAATAGTGGTTGGGGAGCTGATTCCGGAGCTTCGCAGATCCAGGAGTCGTGGAGCCAACCAGGACGAATTGCGGTGGCCAAGTTGAGCAAGGTTTTCGGCTCGACCGCGGTGAACGATTTCCAGTTCTCCTATTCAGCCAATCGAATCGATATCAGTCAAGCAAATCCGGCTGCGGCACAAGCTCTCAACAAGGTGATTCCAACATTTTTCCCGTCGTCGGGGAATGCGGCCAATAATCCTCCAGTATGGATCAATGGCGGCGGCCTTCCGACTATTTGGAGCTTCGCCCCCTGGACCAACCGGGAAGACCTCTTCGCGTGGCAAGATGATTATTCGAAGGTCATAAGGCGCCATACATTAAAGGTTGGAGTCAGTTACAGCCGCAATGCCAAAGACCAGGACAACTTCTCCCAGAAACAGGGCGTGACCTTTGGCCCGGGCGGTTACAACGGCTGCAAGAACGTTGGGGACCCAGGCTGCACGACCATTGCATTCACCAATACCGGCTATGGCCCTGCTGATTTTCTTTTGAAGAACCAGGCGGTCAATTGGGGCGAACAGAACGTCATTTTCAAAAAGCAAGGCCGCTGGCAGAACTTTGAGGCTTATGTCAATGACGACTGGAAGCTAACCAACCGCCTGACCCTAAACTTGGGTCTTCGCTATTCCTATTTACCCAATCCCTACCAGGCGAATGACCAACTCACCATATTCAACCCAGCGGCATTTAATCCTGCGCTCGGCAACGCACCCTGTAACGGTTTGTTTTACTCACCAGGTCTTGGTTCGAATCCCTGTCCGGCGGGAACAGGCGGAATGGCAGGACCCAACCGGGCCATACAGAACAACTTTGGTCTCGGCTTTGCACCCCGGCTGGGTGTGGCTTGGGACCCCACGGGATCGGGCAAGTGGTCCGTCCGGGCGGGGTTCGGTCAGTTTTACAACCGCGACGACATCTTCGTGACCGATGGGACTGCCGGCGTAAACCCACCATTCGTCGGCAGCTTTAATTCGGTAAACGGCAATGGCCGGTTCTTGGACAACACCAATCAGCTTCCCGCCTGCGCCCCGAACTGCTTTGGCGGTGCTAGTTTAGGAGTGGCAGGTATTGGGCAAGACCTCAGTTCCCGGGCACCCTATACCCTGCAATATAACCTGAGCATCCAGCATGAATTGTGGAAGGATGCGCGGTTCGAAGTAGGCTACGTCGGCAGCCGGACAGAAAACTGGACGAGCAAGTTCGACGCCAACGCCGTTGCTCCGGCGGACAGGCTGGCCTTTGCTCAATCGAACGGCAATGCGGCTGGAAATCAGCTCAAACCTTTCCATGTGCTAACTGCCGGCGGGATCCCGTTCTTTGCGCATCACGGCAGCGCGCAGTACGACTCGCTGCAATCAGCGTTCAGCACGCGCTTCCAGCGGGGTTCCATCTTTCAGCTAACCTACACCTTCTCCAAAACATACGCGGATACGGCCCTGCGCGTCAGCAATGGAGGCGGGAACCTTATTCTAGATCCGTTCAACTTGAGGCATGGTTATGGTCTAGCTAATATCAACCGGCCACACATTCTTTCGGCCAACGTTGTCTACAACCTGCCCACCTTGTCGAATATGCAGCGGTTGGTTCGGGCTGTCTTGGGTTCCTGGGAAGTCGGCTCGATCACCAATATATCAAGTGGATCTTCCTATACACCATTCATCGGAGGCATCTCGAATGTTAACGACCCCTCCGGCATCGGCAACGGCGCCGGTGTTCAACTACCCAACATAGTACCGGGACAGCCCTGCCAGAATCCCAGCTTTAAGGGCTTCCAATGGATCAATCCGAACCGTTACACTTTGAACGGATTTAAGTTGGGCACAATCGGGAACGCTCCGATCGGCGACTGCCTGGGACCGCCCACCCGCACGTTCGACGCCTCACTGTCGAAGAACTTCAGCTTAACTGAGCGGGTCAAAGTACAGTTCCGGATGGATGCCTTCAATCTCTTTAACCATCCGCAATATGGGAATCCTGGCAGCACTAACATAGGCTTTAGTGCTCCGAACACCGCCGCGAGTCCGGAGTTCCTGACCGCAAATGGAACCCCGACCACCTCTCTGGCGAATGCAGTGTCGATCCAGAACACTACGCCGTCTGCAATAGCCGGTACTGTGACTACTCAATCGGACCGAAGCCGAGAATTTCAGTACTCGGTCCGGTTCACCTTCTAAGTGTCTACGACAATCCGATGTGGGAACGTCCCCGCTGGCAACACTTGCAGCGGGGCGTTTTCTTATCGACTCAGCTTGTTGAAAAGCTCCCAGGCCAACCACAGAGGCCACAACGCAGCCGGGCCGCAACCAAAAACAACTTCTTGCCGCTGATTTACGCGGATTTACGCTGATAAATCAAAACCTTTACAGAGTGTCTTAACGCGTGGATGGGTTGGGCCGCCAAATCAGCGGGTAGCGCGAGTGAGGTTTGCTTCAGAGAAAAAATTGTCTATATTTAAGCCACACATGTTTGGGTATCTCTCAAAATCTTGGGTTCTCCTGATCGGGTTTCTGATGAGCAATCTGGTGGCGCAGGCCCAGGGACCTAAGGGTGTTCCAATACCGGTAGCGCCGCCCGCGAAACACGCCCCTGCCAAGAAAGATCGGAGCACGTTTCCCCCAGTCCCAACTTTTAAAGATATTGCCAAGGAAGTTGGCCTTGCCGTTTCGCACATAGCCGCTCCCGAAGCGCATTACGTGATTGATTCAACCAGTGGCGGCGTCGGCCTATTTGACTGCGACAACGATGACCGGCTGGATGTTGTCCTGGTGAATGGCTCGACCGTAGAGAGATTACGCCAGGGCGGCGACCCCATGGTTACTCTTTATCACCAAGAGGCCAATGGCACTTTCAAAGACATCACCAAGGAGGCCGGCCTGACAAGGCTGGGCTGGGGTATGGGCGTTGCCGTTGCCGACTACGATAACGACGGCAAGCTCGACCTGTTTGTCACCGGCTACAACGGCAACGTGCTCTACCACAATCTGGGCAATTGCAAATTCGAGGACGTCACGGAGAAGGCCGGAGTCCGCGGTGGAGGGTTCAGCACCGGCGCAGCATGGGGCGATTACGATCGCGATGGCAACGTGGACTTGTTTGTCGCCCGCTATTCGCACCTGGACATGAATAATCTTCCACAGTTCGGCAGCAAGAAATTCTGCCGATTCAAAGGCATCCTGGTCCAGTGTGGCCCCTGGGGCCTCGAAGGCGAATCCGATTTTCTTTACCACAATCGTGGTGACGGCACCTTTGAAGAGGTTTCGGTCAAAGCCGGCGTCCACGATGACATTGGCTATTATGGCCTCGGCGTGATGTGGGCCGATTACGATGACGATGGCTGGCCCGATCTCCTGGTCGCCAACGATTCCGTGCCCAACTACCTCTATCACAACAATCATGACGGTACATTCACCGACGTCGGCCTACTGGCCGGTGTGGCGCTGAGCGGTGAAGGCCTGGAACTTGGGAACATGGGAGTGGATTTCGGCGACTACGACCACAGCGGACGCTTGAGCTTTTTTGTTACCCATTTTGAAGAGCAGCCCAATTCGCTGTATCGCAACATGGGCGCCAAGGGGTTCGATGATGTGAGTTGGACCTCTGGAGTGGGCCGGCCCAGCTATCCTTATGTTGGCTGGGGTACGGCTTTCTTTGATATGGATAACGATACCTGGCTGGATCTTTTTGTAGCCAATGGCCACGTGTATCCGCAGATCGACACCCTGGAGACCGGCCCTCGGTATCGTGAGCCGATCCTCCTCCATCGCAATAATCGTGATGGCACATTTGACGAAGTCTCCAAGGAATCCGGCATCGCGGCCCTCCCTGTTCATTCCCGCCGAGGCGCCGCTTTTGGCGACGTATTCAACACCGGAAATATCGACGTCCTGCTCTTAAATGTCGGTGAGCCACCTTCTCTTCTCAAGAACATGAATGCCGATGGCTATCACCGCGTTCTCTTCAAGCTGATCGGCACAAAGAGCAACCGCGCTGCGATTGGCGCCCGCGTAATCATTCGCGCTGCCGGCGTCCAGCAATTCAGCGAAGTGCGCGGCGGTGGCAGCTACCTGTCGCAGAACGACTTGCGCCTGCACTTCGGTCTGGGCGCCGCCACCAAGATAGAATCGGTCCAGATTCGCTGGCCGAATGGTAATGTTGAGCCGCTCCAGGATATTGCAGGTGACTACATTTATACGGTCGTTGAAGGGAAAGGTATTCAGGACAAGAAGGCGCTGCCTCCGCTGTCTCCGGGACACGGTACGCCGAGCGGCGCTCGTTAAACGGGCCGGAACTTCTTTGGATGCGGGCAACGGCCCTCGCAGAAATTTTGGGGACCGTCCCATGTTTTTCGGTTCGCAAGCGAGCCATCTCTTGAAACGCATCTCGGCAAGCCTTACTGTGGTTGCTGCGCTGGCGGCGTTGCTTTGCGCCAGCAGAGCTTTTGGCGCCAGTCAAGCAGCCGATGATCCTGCCAAGGCACTCCAGGTGGAGTTTCAGGCGGCCAAGGCTTCCTTGGCGGCGGGCGATCTTGCTTCGGCAGAAAACCATTACATAGACACGGTCGCACTCGGTTTGCGCCAGCTCGCACAACTATCTCTCTCCCTGGGACAGAACGATCAGGCTGCTGCTTATCTGGACTCCGCGCTAAGGCTCAAGCCAGGTGATGTCGAAACCCAGGCGGATGCGGCTGGCGTTTGGTTCCGCAAGGGAGAAGTCGATAAAGCGAAGGCGTTGCTAAAGTCGGTTGTGGCCAAAGAGCCAGGCCATGCACGGGCACACGGCCTTCTGGGGCGAATCTACGTGTTCGAGGGAGATTCCGATCATGCAATCCAGGAATTGAAGGCTTCTGTAGATCTCAAGGACGATTTCGAAACCAGCTATTTTCTTGGAATTGCCTACTTGACGGCAAGGAAGCTGCCTGAAGCCTCTTCCTGGTTCCATCAACTTGAGTCCACGATGGGAGAATCGGCGGCGCTACATATGCTGTTTGGCCGGGCCTACCTGGTTGCCAAGATTCCGCAACAAGCCATCCCGGAATTTCGCCAGGCAATAAAGCTTGATCCGAAGTATCCCCGCGCTCATGGGTTTCTCGGATACGCCTATCTTGAGCACTATCAAGAAGAAGGCTATCCCCAGGCGCGCGAAGAATTCGAAAAAGAGCTTAAGCTCCACCCCGATGAATATCAGGTACAGGAACTTCTGGGAATCGCGAACGTGAACTTGCGCGATTTTCCCGCGGCAGAAGCTGCTCTTCTCCACGCAGCGCGGCTGCGGCCCCAGGAGACTTCCGTCTATCTCTATCTGGGCGAAACTTACTCGGCCACGAATCGCATTAAGGCAGCAGTCGAAGTTCTCGAGAAGTACGTCAGCATGGTAGGCAGCCCGGAAGAAGACAAGCAGCGCGAGGTCAGCCGGGCATATTACTTGCTCGGGCAGAATCTGCGACGGCTTGGTCGCGAGGAGGAGGCCAAGAGAGCACTGGCACGCTCCCAGCAGATACGAGAAGCGAAGTTCAAGTACGATGTGAAGCACATTTTCATTGAGAAGCAGAGTCATGAAGATGACGGTGAGAGCCGCGTTTCAGACCGGGTCGCTGACCTGCTTGATGCGGGTTCCCTTGAGCAAAAGCAAGGCGCGCAGACCATGATCCAGCAGGGCTTGCCTGCGGGTCCCGTGGCCAAGCAGCCGGCTGCGGCCAAAGAAACGCAAGCAGCCAAGCAATACCGTTCATTTGTCGGAGAAATCCTTGGCAGTTCCTATAACGACCTGGGCGTGATGCGGGCCAAAGACTCTAGATTTCCGGAAGCCGCCGAGTTTTTCAAGCAAGCTTCCGCATGGAAGCCCGACCTCCCCGGCTTGGATCGCAACTGGGGATTAGCCAGCTTTCGTGCCGAGCTCTACCTGGAAGCTGTTCCACCCCTCGATCGTCAACTCAGAGCGCATCCCGACGACTCTTTCATCCGCCACATTCTGGGCCTCAGCTATTACATGCTGGAGAACTATCCGAAGGTCGTTGATGTTCTTCACCCCTTGCTCGACAATCCACCCGACGATCCTGGGCTGCTCTTCGCGTGGGGTACGGCGCTGGTGCGCACACGTCAATCCGGAGCTGCTGCTGGTATTTTCCGCCGGCTGCTGGAGCAAAATACCAACAACGCCTCGGTCCACCTCTTGCTTGGCAAGGCCTACGCGCAACAGGAAGATTATTCCAGCGCTGTCAATGAGCTCAACAACGCTTTGCGGCTCGATCCCCGGCTTTCAGAAGCTCACTATTACGCCGGCCTGGTCTACCTAAAGCAGAATGAGTTCGAATCTGCCGCCCGGGAATTTCGCGCTGAACTCGATATTCGCCCGAACGATGCGCACACCATGTACCACCTCGGCTATGCGTTGCTTTTGCAGGGCAAGGCGCCGGAGTCTGTTGCCTTTTTGCGCGAGGCTGTGAAGGCCATGCCCGACTATGAACTGGCTTACTTCGAACTGGGGCGCGCCCTCCTGCAACAGGAAGATACAACCGGCGCCATTGAGAGCCTGGAGACAGCCAAAAAGCTGGCCCCCGATCACGACGCTGTCTACTTTCAATTGAGCCAAGCTTATCGTCGCGCTGGCCGCGCGCAGGAAGCCGGACGTGCGCTAGCGGCTTACCAGAAACTAATAGAGGCGAACAGGCTAAAGAAGCGCGAAAGCTTGGAGATGGACAAACCCTAGCCCAAGACGAACGTTTGCATCGTGGTGCAGACCTGCAGCGCGGCAAAGCCGCAACCAAACCTTTGAAACACGGAGGAACAGAGGAAGCAGAGGAAGGTCGGGAATCGGGAGATCCGATGATCGGGTGATCGGTGGACCGGAACTGCCAAACCTGGTCCCGGAGAGGTACAGAAAATTTGCGAGAAAAAACAAGATTTCAAAGCACTCGTAGTACGAAGTTGAAGACTAAGGACACGAAGGAAAAGCAAAGAAGATCTTTGCAAATTCCTTCGCGGCCTGGCACGAATCTGATGGTTAGCAATGTAGAGCTGATGTCTTGTGGTAGACTCCGCCCGATGACGTCAGTCGCGGGATTTATCTGCGCCCTCGGGGTGCTGGTGCTCATGGCGGGCTGTGCACAGGAGCGACCCTCCGCCCGTCCGTCCGCACCGTCCACCGCCCCGGTCGCGCCGTCCACCGCCATGGCTATCTTGACCACTATGACGGCGCCTCCCGCCACCGTTTACGAGGTTGCTAATGATTTCCACAAATGGAGCAGTACCTTGTGGAGGTACATCGACCCAGAGGTAAAGGAAACCTTCGAGGGGCCGGCCTCTGGAGTCGGATCAATCTACAGATGGTCTGGAAACGAGGTCGGTCAAGGCACAATGACGATCACAGAAAGCAAGCCTGGCCAGCAGGTCGTAATCAAAGTCAAATGTATCGGGCCTTACTCATCATCCAGCACGATGGTTCTTGACATGAAAGGTGAAGGAGCTGGGAGCGCAGTAACTTGGTCAATGAAGGGGGGAGCGTGGCTTGGCCGTTGATATGCTGCCGCGAGTCGCCGACTCGATTGAGTTCTCGGCAAATCTTGTCGACGACCTAAACAAAATGCGGGCGATTGCCAGGCACCAGATTGAAATATCTAGCTGGCTGGAGCGGGAGACAGATCGAGTCATGAAGGAGCATCCGGCCCGCACGAAAACCAGCAAATCAAAATCGCATTGATCGCGGGTCGCATCCCACTGTTCGTTTCCCAATTTGGATTCGAAGGGAAATCAACCGCTTCCGGCAGATCCCAAAGACAAACCTAACGAAGAATGATCTTGCCGCAGTTCTTCTCATCGAATAGATTATTGGGCCATGGGGGTACGACAACGACTTCGTGCCCGCGTAAAGTCTCTGGGCGTCTTCCTGTTGTTAGCCCTGGCCGGCGCGGGAAAGTTTCTGCGTGTTGCTGAGGAGACCGCCCGGGAGGCAAAGTCTGCTCCACGATCCCTGCACACCGCAGAAACGGTGGCCGAAGCAGCCCGGAGCGGACGATCGGTCCTGGGCGCCGCCCGGGCCACTGACTCGGCCAAGGCGGCAAGACTGGCACGCGCCGTATATGGAAGTCAACTTGAGCACGAAGCTAGTGTTTTGCGCCGATTCGACAGAAACGCTGAGGCGGCCCGTCGCCTGGACGCACGCGCGATTTGTGAAAAGGCAAATGGAGACGCGGTTGACGTGACGTCCGCAGCCGCGCATGAGAAGACCGCCAGTTCGGTTCGTTCAGAACACTCGCCTGAGCCCGGAGCAAGCGAGACTTTCCACGATGTCATTAGCCGCCTTTCTCAAGACCAATCCATATTCCTCCGCGACCTGGACGAGGTTGCCAGGCGGCGAATTGGTTCCATTAGCTTTGTCGAAACGGATGTGAAGCAGTTTGCGAAGGACTTTGAGGAAGGCGCCCGCAATTCGGGCAAGTACATTGGCCACCCTGATCTCGGGAGCCCTCAACTGAAATCGGATTGGGAGAACGTTCCTAAAGAAAAACGAGTGTTCATCATAGGGGCAGGTGAGGATCTGCCGCAAATCACCAACTATATGCAGCAACTGGCCGAGGACGGCTATTTTACAGTTTTCTACAGGAATTGGCTGCGGGCAAACGGCAGCTTGTCGGATCCCAGGGTCATTGGCGCGTTGTTTCGTGAATCCGGACACACGTTGGTTGTCGAGAGTGTCGCCGCAGGAAAAAGCCGCTTTGTCCCCAGTGAGGTGCTAAAGGCGCACCAGTTGTCGGGTCATACCTCCCTGGTCATCATGATTAGTCCCGATGATATTAAGAACGCGCTACGCGCAGCTCCTGAGCGCGCCGCAACCATCATGGGAGGGGCTCGCTCGCTTCAACCGGCCAGGGTCAGGGTTGCGGTTGCGGGCATGATGCCAACTCCCGATCCGTCCACAGAGGATTTAGAGCCTTCATACACGTGGGTTTTCATTGTCGCGGTAGCCGCCGACAGTTTGACCATTCTGGTGGCCGGCATTGTCCTGTGGAAAAGGTGGACGAGGCGCAATAAGAAAGCCTTGTCCACAAAGACTCTTGAATCTCCCACCCTGGAACTCAAGGTGTGGCCGATGCTGTCTATTGTAATGGTCTGGCTAAGCTCCTGTGTGATGCTCATCGGACTAGCGCTGATTTTCATCGGATCGCAAGAGCAAAATCAAGACCCTGTTGCCTGGCCAATTACTGTAGCCGGCTTGGTAATTACGGCTATCTTCTGGTTTCCCCTTTTGCCCGGCGCGTCCGCCTTGTGCATTTCGGAGCGCGGGTTTGTCCTGCGCTGGTGCTACTGTTCGGTGCGTTCCGTGGTCTGGCGCAAGGTCGTCGGATTTTCAATAAAGTTTCGGCATCACGGCTTGGTCACGATCTATGAGACCATGTCGCCCACCAACCTATCCAGCCGCAGACGTTTCATGTGGGCCCTCTTGAAAAAGGAGCGTAAGCTTCCTCACGTCTGCGGGATTGAGCCTGAGAATCTGGCCACGCTTCTGAGTGCGCGGAGAGAACGTGCACTGGCTCTGTCATCTGAGCCATGTACCAACAAAGAAGCTGGCGACCATGAAGCCGTGCTCCTTTGATGAATCAGGCGAGCGCAAACATCGCTGGAGGTCCTTTAGAATCCAAGCACTATACCCTGTTTTTTCCGCACCCCTCAAAATTTTTGTCTTTACCTCGTCCAGCAAAAAATCAATGATCTTACCGCTGATTACGCCTGAGTTAACGGATAAACGCTGATCAAAGTCATCCCCACAACGACGAACACCAAGGCTACAAATAGTAGAGTAACAGGATGCAGGTGACAGGTTAGAGGGAGCCGTGCGGAACAGCACAATACAAGCTGTATGTAAGGGTATAGGGTTCTCTCGCTGGCGCTTCGAGATAAACTGGATAGCCACCTACAAGGTTTAAGAAAATTGCCCGGTTGGGCAAAATTAATCATCGCAGGTGGTGTGCTGATTATGCTGATTCATCCGAAACTACGTGCAAAGGTGACAGGCCTACTTGCAGTCTGCCCGCAAGCAATTGAGCGAGCTAGCGCACGGACTTGGGGAAATTTTGCCAGTGCCAATGTGAAAACCAACATCAGCCTTCAAAATCAAAAAGGATTTGCAATGCACAGCGGTCTTTCATTAATCTAGTAAACCTTGCATTACTGAAAGGAGCAAATCATGTCGAACCGTGTATTGAATCGCAGGGGCGCTCGCGAGTTGACGTCCGAGGAAACCGAAGAAGCGAAAGGTGCAGGCACCGGCTGCTTCAGCACCCAGACTCGTCCTGGTGGTCCTATTGACGATTTTGGCTGTGATCCCGATTTTTAGAACGTGCGTCAAGTAATCCCAAACCAAACACATTTGTGCTTCCGATTTTTCTGATCGAAATGAAAGATCCAAGCGGCAACGTTACGTTGCCGCTTTTGCTTTGTGTATCTGGAATACCGCGCTTAACGCGGCCTTCCAAACTATTGCTGTACGATATCTGATTTCGCTACAATTTAATTGCGCTTATCAGCGCTTGTGGCGTGAGGAAGACTCAACCGCTGGGGCGGTTGGGGCGATCCCACGGCACAAACAGGTCACGTCTCTAAGACCACGCTATCAAGCGTGAAATTTGTTGTGTGTCTATACTCCTTTGCAAGTGTCTTGCTGTCTTCTTAAGTACTTACCGGCGTACTGTCTCTTTACTCTTGCTGTACGTTGTTGCTTCCCCCGTCTCCGCAGTCGCGCTCCCTTCCCCTACGGCTACGAGGATCGCACTTCGCCATGAACAGAAAGGGATTTTTTTTTAAGCAAAGAAGCAAAGAAAATTTGCTGCAACTCCCAGGATGCTTGTGCTAATCTAAGTAGCTGTACGAAATCCGCCCCAGCGGAAAGTAGTTGCCGGAAACTAATCCACAAAATAAGAGTTTCCGGTGGGAAGGCAACGGAGTCCCGCCTTAGCATCAACTCCCGCGCTCCCTTTTGCGTTTTATGCGCAACGGAGGGCGTGTATGCCTAATGAAGAATCGAATCGTAATCCCAATGAGTTTTTCGGCAAGCTTGAGTTGTGGCTCATGCGCGGCGCCGTCTTCCTCATCTTTCTCATTGGCCTTTATAAAGTTGTGGCCGACACCCTGCAGAAGATTTTGAAATGAACTCATCGTTGCGGCATCTCAGAGCGAGGCTTGCCTGTATCATGTCACCCTCCCATGTATTCGAACGAAGTTGTCAATTCAAGAAACTAGTTGCCCGGCAGGATTGATGATAGTTGTAAAACTAAAATTCGAAACTGTACGAAACCAATTCAATATCTTAGCGTGCCTGTTCTATGTGAATTTTGCACGAGTATCCAGCGATCCCGGTAGATTAGTGGTTTTGCCGCATCCGCGCTTTTAGCTGCTAAGGTCATGCGGAACGAGGCAGCACTGTCATTGGCGTCAAACGGTTTTTATTTCATAAATTAAACGGCTCATCGGGAAGCCTTTCCCAAAAAGACGACCGGATGACCAGGTCCGGAGAAAGAGCTATTGAGCAGTCAATTATGCGCCATTTTCGGGATTCTACGGCGTATTGAAAGGGGGCATTCATTTGCGCCAACAGATCGTCGGGAGTTGGCTCCTTTCCATCCCATAGTTTTGCGAGAGGAGCACTCGTCCGAGTTGCCGTCTCAGTACCCAGGCCCTTATTCAAAACTGCTCTTACTTCGCCTTCTCCAAACTTGGACAAAGCACGCCGATCATAGAATTTAACATCGTGATCCTTTCCTGGGCGACAGAACGGAGCTAGATTCATCACACAGAGGGTGGTGCGCGCCAATTCAATCGGGTGGCCATATGTTCGTTCGAGAATTGTCGGATCATCAGCGAGATGTCGCGCAATTCTGCGAATTTGGTCAGCGGCCTCCTCTTGCTTGCAGCGGAAGAAGTACAGATCAGAACCGGAAGCTTGCGGAAGTACATAAGCTTTAGATTCTATTAGAAATAGATCATGGTTCCAGAGAACAGCCGAGTCACATTCAAACTTTCCCTCAGAGTTGCGGTATTCAATACTCTTCGCCGTCCCACCGAGCGCTTGGAACTCTTGCCGGACTTCCTCCTCGAAATTCGGCCCTTTTGTCGCGATCTGAATCAGAAGCGAATTGATTCGCGAGGTTAGCGCCTCGTGCAATGCACTATTCCGCGTAAGACATGTCAAGAGTATGTAGCGATTCGCCGTCGTACGAATTAAAGGTGAATCCCAAAGATCACGACTATTCTTCTGCAAAGTCGCTTGCTTGAGGAACAGCGTCGCCTTATTACGATCTAAGCCGGAGTTGTGGGCAAGTTTAATGAACTCCGGCTCGTCCAGGTACGAAATGCCTTCTGCGATACGGGTTAATGCATAATCTCGTTCAGAACACAATTGAAGCAGTGCGTACCCGCGCAGCCACTCGCCTAAAGTGAGGCCAAGATATAAGGCTTTGTTGTCCTGAAGATTCAAGCCGTAACAGAGGTCGAGAATCAACATTGCTGCGGCCTCTTGAATTGAAATCAGCCCTCTCGGAAAGGCTGCGACGGCCGATTTGGTTGGGTCGTGAATGACATCTACGGTACGCGGATCTCCGATCACGTGCATGAATGTTTCAAATACCTGGCGCCTGAGCCGTGATCTTGCAATCTCGATGTCAAGAAGATATGGCCAATCATGTTGAAAGGTAAGTGTGGGAGCCTGGCGCTCACCCCGATTTGTCGTGTGTGACTGAATAGCCAAATCGGCCGAACTGGATTCAAAATATCGAATTAGTTCCCAATGCCACTCGAGCTGGTTCCAAACCTCGGCTAGAAAAAGTGAAGAGCGGTCCTCCAAAAGATCGGTCGGAACAGCGGCGTGGCTGGGAAGAACCAGGATTCCGTTATCAAACCACCCTTTTCGGTAGCCAAGCATTTTCAAGTACCCACCAACATTAAGCGCGTATCGTTCAGCGGCTACATCTGGGTCGAGGTCAGGTCGGCCAAGGTGGCTCACTCGGAGCGACTCAGGAGAGAGAAAAACAAGATCATCAGAGATGAAGTGACGAGTCTCAGAACTTATGGCCCGAGACATGTCCGTAATGTCTGTTGCCACGTTAAACAAAGTAGCCCATGCAGAGACTGCTTCCGAGACCTGTCCATGAGGAGACTGCTCAAGGCTCTTGTAGATTGCTCTGTAAGCTCCCTCACACAAAGTTGCTTCTTTTATATGTTTCTCGAGTTGCGCACGGATTGCTGACTCTGAATTGTCTGCGAACCACTTTCGCACCGTACGGATGAAATCGTCCCGGAGCCCTTCACGGAGGCTATTCTCATGGGCAAGCAGGAGCGCGCCTGTGTTTCTGATGATCTGAAGCAGAGCCGCTGGCATTTCAGGCGTCAACTTCTGCTTTTTGAGTTCGTGCTCCACCTTGGGAAAATTTAGAGAAATTACGGCTTCACGAATTTGCTTTGTCCGTGTCATTCGTGCTCACCTTGTGTTACGGATTCGCAAGGCGGGTTCAGAGACTCGTGGCAATCGGTGCGTTATTGCCGGAGTTGCATTGCTGGGTGCTGCACTTTCCGAATAACGAGAAACCCCACGCTATTGAACGGCATGCTGCGTCGGGCTTGCGCTCGCAGTTACGTATGCAGCCAACTCGCTTCCATTCATCCGCGCCGCCACGTCTTTATTCCGCACGGCCTTCAGATAGACCATTGTCGAAGCTAAATCACTGTGACCAAGCCACAATTGGAGTGTACGAATGTCGCAGACGTGCTCTTGCAGGTTGCGGGTCGCAAACGTGTGCCGGAATTTATGGAGGAACCAATTTGAGCAAAACTCGCCATCCGAACACTTGTTTCCGTAACGTGATGCACACCGGCCGCAGTTCAACTCGGCTTTGTAAGCGATCCGCTTCAACTTCCATTCATGCTTTTTGTCGGGTGCGCCGTTGGCCGTGGGAAACACAAGATCACTGGGGTTGCCTTTACCGTTCTGCCGGTCCTTGTACGCCCGCAATTCAGCAATCAGAGGTTCTGGCACCGGGGATCTCCCGCTCTTCTTTGTTTGTGGTGTGAAGCCGTTCTCCGGCTTTGCATCTTCGACATTTCTGTAAGGATATAGGGATCTCTCGCTTCGCTTCGAGATAAACTCTAAAAAGACTGTGGCGGAGAGGGAGGGATTTGAACCCCCGATACCCTTTCAGGTATGGCCGCTTTCGAGGCGGCTCGTTTCAACCGCTCACGCACCTCTCCGCGCCGTAAACGAGTCTTCTTGATCATTTTACCAGTTGCGAAAGATCACAGCACTTTCCACCTCCATCTCTACAAGAACACAACGCAGCCGGGCCGCAACCAAAAGTATGCCGCTGATTTGTGCAGATGTACGCAGACAGAGGAGAATTTGGGGGTGAATTTTTCTCCGCTCCTGGGGAAGAATCCTTTTACAATGTAGGGGTAGAGAACCTGACGTCATCCGCGATGACTCTAACTTTCGTGGCCTTTATTTCACTAGGTCCATCTCCGTTCAAAAGCATGATTAAAACCAGAGCTGCCAGCAGATTAGAAGTTTCCAACTGAAAATTACCAATTCATTAATACCCTACTGAATATCCCCACCCCCTGCCGATACCCCAAGGATACTGTAAGGATATTTTGAGTGAGAAAGAGCTTTGCAATCGCTAATAAAGCACCGGAGCGACGGAATTAAGAAGAATGCCGGAATCAGGGGCCGGAACTGATCCAAGCCTTATGCTTCGCCGCTGCGGAAAACTTGCGCGAAAAAGCACGATTTCAAAGTACCTTGTAGTACAGCGCAGCCTAGCCTAGCCCCCAAGCTCACGGCAGAGGCCGCAGAGAGCACAGAGGAAAAACCTTGAGCTGCGAATAAACACGAATGAACGTGAAAAACCAACCGAGATCTTTAAAACACTGGATCCGGTGAATCGGTACTACCAACCCTTTGAGGCGCGGAAGAAGTTCTCGCAGATTTTCCGCGCCTCTCCCGGAGCAAGGTTTTGGGCATTCCGATCCACCGATCACCGGACCTGTCCCGGCTAGCCGTGGATCTCCCGATCACCCGATTCTTCCACGTTGTTGATTGAAGACCGCGCACGTATACTGGCTCGCGCTATTCGGAGCCCGCATGAGAAAGATTGTCGTCTTTATTATTTTCTTGGTTCTTACGGCATTGGCTGCTTTGGCCCAGACTGGTTCCAGCCAGCCATCACTCGCCATCACTAACGTCAACGTTATCGACGCGACCGGTTCACCTGTTCAGGCGGGCATGACGGTCATTATTCAAGGCAACCGCATTGTCAGTATCGGAAAAAGGGCGAAGGTAAAAGTACCCAAGAACGCCCAGGTCGTAGATGCCACCGGTCAATTTCTCATCCCTGGCCTGTGGGACATGCACGTCCACACCATCTTCGGCGACTGGATACCGGGAGGACAGGAAGTCTCCTTGCCCTTATTTGTCGCCAACGGAGTTACCGGTGTCCGCGATATGGGCGGAGATCTGGAAACTTTGCTGCGCTGGCGCTCGGAGACTTCCGCTGGGACCCTGTTAGGGCCGCGAATGATCATCGCCGGCCCGATGCTGGATGGACCCAAGTCGCGCTTTCCCAGCTCCCTCTCGATCGCCACTTCCGACGAGGGACGCAAGGCTGTGGATGATCTCAAGGCCAAGGGTGTCGATTTCATTAAGGTGCAATCGTTCATAACGCGCGATGGCTATTTCGCAGTAGTCAATGAGACCAAGAAACAGGGAATGACTCTGGTGGGGCATGTCCCGGATTCCATTCGCGCATCAGAAGCCTCGGACGCCGGACAGAAAAGCATTGAGCATCTGACTGGCATCTTTGAAGGCGCCTCCACAGCGGAAGACAGCTTCATCAAGGGCAGCAGCAAAGGTCCTAAACTCTACCTGGACACTTACAACGAAACTCGCGCCACCGAGCTTATCGCCAGGATGGCGCACAATCACACTTGGCTGGTGCCCACGCTGGTTTGGGAGCGGGGACAATGGCTCATCGACGATATCGACTACAGCCACGACCCGGTTTTGAAATATGCGCCTGCTTCCTGGCAGCACAAATCCTGGCCTTCATTTACCAAAGGCATCCTGGCCGAGCTAGATACCGACGATGTTTCCGTGCGGCGGCGGTTTGTGCAAAAAGAGTTTGAGATCGTGGGCGCAATGCACAAGGCCGGAGTGCCGGTCATGGCGGGCACTGACACCGCGGCCGCAGTCGCTGTCTTGCCCGGATTCAGTCTCCATACCGAGTTGGAGTATTTTGTTCAGGCTGGATTCACGCCCATGGAGGCATTGCAGACTGCAACCCTCAACCCTGCAAAATTCCTTGGATTACAAGATCAGCTTGGGACGGTGCAGCAAGGCAGGCTCGCCAATCTGGTGCTGCTGGAGGCAAATCCTCTCCAGGACATCAGGAACACCCGCAAGATTGCAGCCGTGGTGTTGAATGGGCGCCTGCTCAATCGCGCCGATCTCGACCAGATACTCAGCCAGGTAGCGGCCTTCGCCAGTTCGCACTAAGCGAAATGGCAAATAGCAATTGGCAGATAGAGAAACCCGATTTGACTGATCAACGCTGATCAAAGTAAGTCAGGCAACAACGCACGTCATTTTTGGCTGCAATATTGAGCGTATGGCGTCTTGCTGGTGACGGTAACGACTGCGCCTGGGCGAATCACATATTCAGATGCTCCATAACGGTCTGCTCCTGGCTTCCAATCGTATGTGTAGCCAAGCCGGGTCCATGGATAACTATAGGCGCCATTGTGCTCTGCGGAAACGATATATGAGGTCAGCATCTGGTTTGCAATCCAACTCTTATGCTCGCTACTCACCCAGTCGGGAAAAAGTTCGCCGCAAGTGTTGTCGCTCTCCGGACGGTCACAAAGAGACTCTGTCGTGGTGACCGGATTCGGCGACGGTCTGAAGATATCGCCGGCGCGCACCGTCATAGTTACAAAGTTCCCGATTTTCGCATTGGGTTGGAGTCCCAGCAATTCACGCAGGCTCAGCTCCAGATCCTCACTGGCGAACTTTTCACATTTTTGCTGGATCTCAGGGACCGCTGTTACCCAGATATAACGGCTTAAAGTCTGCTGTCCTTGCGGATAATTATAGCCAGTCAGCGTTACTACACTTGTGGTCATTGTGGAAGCGTCAAACTTCAACGGAAATAGTTGACGAAGGTTCTCGTGCCGATACACTGCAGAATCCACGACCGTGGTGTTATATCGGGTCCATAGGTCTTCCAGCGACTCACCGGATTTCGCCTCTTTCAGTGCCGCCGAAGTCAACACCAGTAGCAGCAGCAAAGCCAATCGCCCAGCAATCGAGATGTATCTAGATCGGGATTTCATTTTGGGTCTCCTTGCATATCGAATCAATCATTGTAACGGCTGTCTGCTCTTTCAAGCATCTGATTTTGTTTTTCAGGCAATCTCATGAAAACAAATTGAGGCCAGAAAATCAGCACTGACAGATCTTCGTGCCAACGCCTCGTCACGTCATTCTAGAGGACGGGATCTCGGGTTCCTTCGGCTTGACTCGCACTTTTAATTACACCCTGCCAACATTCTCTTGGTAGAATCCAGCCGCCGGTTGAATCAAACTTTGGCGGTGACTTCTTGATGATGCGAAAGAATCTTGTTTTCCTTTTATTGTTTGCTGTTGTCCTGCCCTTGAGTGTTGCGGCGCAGAAATCACCTTTGCTTGCGGAAAAAGATGTAGCTGCGCTGGCCCAAGAGCTTTCCGGAGAAACCGCCAAGCGTAATCTGGAAGGCATAGCGCGTAATCATCGCCAACGCGGCTCACGCGGTTTTCATGCTGCGGCGGAGTTGATTGCCGAGCGCGCCCGCGCCTATGGTCTGAGTGATGTCACCATCCTGCAATTCCCTGCTGACGGCAAGATTTTTTATGGCACACAGCGCTCACGTCTTGCCTGGGACTCCGACTTTGCCGAACTCTGGGAGATGCGCAAGGAGGGAGACGCCTGGAAACCGGCCATCCTAATGGGAAGCTACGAGGCCATGCCGGTAGCGCTGGCCGAGGACAGCGAGAGCGCCGATGTAACCACCGACTTAATCGACGTGGGCAACGGTACCGCCGAGAGCGACTACACCGGCAAAGATGTGCACGGCAAAATCGTCCTGGCCGCGGCCCAGCCGGGTGGAGCGCAGGAATTGGCAGTGGACAAATTCGGCGCAGCGGGAATTATCAGTTATGCGCAAAACCAGCGCACCGCATGGTGGGGTGAAGACGAAAACCTCGTCCGCTGGGGACACCTCGAATCATTTCCAAAGACAAAGACCTTCGCCTTCATGGTCTCATTGAAAACCGCCCGCGTCCTGCGCGAGCGGCTGGCGCATGGCGAACAAATCCGCCTTCACGCTGTGGTTCGTGCCGGCGAGCATTCGGGAAACTATGAAGTTGTAACCGCGACAATTCCAGGCGCCAATCCCAAGCTGAAGGACGAAGAGATCGCCTTCAGTTGTCACCTTGACCACCAGCGGCCAGGCGCCAACGATAACGCCAGCGGCTGCGTGACTATTCTGGAAGTTGCGCGCACTTTGCAGAAGCTGATCGGCGAGGGCAAGCTGGCGCGTCCTGCCCGCACCATCCGCTTCATCTGGCCGCCAGAAATCGAGGGCACAACCACGCTGCTCAATGCGCGCCCAGACCTTGCCCAGCACATTAAGGCCGCCATTCACATGGACATGGTAGGAGGCGGCCCAATTACCAAGGCCATCTTCCACGTCACTCGCGGACCTATGAGCCTGCCCTCATTCGTCCACGACATTGCCGAGGCCTTTGGCGACTTCGCCAACCAGCAAACCGAAAAACTTGCCAAGACCGGTATGGCTGAGTATCCACTGGTTGCCCCGGAGGGTGGTAAGGAGCCGCTACGAGCTGAGTTCGCTTCGTTCTCCATGGGTAGTGACCATGACGTATATCAGGAAGGCTCATTCCGCATCCCGGCAATCTACATGAACGATTGGCCTGACCGCTACATCCATACTAACTTTGATTCTGCCGCTAATATTGATCCAACCAAACTCAAGCGTGCCGCCTTTATCGGCGCAACCAGTGGATACTATCTGGCCCAGGTCACGAAGAGAGATGAAAAGGCCGTGGCCGAGCAGACCTTGATCTCCGCTATGCGTCGCCATGCAGCCTATCTGCGGCGCTCGCCGAATTTGTCTCCAGAGGAAATCTCCAACATCATTCGACAGGAATCCAGCTATCTGCAACGGGCAACGGAATCATTTACGTCTTTTGTGGATGGCTCGGCAGTGTCTGCGCCCCAGAAAAGTGCCCTTGTTCCTCCATTTCTGGCTGCTCCCATGCCGCTATCCCCTGAGACTCCTGCTATCGGTGACGGCGCTCTGGTGTTCACGCACAATCCCCAACCCAAGGGGCCTCTGGCAATATTTGGATACGACTACTTCGAAGATCACGCCAAGGCAGCGGGGCTAGCCACACCCAAGCTGCTGAGCTACCAAGGCCTATGGGGAGCAGGCGAAGAGTATGCCTACGAGACTCTGAACTTCGTCGATGGCAAGCGCAACGCTCAGCAGATTCGTGATGCGGTTTCCGCTGAATATGGACCGGCGCCACTGGCAGTGGTTGTTGAATATCTGAAAGCCCTGGAAAAGATTGGGATCATTTCGGCGCGCCCGTAGAGCACAAGAAAAACCAACTTCTTACCGCTGATTTGCGCGGATGAATGCTGATAAAACAAAACTTTTGAAACACGGAGGAACCTTCGCTCCGCTCAAGCGTAAGCACAAAACCAAACCCAAGTTCACCGCAGAGGCCGCAGAGAGCGCAGAGAAATGCGGGAAAGGCGATGAACTGCTTACCACTGATGACGCTGATCAAACTGATGAACGCTGATAAAACAAAACCTTTGAAACACGGAGGAACAGAGGAAGCAGAGGAAACCAAAACCACGAAGGAACACGAAGTTTAAAGACGAAGGACACGAAGGAAAGCAAAGAAAATCTTCGCAAAATCGGCTCCGATAATCCTACGGAATCAGCAACAATTTCCCTGTAGTTTTGCGCCCTTCCAAGTCGCGATGGGCCTGCTGCGCCTGTTCGAGCTTGTAAGTATGTCCAATGCGCAGCTTCAGCTTGCCCTGAGAGATCATATTCAGGACATCGTTGGCGCGCCACTCCATCTCTTCACGTGTAGCAATGTAATGCCCGAGGCTGGGACGCGTAAGAAATAATGAACCCTTCTGCGTGAGTCGAATGGGATCAAAGGGCGGAACGGCCCCGCTCGCGCCACCAAAAAGCACCATGTATCCACGGGGCACCAAGATGTTCAGGCCTTTTTCAAAGGTGGTCTTGCCTACTCCATCGTAGACAACATGAACTCCTTTGCCGCCGGTAAGCCGCTTGGTTTCCTCCTCGAAATCCTGCTGGGTATAGAGGATCACCTCATCGGCACCGGCCTCGCGGGCCAGTTTGGCCTTCTCTTCTGAACCTGCTGTGCCGATCACGCGTGCGCCGATATTTTTCGCCATCTGTACCAGCAAGAGTCCCATGCCCCCGGCAGCCGCATGAATGAGCGTCGTCTCGCCTTTTTTCAGCGGATAGGTGGAGTGCACCAGGTAGTGCGCAGTCATCCCCTGCAGCATGGCTGCGGCTGCTTGTTCGTCGGTGATCTTGTCGGGAACCCGTACAAGGCGATCGGCAGGTACGGCGGCATATTCCGCATAGCTGCCCATCACGCCGGTATATGCAACGCGGTCTCCTGGCTTGAGAGACTTCACGTCGCTACCGACCTCGCTAACTGTTCCGGCAGCTTCCTGGCCATCGATAAACGGCAAGGGTGAAGGATACCGGCCTTCGCGGAAGTAAACGTCGATGAAGTTGACGCCTATGGCTGAGATTTTTACTACGGCTTCATTCGCTTTGGGCTTGGGGACAGGAAGATCAACCAGCGTCAAGACCTCTGGCCCCCCGGTCTTTTGAACTTGAATGGCTTTCATGGCACACCAGATTAGAGTAGTGAAGGCCAGTTCGGCAAACACGCCATGCTTTTGAATTCTGCTTTCAATTCATATCTCCGCGCATCTCAGCATTGTTGATTCGCAGATAAATCCGGCTCAAATCCAGGGCCGAGCAAAGTTAATAGAAATACTTGAATAAAACAATGGAAGTTATTGTATCTAAGATATTTTACTAGCAGCTAGAAGCCAGCGGCCAGCAGCTCTTCACCCTCACACTCCGAACAGATTGGGGCTCAGCTTGGAGTATTTATTTTCCTGGGCCCAGAAATTGAGAGAAACTGTGGCCAGTTCATCAACCACCGGAACGGCGTGTCCATTCTTTGTAAGATCGATGGCCTTGATATAGGTGTGGCAGGTGTCGCAGGCATCCACGCGGACATAGTCGAACTCGCTGGCGATGAAGACCGGGAGGTGGTCTTTTTGTTCCTCGCCACAGTTAGGGCAGACGACCCTGCGAAAATTCCATTCAGTAGAGCAGAGGGAGCAGATCAAAGAACGTTTGGCGCCGTCGCCTTCCGGACGCAACACTGCTACCTGTGGCCGGGAATTGCAGAAAGGACACAACGACTGAACGGAGTCCCCTGATGAGACCGCATTCTGGGCCAGAGATTCAGCATAGGGCTGCAGAAGAGAGATAGCAAAGAACGCGCCCTCAAGGGGCAAGTCCTGGGTCGATTCATCTGGCTGCCAGCCGGCCACCAGCAATTCCAACCAATCGTCTGGCGTCAAGCTGGACAACTCCTGGGCAGTCTGAACAAGGGCGGGAGAACCTGCCTGCTTGATCACTGTAAGCAATGCGGATACGTAGGGAAGGAGGACGGCCACAGAATGGTCTTCCGAGGAAGCCAGTTTTTCGTAAACAGTCTTTTGAAAGCGTGCCAGTGTTTGATAAAACCGGAGCAGTTCGGAGACTGCAGCATGTTTCTGAGCGAGTTCACCGGCGCGCGCAATGCGACGGTCCCAGGTGAACCCACTCATGAAATGTTATTTCCTGCGCCCGGTAATTTTCTCGTACCAGAGCCGGTGATGCGTCCGCGCCCATGCGGTGGAAACATGGCCATCCATCATTCCCTTCATGCTGCCCGGTGTCACGAAGATGCTCATATATACATGGATAATGAAAGCAGCAATCGTAATCAGCGCAGTTAGCGAATGAATGAACACTACCAGGGGAAGCACCCAATGCAGGTTGCCAGGGATCTTCTCCGGAAACCACATGACGACGCCGGTGAGCAGCAGCAACAGAGACCCATAAAACATGATCCAGAAAAATTGCTTCTGGCCGGCGTTGAAACGATGCTGGGGCGGCATCTTGTCATCGCGATTTTCAACGTAGTCCTTGAGGTGTTCTTTCCACTGACGGTCTTCCTCCGTGGTCTCCATGTCACTGCGCCACTTGGAGTGCATCCAGAAGATCGTCACCATGTACACCAGCCCCATCCAGGGATGCCAGAATCGAATCGTAGCGCCACCACCGAGCACTGCCGCCAGCCAATAGAGATGAGGAGTAAAGAGCGCGAGCCCGGTAGCCAGCAAGTAGCTGTAAGCCAATCCGTTGATCCAATGGTAGGCCCGCTCCGGAAAGGTGTAGCGGACAACCTGCTCTTCAGGAATAGCAGTGTTTGGACGTACGACCGCTCCGCCGCTCATGGCTTCTTCTCCTCTACTTTGTCTACTTCTTTCGGGCCGTACCGGACGCGATGCATGAAGACACCTAGAACGCCGGCGATCATGCCCAACCCTCCGAGCCATTTCAGCGGGCCCTTCCACAGGCGCACCATCAAAGGAACGCGAGGGTCGGCCGGCAATCCACCGTATTTTTCCGGGTTCTTGGCATCGTGCAGCACGTAGATGACATGGGTACCGCCGACGCCCTGAGGATCGTAAACGCCGGCATCTTGGAAGCCGTTGTCTTTCAATTGTTTTGTGCGCGCCTCCGCCTCGTGCAGCATATCTTCCTTGCTGCCAAAGTGCAGGCATCCCGTGGGGCAAGACTTGATGCAAGCCGGCTCCAGCCCTGCACCAACCCGGTCGGAGCAGAGCGTACACTTATAGACCTTCTTGGTGGAGGCGTTGAACTTAGGAATGTTGAAGGGACAGCCGGTAACGCAATACTGGCAACCAATACAATGCTCCTGCTGGAAGTCCACGATGCCGTTCTGGTACTGCACAATTGCGCCCTCGGCGGGACAGGCAATCAGGCATCCGGGCTCTTCGCAGTGCATGCACTGGTCTTTGCGCATCAGCCAGCTTAGGGTGCCGTCTTCGTTCTCGTGTTCGCTGAAGCGGATCAGGTTCCAGAAGTTCCAGGCCGTGTCCGGCATGGTCTGGTAGGTATTGTCGAACGTGGTCTCGCGGAAATCGTAGCCGTTCCATTCCAGGCAAGCCACCTCGCAGGCCTTGCAGCCGATACAGGTGGTGGTGTCGATCATTTTGCAAACGTCGTAGTCGCGGGAGACGTTTTGCCCGGGAACGGGTCCGGAGTGACCGGAGATCGCTTTGATTTGCAGTGGTCCGTTGCTCATGGCTGCGCTCCTTAGACCTTCTCCAGCTTCACCAGGAAGCCTTTGAACTCCGGTGTGTAGGCGTTGGGGTCAGTTGCTACCGGTGACAGTGAATTGATCGGTCGAAGCTCCGTTGTGTTGCCCTTGGCGTTCTCGCTGTCCTCACGGATGCCTCGATAGGCCCAGTGGATCGGGATGCCGACGGGATAGACTTCTTTATCGGCTATCATCAGCGGCTTGATCCGCTTGGTGACCATGGCTTTAGCGTAATACTCGCCACGAGCGCTGGACACCTTGAGTTTATCGCCGCCCTTGATTCCCATATCGGTAGCCATCTTTTCCGAAATCTCGACAAACGGTTCCGGAACGAGCTGATGGTTCATGGGGTTGTTTTTGGTCCAGTAGTGGTAGTGCTCAGTCAGCCGGTATGTGGTGCAGACTACAGGGTAGTCCTTCGCTGTACCCAACTTGTCGTAGTTAGTGCCATCATACTTTTTGATCACTGGGCTGTTCGACTGCTTGGGATGGAAGAGGTTGTCCACCGGGCTTTCCACAGGCTCGTAATGCTCAGGGAAGGGACCATCGGCCATTCCTGCGAGCGGAACGAAGAGCCGTCCGGTTCCCTCCGGCGTCATGATAAAGGGCCCCATGTGGTCTTTAGGATGGGAGTCAACCTTGAAGTCAGGAACATCATTGCCTGCCCATCTCTGTAGCGCGTCATTCCATTTGACCTGTGTGCGCTCCGCGTCCCATGGCTTGCCGTTCAGATCGCAGGAGGCGCGATTGTAAAGCACGCGACGGTTGGCCGGCCACGACCACGCATAGTTAGGATAAATCCCCAAGCCTGAGGGGTCTTCCAGTCCGCGCCGCTGGCTCTGGGCTCCGGCTTCCGTCCATGAACCGCAATACAACCAGTTGCCGGACATGGTCGTTCCATCATCTTTGAGCCAGGCGAAGCCGGGTAGCTGCTGGCCTGCCTTGATTTCCTGACCGGTCTTTTCGTCTTTCAAGTCGGCCAGCGCCCTGCCGTTGATCTCCTTGGCCATCTCGGTGAAGGTAGGGGCTTTGGGATTGACGTAGGCCCAGCTCAAATTAAGGATCGCATCAGGAAACTTCGTGCCCGGTTTATCCTTCTCCTTCTGATACAGCTCTTTTACCTTGATGAAGATGGCGGCCAGGATTTCATGATCGAGCCTGGCATCTCCCGGTGGATCGAGGGCTTTGTATTTCCACTTGAGCCAGCGCGCCGAGTTCACGAAGGTACCGTCCTTCTCAGCAAAGCCGGCGCCGGGCAAGCGGTAAACCGTAGTGTTGATCTTCTTCTGCTCTTCGGCTGTGGTGCCGGGTGACTCCCAGAAAGAACTGGTCTCTTCCGGATAGATATCGCAAACCACCAGCCAGTCGGCCTTCTTCAGGGCCTCAATGTTCTTCTTGGAGTTTGGTCCAATGGCCACGCCGTTCATGCCCCAGGCCATAAGACCCTTGACTTTGCCTTTGAACATGTTGTCCCAGATCTCCACCCATGAGTACTTGGCAGCGATCTTTGGCCAGTAGTTGAAGGCCCAATCATTTTCCGGCTTGGCGGCATCGCCATAGAATGCCTTTAACAGCGACACGGCAAACTTGGGCGTGTTGCTCCAATAGTTGAACGAGTCCCATTCCTTGGGCTTGGCCGATTTGGGTGTAATCCGGTTGACGTAGGCGCTAAAGTCCACGTCGGCGGGGATAGGCATCTTGAGATAGCCGGGAAGATTGTCGAAGATGCCAGCCATATCGGTGGCGCCCTGAATGTTGGAGTGTCCGCGCAGAGCGTTGACCCCGCCACCCGCGCGCCCCACGTTGCCGAGCAACAATTGGATCATGGCTGCCGTGCGGATAATCTGAGAGCCGTAGGTGTGCTGCGTCCAGCCCACGGAATAGATGATCGTGCCGACCTTCTTTGTTTCACCTTTGTCGCGGATGGAGGTGAACATATCGGCAGCCTTCAGGAATTTGGCCGGGTCTGCACCGGTGATCTTGGAAACCATTTCCGGGGTGTATTTCGAATACTGCTGTTTCAGCAGTTGATAGACACAACGTGGATGCTGGAGTGAAAGATCATAAGCGACATTGGGCGGCAGCGACGCCACAATGGCCGGTGGCGCAGCGCCGGCGACGGGCTTGGCAGCCGGTTTTACTACCTTTGCTGCCTTGGGCGGCGGAGCAGCGTGTGCCGCAGCACCTTTCGCCGCTGGCGGAGCCGGCGGCTTGACCAGAGTCGAGGCGGTGGCGGCAAATGCAGCGGCGCCCTTGGGAGTAAGGTCACCACCTTCCTCGTAATTCCAGGAGGAGAAGTCATACTTCCTGCCCACTGGATCATATCCGGAGAACAGGCCATCATCGGGAAGCTTGAAGCCCTCTTTGATGATTAACGCCGCATTGGTGTAGTTCGCTACATACTCTTTATTAATGCGGTCTTTGGAGAGGGCGTAATTGATGATGCCGCCGAGGAAAGCGATGTCTGACCCGGCGCGAATCTGCACAAAGTGGTCGGCCACTGAGGCTGTGCGGGTAAATCGCGGATCAACCACGATCATTTTGGCATTGCGCTTGCGCTTGGCTTCGACTGCCCATTTAAAGCCACAAGGATGGTTTTCGGCCGGATTACCGCCCATAATCAACATCACATCAGTGTTCTTGATGTCGATCCAGCCATTGGTCATTGCCCCGCGTCCGAATGATGGTCCCAAACTTGAGACCGTGGGGCCGTGTCAAACACGGGCCTGGTTTTCCAGGTAGCAGACCCCCAGGCTGCGCATGGTCTTTACAACCAACCAGTTCAGTTCATTGGTGTCGGTACAGCCGCCGTTCCAGGCTATGCCTTCGCAGCGGTTCACGGTGTGGCCCTGATCGTCCTTTTCAACAAACGTCTGGTCGCGGGTGTCCTTGATCTTGCGGGCGATTTCGCTGATGGCGTCGTCCCACGTAATGTCTTTCCATTCGGTCCCACCCGGCTCACGCTTCTGCGGTTTCAGCAGACGGCGGTCATTCTTGATCTCGTGAAAGAGAGACGCGCCCTTTGGGCAAAGCGTACCGCGATTGATCGGGTCTTCAGGATCGCCCTCAACGTGAACCACCTGCGCGGTAACGTTCTTGGCCTTATCACCTAGGGTATGGATGATGACCCCGCAGCTCACAGAACAATAAGGACAGATGGATCGGGTCTCTGTGGTGCGCGCGATCTTAAGCTCTCGGGACTGCGCCAGGACTGGGGTAGCATCAAAGCCAAGGAGGAGAGCGGCTGCGCTGCCTGTCCCGACTTTAAAGAACTCTCTTCTGGATAAGCCCATAATTCTGCCTCCTGTGGCGATTGGCCGAATCGGACTGCCTTTTGGACTTCTTATAACGAACGGTAAAACAGCATTTAAGCGTGCGCCTGATGTTAGTGCGGGACGCGGAAAATGTCTAATATTTTTTTGACCTAGCTCCTGACAGGAATTCGCGACCCAAGTTTTCTTTATTGTGCCCTCACCCATGAAAAGCTTTTGATTGCACTACTGCGCAGCTCTGATAGTATTTCCCGCCATGGCTGTTGAAACCCACGCCCCCGCTGCTGCCGCCCTGGAGACTCCTAGCCGTAGCGCCAGCGATTTCGCAATCCGGTCCATGATCGTGCTGGTGCTGGTGAATATTGTTAACTTTTACGATCGCAATGTACCCGGAGCATTAGCTGAGCCAATCCGCAAAGAGTTTGGCCTATCAGACACCCAGCTCGGTTGGCTCGGCACCATTTTTACTCTTCTTTATGCCGTGATTGGACTGCCCTTAGGCCGGCTGGCAGACCGGGGCAGCCGCAAGAAATTGCTCTCCGTCGGCATCGCAATTTGGGGTGCGCTTACCGCTTTCGCATTCTGGGCCAGGAATTACTCCATGCTGCTGATTTCCCGGTTAGGAGTGGCCGTAGGTGAAGCCTCTTGCGCTCCCACTGCCACAAGCTGGATCGGTGACCTCTTCCCGCCCAATCGGCGGGCCAGACCGTTGGCCTTGTTCATGCTGGGCGTGCCCGTAGGCGGGGCCTTGAGTTTCTTCTTCAGCGGCAGGACCGCCGACCTTTGGGGCTGGCGATGGGCCATGATCGTCGCCGCTCTTCCCGCGTTGCTGCTTGCCCCGGTGGTCTGGTTTCTTCATGAACCCGAGCGCGGGGCTTCTGAGCAGCACGCGCCTGTGGTTGCCGGCGACGTCCGGAAGGTGCTGCGCATACCTACATTCTGGTGGATCATCGCATCTGGCGCCTTTGTGAATTTCAACCTGTATGCCATCGGAGCATTCCTGCCTGCTTTTTTTGGCCGCATTTATAAGCTGAGTGCGGGCAAGGCAGGACTCGAAACGGGTATGGTCTATCTGATCGGAGGAGTGCTTGGGGGCACAATTGCCGGATACTGGGGAGACTTCATCGTCCGCCACCGAGCCAACGGACGCATGACCGCTGCCTCCCTTGCCGCACTGGCAGCGGCCCCACTGGCTTATTTTGGCGTCCGGCAGTCCATGGGCGGTCTGACGCTGGCAGTGATCTTCCTTACTCTTGCATACGGTTTTCTCAATATGTACTACGGGCTGGTCTACTCCTCTATACAAGATATTGTTGCTCCCGCACTGCGCGGGACAGTTATGTCCATTTATTTCTGCGTTATGTACCTGGGTGGTGCTTCCTTTGGTCCGGTGATCACCGGAAAGCTGAGCGACCACATGGCGCGCAAGGCGGCCACGGCAGCGGGTTCGGAAAAAGTAACCGAAGTCTTCAAAGCCATCGGCTTGCAGCAAGCCATGCTGGTGATTCCCTTGTTATCTTTGGGTCTGGCCTTTGTCCTCTGGGCGGGATCGCGGACGATATCTCGCGATGTAGAACGGCATCGCGCGGGAAAATCTCTTGCCACTACATAAAGCAAATGGCAAATAGCAATTGGCAGATAGATATCTTTTGTAAGACTGGTTTTCTCAAACAACTCAAACATTAAAATCTAATCTTGCGCAGCAACGAATCCAAACCACGGAAACCGGACAGGGACAGATTCTACGGCGCGGACCTCGCTGCCCTGCACAACCAACACTACTCCGATTTCGTGGCCCAGGCTGCGCCTCAAGTGGTAACGATGCTGCGCTCAGCCGGAATCCGAAGCGGATTGGTCTGCGACCTGGGCTGCGGCGGAGGTCAGCTTTCCGGCCATCTGCTGAAAGCGGGTTATCCAGTCGTAGGCATTGATATCTCACCGGCGATGATCAACATCGCCCGAAGACAGATACCACAAGCCAGGTTCATGGTGGGATCAATCTTGGACACCAAGCTTCCCGATTACGCTGCCGCGATTGCTGTCGGCGAAGTTTTCAACTATCTGAATTCTCTAAAAAAGATGGACCAGGCTTTTCGCAATGTATTCCATTCTCTTCATCCTGGCGGCCTTCTCATCTTCGACATCAAAGAGCCGCTGTCCAACAACAAGACCATCAATAGAGTGAGCTGCCGTAGTGGATCAAACTGGGCTGCCCTTGCCGAAATCGAAGAAGACCCATTTCGCAATCGGCTGGTCCGAAAAATTTGCAGCTTCGTAAAATCCGGCAACTCTTACCGGCGGCACGATGAAACCCACGAATTGGCGATTTACAAAGCCTCTAAGATAGCAACGATGCTGCGGTCTATTGGATTTCGGGTCAGCATCCGTCGAGGATACGGGCGATACAGGTTGCCACCAGACCGCAAAGTGCTGGTGGCACGAAAACCCAACAAACGCTGATTCCGACTCCGCGCACGGATCACAGCGCAGCAAGCCGCAACCAAAAACCTCTAACCACGAAGGACACGAAGGCAACACCAAGGAAACCACGGAGGACACGGAGGATCACAGAGGTCGCAGAGAAAAAATATGAGGTGCTTTGAAATCTTGTTTTTCTTGCAAATTTTCCAAGGCTACTCTAGAACTAGTAGCCAGCGGCTGTTCTCAATCAGCGTTCATCCGCGTAAATCAGCGGTAAGAAGTTGGTTTTTCTTTTGGTTGCGGCCTGGCTACGTTGTGTAACTGATCTTCATGAATTTCATTTTGCTTCCTTACTCGCCAGAAAACCATGAGTTTCTGTACCAGCTCTATGCCAGCACCCGCATGCAGGAATTTGCATTGTTGGGATGGACCCCGGCGCAACTCGATGTCTTTCTGCGGATGCAGTTCAATGCCCAGCAACGCTGGTATGAAGAGGCCTACCAGGGGGCTGAACATCGGATCATCTTTCAAGACGACAAACCTATTGGCCGCATCCTGGTGCATCACCAGCCGGAGGCTGCCCTGCTCGTGGACATCGCTTTGCTGCCTGAGCATCGCAATCATGGCATTGGAGCGAAGCTCATCTCTGAGTTGATTGCACAATCAGAAAAAGCTGGAGTGCCAGTCCGTTTGCAGGTGCTAAAGACCAACCCTGCCCAGCATCTTTATGTGCGCCTTGGATTCGTGAAGACCGGTGAAGACCAAATGTACATTCAAATGGAGCGAAGAATCGGGTGATCCGGAGAGCGGGTGATCGAAAGACCTCAGGCAAAATCTTATCTGCCCTTAATGTGATTTTATGCTCAGCGTGTCAATCCGATCAGCGTCATCAGCGGTATGGTTCTGTCTTGCTTTCGGTGAACTCAAACATCCCGTTTGGCAAATGCCGAAGACATGACCTGGGCTTGAATGCTGCAAACATCACGGCAGACCTCCACCAGGTCTGCCGATTTCGATTGATTAAGTGATGGCGAACAAACGAAATGCCGCAACCTGAGCCCAGGACAAACTGCGTGCATTCATCAAATTACTTCTGAATTCCGAACTTCCCCGTTCCTCGCGTTGCAATGTAGAGGAAAATAAAGCAGTAGACAACCGCAAGCTCTCCTTCGTTTTGGATGGGAAAGAACCCACTACCTGCGTGATACTTGAAATAGGCTACCGCCATTTGACCGGAAGCAATGAAAGCTGCAATCCGTGTGAAAAACCCTACCGCAACGAGGATACCGGCAACAAACTCGATGATCCCACCGGCAAAGAACCATATTTGTGCGGAGGTAACATGGCCGCCGTGTCCGTCGATACCACCGAAGGAGCCAAAAAGCTTTTGTGCTCCATGGCACGTAAACAGCAACCCAACAATGATGCGCATCAAGGCATAAACAAGTGGTTCAAACTTGGACAGAAAATTCATGCATTCATCCTTTCAATTCAAGATATCTTGACAGCCTAAGAAATTTTTCGACCTTCTATTTTTTCGCTCGTATTACTAATGAAAGTCTTCTTCGTCTTGCAGCGGTGCGCTTTCATCTTCTATGTTGTGACTTTGCTGAGTTGACATTCTAAATCTCGGGTTTTGTACCCATCAGGAATCAATTCTCTGTTCTTCTTATAGTGCGTCACAATCGATTTCAAGTGTTTTGGCAATGGCGTATAGGCAACTCCCAACTCTTGTTTGCTGCGGCGGTTGTCGAGCTCTGACATCCACGGGTCGCTGAAGGGTGAGCAGGAAGGCAGCAACTTCAACTCTTCCAGCCTGGCCCTGGGAATACGAATGATTCGCAGCTTTGCTGAAACCATCTCCGCCAGCATCGCTAGAAATTCATCCAGGGAAATCGTCTCATCTTGTGACAGGTTGAACGCCCGCCCTTTTCCCCGCCCTGATTCAATCAGATCGACAACCGTTTGAGCAACGTCGGGACAATAAACATGGCGCAATGGCAAACCTGCACCCTCCGGCGCCAGGATTGGACCGCCATCCTCAAGTCTTCGCACATATCCCAGGATCCGGCCGTAATGGTCACGTTCTCCATTAATCATGGGGGCTCGCAGCGACGTTACTGGAAAGCTGGACTCCCGCCAAGCCTGAAACAGGTGGTCTTCGGCTGCGCGTTTATCGAATCCATAGAGCCAGTTCCGGTAGTCCGATTGCCGCTCAGGCGGAGGAGGAGTTATAAGCTCGCCCTCGTAGTCTTCCTCACGAAAAGGCCGTGGAAGGTCCTTCCTGATCAAATAAACCTGGCCGGTGCTGATGAAAATATAATGGCCGGTCCTCTGTTTCAGGACATCAATGGTTGTAAGCGCATCAGCGCCGGTATAGAGCGTAGTGTCAACAATCGCATCGAAGCTCCGTGGGCCAATAGCTTTTTCAAGATCATTCTTCCGGCTCCGGTCGCCATAGAGGCGCTTCACCTCTGGCGGTAACTGTCCGGAGGTGAGACCGCGATTGAAGAGCGTTACCGAATGTCCGTGCTCGCATAAAAGTTCGACGATGGATAGACCAAGATTGCGCGTTCCGCCAATGACCAGGACTTGAATGGGGCACTCCTATTAGAGCTGAATAATTCCAGCATTATAAACACGACACAAAGGAAACTTCAGCACAACGCGGCCTAGCCACAACCAAAGTCAAAACCTCACCGCAGCGCGACAGAACCGCAACCAAAACCTTACCGCGGATCTACGCGGATGTTCGCGGATTTCGTACGATCTACCACAACAGGTTTTGTCGAAAATGCTACGTCACCGAAAGAACAGGCTTGAGCAACGTACTGTCAACAGCAACCAAGGTGGATACGCGGTTCACTTTTTCGATTGTGCTGCCTTGAGCGCACCTTCCGGTTTGGCTTGATACTCTTCCGAATCCAAGCCGTGGGCCATGGCAATCAACAAATCCGCCTGCAGCGCGGGTACACGGACATCATTGATTCTGGCAAGCATGTGCTCCGGGATGAGTTTGGCTGAGATCTCCGCGATTCCGGCGAGTTGCCAGGGGGCAGCGCGGCCCATCGATGGTGAGTCCGGATACCTGGCTGCGAAAGCCGAAATGATTTCATCGGCGGCCCTAAAACTCTGATCCACCATGACAGCCAGTTGCTCCGGCTGCTTCATCGATGCCAATGCGCGGGTCAACTCGAGCAAGATGACCATCCTGTCTTGAGGCGCTTTGGTTTTTTCAAGCGCCTGCTGGGCCCGGGCCAGTAACTGAGCGGATTCGTCTGGACGGGAATTCTCCATGGTCATGGCGAGGCTGGCAGCGGTGGCGGCATTCATGGCCGGATCGGAAACCTCGGCCAGCACCTTGGTCGCTTTCTCTGGTTGCTCACGCGCCAGCATTCGCGCACGGTCCATTTGCAGGCGCTGGATGGTCAGCTCGTCGGAGTCGCCGTTGGAGTAGGCGCCTAGTATGGCCAGGCCCGAACCATTGCTTATTCTTTCCGCCAAACGATTGACGTCGGGAACCTGCCTCAATTTCTGCTCCCATGTCGGATCAACAGATCGGACCAAAGGCATTAACTCGGCCAGCAACACATCATTGCGGTTGCGGGTAATGATCGGAGGAGCTTCACCCTTATCGGGAACCATGGTAATCAACTTATTGCCGCCGACCTGCGGAGGCTGGACCAACCTGGCCACCAGCTCCTGGAGCACAGGTTTCAACAACTCGGGTGGAACGAACTGAGAGTAACTGCGGAGGAAGTCAGCAAACTTTTCATTCAGATAGCTGGAAGGGGGACTCTCCCTGAAATAACGGACTGCATCCTGAACCAGGACGGCCACTGCTTCCTGCTTCTCACCGCTGATGGGTTGCCGGTTGGCGTTGCGCACGGCCATTTCGGAGATAACGTTGGAAACACCTCCAAAGGGGTAGCTTCCGGTATTTCCGATGTGCCGAGCGACGGTTATGATCCTTTCTACCTCCGCAGGATGGTCACGGTAGAACCGGTCGAATGTCCACGTGGCAGCGCCCTCCCGGGGATCATAGTCGCCCTGATGCAGCGGTGGTTCGAAGATTGCAAGTTTTTCGAGCGCTGCCTCGGTGTCGAAGCTGGTGAGGAAATAGAGCAGCGAGATCAGGGAGTCGATGCGCTTATGCCGATCGGAGACATGGGAGGCCGCAACAAACGCCTCGTCCATCCAAACGGACGACACCTCCTGGTGTTTCTTGCTGCTGCTTACCAGCTTCATCAGCACAGCCAGCCGGTCGGAGGGCGAGAGCGCCGGCAGCATGGCATGAGCGCGCTGAAGCAATGAGTCGGAGGTTATCGCTTCCGGGGCGGGGCTTGATGATGGACCGGATGGTTGTGAAAAAGATGGGACCACCAGAATCAGGAACAAAAGAGAAGCCGCCCAGGACCTCAACTTGCGCATAAACCAACTCCTTACTCAATGGCATTGTAGATCACAGGCCACCGGATCAGTTGCCAACATCTCAGGAACGCCGAGCCAGTTATTTCTTGCGCCCTCTCCTTGAGATCCTCATCCTTGGACCATTCTCTAATTCCGGATTGGCGACGATCCGACCGGAATCTTTTCCATCATTTGCATAAAGTCGTCTCTATAGCTTTTCGCAACTTCCTAAGATTCTGAGGGTTCTCCGCTTCTCCTTTCGAGGGGAGGCTGTAGACTATGGCAGTTTTAGAGTTGGTGTATCCCCATCACGAAAAAACGCAGAGTCTAAAAGCCCAATGTTTTCAACCCTTTCGGCACGAGTGAACTTCCTTCGGCTCGCAAGCTCACCTAAAGGACAGGCTAAGCCCTGACACAAATCTGATGTACACCAACCCTGAAAATGCTTTAATGCACGTTCAAACCAATATTTGCACTTCAGAATTTTTCAGGAGATGCGTCATGAAACTCAATGCGTGTGGATTTGCTGTCATTGTCTTTGCATTCGCAATCCCGCCCTTCACCTGCGCACAGACGGGCAGTTCCAGGTCTGCGGCGATGTTCAGCAAGGAAGATCGCGATCAGATGGAACAAATGATGCCTCGTACACTACTTCCAAAGATCAAAAATGGCTTTGTGTTTCCGCACTGGATTGGGATGACTGACGATTTTTGGTATCGCCGGCAGGTGGGGGCGGGGGCGGTATTTCTGGTTGTAGATGCGTCAACTGGCCGCAGCCGCCCGGCCTTTGACCACCAGCAGATGGCTGAAGCAATCGCTAAAACGACGGGCGCAACCGCTACCTCCGAAAATCTGCCTTTTAGCGACTTCGAATTCAACCCAGACCGCAGCTCGATCCACATTATTGTCAAAGACAAGCAGTACGACTGTTTGGTAAAGCCTGTGGGCTGCTCGGGCGGTACTCCGGTCCCGCCGGAGCCCCTGGATGTAACAGTTACGGTTGCAGTGCCACTGCCGGTTACTGATCCCAACGAAGGCCTGTTGATTGCACCCAACAAACGCTGGGCGGTGCTGACCAGGGAAAACAATTTGTGGATGCACGACATGGAAACTGGGCAGGAACGCCAGCTTACACGTGACGGCCAGGAGAACTGCGGCTATGGCATCTATATTGGAAACTTCAACACGGCATCCATCCCGCGCGAGCGCATGATTCAAGCAGGACATCACCTGCCGCCAATGGCGTCTTACTGGGCCCCCGATTCGCGCACCGTGATTGTGCCTCACGTCGATCAGCGCCATGTGGCCGACTATCCGTATTTGGACAGCGCGCCGTTCGATGGCAGCTTCCGTCCAAAACTCCATCTGGTGCGCATACCGCTTGTGGGCGAGAGGCCGGCGGCGATTGAGTGGTACATCTTTGATGCGCCCTCAGGTAACTACAGGCGCATCAATCTGCCTTATGACAAGCTGATGGCCACGGATTCAGGTGACCGGACCATTCGCAAGAACTGGTGGAGCGCCGATGCACGCCATCTTTACCTGCTGGCGGCTGGCACGCACAATCAATCCGCTTTTCTCTTCGATGTTGACGTGGCTACAGGCAACGCTCGCACGGTGATTGAAGAACACCTGCCGCCGCGCATAGAACTATCTCCGAGTGACCTTGAGGGAATACCCATCACCTGGATCGATGGCACAGGCAAAGAGGTGATCTGGTATTCCCAACGTGATGGATGGGGCCATCTTTACCTGTACGACGGACAGACTGGCAAGCTGAAAACCCAGATCACGCGCGGCGATTGGCTGGTGCGCGGCCTGGTCCACGTGGATGAAAAGCATCGGTTGATCTTCTTCACTGCCGGGGGCCGGGAAGGCGGCAATCCCTACTACCGCTATCTCTATCGTGTGAACTTTGATGGCTCGGACCTTAAGCTACTCTCACCGGAACACGCCGAGCACCTGATCGCCGGGCCGGACAGCAGGATCGCTTCCTTTCAGCCCATCTCTCACCTGGAAACCATTTCGCCTAACGGCAAATATGCTGTTTGCAACTTCTCCACCCCGGACCAGCCGCCCCAAACTGTGATTCGGTCTACCGCGGACGGGCGGCTCATCGCCACTCTGGAAAAAGCGGACGTAAGCGAGCTGATGGCCGCCGGCTATCATCCGCCGGAGGAATTTGTGGCGCGCTCGGCGGACGGAAGCGACGATCTGTGGTGCCTGATCTACAAGCCAAGGAACTTCGATCCCAGCAAGCGGTATCCAGTGGTGGATGCTCAATACGCCACGCCCTACACGGTCTCCGTTCCCCACGATTTCATGCAGGCCATTCGCGGGACGCCGGGCGGAAATTCACCGGCGCTGGCCGAGCTGGGATTTATCGTTGTCGCCGTGGATGGCCATGGTACCCCACATCGCTCTCGCCAGTTCGCCATGGCAGCCTTCGGAAAGATGGATATCAATGGCCTGGATGATCACGTCGCTGCCATCCAGCAGATGGCCAGGAAATTTCCTTACATCGATAGTTCCAGGGTCGGAATCACTGGAGGATCTTTCGGTGGCTATAGCACGATTGCGGCAATGCTGGATTTCCCTGACTTCTTTAAGGTCGGAGTGGCCCATATCGCTCCGGGCAGTCCGCACAGTGTTTACCCTGACTTTGAAGAATACCAGGGGGTGCCTGTTTACAGTGACGGCAGCGAATGGCGGCCCAAGCCAAACGAAGTACCACAGAATTGGAAGACCCTTGATTTCGTGGCCAGAGCCGGCAGTTTCAAGGGCCACCTGCTGATCGCGAATGGCGAAATAGACGAAAATGTGCCGCCCGGTTCTGCCCTGCAGTTTGTCAATGCGCTCATGGCTGCCGACAAAGACGTCGAACTCGTCTATGTACCGAATGCAAACCATCTGCTGAATTCGGAAACCCGTCCGTATGTTTTGCGGCGAACGTACGATTACCTGGTGCGCTATTTGAGAGAGTAAGTCCGGCACGTTCGGATCGATCCTTCAACATTATCGTGGCAAATCGTTAACCAATCCGCGAACATCCGCGTAGATCCGCTGTAAGGTTTTTGGTTGCGGCTTACCGCGTTGACCGTAAAAAGGTCCAGGCTCAGGACAAGCTCTAACGGGGGTGATTAACTCTCGAACACACAAAGCAGCTTCTTGGCTGAGATGTGGTGTTCGCTGGGATACCCAAATGCATTGTTGATGTAGGTCACGTGGTCGCACTCAGTCCGGCTGTTCACGTGATAGTGGCCATAGATGTGCATGAAGGAACCGAGCCTGCGGACCTGGGCATCGATCAAGTTCGTGCCAAGCACAGGACGCAGGAATCCTCTCGACGAGTCCGGAGAAGGCAAGAGATCGGCTCGCGGCACGAAATGGGAAAACGATATGACCGGCAGGGCGTGGGCCTGCAAGAAAGGTTGATTGAGGGCAAGGAAGTATTCCGTAATCCTGGGCTGGTTGAATTGTCCGGGCCAGGAGCAAAGGTGATAGTCAGACCATCTCTCCAACAATTCTTCTGAAGGCTCGCCAAACGAGTGGTCATACCAGGACAATAGCGGGACCAGAGAAACTGCCTGGAGATGCAGCGGCCCCATTCTGATTCCGCAATTTGCAGCAAGCGCTTGGACATGATGAAACTTATCGATTGAGTTCCCTTTCCAACCGTTCGTTATCCAAAGCTCGTGATTGCCGGGCACATAGACCACCTCGCGGAAGCGCTTGCGTAAGCATTCCAATGCTGTCCCTAAACTTTTCGTATCCTGAGCTACGTCACCGGCGCAGATTAGGACGTCCATCTGATAGTCGAGGACCGAGAGCTGGGACAACCAATTCCGGTTCTCCTCATGCTCAACATGCAGATCGGAGGTAGCGAAGATTCTCATCCGAGGCTGGTTCCGGGGCGTGGGGTGTTACTTATTGGCGGGTTGCGATCGCAGATATCCATCTGTCTTATTCAGCCAATCCTCACGGGGCGGGTTGAAGACATCCAGAACGAGCGTGTCTTCCAGGGCTTCGGCCTTGTGAGGCATGTGTGGTGGAATGCAGAGCACCTCGCCCGCTTTCACTACAACCTCTTTGTGGTCAATCCAGAACTTCAGCGCGCCTTCGAGAACATAGGTCATCTGCTCATGAAAATGGCTGTGCTCCGGAACAACGACAGACTTGCGCAACTGAACACGGGCCAGCATAACGTTATTGCCGGTAATAAGCTGCCGTCTTAACTGCGGTGTCAGCTCTTCGACTTCCAGGTCTGCCCAGGCCAGGTGCTTCATCGTGTTTCTCCTGCGGTGGTGCTGGTAGACCATTATAAAGATTTGCCGGGACAATATCCCAGGACAGTGCGTGCCCCAGCACAAGAGCGCGTTCTCCAGTTACAATGCCAGCGTTGTAGCGAAAATCTTTCATTTGCAAGGAGCAGAAATGGCAGGCGCAAAACTTATCGTGATGTATCCCCCTCCTAAAGACATCGATGCCTTTGAACAAAAATATCAGAAAGAACACGTGCCCATGGCAGTTGAAAAGCTTGCCGGCAAGACCAAGCTGGTCGCCACCAAAGTGGTCGCTTCTCCACAAGGCGCTGCGCCGTTTTACCGCATCGCCGAGGTCCACTTCCCTTCTATGGCCGCCCTCCAGGCTTGTGCCGCGTCTGAAGGTGGCAAGAAGACGTTGGAGCATGCGGTCTCGATCTCTTCAGGCGGCGCACCCACTGTCATGATCGCTGAGGAAGAATCGTTTACATTTTGAACCGGAAAACCAATCTGAAACGGAGCATACAGCCAACGTATGCTCCGTATTACCCACGCAACAGCATGACCAACCAAACCTCGTTTCACTGCAGAGAGCGCAGCACGGAGGAGCCGCAACCAAATGCTATTCACTGCAAAAGGCTCTAATCCATACCTCAGAAGCAAAGTCATCTGTCATCCTGAGTAAGCCCGAGCGACGCAGGAGTGAGGGCGCATCGAAGGACCACTTCATGTGCCCTCTAGAAATATCGTAACGAGGCGTTTCCACAAAAATCTGTCCAGCTTGGCACGAATTTGATTGTTAGCAGTGCCGGGAAAAGTGGCGCGAAGATACAAACCGAAACTTGCCACAATCAAATATTGGACTTTGCGCCACAGCCGAAAAAGCGTGAAAATGTTGACTGGATTAAGGGGGCTGGATTTTTGGTGAAAGAGCGCCCTTTAGGCCTGCGTTAAGTGCGATTTAAAGATCAGAGCTAAGTCCAATTTGGTTAATAATTAAACACAAGGTCCCTCCGATTTACGCCCGCTGGCGCGTGCGTATACCCTCGGGATGACGAACGTTTTTCTCTCTGACTCGTTAAGTGAACAGTATTGGGCTAAGTCTGGTGCGAACCTCTATGGTATTGCTCAAACACACTCCATCTTTCAGCCCGGAAGCAGTGGTCCGGGTGGCCCAGGACATCTACGGCTTGCGCGCAACGGCCACCACTCTGCCCAGTGAGCGCGACCAGAATTTTTTGCTTCAGGCTGAGTCCGGCGAGAAGTTCGTCCTTAAGATCGCCAATGCCCAAGAAGAGCGCTGTTTGCTAGAGGCACAAAACCTGGCCATGGCGCACGTTGCTCGCTTATCACTTTGCCCGAGTGTCGAACCGGCGAAATCTGGCGATACTATTGCGGAGGTTGTGTCGGAATCCGGTTCGAGGCACTTTGTGCGGCTGGTTACGTATCTGCCAGGAACTCCCTTGGCAAGCATTCGGCGGCACTCGCCGGAACTGCTCTACGACCTCGGCCAAAAGTTAGGCCAGTTGGACCGCACGCTGGCTACCTTCGATCATCCGGCAATTCATCGCGACTTCCACTGGGACCTGGCCAACGGCCTGCGCACATTTCGCGACTACAAATCCCGGATTTCCGATGCGGAAATGCGCAGCCTGGTCACTAAAATGACTACGGATTTTGAGGAGCGTGTTGCGCCGTTGTTGCCCGAATTGCGCGCCAGCGCAATCCACAACGACGCCAACGACTATAACGTGCTTATTGGTGGCGGCGACGACCTCTACACACGAAATCAAAGTGTCGTCGGCCTGGTTGATTTCGGCGATATGGTCCACAGCTATACCGTGGGGGAGTTGGCGGTCGCCATTGCCTACGCGGTGCTGGATAAACCGGACCCTCTGGCCGTTGCGGCGCACATTGTCCAGGGTTATCACGCAGCATACCCTCTTCAGGAAAAGGAGTTGGCTACGCTGTTTGGACTGGTATGCATGCGCTTGTGCATGAGCATTTGTATAGCGGCGCACCAGCATCAACAACGGCCCATGGACGATTACCTGTCGATCAGCCAGCAGCCTATTCGCAATACTCTGCCAAAGCTGGCGCAGATTCATCCTCGCTTTGCCGGAGCTGCTTTCCGCAATGCCTGTGGATTGCCTCCAGTTCCTTCCAGCGCGCCGGTCAATCGCTGGTTACGCGCAAATGCAGATTCGTTTGCATCGGTCCTCGATGCAAACCTGCGCGCAGATCCCTGCATCGTTTTTGATCTGAGCATCGCCAGTCCGCTGGTTCATAGCGATCTGCCTTTGAACACTGAACCAACCCTGACAGAAAAATTATTTGGCTTGATGCGGACTGCAGGCGCAAAATTCGGCGTCGGACGATATGACGAGCCGCGCCTGTTTTACTTGACACCCTTGTTCTCCACAGGGGCCGAGCTTACCGACGAGCGCCGGGTCGTCCATCTTGGCATCGATCTCTTTGCCGAGGTGGGTTCCCCGGTCTACGCGCCGCTGGCGGGTACGGTTCATATTTTTGCTAACAACGCCGCCGCGCTGGACTACGGGCCGGTGATTATCCTGAAGCACGGCACCGAAGACGGTAAAACTTTCTATACGCTCTATGGACATTTGAGCGTGGAATCGCTCGAAGGCCTCAGCATCGGCAAGCCAATCGCCAAAGGCGAACAACTGGCCACCATCGGCACACCCACTATAAACGGGGGTTGGACGCCGCATCTGCACTTTCAGATCATCCTTGATCTCCTTGAGTTGGACCGCGATTTTCCAGGTGTGGCCCGCGCCAGCGAACGCGCACTCTGGCTCAGCTTGTCCCCCGATCCCAATCTCATCCTAAGAATCCCTCCCGATCGCTTTCCCCCAGCCACGCCGCCTAAAACAACAACCCTGTCCACACGGCGCGAGCGCATCGGAAAAAGCTTAAGCATCGCCTACAGAGAGCCGGTCAAGATCGTCCGCGGCTGGATGCAGTATCTGTTTGACGAGAATGGCCGCCGGTACATCGACGCTTATAACAATGTGCCCCACGTTGGCCACTGCCATCCTCGCGTAGTCAACGCCGCCTGTGAACAGATGGCGTTGCTCAACACCAATACGCGCTATCTGCACGATCGCATCAATCAATATGCAGAACAGTTGTGCGCTACCCTGCCGGCTCCGCTTCGAGTTTGCTTCTTCGTCAATTCCGGCAGCGAGGCCAACGAACTGGCGCTCCGCCTGGCCCGCGCGCACACCAAACAGCGCGACATGATCGTGCTGGAGTCCGCCTACCACGGAAACACAACCACCCTCATCGACATTAGCCCCTATAAGCACAATGGCCCCGGCGGAGAAGGCGCTCCTCCGTGGGTCCATGCTGTGCCAATTCCCGATGTGTATCGTGGCCCGTACAAACGTGATGATCCGCAGGCTGGAAAGAAATACGCGCAATATGTCTCGGATGTCATTGAACGCCTGCGTTGGACTGATCATAGCCTGGCCGGATACATTGCTGAATCGCTGCCTAGCGTGGGCGGACAGATTATCTTTCCTGATGGCTATCTGGCTGCTGTTTACGCCGCCGTACGCCAGACAGGAGGTGTATGTATTGCAGATGAGGTCCAGACCGGCTATGGACGCATCGGTACTCATTTTTGGGGCTTTGAGCAGCAAGGCGTGGTTCCCGATATTGTCGTCTTAGGCAAACCCATCGGAAACGGTCATCCGATCGGCGCTGTCATCACCACTCCTGAAATTGCCGAGTCATTCAACAATGGCATGGAATTCTTCAGCACCTTTGGCGGCAACACCGTATCCTGCGCTGTCGGATTGGCGGTGCTTAGAACAGTTCTCGACCAGAACTTGCAGCAACACGCGCAACGAACCGGTGAACATCTATTGAAGGGGCTGCATCTTTTAGCGAAACGCTACCCGGTCATCGGAGATGTGCGCGGCTCCGGACTATTCATCGGAGCCGAAATGGTGCGCGATGGAGAGACGCTTGCCCCTGCTGCCGAAGAGGCGTCTTTCATCTCCAACCGCATGCGCCAGCATGGCATCCTGCTCGGCACCGACGGCCCTTATCACAATGTAATCAAGATCCGGCCACCAATGCCGTTCGCAGAGCAGGATGCGGACTGTCTCCTGGTCGCTATGAACAAGGTTCTGGCGGAGATTTGAGTCATTATGCAAAATAGCTTCGCAGATTTTGCTCTCGTTGCGATAAAAAGCAGCTTTCATTTCCGTCGAGAATTTTGTAATTGAGTCAATTGGTAATTGAGTCATTCAAAAGGCGGCAGTTTTTATCAGCGTGTCTCAGTTCAAATCAGCTCAATCAGCGTTAAAGGTTTTGATCTTCCTTTGCGCCCCTTGCGTCCTTAGCGGTGAATCCCGGTTTTTATTCAAACTGGATCAATACAATCTCCGGATTCGTCCCTACTCGCATCGGTGGTCCCCACGTACCTGTGCCGCTCGACGTATAAACCAGCAGATTGCCCAGCCGCTTCAGCCCATAGTTGAACTGGCCCCACACCCGAGAGGCGACCCATGTATAAGGAAAGAGCTGTCCGCCGTGGGTATGCCCGGAGAGTTGCAATGAAATGCCTTCTTCCTCGGCAATGTCCAGACCGCTTGGCATGTGAGTAAGCAGGATGCTCGGACGATCGCGGTCCAGGGCAGCCTGCTGCAATATGGAACGGAAGCGCCCGGCATTGGTCGAATCGCGATAGTGCATTCCAACAATTTGCAGGCCATCCAGATTTACCTTCTCATTGTTCAACACATGGATTCCCGACTGTTCCACTGCTTCCACATGCTTGGCATGGCCTGTGAATCCATCATGATTGCCAGCCACAAAATATGCACCGAAGGGAGCAGCGAGTTCCGCCCAGGGTTCTGCCAGCCGGTCTAAATCTGCGGCCATTCCGTCGTACAGGTCGCCGCTGATAAAGACAACATCTGGCCGCAATTGCGTGAGCATGGCAATGATGCGCCTGATGAATCCGTAGTTTCTAACATGACCAAGATGGGTATCGCTCACCAGCGCCGCAGTCCGGCCACGCCATGATTCGGGCAGGTTGGGCAACTTAATTGTGATTCTTTTTACCCGCGTGCAAGCGGCGTTCACCATCCCGTAGAGGCTGGCCACAATTGCAAGCCCGAAAAGTACAACCGCTATGGTCCGTGGCTGCAGCGACAACCCGAACAGGCGCACAGCGCCATAAACCACCCAACTCAAACCTGCGGCGAGCATGAAAAAACTGAGCAGCCCCACCCAGACGACTGAGATTGTATAGAGCAACCGCACCACGCGATGGGCATAGCGAAAACCCAGAATCGATGTACTGATAAAGCTGACCGACAATAACCCAACCATGATTTGCAGCTTTAGGGTTCCCGGCCCCCAAAAGCTGGTCCAAGTCTCGTAGATGAACAAATGCGCCAGAAAGAGAAGGGATTGAACAATGGTGGCAAAAACAAGAATTCTGCGTCGCACGAATAGGCCTCGAGATACTAAGTAGATGATTGCAAGGATCAAAAGATGCTACAAAATGGAGCGCACCACTCGATCACCCGACCTGTCCCGGCTAGCAGTGGATCACCAGATCTCCCGATCCCATCCCTACTCTGGGGCGTAGAAGTAATAATCTGCGCTGTAATTGATCTTGGCTTCGGAGTTGGCGTGAGAGCTGTTGCAGTCTTCCGCCGGTGGCGGCTGGCCGCCTTTGGTGTGGATTCGTTGAATCGTCGTTACACGGCTGAGCACTCCGTTGCCGGAATGGCCAGTTGCATTCAGCAGGAGCCACGGAATCGAGTCTGCGGAGGGAGCGTCCGCCCGCGCAGCCACTTTACCGGTGACCTCGCTGCCGTCGTTGTGCTTCCAACTCGGACCGGCGCCATGATGACCGATCATCTTCCCTTGTTCATCGAATAGGTCAGCCTCCGGCCTCTTCAGCGTCCAAACTGGTTTGCCGTCCGCTCCAGCCTGGCAACCATAGACTTGGCTTCCAGTGGCGCGCACCTGCAAAACAATCTTCTCGCCCGTCGGCGCCTTGATATTGTCGGGAACGTCAGGGCGTTTCATCTCTTCTGCGTTTGCCTTCACAAAAAATAAAAAGACTGCCAAAACACAAGTTAATCCTACACATCGCAGCATAATCTTCATTTTACCATTCACCATTCCTATAAAATCTGCACGACAGAGCTTATGCAGTCATCCATGGTTATCCCCGAGGAGCCAATTCGCTTTGAATTCATTCAGAGCAACGGACAAAGCTTTGAGGTCGCAACCTGCGGCCAGGGTGACCGGCTGGCCTTGTGCCTGCACGGCTTTCCTGAGCATGCGCTCTCCTGGCGCAGACAACTGCCTCTTCTGGCCCAGCTTGGATACCGCGCATGGGCTCCCAACCAGCGCGGTTATGGCAAGTCTTTTCGTCCTAAAGCCAGGTCGGAATACGCCATAGAAAAGCTCATGGACGATGTTGCCGGCCTTATCGATGCCTCGGGAGCCAAAGAGACCATATTGATTGGACACGACTGGGGCGCAGTCGTGGCCTGGTGCTTTGCCACTCGCCAGTTGCGTCCGCTCGACGCGCTGATCATCATGAATGTGCCTCATCCCATGTGTTATCTCCAAAGCCTATTTCGTTCATCCCAACTCTGGAAATCCTGGTACATCTATTTCTTTCAGATCCCCTGGCTTCCGGAATGGCTCATGTCCAGGCGCAACGCGCAGGGTGTAAGGGAGGCAATTCTTCGCAGCTCTTCAGACCCGGAAAATTTTCCTCGCGATCTGCTGGAAACCTTCCAGGCAAACGCCAATTCACCCGGAGCCATGAAAGCTATGCTCAACTGGTATCGTGCTGCTGTTACCGGAGGTGGCATGCGACGCCTGATGCGCCAGGGCTTTCCCGTTATTCCAACCCGCACGCTGATGATCTGGGGAGAGGCAGATATCGCTCTCGATAAGCGCACCACCCACAACACCGATCGCTATGTAAACGATCTGACTTTGCGCTATCTGCCAGGCATATCGCATTGGGTCCAGCAGGATGCGCCTGAAGCCGTGAATGAAATGATCCAATGCTTTCTGTCAGGCAAACCCGTGCCGCAATTCACCTGAATGCGGCCGCTTGCGTCCCATCCAGAGCGATAGCGAAGCTCAAAAAGTTTGGCTTTGTGCCAGCAGTTGCAGAAGGCGAGCGCGTCTGTCCGGCGAGACGTCGACACTGCAAAGTTTGCGTTGGTCGACATGGATATCCAGCTTGCCGTCGGGAAGCTGTGTAATTTGAATCGCGCCCAGATCTCGGATCTTGTAATCCAATAAGCGGTCATTGTTCCCGGTCTTGAATTTGGCGATCGACCAGCAACGGCCTGAATTCAGCAGCCGATAAGTGAAATATCCGGTCCAGAAGCTTCCAGTCGCGAGTTCAATGACTTGCTCCGTGGGCTTGTCATGCCTCAGCACGTCGAGCCACTGCTGTACCTGGGAGCGTTCCTTTTCCCAGCCCCTCGCACGCGCGGTGGCAAAGGCTTCGGCCCGCTTTAGGTCAGTTCTCGACGATCTGTATAATAATGCAATAACACCCAAAAAAATAATCCATCCCCGGAAGGCGAGTGGCTTCGAGCGTTCCACTAGGAATTCTATGATCAAGAATGCGCCGCTGCTCAGCGTCCAGACGTAGAGAGCATACCGCCAACGAACCCAGATCATTACCGTCCCCAGTACAGCGATACCTGCAATCACCCACAAGATCAGGGGTTCAGAGAAAGGGATTTTAGGGTTCATTACCTGCAAAATACAAATCAGAGTGAAAAAAGTAGAAACCACGGCTGCAGAAGAGTAAAACTCTTCAGCAACTTCCGCCCGTGCCGCCACGTCGAGCCGTTGGAGCTCCGTGAGTTCTTCCTTCATCGTCCCACCTTACTCTAAACCACATTCTAACGACGGCCATCGGATTGTAAAGTCATTTATCCATTCCATTTGACTGAATGAGTATTCACTCATAGACTCTATGCCGTTGCCAGCAGCTTGGTTATGAGTTATCGTCGCAGCGGTCAAGGAGTCCACCATGGATGCCAACACACAACCCGTACTGGATGAGAGAGTTCAATCTTTCCTTAAATATGTCAAAGATTCGGGCCTTCCTGAATTGCATACGCTTCCCGTGTCCGAGGCCCGCGCTCAATTCGTAAAAGGGCAGGCGTCAGTTCCAGTGACCAAGCTGCCGGCGGAGATTGAACAGCGGACGCTCCCCGTCGGCCCCCAGGGCAGCGTTCCTGTCGTCATCGTTCGTCCGGTGGGCAGTAAGGGTTTGCTTCCGGCTGTGATGTATTTTCATGGCGGCGGCTGGGTGGTTGGAAACTTTGAGACCCACGAGCGTACCGTACGCGAAATCGTAAATGGAGCGAATGTTGTTGCGGTATTCGTGGAGTACAGCCTCTCGCCGGAAGCGCCCTACCCGATCGCCAATGAAGAGGCCTATGCCGCTACCAAGTGGGTCGCCGAACATGGCCGCGAGATTGGAGTTGATCCTGAGCAGATCGCAGTCGCCGGAGACAGCGCCGGTGGCAATATGTCTGCGGTCGTCAGCCTGCTGGCCAAGCAACGCGGAGGACCACGAATCTCGGCCCAGGTGCTCTACTATCCGGCAACCGGCGGGAGTCAGGACCTGCCGTCAAGAAAACAGTTTGCCGATGGTTACTTCTTCACCGCAGCAACTGGCCTGTGGATGTGGAACCACTATATCGGGAACGCCACGCCGGCGATCTACCGTGACCCAGTTTGCCTGCCCTTGCAGGCCTCAGTGGAACAACTCCGAGGATTGCCGCCCGCCTTGGTGATTACGGCTGAGTGTGATGTACTGCGCGACGAAGGCGAGGCCTATGCCCGCAAACTGATGGAGGCGGGCGTACCGGTAACCGGAACCCGCTATCTGGGAGTGATCCACGGTTTCACCGTGACCAACTTCCTGGCGGAGATACCTGCAACCCGCGCCTCCATTGCTCAAACCTGCGCGATGCTGCGCCAGGTGTTCGCCGAGAAGGCCAAAGAAGCTGTTTTATCAGCCTGAGCCTTTAGCTTTATACGCATGGCTGAGGAGGATGTGTGAGGAACATAGACTTTCAATTTTCCATGTCGGACCAACGGCCAGGGCAATCGCATGAAGGATTTTTAGGTCAGCGATGCTGCAAACACCCTGTCATCCTGAGCGAGCGCATCTCGCGAGTCGAAGGACCCCGAGGATGTTTCCTGTTGAAATGCCGTAACAGGGAGTTCACCCTGGATTCAAAGCCATTATTCGATGCTGTTGAACGGCCCAATTTATACCAGAGGTAATAGGTCATGAATGTTCCTCTCACGCCGCTGCGCTGTTTGCGCTATGCCGAGCAGCAGTTCCCCGGCAACATCGCGGTGGTCTGCAAGGACCAGCGATTTACCTACGCGCAATTCGCAGAACGAGCAGGCCGCCTGGGCGGCGCTTTGCGCAAAGCTGGCGTGCAGCCAGGCGATCGTATTGCATTCTTGAGCCTGAACTGCCACCGGCTCCTTGAAGCATATTTCGGTGTGCTGGAAGCCGGGGCGGTGTTGCTTCCCTTGAACATCCGGCTTGCTCCTCTGGAACTTGCCTTCATCTTGAATGATGCGGGCGCGACGGTCGTCTTTCTTGAAAGCCAGTTCCTTGGCATGGTCGATTCCTTCCGTCAGAGCGTTCCCACCATCAAGAGCTTTGTCCTGCTGGACGATAAGCCGCAGGCAAGATGGCTGTCGCCCCAGAATTACGAGGACATGCTGGCCTCCGCCACGCCTTACCGAACCGACATCATGGAGATTGATGAGAATTCCGTCGCGGAGCTTTTCTACACCAGCGGAACCAGCGCCAATCCCAAAGGTGTAATGCTGACTCACAGAAACATTTATCTCCATGCTCTAAATTCCCGCCTGGGCTTGAACAGCTCCACCGAGACCGTCGATCTGCACACCATCCCGTTGTTTCATGCCAATGGCTGGGGTGTTGCCCATTCGCTCACTATGATGGGAGGCAAGCACGTGATGATGCAGCGTTTTGATCCGGTAGAGGTCTTCCGGCTGATTCAGCAGGAGGGCGTACATGCCTGTGCTCTAGTGCCGACCATGGCAACGGCATTGGTCAATTGTCCGGAACGGGAAAAATATGATTTGAGCACTCTCCAGAGAATCAGCCTGGGCGGGGCCGCAGCCTCTCCGACACTGGTACGTGAAGTTGAAGAAAAGTTCGGCTGCGACTGTTACTGCGGCTACGGCCTCACCGAAACCTCGCCTACCCTTACCATGTCGCGCATCAAGCGAGGAGTGGAATGTACGGGTGAGGAACGCTATGTGATCCATGCAGGCACCGGCTACGCCGTCCCAGGCGTTGAGATTCGCGTCGTAGACGCCAACGACAATGACGTGCCGAAGGATGGAAAGACCATCGGCGAGGTGGTCGCCCGTAGCGACGGCGTGATGGAAGGCTACTGGCAACAGCCCGAGGCCACCGCCCAGGCCATGCGTGGAGGATGGTTCCACAGCGGCGATATGGCCATCATGAATGAAGATGAAACGATCCTGGTCGTAGACCGGGCCAAGGACATCATCGTCAGCGGCGGCGAGAACATCTCTTCTCTGGAAATAGAGAAGGCCTTGGCGGCCCATCCCAGCGTGTACGAAACGGCTGTGATTCCTGTGCCCGATCCAAAGTGGGGCGAGGTCCCTAAAGCCCTGGTGGTGCTGAAACCGGATGCCGTCGCCACGGAACACGAGTTGCTCGAATTCTGCCGCTCCCGCATTGCTCACTACAAGTGTCCGCGCTCGGTAGAATTCCTGCCAACCCTGCCCAAGACCGGAACAGGAAAGATATTGAAAAAAGAGTTGCGCAAGAAATACTGGTCGGGAACGGAGTCAATTCGACCCGAGTTTGCGACGCAGAAGTAAGAATGGTCTGCACCCACAGCGCTGCAAACGCGCAAAAACATATCGCGGCGAGGCGGTTGTCTTATCTCTATCTTAGGCAGCCAAGTTGACTGAATGAGCATTCATTCACTAAACTTTATGCCGCTCTGCGATTGATATTGAAGATGTGGCTCGTTCGCCGTATCCTCCACAGTCCACATCAACAATGAACTGAAACAATAATGATACTGAGTAGCCCAGGTTCGGATGAAGCTCGATTGCTTCAAAAAAATCACAAATTAGAAATTGAAAATTAAAAATTGCCGTCAAAAATGAATACCCTGCGAATCACAAACAAATTGTCGTAATTTGAGCATCTGCGGCAATAAGGAGTTCCCTGCATGGATCTGAAGCTGACCGCTGAAGAATTGAAGTTCCGCGACGAATTGCGCGCATGGCTCAAAGCCAATGTCCCCAAAGACTGGGACGAGTGGCGCGAAGAGACGCTCGAAGCCCGTTTTGATTACCTGAAGCGCTGGCAGCGCAAACTCTATGAAGGCGGTTGGGCCGGTATTTCCTGGCCCAAAGAATACGGTGGACGGGGCGCGAGCCTGATGCAGCAGGTCATTTTCTGGCAGGAGATGGCGCTGGCCGAAGCGCCTCCTATGGCCAATGCCCTGGGTCTGGGACTGGTCGGCCCCACGATCATCGCCTTTGGCAACGAGGCCCAAAAGAAACGCTATTTGCGCAAGATCCTTAGCGCGGAAGAAATCTGGTGCCAGGGCTTCTCGGAACCCGACGCCGGCTCTGATCTGGCCAATCTGCGCTGCGAAGCGCGTCTGGATAGCGACGGCAAGAACTACATCGTGAACGGACAAAAGGTCTGGAACAGCTATGGATGGGCGGCTGACTGGTGCGAACTGGTGGTGCGCACCGATCCCAATGTACCCAAGCACAAGGGCATCACCATGCTGCTGGTGGACATGAAGTCGCCGGGCGTGGAGGTGCGGCCCTTGCGCCAGATGACGGGCGAGAGCGAGTTCAACGAGATCTTTTTCCATGACGTCCATGTGCCGGTTGAAAATGTGGTCGGCAAAGTCAATCAAGGATGGCAGGCGGCCATTGGTACGCTCATGCATGAGCGTGGCTCGTTCGGCGCCGGCTTGCAAGTCACCTACAAGCGCGCCATGCACCGGCTCATCGAACTTTCCCGGACTTACCAACGCAACGGAGGCCCCGCTTCCCAAGATCCGCTGATGCGCCAGAAGCTGGCGCAATGCTACGGTGAAATCGAGATCATGCGCCTGAACCAGATGCGCGCCTTCAGCCGCATCACCGCTACTGGCGTTCCGGGGCCGGAAGGATCGATCCAAAAAATCTTCTGGAGCGAACTGAACCAGCGCTTCCAGCAAATCGCTCAGGAATTACTGGGTCCTTACGGACAACTCGAAGGCCCTGATACCTACGCCGTGGATAAGGGCGCATGGGCCTACGGATACCTGCGCACCCGGGGCAATACCATTGAAGCCGGCACCTCCGAGATCCAACGCAACATTATTGGACATTTCGTTCTGGGCCTGCCCAAGAGCTATTAGCAGAATGGTGTTGCAGAGTGGTGTTGCAGAATCGTGTAGAGAATGGTGTAGCAGAATGGTGGAAGAGCGGCCATTTATGGCCGCGTCAGAGGTTGCATAGAATAACGGGCTTCAGCCCTGGTGTACCGCATAATTTGACTGTGGAAACGTAGCAAGCTGCGTCTCTACCAAGAGGGAAAAAATGCAATTTGGATTGAGCGAGAGCCAGCAGATTCTTAAAGACAATGCGCGCAAGTTTTTTGCGGGCGAATGCCCAATGGCCGAAGTCCGGCGTCTCATGGAGACCGACACTGCCTACGATGCAGCCTTGTGGTCGAAGATGGCCGAACAGGGCTTTACTGGCATCATTTTTCCGGAAGAGTACGGTGGCCTGGGTCTGGGCAAGGTGGAGCTGATTCTCCTGCTGGAAGAAGCTGGATTTGCGCTGCTGCCGGGGCCATTCTTTTCCACCGTCGCGCTTGCCGGCTCCGTGCTTGACGCCTGTGCCACTACGGAGCAGAAGAAAAAGTACCTGGCGCCCATCTGCGAAGGTAAGGCACGCTCGACTGTAGCGCTTCTCGAATCCAGCGCAAGCTGGGACCCTGCGGACGCGCAGATTGCAGCCGTAGATGGAAAGCTTACCGGCACGAAACTGTTCGTTCCCGACGCAGGAGTGGCCGACTCGATTATCGTGGTGGCCCGCAACGGCGTCTACATCGTCGATGCCAAGGCCAGTGGTCTGACCATCACGCCAATGTCAGGCATGGACATTAGCCGCAAGCTGTATACAGTCCAATTCAACAAGACACCCGCCGAGAAACTGGGCAACGCCGCCGGCCTGGCGACAGCACTCGACGTCGCCACTTCCGCCCTGGTCGCCGAGATGGTGGGCGGCATGCAACGCACGCTCGACATTACTGTGCAATATGCAAAGACGCGTAAGCAATTCGCCCAGCCCATTGGGATATTCCAGGCGGTGCAGCATCAGTGCGCCGATATGTACCTGGAAACCGAGAGCTCACGCTCAGCAGCCTACTACGCCGCGTGGACGCTGGAGGAAAACGCGCCTGACGCTCCCGTAGCCGTCTCCATCGCCAAGATGTATGCCAGCGACGCCTGCCGCACCGTGGGCAACCGTGGAATTCAGATCCACGGCGGCATGGGGTTCACCTGGGAAAATGATTTGCATTTATATTACCGTCGCGCCAAAGCATCGGAAACGGCATTCGGTGACGCCACCTTCCATCGCGAACGTATTGCCCGGCTGGTGATCGATGCCGGTGCAGCCACAGCGCAAACGGCAAAAACCGCGTGAGAAGGAATCGTGGGATTTGCAATTTGTAATCTAAAAATTACGGACTTGACGGTTTAGGTCGTGATGGAATTGTTGGCGTTCAATTTACCAATTACAGATCTTTTGCATTTGCGTTCAAATTAGAAATTATCAATTACAAATTACCAATCTAAGGAACTCCATGAGCGACTTGGTTCAACTCACCAAAGACAACGAAATTGCAATCATTACTGTGAACAACCCACCGGTAAACGCCTTGAGTCCGGGCGTGCCGGAGGGAATCTCCGAAGCCATCGATGCTATCTGCAACGACAGCAGCGTAAAGGCTGCGATCATCATCGGCAGCGGGACTACCTTCGTGGCCGGCGCCGACATCAAGGAGTTCGGCAAAATTACCTCTGGCAAGACCCAGCGTGGAGTGGCCTTCCTTCCCCTTCTAATAAGGATTGAGGATTGCAACAAACCGGTAATCATGGCCATCCACGGCACGGCATTCGGCGGAGGCCTGGAACTGGCCATGGCCGGCCACTATCGCGTGGCCGTTCCCGGCGCGCAGGTCGGGCAGCCAGAGGTAAAGCTCGGCATTATTCCCGGCGCGGCTGGGACCCAGCGCCTGCCTCGGTTGGCGGGTGTAGCCAAGGGCGTGGAGATGTGCGCCGATGGCAATCCGATCAAAGCCCCGGAAGCCCTCAAGCTCGGCATCGTTGACCGGCTGATTGAAGGCGATCTTCTGACCGGTGCACTTGCCTTTGCCCGCGAGGTTGCAGGAAAACCTGCGCGTAAGACCCGCGAGCGCAATGAGAAGCTGGGAACACCCGAACAAAATGCTCCGATCTTTGCTGCCGCCCGTGAAAATGCCCGCAAAAAGCAGCGCGGACTGAAGGCCCCTCTCGCCGCAATCGACGCTGTGGAAGCGGCCACCAAAATGTCTTTCGAACAAGGCTGCGAGGCCGAGCGGAAGCTATTTACCGAATGTCTCTTCTCCGACCAGTCCAAGGCCATGATCCATGTCTTCTTCGGCGAACGTGAAGTAGCCAAGATTCCCGACGTGCCCAAAGGGACAGCCACCATCCCGGTGAACAGCGCTGCTGTGGTGGGCGCTGGCACGATGGGCGGCGGCATCGCTATGGCCTTTGCCAATGCCGGAATTCCAGTTCTGCTGAAAGAAACCGACCAGGCGGCGCTGGATCGTGGGTTGGCTACCATCCAGAAGAATTACGCGAACTCCGTCAAGCGTGGCCGCTTTACCCAGCAGTTCATGGACGAGCGCCTCAAGCTGATCAAACCCACACTCAGTTATGACGACTTTGGCGGCGTGGACATGGTCATTGAGGCCGTCTTCGAAGGCATGGCGCTGAAGAAGGAGGTCTTCGGCGAGCTGGATCGCGTCTGCAAGCAGGGTGCGATTCTGGCCAGCAACACCTCCACCCTCAACATCGACGAAATTGCCTCCGCCACCAAGCGGCCCCAGGCAGTCATCGGCACCCACTTCTTCAGTCCTGCGAATGTGATGCGCCTGCTGGAAATCGTGCGTGGCAAGGCCAGCAGCAAAGAAGTGATTGCCACGTGTATGCAGCTCTCCAAGAAGATTGGCAAGATTGGCGTGCTGGTGGGCAACTGTCGTGGCTTTGTCGGCAACCGCATGTTTGGGCCGTATCGGCGCGAGGCCCAGTTCCTGGTGGAAGAAGGCGCCAGTGTTGAGGCCGTTGATAAGGCGATGTATGACTACGGCATGGCCATGGGACCGATGGCCACCGGCGACCTCGCTGGTCTCGATGTAGGCTGGCGCATCCGCAAGGAATACCGCCATCTGGAAAAACCGGGGGTGCGCCAGCCGCTGGCGGAAGATCGTCTGTGCGAGTTGGGACGCTTCGGTCAAAAGACCGTTGCTGGCTGGTACAAATATGATGCCGAGCGTCGCGCTATTCCCGATCCTGAGGTGGCCCAACTGGTCCGCAAGTGGGGCACAGAGGCCGGCATCCCGCAGCGCCAGATCTCCAGCGAAGAGATTGTCGACCGCTGCATCTACGCCCTGGTGAACGAAGGCGCGCGTATCCTTGAAGAAGGCTATGCATTGCGCGCCGTCGATATCGACATCATCTACCTCAATGGATACGGCTTCCCTGCCCATCGCGGCGGCCCCATGTGGTATGCGGACACCGTGGGCCTGAAGAAAGTCTATGATCGTATCTGCGAATTCCATAAACAGCACGGCGAACTGTGGGAGCCCGCACCGCTCCTCAAGCACCTCGCGCAAGAAGGCAAAGGCTTCGCAGATTTCAACAAAGACCAGGGTGCAGCGGCTTAAACGGAGAACTTTATGAGAGAAGCTGTCGTAGTTGCCAGTTCGCGCACCGCGCTTACTAAGTCGTTCCGAGGCTCATTCAACATTACCCGCCCCGACGAACTCGCGGCCCACTGCATCAAAGACACGCTGCGTAAGACTCCCAAGCTCGATCCCAATGAGATTGAAGATGTGGTGCTGGGGTGCGCTCAGCCGCACGGTCCCCAAGGGCATAACATTGCCCGCATTGCTGCTATGCTTGCCGGCCTGCCTACTACGGTTGCCGGCACCACCATCAATCGCTTCTGCTCCTCCGGCCTGCAGGCCATCGCGCTGGCCGCGCACCAGATCATGAATGAGGGAGTCGACGCGGCCATCGGAGGCGGTGTTGAGAGCATCAGCGTGATCCCGCGCGACAGCAGCCCCAATCCCGAGCTCCAGGAAAAAATGCCGGGTCTCTACATGGTGATGGGTGACACCGCTGAAGTCGTAGCCAAGCGCTACAACATCAGCCGCCAGGCCCAGGACGAGTACTCGCTTCTCAGCCAGCAACGCACCGCCCGCGCCCAAAAAGAAGGATTCTTCGAAGGCGAGATCGCGCCCATGCGCGCGACCAAGGCCATCCTCGACAAGAAGACCGGTGAGCACATCGGCAAAGAAGAGGTATGCGCCGACAAAGACGAGTGCAACCGCCCCGACACCACGCTGGAAGGCCTTCTGTCATTAAAACCGCATTTCGATCAGACCAGCGGTGAAGGCTCAGTGACTGCCGGCAACGCCTCTCAGCTCTCCGATGGCGCGTCGGCTACGTTGCTGATGTCCCGCGAGCGTGCCGACAAACTTGGCATCTCCTATAAGCTGGTATTCCGGGGATTCCAGGTGGCCGGCTGCGATCCCGACGAAATGGGCATCGGCCCGGTCTTCGCCGTTCCTAAGCTGCTCAAGCGTGCCAACCTGAAAATGAACGACATTGACCTGTGGGAGCTCAATGAAGCCTTCGCGGTTCAGGTGGTATATTGCCGCGACCGTCTGGGCATCGACAACGAAAAGCTGAACGTAAACGGCGGCTCCATCGCCATCGGACACCCCTTCGGCATGACCGGCTCCCGCATGGTCGGCACCATCGCCAACGAGATGGCCCGCCGCAAGGCCCGCTACGGAGTAGTAACCATGTGCATCGGCGGCGGACAAGGCGCAGCAGGCCTGTTCGAACGCGCCAATTAAAACCATTTCCGGGGTGTTGTGACAAGCATTTCAGTGTGCACAGACACTGTCAGGGTGGACCACAGCGCGGCAAGCCGCAACCAAACCATACCGCGGATCTACGCGGATGTTCACGGATTGGTTACTACCCACCATGCACATGAACCACAACCGTCTAGCGTAGGTCAGGGGTTTGTGTAATGCCGTACCGTTTTTGGTTAGCCGTATTACAGCCGTTTCCGGCTGTGATGGAGAAGTAGCATATCAAAAATGTGGCACAGCCGCCCCCGGCTGTGAAGGAAAGAACCTTTAGGGCTTCGTGATGTGGATCTCATCCCCGGCGGCAATTTCAATTGAAAGGTGTTGGGTTTCCTTTGCGCCTTGGCGCCCTCTCCGGTGAGGAATTTTCTTGCGGTATAGCTGGCTTCTCGATCAGCGAAAATCACTCAAATCAGCGTCATCAGCGGTAAGGTTTGGCACTTCCCTCCCGAGAATTAGGGGGCAAATTTTCTTGCCCATTTCTATAGTAATATCTCTATAATATCGTTGTTGAAACTCTCTGTCATCCGCGATGACGTTAACTTGAGCCGATTTGCGGGCGTGAGCGGAGCGGGAGCCCGCAGGCGAAACCCTGAGCGGTAGCGAAGGGTCTATCTTTGGAAACTGACCAATTCGTTACTGGTTTTTAAATAACCGTGTCATCCGCGAGGACGTTAACTTTCGTGGCCTTCACCTTCGTAGCTACCCGTGTTTTCAAATCACAAATTGCAAATTGAGAGATTACAGATTCCCACTACCCCCCCACTTTTAGATACCCCAAGGATATCGTATGGCTAATCGAAATACCCGGTCGTCAGGCATTCTGAACGACAAAATGCTTAAGTTCGTTGCCGGCTGGGCCGGCAGCGCAGTCGGCGCCGCCCGTGCAGCCGGATACAAAAACCCGGAGGCATCCTCCAAAAAACTAATGCAGAACCCAGTCGTCAGAAAATTAATAAGGACCAGGCAGGAGTCTATGGCAAAAGAATCAGGAAAACTTCTCGGAAGGCAGATCACCTTCTGCCGCACCGATGTCATCAACCGTCTCTGGGAGCTGGCTCAGCTCTCACCCCAGAAAACCAGTAACGCCATTGGCGGGCAGATCAAGGCCGCTGAAGTTCTGGCGCAGATCTTCGATATCAAGATCAACCGCAGCGCCGACCTCGACCGCCTGTTACAGGGCAAAACCGAAGAGGAAGTTAATTTCTACGTAATTCACGGCTATTTCTTAGAAACAGGAGAGGATTCCAATGGACAAGTCGGACCGCAATAACCCCGCATCGCCCGATCAGCGGGTGGCAGTCCAACAGCGCTTCAAAGAGGTGCACGCTTCGGATCAGACCACGAAGAACGTGCAGCGGATGCTTGCCGACGCGCTCATCTGGATGCAGAAATATACCCGGACCAAAGACAGCCACTGGCGCGAGGCCGGTGCTCACTCCCCCTATCGCCCGTTTCCCGATAAACCGTACTTCCGTCCTATCATGGAGACCTTCTACGAGCAACCTGTTCTCTTTATCGAAAAATCGCGCGACATGATGCTCTCCTGGCTCTGCGTCGGGCTGTTTACCCACACCGTCATGACGACTCCGGGAATTGAAGTGCTCTTTCAGTCGCAGAAAGAAGAGAAAGCATTCGAGCTGGTGGAGTATGCCAAGACTCTCTATGAACACTCAAACTGTTCGATCCGGAAAGCCTACCCCTTGAAATCCAAGATCCAGGCTGCCGGGACACTGGAATTCGCTCATGGCAGCCGTATCATCGGTATCCCCGGCGGCGGCGATCAAATCCGTTCCTATCATCCCTGGGGACTCTTCCAGGACGAAGCCGCCTTCATGCCCGAAGCCGGCGAGTCCTACGACCACGCCGTACCTGTCTGCAAGAAGATCGTCGTCCTCAGCTCTGCTGGCCCCGGCTGGTTCGCCGATTACGTTAATGACCGCCTTTAACGTTACGAGATGCCTAGTGCTTTCGCGTAATCTGGAAAAGCGGCTCACTCGGCGATCATCAGGGCCGCGGCGCGTTCAGCCAAGGCACTGATGGTGCGTGATGGGTTTACCCCCAACGGTGTAGGGACCGTCGCCCCATCGATCACATACAGGTTCTCGTAACCAAATACCTGGCCGGTATGGTCCACCACACCATCCAGTGCGGTCTGCCCCATATTGCAGCCGCCTAGAGGATGTGGCGTGATAAGAGACTCATACCACAAAGGATTCACGAGTGGTATTCCCAAAGTGCTCAGCGAAAGCGTGACCTGCGTATTGAGTTCGGCCTGAAATGCCGGTAACGATTTTGTGACGTCCCATTTCAAGTTAAAGCGCAAGTTGTCCAATTCGTATTCGCCATTACCGGCATCGACACCGTTGGCAAACCAGGGCATCAAGGAAGAAATAGGATCGGCCTTTTGAAGCAATATTTTCATCGATTCAAGCATGGGTTCGAAAGGATGCGCGGCCGCAACCGGAGCTTGAAGGGCTTTGGCGGCCTCCAGATTTTGTTGCAGAAGGTTTGGTATGCCGCCGTCCTCGATAATGAAAGACTGGCCGTCGCGGCTGCGGTCCAGAAAGTTGATGCCACTGTTGATGGTCGGGCCCACAGTGGGATAAAGCTGTCGAAAAGGATAGAACGCATTGGTAAGCAAGTCGCCGTTGCTGCTCCAGTTCTTGCCCAGGAAGCTGCTGATACCAGGCAGGGTCTTGAATTGATCACGGGCGCGCAACAAAAGCTCGCTTGAACCTAGCGAACCGGCCGCAAGAATTACGCGGTCTGCATCTTCGCTGCCCGGTATTAGCTGGTTAGTCTTCGTATCAATCCTGCTGAAGTGCACACGATAACCCGTGCCCTGTTGTTCTATTTTGTCAACCAAGTGCAGCGGACGCACCTCCGCACCATTTTGTTGCGCTACAAAGAGGTAGTTGACATCGAGAGTATTTTTGGCCTTGACCGGGCACCCAAAGTCACATTGTGCCGCATGGATGCAGGTGCCTTGTATAGCGCCAAACTTATTCGGTTTGAAAATCGTGTCTTTTATAGTGGGTGGATCAGCGGGATTAAGCTTCAGATCTTTGCGAAAATTGATGGCCACAGGAAGCAGCCCAAAACGGTCCCCTGCGCCAATCCTGTTCGCTGCTTCCTGGTTGAGCTCGACGCGCGGATTCACCTGGTTCTTGGGCAGAAAATCAAGGTCGAGGACGTCGCCGACTCGTTGATAGAACGGCTCTAAATCTGCAAAGGTAATTTCTGGCGGCCACGGAGCTTTAAATACATCGGGCGGGGGTATGATCGAGACATTGGCATAGATCAACGACCCGCCCCCCACACCTGCACCCGCCACTACAGCCATGCCCTTGAAGGGGCGCAGGTCGATCCATCCGTTGAACAATTGGGGCAGGCTTTGGTCCCAAATCCAGGGATCGGTGAGGTTGCGCGGATACGGTGTAATCCCAGGCTTTAGCGGTGGTTGGCCCGGCAACGGTGGCGGCTCCCAGTGCCGGCCGCGCTCGAGAACGAGCACTTTCATACCTGCTTCTGCCAGGCGGCAGGCGGTAATTGATCCTCCAAAACCACTCCCGATGATGATCACGTCAAAGCCCATAAGAGTCCTCTTCCTACCCAGCTCACCATGATAGATTTTGTTCCAGCCCATCCCATGCTTGCAGAGACACACGAGAATCCTGAGTGTGGGAACATTGAGCTGCTGGGCGGGCCGCAGCTTAGCAGAAGTGTTTGCCTATTGAAACAGTGAAATGAAACAATGTTGTGAATTTCTCGCTTAGACCGGTGGTAAAAATTAGACGCCTCCAATGTTGAAGCTGCTGGACGTGGAACCTGTAAGACCCAAAATGGGACAAGATATAGCATAGAGTGTGCAATTCGAAGCCACAATATCTGTTACGATATATACGCTTTCCAAATGTGCCGGTCTGACCGGATATTTCAGTGGCAACTGCAAGGACTAGAAGAACTAGCCAAAGAACCCAATCCAGCAAGGTGAAAATCAACTCCCAAAGGAGGCGTGAAAATGGCTTCACCCATGTCTAGCGGCATCAGGAGAATGTTGCTTATCGGAAACGGATTGACATTTCTGTTCATTGCCGTGGGTGTACTCTTCGCTACAAATAAGGCGGCCTATCTTTATGGTTACACACTGAATGGAGTCGATGGCCTTAACGAGTTCAGAGCAGTCTACATAGGTTTCTGGATTGGTCTGACGATTTTGTTTTTCACCGCCGCCCGAAAAATTAGGCTCGCGGTTCTCGGCGACTTGGCTTTCCTCTTGGTCCTGTTGCAGTCGCTTGGACGGCTCCTAAGCTTCGCTTTGGACGGAATTCCGAGCGAGCGCTTCATCATCGTCTTCTTTCTTGAGTTTATTACCAGTGTGATAGGGCTGTTGGCTCGCCCCCAAGCTTCTAGCTGACGGTTGATGCGGCATGTAACTGTACAGCCGTTGTGACTGTGTTTTTTTACAACTGGAGATTCTCAGCTTGGGTAAGAAATTGCCCGCAGTTTTTCTGAATGCTAACGGCTGAATGCTTGCTCATGCCGGTTGCGTTGAGTCGCGCGGCTTGTTAGCATTACGGCCATGCGTCGACTAATTTTCTTGCTGTTGTTCTCTTCCGTTGCATTCTCACTCGCTTTCGCCAGTCTGGCTGGGAAATATGCCGGCACGTGGAGCGGCGCGCAGAGCTCGGGCACGATCAAGATTGCTCTCGCTCAGGCGAAGGGCGAATGGAACGCAGATGTTTCATTCACGATGGGAGACCAAGAAGTTAAATGCAAGACCATCTCGGTAAAAGTGGATGGTGAGAAACTGGAGCTCGTCTACGACTTCAGCGTGAGCGGTTTCGAGGCCGAATCTACGGTAACCGGGCAACTCAAGGGCGCCAGCCTCGAAGGAACATATTCCACCAAAGGGGCAGACGGTTCTCATGTTGACGATGGAACCTGGAAGGTCGCAATCGAGAAATAGAATCTTGGGGTGATAATCCCTGACAGTCTTACATTTGATTGCGCTTGAGTTGAGAATCCTCTTCAGTGGATCCGCCAACCATTCACTGGGCCGCCGTGGAAGAACTTCTCGGGGGTCATCACGCCGTCACGCTTGAACACCAGCCCGTCCTTCATTACGAATACTACGGTTCGCAAGGCATCGATGTCTTCCAATGGATTCCCCTTGACGGCGATGATATCAGCCGGGAAACCAACTTTGATTGGTCCACGCTTGTCATAGATGTCGGTCACTTTGTAGCCGTTGACAGTCATGATCTTCAGGATCTCTTTATCGGGAATGGCGGCGGCCTTCCAGCTTTTCAGGAAGTTGATGACCACCTGGCCTCGTGTCATGCCCGGTACGTAGTAGTCCGCGTCCGTCGAGAAAGCCATCTTTACGCCGCGGGCGTAGGCGCTCTTCATTCCCGTCACGGTGTGGTCGAAGGCGGCCTGCGAGCCGCGATATTCGGTGAAGGGCGTCTCCGTGCCCACGCGCCAGATGCCTTTTTGCGCCATGAGCTTATGGATTTCATCGGTGAGAGCGATGTCGTGTTCAATCGACCAGATGCCTGCCTCAATTGCTCTCCTTGCCCCTTCCTGCGTCTGGACGTGTCCGGCCACCTTCAATCCGCCGGCATTCGCGGCTTCTTTGATAAACAGCTTCATGTCGTCCACGGAGTAAGGATAGGGTTTGCAATCCACGCAGATCTTGATCACCTTGGCGCCGAACAACACATTTTGACGCACTGCCTTGATGATTTCGTCCGGGGTGTCGGCGTCCAGATACTCGGGATAGACAATGTTGTGCTCCTTCACCATCTCCGGCGTGGGATAGAACTGGCCGCCCAGTCCTCCGATGATGATCCCCGAATTGATGATTGCGGGCCCCGGCAGCCACCCTTGTTCGATCGCTACCCGCAGCGCTGTGTCGGCATACATTCCGTTGTTCCCCAGGTCGCGCACCACAGTGAAGCCTGCCGACAACATTTGCATGCCGTTGGAGGCCGCCTGAATGGCCCGCAACGCCGTCGAGTCCTGGATGTACGTGTAGTAGTAAACATCGTTCTCAGGGACCTTCTTATAGGTGAGCGCCAAATGGTTGTGAGCATCGACCAGGCCAGGCAGAACAGAATCTTGCGAAAGATCGATAGTTTCGGCGCCCGGCGGTATTGGAACGTTAGCGCCAATGGCCACGATCTTGCCATCCTGCACAGCGATCATCTGGTTGCTGGAAGAGGTGCCGGTTTCGGGATCAATCAATCGTCCAGCGCGAATCACGTAGGCTGTACCGGCGCTGGAGGGCAAAGCCGGTGCAGGCTGCTGCGCTGCGCTCTGGATTGAGACTACCACGCCAATGAGGACCATCAAGTGTTTCAACATTTCCGCCTCCTTCTGGGTTGGACATCGTACACCAAGCACCCGAAGAACGAAATTGCACCGCAGAGAAGAAAGCGCGGCAACCAAGAAAATTCCTCACCGCAAAGGACGCAAGGACGCAGAAGACAAACCAACTTCTTACCGCTGATCACGCTGATGAACGCTGATAATCAACACCTTTGAAACACGAAAGAAAACAAGTTTTGCACAAGATCAAAATGTCTTCAACATTTGAACGATTCTGCGCCAAGGTTTTGCACTAACTTTGATCAGTGTTTATCAGTCAATCAGCGTCATCAGCGGTAAGATTTTGATGTTCCTTTGCGCCCCTCGCGTTCTTTGCGGTACAACTTCAAAAATCTTGGGCTAGCATTGAAACATGGTTTAGCTGCGCGGACGGGAGTTCGCCATCTCCAGAACCGTGTGAGCAATGTGGGCCAACGGCACTACGGCACTGGCGGCATTCAGCTTGATTGCTTCTTTGGGCATGCCGAACACCACGCAACTGGGTTCATCCTGAGCAATGGTTTGCGCCCCGGACTTGCGCATCTCCAGCAGGCCTTGTGCGCCGTCGCCGCCCATACCGGTCATGATGACTCCTACAGCGTTCGCTCCCACGGACTTCGCAACTGAGTGAAAGAGCACATCGACACTAGGACGGTGACGAGAGACCAGCGGTCCATCATTTACTTCGACCACGTAATGCGCTCCGCTTCTCCGGACCTGCATGTGTCGGTTGCCGGGCGCGATCAGTGCCCGTCCGCTCGAAATGCGATCACCGTGCATTGCTTCCTTCACCTGAATCTCACACTCTTTGTTAAGACGGTCAGCAAATGCGCGGGTAAACAATTCAGGCATGTGCTGGACAATCACAAGGCCGGGGCAGTCGGGCGGCATGGCGCTAAGGACTTCATGAAGCGCCTCCGTGCCGCCTGTAGAGGCTCCAATCGCTACCACCTTATCGGTCGTAATGCGAATATTCGGAGCTACCAGTGGTGATGTTTTGTCCGCAGAGGTTCGTTGCACAGGCAGCGGCGATACCCGTCTCCGGACCTTTGCTTGAGCTGCGCTCCACACGGCGTCAAGCAGCATAACTGTTGACTCATGCAAAAAATCGCGCACCCCCAGCTTCGGTTTGGTGATGATCTCCACTGCTCCCAATGCCAGAGCGGTGATGGCCAGATCGGTTCCCTTTTCAGCCAGCCCGGAGCACACGACTACAGGCAAAGGCATTTCAGCCATGATCTTCTTCAAGAAGGCGAGGCCGTCCATGCGCGGCATCTCCATGTCAGTGATCACCACATCGGGCGGCTCTTTCGCGATCTTGGCGAAGGCAATGATGGGATCAGCAGCAACACTGACTCTGATGTTGAAGTCTACTCCCAAAACAGCCTGCATAACCTGACGGACCACTGCCGAGTCATCTACCACGAGCACAGAAATCTTTTGGTTCGGATCGCGTGGCAAATGGGTCCTCCGATTATTTCTGTCCGGAAAGCTGGTGTAAACACGTTGAGGAACGACGCAGGGCCTCACGGCTCGATTCGTTGCAGAACGCGGGCGGTTCGACTGCGCTTAAGGCTAGTTCGAAAGAGTCTGTGTGAAAACTGGACAGTACTAAATGTTTTGATGGATTTATGCCGCTGTCATCCTGAACGCAGCGCCACGCAGATTTTATGGCAACTTCACTCAGCGGCGCGGAGTGAAGGACCGCGAGATGTTGGACAGACCATACAGTCCCAGGGAGTTCTCTCCCAGAATCCGTGCTTTGTATTGCTCCAGTCCCACATGAGAATGCCTTGATGCAGCATGAGTGTCTTAAGATTTTCGGGGTCCTTCGACTTCGCGCCATTGGACCTATGCAGATTTTGACATGCCGTGGCGCTCCGCTCAGGATGACAGGTTGTTGGGCCAATACACGAAGAAAGTCTATGGTCCTCACACACCCTCCAAACGCCGGCTCTTCCAGATAAAATCCTTTTCATCCATTGATGAAATAGCCTTTACATAACCTCTGAATCGACGCTGATCATCGAATGTGCGGTTAGCGACGCGGCGCGCCGGCCTCCTTCGGATTCGGCCATCGCATAGATTGTGGGTGCAACATTCTTTAACCTGGCTGATACCCTGTTCAGATTTTCGGAGTGCCCCACAAATAACAGGCCATCCGCCGCCAGATGGCGCGCCATGTTTTCGACCGCTCTTCTTTTCGAATCCTGATCAAAATAAATCAGGACATTGCGACAAAAAACCAAATCGAATGGACCAGTGAATGGACAGCTATCAGCCAGCAGATTGACGCGCGAGAACCTGACCAGTTTTTGCACTTCAGGACAGGCCTTCATGAAGCCTTCCTGGTCTGCAGTCCCCTTCAGCATGTAAGCGTGCAGGAACTCTTTTGGAATCTCCTTGGATTTATCGATAGGAAAAATTGCAGCCCGTGCTTTTTCGAGGACGCGGGTCGAGATGTCCGTGGCCAGCACTTCTATGTCCCATCCAGTCTCCAGGGAGAAATACTTGAGCAGAACCATGGCCAGAGAATAAGGCTCTTCGCCGGTAGAGCACCCTGCGCTCCAGATGCGAATGCGTTTGTTTCTCTGCTGCTCCGCGACCAGTTTTTTCCACCGGGGAAAGACGCGCTGGGCCAGGAACTCAAAGTGCCTGGGTTCGCGGAAGAAATGCGTCTCGTTGGTTGTAATGCAGTCGATCATCATCGCTCGTTCGTGCTGCTGATCGGTCTGTATCACCAGGCGATAATACTCAAACATGCTGGCCAGACCGAGCAAGCGCAAACGCCGGGCCAGACGGCCCTGGAGCAAGGTTGACTTGTGTGGGCCAAGCCAGATGCCGGCTTCTTTGTAGATCAATGCCTGGAACTTGGTGAAAAGCTCCGGAGTCATCGAGTTGCTCTCGGAAGGACCTGGCACATGCCGCCTTACTAGGCGTGCATCGTGGTCGATATTGGCCAATGTTGACACTCCGATCAAGACTCCGGCAAAACTTCCTCGCCAGGCAGGACAGACCCGGACGGCGGAACCTCGGTTTCTTCCAGCGGCATCTTTGTTGTAGTTGGCAGACTGAGAAGTTCATCGAACGAGAGGACCTTGTCCGTATCGAGGACCAGGCTGAACTTCTTTCCGGAACGCGCCATGCCCAATAGATAATCCACTCTGACCCTTGTTCCAAATGTTGGTGGCGCTTCAATGTCCTCGTGACTGAGTTCGATGACCTGGCTGACTTCATCCGTAACAACACCCATCACCGTGGCTTCGCCCTCGCATTCCACCTCCATGATGACGATGCAGGTAAGCTTTCCAACTGCTTTCGCGGCCTGCCCGAATTTGATGGCAAGATCGATGACCGGAACCACGCTGCCGCGCAGGTTAATCACTCCACGCACCCATTCCGGCATCTTCGGTATTCTGGTGACCGTGTCATACTCGATGATCTCTTTCACTTTGAGAAGGCCTACCGCGTATTCTTCGCCGCCAATCATGAATGTAAGGTATTGACGTAGCTCTTCTTTCGGCTGCTTTCCTTCGGCTTGCGTGATCTCCATAATATGATTCGCCTTTTCTAAAAGCTGGTGAAGCTGTGGTCGGCCGCAGCGCCGTTGACCTTCGGTTTGAGGGACGCCGGCCTCGGAACCTGGGCCTGTTTGTGTTCGCCTGTGACTCGCTCGCGGGAGACAGCCGATATCTTGTCTCCGGCAACCCGAAAGAATCCCATAAGCTGTTGCAAGGCCTCCGATTGGGAGGCGAGTTCTTCAGCGGTGCTGGAGAGTTCTTCCGCCGACGATGCATTCCTTTGTGTAACGGTATCGACAGAGGCCATAGCTCGATTGATCTGATCCACTCCGGTAGACTGCTCGATTGAAGAAGCCGCGACTTCCTGAACCAACTCCGCAGTCTTCTTGATGGCCGGAACAAGCTCCCTCAGGAGTTCTCCGCTGCGCTCCGCCACGCCGACACTGGTAAGCGCCAAAGCGCCAATCTCGCGCGCGGCTGTTTGGCTGCGCTCCGCAAGTTTTCTGACTTCCGTAGCCACCACTGCGAAGCCGCGTCCGTGATCTCCAGCCCGCGCTGCTTCGATGGCGGCATTCAGGGCCAGCAGGTTGGTCTGGTAGGCAATTTCTTCGATGATCGAGATTTTTTCCGCAATCTGCTTCATGGCGGTTACAGTTTCGCGTACCGCTGCTCCCGAGCCCTCGCTGTCGCGCGCACCTTTGAAGGCCATCTGCTCCATCTGGCGGCTGTTCTCCGCGTTCTGGGTAATCGATGCGCTCATCTCTTCGAGGCTTGAGGTGGTCTCTTCAATGGATGCGGCTTGTTCGCTTGTCCCCTGGGAAAGGGATGCAGCCGAGGACGCAACCTGCCCCGCGGCGCTCGCGATTCCATCACTGCTGGTGCGGACCTCGCCTATGATCTGTTCAAGTTTCTGGACAAACAGATTGAACGATTTCGCCATTTCGCCGATCTCGTCTTTCCAGTTGATCTGAATGCGCTTGGTCAGATCACCGCTACCCTGGGCCATTTCGTGAAGATGGGCGGCCATTAACTTTACCGGGCGGGTGATGCCACGAGAAACCAGGATGGTCACGATGGCCGCGACGCCAAAGGTGATGAGCACGACAACGAACATGATGATGGCGGTCCGCCTGGCAAAATCTGTAATCGTTGCTTCTTTGCCGGAGATGATTTGTTGATGCCTCTCGGAAAGGTCTCCCGCAGCGGCCTCCATGCGATGGATTTCATCTTTGTCCTCTTTGATAGCGTCATTGCCCGCCGCAGGTGTCTGAATCGTGCCTGCGCCGATAGCGGCAACCACTCGGTTATATCCACGCTCGTAGAGGCTGATGTCATTGTCCATCTCCGCCACCAGCCGCTTATCTTCCGTGCTGGAGACCAGGCCGTCGAGTTCCGACAGAATGACCCGCGTCTCAGAGAGCTGTTTATGCCATTTCTCTTCGTATTGCGCCATTTCTGCCTTGTTCGCCATATTCAGCAACGTGTCTTTTTCAAACCGGCGAAGCTCCAGCGTGTGGGTTTTGGCGTTATCGGCGAGCACGGCCAGCTTCACGTCGCCCCGCAGCATGGATACAGTTTCATGGGTAACAGATTCTTGGCCCCAATATCCGGCCAGGGCAACAACCAACAACAAGGCCAAAACCACTCCAAATCCCATAGCGAGCCGTTTGGCGATAGAAAATTGACTTAACATTTGTGTTTCTCCTGCTTCCTTCAAAAAATCGAATTTAAGAATGAGCGTGCTGGCCAATCGCATAGCGCATCAAGGCGTTTACATCGAGTATGAGTGCGATCCGCCCATCGCCAGCGATGGTCGATCCGCAGACCCCAGGCGCCCGCCGGAACAATCGGTCCAGCGGCTTGATGATTGCCTGACTCTCCCCCAGAAGCTCGTCTACCGCGATCCCAACATGGCCCCCATCGTGATACACCACAACGACATTTTCTCTTTGGACGGCATTACTACTGCCGCCAAGCACATCACGCAGACGCACATACGGCAGAGGCTTGCCACGAACACTGATCACTCCTCCGGAGTCGCTGGAAGTCTGTTCTTTGGGCAATTCCAGGCATTCACTGATCATCTCGAGCGGAATCACGTAGGTCTCTCCACCGGCCATCACCGAGAAACCCTCGATGATCGCAAGCGTCAACGGGAGCCGAATCGTGATCGTTGTTCCTTCGCCTTCGGCGCTCTGAATTTCGATATTGCCGCGCAGCAAGTCGATATTGCGACGCGCGATATCCATGCCCATGCCGCGTCCGGAAAGATCGGTAACGTTCTCTGCAGTTGAAAAGCCGGTGTTGAATACCAGCCGGAAGATTTCCTGATCGGAAAGGCTTTCGCCTTCTTCGACCAAGCCTGCAGCTTTGGCCTTCGCCATGATCCGCCGACGGTCAAAACCTGCCCCATCATCGGAGAGCTGGATCAAAATGTTGCCGGCACTGTGGAATGCTTTTAGCTCGAGAATGCCGCAGGGATTCTTGCCTTTAGCACGGCGGTCTTGAGGCAGCTCGATGCCGTGGCCTACCGCATTGCGAATCATGTGCAGCAACGGATCTCTCAGATGCTCAAGGATGCGCGTGTCCACCTCCACATCGCCGCCAACAACCTCCAGGCGCGCAAGCTTATCGTGGCTCTTGGAAATGTCACGGACGGCCCTCACAAATTGTTGAAACATCGGTCCAATGGGGACCATGCGGGCCCCCATGATCTCCTCTTGCAGGTCCTTATAGAGCCGTTCGATTTCGCTGTGGACCTCCAGCATCTCGCGTCCGGTTTCCGTTCGCAGTTCGTCGATCCTATGGCGAAGGCGGCCTTGCGTGATGGCAATCTCGCCAGTGAGGTTCAGCATCCGGTCGAGCTTGGCGATGTCCACGCGAAGGGTGCGGTTCCGGGCGCCTTGCGTCACCGTGCCTGGAACCGCCAGGGGGGAGGAAACTTCATCGAAGACAGGTTTCTCCCGGTCCAAATGTCCTCCAGAAACATATTCGGCGATTTTCGTCTTGAGTTCCTGGTGCGATTCGCTCAGCTTGTCATTTCCCTCCGATGCCGAGGGGACCAATACACGAAGAGCGTCGATGGCATTCAGCAGAAGAGAAATTAGAGTTTGCGAGACCGCGATCTGCCGGTTGCGCAGGGCTTCAAGCAGGTCTTCGACCACATGAGCGAATTCGGCAAGATCTGTAAATCCCAAGAGTGAAGCATTGCCCTTGATGGTATGGGCCACACGAAAGATATCGTCAAGAAGTTCGGGGTCCATGGGAGCTATTTCCGCCGCAATCAGAATTTCTTCCATCCGCTGCAGACCTTCTTCCGCCTCGACGATGAATGCCGCAATGACCTGGTCCCGATCAAAATCCATTTTTTCTCCTAAACCCGTCTTGACCAGGCGGAGCCGTCGTCGGTATTGAAGATGATCTTCCGACCGTAGGCTCCGCCTGTGTCCTGGGCAATCACTGGAATCCCGGAGTTCTTCATCATGAGTTGGGCTGCCTCGACATTTTTTGCGCCAAGGCTCGCCATGTAACGATCTTCCTGTTGGAAAAGTGCCGAGCCGCCGAAAATCTTCGCCGTGAGACGCCGCTGCCGGCAGCCAAGCTTCAACAACTTCTCCAGTAAGGCGCGGGTAGCAAGATCGCCGAACCGCATCGAGGCGATTTTCCCTTCGCGCCATCCTGGCAGAAGAAAATGATTCATGCCGCCGGTTTGCAGCTTTGCATCCCAAAGGCAGACAGCTACACAAGAGCCGAGAATCGTGGTGATCTGGCATGGCTCATTCGCAACATGCAGTTCGCCCGGCAGAAGATAAACACGACTGCGTCCGCCGGTTACTGGCCCGCCACGAGGGGTTTCGGCATGGAATGGTTCGCAAATCATTTCTGCACTTTGTTTCCACTCTCGCTTCAAAGGGGTTGCAGCCAGGAACACCCGTCGTCGGTTTGGAAGATCAGCTTGCACCCCTGGGTCCCGCCAACTTGTTTTTCTACGAGGCGAATTCCCTTCTCTGTTAAGAACTTCATTGCGATTTCTATATTGCGGCTGCCCAAACATTGCGACGAATTGCCGAATTTAACTGCTGGCTGCATGCCGCCGAAAATCTTGGCTTTCAGGCAGTTCACACTCGCGCCGAGATGGAGTACCTGGCGCAACAGCATCTCGTTGGCAGTGGTGCCATATTTCGAATTGGAGAGATCGTCTTCAGGGGCCTCGGGCAGCAGGAAATGGTCTACTCCTCCGACACCGCTTTCCGAATCCCATAAGCAGATCGCTACGCCAGAACCTACGATGGTGGTGACGGCGACTGGTTCGGAAGAAGCAAACACTTTGCCGGCAATGAGGTAATGCTTGGGATGCTTTTCGTCCGTTACTCCATCAAGCTGTGAAGCATATTCCATCGGCAATACCGGCAGGTTGGACTTGGGCAGTTTCAATCTTGAGTTCATTTACGTCTCTTTCTATGGAAATGGTTACTGACTGTTAGGCCTGACAGCACGATCGGCACAGTGAGACAGCACTTCGCAAACTTCGCGGTCTACCTCATCAAGGCCAGTTCTTTGTGGAAGCAAGGAAAAGATCACCAGCACGGCCGTAATAGCGCCGCCTACCAGAATGGGGACTATAGCGTTGACAGGATGATCGATCGAAAGCAGCTTTTCAGCGCCATTGTCGCCGGCGAAGACGATCTTTCCGGAGAGCGCCTCCTGGAGCGACGGCTCACGGGTTACATCGAGAAATGCATGTTTGTTCGGGTCGATGCCAACATACCAATACAGCCAGCACACAGCCTTTTCGTTGTCGACTTTAAAAATTGCAGCCTCTTCGGAGCCTATGAGATTGCCGGTAATCTCCCGGACAGCTTCCAGGGCGTCCGCCTGGTTGGCGGCATCTTGCAAGCGAATAATCGCAGCGTAGACTTTGGAACGCGCGGTAACGTCACGAACCAGGTTCTTACCAGCAACAACGGTCTTATGATTGAGAATATCTGTCATGAACACTGAAAATTCCTTCCCCTGTTCGGTTCTGGCGGAAGCCAAAACCAATAATTTTTCCAAACCTATTTGTGACGCAGGGTAGCGTCTTAACAGAATTCTTTACTCACCTAAATAGCTTTGGAGTAAAGTCACCAGTTCGCCGCTGTTAATCGGCTTGGTAATGTAGTCGTTGCACCCGCTTTGAAATCCAGCTTCCACATACTCTTCTTCGCCCCGGGTGGTGACCAGGATGATGGGGGTCTGGCAAAGTGCCTTCTCCAGTCGCATCCTCTTACAGGCCTCAAAGCCGTTCATGCGCGGCATGACGACATCCATGAGCACCAGATCTGGCATTTCTGTGGTGGCTCGCTCGACTGCCTCCAGGCCGTCCTTGGCGGTGACGACTTCGTAGTTGGTGCATTTCTTCAAGATCATCTGTTCCATCATTAAGGTGGTAGTGGAGTCATCGACCAGCAGAACTTTCTTGGGCATCGCCTCTCCTCTTGTGACTTTTCCTCACGTGTGGCCGAAGTTTGAAATCCTTCGTCCTCTGGGTAAAGGCAATTGCCATGCCAACTGTTGGCCAAAGTGGCTTGCAGTATTTAAGTACTTGAAAATTAGCGGTTTATGAAGACAGCCGGGCAGGAATAACCATCCTGAGCGGTGTGGTTTTTATGACTATCGAACGCTGGTTTATGGAAATCGAACGGTATGATTAGGGATTGGAAAGAGAAATGTTGGACGACCGCTAAAGTATGAAGGAGATCAGCTTTCGAGCAACCGCATTATAGGATCATAAGGTAATTCACTAACCAAGCTTCAACGCTTTGAGTTTCTGGTAAAGGGTGCTTTTGGCGATGGACAAATGTCTGGCGGTTTTTTCGACGTTTCCGCCCTCCTCAGCGAATACGCGTTCGATATGGAACCGCTCCACCTCTTCCAATGTCCAGTTGGGATTGTAAGAACCGGTACGTTGATCGACGCGGCCCTCAAAAGCAAAATCACCTGGTTCCAATACCGACTTGTCTGTAAGCAACAGGGCCCGTTCCAGCACATTGCGCAATTCTCGAATGTTTCCCGGCCAATAATAGGAATGCAGCCTTTGCATAGCTTTTTGAGAAAGCTCGGCGGGAGTACGCGCCAGATCAGTTGAAATCCTTTGCAGCAAATTACGGGCGATGTGGGGTATGTCGTCTGGCCGTTCGCGCAAAGCCGGAATGCCAATAGGAACGGTACTGATGCGAAAATATAAATCGCTGCGAAATGTTTTGTCGGCAATGAGTTGCTGAAGGTCCTGATGGGTCGCTGCAATCAGCCGTACATCGACAAAGCGATCGCGCACATCCCCCATTCGCCGGAACTTCTTTTCCTCCACTACTTTCAACAATTTCGGCTGAACATTTTGGTCCACATCACCAATTTCATCCAGGAAAACCGTGCCACGGTGCCCTACTTCAAGCAGGCCAGGCTTGGCGCTCACCGCACCAGTGTAGGCGCCCTTCTCATAGCCGAACAACTCTGTTTCCAGAAATTCCCGCGATAGCCCAGCGCAGTTCAGATCGACGAAAGCTTCTTCCGTCCGAGGGCTATTGTCGTGAAGCCAGTTCGCTAGAACGCCCTTCCCAGTTCCGGTTTCGCCTTGAATCAAGATGGGGCTGTGGCTCTTGGCCACGCGGGATGCTGTCTCTTCAAGCCGCTTGATGGCCGAACTCTCACCTAAGAAAGGATCAAGCGCGCTTCTTCGGCGGCGGGTGTTGGAGGCCAGTTGTTTCTGCTGATTGCGGGAATTCTCGAGCATTTTTTCGAGCACTACCAGAAGGGCCGGTGGATCGATAGGTTTCGAAAGGCATTGCTCAGCCCCACTCTTGATCGCGGAAACTCCAAGTTCCATCGATCCAAAACCGGTCAGCACGATGATTGGAACGCTGGGCTCAAGCTGCTTGAACTTGGGAAGAAGATCGAGGGCGGTACCGTCGGGCAGATGGAAATCGAGCACTACGACATCAGGCCGGATGGCCTCAAAACTCTTGTAGGCGGCCGCCAGTGTTTCCGCCTCTTCGACGACAAACCCATGAGAATTGAAATAGCGTGCAAACACCCGCCGTATACTTCGATCATCTTCCACCAGAAGGATTTTTCGGCCAATGAACGCTGCGCTCATCTTTCACCTTCTCTTCGGGGGGCCATTATACGTCGATGAGACAGGCGGCCTTGTTGAATGGAAATCAAGAGATGTGGGCCTCCGAAAAAGACTGCTCCGAGTCGAGGATCTCCCGGACCTTTTTCGTGAGTTGCGCCGGCTCGAACGGCTTGGCCAAAAAGGAAGGATGCTCACCCGTAAGATATTGCTGCGGCACTCTGCCATCGGTGTACCCGGAGATGAACAATATCTTGGTACTGGGCTTGGTGCGCGCGATTCGCGATACCAATTCATCGCCCCCGCCATCGGGCATGACAACATCAGTGATTACCAGCGCTATGTCGCCGCTAAACTCCTGCAACACCCGCTCTGCGCCCTCAACTCCAGAAGCGGTGAGGACTGTGTACCCTGCGGAGTGCAGAATTCTGTGTGCGAGATTTCTAAGGGCAGAATCATCTTCCACCAGTAGCACGGTCTCTTCACCCGATGAGACCGAATCAGGTCGCACACCAGCTTGCATCTCAGAAACAGCCTTGGCGCTGGGGAAATAAAGGTTAAATGCAGTTCCCTGTCCGGGTTTACTGCTTACTCCAATATGCCCGCCAATGCGCTCCATGATGCCGTAGACCGTTGCCAGTCCAAGACCGGTGCCCTTGCCCAGAGGTTTCGTCGTATAAAACGGCTCGAAGATACGGCGGATAGTTGCTTCGTCCATGCCGATTCCGGTGTCTGAAATTTGTAAAAGAATATACTCTCCCGACCCGAGCGCGACAGACGGTTCTCGTGGCTCACCAGCGGCGATTTTGCGAGTAGTGAATTCCAATAGTCCGCCTTGAGACATAGCATCCCGCGCATTGACCGCCAGGTTCATGACCACCTGGTCGAATTGACCGGGATCGGCATTGATGCAACCTGCTTCGGGGCTGAGATGCAGGACGATCTTCACATCTTCCCCAAGAATGCGGCCCAACATCCTGGTAGTCTCAAAAATCGCTGAGTTGATATCGATCAGGCGGGGACTGATCGTCTGCTGGCGACTGAATGCCAGCAAGTGTCCGGTGAGCGCGGCAGCCCGGTCCGCGGCCTTTTGGACCTCCTGGATGTCCTCGTAGGTTGGACTGTCAGCGGCAATATTGTCCAAGGCCAGAATGCTGCAACCCTTGATGACGGTGAGTACATTGTTAAAGTCGTGGGCGATACCGCCGGCGAGATTGCCCAGCGCCTGCATTTTTTGTGCTTGGTACAACTTCTGTTCTGAGATTCGCAACGATTCTTCGGTGCGAAGCCGTTCGAGCTCTGTGGCCGCGCGTGTTGAATAAATCTGCAGAATTGAAGCTGCCAGCCCGGAGTGCTGGAAGGGTCTGTCGTGCAATGCCACCATGAGTCCTAAGCTCTCTCCTGTAGACGCAAACAGCGGCACGCCCATGTAGGCATCCACACCCATCTCTTGCAAAAGTACATCCTCAGGAAATTGTTTTGTTACTGCCGACGAATAATAGCAAAGCTGGTGCTCGAAGACGTTTTCGCAAGGCGTGCCGCCCAGCTCATATTCAAAGTTGGGCTGCAACGTTCCTTCGGCGCACACCGCCAGTGTTTTAACTCTATCTTTGCTGCCTTGCCTGATAGCGCCCACAAAAACATATTTCACGCGCAAGGCAAGCGCCAAGTGCTGCACCAGCGTCTGGAAGAAACCCTGGCCGATGCCCTCAGACACTCCGGTGGCTGCCGCCCGAAGAGCGTCTTCCACCCGCTTTTGCTCCGAAAGATCGCGCGCGATCGAAGAAAGAAACTCCACCTGCCCATCCTCAGACTTGTGAGCAATCACTACCTGCGATACCGGAATTTTTTCTTTTCCATTGCGCAAGAAAACCGACTCGCCAGACCATGTGCCATTTCTCAGTGCGGATGGAATCACTTCTTCAAATACCATCCGGGACTCTTCGGGTGGATGAAAAACAGAGATGGTTGCTTCTTCCAGCATTGTGTCGTTCGGGAGCAGGGACTTTGCCGCGCTGTTCAAGAAGAGGATCTTCCCATCCGGCCGCGCAATGCCGACAAAATCTGGTGTAGCCTCCAGAATTGCCGCTAGCTGGCGGTTCCTATCGTAGGCGCTGGCCCGCTCGGCAATGGCCGCCGCCATCAACAGTGCGGAAGTAGACAAAGCGGACGCAAACGCCCACAGCCGTAACAATGCATCGGAGAGGACCGCTGTGGATGAGCTCGCGCTCTGGATCAGCGAAGTAGAGCCAACCAGGATTGCAAAGCATGCCACTGTAATGGCCGCTCGCACTCCCAAGCGCATGGCCGCCCAGAAAACAAAGAGAAAGAACACGGCCACCAATGAGCCGTTTCTATTTCTCACGGTAACCGGGGCGTATAGAATCATGAAGCTCACCAATCCGAAACCAGCCAGCAGAGCTGCGATTTCAGCTCCTTTAGGCCGAAAGGACTGCTTGGAAGAGGGCAACATCCAACTGAGCAAGAGAGGAGTAAAAACCAGTATTCCAAGAACATCACCCCGCCACCAGGCCCACCAATTGAAGAAAAACTCGTTCCAGCTCCTATGTTGGACGAGCAAAAATGGGAGTTGCTTCAGGCCCGCGCCTACAAATGGGCCAGCAGCAGCGCCGGCCAGCAAAAAAATGACCGTGTTAGATAATTTTTGAAAAGTGTTATTGAAACGCAGGCGTCGCAGCAGCCAGGCTGAAATGCACAGCTCCACTAATTCCGCTAGAGTTTGTCCGGCGGCTATTCCCAACGGATAATGCGAAAGCGACAATGAGAAATTCAAAAGGGCGATGAACGGCAGGACGCGAAACCCAAATAGAAGAACGCCTGCCAGCCCGATGCCGGTATAAGGCCAGAGCGCCTGGCCAATGGGCCACTGGCGATTTACCGCAACAAAGATGAAGCCGACAAAGACGTAAACGACACTAAATAATAGTAGCTTGGGCCAATTCGCGAATCGCTGGTTGCTGACGGCCATAACAATGGGATTTTATGTACGCCAATCATATATCAGCACCGGCCTAAAATATCCTGAAAACTAGAAGCTCTCCACTAAACTCCACGCTGACCGCTTATGAGATAACTTCTACTTGCCTGCATATAGCTCAGGAAGCTGGTCGCGAAGATGAGCCACTTTCGGTAGATCGTTGATCCTGATGTATGGATTGTCGGGATGATGAAGCGCATAGTCCTGATGATAATCCTCAGCAGGATAAAAGGCCTTGAATGGAACGACCTGGGTCACAATCGACTTGGAGAAGGACTTGGCGTGATTGAGCTGATCTATGTATGCCTGGGCAATCCGCTTTTGATCTTCATTGGCATAGAAAAGCGCGGAGCGATACTGCGTGCCTTCGTCCGGCCCCTGCCGGTTCAGCTCCGTTGGGTTATGTGCCACTGAGAAGAACACCTTGAGAAGCTGGCCATAAGAAATCTGCGACGGATCATAGATGATCTTTACGGATTCGGCATGGCCAGTTGTGCCTGTCTCTACAGTTTCATATTGGGCGGTGTTCGCATTGCCTCCCGAATATCCGGCAGTAACGCTGATAACTCCCTTCACATGTTCAAAGACTGCCTGAATGCCCCAGAAGCAGCCGCCAGCCAGCACAACCGTCGCCTGTCCCTTGGTTTTTGCTATCGGTTCGTCCACTGCGGGATTAGGGATCGCCACTGCAGCACTGGCTCCATTACAGGCCACAGCGCTGACCATCAGAAGCACAGCAAAGTTGCGAAGAATAGCGGGGAACATTGGGCCTCCTTATGAGGAATATTCATGGTATCGCAGAGCCATGACAAAACCAAAACCTCACCACTGATTACGCGATTGAACTGATTAAAACGGGTGATTGAAAACACCACGGTGTACAGCGTCGGAAGCTGCAACCAAAGTTTGCCGCTGATTTGCGCGGATGTACACAGAGCGGCAAGCCGCAAATAAACATAACCGTGGAACGCAGAAGCAAAATCACTCTGTCATGCTGAGCAAGCCCGAGCGACGCAGGAGTGAGGCGCGCCGAAGCACCCCTGAGATGCGTTCCTGCAGAATAACGTAACGAGGCATTTTCACGAAGATCTCTCCGGGCAATCTACTGCTGAAACACAAACCTAGTTACGGATATAGCTTCTGGAGAGTGGTGGGACCTTAGCACTGCGAGTGCTTTGAAATCGTGCTTTTGCTCGCAAATTTCCGGCTGTTCCCCGATAGAGTTCTGGCCAACTTCATCAGCGTAGGCATTGATTTTGTCGAGGTTTCCTCTGCGCTCTCTACGACCTCTGCGACCTCTGCATTGCTAACAATCAGATTCGTGCCAGGCCACGAAGGATTTTGCGAAGAATTTCTTTGCTTTTCCTTCGTGTCCTTCGCCTTTTACTTCGTGCTCCTTCGTGGTCAAGGGTTTTGGTTCCCTCTGCTTCCTCTGTTCCTCCGTGTTTCAAAGGTTTTGTTTTGGTTGCGGCTTGCCGCGCTGCGGTTAAGAGGTTCTCGCATTCGGCGCACAGTGACTTGCACTTTCAATTACACCGAGAATTAGGGGGTGAATTTTCTCCGCTCCTGGCGAGGAATGCTCTTACAATAGAAAAGTAGAATCTGTGTCATCCGCGATGACTTAAACTTGAGCCGCTTTGCGGGCGTGAGCGGAGCGGGAGCCCGCAGGCGAAATCCTGAGCGGCAGCGAAGGATCTCTTCGACAATCTGTGTCATCCGCGATGACTTAAACTTGAGCCGCTTTGCGGGCGTGAGCGGAGCGGGAGCCCGCAGGCGAAATCCTGAGCGGCAGCGAAGGATCTCTTCGACAATCTGTGTCATCCGCGATGACTTAAACTTGAGCCGCTTTGCGGGCGTGAGCGGAGCGGGAGCCCGCAGGCGAAATCCTGAGCGGCAGCGAAGGATCTCTTCGACAATCTGTGTCATCCGCGATGACTTAAACTTTCGTGGCCTCTCATTTCTCTAGCTCCATCTCCATCCAAATTCATGATGAAAACCAGAACCGCCAAGATTAGAGATTTCTAACTGAAAATTACTGATTCGTACTACCCCCCCGCCCCTTGCAGATACGCCAAGGATACTGTAAGGATATTTTGAGCCAGAAAGAGCTTTGCAATCGCTAATAAAGCACTTGGGGCTACTTACTTCAATGGATTCGGAAAGAGCAGGATGCCCCTTGGCTTGGTGAGCTAAGGGGCATCGCTGGTTTATTGTTCACGGTTTGAGCACGACAACATTGGTCGAACCGAAATCCGTGATGTATGTGCGGCCGGTTACAGGATTTACCGCGACGGAATCGGCAAATGCAGCAGGAATAGGCAGGGTTTGCAACACTTGGTTGGTATTACCATCAATTATGGTGACCGTAGAGTTACTTGAATTCACGACATATACCTTGCCATCGAGCAAATTGACGTCCACTCCATGAGGAAAGGCTCCCGTGGGCACGTTGGTGACAACCTGATTGGTCGCGCCGTCCACTACCGACAGCTCATTTGAGTCAACAGTGGCATAAGCCCTGTCGAGACGGAAATTGGTTGCAACTTGGTCGGTGCTTGAGTCCATTGGGATCCGTGCAATCTGGCTGTTGGTTGAACCGTCGAAGACGAAGAACGCCGCTGGAAATCCAGCGCTGGTTACGTAAATGCGATTGGTCTTGGGATTAACGCCAACTCCAAAAGCTCCTGGAACGGGTGCGCTGGCAATGATCATATTGGAAGCTCCATCGATCACATACAGCAACCCGTTGTCACCGTCCGTAACGTAAATCCGATTGGTCACCGGGTTGACTCCTATACCTTGCAATCCGATGCCTTGCCGGGTGTTGATAGGGATAGTGGTAATCACGGTATTGTTTCTGCCGTTAATAACATAAACACTGCACGCCCCGGAATTGAAATCACAGCTTGTGGAATAGACACGGTTGGTGAAGATGTTGACAGCAATGGCCACTGGATGGCCTGCAAGGGGAATCGTGGATGATACCTGGTTGGTCTTGCCATTGATGACGCTGACCCGGTTTTCGGCATCAATGGCAACATAGATTTTGTTGGTGCGGGGGTTGGCGGCAATTCCCGCAGGCTCACCTCCTACAACAATGGTCGTGAGGACCGAATCGGCCCAGACCGGCAAAGACATCAATACAAAAGACAAGACAAGTGCGGCGTTGAGTGCTCTACCCTTCATGATCTAATCCTTCCTGGCGAGGTTTTGCAGATTGTGCTTTGGAGAACAGCAATTCTGGTGCCAGGAAGTTTCTGAGAGAACTGCTGAACCTGAGGAATGCAGATGACCCGATGTGGAACAGAGATGCTCAAATTAGGAAACGCAGAAGATCATGGCGCCGAACGCAGTCTTGGAGAACCAACTGATGAGACCGGGGACGCGAGGCTTACTCCACGTCCCCAGTCACAGGATTAATCTTCAAACAATTGTTCGGGCAGTGTCTGAATGACGAGTTGGTTTGCGTCGAACAATGGAACAAGCAAGCGGTGCCGCTTAAGGTCAACGTTAATGTCTGCGGGACCATCAGGATTGTTGGGGTTATCGAACAAAGAAACAAATGAAGCAAGCACGTCGATGTCCTTGCCCGCATGGCGCACGTGGGAAACCTGGCCGGTGACCCAACTGGAAACCAGAAACGACCCGTCAGGCAGACGCACAAAGCCATCCATAAGAAGGCTGTTGGGAGGAAGCCCGAACGCGGAAACATCCACTGCAGGCAGCGTGGCCACAGTAATGATCGTGCCGGAAGAATTCATGCGCAGGATTTGATTCCCTAGCCAGGTCACCCATAAGGGATTGTTATCTTCGTCGGTCAGCATGCCGTTGGGGAAACCAAGACTGGCGCTGGTAGAGACGACGGAGGCATGGCCTTGCGGATCAACTTTGAAAATTCCTCCATTCGCGTTGTCGCTGATGAAGGACGTGCCATTCTCCGAAACCGCCACATCGTTGAGAAATAATGGAGTAGGCGCAAATGGGTTGGGAATGGGAATAGCGGCAATTGGTTTGCCGGTCTCACGATTGAACAGGCGAAGCGTGTCAATGTCCGCAGCGTACAGGACGTTTCCGCGTATCGCGATCCCTTTAGGTCCGTTGAGGGTAACGCCATTGACTCCATCCTGGATCCATTTTAACTGGAGCACAGTGCCATTAGGACTTACCCGGGAAATAAAACCATTATGATCGAGCGCGCCGGGGTCGCCCGCTCCAACATTCGAGACAAGATAGATGTCCTCCTCAGTATCGTGAACGACCGATTCGGGAGTTTCAAATCCGGTAACGACAATTCGTTGCGCGAGCGCTGGTGTGGCCAAAGCTGCAAATACTACAAGAACAGCAAGAAACATCTGCTTCACAATGATCTCCTTTTTTCATTTTAAGACAAATACAGCGATAAACAGTGGTGAAATTGCCGCCCTACCCTACTTACAGGTATGGGCCCTGTCAATTGACTTTGGTAATAAGACCTCGGCGGCCAGGGTCGGTATCGATTGGTTCTGTACTAAAGTATTTCCCTTTTTGGAACGCTTTTTGCATCTCATACTCCGGTACGAACACGGAGAAAAGCCCTCACTGTAGAGGTCGCAGACAACAAGCAGTGAACGCAGAGAAAAGCAACCACACGCAAAATGGCCATTGCCTGATTTTTGCCTGCTGGCCAAATCAGGGTCGACTATGCTACTCATGCTAAGCAGGCGCGAAAACTTTCTTACCGGAGCTTGAGCATGGCGACACTTGGGTTGATCGAATACAAAGATGCAAGTCCTGAAGTACGTGCGGTGTACGACGACATTATGGCCACTCGCAAGACCGATTGGATCAACAACTTCTGGAAGGCGCTTGCCCATGACCCCACAACATTGAAACGTACCTGGGAAGACGCAAAGCAAATCATGGCGCCCGGGGCCCTCGATGCCCTGATGAAAGAATTGATTTATGTGGCCGTCAGCGTGACCAATCAGTGTGGATACTGCATCGCTTCGCACACTGCGGCAGCACGCAAGAAAGGCATGACCGACGCGATCTTCAAAGAGTTGATGGCCGTAGTCGGCATGGCGAATGAAACCAACCGCCTGGTAGCGGGTTACCAGATCGAGATCGACGAGCAGTTCAAAGGGCAGATCTGATCAAGTCGGTGAAATACCAGGAACCATACAGCAGCAAGAATCTAATTCAAGGCTGGGAAAACAGATTTCATGACGAAGAGTGAGTTACCGGAGCCGTGGTTGCGGGGCACCCTGACCGAGGTGCTACCCGTCCAGCGGGCGGTGTTGCACGCCTTGGAATTGGCCCAGGAAGATCTGGAGCGCTGGTGCGGCAATCTGAGCGATGAGGAGTTGAATGCCCGTCCGGCGGGGATCGCACCGCTGGCATTTCATCTGCGGCACATCGCCCGCAGCCTCGACCGCCTCTTGACCTACGCCGAAGGCCGGCAACTTAGCGGAGAACAAATCGCTGTGCTCAAGACGGAGTTAGATCCTGGGGCCACAGGGGAGCAATTGTTCGCCGAGCTGAAGGCCGCTTTCGCCACCGGTACGGCGCGAATCCGAGCATTCAGTGAAGGCCAGATGAACGAAACTCGGCAGGTCGGCAAAAGGCAATTGCCAACCACCGTCGGCGGTCTGCTGGTACATGTGGCCGACCACACCCAGCGACACGTGGGACAGGCAGTCACTACCGCGAAGATTGTCGCAGCGCAACAGGCATAGTGCGGTTTTTACAAGCTCTTGACGGGACGGGTGCAAACAAGTTTATATCTAAGCTCCACAATTAGAAATGTGGAGGCATATCCTTGCCCCAAACCACGAAGCTTATTCGCGAGCTCTCCCTGCTGGATGCTATCTTGCTTCTGGCAAGTGGAATCATCGGTTCAGGCATTTTTCTTACGGCCAAAGATGTTGCCGTCAGCACCCGTTCTCCTCTGCTGTTTCTCTCCATTTGGGCAATTGGCGGAGTCATCACCATGCTCGCCTGTTTCGCCTTTGCGGAGATGGGCGCCATGTTTCCCGAGGCAGGAGGACAGTACATATACCTGCGCGAGGCCTACGGCGAATTTGTGGGGTTTCTCTATGGCTGGATGATCTTTACGGTAAGTGTGGGCGGGACAATTGCAGCTTTAGGCGCCGGATTCTCTCTGTACATAGGCAAGGTCTTCCCGGCGCTTGATGCCGGCCACGCTGTCCTTGGATTGGGCGGGCATACGCTCACTCGCGGACATCTGGTCGCAGTGGCTGCAATCGCAATCCAGACTTTGGTCAATATTTACGGCGTACGTAAGGGCGCCATCCTTCAGAACGTCGCCACCTGGGCCAAGTTCGCAGCCATTGGCATTTTCGTGGTGCTGGGCCTGGCTATCGGCAAGGGGTCGTGGAGCCATTACTCCGCGTCGTTGCCTTTATCCCCGGAAGGACCATCGATGATGACGGGGATCGGCTTGGCTCTCATCGCTGTTTTTTGGGCCTACGATGGCTGGGTTTATATCACCTGGGTCGCTGGTGAAGTCAAAGATCCGCAGCGAAATCTTCCTCGTTCCCTCATTTCTGGCATCACCATCGTAGGGGTCTTGTATCTCGTCATTAATGCTGTCTATCTCTACGCCCTGCCGATGGTCAAGATTGCCTCCGACGAAACTGTAGCGCAAACGGCAGCGGTTTCTATGTTCTCGGAGAGGGTCGCCGGCTGGCTGGCGCTGTTGATCGCCGTCTCCTGCTTCGGAGCTATGGCTACCGCGGTGATGACTGGTGCACGCGTCTACTATGCCATGGCTGAAGATGGCGTCTTCTTCCGCGCTTTTGCCAACGTGAGTCCACGCTGGCGCACTCCGGTATTTAGCTTGGTGCTGCAAGCGATCTGGGCATCGGTGCTGGCGCTCAGTGGAGGGTATCAAGCGCTCTTCACTTATGTAATGTTCATGATGGTGCTCAGCTACGTCCTCACTGTGGTCGCTTTGTTTGTGCTACGCCGCAAAATGCCGGACGCGCCGCGTCCTTATCGCTGCACCGGATACCCTTGGCTTCCGGCGCTGTATGTCATCTTGGGAAGCGTCTGGGCCATCAACGCGGTGCTGGAAAAGAGAAGAGAGACCCTCATCGGGGCCCTGATCGTCCTTGTGGGAATACCATTTTATTTTTATTGGAGAAAGCAGAAACGATCGGCAGCAGAAGCAGGTGCCGCGCTATAGGGCAATATGAATATCCAATTTCACGATTTCGAACTCGAGTATTACCAATCCCAATTCGAACGAATAGTGGACTACAACTTGGCCGATAGCTCGGTCCAATGTGTAAACATTCGTGACCTGTTGAGCGAAAATGAGACTGAGCAGCTTCTCGACACCGCTCTGTTCTATCCGGAGGTTAACGGGACCAGGGCCTTGCGCGATCAAATTGCGGCGCTCTATCCGGGCGCTGCCAACCACAACGTTCTGGTGACGGTGGGTGCGGCCCAGGCAAATAGCCTGATTTGCAGTACCTTGCTGGAACCTGGGGACCAGGTGATTGTGATCTCCCCGGGATACCGGCAGGTTTGGGGCCTGGCGAAAAACCTCGGCTGCCGCGTGAAGGAATTGCAACTCCGTCCGGAAGATGCCTGGCGACCAGACCTGGACAAACTCGAGTCATTAGCGGGCAGCAAGACAAAGCTGATTGCGATCGTGAATCCGAACAACCCGACAGGTTCCATTCTATCTCCAGATGAAATGCGGGAGATCGTCAGGATCTGCGAAAAAACCGGCGCGTGGCTTCACGCCGATGAGGTCTACAGGGGAACAGAAATTAACCAGGATGAGACGCCAACGTTTTGGGGACAGTACGGCAAGACGATCTGCACCAACAGCCTCTCCAAAGCTTATGGACTTGCGGGCCTGCGTATAGGATGGGCGATTGCTGCGCCGGAAACAATTGAAGCCCTGTGGCGCAGGCATGAATATGCAGTTATTGCAGCCAGTGGACCGAGCATGAAACTGGCCGAAATTGCGCTTAGGGAAAATAAGCGAAGGATGCTCCTGGAGCGTCAGAAAAAGCTCTCGAAAGAAGGCCATTTTTTACTGGAGCGCTGGATTCAGGAACAGAATGGTATTTTTTCGATGAACAAGGCGGCCGCTACCTCGATCGGGTTTGTCCAATACCATTTTGATATGTCTTCAGTTGAACTGGCAAAACATCTACGGAAACAGGCTTCGGTCCTGGTTGCCCCGGGCTCATATCTGGGAACAGAAAATCATCTTCGCATGGCAGTTGGATATCAGCCTGAGAAGCTCAAAGCCGCTCTCAGCAGAATCAGCAAGGCCGTTGCCGAGTTGGAGAAGACAAACCAAAGCCTAACTTCTCACCGCTGATGACGCTGACCCGTAGGGCGGATGAACACCCTGATAAGACAACTTACATACCTCTAAAAACAGAGAGAGAAGAATCCGATGACGGAAAAACTAAAGTCAGTGCTTTTCGAGCGTGACGGCAAAATTGCTGTCGTCACTATCAACCGCCCGCAGGCTCGGAATGCGGTGAATTCTGTCACAGCGCAGGCGCTGATTGAGATTTTTCAAGATTTTGATCGTGATGACTCTCTGGACGTGGCCATTCTTACCGGAGCTGAAGGGACCTTTTGCGCGGGCGCAGATCTGCGTGAGGTCGCCCAAGGCGCCCGGGATCCAATTACGGAGCAAGGCCAAGGCCCCATGGGACCAACATGGATGCTCCTTGGCAAGCCGGTGCTGGCTGCGGTAGAGGGCCACGCGGTTGCCGGTGGCCTGGAACTTGCGCTGTGGTGCGACTTGCGCGTAGCTGCGCGAGATGCAGTATTTGGCGTCTTCTGCCGGCGCTGGGGTGTTCCTCTCATCGACCTGGGCACAGTCCGCCTGCCGAGGCTGATTGGTCAGAGTCATGCCCTCGATCTCATCCTCACCGGCCGCGGAGTCTCCGGAGACGAGGCGCTACGGATGGGATTGGCAAATCGTCTGGTTGATCCCGGCAAGGCACTGGAGGCCGCGCTGGAACTCGCCCACTCCCTGGCAACATTTCCTCAGGGTTGTTTAAGGGCGGACCGGCTGTCGGCATACGAGCAGTGGTCGTTGCCCTGGGAGCAGGCCAGGAACAACGAATTGCGTCGAGGACTGGCAGTACTCGCTTCAGGCGAAGCCTCCGCTGGAGCTGCCCGCTTTGCGGCAGGCGCAGGAAGGCACGGCTCGTTTACAGACACTAAACCCGGCGAGAACAAGGGCTAAAAAGATTATGAGTAGGTTTCAGAATACTGCGGTGCAAGGTCGCGATACTTGTTAGAATTAGGGGAGAATCGCAACAAAATAACATTGAAGTCTGCTGCTGCAAGATAAGGCCTTGATGGCCGCGCATAGGCATCGAGACCCTCAGAAACACGAAATACAGAAACTCTAAGGAGAGATACAGTGGCCCAACTGATGAGAACTTCGAATCCTGCTTTTAGCTCCGACGCCTTCCGGGGCGAGGGCGTAATCATCGGCGACGCAATGTCAGTACAAGGCACAGTCAACAAGACGGGCTTGTTGCTGGTCTGCGTGATCGCTAGCGCCGCGTGGACTTGGAATCGCCTCCTGGAGTCTCCTCAGACAGCAGGCCCCTTAGTGGGCATTGGGGCAATCGGAGGATTGATTTTTGCCTTGGCCACGGTCTTCAAGAAGTCATGGGCGCCAGTAACAGCCCCAGTGTACGCATTGTTGGAAGGCTTCGTCCTGGGAGGCGTCTCGGTATTGTTCAACCTCCGCTATCCGGGCATAGCGTTTCAAGCTGTGAGCCTGACTTTCGGGACTCTGTTCGTCCTGCTGATTGCGTATCGCGCGGGATGGATTCGTGCAACCGAAAAATTCAAGCTGGGCGTGGTGGCTGCAACAGGCGGAATCTTTCTCTTTTACATGCTGAGCATGGTGCTCGGATTCTTTGGTTTCCATTTCACTTCTATGTTCGGAGCAGGTCCCATCGGCATTGGATTCAGCGCTGTTGTTGTAATCATCGCCGCCCTGAACCTGGTCCTGGATTTTGATTTCATCGAGAATGGCGCACGAGCAGGCGCGCCAAAGTATATGGAATGGTATGCGGCCTTCGGCCTTATGGTCACCTTGATTTGGCTCTATCTGGAGATCCTGCGCCTGCTGTCAAAGCTCCGCAGCCGCAATTGAAAAAGGCAACCACGAGCTTCTAATCAGCATGGCGTTCGCAAAGTGGTTCGATGGAGCGTCAGAGGTGTCATACTTCTTACGAACTCAAGAAGACCGGGCCATATTCAACTGAAATTCCCGAAATTAATTACCAAAGTTTCTGCTTTGTTGCGCCTCGAAACTTACAATATAATCAGCGTCACAAAAGCTTGATGACAATATACCTGCGAATGAGATCTAGCTCATGAAGAACTGGGTCTTTCACCTGATCCTCGCCCTCATCCTTCTGGCTCTGGCTGGGCCCGCATTTGCTGCCCAGGCGGAGAATGCCTCAACTCCCCTTGCGTGCGGCGATATCCTGAAAGTTGGCCTTCCCAGCGAAGCTGCCGGGACCGCGAAGTGGAACCTGTGCAGTCTTATGGAGGCAGGAGAGCTCAATGATCTTCGCTGGCCTAATTTCGAAGATTACCGCGAAGAAGTGGAGAATTTCTACCAGTCTTCTGACCATGCCCTGGCGTGGATCGAAGGAGCCCAGCCCAGCGCACAGGCACGTAAGATCATTGCTCTTTTCCAGGAAGCGGAGCAGAAAGGCCTGCGTGCCGAGGACTACGACGCTTCGCGCTGGAACGACCGGCTCGCGCAAATTGCCAAGCCTGTTTCACCATCAGCTTCCGATCTGGCCCGTTTTGATCTGGCTTTGACCATTTCGGCCATGCGATATATCTCGGATTTGCACAATGGGCGCATCAATCCTCACTACTTTCAATTTGGTTTCGATATTGAGCGCAAGAAATACAACCTGGCGGAATTTCTTCGTACCCGTGTGCTGGCGGCCCAGGACCTGGCAACAGCACTGGAGCAGGTCGAACCCTCTTATCCAGGATACCGTCGCACCAAGACCGCGCTGGAGCAATATCTGGCTATGGCCCAGAAGGGTGAGGGCGAGCCTCTGCCGATGCCTGAGGACTCGATCAAACCAGGCGATGCTTACGCGGGCGTTCCGCAATTGGCGCAACGCTTGAAGCTTTTGGGCGATCTCCCGCAGGACACTGCCATACCAGCAGGATCGAATCGATATGATGGCGCATTGATCAATGCGGTCAAGCACTTTCAGCAGAGGCATGGATTAACACCCGATGGAGCCATTGGCCACAATACCTTCCACCAGATTGTTACTCCCTTAAGCCGCCGCATCATTCAGCTTCAGCTCACGCTGGAACGCTGGCGCTGGCTGGGAGCTGATCCCCGATCGCGCTTCATTGTGGTGAACATTCCGGAGTTCCAACTACATGCGTATTCCGACCGCCGGCCCTCTATTTCTATGCGTGTGGTTGTGGGCCAGGCGTTTGATCACCAGACACCGACGTTTGAAGACCAGATGCGGTACATCATCTTCCGTCCCTATTGGAACGTTCCCGACAGCATTGTGCAACAAGAGTTGCTGCCCGCTCTGCGCAAGAACTGGGGATATCTGGCCAAGCACCAGTATGAAATCGTCAACAACCAGGGAGAGGTCTTCTCTTCCGATATTCTGGACCCCAAACTTGTAAAGCAATTAGAGACAAAAAAGTTACAAGTCCGGCAGAAGCCGGGCCCCACGAACTCGCTCGGTTTGGCGAAATTTGTCTTTCCCAATCACTACGATGTGTACCTCCATGGAACGCCTGAGCGGGGGCTTTTCGCGCGCACCCGCCGGGATTTCAGCCATGGATGCATTCGGGTGGAAAATCCGGCTGCACTGGCGGCGTGGGTCTTGCATGATGATTCAAAGTGGACCGGGGAACGCATTCGCACGGCCATGAATGGGACAGAATCATTACAGGTCAACCTGCCTCGACCGATCCCGGTATTCATTCTGTATGGAACCGCGATGGTAGAGGAGAACGGCGAAGTCCGCTTTTTCGATGACATCTACGGCCACGATGCGGCGCTGGAGAGTGCCCTTGCGAATGGTTACCCTTATCCTCACGTCGATTGATGGTCTCATCACAAAAGGAAAAGACCGAGGAACGCAAGGGAAAAGACTTTCAGGAGCGATCAGACAGGCGAAACTACCAGCGGCGGACAGGGCCTACATCTACATGAACAAAGCCTTTGCGGCGATAATATCCGACGCCCCCGCGACCCAGTGATAAAGCAGCATCACGCAGTTCCTTGGTTCCGACTCCGGGCATGCGAATATCGATTGCCATGGCCTCCATGTGCAGGCTGTGTTTGGCCACTCGACGCGAACGACGTCGGAGCATTCGGTTGGTTTGAGGAGTACGGTAACCGCACACCACGTCGATTTCAGCATCCGGCTCCCCGACTGAGGCCGTCAGGTCGCTCAACAGATCGAACAGGCGGGGATCGACATGATGCACATCACCCGTGCGGCTGTCGCGCAAGAAATGTTCAAGCTCGTCGACGGCCTCCGGAATGTAGGTGTCCCCGATGCGATAAACCACATCAATGCGCTCATCGGTATGAGTGTGATAAAGGCGGAGGCGATGAACGTCGTCCCCGTCAGACTTAGAGCCTGGCGTAGCCGGACGCGCAACCAACGGCGCGATGAGAACAACGAGGATGAGAATAAGGCGGCGCAAGAGAATTGAGATTCTAGCATGTCCGCCAGGGTTGCCAAGCAGGGGAACTCCCTAAATCAACATATCAATAGGACATGGACTTGAGTCTCTCTTGATCGTACCTCTTATGGCTCCCTTATTATGTCTCCGGATATCGGATCTGTTGCGTCCCCGGCTGTAAACATGAATAACTTCTTCCATGTAAATTTGGGGACAGTAGTTTGAAGCTCCGGGTCATCAAGCTGAATCTTCAGCCAAACTCCAAGAGTGTTTCCGTCAAATCCCATATTGGGAGTGAACCACTGCTTCAGATCAGTTCCAGCGTTGGGGATATCATCCACCCCCGCCGAAAGCGTGCCTGTGAACGGGCCGAAGATGTCGAGCTTTGGAATGGGAAACAGCGGATCTCCCAGAAGACGGACCCGGACCGCTGAAATCCTGTAGTTGACAGTACGAGTGTGTTCAACATTTATAGAAATCGGGTGATTGCCGGTAGTAGGGACAGTAATCCGGTTCGCATAGAACGTGCCAAAACCGAGGCCATGGTAAAAGAAAGTCTCCGAATTCTGATGGCCGGTTCCGATGTACCAGAAGACCGGTGTTGTTCCGGCGTTGACCAAATCCCGAGCATCAATACTGGGACCAAGTGGAAGCTGCTGGGCTTGAGCGGAGAACAAGCTGGCAACGGTGCTGGCCGGCTGTTGTTCGTCCTGGCCTCCAGCGCGCAGAATGGCGATGTCTACGTCCTGATTGGATTTAGGTGGCAGGCGCAGGTTGCCATTATTGTTGTCGAAGGCCGGGTCAATAATGAAAGCTCCCACAGGTATGCCGCCCAAAGTCGTCGTATTGCTTAGATCCTTGCTCCACCGCCAATGAATGTGAACGCATGCCGGGCATCCAAAGGCAATGGCTGTGGGTTCATCAGGCGGCTGGGTGGGGTTACTTGAGGGTGTCGGATTCTGGTGGAAATTATCCAGAATAGTAGTGTTCAAAGAAGGGATAGCGAAAGGTTGAACTGCCTCCACGAGCGCTTTGACAGCGTTGAAGAGATCGTCAATCGTCTTCGCCAAGAGAATAAAATCGAGCGTACCACTGCTGTCTAGAAGCTCGATGTCTTCCTGGAGGTCGCTCGCTGTCTTCATAAGGTCGATCATCCCCGCCGGATTAATACGGGGCACTGGATCAGGGATGATGCTGTTCTTTCCGCCGAGGATGATGTTTACATATTCTTCTTTTGGCAAGGGACTCAAATTGTGGAACATTCCTAGAAAGTGGATGTGTTCCAGCGCCGTAGTATCGAGAGGGGGTGGGGTCAGCGCGCAAGCGTTGCTGTCGAGTTGGACATCGCAAGCGAGCATCGTGTCATTAGCTTTTGCTTTCTGTGATGCAATGGTGGGCGTCAACTGATCGGGCGTACGGGCATCAAAATGCATTCGCTGCGCGGCCTGAAGGAAATTAAGATGGGGGCCGCCTGCATCCGTGAAGTAGCTGTATTTCACCAGAGGTCTGAACTGCGCGGAAGGGAAGAAACCAAAAGGTTCCAGGGGCTTCAGGCCTTCCTTATAAAACTCATATTGCTCGGTTACCAGGACGCAGCTATCGGGGGCGTCCGGATTGATGTCAGGATTTCCGTCGAGGTAATCAACCACATATTTGGCCTGATACTCAAAGTGATCGCTAAAGACCCTAGGGGAAGGAGAATATTTCAGAAGATGACTGCGAGCATTGACGCCAGGAGCTACACCGGTGCAGGCATCATCATTGCTGGTAGAGAGCTGGCAACGAAGCAGGCTCGAATTTGAAGCTTGTCCCCTCTGCATCAGGAAATAGGGCAGAGACATGGTTTTCGCCATCTGCCGGCGCCCCAAAAATACATCGTTCAACACCAGTCCATCGTGGTTGAGAGTTACACCCTCAGGTTGCTGCGAGAAACCTCCCGAAACTTTCCACCCGTATTGTGAAACGTCCTTAAATGCCGTCAACGGCGCGGGACTACTTCTGAGTGATGCCCGGAACGAAGCACACTGAGAGCCGAATATGGCAGTGTGTATGCCGCCGATGCCAGCGTTGAAGGACGAAGTAACCAGAATGCCATCGACCGTGAGAGCAAGGCGGTCGCCTAAGACTTGATTAGGCCCATTGGCAGCACCATCAATCTGACCCGCCACAAAAGGATTCCGGGGATCGGTGAGGTCGACCAGTAAAACTTCATTCAGTGATGTGCCAACTACCGCAAGGCTGTCTTTCAGAATGACATCAATCGGAAACACCGGACGTTTCGCCTTATCGATCAATTGCACAAAGCCCTGGGTCGCAGGAGTCTTAGGGTTGGTCATATTGACAACGCCCAGCAGCGGAATACCGTTGCCATAGCCCACAACTACCGCGACGGGCTGACTTACACTGTTCCCCAGCGCATCAATAACAGGGATGGATCCCAGCGCTACGGCGGTACCCTGTGTCAATTTGAATTTGCCAGTAACACCATCGATCAGAGGATCATCTTTCAGGGCGATGCCGGAGCCGTCTTTGGGGGGAAATACAACAGCATCGAGACCACCCTGCTGCGGATCTGCAACAACCAAGGGCAATCGGCCCGTTGCCACGATGAAGGTTTGCGTGGGCACTGGCGCACTAGGATTATTAGGATCGGCTGGAGCGGTGGCGTAGTCGGCCGCTTTTACATCCATCATCAGGGCCTGGAAGGTAAGCACATTTCCAGCTCCGTTTTGAAGTGGGAGCGGCACCGGGATGGTATTCACCACGGTGTCTAAAGCGAATCCGTTTCCTTCGGTAGTGATCGCGCCCCCGAACTGGAGCGGGGGAGTCGCCTGGAATTCGTTAATGGCCTGTTGAATATCAATCACCTGCAGACCTTTGAAGGCGGTGCTGGTGTAGATAAATTGGTCCTTCATGAAGATACGCAACAGAGATCCATCCTGAGTGGCGCTGGAGGTGGCGCTGACGGCACCTACGCGCTTCGGCTGGTCCGGATCAGAAACGTCGTAAAACCAAATGTTCGAAGGTATTACAAAGTCCGTGGCTCCCATGGTGGCCGCCAAGGCCACCAGTGGACCACCTGACCCTTGCATCGGACAAGCGGCTCCTGGTAATTGTTCGGTGAGACAGCGCATGATCGGAGATGATTCCTGTCCAGCTATATCCACTACCCTCCCAGCAAAAAAGTTCTTGAGTCCAAGATCAAGGGGAGCGGTCGGATCTTCAATATCAACGATGTCCAGGGCGCTCAGGGCGGCATTGACGGACTTCCCGATGTAAGCCCGCTGCCCGATTACCACCGGACGCGTCGAATTAAAACGGTCGTCGCTGGCATCGATTTTCTGAGGTCCTACGGTTGTGAACGGCACGTTGAATGGCGACTGATCGAGAGGCAGCGGTGGGTTGTTTTGATCTATGATCGCGGCGTTCAGCATAAACGTGTAATCTGTACTGAACTTCAATGCGATCAAAGGCTGCAGAGTCACAGAAGTGATCACGTCCGACGAGCTGACAGGATTTGCCACTGAGCCGTCCGGCCTTACCCCAACGAGCACAAAGGGTGGCGAATTACCCCCCGAATCCTTCAAGGTAACGTTGCCGGCAACATTGGTCACCGGTTCGCTGAAAGTTGCCGATGGGAAAATAGTGGTGGGAACACGTTTGGCAAGCATCTGCGGGCTAAAACTGATCACCTTGGGTGACTGGTTTTGTGTAAGGCCACCATTGTTGCTGCCCTGACTAACAACCAGGAAACTCTTGGAAACATGGATTGCAGGACCCAGCGGCGACAATGCCGTCACCGTCAGCGTAAATGCCCCCGGCGTATTGGGAGTATAAGTCTGATCAGGCGAGCCAGAATCGTAAACACGAAAATCAAGAGCTGGCTGCTTGTCTTTGTTGTTGTCCAGATGATCAGGCGACACTACCGACAACTGCTGCACTCCGACGTTGCCGGAAGTTACTGATAACGCCGATTTGAGCGCAATTATCAGCGGTACGCCCGCCTGCACTATACCCCCAGCAGGCACGCGAATCTTATCGGAATTCAAGGTAAACATCCGGATATCAACCTGCGGCGGAGGCGGAGGTGGAGTCGGGGCCGGGAAAGTAAAATTCACGCGACCAATGTTGCGGTATTGATTCTCAAGACCAAGGTAAATGAGGAAGGTCGCGTCATCGACCTGGACTCCGTTCACTTCGTCCGTGACCGCGTGAAGAGTGGTTGTGCCATCATTAGCCGTGAGCCGGCGTATGCCACCGCCTAAACGCGGATCAAACAGCGTGAAGGTAGAGCATTTCCCATCGTAAATGGCAACCTGGGACGGATCAGAATCCAGTGAGATTGTTACCGTGCCCTGGTCCTGTTGGAACGTGGTAGTAGTTTGTCCGGAGACAGAAGGGGCGATCTGCAACACGTTTCCAACGATCAGGCCGGGAGAGGCGATGCCCGGAAGATTGATGTCCGTCTGAGCGATGTCAAACATCAGGAGGAAATCCTGAAATGGAGTGGCCTGTGCGACAAAAGAGGCGGGTGCGCTGGCAGCTACAGCGACATTGAAATTTCCATAACTGTTGTGGTAACCGCAGAAAGGCGGGGAAGCGGTGACCACCCGAGCGTCGGCGCCAGTTCCCTGCACGAAAGCATGATCGATGGTTTCGAAATAGACTTTGCCGTTTTGGTCAGTAATGCGGCGATAGACGTAGTAGAAAGCATTCTTGGGTGCGTTCGCGGGAACGGGGAAGGCCAGCTTGGCTTCCTTGTTGAAGAAAGGCATTGCAGGGGCATCGATGTGCAGTCCGCTGCCAAAATTGAGTCCGCTCCAGCTCGGTAGCTGCGGGAAGGCGGTTTGGTCGAGAAGTTGGAGTTTAAAGCTAACACCTTGGGAAAGGGCGTCTTGCGGAATAATAAGTCCAACGCCGCCCGCGCCCGTTACTGTTCCTCCACCCGGACCTACGGCGACCGAACCATCGGCTGCCACAAACTGGCTGCGAGTAAAGTTGATGGTGGCGCCGTTAGGATCGGTTACGGTGATCTGCAGAACGTCATTGATCGTGCCTTGGAAGTTTCCTGAAACCGAACCGTCATTCAGCGCAGTCAGTGAGAGCACGATGGCGTTTGTCTGGTCCACAATCAGCACTTTGGTTCCCGGAGCCAGCGAGCCCGCGGGGGCGCTGACATGGATGTTGCCGTTCTGGTCGGGGAAGCTGAAGGTGATCTGGTTGGGATCGAAGTTGAATACCACAGCCGCCTTGGTGGTGAAGCTGGACGACGGCACCGAGATCGCGCCGCCGAAGGTGTCCGCCAGGCCTGCGACCTGCACGGTGTACTGCACCGCTGGGTCAAGATTATTTTGGGGCGCGAACGACAGCACCGTGCCCGAAGTCGACAGCACGAAGGCCTGCAAGGGCACCAACTGATTGGCCGTGACTGGTCCTTTGAACAACTGCAAGTTGCCCGGCTGGATCGATTGCGGATTGATGGGCGCGGTGGTGGTAACGGTAATGACCGTGCTCACCGGGACGCCGAGGCTTCCATCGGCAGGCGCAACCACGGCAGCCGTCACTGTGCCCGCAAGCTGGATATTGACTGTTGTGCTCTGTCCGGCCGTTACCTGAGCTGTGGCGGAACCGGCCAATGCCGTATGCGGCGCGCTGGCCTTCAGGTTCGCTGTGCCTACAAGAGCCGGAAGCAGATAGACCCCATTGGCTCCGGTGATGCTTACGATGGGCAGTGAATCGGTTTGCACCAAAGCCTGCACCGGTCCGGCTGTAGAAGTAACTACTCCGGTCACGAAGCCGATGGGGCTGGGAAAGTCATAGAAGACATACTCGCCGCCCTGGGTGATGCCCGGCAGTCCCGCAGAGGCCACTGAGGTGAGGCTGCTTCCATTGATCTGCGCCAGCGCAATTACCACGATACGGGGGACACCATCGATGCGCTCCACCGTGGTCAGCAGGAAGGTATCGTTGGCATTGAGTCCGGTCGAGGGAATCGAGAGCTGGGCGGCGGTGTTGAGCGTCTCCCCGGAGAAGTCCACCAGCACTTCCTGCAGGGCGTTCATGCTGCCGTTGGTGGGCACAAAGTCTTCCGTGGCCACGCTCTGCACCGAGATGGCCGTGTCTTCACTCAACGCACCGCCCGGTACCGAGAGCGTGGCATTGCCATCGCTGAGGGTGAGCGGGTCGCTGCCCCCCGGCTGGCCGCGCACCCCTTCCCGTCCGGCCAGAATGTCCAGATGCACTTTGCCGGTAATCAACTCGGCATTGGCGAACTTGCGCGAGGGCGAGACCGGGAACTGCGCTCCCAGAGTGCTATTGGCCGGGGCCAGCGCGTTATAGAGAACGATGTCTTCCGAGCGGCTCTCCTGGGAAACCACATCTCCGGACTTAAGCGAGAACTTTTCCGACACGTTGGCCTGAATGACAGTCCCAGAGGGCACAAAGGCCGGAGACTGCACTCCCAAGGTGGCCGTGGCCGTGCCTCCACTGGGTGGCAGGATAGCTGGACTCAGGCTGCCACTGCTGGCCGCCGAGGAGGACAGCAATTGCACTGCAATGCCGGTCAGCGGGTTGTTAACATCCGGAACCGCAACCGGCGGAGTGGTCACATCCGCTACCACCAAAGCGTAATCCCCGGCGACCGGGACCGTGAAGCTGAAGCTGCCACTGACCGCTTGCAGGTTGGGCAAGACCATCGTCCAGGCATGCAGCGCTGGATTGTAAGTCACCAGGTGGGCCACCACATTGGGCATCTGGGCCACGCTGGCCGTGAGATTGGCGATGGGCGCCGAGGCGCGCACATCAAAGGCCGCCAGCGGCGACCAACCCAGCGGCAGCAGTCCCGGCAAGCCCTGCCCCGACAGCGGCGTGAGCTGGAAAGTCGTTCCATCGGAGACGGTGCTGGCCGGAACAACTATCGACACTGGACCCGCCGTCACTGTTCCTCCCGCTGAGCCTACCGCAAGCGGCGCAGCCAGCGGCGTCAGGCGCGCATCCACCGGCACCGTGCCCACGTTGTCCTGCACAAAAACTTCCCGCTCTACCGTAGTGGTTGCCGGCGTGGCGCTCGAAACCGACAGGAACAGATGCGCATCGCTCACCTGCAGCGAGTAACGTCCATGATCGTCGGTCTGGTCGCTGCTGCTGGTCCTCGATATGGCCTGCACGCTGGCTCCCTGAATGGGGAAGCTGGTCACGTCCGAAAGCACCTGCCCGACCACCACTCCATCCGCCGCTACCCGTACTCCGCGCGTGGCGGTCTGGGTATTGCCCGCCTCGTCCGTTGCCTGGGCGGTGATGGTCAGCGTGTCTCCGGGATTGGCCCCCGCAGGCGTCTGCAAAGCAGCCTGATAGGGCACGCTGCTGAAGGTCCCCAACACGCTTCCATTCACGCTGATGACCACCTGGGCCACGGTGAAGTTGTCGGTCGCTGTGACCGTGATCTGACCCGGATGCAGTCGCGAAATATGGTCCGGAGTCGAGAGCTGCACAATGGTGGGCGGCGTCTTGTCGATGCTTAAGCTGATGCTTCCGGTAGCTACGTTGCCGGCCACGTCCGTTGCCTGGGCACTGATGTTCTGGTTTTGTCCTTCAGTCGCCACCACGGTTGAACTCGGACAGATGGCCACTCCCGACAGAGTGTCGGCACAGAGGTAGCTCACCGTGACATTGCTGTTGTTCCACCCGGCAGCGTTGGCCGGCGGGGCCGAGCTTACGGTAATGGTGGGCGGGGTCTTATCGATATTTAACGAGGTTGTGACCGAGGCCACATTGCCGGCAATGTCGCTCGCCTGGGCGCTGATCTTCTGCCCTGATCCTTCCGTCGATACGGTCGCGGGCGGCGGACAGATCGCGATCCCCGACAAGCTGTCGAAGCACAGGTAGCTCACAATCACGTCGCTGTTGTTCCACCCCGCGGCATTCGGCGCGGGCGCCGGGCTGGCCGTGATCAGCGGCGGCGTCTTGTCCAGGTTGACTGTAGCTGAGGCGCTGGCTGTCTTTCCCGCCTGGTCGCTCACGCTCCCGGTAATGCTTTGCGCTTTACCTTCTGTACTGACTGGAACCGGCGGCGAGCAGGTCACGATGTCGGAGACGCTGGCAGAGCACAAAAAACCCACTGTGACGTCGGTGTTGTTCCAGCCCGCTGCATTGGGCGCGGGAGTCACACTGGCGGTGATCGACGGGGCCGTCTTTTCGATGTTCAGCGCCACCGTAGCCGAGGTGCTGTTGCCTGCACGGTCGCTGACCGAGGCGGTGATCTGCTCCGCCTTCCCTTCCGTGCTCACAATCTTAGGCAGCGGGCAACTGCCATCAGCGATGCCCGACAAACTGTCGGAGCAGAGATAGGTAATGGTCACATCCGAGGTGTTCCAGCCCGCCGCATTCGGCGCCGGCACGGGGGTCGCGGTCAGCACTGGCGGAGTCTTATCGATATTCACAGTGACCGTAGTCTGGGCGCTGTTCCCCGCACGGTCCGTGGCTTTGCCGGTAATTACCTGGTTGGCTCCCTCTACACTTACATTGACCGGATCGGAGCAGGTGGCCACTCCTGAACTGTCATCGGCACAGACAAAGCTCACCGTCACATTGCCGTTGTTCCAACCGGCCGCGTTGGGCGCTGGCGTAATGCTGCCGCTGATGGTCGGCGGCGTGCGGTCGATGTTCACCGTCACCGTGGCCGTCGAGCTGTTGCCCGCTGCATCGGTTGCCACTACGTGGATGATCTGACCGCCACTGGCCCCCAGCGTAATTCCGGAAGAGGTGAAGCTCGTTCCCTGCACCGGAACGCTGGTCCCTTCTACAGTGACCGTCACCGGAGAGGCATCCACCACCGTTCCAATCACCACCGTATTGGCGGCGTTGGTAAATCCTCCATCCACCGGCTGAGTGATGGTGAGCTGCGGTGGAATGGTGTCCACAATCAGGCTGGCGGTGGCCGTCGTCCGGTTGCCGGCCAGATCTTTAATGCTGACGGTAATCCCATGCGGGCCATCGCTCAGCGCCACGGCCGGCGTTCCGCTGGCCCCGCTGGCAGTGGCCGTGAACTCCGCCGTATGGTCCACTCCATCGATCGAAGCCCGGAACGAGGTGGTATCGATCCCGCTGCCAGCATCCGAATAGGCCACCGTGATCGGTGGATGGTTGATGTTGGTATAGCTGGCCGTCAACGGCGCAGTAATGGTGATGGTGGGCGGCGTGGTGTCCACCAGGAATGGCTGCGCCACCACCGGCGCCTGGTTCCCGGCTCGGTCGATCACGACTACCGAAACCTGGTGCGGTCCATCGGCCAGAGCATCGGCCGCCGGCAGCGTTCCTGACGCCCCGGTCTCGCTCACCGTCAGCCGGTTGGTGCGGTCCACTCCATCCACCGTCAGCGCAAACTTGCTCGGATCCACTCCGCTGCTGTCGTCCTGATAGGTGACTGTAAAGGCCGGGGTGGCGGTGTTCAGAAAGCTATTGGCGGCGGGCGCCTGAATCGCGTAAGTCGGCGGCGTGATGTCGACCGCGAATGCGGAGTTGGCCGTGGTTACGTTCCCTGCCTGGTCCGCCACTTGCGCCCGCAGATGGTAGGTCCCGGTCACCAGCGGCGACGAGGCCGGTATGCTCCCCGCAGCCTGGCCCGCTCCCACCGTAAACAGCGAGGTGATCTCGATCTCCACCCCGCTTCCCTGCTGCAGGAAAATATGGATAGAGTTGGGATCGACTCCTGAACCAGAGTCGGAGTAGGTCAGCGTGAGCGTTGGCTGGGTGGTATTAATAAAGGAGTTGTTGGCGGGGCTGGTAAAGGCCGCCACCGGCGGAGTGATGTCCACCCGGAAGCTGGACACCGCCTGGGCCACATTCCCGGCCTTATCGGCCACTGTGACCTGCAACTGATGTACACCCTCGCTCAACCCCGCTC
>Ga0210408_10000034_pt1 | contig 204116 bp, 214 predicted proteins | sample IncBWH4MmetaG_FD_155471 | JGI IMG/M metagenome (GOLD analysis project Ga0210408, IMG submission 155471) | Forest soil microbial communities from Barre Woods Harvard Forest LTER site, Petersham, Massachusetts, United States - Inc-BW-H-4-M | ecosystem: Environmental > Terrestrial > Soil >...
AAGCCGCGCTGCAGGCGTGGGTATAGGCGTAGTCGCCGCGGGCGTTGCGTCAGGGTCGCCCACAAGAGCGCGAGGAGCCACCGGTGAGCCGAAGAACTTGGCGCCAGAACGCCCTTGGCGGGGTGGGCTTTAGTCGTGGATCAGGGTCGGGGCTCGTCGTCGGACATGCCGGCCCAGTACACGAGTTCAAACCAGGCGGGTACGACGTAACGCTCGAGGATCACTCTGAAGGACGCGCAGAAGTCCTCCTGTCCCCACAAAGGGCCGCCGCTCTCCATGAAGATCGGGTGCAGGGCGAAGATCGGTCCTCAGGGTTGCAGGTCGCCGTCCTCGGGGATGCGGGCTTGGGCCTGTGCGCGGATCGGGACGTCCGAGACCCAGGCGGGCACTTCACTGTCGTCAGCGATGAGGACGTCGTCGACGCGGCGCAGATCGTCGAGGGTCAGTCCGAGTGCTTCGGCGGCTTTGATCGACAGGACGGTGTCTGTGGCGCCGGGGTCCAGGGTGCCGGCGAGTTCGGCGACGGGATGGCCCGGTGCTTGGATGAGGAGGTCCAGGACGGGGACATTGCGAGACCGGTATTTGAAGCGCCAGCCGGGCAACGGGCCGGTGAGCTAGCGGGCGATGTGCTTGGTCGCGGGTACGCGGAAGACGCTGAGGCCGTGGCGTTTTGCGCCGAGGGCGTGGAGAAGCTCCGCCTCTGTGTCCGCAACGGCGACGATGCCGCGGGCGTTCAGGGCGACCCACTTTCCGAGGTGATCTTCGAGCTCGGGCACGAAGGCAGCTTGATCGACCCCGTGCTCGGGGTACGTCGTCGGCGCGGTGCCGATAGGTACAGAGAACAGATCATCCATGTGCCTAGTGTACCGCACGCCCAGGTCAAGCAAACAGGTTTTCTTCAAGCGGTGGTTGTACGACTAAACCGTGACATCACCTCGCAGCCGAGTTCGACGCACTACCGATTGAAGCCCCTTGAAGCCTTTACCGATCACACCCTGGAGGCCCCACCATGCTGAGTAGCCGCTTCCTTCTCCTCGCCACAATGACAGTAGCTCTCTCTCTCTCTCTTGGGTATGCCTGCTGACGCTGCCACCTGCCCCAACGAACCGCTGCGTGTGGGCCGCTCGGCCACGCTGCCCGACTGCAGGGGGTATGAGCTCGTGACGCCGGAACGGGTCGACGCCGCCGGGGGAAACCTGGAACTCGGCGGGGATCTCGCAGACGCGTTGGCTTCGGGTGACGGCGAACACCTGGCGTTGCACACGCAGACGGTGTTCTTCGAACCTGGTTCGCATCATACGGGCACGGATGCTGTGTTCTCCCGGACCGCGAGCGGGTGGGCGATGCACTCACTCACCGGGCCAGGGATGGAGGGCGAAACGTTCACGCCGGAACTGCTCAGCCCCGATCTCTCCACTGCCGGGTTCTTGACCTCGAGTGGGCTGGATGAAACGGGCTCGGGGACGCTCGATGTCGGTCCGGTCGGCGGGCCCTACACCGCGATCGCGGCCGGTATCCCACACGGCGAAGGCGCAAACATCCGGGGTGGTAACGCGGGTGCACCAGGGGCCCCCGCGTCGAGCGTGGTCGTCTTCGAATCCGAAGATCGCGAAATGCTGCCTGCCGGTCCGGAACGCCGGGCCGCGGAAGAAACCGACCCGCACCGTGCGGATCTCTACGAGTGGTCGGGCGGGCGGCTGCATCTCGTGCAGCTGGACACCGAAGGACGCCTGTTGGATCCGTGTGGCGCGATGCCCGGTGGAGGCCCGGAAGTCGGGGACGCCGTGAACGCGGTGTCGGCGGACGGCTCGCGGGTGTTCTTCGGCAGTCCCGCACAACCCGAGCCGGCTCCCTGCTTTCAGCCGGCGCTGTATATGCGCGTGAACGGCCGCGAAACGGTCGATATCTCCGAACCGCAGGAAGGCGTGAGCATCCCGCGGTCCGAACGCGGGGCGGCTCGTTTCGTTGGTGCGAGCCCGGACGGCTCGCGGGTGTTCTTCACCACGGAAACCGCCCTCACACCGGCAGTGGTCTGGTCCCTTATTAATGGACTGGTGGTCTGGTCCCTTATTAATGGACTGGGTATGTGCGAGTTAGGCGGCTATGGCTTGGTTGTGTAGCGTCTCATATTCGGCTGGTGTGAGCATTCCGAGGCTGGAGTGGCGGCGCTTGCGGTTGTGGAAGATCTCGAGGTACTCGAAGATCGCGTTGGCGAGCTCCAGCCGGGTGCGCCATCGTTTGCGGTTGAGCAACTCGGTTTGCATGCGTGCCCAGAAAGCCTCCATCATGCCGTTGTCGTAGGCGTCGCCGATGCGTCCCATCGAGAGCGCAAGGCCGGCGGTCTTGATGCGCTCGCTGAAGGCCCAAGAGGTGAATTGGCTGCCGTGATCGCAATGCACCACGGTTCCACTGGTGGGCTTACGGTTCTTGACCGCCATCCCGAGGGCGCTGGTGACCAGCGAGGTTGCCTGTCGGCTGTCGATGGACCAGCCGACGACGCGCCGGGAGTGGGCATCCAGGACAGCACAGCAGTAGAGCTTGCCCTCCCTGGTGGGGTGCTCGGTTATGTCTGTTAGCCACAGCTGGTCAGGGGTGCCTCACGCGCGAACTGTCTGGCGACCAGGTCACCGGCGGCTGCCCCGTCGCTCTGCGGCCCGCGTCGCTTGCGCTTGGGCGCGGGCAATCCCTGGATGCCCAGGCGGCGCATGGCCGCCCTCACGGCCTTCTGGTTGACCGTCATGCCGTACCCGAGCCGCAGCTCCGCGGTGATCCGGCGCTTCCCATAGGTGCCGTTGGACGCCCGGTAGATATCGAGCACGAGATCCGCGAGCTGTCCTTGGCGTAGCTGGCGGATCGACGGTGGACGCGTACGCCAGTAGAAGTAGCCAGACGGCGCGACGTCCAGCATCCTGCAGCATGCCTTCGCTGAGTGTCCCTGCCCGGCCAGGGCCTCAATCACCGGGTAGGTCCTTTTGGGCGGACCACACGCCGCCCTTCCTGCTCCTCGAAGATGCTGAGGCCTTACGTGTCAACTCCAGCTCCGCTTCCAGCTCCTTGATCCGCGCACGCGCCTGCGAGAGCTCGGCACGCTCGCCGCTACGAACCCCTTGCCGCTCGCCAAGGTCGACTTCCTCCTGAGCGATCCAGCGATAGACCGTCGCTTCCGCGACACCAACCTCCTCGGCGACCTCGCGCGGCCTGCGGCCACCAGTCCAGCACAGCTCGATCACACGACGACGAAACTCCGGCGAATACGACTTCGGCATGAACCTCTCCTTCGGGGAACAATGCCGCCCACCCTCTCACAAACACGGTCCACTACTCGGGGACCAGACCACCCGGGACCAGCAAACGGGGGGCCGGTCACTGGTCGAAGGTGCAGGAGCTGCATCGCAGCTGGTTTGACACCGGCATCCCGCTCGTGATCGAGCTGGAGCGGTAGCCAAGCCTGCCGCGGATCTGCGACGTTTTCGCGCCAGATTTCTTGATTGAGCCCCGCGTTTTACGGGTTCTGAACACCTGCTGAAGAGTTTCGTCCCAAGCGCGACCTAGCTTTGCTCGGCCAATCTTCGACCCGAAGGAGCCGCTATGTCCGCTGCATCCGCTACTACGCCTCTCACCGATGACCAGAGCGCCGCCATGACCCTGAAGCTCGCCCTGAGGAGCGCGCTCGGGCACATCGAGCGGGAGTACGGTCAGGGCGCGCTCATGCGCATGGGTGACGAGGGCGCGCAGGTGCATTGTGAAGCGATCCCCACGGGTGCAATCTCACTCGATCTGGCCTTGGGCATCGGCGGGGTGCCACGGGGACGCATCGTCGAGGTCTACGGTCCAGAGTCCTCGGGCAAGACGACGCTCGTCTACCACGTGCTGGCGCAGGCACAACGTTTGGGAGGAGTGTGCGCGTTCATCGACGCCGAGCACGCGATGGACCCGCTGTATGCGCGCGAGATCGGCGTCGACATCGACGAGCTGCTTGTCTCCCAGCCCGACTATGGCGAGCAGGCGCTGGAGATCGCGGACGTGCTCGTGCGCTCGGGAGCGGTGGACGTGGTCGCGATTGACTCCGTCGCGGCGCTCACGCCGCGCAAGGAGCTCGAAGGGCAGATGGGGGACGTGACCGTCGGTGCGCAGGCGCGGATGATGTCCCTGGCGATGCGCAAGCTCGCGGGGAACCTCAACCGCACGCAGACACTGTGCCTGCTCACCAACCAGATCCGTGAAAAGGTCGGTGTCGTCTATGGCTCGCCGGAGACCCAGCCCGGCGGGCGCGCACTGAAGTTCTATGCCTCCCAGCGGTTGGACATCCGCCGTATCCAGACGCTCAAGAACGGCGGTGGCGAGGCCGTCGGCAACCGCGTGCGGGTCAAGGTCGTCAAGAACAAGCTCGCCGCGCCGTTTCGCCAGGCCGAGTTCGACATCGAGTTCGGGCACGGCATCTCCAGGGCGGGCTGCCTGCTCGACCTCGGGCTGCGGTACGACGTCGTCTCGAAGTCAGGCGCCCACTACTCCTACGGACAGGACCGTCTCGGGCAAGGCCGCGAGGACGCCAAGGCGTTCCTGCAAGAGCACCCCGCCGTCGCGTCAGAGATCGAAGAGGACATCCACAGTGCGGCAGGGATCGGCGGGGAGCCGACGGCACCGATCACGCGCGAGCGGGAGGCAGCGTGATGGCCGAGGATCTGCTTACAAGAATCCAACGCGAGCTGAACGAGCGCCTGCGGGAGTTGCGCGGCGCGGTGGACGAGCACGATCGACTCCAGGAGGATCTCAGGGCAATCCCGGCCCCTCCGCGCCCGGCAATGAGAGCAAGGCGCGAATCGGTGGGATGCGAGTCGCCGTGCACACGAATGGTCTCGTCCAAGGTCGCGCGGCTGATGTGCTCCCCGCGTCGTCCCGGGCTCGAGCACTCCCCCATCGCCCGGGTGAGCACGGGTGCCGGCTGCTCCCTGGAGGACGATATTGCCGCCGGGGTTGATCTCTTCCCCGGCGTCGATCCGTGTTTGGAGCTCGATGAGGTGGATGTGGAGGCGGAGCGCTATGAACGGTCGCTGTGAGGGGTGCTTCGCGGTCGCCGGGTCGGTGGGAGCTTGGCAAGCGGCAGATCGCATCTCAGCGCTCCTCGAGCGTCACGTGAGCCGGCGCGGCAAGGTGGCTTCAGAAGGGGCCCTGAGAGCGCACCAGGGACAGCCGCGAAAAACTCGTTCGGATTTCGATCCCTGCGCCGATCCCTGCGCAGGTACGATTCGACACAGGAAAATGGGCTGGACGGGAGTGGATTGGCCTTTTTCCCTGCAAAGCGGCATAAAGCTCGTGTGATACTGTGTCCCTGGAAGGGTGGCAGAGCGGTTGAATGCGGCGGTCTCGAAAACCGTTTCGGGGGAGATTCCTCCGACGGGGGTTCGAATCCCCCCCCTTCCGCTCCTTGTGTCTCAAGACATCGGATACCGATGTCCCGAGAGATCGTGGACGTGTGTCAGGGCAGATCGAGTACGAGTTGGAGGGCGTCATCCACGGCGCGCCGCTCCTCCAGGGTCATGTGGCTTACGCGCTCGCCGAGGGCACGAGCGTCGACGGCGCCTGCCATCTCGCAGAGGACCTGGGTCGGTTGACCGAGCAGTGTGATCTCGGGGTGGAAGCTGGCTGGGAAGGCCGAGCGGGAAGTTGGGCAGATGACGATGGTGGACAGAGAGAGGAGGTCGTCGGCCTGGACGATCACCGCATAGCGATGTCCCTGCTGAACGTGACCGCGCTTGCGTGGCAGTGTGATCGCATGCACATCACCACGAACCACGCAGTTCCTCCATCAGGCTCGCGACCTCGCGGGCTTCGCGTACATATCCCTCGTCCTCCATGAGGCGTCTTGCCTCGGCTGCGAGACCTGTGCGTCTGCGCTCCCGCTCGGCGGTTTCGGTGATCGCCTGCCGCGCCGCTTCGGCGCGGCTCACGCCCCGTCGCCGCGCGAGCTCCTCGAGCGCGCTCAGTCCTTCGCGGCCGAGTCTCAGCGAGAGTGGCGGAACGGAGGCCATGATGATCCCTGATTGTAGCGCGTTTTGCACTACAGCTGGTGGGCGGGCGATGCGCGCGTCCTTCGCGCCGCTGCGCCGGATCTCGGCGAGCGCGATCGCGGAATCGACTCATAAAGCGGATGAGCCGGCCCGATGTGGGGTATGTGCTCGAATGACATGAGCGTGACCGACACGGCGAGATCCCGCGGCCTTGGCGAGTATCGGCGCAAACGCAGCTTTGCGGCGACGCCCGAGCCCGAGCCGCTGCCCAAGCCTGTGCCGCGGACGCCCTCCGAGCCGGACGGCGCCGCGACTGCCGGCGAGGCCGCGACGGCGCGCTTCGTCGTGCACGAGCACCACGCGCGCCGGCTGCACTGGGACCTGCGCCTGGAGCGCGACGGCGCGCTCGCCTCGTGGGCGATCCCCAACGGCATCCCCGAGGACCCCGAGCACAATCGCAAGGCGATCCACGTCGAGGACCATCCCCTGGACTATCTCGACTTCGCGGGCACGATCCCCGCCGGCAACTACGGCGCCGGCGAGGTCGCGGTGTGGGATCGCGGGACCTACACGTGCGAGAAGTGGCAGCCCGAGAAGGTGATCGTCGTCTTTCACGGCGAGCGCCTGCGCGGACGCTACGCGCTGTTTCACGCCGGCGCGAGCGAGAAGGACTGGATGATCCACCGCATGGACCCGCCGCTGGATCCCACCGCCGAGGAGATGCCAGAGCGCGTGGAGCCGATGCAGGCGCGGCTGTCGACGCTGCCGCACGAGGAGTCCGAGTGGGCGTTCGAAGTCAAGTGGGACGGGGTGCGCGCGATCGCCTACTCGCAGCCCGGGCGCATTCGGCTGGGGAGTCGCAACGGCAACGACGTCACCCCCGCCTATCCGGAGCTGCGCGCGCTGAACCGCGCGCTGGGCTCGCGCGCGGCGATCCTCGACGGCGAGATCATCGCCTTCGACGAGGACGGCCGCCCGAGCTTCGAGGCGCTGCAGCCGCGCATGCACCAGCGCGGCGAGGCGGCCGTGCGCCGTCTCATGCAGAGCACCCCGATCACCTACGTCGTGTTCGACCTGCTGTGGCAGGACGGGCACAGCCTCATGGAGCTGCCCTACCTCGAGCGGCGCGAGCGCCTGCGGGAGCTGGCGCTCGAGGGCGAGCGCTGGCGCACACCCGAACTGCAGGTCGGCGACGGCTCGGGGCTGCTCGCCGCCACGGCCGAGCTCGGGATGGAGGGCATCGTCGGCAAGCGCCTGGACTCCCGCTACACGCCCGGCCAGCGCGACGGCGGCTGGATCAAGGTCAAGAACCACCAGCGCCAGGAGCTCGTGATCGGCGGCTTCACCGAGGGCAAGGGCGCGCGCGCAGCGCGGATCGGCGCGCTCGAGCTCGGCGTCTGTGACGAGCGGGGTGAGCTGCGCTACGCCGGGCGGGTCGGGACCGGCTTCGACGAGGGCGAGCTCGAACGCCTCGCGGGCCTGCTGGCGCCCCTCGCCCAGGACGACTCGCCGTTCGCCGGACCCCAGCCGCCGCGGGGGGCGCACTTCGTAGAGCCGCGGCTGGTGTGCGAGGTCGAATTCAGCGACTGGACACGCGCCGGCAAGGTCCGCCAGGCCTCCTACAAGGGCCTGCGCGAGGACAGGGATCCGAGCGAGGTGGTGCGCGAGCGCGTCGAGCCCCCGCGGGAGGGCTCGCCCCCACGGACTGTGAGCGCGACGGGCGCGGAGGACGGCGTGATTGATAGTAAAACGGCCGCGGTGGGTAACACGGCGACCGTGAGCAGGACCACGGCCCGCGAGAAGACGACCGCGCGAAGCAGAGGACAGGCCCGGAGCGAGACGACCGCTCGGCGTGGGCCGGCGGCCGCTTCGGCGTCGCTGGACGCGCTCGCGCCGCTCGGCGGCGGCGCGCGGGTGCGCGGCGGGGTGGAGGTCGCCGTCGAGGGCCGCACGCTCCGGTTGACGAACCTCGACAAGGTCCTCTACCCGCACGCCGGCTTTACCAAGGGCGAGCTGATCGGCTACTACGCGGCGATCGCACCCGTGCTCCTGCCGCACCTGCGCGACCGGCCGCTGACGCTCAAGCGCTATCCCGACGGCGTGCAGGGGGAGCACTTCTACGAGAAGCAGTGCCCCTCCCACCGCCCCGAGTGGGTGCGGACGGCGGCCGTGTGGAGCGGGCGGACCGAACGCGAGATCGACTACTGCCTGTGCCAGGACCTGCCGACGCTCGTGTGGCTGGGCAACCTCGCCGCCCTCGAGCTGCATCCCTCGCTGTCGTGCGCGCCCGCGCTGGAGCGCCCGCGCACGCTCGCCTTCGACCTCGACCCCGGTCCGCCGGCGGATGTCGTGCGGTGCTGCGAGGTGGCGCTGGCGCTGCGCGACATGTTCGCCGAGCTGGGGCTGCGCTCCTTCGCCAAGACCTCGGGGTTGACGGGCATGCAGGTCTACGTGCCGCTCAACCGGTCCGAGGCGACCTACGAGCAGACCAAGCCGTTCGCCCGCGCGGTCGCCGACCTGCTGGCGCACCGCCGCCCCCGGCTCGTCGTCTCGAGCATGGCCAAGGCGGCGCGGCGCGGCAGGGTGCTGATCGACTGGAGCCAGAACGACGAGCACAAGACGACCGTCGCGGTCTACTCGCCGCGGGCGAACGAGTCGCCGACCGTCTCCACGCCAGTGAGCTGGGAGGAGGTCGCGTCGTGTCGCGACGCCGAGGACCCCGCGCGGCTTCAGTTCGCGCCGATCCAGGCGCTCGAGCGCGTGCGCGAGCACGGCGACCTGTTCGCCGAGGTGGCCTCGCTGCGTCAATCGCTGCCGGCATTGGAGGCGTGAGCGTGGTATACGAGTCTTCCACCGCGAATCCTCCGGCGCCGATGAACGTCATGTCCCCGCAGAAGACGGAGATCGTCCAGCGTCTGTTCGACGCGTTCAACGCGCGCGATCTCGACGGCGCGCTGAGGTTGCTCGACCCCGAGATCCTGTTCGAGCCCGTCTCCGGCGCGGTGCTCAACGACGGTGAGCCCTATCGCGGTCTGGACGGCATGCGCCGCTACTTCGCCGACGTGCAGGAGCACTGGCTGCAGCTGACCGTCGAGCCCGTGTACCTGCGCGAAGCCGGCAAGGCCGTCGTCGCGCTCGGTCACGCCTTCGGCCGCAGCGTCGCCGGCACGCTGGACGGCGTGCCGGCGACGTGGGTGTTCAAGTTCAAGGACGGCCTCGTCGCCCACATCCAGATCTTCTCCGACGAACGCCTGGCCCGCGAGGCGCTGGGGGTGCGCTGAGGGCCCGCGCCTCGATATCTGCCCACCATCTATTGTGGCGCGAACCCGGAGCTTCTCTGTGTGCGGCCTGCCCTGCCGTTCGATCGACGGCCGGCCGTGAGCGGAGAGGGCGCGGGGTCGTTAGCCTCAGCAACGCATGACCGCAAACGCGCCCAGCGACCCGGCGGACCCGGCGGCGAGTGTGCGAGCAGCGGCCGACCGCCCCTCGCCCACCAAGCGCCAGGCGCTCGAGCTGTTTCGCGGGCTGCCCCACCGCTACGACCGGCTCTCGGCGGCGCTCAGCTTCCACCAGGACCCGCGCTGGCGCCGAGCGCTCGTGGACGCGATCGCGCCCGCGGGCGGCGAGCGCATCCTCGATGTCGCCACGGGCACGGGCATGGTCGCTGCCGAGCTGCTCGCGCGCGACGGCGACTGCACGGTCGTGGGGCTCGACCAGAGCGCGGAGATGCTCGCCGGCGCCCGCGCGCGCTTTGACGCCGGCGCGGACGGCGCCCGCGTGGAGCTCGTCGAGGGCGAGGCCGAGCGGTTGCCGTTCGCGGACGCCACGTTCGACGCGCTCACGTTCACCTACCTGCTGCGCTACGTCGACGACCCGCGGGCGACCATGCGCGAGCTGGCGCGCGTGCTCAGGCCGGGCGGGCGCATCGCCTCGCTCGAGTTCGGCGTCCCGCCGCGCCCCGTTCCCCGTCTGGCGTGGCGCCTCTACACCGCCGTCGGCCTGCCCGTGCTCGGACGCCTGTTCTCGCGCGACTGGGCCGCGGTCGGGCGGTTCCTCGGTCCGAGCATCGCGGGCTTCTACGCGCGCCATCCGCTGGACGCGCTCGTCGGCTACTGGCGCGAGGCGGGCCTGCAGGACGTGCGCGTGCGGCGCATGAGCCTCGGCGGGGGCGTCGTCATGTCCGCGAGGAGATCCTCCTCCTCGCCGCCGGAGCCCTCGGCGCCCGCGGCGTCGCTGACGGCGTTTGTCTCGGGCTCGGGTGCGGGCTCGCCAAGCTCCGGTGCGCAGGCCGATGCGCGCGAGCGCTGAGCGCCCGGCGTTCTACGCGCTCGGGCGGGGCCTGCCCGGCGATCTGCTCGCGCTGTTGCACCCGCCGTACACCGCCTGGCACCTCAGCTACGTCGCGATCGGCGCCTCGCTCGCTCCGCATGTGCACGTCAACCGCCTGCTGTGGAGTCTGGCCGCGTTCGGCCTGGCCGTGGGCGTCGCCGCGCATGCGCTGGACGAGCTGCACGACCGCCCGCTGCGCACCCGGCTGTCCGATCGCGCCCTGATCGCGCTCGCCGCGGTGAGCCTCCTCGGCGCGCTGGCGATCGGCGTCGCCGGCGCGATCGCGGTCACGCCTTGGCTCTCGCCGTTCGTCGTCGCGGGCGCGCTGTTCGTGCCCGCCTACAACCTCGAGCTGCTCGACGGGCGGCTGCACTCCGATCTGTGGTTCGCGCTCGGCTGGGGCGCCTTTCCGGCGCTGACCGGCTATTTCGTGCAGGCCGAGCGCGTCACCGCGGCCGCCATCCTGGTCGCGGGTGGCTGCCTTGTGCTGAGCGTCGCCCAGCGGCGCCTGTCCACGCCGGCGCGCGAGCTGCGCCGGCGCACGCGCGCGGTCGCGGGAACCCGGACGCGCGCCGACGGCGCCACCGAGCCGCTGACGCTCGCGGGCATGCTCTCGCCCCTCGACGGAGCGCTCTCCGCGCTGTCGCTGGCGATCGTGCTGCTCGCCTGCGCGCTGATCGTCGCGCGCGTGTGATCAGGCCGGCGCGTCCCGATCCGCCACGTCTGCGCCGGTCGTGGTCGTCATCACGGCGGCGCTCTTGCCGCCCATCGTCCGCCGCACCATGCCCGGTATCAGGACCCTGGCCGCCGCCGCGAGCCCGTACGGGCGCGGCACGTAGCGCTCGGGGCGACGCCCCAACCCCGCCTGATGGATCGCCTCGGCCGCCTGCTCGGGGGTGGAGACGGCCCAGCGGGTCCACGGTCGCGCCGTCAGCTCGGATTGGGGAAACCCCTCGGTCGAGATGAACCCGGGCAGCACCAGCCCCACGTGCACCCCGTGTGGCTGCTCCTCGATCCACAGCGCGTCCGACCAGGACGCGAGCGCCGCCTTGGAGGCGCTGTAGGCGCCGGTGCCCTTGCGTGTGACGCGCGCGGCCGTGCTGGCGACGTTGACGATCGCGCTCGGCGCCGAGGAGCGCAGCAGCGGCAGCAGCGCCTCGGTGAGCCGGACCTGGGCGTCGAAGTTGATCGCCATCGTGCGCCTCACGTTCTCGTAGCCGCCGTCGGCGAACGGTCGGCGCCAGGCGGCGCCAGCGTTGTTGACGAGCAGGTCGAGCCTCTGGCCATACCGCTCGACGACGTGCGCGCGGATCCGCTCTGGCGCATCCCCGTCCACGAGATCGGCGGCGAGGAAGCTCACGCGGGCCTCGCCCAGCGACCCTGCGAGGGTGTCGGCCAGGGCGCGCAGCCGCTGCTCGCGGCGCGCGACGAGCACGAGCGAAGCTCCCGGCTCGCGCGCAAGCCGTCTGGCGGCGGCCTCGCCGATGCCGCTGGAGGCGCCCGTCACCAGCATTACGGGCGGGGCGCTGCGCGTGGGTGTCATCTGCTCGATCATCTCGCTCCTTCCCTGCCGTGGGTATACGCGTGTCTCTCTCAGAACGATCAATGCTCGCGGTGGGCGCGCCTCGCCGCGCGCACGATCCGCCGTTCCCCGCGTCCGCCCGTCCGCCGAGGTGGAAGCGGGCTCACCCCTCCAGCAGCCGTGCCCCCGCGCAGGGGCCCACCTCGCGTGCCCCCGCGGGCACGGCCGCATGCGGGGGCAGCAGCCCCAGCACGCTGCCCCCGAACCCGCCGCCCAGCAGGCGCGCCCCGGCGGCGCCCGCGTCCAGCATCCGTCGCACGGTCGCCTCGACCGTCGGCGTGGAGATGTCCATGTCGTCGCGCAGGCTCGCGTGCGACTCGTTCAGCAGGCGCGCCAGCCCCGGCAGGTCGCCCACGCGCAGGGCCGCCACGGCGCGCTCGACGCGGTCGTTGTCCGAGAGCACGTGGCGCGCGCGCTGGAGCAGCGGCGGGGGCAACTGGTCGATCTGCGCCGGGCCGGCCTCGCGCAGCGAGGGCACGCCCAGCAGCTCGCATGCTCGCGCGCATTCTTCGCGGCGCCGGTTGTAGCCGGAGCTCGCGTTGGCGCGCCGCTCGCCGGAGTCGAGCGTGACCAGGCGCCAGCCGTCGAGGCGCAGCGGCGCGAGATCGACGCTCAGGCTCTGGAAGTCGATCCGCAGCGCCTGCTCGCGCTCGCCGTACAGGGAGCTCAGCTGGTCGAGCAGCCCGGTGCGCGCGCCCGCCCACTCGTTCTCCACGCGCGAGCCCAGCCTGGCCAGCTCGGTGCGGCCGATCTGCGCCTCCGTCCCGGCCAGCGCGAGCAGCGCGAGGGCCAGCGCGATCTCCAGGGCCGCCGAGGAGGACATGCCGGCGCCGCGGGGCACGTCGCCCCGGATGGTCAGGCTCGCGCCGACCGGCCGCAGTCCGGCGCGCTGAAGCTCCGCCACGGTGCCGCGCACGAACGCGCGCCAGCCCTCGGCGGGCGGCGGGTCTGAGAGCGCGAACTCGTCGTGCTCGTCGAGATCGAGCGCGTGCGCGCGCACCCGTTCGGCGCCGTCCGCGCCGGGCTCGATCCGGCGCGCGTCCACCGTCACCCCCTCGGCGATCGCCAGCGCCAGCGCGAGCCCGTCGTTGTAGTCGGTGTGCTCGCCGATCACACACACGCGGCCGGGCGCGAACGCGCGCGCGTGCGTACGCGCGCGCGCCTGTCGCGCATCGGGACTACCGCCGCTCGCCATCGGCGCTCGCCTCCTCGCGCCCGCCCGAAGCGGGCGGGCGGGACCCGGGTCGACTATGCGGCGCCATCGGCGATCGCCCGGCGCAGCGCCGCCGCGGACTCCTCGGGCAGCGTGTCGGAGATGAACGCGCCCGCGCCCTGCTCGGAGCCGGCGAGGTACTTGAGCTTGTCGGGCGTGCGCAGCGGGGGGTAGAACTCGACGTGCAGGTGTCCACCGCCGCCCTCCGCCGCACCACCACCATCGCCGCCGCCGCCGCCGCCGCCACCACCACCACCATCGCCGAGCGAGCCCTCGCCGGTGGGGGCTTGGTGCACCGCCATCACATACGGGAACGGTCGCTCGAACAGCGCGTCGTAGCCGCGCACGAGCGTCTGCAGCCCGTCGGCGAGCGCGTCCAGCTCGCCGGGCGCGCACTCCAGCAGGCTGGGGCGGTGCGCGCGCACCACCACGTGCGCTTCATACGCCCACCGCGCCGCGTAGGGCACGTACACGACGACCCCCTCGTTCTCGTACACCACCCGCCGCCCGTCTTTCAGCTCGCGCGCCAGCAGCTCGCACGGCGCGCAGCCTCCGAGGCGCGCGTCGGCCGCAAGCTCCAGCGCGGGCACGGGCGCCAGGAACGGGTAGGCGTAGATCTGACCGTGAGGGTGGTGCAGCGTGACGCCGACCTCGACACCGCGGTTCTCGAACACGAGCACGTACTCCACGTCCTCGCGCGCGCCGAGCTCTGCGTAGCGGTGGCGCCACACCCACATCAGCGCCTGGACGCGCTCGGCCGACAGCGTTCCCAGCGAGCCGGTGTGGGCGTCTGTGTACACGACCACCTCGGCCGCCCCGTGCGGCGCGCGGAACGCGGGGAAGCGGTTCTCGAACACGGCGATCTCGAACGCCGCGAACGGAATCTCGGTCGGCTCGCCGCCGGGGACGGTCGGGCACAGCGGGCAGTGCTCGGCGGGCGGCAGGAACGTGCGCTCCTGGCGGTCGATCGCATAGGAGACCCGCTCGCCGCGCAGCTCGTCACAGCGCCGGCCGACCCAGCCCTCCGGGATCCGGTCCTCGGGATTGACCCGATCCTGCGGGCTGTGTGCTCCCCGCGCCCCCGATCGGTCGGTCGTATCCGCCGATCCCTCGGCCGGTTCGTCCTCGCCGCGTATGCGCTCGTACACGATCAGCGCACGACCGTCATCTTTGAGATGCCGTGTGAGCGCGATCGGCCCAAAACTCTCGGACCGTTTGTCCTTTCCGTCTGACTTTTGCGGAATGCGCTCTGCCATCAGTATTACCCCGCAACAGGAATGCGGGTTAACCGGCCCAAAAACTCTTGACTGACATAGGGGTTAGCGGGATCGTAAAGGGGGAATGTAGATGGTGAGCGTCAGCCATCTGACGCCACTCCATAAGTCAGTGAGGAGGAGGTTGAGCAGATGTCCGACACCGATCAAGCCTACGAGGCGGTCGAGCGGCTGGAGCACTCCGACCGGGCCGCGCTCGGATCCGATGTTGCGAGCCCCGGGTTCGACCGGCGCGCGTTCCTGCGCCGCACCGCCCTGACCGGCGTCGCCGCCGGCTCGGTGAGCACGATCCTGGCGGCCTGCGGAGCGAGCGCGTCGAGCGGAGGGAACTCCGGCGAAGTGTTCGGCTCGCACCCGAGCTACAAATTCGTGTTCGTCAACCACGTCACGACCAACCCGTTCTTCGTGCCCACGCAGTACGGCGCGGCGGATGCGTGCAAGCTGCTGGGCTGTTCCTACCAGTGGACGGGCTCGGAATCGAGCAACGTCAACCAGATGGTCAACGCGATGAACACCGCGGTCACCAGCGGCGCCAACGGGATCGCCGTGGCGCTGATCGACCTGCACGCGTTCAACGCGCCGACCGAAGCCGCGCTGAAGGCGGGCATCCCGGTGCTCGCCTACAACGCCGACGCGGAAGGCAACAAGCGCCTGTCCTACATCGGCCAGGATCTGAAAAAGGCGGGCGAAAAAATGGGCGAACGGATCATCGCCGCGGTGGGCTCCGGGGACGTCGCGCTGTTCATCGCCACGCCGGGCTCGGCCAACCTGCAGCCGCGCATCGAAGGCGCCGAAGCGGCGATCAAAGCCTCGGGCAAGCCGATCACGGTGCACACGGTCGCCACCGGCGCCGCCGTGCCGGGTGAGCTCTCGACGATCGACGCCTACTGGGTCGGGCACACGAGCACGAAGGGGATGTACGCGGTCGACGGCGGCTCGACGGAATCGCTGGCGAAAGTGATGCAGAAGTACGGCCTGCCCGCCAAAGGCGTCAAGGCGGGAGGGTTCGACCTCACCGAACAGACGCAGAAGCTGCTGCAGGAAGGCAACATCGAATTCACGATCGACCAGCAGCCCTACCTGCAGGGGTTCCTGCCGGTGCTGCAGCTGTTCATGTGGCACGTGTCCGGTTCGCTGACGGGCCCCGCGGAAACCGACACGGGGTTGAAGTTCCTGAACAAAGAAACCGTCGCCCCGTACGTCGAATCGAAAACCCGCTACGAGGGAACCTCCTCGTCGGTGACGGTCGTCCCGATCAAGGCCGGCACGCCCGCGTAGGCCGTCGCGGTCATGGCCCACGCGACCGGAGCGGGATCGGGTTCGGGTTCAACGGAGGCCGGCGCGGGAGGGCAGCCGGTCTCCGCGGAGAGTCACCCCGACGGCGGGGCCCCGGCGAAAGAGCCTCCGGCGCGAGCGCGCCGGGGGCTGCCCTCGCGCGAGGTGTGGCGCGAACGCATCCTCGGCCTGCGCGAGGGCAGCATCATCGTCGTCACGCTGATCGTGGCGATCTATTTCGCGGTGAACACGTCGAGCTTCTTCACCTCGGCGAACTTCAAGACGCTGCTCCCATATTTCGCCCCGTTCGCGATCCTGGGTGCGGGCGAGGTGTTCGTGATGATCCTCGGCGAGATCGACCTGTCGATCGGGGGGACGTACCTGCTCGCGCCGTACCTGTTCTACAAGATCGCCACCGCCGGGCTGCCGCTCGTGCCGAGCGTGCTGATCGCGCTGCTGGCGTGCATGGCTGTGGGGCTCGTCAACGGGTTCTTCGTCGCGATCGTCGGCATCAGCTCGTTCGTGACGACGCTCGGCATGCTGTTCACGCTGGAGGGGCTGACGCTGATCATCTCCCACGGCCAGCCCGTGGCGACGCCGGGCGCGCAGGTGACGCATACAACTCACAATGTCACCCACGTGGTCAACGGCGTGCAGATCCAGTTGCCGGAAACCGTCAATCACATCGGCACGTTCGCCAAAATCTTCGGCGGAGGCGTCTACTCGGAGTTGTTCTGGGCGCTTTTGATCGTGATCGTGCTGCAGGTCGCGCTGACGTTCACCCGCTGGGGGCTGTACACGGTGGCGGTGGGCTCGAACAAGCTCGGCGCCGCCGAGGCCGGCGTGCGGGTGCGGCTCGTGACGGTGCGCAACTTCGTCCTGTGCGCTACCACGGGCGGCCTCGTGGGCATCCTCCAAGCGGTGAGTTCCGCCACCGTCCAGCCCGACACGGCGGGCGCGAACGAAATCCTGTTTTACGGGATCGCCGCGGCGGTAATCGGCGGCACGCTGCTGGCGGGGGGCTCGGGCACGGTCGTGGGCGCCCTGATCGGTGCGTTGTTCCTCGGCATCCTCCGCGACGGGCTGACGCTGCAGGGCGTCAACGCCAACTATCTCCTGTTCTACACCGGCCTCGCGATCCTGATCGCGATGACCGTCAACGTGTACGTGCAGCGTGCACGCCGGGGGGCCGGCAGTGGCTGAGCCGCCGACGATCCCGCCGGAGACGATCGTGGAGTCGAGCCCGGCCCAGGACGATGTGCTGCGCGTCGAGCACATCGCCAAGCGGTTCGGCCCAGTGACGGCGCTGCGCGACATCAGCCTGCGCCTGCGCCGCGGCGAGGTGCTGGGCCTGCTGGGCGACAACGGCGCGGGCAAGTCGACGCTGATCAAGATCCTCAGCGGCTTCCAGCGCCAGGACGCGGGCGAGATGTTCCTGCACGGGCGGCCATACGCGCCGAAAAGCGTGGACGACGCGCGCGCGAAAGGGATCGACACCGTCTACCAGGACCTGGCGCTGATCGACGAACTGTCGGTCTACCACAACATGTTCCTGCGCCGCGAGCGCGTGCGCCGCCCGCTGCCGTTCCTGGCCAACCGCGAGATGAGGCGCGAGGCCCGCACGGCGCTGGATGAGATCGGGATCAACATCCCGCGGATCGACGTCGCCGTGGCGCGGCTGTCCGGAGGCCAGCGCCAGGCGATTGCGGTCGCGCGGACGGTCAACGGCGACGCGGACATCATCCTGCTCGACGAGCCGCTGGCGGCGATGGGCGCCAAGGAGGGCTCGATGATCCTCGACCTCGTCGCCCGCCTGAAGCAGGAGGGGCGCGTGTCGATCGTCATGATCCTGCACAACTACGTACATGTCCTGCAGGCGTGCGACCGCGTGAGCATGATCCAGGAGGGCGTGATCGCGCTGGACAAGCCGACGGCGGAGACCTCGGTGGAGGAGCTGACCGACATCGTCGTCAACGAGTACCGCCGCGCGCGGGAGGCGGCGCACGAGGAAATTGCAGGGTGATCCGTCGCGGGCGGCGAACGGTACTCTCGGATGATCGCGATTTCAGCCGGTAGAGCACAGCCCAGCATCGCATGAGCACCACCGTGCAGCGCAGTCGCAGCGCGTGGCCAGTCCTCGGCGCGGTCGTCGTCGTGCTCGTGCTCCTGCTCGCGGGCGGCATGTATGCCTACGATCGCGCCCACCGCGACACGATCGCCAAGGGCGTGAGCATCGACGGGGTCGCCGTCGGCGGACTGAGCCAGACCGCCGCGCTGCGCAAGATCCTGCGCGCCGTGATCGACCCGCTGAACCGGCCGCTGACGGTGCGCTCGAGCGCGGAGACGTGGACGCTCGGCGCGCGCGCAGCACGGCTGAGCGTGGACGCCCAGAACATGGTGGCGCAGGCCGTGCGCGCCAGCCGGGAAGGCTCGATCGTGACGCGCACCTTCCGAGGCCTGTTCGGGGGCAGCGTGCACCGCAACGTGCCGCTGGTCGTCAACTATTCTCACGAAGCGGTGAGCGCGCTGACGGCGAAGGTGCGCGCGGCCGTCGACAGGGCGCCGCGCGACGCGACGGTTCAGCCGAGCGCGAGCGGGCTGAACACCGTTCCCGCGCAGGCGGGGCTCACGGTGGAGAACGAACGGCTGGGCGGGCGGATCGTGCACGCGCTGACGGGCGCGAGCGCCTCCAGGACGGTGACGGTGCCGACGAAGACGGTGCAGCCGGCTGTCACGACCGCGCAGCTTGCCGGCCGGTACCCGGCATACATCGTCATCGACCGCAGCGCGTTTCAGCTGCGCTTCTACGAACACCTGCACCTGGCGAACACGTACGAAATCGCAGTCGGCATGGAAGGCCTCGAAACGCCCGCCGGCCTGCACAAGATCGAATGGAAGGAGGAAAACCCTCCCTGGATCGTGCCCAACAAAGCGTGGGCGGGAGCGCTGGCCGGCAAGACGATCCCGCCCGGCCCCGAAGATCCGCTGAAGGCGCGGTTCATGTCCTTCGAAGGCGGCGCCGGCATCCACGGGATCGACCCGAGCGAGTACTCCTCCATCGGCCACGACGCCTCGCACGGGTGCGTCAGGATGCGGATCCCGGACGTGATCGCGCTGTACAGCCGCACGCCCGTGGGCACGCCCGTCTACATCATCTGAGCGTCGCCGCGGGCATGGCCCGCGTCCATCAGACCCGGCGCGTGCGATCCGGTGCGGTGAGATTGGCCTGGTTCTGCTGGCGCTCGCCGCGGATCTGGATGGCGATCAACACGACGATGACGTTCACGAGCACGCCGATGCCGATGAACGTCACGATCAGGCCGACGTCCGTGGAGACGGCCGCGCTGGCGAGCAGGGGAGTCATCGCACGGAGCCTACCAGTGCTGTTCCCGGCGGCGTCGCGGGGCCGGCGCGTCGAGCTCGGACCGCCTCGGGCGGACATCCGGTTTCAAGATAGGCTCTGAGCACCGCCGCAAGCACAGTGCGGGGGAGAGGTGCCGGAGCGGTTGAACGGGCGCGACTGGAAATCGCGTAACGGGGGTCGACCTCGTTCGAGGGTTCGAATCCCTCCCTCTCCGTTTTGGCCGGGAGTCCCCGTTTTGACAGGGTGTGAGTACGTTGTTCGAACTGCGACGGGCCGACGTCAGCGAGGCCGGTAAATGTCTGCACGGTGACCGATGGCGAGCACTGAGATCGTGCAGCTCGCATCGTCGATGCGATAGACGATCCGGTAGGGCCCGCGTCGTGCCGACCAGCACCCCTCTAGCTCGAAACGCAGCGGCTTGCCGAGGCGATGAGGGTTGGATGCGATTGCGTCAAGTGTCTCCATGACCGCTGCAGCGACTGAGATCGGCAGTCGATCGATCTGGCGGCGTGCCGGGCCCATGACCAGCACGTGCCATTGTGGCTCGCTCACGCGGCAGCATCGCTGCGGCTGTGCAGCCCGGCTCGAAGCTCTGCAAGCGTGGCAGCCGGATCGTTGGTCGTGTCCGTCTGCTCGCTTTCGTGGATCTGGGTCATGAGTGCGGGGTCGGACATGATCGCCAATGTCTCCTCGAGGCTTTCGAGGTCGTCGTGGCTGACCAGAACCGCCGCGGGCTTGCCATTGCGTGTGACAACGACGCGATCGTGTTGGTCCTCCACGCGGTCGACCAGCTCGGAGAGATGCGCCTTGACGGATGACAGGGAAAGGGTTTCGGTCATGACCAAGATTCTAGTCATAGGGAGTCGGTCCGTCAAGGACTGCCCGCGGCGCCCGACCGAAGGGTTCGAAAACAGTCTCAGGCACTCCCGTTTCGGTCGGGCCGAGGTGGTCGCGGCCATCCTGGCTGAGTGATCCGCCACCTCTATGTCGAGAACTCAGTCGGCCGTGCTCTGGCCGACACGATCAATCGCTTTACGCGAAACCACGCCGACCGCGATCTCCCCCGTTGCAAAGGTCGTTCGACCAGCTGCTTGACTCTCGTGGTCTCAGACCCCTGATCCGACCTCCCGCCGCGACCGCGGCGCCTGGGGTGCGACGATCCCGCCCCAGTCGCCGTCCTCGATCCGGGCGGGCTCGGTGGCGGCGATGAACTCGGCGAGGATCGCGGTCAGGCCGGCGGCGTCTTCCAGGTGGGGGAAGTGGGCGGCCGCCGGCAGGGTCTCGAAACGGCTCCCGGGCGCCGCGTGGTGGGCGGCGAGACCGTGGGCGGGAGGGATCGTGTGGTCGCGCTCGCCCCACACGATCAGCGTGGGCATGCCGGCGAGCAGGTACAGCCGGTCGGTGGCGCTGACCCGCTGACCCCGAATGTCGATCACGGCGCGCAGCGTGTGCAGGAACGCGGTGCGCGCTCCGGGCTGCTCCAGCGGGCGCAGGGCGCGGGCGATCGCCTGCAGGTAGACGCCCTGGCGCGAGCCGGACTCGCACAGCCGGTCGCCGGCGCGGCGCAGGCCCGACAGCAGGCGGGGGTGGGCGGCGAGCGCCAGCAGCGCGGGGACGCCCGGCAGCGTGGCGCTGCGCAGCAGCGGGCTGACCTCGTGCCCCAGGCCGCCGGAGGAGACGAGCACGAGACGCTCGGTGCGCTGGGGGAACTGATAGAAGAACTGCATCGCCACGCCGCCCCCGAGCGAGTGCCCGACGATCGTGGCGCGCTCGACGCCGAGCACTGCCAGCAGGTCGCGGATGCAGGCCGCGTGCGCGCCGAGCGAGTAGTCCCCCCGCGGCGTGGCGGAGTCGCCGTGACCGATCAGATCGGGTGCGATCACCGTATAGCGGTCGGCCAGTCCCAGCGCGACCTCGCGCCAGTGGCGCGAGGAGTTGACCATGCCGTGGATCAGCACGACCGGCGGACCGCTGCCGATCATGTGGTAGATCACGCGGTGCCCGTGCAGCTGCACCTGCCAGGCCTCGAACTCCTCGACGCGCTCGGGCGCGGCGCTCATACGGGGTCGGTGGCCGTTCGCTGCGGGCCGGGGCGTGAGGGCACGCTGCAACGCTACACGCCCGGCGGGCGGCGGGCGGCGCGGAGGGGCCCACTAGACTGGTGGACTCCCTGCGCCCTTAGCTCAGCTGGATAGAGCGTCGGTCTACGGAACCGAAGGTCGGGAGTTCGAATCTCTCAGGGCGCGCTCGAAAATCGCATTGGAAAGCCAAAAACTTAGCTAGCGTGGCATAGGAAAGTTGACGCAAACGTCAAATATGTCCCGAATATGTCCCGAGAAAGTGCTAGAATCGGGACATGCGCCGCTCCCTCCAGACCGCGCCGGACTCCGCTGAATCGCCGGCGAACCCCCTTCAGCGCCCCCGAATTCAGCCTCCGAGCGGCCACGTCTACCGCGTGGAGCGCAAGCGCGGACCGGCGTGGTACGCCAAGTACCGCCTCCCGGATGGCCGCCAGGTACAGCGCCGGCTTGGCCCCGCCTGGACCGCGCGCGGGCGCCCTCCGGCCGGCTACTACACCAAGCGCCAGGCCGAGGAGTGGCTGCGCGACGTGCTTGACCAGGCCCGTCGCGGCACGCTGCCGGGACTCGTGCGCACCGGCGCGACGTTCGCGGACGCCGCCGCCGAGTTCCTACGCTACGCCGAGCAGGACCGAGCGCTGAAGCCCTCGACGATCCGCGGATATCGCTCGATCATCGACGCCTACCTGCTGCCGGCGTTCGGCGAGCGGCGGCTCGAGGACATCGAGCCCGCCGAGATCGAGCGCTGGCGCGCCGGGCTCACGAGCGTCAGCGACCAGCGCAAGCGCGCGGGCGCGCGAGTGAAGGAGAGCGCGACGCCGGCCGGCGGATCGGCCGTCCAAGTCCCGCCGCGCCCGCTGTCTAATAACTCAAAGAACAGGATCGTCACGCTGCTGCACGGCGTGTTCGTGCGTGCCCGCATGGCCTACGGGTTGCCGATGAACCCGGTCGCCGGGATCGAGCGTCACCCTGTCAAGCTGAGCGGCGACATCGAAGTGTTCAGCCCGGAGGAGGTGTGGGCGCTCGTCCGCGCCGCCGCCGACAAGCAGGACGGGGCGCTGTATCTGACGGCCGCGTTCACCGGCCTGCGCCGCGGCGAGCTGCTGGCGCTGCGCTGGCGCGACATCGACTTCACGGGCTCGACCATGCGCGTGCGCGCAAGCTACGCCGCCAGCTCCCTGACCAGCCCCAAGTCGGGCAAGGTGCGCTCGGTGCCGCTTGCCCCCGATGTGGCGGAGGCGCTCGCCAAGCTCGCAGAGCGTAAGCGCTTCACGAGCGAGGATGACCTCGTGTTCGTCGGCGAGACCGGCTCCTACCTGGACGGCTCCGCGCTGCGCCGCCGCTACAAGCAGGCGCTCGAGAAGGCGGGGCTGCGCCCGCTGCGCTTCCACGACCTGCGCCACACGTTCGGCACGCGCATGATCGCCAAGGCGGACATCCGCCGCGTGCAGGAGTGGATGGGCCACGCCGACATCCAGACCACGATGCGCTACCTGCACTACGCCCCACGCGAGGAGGACGCCCGGCTCGTTGCCGAGGCGTTCCAGTTGGAGACGGCCGAGCAGCCGACAGCCGACTCGGCGAGATAGCGATCGCCCAGCGGGCGAGCACGCGCCGAGCCAGTTGGCTTCCGGGACTCGGACCGACCGAAAGACACGGCAGCTGCGCCGCGGAGAGTCGCGCGCTTGGTATCCGATCGCGCATAGGAGAGAGACACGCTCAAGGGTAGGGGGTTGCTGGGTTCTGAGCGGGTGTGGGGTGCGCAGCTCCCGTTTCGACTTCCGAAGCGGTGCCTAGGGCCTGGTCGGGCACGCAGGCCGAGCTGCCTCAGCCGCAGCTCACGCTACCAGGGTGCGCGTAGTGGGAAACGGTCCTAGCAGCGAGACGCGCGGACTGTAGAGTTCTGATTGATTGATTGTCGATCTAGGTGAAGATGGTGGATAAGCAGAAGGCAGCTTTGGTGGATGGGCGCTCGCCGTTGAAGGCGGCGGTGTTGGCTGTGCTGCTCGAAGGCCCGACCTACGGGTATGATATTGCGAGGCAGATCAATCGCCGTATGGGTACGTCATGGCACGTTCAGGCGAAGCACATCTATAGACCCTTGGAACAGTTGGAGCACGCGGGGTTGGCATGGTCTGAGGAGCAGTCTGTTGATGAGTTCCCTTACACTCGACGGTACTTCCATGCATCCGACGAGGCCGTGCGGGCGCGTCGAGAATGGTTCGCCACGCCACCCACAGCGAGCATTCTACGCGCCGACATCCACACCCGACTGGCGTTCTGCACCGAGGATGAGATCCCGGAGTTGCTGCGCGCCTTGGGCGAATATCGGATTGATCTGATTGAAGAGATCGAGGGTAACGCTGAGACCGAAACGCCGAGAGTGTCATTGCTGGGGACCGTGATGAGTCTCTACCGCTCAGCGGTGGATAAGCGGTTGAGGGCTGAATTGGAGTGGGTGGCCGAGGCGTGTCGAGCGCTCGAAGAAGCCTTGGCTGAGCAACAGCGATGACACTTCTTGAGTTCTGCAACGTCACGAAGCGGTTCTGCGATGGTCTGCGCGCGGTCGCTGTTCTGGATGATGTCTCGTTTGAGTTGCGCGAGGGTGAGACGGTGGGAGTCCTCGCTGCGCGTCGAGCTGGCAAGACGACGTTGCTGAGGGTCGTCGCGGGTCTTGAGACTCCTGATGAGGGAGAAGTGCGGTGGCGGGGGAGCGACCTTGCCGGGTTGAGCGTTGACGCGCGCTCGTGTGCGCGTCGCCTTGATGGGATCGCGTTGGCTGTTGGGGATCGGCGAGGTGGTGACTCGGTCACTGTCCTTGAGCATGTTGCGATGCCTCTGTATAGCGACGGTTTTAGCATGGAGCGGGCCGAGGAATGTGCGTGGTCGGCGTTGGAGCTTGTCGAAATGCCGGGGCTTGGTCGTGTTCCGACGGCTTCATTGCGCTTGGCTGAGCGAGTGCGGGTCGAGCTGGCGCGTGCGATCGCGCGCGGCCCGGCGTTGCTTTTGATCGATGAGCCGGCAGTTCTGCCGCAACCAAAAGAGGCGCAAGCCCTCTATGCGCTTATTTACTCCCTACCGAAGCAGTTGGGCATGTCGCTGTTGATTGCCTCCGAAGATGTCACAGCGCTACGCGGCGTTCGGCGTGTGCTGAACCTCGACAATGGTCGTCTGTACTCGACGGACTCGCGGCATAAGGTCATCGACATGTCAGAGCATCGCGGTAACAGTGGGCGCAGCAGCGGCGCTGGCGCGTCGTGACGCTCCGGCTGCTCGGGGTCTCCAAGCGCTACTCAAGCGCCGGAGAGATGATTCACGCTGTCGATCGGGTGTCGCTGGATGTCGCGCCCGGTGAGTTCGTCGCGCTGTATGGTCCGAGCGGTTCGGGCAAGACGACGCTGTTGCTGCTTGCGGCCTCGATTATGCAGCCCGACGAGGGCAAGGTCTTGCTCGGCGGGCAGGAGGTGAGTGGGCTTTCTCCCCGTGAGAGTGCACGCTACCGGCGTGAGCTGGTTGGAATGGTTTTCCAGTCTTTTCATCTCATCAATGGTGCCTCGGCGATCGACAATGCTGGGTTGAAGCTGCTCGCGCTCGGTAAGAGCTTGGGTGAGGCCGCCGATGCCGCTCAGCCGTGGCTTGAGCGTGTCGGGCTCGCCGCGCGGGTTGGGCATACGCCGTCTGAAATGTCGATGGGTGAGCGCCAGCGTGTGGCTATAGCCCGTGCGCTTGCCAGCGGTCCACGTGTCTTGCTTGCGGATGAGCCGACAGGCAATCTGGATTCCAAGCGCAGCCGTGAGATTCTGGGCATGCTCGCTGAGATAGTGCATGAGCGCCAGATCCCGGCTGTGCTCGCTACGCACGATCCGCAGGCGACGGTATTTGTGGACAGGGTTTACACGATGCGCGATGGGCGCCTGACCGAGGGCTTGGACGTCGAGTTGCAGCCCCTGATGTCCCAATGAAGCTCAGGCAGCGCTTGAATCCGCGGATCGGCGGGCTGCGAGTCGATGTGCTGCTCGGAATGTATCGGCGGCGGCTGAGATATCACGGCGTCAGGGAGGTGCTGGCCGGGGGTGGGATCGCGATTGGTGTCGCCCTGGTATTCGGGGTGCTGGTCGCCAATAGCAGTGTTATTGGCTCTGCTAGAGAAATCATCCACTCGGTCGACGGGTCCGCGTCGCTTGAGCTTGCCGCTCGCTCCCCCCAGGGCTTCAGTCAAGAGCTCGCCGAAAGAGTCGAGCTGCTCCCGGGGGTAGGGAGCGCCGCGCCGCTGTTGCGCGAGAATGCGGTCATCACGGGGCCGCACGGAAGCCGATCGGTACAGCTCGTTGGCGTCACTCCTCGCCTGATTGGTATACGTGGATCTATCACCAGGAACCTTGGGCCGGGCACGGGGCTGTTGAGCGGCGGTATCGGCCTGCCCTCCGGGGTGGCTGAAACGATCGGGGCTCAGGCAGGTGGCGCCGCCACCTTGCTTGCCGGTGGTGCAGCGCACACCTCGCGAGTGGGCGCGGTGCTCGACGCGGGCACAATCGGTGCGCTCGCAAGCAGCGGACTGGTCGTCGCGCAGCTGACCCTGGCGCAGATCATCGCCGGAACGCCTGGCCGAGTGACCGAGGTGCTCATTAGAGTCGCTCCTGGCAAGGAACGGCTTGTTGCCCGAGAGCTGCGCCAACTCGCCGCGGGTAAGCTCGACGTGCTCCCAGCCAGCGCTGAACTGAGCGCGCTCGATGAGACGGCCAAGCCCACCAGTCAGTCCTCCGACTTGTTTGCCGCGATCGGCCTCATGGTCGGCTTTCTCCTAGCACTCAACGCGATGCTTCTCATTGTTCCAGAACGCCGCCGCGAAATCGCTGAAATGCGCAGTCAGGGATATGACTCAAAGCAGGTGCTCGTGCTGTTCGGCTTCCAAGCGCTGACACTTGGAACTGCGGCCTCGCTGGTCGGCGTCGCGATCGGAGATGTTTTGGCCCGTACCCTGTTTGCGAACACACCGATATATCTTTCGGTTGCCTTCCCCATCAGCGGCCAGCAAACAATCGACACGCTTACCGTCTTGGTCGCGATTGGGCTTGGTGTAGCTGCCACGCTCGTCGCCTCACTCGTGCCGATCATCTTGGATTTGACCTCCAAAGAACCCGTCGATGCGGTCCTCAAACGGCGGGGAGAGGCAGGACAGCAAATCAGTACGAAACTGATCCGTCGCTTGGCGCTTACAGGAGCGCTCATCACTATTTGCGTAACGGTTGCCGCTGTGGCCGCTCCGGCCTCGACCGTGGTCGGTGGAGTCGCACTCGCGCTGGCCTCACTGTGTTTTGTGCCACTGATCTTTCGACTGGTCACCAACGCTCTACGACGATTCGTCGCAAGACGTCATGGGGGCATGGTTGCGGTGGCCGTCATCGAACTAAACGCAGGGGCCGTGCGCGCAGTAGCGCTGGCCGGCGTGGCCGCGCTCGCGGTCTATGGTGTCACCGCTGTCAACGGTGCGCAACGCGATCTGACCTACGGCCTTGACCAGACGTTCGCTGAATACATCGGCACCGCCGATATATGGGTGACAGCTCGGGGCAACAACTTGACCGTCAATAGCTTCCCCGCAGACGGTTCGATCGCTGCCATCGCAAACACCCAGGGGGTGGCGTCGGTACGGACCGATCAAGGGGCGTATCTCGATGTCGGTTCGCGTCGCATGTGGGTGATTGCACGCCCCAACAATGGTCGTAGCATGCTTCCGGCGGGACAGCTCCTAGAAGGTGAGATCACGAGCGCCACGATCCGCTTGCGCCAGGTCGGCTGGGCGGCGGTCTCGAGCGCCTTCGCAGCAGAACATGATCTGCACATCGGGAGCCCGTTCAGCCTTCCCACACCATCGGGACGCGTACCCTTCAGAGTCGCCGCGGTCACCACCAACATTGGCTGGCCACCAGGAGCGCTCACGCTCAACACCACCGACTACTCACGATACTGGCAAACCAGCGAACCGACTGCGCTGGAGGTCAACCTCAAGCCCGGCGTGGGCCCCACGCAAGGCAAGCGTGCGATCGAGGACACGCTCCACGGAAGAGGAGGTCTCCGCGTCCAGACTAGAAACGAACGCGTCGCGCAATTCCAGAACAACGCCAGCCAAGGCTTGCATTCAATCTCGGAGATATCCGCCCTGCTGCTATTGACGGCGGCGCTGGCTCTCGCGGCCGCGCTGAGCACGGTGATCTACCAACGACGCGCACGGTATGTATCGCTCAAGGAAGACGGCTTCGATCGCTGGCAACTTTGGCGCGGCTTCCTGATCGAGGCCAGCGTGCTGCTGGGCATCGGTTGCGCCGACGGCGCGATCCTCGGCGTCTACGGACACGCATTGGCAAACAGGTATCTGCGTCTTAGCACGGGCTTTCCAGCGCCCTTCAGCGTCGGTGCGCTCCAGCTCGTATTGACGCTACTGATAGTCGCTGGTGTCTCCCTGGCAGTTATCGCGCTGCCGGGCTACAGCGCTGCTGGGGTGCCGATCTCTCGCCTCGATCTTCAAGAGTAGACATAGACAACGGTTGCGAGGCGCACCGCACGCCGTGAAGCTATCGGTGTGCCGCATACTTCAATCTACCGGCATCTCGATCCTGCGCTTGCCTTTACACTCGCGGCACGCCGCTACTGGATGGGCGTCTTCCCCGTCGTTCGCCACGAGATACGACATCTGCGACAGCGAGCCAACCTCATCCCAAGCGCGGAGCTCCGCTCGCTGGCTCATTACAATCTTGCTGACGAGGACAAGAATCTCGAAGGGGCCGCCGCCTTCTCCGCCTTTCTCCCGCGCGCACACCGCGTGAGCGTCGTCCGCGCCCAGGTCGCGTTCCAGGCAGCATACGACTACGTCGACTCGCTGGCCGAGCAGGCCCACGCATTCTCGCCCGCCAATGCGCAGCAGCTTCATCACGCGCTCATCGTCGCCGTCAGTCCGGAAGCTCCCCACGCCGACTATTACCAGCACCACACGAGCCGCAACGACGGTGGCTACCTACCCACACTCGTAGATACATGTCGCCGGGCGATCAACCGTCTGCCCTCTTACCCGATGGTCGCCGATGCGATAGGCCGAAACACGCAGCGCATCATCGGTTATCAAACGCGTACCAATCTCACGTCCGCATATGACCTCCGGACCCTATCTCGCTGGGCGTGCCAGCAGACACCTTTGGGGACAGACCTGCGGTGGTGGGAGACGGCGGCTGCCTGCGGATCTTCGATGGCTGTCCTCGCGCTGCTCGCCGCCGCCGCCGACCCCTCGTTGACCCGATCCACCGCCGAGACCGTCGAGGCCATCTATTGGCCTTGGACCGGTGCCCTGCACTCGCTCCTTGACAGCCTCATTGACTACGCCGAAGACGCGGCCGCTGGGCGCCACAACCTCATCGTCCATTACTCCTCCTCGCAGGAGATGGCCGAACGGATGCGCCTCATCACCACGGAAGCCGCTCGTCGAGCCAACGCCATCGGCTTCGAGCACAGCCTCATCTTGACGGGCATGGCCAGCCTCTACCTCTCCGACCCCCGAGCAACACGTCCAGAAGCACGCCAAGCCGCAACGGGCATTCTGGCGGCGCTCGGCGGTTTGACAGCACCCGCGATGCTGGTGCTTCGCGCCCGCCGTTTGGCGCACAACGCGAGGTAATCACATAAACCGCAGGAATGGGCGCCTATCTGATTTCGGATATCCCCCAGGAGACTAGTCCCATAGGGGACTTGTCACGGGTGCCGCCGGGCGTCACCATCACAGGCGATGACAGAGGACAGGCAACTGCTGAGCCTGCTCAAGCACGCAGGCAGAGGCGTCATGCGTTTTGACGGTGCGCGGACGGTTCAGTATGGGTCGTGAGTTCCATCTCCTCCGTCTCGCCAGAGAGAGGCCGGGCGCCTCCCCACGGTGCCCGGCCTCTAAACCCAACACACTCCGAGCCAAACGTGAACGAGCCGATCTCGATAGCACTCAATCGCGGACAGGTCTCCCACGTGTTGCGCCAAGCCAAAGAGGAGGCCGGTGTCACCGCCGCATTGAGCGGACTGCCAGACAACGACAAGCTCGCCGCAGCCTACAGCGCCATAGACGACTCACCACAACTGTCGCGCTCCCTGCTCACAGGGCTGATCGTATTGAGATGCTTCCCCGAGGACGGAAGCAGCCTCGGAGTCACCCATGTAGCCGACATCGTCGGGACGAAAGCCAGCAACGCCTTTCGTTACATAGCGACGCTGGTGGCAGCAGGACTGCTCGAACGCGATCCAAAAACGCGGCGCTACCACCGCCCCACACCACAACCAAAGAACCAAAAGCCGAGGAGCTCGAGATGAGTTGCTCGACCCCGCGTCGTTACGCGACGATACTGCTGGCCCTCGGCTATCTGGAGCAGGCCATCAAGCACAAGTACAGGTTGGGTTGCGCATGACCGATCTCAGGATGGCCGCGCTGGACTCGACGGGGTTGGGCGAGCATGCGCACTCGATCCTCGAGGAGTTGCGCGGGCAGTCGAAATGCACGGCGAGTCTCGCTGTGCTCGACGGTCACGAGATCGTCTATGGCGATCGGGTCGTCAGCTATCAACGCGGACAGGACGAGCTCGATGTCGGTGTTGGGGTCGGGTCGAGGTTGCCGGCGTTGTGCACAGCGTTGGGGAAGATTCTGCTTGCGGATCTTCCCCACGAAGATCTCCGAGAGCTTGTATCGCGGGTGAGCTTGGAACGTCGCGGACCGAACACGATTACGAGCAAGGGCACACTGCTGGTCGAGCTGCAACGAGTGTCCGAAGAGGACTTTGCAATCGAGGATGAGGAGCTTGCGCAAGGACGGATCGCGATTGCGGCGCCTGTCCGCAACGAGTCAAGGGTGGCGGTCGCCGCGATAGACCTGTCCGCTCACACTTCGATGCTGACCGTCGAGCAGTTCGCGGACGGGCTTCGCGCCCACCTTGTCGCCGCTGCGGATCGCATCTCCGCGCGGCTTGGTTATCGGCGGGATGACGAGGTGATCGCTGGTGGATGACGTGTTGGTTTCCTGTGCTCTTGAGCGAAAGAGCGCTCTTTGCGGACAGACGATGGGCCTGATTACTGACATCGTTCTGGAACACGGGTTATTGTGGCTGGACTTGCATGAGGCCAGTCGGATTATGATACGGACATTCGTCTGAGTGGATTGTCCTTGAGGAGGAGGCGGCATGTTGTTGAACGAGCGTTGGCGTGGGTATCGGCATCGGAGTCGGCTGGAGGACTCTCAACAAACGGGTGATCGCGGCATTGGCGTTGCTGGCCGCAAGCCGGCTGTAGTTCGGCACTATGCTCTGCGCGTCGTGGCGGCGCTGCCTGCGCGATCGGTTGTGGTCTTCTTGCTGGTCTTGATGTTCGCTGCGATGCTCTCGCTTCCTGTGTCGGCGTCAGCTGTGTTGCCTGAAATAGAGGTTAACCATATGTCGGAAATCGAGGAATGGGTATATCGGAACGGGGCACTCACGAAAGACCCGCTAACGTGCGGGGAAGTCTGCGGCAAACTGTGGTTGGCCGAGGGCAAAGGGTTCCCAAAGACGATCAAGGCGCAGGAATTTTGGGACGAGTTGGGCGCTCTTGAGACGTCCGGCACGGAACTTTGGGGTCCTTTGTCTAAGCTCCAATCTGAAATCGGGTGGTCTGCCCCCGTGACGACCAGCCCGATCCAAGTGGGATGGCATATCGATGGGGGATCAGGCGGCACAGGAGACAAATGGATGGACCTGGTTGGTCCTGAAGCTCAACATGTGCCTAATGCGCCCGGCTGGTGTGTAGAACCAGGTGCGGGAATTCGCCCGCTCGGCTACATAATGAACCCGACTGCTCACCAAAAACTGGGGCTCACGTCCGAGTCGTGGGTCATGCAATGTTTTGCGCACGAAAACCTGATCGCGGAGTATGGCTCCGAAACGATTGGGAACTGTAAAGCTGGAGGTAACGTTTTTGGCGACCTGGAAAGCGCGGGTGGTGGCTGGAAACGCGTTGAATGGTGGTGGAATGACGAGTATTGTGGAATCGGCCCGCTGGGCGAAGAACTGCTCAGTAAAACAATGGCGGTCGGATACACCGCGGCGTTTCACTTCTCCGAGCCGCAGGACTGGACGGGGCAGAAAGTCGAAGGGCCTGGTACTCGTAACGTTGAAACCAATCAGGCCAGTGATCCGGGTGTGACGGCTGTCAAAACGGCGACTGAATATGCGCTTGAAAACTCGTATCCGCTGAGTAGGTGGGTGCAGTGGGTTTTGGAAGGCGAACATGGCGCGAATCCGCTCGCTACCTCCCCAGAAGAAGAATACGGCTCCGGTAGCGGAAGTGCGCCGAACAAGCCCAAGTGCATGACGGGGAAACCAGTGAACTGTGCCACGGGCAACGAGGTTGAGACTCAGACCGATCTCTCGGTCGGTGGTCGCGGGCCGGGATTGCATCTGACCCGTACCTACAATGCTCAGCTCGCCGCCACGCAGAGCGCACCGGGACCGTTTGGTTATGGTTGGACTGGCTCTTACAGCGCTCACGTAGAAGTCGGCGAAGCAAGCCAAGTGGCGACCGTCTACCAGGACGATGGCTCTACCGCGCGGTTCCTGCGCTCAGGCGAACAGTGGGTCGCGGCGAACCCGCTCGTGCAGGCGAAGCTCGCTGCGGCTGAAGGCGGTGGCTACCTCTACACGCTGCCCAACCAGACCGTCCTTCGCTTCGACAGCTCAGGTCGGCTGTCAAGCGAGACCGATCGCAACGGCAATGCCCTGACGATGGCTCGCAACGGCGAAGGGCGCCTTGAATCGGTCACCGATCCTGCCGGGCGTAAACTGAGCTTTGCCTACAACGGCGAAGGGCTCATCGAAAGCGTCAAAGACCCGATGGGTCATACCGTCAAATACGCGCACGAATCAGGGAACCTCGCGAGCGTCACGCTGCCCGGTGAAGAAAGTCCGCGCTGGCAGTTCAAATACGACGCCTCCCATCGGCTCACGAAAGCGACCGACGGTCGCGGCGGCACGACCACCAATGAATACGACAGCTCAAACCGCGTCATCTCCCAGACCGATCCGCTCGAACACACGACGAGCTTTGAATACAGAGCGTCAGAAACCAAGATCACCAACAAAGCGACCGGCGCGGTCACGCGCGAGACCTTCTCCGCCGCCAACGAGCCGCTATCGGTCACGCGCGGCTATGGAACCGCTGCCGCGACGACCGAAGAATTCGGTTACGACACCGCCGGTGATCGAACGAGCACGACCGACGGCAACAAACACACCACGAAATTCGGTTATGACACAGAAGGCAATAGGACCAGCGTGCTAGACGCCGCCGAACATGAAACGAAATGGACGTATGACTCTACGCACGATGCGATCTCGATGACGACGCCAAAGGGCGAGACTACGACGATCAAACGCGACAGTCACGGCAACCCGGAAACGATCGAACGGCCGGCGCCGGAAAGTAAAACGCAGATCACGAAATACAAATATACGTCCCACGGCGAACTGGAAAGCGTGACCAATCCGCTTGAACGCATTTGGAAATATGAATACGACTCCAAGGGTGATCGCACGGCCGAAACGGACCCGGAAGGCAACAAGCGCACGTGGGGCTATAACGAAGACTCTCAGGAGACCTCGACGGTCAGTCCGCGTGGGAACGTGACGGGCGGGGAACCAGCGGTCTTTACGACAACGATCGAACGCGACGCGCAGGGCCGCCCGCTGACGGTTATACAGCCGCCGAGGGAACCGGCGAATAATTCTTCGTTCGGCTCGTCTGGTACGGGGAATGGGCAGTTCCAGTTTCCGACGCTGGAGGCGCTGACGTCATCCGGGAGCCTATGGGTCAGCGACAGTAGCCTCGATCGTTTGCAGAAGTTCAACGAAAAAGGCGAATACGTGGCGCAGTTCGGGTCCAAAGGCACCGAAGCGGGCCAGTTCAAGTTTCCGTTCGGGATCGCGATCAATCCAAGCACCGGCAATATGTACGTGAGTGATTATGAAAACTATCGGGTGCAGGAGTTCTCGTCGAGCGGGACTTTCATCAGGATGTTTGGGTACGGTGTCAGCAACGGCAAATCAGAATTCGAGATCTGCACCGAAAAATGTCAGGCCGGTTTGAAAGGCAGCGGCAATAGTGGACAGTTCGGCAACCCTGATGGTGTAGCGATCGACTCTAGCGGTAACGTGTGGGTCGCGGACGAAACGAACAACCGACTGGAGGAGTACGCCGAAAACGGGACATTCATCAAACAGTTCGGGACCAAAGGCACAGAAGCCGGCCAGATCAAACAGCCAGTCGGTCTCGCTTACGACCACGGCAACCTGTATGTAGCCGAAGCGGGTAATCAGCGTGTGCAAGAGTTCACGACTGCGGGTGTCTACGTGACCAAGTTCGGTTCCGAAGGCACCGGCAACGGGCAGTTCAAGATACCCTACGCGATAGCCGCCGGACCGTCCACGAACGACCTGTACGTAACGGACCGCGAAAACAACAGGGTCGAGGTATTCACGTCCGCAGGGGTCTTTCTGAGCAGCTTTGGGTCCAAGGGCAAAGGCAGCTACCAGATGGAACTCCCGACGGGTCTCGTCGCGAACACCAGCGAAACGTTGTACGTCAGCGATCATGGCAACAGACGCGTCGATAACTGGACCGGGCTCACCGCTCGAATCACGAAATACGCTTACGACGCGGCCGGGAACCTCGAAGCGCGAACCGATCCCAACGCCAACAAAACGAAGTACACCTACAACGCCGACAATGAGCAGACCAAGACCGAAGCCGCCAACGGTACGATTACCGAAACCGAATACGACGGTGCGGGCCAGATCGTCGCTCAGACCGATGCCAACAAACACACCACCAAATACGTGCGCAACGCGCTCGAGGAGGTCATCGAAGTTATCGACCCGTTGGCTCGTAAGACGACCAAGGAATACGATCCGGCAGGGAATCTCACGACCGTCACCGACCCCGCGAAACGCACCACGACCTATACTTACGACGCCGCGAACCGGCTCACCGAAGTCAAATACTCCGATGGTAAAACACCGACCGTGAAATACGAATACGACAAAGACAACGATCGCACCGGCGTGACCGACGGCACGGGCACCACGACCTACACCTACGATCAGCTCGACAGGCTAACCGAAGCCAAAGACGGGCACGGCGACATAACGAAATACGAATACGACCTCGCCAACCAGCAAACCGGGATTACCTACCCCAACGGCAAAACCGTGACCCGGACATACGACAAAGACGGGCGCCTGGAAAAGATCACCGACTGGTCCTCGAACACCACCAAATTCGCCTACAACCCCGACTCCAACCTGACCAGCACGACATTCCCCGGCGCCAGCACCAACGAAGACGTCTACACGTACAACAACTCCGATGAGATGAGCGAAGTCAAGATGCTCAAAGGCACGGAAACCCTCGCGTCGCTCATCTACGCCCGAGACGCCAACAGTCAGGTCAACACCACGATCAACAAAGGCCTACCCGGCAGCGAAATCACCGAAGCCGCCTACGACGCAAACAACCGTCTCACCAAAAACGCCAGCACCACCTACGAATACGACTCTGCGAATAACCCCACAAAGATCGGCACAGGCACATACAAATACGACAACGCCAGCGAGCTCGAAACCGGCCCCAGCACGACATACACCTACGACGAACTCGGCGAGCGCACCAAAACCAAACCCACCACCGGCCAGACCACCACATACAGCTATGACCAAGCCCAGAATCTGACCACGATCGAACGGCCCAAAGAAGGAGAAAAAGCGGAAATCAAAGACACCTACGCCTACAACGGCGAAGACCTACGCACCTCCCAGACAATCTCCGGCACGACCAGCTATCTTTCGTGGGACATGACCACCGGCCTACCACTGATCCTCAGCGACGAAACCAACAGCTACATCTACGGACCCGGCGGCCTACCGGTGGAGCAGATATCAAGCGGAGGCACAATCCTCTATCTACACCACGACCAGCAGGGTTCCACCCGCCTGCTGACCAGTTCCACGGGGGCTAAAGAAGCCAGCTTCACCTACGACGCCTACGGCAACACCACGGGCACCACCGGAACGGCGAAAACTCCGCTCGGTTATGATGCTCAATACACGAGTTCGGATACGGGACTGGTCTACCTACGGGCCCGCACCTATGACCCTGCTACCGCGCAGTTCCTCACGATCGATCCGATGGTGGGTATCACCCGGGCGCCCTACAACTACACTGGCGATAGCCCGCTGACTCGCGGCGATGCTTCGGGACTTAGCAGCTGGAACCCATTCAGTGAAAGCTTCTGGACCGAAGGCAACGTCATATCTGAAAGTCCACTCAACCCAATCCCCTACTACGAAAAAGAGATCGAATCCTACGAAAACGGTTGCGGGTACTTCGCGTCGGTGACACACGGACTCGAAGGGGCACTCGCTGGAGCGGCCCTATTTGCTGGAGGAGAGGGCGAGGGCGCACTTGCGGAGGAGGGCGGCGCAGCGATAGAGGCTGAGATCACAGGCTTTACAAGGCACGGTCTCGCGCAAGCGATTAGCCGCGAGGGCGTTGGCGTGAACGAGCAGGCCATGCTCGATGCCGTGAACGCTCCTGTAAGTGTTGAGACCCGCGCCAACGGTACAACGCGCTTTGTTGGAAAAGACGCAACTGTTGTCTTGAACGGTGAAGGTCGTGTCGTTTCCACATGGGCCAACAGTGGGGCTGGGCGACGAATTCAACCATGAAAAGAGAGGGTCGCGGGATGAAGATGCTAAGCGAGAATGAGCAAGAACTACTGCGTCATGCTGTGATTGCGCACGATTCCAAACTGCTGCCGGTGCTTGCAGAAATTGGCCGCCGGCCACTCACACGCGACGAGCGAGAGGAGCTGCGCGGAACTCTATCCGACGAGATGGTAACTGCTGGATTGGCTGTAGACGATGAGCCTACGGATTATGGTCGCCGACTTGACGATCTGATTGGCAGGCTGGGTGCGCTTTAGCCAAGGTCGAGGCTGTGTCGGTTACCTGATCTACGAGAAGGTTAAGTGATGAGCCAGAGGCTAGTTTTGCTAAGTAAGCTCCTTGGTGCGCCACCGCCGCGCACAGCTCCCTTGGAGATCAAGCGCCACTATACGCGCCGCTTGTATCTACGGATTCTTCCACCGCAGATCATCGTCTGTGGATTGTTGGTAATCCTTGATGCACCGACATGGCTGTTGATAGTCCCTGCCGTGGGCGCTGCGGTCTGGCTTTGTGGCTTCGCGCTAGTTAATCTCCAGATACGGCGGGAAGGTCGACGACGGCCTGGTCAAGCAGCGTGAGCGCGCTGTCGTGGTTGCGGGGTCGGCAGGCGCGGCGCGCGCTTCGATGTGTCAGCGGCGACTGACGTCAGCGTTAGATTATGCTAATCATGAGATGGCGACGGCGTAGCCACAGCACGGACCGCGAACAGGCTGACGGGTTCGACTGGTGCGAGATCGTGTGCGCGAGCGGGGATGCCGCGAAGGCCGAGGCCGAGCGACAGCAGAGCCTCGATACACGCGACGCCGAGTGGATCTACCTGCGCAACGCGAGTGGCCAATGGGTAGCACGGCGAACGCCCCGCGACTTGCGGGCCACTCCGATCTCAATGCGCAGAGCGTTTCTCGAGTGGCTTACCAATCCCTTCGACTTGCTCGGGTCCTAGCACAGGGAACGCCGAGTCACCGGGCGTGTGTCGGGATCGGCGTTTTGGACGGACGGAGAGTTAGGGCGGCTGCGCCGCGGAGTCGCGCGCCGATCGCTGACGCGTATCCCCACGGCGCGCTCAGTGGATGGCGTCTACAAGCCGGTGGCGTATTCACATGGTCCGAACATAGGATGCTTTCGCGCCAAGTTTCGGCGTTTTCCTTGACTTTGCTCTGGGTGTGTGCGTATGGTCTTGATTGTCCGTAGAAAGGTTGGCCCCCGCGCAGTTGACGCTGCCGGGGGCCCGGCACCAGGAGGTACGCTCCCGATGCAAGGTCAGGATATGCCCGATCCAGGGCGCGTGTTGGATGAGATGCAGCGGTGCGTGTTGTGCGTGCTGCTCGCGCCGACGAGTTGCGGTTTGTGCTCGATGCACGAGTTGGCGGTCGCGGTAGGCGACCAAGAGGCAGCGGAGCTCGCCGTCGTCGGGCTGCACGCCGAGGGTCTCGTGCATCGCCTCGACGGGTTCGTGTTCGCCACGCGCGCGGTTGTGCGTGCGCACGAGTTGGACGTGTTGGGAGGTCGTCCGTCCTTCTGAGGGTTCATCAGTCAATAGGTGGCCCCGACACGGTTCGTGGCCGTGCCGGGGCCGGCACGGAAAGAAAGGTGGTTCTTCCCATGCTTGGTCAGGGTAGATCGAAGCGGCAGGACGGTGCGGTCCCGGACGGGGTTGGGCCGGTGTGGTTGGTGGTGCCGGTTGTGGTGTTGGAGCGGTTGCGCGAGGGGTTGTTCGCGGAGCTCGGCGGCGCCGGTGAAGCGTTGCACGCTGTCGCGAGCAGCGGGGAGGATCGGGAGAGCGTCAGGGAGTGTCTGGGCTTGGCGATGGATCGCGCGCGTGGTGCGTGGGAGCTGCTGGCGACAGCCGAGGACTCCTCGGTGGGAGCACGGGTCGATCTGGCGGCGTATGGCGCCCCGCTCGGTCGGGCGCTGGGGCTTGCGCTCGTGTTCGCCGAGGACGACCTGGAGGAGAGCGAGCGGGCTGGTGGCGGGGCCTCGGATCGCAAGCTTGGGGAGGGCGTAGCTGCGTTGCGGGAGTTCGCGGGGATGGCGCGTGAGCGGATCGATCAGCTCGCGCGCGAGGACGGCGGTGAGCGCCGATGAGCCGGATGGTGGCGGCGTGCCTCGCCGGCGCGGGGCGAGTCCATCGCGCCGCGCGAGACGGGCAGCCTGGCGGCCGGACCAGGGACGCCTGCACAGTTGCGGTGGAGCGCTTGGAGTGCTTGCCCGAGGGCCGTGATCTCGGACGGGCGGTGCGGGAGTTGCGGTGGGAGCGCGGTCTGACGATCGAAGCGCTTGGTTTCGCGGCGGAGGTCCACCCGACGTATGTCGCGGGTATCGAGCGGGGCGAGCGCAACCCGTCGTGGGAGAAGGTGTGCGCGCTGGCGATGGGGTTGGGCGCGACGGTCGCGGTGCTGGCCGGTCGCGCCGAAAGCGCGGCGCGGGTGCGTCGTGGCGTGGAAGGCGTGCTCGCGCGCGAGCACGCGCTTTGAGGACTGGATCGTCCACCGGTGGCCGGGGTGGGGTCAGGCGCGTGTTGAGCGCTCCCCCACCCTGCTCGAGCTGCTCGCGCACGACGATCACGGGCGCGGAATGGGTGTCGTGATCGTGTCGCGGCGGGCGCCGGGTCCGGGGCGTGGTGGTGGTCGGTTCCAGCACCCTGTTTTTGGCTTTCCAGAGCCACTCTGCCTCCCCATGAGAAGACCGGGGTTGGTGGTGGTCGGTCATTGACCACCCCCCTCTCAGCTTTGCTATTCGATGGTGGTGGTCAATGACCTGAATGGTGGGTTGGTAGGGGAGGCAGAGTGGAGTGTGTGGTGGTGGGTAGGGTGCTGGAAGGTGGTGTTGGAAGAGAAGGATTGGAAAATAGAAACAAAAACAAAAAACAACAACGGCGATCGGGGTTTGTGGCGTGGCGGTGGCTGTCAAGGCGGGTAAGGCCGGCCCTCGCGTGTGCTCGGGCCGGCGCTTACCTCCTACATGATATGTAAGCAAGCTGGATTCTTGACGAGCATGTCTTACGTGTGTATGATGCGTCGTGATGTCCGTGTTGTCGATCTTTTGGAGGTTGTTTTGTCTGAGCGTTCGCGTGGCGTTATCGGCAAGGCTTCTCGTGGTGTCGTCGCCGAGATCGACGAGCGCCTGAAGACACTCGATGAGCAACTCGCAGCACACGAAACGCTGCTCGCTGAGCGCGAACGCCTACGCGCTGCCAGGGCAACACTTCTCGGCGAAGGCCCATCAGGCCAGATTTCCCAGGACGACATCGCGGACTATCTACGTGAGCATCCGGGGTCTCGACCCCGAGAGATCGCCGACGCGCTCGGCGTGACCTCGGGGCGCGTATCCGCGCACCTGTTCAGGGCCAAGCACACCAGGTTCGTCAGCCGGGGCGACGGTTGGCACCTACGAGCACAGAAGAAGGAGCAATCATGAACCTGAGCGTCTACACGCGCACAAGGAACACGCGAGCGCACACCCGGCGATCGTGGCTGCGGGGCGTCTCGCAGGGGTCGTCACGTTCTGCCTGGCGCGCCGCCCGGGAGCCTGTACTGAGCACCCGCGATCTGTTCGTGCTGCGCTGGGTGTGCGAGCAGTACGGGGCGCGCGCAGACCAGCTGGAGCTCCTCCTCGGTTGCGGTCCACGTACCGTGCAGCGCCTGCTCGCACGACTGCGTGACGCTGGTTTGATCGGTACGCGCCGGTTGCTGGTGGGGGAGTCGGTGTGGGCGATCCCGACTAGCAAGGGACTACGCGCAGCGGGGCAGGGGTTTGGGATCTGGCATCCCCGTCTGGGAGGGCTCGCGCACGTCGCCGCGGTCACCGATGTGCGTCTGCACATTCACGCTCGCTCCCCACAGAGCGAATGGGTGCCGGAGCGTGTGCTCGCGCGCGAACGCGAACCCGGAGAGCATCTACCCGACGGGGTCGTGATCACCGGGGATGGGCAGCGTGTCGCGATCGAGGCCGAGTTGACCGTGAAGTCCCAACACCGTGTCAGGCTGATACTCGACGAGCTCTCAGGGCGTTTTGACACGGTCCTCTACTTCTGTGCACCCGCACCGTACCGGCAGCTCTCGAGGCTCGCCGAGACCGGGCAGTGGCCGAAGCTCGGTGTGCGCGAGCTGCCTTGCCCGCAAACCAGACTCGCGCCATGAACACGGGGACGGCCAACGGGCGGGCGCGGGGTGTATTCGCTCGCCGGCGACGGCAGCGGCGAGGACCGTCACTTGCCACACCCGGATCGCGGGTCGAGGGGATGGGCGCGCTGGTGGGCGAAGCCGAAGGTGAGCGTGGGGTCACGCTCGCGACGCGTCTGGCGGGCGAACGCGCACTCCCCGTGGATCGCGGGATGGTGCTGCTATCTGCGGACCGGTTGCGCCGGCATCTCTTGGTGTGCGGTGCGACAGGATCGGGGAAGACCGAGACGGTGCTGCGCCTGGCGTGGACGCTCGCCAAGACCAGCGGCGCGCCCGTGTTCTATTTGGATGGCAAGGGTGATCGTGAGACCGCGAGCCGCTTCTGCGCCCTGATGAGCGACGCGGGCCGTAAGGCACGGGTGTTCCCGAACGAGCCGTTTGATGGGTGGCGCGGACGGGCGCACGAGATTCACGGGCGGTTGATGGAGATCATCGACTACTCGAGCGAGGGACCCGCGTCGTGGTACAGGGACATCGCCAAGAACGTCCTGCGCTTGGTATGCGAGCATCCTGACGGGCCCCCGCGATCCTCACAGACCGTGCTCGAGCGCATGGAGATCGGTGGGCTACGCAAAGCACACGACAGGTCAAGCGCGATCGCAGCGTTGACGGGCGAGCAGGTCAAACAGGTCCGGTTGCGCTACGAGGCGTTTTTCGGGCAAACCCGCGGGATGCTCGACGGGAGGTGGGCGTGGGAGGACACGACCGCCGCGTATCTCCTGCTCGACAGTCTCGCGTTGCGGGAAGAGGCGAGCGGATTGGCGCGGTTCCTGTTCGAGGACTTCGCGCACTACTTCACGACCCGCAAGGATCGCGAACGGTTCTGTGTGCTGATCGTGGACGAGTTCTCGGCGCTCGCGCAGGGCGCGGCGATGGCCGCCCGCATCGAGCAAGCCCGCGGCTTCCACACAGGACTCGTGCTCGCACCACAGGTCGTGCAGGGCATGGGCGATGAGAGCGAGGCCGCGCGCATCCTGGGGAGCGTGGAGACGGTGATCTGTCATCGCGTGAACACTCCCGAGGACATCGTCAAGCTCGCCGGGACCAGGTTGCGGATGGAGTATTCGATGCACTATGCGCTGGAGGGCAGCACCGGCGAGGGCTCCGCGCGTGTGCAGCACCAGTACAAGATCGACCCGAACAAGGTCCGGGCGCTCGCGCCAGGTGCGGCGTACGTCATCAGTCGCGGACGCGCGATGCGCGCACAAGTCCTCAGAGCACCCGACATTCGCAGCCCGTTGCCCGAGCCCGTACGCCCGGATGGCCAGCAGAACGGCCCGGACAAGCCGGACGGCGAAGACCGCCCGGCGCCGGCGATGAACGGTCCGGACAGCCCGGCGGAAATGACGGGCGAGAAAACTTCTGTGGAGGGTGTCCCACTGGGGGGTGGTGTGTCGGAGGAGGAGGCAAGGACGCTTCCGTTCTGAACCCCCCAACACAAGGAGACGATGTCTCATGCCTGCTCGTCTGAACCATTGGTTGTCCTCGCTTCCCGTGCTCGCGCTCTACGCCGCGACCATACTGCTCGAAATACCCGTGATCTTCGCGCGCTGGCTACTCGCGCTCGCTTTCGCGGCGCTCGTGCTGCTCGTGCTCCATCATTCGGTCGCGGGCGCCAGCGGTCTCGCGCAACTGGCGCTGATCCCGACCGCGTGGTCGCTCGTCGCGCTCATCACACCGTTCGGGGGCGGATGGTGGTGGCGACAGAACCTCGGCGGACGCGAACCATCCGAGCGAGAGCGCACCGCTTATAACGACGCGCTCGACCTGTTGCGTCACCGCACGCTGATGGCGTTGCGTGAGCCCTCGGGCTGGTTCGTGCTCGACGATCCCCAACCAGACGCAGCGGTATGCGGCAACACCCTGATGCTCTCGCGTGGCCTGCTGGAAAGCGATCATCTTCCGGCCGTGCTCGCGCACGAGCTGGGACACCTCGCCACGCCCGACGGGAGGCTCACCGCCGCACTGAACCGTCTCGTCATACACGCGCCCCCGAAACCCGCCGAACATGAACCAGTCGAGCACAAGCGCAGCACGCTGATCCTCACAAACGATCGAGCGCTACTGACGGTAACGATCCTGGGAGCACTGCTGTGGGTCTTGCGCAGGACGGTCGTGTTCGCTAAAGGCGGTCTGGGACTACGTCTGACCGCACCGTTCTGGGGCTCGCACTGGCGCGAACGCGAGTACACCGCCGACAGGTACGCGGCCGGCCTCGGCGAGGCCGAGGACCTCGCGGACTTCCTCGAGATCCACGCCCTCATGCACGACCACCCCGTCCCCTTCATCTGGCTCACCGAACACACCCACCCCCCAACAGAGCTGCGCATCGACAAGCTCCACAAAACCACCCTCCACGACCAAACGCCAACGCAAGGCCCGCCCGCACCTGCAACACCAGACACCCGCCCCCTAACCACGTAAGGAGAGAAGAAAACCGTCTCGCCCTTTTGGGGAGACACGAACGAGCCAGTCCCTTCGCACCAGCCCTGCAGGCGCCGGTCACCACACGTTCTGGCGCCAGGCCGTCCAGCAAACCATCAAGGAGACCCTGATGCGACCGTTCACCGCCAACCTTCTCCCCCCAACCGCAAAAAGCGGCGCACGGGCGGCCATCGCCGGCCGTCTGCGCCGCATACGCGGTATCCAGGATCAGCAACACACGTTCACGCCCCTGATCGACGCGAAGGCCGCCAGTCGCCTGCTCGGCGTCCCCCATACATGGCTCCTCGCACAAGCCCGCGAAGGACGCATACCACACCACCGCCTCGGGCACTATGTACGCTTCAACCCCGACGACCTGAAGGAGTGGCTACACGAGACGCGCTCGACGCCACACGGGCGCTTCTGAGTCCGCTCGATGGCGGATGAGACGCGATCGGGAGCGGGCGATCGGCGCCGTCGCTGGCGCCACTACGAGACGGCGGCCGGGAACCGGCCTGTACTGGAGTTCATCCGCAAGGTGCCAGACGAGGACAAGGCCGCGATCCTGGCCGCGATGGGTGAGGTCTGGCGGGAGGGCACCCGGGTGGCGCGACACCTGCGCGGCGAGTTGTTCGAGGTCCGCGCCGACGGTGTGCGGGTGATCTATCGCGTCCTGTTCGCTCGGGAAGGCGAGCACGGACAGGTGCTGCTGTCGCTCGTCGCGTTCAGCAAGAAGACCCAGAAGACGCCGCCCGCGCAGATCGAGCTCGCGGTGCGCCGGTTGCGCGACTGGCGCTCTCGAGCCCGCAAGCGACCCACCAAGACGAGCGATCGCAGACCTCCTGGCAAATAGCCTGCTTGATATATCAAAGAAAGCATGATAAGGTATCCGTCATGAGCCGCCCAACTACCCTCGATCGTCAGGAACCCGACGCGCTCGATGAGATGGTCGCCGAGTTCACCAAGACCAATCCCTCGTTCCCACAAATGTTGCGCGCGGCCGAGCGTCGCCGTGCCCTGCTGCGCACGCTCGCAGAGCAGCGCAAGCGCAACAACCTCTCCCAAACCTGCGTCGCCGCCGCTATGAACACCTCGCAACCCACCCTCGCACGCCTGGAGACCACTGCAGCCGACACCAAGCTCTCGACCGTTGAGCGCTTCGCCGACGCTCTCGGCTACAGCCTCGAGTACCACCTCGTCCCCGCCAAGAAGTCCAAGCGCAGGACCGGCGTCATCATCGAGGCATAAGTCATCAGCACGCAGACCTCAGCGGAGTGTGGGGTGGACCGGCGCTTGCGACTGGCACTCTCCGTGACTGGCGCGCTGCGCGCGCAGCCGCTCCGGGCTCAGGCGCTTACAGCCTCACTCAGGTGGTGCGTGGGTCGGAGTTCACCGTGGGACGCTGGTGTGGGCGGGCTGGTTTAGGCAAATACCTCGCCAACGATGGCGAGGAACATGGGTACAAGCGCCCGCCCGCGAGCGCTTACGGCAAATGAGCTCAGTCGCGGCGGTTCGGAATCAAGCAATCGAGCGATCAGGCGGGTGTGGTGCGCTCGGACAGCCACACCAAGACCTCGTCGTGCGTGGCCTGGCCGGCGGCGATTCGTTCTACGATCGGCACGTCGGTGTCCGGCAGCGTGCCCCGCAGCGGGCGGCCGTTCACTTCGAGGAATCGCGCTGTCAGGAGGACGCGGTGCGCTTGTTGCCGTCGGGCAGCGGGTGGTTGCGCGCCAGGCGCTCCAGCAGGATCGCGGCCTTATCGAGTAGCGTCGGGTAGAGCTCCACCTCGCCGAAGCCGGCGCGCGGTGCCGCGAGCGCGGAGTCGGCCAGGCCGATGTTCGGTAGGCTGGCTATCTGCTCGGGTGTGGTGGAGAGGATCTCGGCGGCGACGTCGCAGAAGTCCCCGAGCTCGGGATAGCTAACCGCCACGGACTACTTGCTCAAGCGGAGCAGCGTCTCGCGATGTTCCTCGGCGAGGCGCCGGAGAGCCTTCGCGCGCTCCTGGGCGGTGCCGGGGAGTCCGCGTGCAAGATTCTGCTGCTTCGCGTGCGGCGGAGCCGCCTTCGGGGCAGCCGGAGAAGCCTTGGGTCTCGCTGCGCTCATGTCCGCATTGTAGCCTCATGTCTCGCTCACCGAACCATGTCCCGAAACACGTCCCGAACTGCGCAAATCTGAGACGAGTCAAGGCGCGCTGACATCATCAAAAACGGCTCTGTAGAGCCAGCAACAGGGCATCTTGAGGAACTACGGAACCGAAGGTCGGGAGTTCGAATCTCTCAGGGCGCGTAGCTAGCAAGAAAGCCCCGCTCAGGCGGGATTTTTTTGTGCCAGCGGGACTGTCGGTAGGGCCATCAGGGGCCAGCGTGTAAACGGGAAGTGTAAACATGCCGATCCGGTGGTGGCCCCTTGCGCCAATGGGGATTGCGCTTGCCTGCCCGGCGCGCTTCGCGTCGCCTCCGCTCATCGACACGGAGCCTCGCGTCCGAGGGCTCAGGGGGCGCTATCCGAGCCGGGCTCGTCGTCGGGGGCGTCGTTCCCCCCGAACTTGGCGATTGCCCCACCGATCTTGAGCATCACGAGTTGACCCATGCGAGTCGCCACGACGACGGCGAGGAGGCCAAGGGGCACAAAGAACGCGGCGACCGTCGTGTCGCCGATGACGAAGGCCCCGCACCCGAGGAGGAAGAGTACGACGCCCATGGCGAGGAGGATGTTTGACCCCTGCAGCCTTGCGAAGTCAGGCGAGAGACAGAGCCATAGAGGACCGAAGCGTCGTTCCGCCTCGGCTTCGATCAGCGCGCAGGAATGCTCGTCATCGGGAGGGTCAGAGTCATCCGGTTGGATGGTCGGAGCTGAAGGGGGTGCGGCGGGGCTTTCCGTGGGCATGGTTCATTCCTGTCTCGTGGGGTTCTCGGGGCCTGTTTTCGTGGATAGATGGGGACACAAGCATCTCGGTCGCGCGGCAAGAAAGGAAGGGTCCGTCACATACAAAAAACAGGCCGAGAATGCCCGCATTTGCAGGCATGTTTTCGTTCGTTGCGGCTGCTCCCCGTGACTCATGGAAGGCGGCTGAAGCCCGCCGATCTAGTCAGCTACTGTCGGCTTCTAACAACCTCATTCCGAGACAGTCGGATGCCGTCAGCTTCAGGCTGTTCATCGTTGCTATGATTCCGACATGGAGGATCAGCCTGAGAAGGGGCCGAGCGTCGAAGACATCCGCAGAGCCCTTGGCGGGTTGGTGACCGAAGGCCTCATCCCCTACAACGTCGGCGAAAATGGCGGATGCCTGCTGGACTTGGCCATCGTGCAGGCCCAGCGGAAACCCGTCCCTAGAGACGCCCCAGAACCCGACCGCCACGCGGCGGATGCGGAGGCGCTGACATCCGTCTTGCAAGACGCGGTGAACCACAAAGACATCAGCGGCAAACACCGTCGCCTGCTCCGGGACGTGCTGCCGCTGAGGCCAGAGCTTCTTGGCAAAGTGGTCAAAGAGCGCCGCAAGGAGGCTGGCAAAGACCTCAAGCCGGGCAAAAAGGACATCGGGCCCGGCACCATTCGCACGTACTACGAGCCCAAAGCCCTCAAAAAGCTCTCCGAGGTGCTCTGGCGGCTGGAGTCGGAGTTCCGCGCCGCATATCGCAATGGCAAATCAGCGGACTCCGACGAGCAGGACTCTTAGGCCATCTGCTGCTAGCGTGCACGTCTCACGAAAGACCTAGCACCGTGGCAACGGCCCAGCGGACCCGGTGCGAAGTCGGACCTCAACCGACCTCGTTCGCAACCGAAGGCAGCCCTTTTGCCCCGCAAATCGCCACTCTCCAAAAGGGGAGTCCGCCCTGGATGGCAGACTTTCCAGCCAATGGATGGCACGTACCGCTTCGTGGACGGGGACAGCCTGTGCGGATTCATCTTCAGCGTCCGTGAAGAGTTCCTCGCGCACATCCCTTACGAGCTGGACGAGGAGCGCCGCCCGAACTGTTTGCGCCTCGTCGCGCTCGACCACCTGGAATCCAGAAGTACGAACGAGCAGCTAGCCATCCTCAAAGACCTTATTGATCTGAACCCAGCGCTTGCCGTGGAGCGCACAGACGAGGACGTCTTCCGCCATGCCGCTACCGCTGGCGACTACATCGCCGACCTAGTGTGTGCCGTGGTCGAGCAGATCCTCCGCCGCGACCAGGACATCCGCGAGCAGGATGACGACCGGCTCGCGCTGTCGGCTGAGTCGCTTGCTGAGCTAGAAGAGCAATAGGCCAGCGGTCGAGCCCGGCTAGGGATGGGCCGGCGTCTGAGGCTGCTGCGAGCTAGGGCTGTGGGTGCGTCGTTACTTCGCCAATCGAGACTCGCCGACCACTGATGAGCCACGCGGAAAACATCCGCGTGCGGACCTCGGAGCAATGGCAGGCCGCCCTGCCAGGCGGGTCTTTGATGAGGGGCGACCTTGGTAAGACGCCGCTGCATCGGCGGCTGAGCCCAGACACTGGCAAGTCGGTTGAGCGCGAGGCCGCGCTCGTCATCGTGGCCTTCGTCCTGATCGCAGCGCACGTGTTCGGTCTTGGAGCGCAGGCGCTAAAGCTCCTACCCCCAGCGCTGGGTTGATCGTGGATAGACGCCTAGCATGGAGCGCAGCTGGCGGAACCGTCGCCGCGATGTGCGGCACGAACGCCGTTGCCTGGGCTGTGGGCGCCACCACCGCGAACAGCTCGCTGCCGTCCTGGCCGGCTTACGTCTTCGGCGTGATGACGCTTGCCGCCCTCTACGTGCTCGGAGCAGCGCTCGGGCGGAAGTGGCCCTTCCATCGCCTGGCACTCGCCCCAGCGGAGCTGCTAGACGACTGTATCCGCCGAGGGCGCGATGCCCGAGCGCGCATCATCCACGAGCGCTTGGACGACTGGGAGGTAGCAGGCGAGGCCGCGGCCTGGACGCTTCGCACGGCGAACCTCCTCCATGAGCAGTTCCCGTCCGTCGCTGATGAGTTCCTGGCTGCGAACGGGAACGAGGAGCAGCTCTCGGGACAGGCGCTCGCTGTGCGAACGCTGGCCGTCAAGCTCGCCGTGCTCGCCGCGGCGAGGAGGGAGCTGGCTGGCTAGCGATGAACGAGAATCGCGGGCTGCCGATTCGTTTCGCTAAGCGCTGACAAAGCGCTGCGAAAAAATCGAAAAGCTGTTGCTAGCGATCCGGGGACCGAAAAAACGCCCCCGCCCCGCAAGGGCGAAAAAGGAACCAGCGAACCCGGAACGCTATGGCTGCCACGGCTACCACAACCGTCGAGATCGACAGCGAGGTGCTGTCGAGGCTTCCCGATCGCTCGCCAGGCAAGAGCGATCGGGAAGCGCTGGAGCGGGCCGCGCGGATTCAGCTCGGGTTCGAGACGATCCGACGCGCGCAGGAGCACAGCGCGGCGGCCGGGGTCGATGAGGATGAGGTCATGGCCGAGGCCGTGCGTGGCGTGCACGAGTCGCGCCGGTCGCGGGCTGCGCGACGAGCAGCCTAAAGCGACTTCGGTGGAGCGATCCAACGACTCTCGAAATCGAGCACTTCGCTGAGCGTGTCGAAGTGGCCGTCGTAGTGCAGGACGCCCCAGTTCTTGTGCGCGGCCGACGCCGCGATCAAGGCGTCTTGGAACGGCAGCCGATGATGATTCGTCGCTGAAAGCGTGTGCAGCGCGGCGCGGGCGGAGCGGACAATCCCCTGCGTCAGGGGCACCTGTCGCAAGGCGTCGAGCTGTTCTTCAAGAGCCTCGAAGTCAGCCTGGTTCTGCGCGGTGTAGAGAACCTCAAAGGCGACGACCGGCGAGACGGCTATCCGGTCGTTCTGGAGCGCCGTCGCCCAATCAGATGCGACCTGTGGATGCTCCGTGTGGCTCCAGATTGACGTATCGAAGAGATAGATACGCCCGTCGTCCGACAGCGTCACGAATCCGGGCGCTTGCCCCAAGCATCGTCATGCAGGGTGGCAACTACCTCGGGGCTGAGCCCTTTGTCTTTCGTGGTCCGCTGGATCAGACGCTCGATCTGCACGCGACGAGCCTTCGACCTGATCGGCCCTACGCCATTCTGTGCCGAACTGCGAGACTGTGTGCGCTGACCTGTGGGGGCGGCACGACGTGTGCTCGACTGCTGATCCATCGGACTGCCTCCTGCACGGTTGGGATGGCTCCATGATAACGCGGTAATCGGATTCGATCGCCGCGAGCGAGCTAGTGTCCTGCTGGTTTAATTAGGAGGTTGTCCCACCTGGCATAGAACTTTGAAGTGGCGGTCCTCCCGCCTCGTCCGGTCGTGTTGCGACCGTGGCGAGTGCGAAATCGGTCCATTCGAGACAGGAGGAACCGCCATGAAGAAGGTACATGCGAGCGAGGACGCGCCGCTGCAGGCGTCGGTGCTGCCGGAGCGGGTGCAGGCCGCGCTGGGGGATCTGGTCGGCGCGGCGAGGGAGGGTCTGCTCGCGCTGAGCGTGGGTGTCGGGCTTGGTGTGATGCACGAGCTGATGAGCGAGGAGGTCGAGGAGATCTGCGGCCCCAAGGGCAAGCACGACCCTGCGCGGGCCGAGGAGGCCGCTACGCTCGTCACCGTCTAACAGACACACCCGAGCCGCCACCAAAGTTCCACGCCGACCGGGACATCCTCTGATCGGGACTCGAACCCGGTCTTCGTTATGCGCTTTCAGCACGGCGCACGACGCGGTATCGCCCGTGCCCAACACGCTCAAACCGAGGCGCGTTGCCAACGCAGTCGGCGGCCAGGCAGTTCCTGACCGATGACCAAGATACCGGCTCGCAGGCCAGCTCCTCCGCTGCGCGATGGATCGCGCGGGCCTGCATAGGCTCACGAGCGGCCTTCAGCACGTCCATGACGGTCGCCACAAGCCATCCCCGTCGATAGGCCGGCTTGGTCGCGGGGACGGCCGCGCTCGATGAGTCGCCGGCCTTTCCGCCGTTGAGGCCCTGGACGGCGACGCCGCCGGTCCCCTACCCGCCGGGTCGAGCAGGTCATTGACGATCTCCTCGATCCACGAGAGTTTGGTTAGGGTCTCCGCGGGCGCGTATCGTCGAGGTCCGTGGGCCCTTGGCAAACGATCCAGGATCGACATGAGCCCATTGCAGGCTGCGTGCTCGAGACGATGATCGACGCGGGGCGTTCGCTGTCAGTCCGTGAAATCATCGAGAAAGCTGAGCTCTGATTACGACGGGCCTTCGACGCGGGCGGATGTTTTGGAGGTCCACATCGGCCGCAACAATCGTCGCACGGGTTAGCCGGGAGCAGCTGGGCGAGGTCTGAGCGTCACCGCCCGAACGGGTGGGGAGCTGGGCAGGGCACGGCGCTGGTGGCGGTGGCGCGTGTCCTGTCGAGGAATGTGAAGTCGGCGCGGAATGGGAAGCCTCCCCGCGGGCAGTGTGCGGGGACGGCGATGCCTCTGGGGTGGAAGGGCACGAACCTGTCCTTGAGGTGTCGGTAGTAGGTCAGGCCGCGCGGACCGATCGTGGAGCTGAAGCTGGTGACGGAGACGTTGGGGCCTTCGCTCCAGGTTGGGATGAGGGGGATGGTGGTGTCCAGGCGTCCGCTGTAGCGGCCGGAGGCCGGGAGGATGACACCGGGGAACACGAATTGGGCGCCGACGGGCGTGATGGCTTCGACGTAGAAGAGGACCTGCTCGTTTTCGCCCGCGGGTGGGCCGAGGAGCGCGTGGACGGTGGCGCTCTCGTCGAGGATTTCGTGTTCGACCCGCATCTCCGCCTCCGCTGTGCCGATCCCCACCTGCGCGCTGGCGGGGCAGCCTGCGAGACCCTGTTCGATCAGCGTCGCGGGTGGGCATTGCGCGAGCCCGAGCGTGCTCGTGGCCAGGCCCATCCCGGCGGGCAGATCGAGGCTCATCTTCGTAACAGGGGATGGCACCTGCCCGGGGTTGGCGCTGAGGACGTGGAAGCCGAACTGGATCGTCGTGGGTGTCCTGAGCCTGTCGGGCGCGAACGCGGTCTGCAGCGTGATCCGCTGGGGCCCCGCGTCACCCGCCGCCGGGCTCACGAGCAGACCTACGCACGTGAGGACTGCGGTGAGCGATCCGGTGCGCCGCATGGCTGTCGTCCTCCCGCGCGTGTCCGCCGGGCCACTACACGCGGATGGTGCCGTGGACGTGGACTGTGAGGTTGAACGTTTCGCGGTCGATGATCCCGCTGATCCCGATGTTCGTGCCCGACGCGTGCCTGTAGCTGCCGGTGCCGCGCGCGATCGAGATGGTCCCGCCGAAGTACCCGTTGGCGCCCTTCGCCACAAAGCGCGCGGATCCGGTGCCGCTGATCGTGCCTCCCCTGGGGCTGACCGTGAAGGCGGCCGTCACGCGGTTGGCGGAGAGGATCGTCAGGTGCACCGTGATCGCGCAGTCGTAGGTGCCGGTGGCCCGCCCCCGCTCGTCGATCGTGACCCCGGAGCCGTTGGTGGAGTGCAGCCGTCCCGTCTCAGTCAGAGACACCGTGCGCGCGGTTCGCGCCGCCGGCTTCGCGCCGCCCGACGGCGTTGCGACGCTTGCCGTCCCGGTGGCAGCCGGGATGAGGATGGCCAGCGTCATGGCGATGGGGAGCGCGGCGGCGCGCAACGGTCGACGCGAGGGTGAAGTGGCGATCGGGCGATATCGGCTCATGTAATACGCGTATACGGACGCTACCGACTGTCGGTTGATCCTTCGAGGGGCGTTTCTGATTCCAGCAACCAGGACGAATGAATCTTGGCGGGTCCTGCGAGCGGGCTTGGAGATATAGCGTTTGACGTTTGCTAAATGGCATCCTCGGAACTATTTAGTCAAATGACAAAACTTCTGGTGATCGGTTAGTGTCTGGCGCCTGGTTGAGATCACTGGTGGAGGCATGCGTTAGGGATGGCTGCGAAGCAAGCTGTGCTGGGGCTCGTGATCGAGCGGCCCGACTACGGGTATGAGCTCGCCAAACGCCTGCAGGAGCGCTGTGGTCCCTGGGCCTGGTCGCGTCAAGCGGTCTACAAAGCGCTGGACGAACTCGCCGAAAGCAAACATGTGCGCGCCCTCGGCGCAGCGGACGCAGCGAGCAGAGATCAGCGGCGGACCGTCTTCGAGGCCACACCCACGGGCATCGACTATTTCGGCTCGTGGATGTTCGACCAGGCGGCGATGGAGGCTTCACGCTCTGAGCTGGAGCTGAAAATAGTGCTGGCGCGACCGCACGAGCTGCCGAAGCTGATCGAGATGACGTGGGCGCACGAGCAGCAGTGCGTCGATCGGCTCGCGGCGCTGGCGCGCCAAGCGCAGGCGGTGGAGTCCGGTGGCGCTCTCTCATGGCCGGATGTCGGCGAGATGCTGGTCAGAGACATCGAGATCAAACGGCTGCGCCTGCGGGTAGAGTGCCTGCAGGAGGCACGCAGGACCATGCAACTGTTCCTCGATCGGACCGCCGGGCCGTCTTCTCGCCGGCCCCGCCACGCCGGATGAGCGCTACGGGTCCCCTGCTGTCATTGCGGCAGGCGCGCAAGAGCTACTGGCGCGGTCTGCGCGAGACGGTCGTGCTCGCCGACGTCTCACTGGACGTTCATGCCGGCGAAATGGTCGCGGTGTGGGGCCGGCGCGGATCGGGCAAGACGACGCTGCTGGAGGTCGCCGCCGGGCTCCAATCCCCCGATCAAGGCACGGTCAGCTTCCAGGGTCGCGAGCTGACGGCCGGACGGCCGAGTCTCGCGAGGGCGCTGAACCGCGAGATCGGCTGGGTTCAGCGCAACGGGCCGCAGAGCAACGGGATGACGATGGTCGAGTACGTCTCGCTGCCGTTGCTCGGCGCCCACTCCCCGCGCATGGCGCAGCGGCGCGCCGTCGGCCTGCTGGAGCGGGTCGGGGTGCGCGACTGCGCGCGCCAGCAGTGGGACAGCCTGACCGACGGCGAGCGCACGCTGGTGTCGATCGCGCACGCGCTCGTGCGTGAGCCGAAGCTCCTGATCGCCGACGATCCCACGGCCAACCTCGACCTGCTGCAGCGCGCGGAGGTCATGAGCCTGTTGCGAGCGGCCGCCGAGCGCAAGGATCGCGCGATTCTCCTGACCGTCCCGGACATGCCCGAGATGCTGAACGCCCACCAGGTCGGCTCGCTCAGCGAAGGCCGGCTGCTGCTGTCCCGCGACGATGAGCTCGCTGACGTCGTGGAGTTCCCGCGTCGAGAGCGCTCCGCGTAGAACCACTCCGCGCGTGCTGGAGGTTCGCAAACTCGTCAAGCGCTACGCCGTCGACGACGCGGAGCCCGTGTCCGCGCTCGACGGCGTGTCCCTCACGATCGTGCCCGGGGAGTTCGTCGCGCTGTACGGGCCGAGCGGCTCCGGCAAGACCACGCTCCTGATGATCGTCGCCGCGGTCCTGCGCCCCGACGGCGGCACCGTGTCGGTCGCCGGGCGCGAGGTCTCCGCCCTGTCCGCCCGCGACGGAGCCGCCTACCGCATGCGCGAGCTCGGGTTCGTCCGCCAGTCGCTCGATCTGATGCCGGGCGTCAGCGCGCTTGACAACGCCGCGCTGAAGCTGCTCGGCAGGAACGCCAGCGTACGTGAAGCGCAACGCCGCGTCGCGCCGCTGCTGGAGCGGCTCGGCCTCGGCGAGCGCCTGAAGCACCGCACCGAGCAGCTGTCGATGGGCGAGCGCCAGCGCGTCATGATCGCCAGAGCGCTCTCGACCGAACCAACGCTCGTGCTCGCCGACGAGCCCACCGGCAGCCTCGACACCGAACGCGGCCGCGAGGTCCTCGCGCTCCTGAGCGAGCTGTGCAAAGAGCGCGACGTCGCCGTGCTGCTCGTCACCCACGACCCGCAGGCCGCGGCGTTCGCCGATCGCGTCCACGCCCTGCGCGACGGCCGGCTCGTCGACCACGCGCCCGATCCCGTCCTCCCCGTCGGCACATGAGATACCCGGGAGGCGTCAACATGAAGCCGCTCGGCATCCTCTACCTCTACCGCGTCCGCCTGCGAGCGCGACTCGTGCAGGAAGCGCTCGCCGCGCTGGGCATCGCGGTCGGCGTCGCGCTGCTGTTCGCCTCACAGGTCGCGAGCACGAGCCTCACCGGCTCGGTCCGCCAGTTGACGAGCGGCGTCGTCGGCCAATCGCGACTGCAGCTCGAGGCCCGCGGATCGCAGGGCTTCCCCGAACAGCTGCTCGGGCGGGTGCAGCGTCTCCCTGGCGTTCGCTCCGCCGCGCCGGTGCTGGAGGTCCAGGCCAACGTGATCGGGCCAACAGGTCAGCAGGCGGTCTATCTCATCGGCGCCGACCCGAGCTTCGTACACCTCGGAGGCCCCCTGCTGCGACACTTCAGCGCAGCCGCGCTCGCCCGCCAGCACGCGGTTGCGCTGCCCGCGCCGACCGCACAGCAGATCGGAGTCGGTGACCTGCAGCCGGCGACGCTCCAGGTCGGAGTGCGCGCCAGGACCGTCCTGGTCGGGCTCACGCTGCAAGCGTCGAACATCGGCTCACTGGTTCACAGTCCGCTGGTGCTCGCACCGCTTGCCTACGCACAGCAGTTGGCGGGCATGAAGGGCCAGATCACCCGTATCTTCGTCCGGCCTCAGGCCGGACGCGACGCCGAGGTCCGAGCGGAGCTCGACACACTGGCCGGTGCGCATCTGAACGTGGAGCCGGCGAACTTCGACGCGACCCTCTTCGAGAACGCCGCCGCACCGACGAACGAGTCGACCGGACTGTTCGCCGCCATCAGCGCCCTCGTCGGCTTTCTGTTCGCGTTCAACGCGATGCTGTTCACGGTCCCGGCGCGCCGGCGCCTGATAGCGGATCTACGGCTCGACGGCTACAGCCCGCTGACCGTGATCGAGATCCTGCTGTTCGACGCGTTGGTTTTGGGAGTGGTCGCAACACTGCTCGGCTTGGCGCTCGGCGACGAGCTTTCCCTGCGCCTGTCTCACACCGACCCCGGCTTTCTCTCACTCGCGTTTGCCGTCGGCTCGCAGCGAATCGTCACGTGGCAGTCGGTCGTTGTCGCGATGGCGGCGGGGGTATTGGCCGCCTGCGTTGGCGTCCTCACGCCATTGCGAGACATCTTCTCGCTCCGCCCACTCGCGGCTGTCGAGCGTAAACATCGCGATCATGCCGGCGCTTCCGTGCTCATACTCGCAGGGTCGGCGTGCCTTCTCGCTACCACTACCATCCTTATCGCCGCCCCGAACGCAGCGGTCATCGGTGTTGTCAGTCTAACTGCGGCGCTCATCATGTTGCTACCCAGCATGATCCACGGGCTCCTACGCTTCGTCGAGCGTGCCACGTTCAATCTGAAAGCTATGGCGCCATTTGTGGCAGTCACCGAGCTGCGGGCACCGTCGACCTGGGCACGCACCATCGCGATTGCCTCCACTGGTGCGGTCGCTGTGTTTGGGAGCGTCTCTATTCAGGGCGCGCGCTCCGATCTTCAGCGGGGCCTGGATCGCTCTGCACACGACGTCACCTCTCCAGCTAGCATCTGGGCTTTTCCTCGTGGTCGGTCAAATCTACTCGCGACGACCCCGTTTCCCGCGACCGCAACCAACGCTCTCTCGCGGCTGCCTGGTGTGCGGGCTGTGCTGCTATACCGCGGTGGCTTTCTTAATTTCGGCAATCGACGTGTTTGGGTTAGTGCTCAGCCAGTAGCACAGCCTGACATCATTCCAGCCCATCAGCTTGTGCATAGCGACTTGACCTTGGCCAGCGCGCGCATTCGGGAAGGCGGGTGGGCGGTTGTCTCCCAAGCAATAGCCGACGAACACAATTTGCCTGTAGGCCAGTCTTTCACGCTCCCCTCGCCGCATCCAACAGGCTTTCACGTGGCGGCACTCAGCACAAACATCGGATGGCCACCCGGAGTGATTGTCCTTAATGCTGAAGATTATGCCCGCGCATGGGAAAGCTCTGACGCCAGTGCCTACGAGATCATGCTCGCCCCAGGTGTGTCCGAGGAAACGGTGCGTCTCGAGGTGCAACAAGCTCTTGGGTCGGCTGGGGGGCTCACGGTGCAGACCGGATATCAGCGCGAACAGCATCAGCGAGCCGCCAGCCGGCAGGGTCTCGCGCGCTTGAGCCAGATATCAACACTCGTGCTGATCGCGGCGATCCTAGCAATGGCGGCCGCAATGGGAAACATGATTTGGCAACGTCGCGCACGGCTCGCGCGACTGAAGCTAGACGGTCGCACTGACCTGCAAGTCTGGCGCGCACTGGTACTGGAGAGCGTCCTGCTGCTCGGCTCAGGCTGCTCGATCGGCGCGATATTCGGACTATACGGCCAACTCATCGGGAGTCACGCGATTCTCAGCGTCACAGGCTTCCCCGTCGTCTTCTCGCTAGCGGCAATGATCGCTCTCACCAGCTTTGCGCTAGTCGCAATCGTGGCGGTCGCGGTGACAGCCGTGCCCGGGTACTTTGTAGCGCGCGTGAAACCCATCCTCGGTCTTTCGGACTAGCCCACCCATCTATTGTTGGGGTGATTGCCAGCCTCCCCGATGCACCCGGTCCGGCCCCACTGGACCCAGCGCAAATACGGGTGCTTGCGTGCGCCGCGACACGCGAGCTGCTCTGGGGTTTGCGTGCCGTATCCAAGGAGATAAGGCGCTGGCGCCAACGGGCACTGCGAATCCCAGATAAGAGGATTCGCGAAGATGCTCTTAACGCGCTCGCACACAAGCGCACCCACGCGGACGGCGCGGCGCTGTTCTGGACGATTCCCCGCAAGCGCAGTTTGGATCTACTACGCCTGCTCGTCGCTTACGAGCTGATATGGGACTTCCTTGACAATCTAAGTGAGCGTGCAGCGACCGAAGGCCAAGCCGACGGATATCACCTGCATCTCGCAATCGCCGAGGCCATCAACCCGGACGGGCCTATCTCCGACTACTACCGCAGCAATTCCTTCCGTGAGGACGACGGCTACCTTCGCGCGCTCGTCCAGGCGTGTCGCGACGGTTGCAAGTTCCTACCGTCATACCATCGAGTACGTACATTGGCAATCACGGAAGCCCGTCGGGCCCAAGTCCTTAGCATCAATCATGATCTCAATGCCACACGACAGGCAAGCGCGTTGAAAGCATGGGTGGCTCAAGAGTTTTCAGACACGCGTGGCATGGAGTGGTGGGAGCTTTCCGGAGCAGCAAGCGCACCCCTCACGATTCACGCCCTGCTCGCACTCGCGATGGAACCCATCTGCACCGAACGCGACATCACACAAATCCACGCTGCATATAACCCCTGGCTTTCAGCCGCAACCACAATGCTCGACAGCTACGTCGATCAAGCCGAAGATCAAAAGAACGGAGATCACAGCTACATCGCCCACTACCCGGACCCTGAAAGCGCGGTACTCGGGATTCACCGGCTCGTGCTGCAAGCCACCTGCGAAGCTCGCTCGCTGCGTAACGGCTCCAAGCACGCCGTGATCGCCGCGGCCATGATCGCCATGTACCTATCGAAGGACAGCGCACTCGCACCCGAGCTGCGCGCCACAACCCAAAGCCTGGTCAACGCAGGCGGCTCCCTCACCCGCCTGCTGCTGCCGATCCTACGAGCCTGGCGCCTCGTGTACGCACAGCGCTCAGCGTGACCCCACACGCCGCAACGGAACTAGTCACATATTGACTAGTAGGGGCGAGACTAGTTTCCGGTGAGCAGCTCGGGGATGATCGCCAGGAACGAGATGAAGGAGCCCCACGTCAACCGCCTCGTGCCGTCCCCAGAAGAGGGAGGGCGCCTCAGGGCGCTCTCGACGGCGACGGGCGGCATGGGTCCTGAATCTTGCTTCCGTCTCGCCAGAGAGGGCCGGACGCTCATTCCATGGCGTCCGGCCCCCAAGCACGCGCAAAGCGCGGTCTTCTCATGACTGACGGTCTCGCCAGGAGCGCCCCGCGCCAGCGTGACGGGAAGACCGGAGGACGCTCGGCATGAGCCGTACTGGGCCATACGAGGAGGCGTGGCAGACGCCCGATTTCTCGGGTCCGCGCTACTCCCAGTCCCTGGCGCGCGGGTTGGCGATCATGGAGTGTTTCAAGCCCGGGCGTTCGGTGCTGGGGATCGCGGACATAGCGACGGAGTTGGGGATGAGCCGCTCGACGACCCACCGCTATCTCACGACCCTCGTCGCGCTCGGGTACATGGAGCAGGACAAAAGCCGCAAGTACCGGCTGTCGCTGCGCGTGACCGACCTCGGGATGGCCGCGCTGAGCTCGACCGGGTTGCGTGAGCACGCCCACTCCAGCCTCGAAGAGTTGCGCGAGCGGTCGAAGTTCACGGCGGCTCTGGCTGTGCTCGACGGCCTGGAGATCGTCTATGTCGACCGGGTCGTCAGCTTTCAACGGGGGACGCAGGAAGGCGAGGGCGTGGGTGTCGGGGTCGGGGTCGGGTCGAGGCTGCCCGCGTCGTGTACCGCGATGGGCAAGGTTCTGCTTGCCGAGCTTCCCTTCGTGGAGCGCCGAGAGCTCTTGTCGCGGGTGAGCCTGGAACGATGCGGACCGAACGCGATCGTGAGCAAGAGCGCGCTGCTGGCCGAGCTGCAGGGAGTGTCGGAGGATGACTTTGCGATCGAGGACGAGGAGTGCGCGAAAGGACGGATCGCGATCGCGGCGCCTGTCCGCAACGAGTCGAGGGGGGTGGTCGCCGCGATAGATCTGTCCGCGTATACCTCGATGCTCACCGTCGAGCAGCTCGCCGACGGGCTCCGTCCGCACCTCGTGGCCGCTGCGGATCGCATCTCCGCGCGGCTGGGGTACCGCCGTGATGACGAGGTGATCGCTGGTGGATGACGTGTTGGCTTCCCGTGAGATTGTGGGAGCGGTTCGTGCTGTTGAGCGAAAGGCCGCTGTTTGCGGGCAGACGATAGGCCTGATTACTGACATTATCCTGGAACATGGGCTATTGTGGCTGGACTTGTACGAGGCCAGCCGAAATATGATGCGGACGTTCGTCCGAGTGGATTGTCCTGAGGAGGAGGCGGCATGTTGTTGAATGAGCGTGGGTGTGGGTATGGGCTCCGGAGCTGGTCGCGTGGTGGTCGCTTTCTGATCGGCGCAATCTCCAGGGTTGCCTGCTTGGCGGTCGTGGTGGTAGGAGGGCTTGCCTTGCTGCCTGCGGGTGCTTGGGCTGAACCTGTCTGCACGGACACGTGGACAGGTCCCGCCGAAGGGCCATGGACGACCGCGGAAGACTGGTCGACGGGCAAAGTGCCCACATCCACCGATGTCGCGTGTATCGGCACTGGAAAGACGGTCAAAGTCACCGAAGGCGTCAACCACACCGGCATCGTCCAGGGTGAAGGGGCGCTCGTCATCTCGGGCGGGTCGTTGGAAGTCGCGAACGCTTTGGAAGCATCGAAAATCAAAGCGCTTACAGTGGATGGCACTTTGACCGGTGCAGCGACCGTGGACGTGTCGAGTTCGTTTACCTGGGCGTCGGGGACGATGTCGGGGACGGGCTCGACGGTGGTCATGTCCGGTGCGACAGGAGCGATCGAATATGGTGACGTGTTGGAAGGGCGTTCGCTGCTCAATGAAGGGACGACAACGTTGGTGAAAAGCACGGGCGCCACAATCACCGAGTCTGAAGGAGCACAGTTCAAAAGCTCGGGGACGTTCAAGGCCAACGCGGAGTCAGGTCCTCCCGAGATCAAAAAAGGACCGGGGACGTCTTCGATCGTGAACACGGGCACCTTCGAGAAGGCCGAAGGCACGGGGACGACAGAAGTTGCGGTGAGCTTCGAAAACCTGGGGACCGCAACGTCGCAGACGGGCACGTTGATCTTTGCTGGCGGCGGGTCAGGTACGAATGGTACGTGGTCGGCTTCAGAAGGGGCGTCGCTTGGCTTCCATACAGGTTCGTTCTCACTGAATGAAGATACCTTCTCGGGCGCGATCACTCTAGGCGAATCGGTGGCGGTGACCGAGAAAGGTGTCAAAGCCGCAAACGCGCTGTTGAACGTCAGCAGCGGGTCACTGACGGTGCAGACAGGCACCATGACGGTCAAAACCTTTACCCTCGGCGGCACGTTGACCGGTGCTGGGACCTTGGATGTATCGGCTTCGTTTGTCTGGGCAGCTGGCACGATGTCGGGGACGGGCTCGACGGTGGTCATGCCCGGTGTGGTGGGAGCGGTCGAATATGTTGATGTGTTGGAAGGGCGTTCGCTGGTAAATGAAGGGACGATGACGTTGGTGAAAAGCGCGGCTGGCACTATCACCATGTCCGAAGGAGCACAGTTCAAGAACTCGGGGACGTTCAAGGCGAACGCGGAGTCTGGTCCTCCTGAGATCAAAAAAGGATCTGGGTCATCTTTGATCGTGAATACGGGTCTGTTCGAGAAGATCGAAGGTACGGGGACGACTGAAGTCGCCGTGAACTTTGAAAACCTGGGAATTATTCGGCAAGAAACAGGCAAACTCGAAATCCTGCACCCGGTGTCGACAGAATCATCAACGCAGTACGGTGGCTCCGCCGGCACCTCAACGCCGGGCCAGATCCATTGCGAATCCGGGGATCCGGTGAGTTGTGCGACGGGCAACTTCTCTGAGACGCAGACGGACTTTGCCGTTGGCGGCCGCGGCGTGGGGTTGAATCTGACGCGGACATACAACTCGCAGGCCGGGGCGGAAGCAGTCAAAGGCGCGTTCGGCTACGGGTGGACCAGCTCATTTAGCGATCACCTGGTGGTCAATAAAACGAGCAAAGTCACGACGCTCTTCCAGGCAAATGGCAGCACCGTGCCGTTCACCGAAGGCACGGGTGGGTCGTTCACCGCGCCGGCGTGGACGCAGGACACCCTAAGCGGGACGGAAGGTACTGGTTACACGTTGACGCTCGCCAGCCAGGTCAAATACAAATTCGCCGGTGCCAGCGGCCGTCTCGAAAGCGTGACCGATCGTGATGGCAACGCCACGACGCTCACTTACAACGGAAGCAGCCAGCTAACGACGATCACCGATCCCACGAGCCGCACGATCAAACTGGCCTACAGTGGAGAAGGCTTGGTCGAAAGCGCCGAAGACCCGATGAAACACGTCGTCAAATACACCTACGACGGCGGGAACCTGAAGAACGTCACCCAGCCGGCCGAAGCTGGTTTTCGCTGGCAGTTCAAATACGACGGTTCTCACCAGATGACCGAAATGCTCGATGGTCGCGAAGGCAAAACGACCAACGAATACAACGGCTCCCACCAGGTGACGTTGCAGAAGGACCCGGCGGGCCGCGAACTCGGCTTCGAATACGAAGCGTTCCACACGAAGATCACGAACAAAACCACGGGCAGCGTCACCGACGAGCACTTCACGAGCAACGACGAGCCCTTCTCGATCACGCGCGGCTTCGGCACCACGAGCGCGACCACGGAATCCTTCGCCTACAACGCCGGCGGTTATGTGACGAGCGTGACCGACGGCAACGAACATACGACCACATACGGCTACAACACCGCGAACGACCGTACGAGCATGGTCGATCCGAACAAAAACGAAACGAAATGGACGTACGACTCGACCCACGACGTGGAAACGATGACGACGCCGAAGGGCGAGACGACGACGATCAAACGCGAAGCCCACGGCAACCCGGAAACGATCGAACGGCCGGCCCCCGAAAGCAAAACCCAGATCACCAAATACAAATACAAGACCACTGGCGAACTGGAAAGCGTCGAAGATCCCCTCAAACGGATCACGAAATACGAATACGACACGCACGGGAACCGCACCGTTGAAATCGATCCCGCGACCGACAAGCGTACCTGGGAATACAACGAAGACTCCCAGGAGACCGCGACGGTCAGCCCCCGCGGCCATGTCAAAGCCGGCGAAGAAGCTAAATACACGACGAAAATCGAACGGGACGCACAGGGTCGTCCGCTGAAGATCACCGACCCGCTCACGCACACCACCAAATACACCTACGACGGCGCCGGCAACGTTAAAACGGTTACCGACGGCAACTCGCACACGACCACCTACACCTACAACGCCGATAACCAGCCGACCAAAGTCGAAGCGCCCAACAAAGCGATCACGGAAACCGAATATGACGGCGCGGGACAGGTCACCAGCCAGACCGACGGCAACAAAAACGTCACGAAATACACACGGAATGCTGTTGAGGAGGTCACCGAAGTCACCGACCCGCTGAGCCGAGTGACCAAGAAGACGTACGACGCTGCGGGGAACCTCAAAACACTGGAAGACCCCGCGAAACGAACGACGACCTACACCTACGACCCAGCCAACCGACTAACCGAAGTCACCTATTCGAGCGGCAAACCCGCGACCGTCACGTACGAATACGACAAAGACGGCGACCGCACGAAGATGGTCGATGGCACGGGCACGACGAAATACACCTATGACCAGTTGGACCGTTTGACCGAAAGCGAAAACGGTCACAAAGCAGTCAGCAAGTACGAATACGATCTCGCTAACGAGCAGACGAAGATCACCTACCCCAACACGAAAAGCGTGACGCGTGCCTTTGATAGTGCCGGCCGGCTGGAAAAGGTCACCGACTGGTCTTCGAACGTCACCAAATTCACGTACAACGCCGACTCCGAGCAGGCGACGACGCTGTTCCCCACCGCCACCAAAGACGAAGATAAATACGCATACAACGAAGCGGACCAGATGAGCGAAGTCAAAATGCTCAAAAGCGGCACAGAAACACTCGTGTTGCTCGTCTATACCCGCGACAACAACGGCCAGCTCAAAAAGACGACCAGCAAAGGGCTGCCCGGCGTGGAAGTCACAGAAAACACCTACGACGAAAACAACCGCCTCACCAAATCAGGCAGCGAATACAAATACGACTTGGCGAACAACCCGACGACGATCGGCACGGGCACATACAAATACGACAAAGCCAGCGAGCTCGAAACCGGCCCCAGCCTGACCTACACATACGACGAACTCGGGGAGCGCACCAAAACCAAACCGACCGTCGGCCCAGCCACAACGTATGGCTACGACCAGGCTGGAAACCTGATCAGCGTCGAACGACCCAAAGAAGGCGAAGTCAGCGAAATCAAAGATACATATGCCTACGACGGCGAAGGGCTGCGTGCCTCCCAGACGATCTCCGGGACCACGACCAACCTCGCCTGGGACATGACCAAAGGCCTGCCGCTGATCCTCAGCGACGAAACGAACAACTATATCTACGGGCCAGGCGGCATCCCCGTCGAGCAAATCAACACCTCGACAGGCACGGTGACGTATCTGCATCACGATCAACAGGGCAGCACGCGGCTACTGACCGGCTCCACCGGCACCGTCACCGGCAAATGCACCTACGGCGCCTACGGAACCCCCACCTGCGAAGGCACCACGACCACACCGCTCGGCTACGACGGCCAATACACAAGCACAGACACCAAGCTGATCTACATGCGGGCACGTGTCTACGACCCAACCACCGCGCAGTTCCTCACCGTCGATCCCATCGCGGCCATCACCGGCGCGCCATACAACTACGCCCGCGATAACCCGCTGAACCGCGGCGATGCTTCTGGCCTCAGTAGCTGGAACCCGTTCAGTGAAAGCTTCTGGACAGAAGGTAACGTTATATCTGAAAGCCCGCTCAACCCGATCCCCTACTACGAAAAAGAGATCGCATCCTACGAAAACGGGTGTGGTTATCTAGCATCGGTCGCGCACGGGCTCGAAGGAGCGGTTGCCGGAGCTGCCCTATTCGCGGGAGGAGAGGGGGCTGATGAGGCGGGTGTGATCGCTGAGAACTCAGCTAGTCATATTTTCCGGGACGCACTAGGCCATCTTGCAGAGGATACGCCCGAGAATCGGGCGCTTATCGAAAGCGCCGTAAAGTCTGGTAACTATGTTGAGACGAAATACCCTGGAGTTGATGTTTATCGCGAAACGCTACCTAACGGCACCCAGGTCTGGGCTGAGGTGAAGGGCGGTTCGATTACAAATGGTGGCGTGAACACCACACCGCGCTAGGAGGCAGTATGTCTGAAAGAGCTCAAAAGCAGCCACTGAAGCTGGACGACCTAGATGGGCTTACTATCACGTCTAGCCAAGGATTCCTTGCGATGGGCAAGTTTCTACGAGCCTATTTCGATCGAACAAAAGGAGCAGGGGATATAGCGACCATTTGCTCTGATGTTGAAATAGAGGGTGACAGAATGTCAACTGACCCGGCGGCATTGTCAGACTGGGCACAGGCTGTTGACGACGTAGTAAAGGGGTAATATGCTGTCGCAAAGACTCACACTCCCCGATCTCGATGGAGTAACGCTAACGGCGAGCCAAGGCTTTCGTACTATGGCGAAGTTTTTGTTGGCCTACTTCGAGCGTACAGAGGGCGCGGGTCCGGTTAGAACGCTAGTCGGAGACGTCGAGATTGAGAGCGATGGGAGTTCGACCGACCCAGCGGCTCTCGGCGACTGGCTGGAGTGCGTGATGGCGGTATTGGCCGAGGACGGAGGAGCTGAGAGGCCGCCCGAGGTTCGATGACCACAGGCGCGGCGCGCGCTGCGCTCGCTTCGACATGTCAGCGGCGACTGACGTCAGCGTTACGATGATGCCAGGCATGAGATGGCGACGCCACAGCGACAGCACGGACCGCGAACAGGCTGCCGGGTTTGACTGGCGCGAGATCGCGTGCGCGACTGGGGATGCCGCGAAGGCCGAGGCGGAGCGACAGCAGAGCCTCGATACACACGACGCTGAGTGGATCTACCTGCGCAACGCGAGTGGCCAATGGGTAGCACGGCGAACGCCCCGCGACTTGCGCCCCCTCCGATCTCAATGCGCAGAGCGTTTCTCGAGTGGCTTACCAATCCCTTCGACGTGTTGGGTCCCTAGCACAACCGCCAGCGCGCGTCGCAGCGGGCCTACGCCGCCCAGCACTTGGTCTCGTGGGTGAGGAGGCCCTCGCGATGACGGTCTTGGCGACGCGCCTCCTCTGCTGAGAGTCGCGTGGTGGTTTCGAGCTGCAGGTGCAGGTCGTCGTCGAGGGTCGCCTTCATGGTTACAGACCATCTCCTGCACAGCTACTCTGAGGAGGAAGGATTATGGACACCATTCGCATCCTGCACCATCACGCCCCAGGCTTTGGCTGGAGTTTTGAGTCACCGGACATTCCAGGCTTGACCGGCGGCGCCGACGCCTACGACGCCGCTCACGCCGAGGAGGCTGCTCGGTTCGCGTTGACCTGCGCAGCTGAGGAGCAGGGTCTGCCGACGCCCACGGACTTGACTTTCGAGCATTACGTCCCGGCGGGTGTAGCCGTAGCCGCGTAGCTCTCGCACCAGTCAGTCCCGCCGGATCGAGCAGGTCATTGACGAATCTTTGCTAGCCGAGATCGCGCTCGGATCGCGCGCTACTCGAACTCCGGAGCGGTCCACCCCGGCATGATGTCCGGCAGCCCGTCGCTGACGCGGTCGGGGAAGTGCGCGGGGCGCTTCTGCAGGAACGCGGTGATGCCCTCGGCCGCGTCGGCGGATTGGCCGCGGTGGAACATGGCCCGCGAGTCGGCGCGGTGGGCGAGCATCGGGTGCTCGGCGCCGAGCATGCTCCACAGCATGCGCCGGGCGAGCGCGACCGACACCGGCGCGGTGTTCTCGGCGATCTCGCGGGCGATCGCGCGAGCCGCCTGCAGCAGCTCTCCGGATGGATGCAGGCTGCGCAGCAGCCCGCCGTCGAGGCCCTCCCGCGCGGTGAAGACGCGGCCGGTGGCGACCCACTCCATCGCCTGGCCGATGCCGACGATGCGCGGCAAGAACCAGCTCGAGCACGCCTCGGGGACGATGCCGCGGCGTGCGAACACGAAGCCCATGCGCGCGTCCTCGGCCGCGAGGCGGATGTCCATCGGGAGCGTCATCGTCGCTCCGACGCCCACGGCGGGGCCGTTGATCGCGGCGATGACGGGCTTCGTCGACTCAAAGATCCGCAGCACGACCTGCCCGCCGTTGTCGCGCGGCACCGCCTCGGCGCTCTCGCGTGCGCGATAGTCGAACGTCTCACCGCCCGCGGCGAGGTCAGCGCCCGCGCAGAACCCGCGACCGGCGCCCGTGACGATGACGGCGCGCACCTCGTCGTCGGCGTCGGCGCGGTCGAACGCCGCGATCAGCTCCTGCGCCATCGTGGCCGTCCACGCGTTCAGGCGCTCGGGGCGGTTCAGCGTGATCGTGAGAATCCGCTCGGAGACCTCGGCGAGGATCTGCTCGTATGCCATGGACGCGGATGGTATGCGCTGTGCGATGGCGACGCCTGTGAAGACGTCTCAGTCGAGCGAGCCGGGCTCCGCGATCCAGACGCTTTCGATCCTCAGCACGCCGCAGAGGGTGTCGAAGTGGCGGTCGTAGTGCAGCACGCCGGCGTAGCGCTCGGCGGCGGCCGCGGCGATCAGGTAGTCGGTGGCGGGGAGGCGCCGCCTGCCGCGCAGTTCGCGCGAGGCGCGCAGGGCCGCCATCCCGGCTCTGCGCGTCACGGGGGCCGTCGGCAGGGCGGTGAGGGTGCGGTCGAGGTCGGCGAACGCCTCCTCGTCGGGCGCGCTCCCGAGCAGCTCGAGCGCGGCCACGGGGCACACAACGAGCAGGTCGGCCCGCTCGGTGGCGAGCCAGCGCGCACGCACAGCCGGGTCTCGCTGGCGGCTCCAGGCGGAGGTGTCGAATACGAGCGGTTCGCCGGAGCCGTAGGGCTCAGCGTTCGGCATGGAGACGCTCGGACACCGAGAAGTCGTAGCGGTCGTCCTCGCCGGTAGCGATCCGCCGCAGGTGCTCACTGGCTTCGCGGCGCGCGCTGTGTTCGGCTCGGACCGCCTCGGCGCCGCGCAGCGCGAGGTCGCGGACGGCGCGCGAGCGCGGCTGCACACCGCCCAGCTCGGCGAGCGCGTCGGCGAGCTCGGGGTCGATCGTCACCTGGATACGGGGCTTTGTGGACGGCATGCCTCCAGCAGCGTACCACCGAGGTGGTACATATGGGTGAGCCAGAGCCGGACGTTCCATCGGATTGCAGTCGAAGCCGCTCACCGCACCGGGTGGCATATCGTGTCCGGGCCTCGTGTTATCCGTGGGGATGAGATCGGTGTTGAAAGCGCTGCCTTTCGCGCACGCGATCGACCGCGGACACCACGCGGCTGACTCGCCGTTACGCGCGGGCTCGACACCCTGACCCGAGCGGGTCTTCAGTCCCGCTGCAGCGCCAACCGCTCGCCCAGCGTCGCCAACACCAGCTCCGCCGCCGCGTCCACGTCCAGCTCCGGGGTCAACTCGACCTCCGGCGCGCGCGGGCGCTCGTAGGGGTCGTCCACTCCGGTCATCCCCCGCAGCTCGCCGCTGCGCGCGCGCGCATACAGCCCCTTCGGGTCGCGCCGCGCGCACTCCTCCGTGGGCGTGTTCACGTACACCTCGACGAACGCCAGCCCTTCGCGTTCGTGCAGTGCGCGCACCTTCCGGCGGCACCCCGCATACGGCGATACGAGCGCGACGAGCGCGACCGCGCCCGAGTCCGCGAACAGCTTGGCCATCTCGCCGACCCGCCCGACATTCGTCTCGCGGTCGTCCCTGCTGAACCCGAGATCGCTGCACAGGCCGTGCCTGAGGTTGTCGCCGTCCAGCATGTACGCGTTGCGGCCCGCGTCGATCAGCCGCGCCTCCACGGCGCTCGCCACGGTCGTCTTGCCCGCCCCCGGCAGCCCCGTGAACCACACCGTCGCGCCCTGCTGGCCCAGCGCCCGCCAGCGCCGCTCGCGGTCGACGCTCGCCTCCTGCCAGGTTACGTTCGCGCTCATCTCTGCGCTCAACCTCCGCCCGTCCGATCCGGTGCGCCGCCGCTCCGCTAGGACAGCGCCGGCAGCCCCACCATCTCGCGGAACGCCACCTTGTCGTTCAGCCGCGGGAACTCGCTCTGCGGCTCGGGCACGCCCAGCATCCGCGCCAGCGGCCCCCAGCCGTCCCTGACTTCGTGCACGACCAGCCGCTCCCGCGGCACCCTGCGCTTGACCGTCTCGTTGTGCTCTTCGAACTTCGCGATCGCATACGCCCTGTCCTCGAACTTGCCGTGGAACGTGCCCTGCCAGATCAGCGTCGCGATCATCTGAAACGCCTCCGGCGAAGGGGGCTCCTCGTTGCCTTCCTTCAGTTCGCCTTTCTGACCGGCGATCAGCGACGCGTAGATCGTGTTGCGCGCGCTCTCATACCACGCCTCCGGGTCGCGCACGGTCAGCAGCACCTTCGCCTCGGGGAACACCTCCATCAGCGGCTCCCAGTACGTGCATCCCGGCCAGTCCACCGTCGACTCGAACCCGTCGAACACGGCCTTCCAGTCGACGTCCTCGCCGTTCGCGGCTGCCTGCCACAGCGGCAGGCGGCTCGTATCCCCCCATAGAACCTCGACCATGTGGTAGCACGGCCCGGCGCCCAGCTCCTCCAGGGCGGCCTTGAGCGTCAACGTGCCTGTCCGGCCAAAGCCGGCGCCGATCACCTGCATGGAACCTCCTCTGCTTGGCGGATCGTTCGCAGATCGCCATTGTCGTGGATCAACATAAGAACCTCGTCAGATGTGCTTCGATGCGGTGGAGATACGGTGGAGTCTCAGCCGTCCGCGAACGGCGCGATCGGCACGTCGTGGGGCTCGCCCGCGCGCATCCCCAGCTCGTACGCGCCCCCATGCGCGCTCGTCAGCTCCCGGGATCCCTGCCCGCCCGGCAGCCTTACGTCGAGCTCCACGCTCGCCACCGAGCAGTTCGCGATCTCGTGTTCGCCCCCGTCGGGATCGGCGTAGCGCCAGCCCGCGCTGCTCCCCTGCGGGACTCCTACCGTCGCGTCGATCCGCACCCCCCGCGGGCCCGGCATGCTCAGCCTGCACCCCTCCGTGCTCTCCTGCACGCGCAGCCCGCGCGCGCCCAACCCGCCGATCCGGTGGCGCTCGCCGGCGATCCCCAGCGCGCCGTTCGCCACCCACGGCGTCAGCCTGCCCGCCACCTTGATCCGTCCCAACGCCACGTCCAGCCATGCGCGCTCGTCCTGCGCGAACCCCACCCCGTGCAGCCACACCCAGCGCTCGGCGTGCTCCGCGCCCCAGTTGTGGCCGACCATCCCCCGCCATCCGCTCATATCCAGCGCGCGCCCGTCCGGCAGCTCGATCGTCCCGCGCAAGCGCGCGTTCGGCGCCGGGCTCGTCAGCTTCGTCCGCGGCAGCGGCGCCCTGTACATCCACCCGCGCGGCAGGTGGCGCAACTCCGGCTCATCCGCCCGCACCTGCAGCGACCACCTCGCCCCGCCGCACTCGCCCGCGGCGTACCCGTCGCCCAGCCGCGACTCGCCGATCGCGATCCACCCGTCCCGCGGCGCGCTCACCTCCGCGGTCGTGAGCTTGTGCATCCACGGGCGCCCTCTGCGCGCGTCGAACACCGTGCACCACACCGACCCCTTCGGCGGCGCGCCCGGGGGCTTGTGCACCGTGTAGCGCAGCCACGCCCCCACGGGCTCCTCCGGCGCGACCGCCCTGATGTAGAACGACTCGTACATCCCCGCCTTCCTCGGCGTGGCGGCAAACACCGCTTTCGCATGCATCGTCGGGCGATCCTATCCCGCGCGTGCGAGCATGCCCGCCATGAACCGCGATCCCCTCGTCACGCTCCCCCCGTCCCTCACCGCCCCGGTCGCGCCCGCGACCGGCGCTGCGCGCTACGTGCTCGGCATCGACGGCGGCGCCACCAAGACCCTCGCCGCCGTGCTCGACCTCCACGAGCGCACCCTGCGCCTCGGCCACGCCGGCCCCTCCAACGAAGACGCGGTCGGCACCCGCCTGGCGGTCAAGGCCATCCTCGACGCCACCGACCAGGCGCTCGCCGGCGCGAACATCGCCCACGCGCAGCTCGCGGCCGCCGTCGTCGCCGTCGCGGGCACCGACACCGCTGCGATCGACCGCCACCTCCACGCCACGCGCTCGGACCACTGGATCGTCGTGGGCGACGTCGTCGGCGCTTGGGCCACGGCCACCGGCGCCCGCCCGGGAATCGGCGCGATCTCGGGCACCGGCTCGAACGTGTTCGGCGTCGGGCGGGCACACCGCCCGGAGGGCTGGGTCGGGCGCACCTGGCGCGCCGGCGGCTGGGGGCATCTGCTCGGCGACGAGGGGTCCGGCTACTGGCTGGGCGCGCAGTCGATCGTCGCCGCGCTGCGCGACCGCGACGGGTCGGGGCCGCCCACCGCGCTCAGCGACGCTCTGCTCGCCTTCTTTCGCTCGCCCTCCGTCGAGGCGCTCGCCGCAAGCGTTTACACCACGCCCCTGACCAAGGGCGAAGTCGCGGCCTTCGCGGTCGAGACCTCGCGGCTGGCGCACGAGGGGGACGTCGTCGCCCGCGGGCTCTACGCGCGCGCCGCAGAGCTGCTCGGGACTCAGATCCGGGCTGTCCTCACCAACACGGGATTGACCGGCGCGTTTCCCGTCGGGCTGATCGGCAGCGCTTTCCGTGCCGGCGAGGTGTTCGTCGCTCCGCTGAGCGACGCCATTCGCGCGTTTGCTCCCGAGGCCCGAGTCTTCACCGTCGAGATGGCTCCTGTCGGGGGGAGCTTGCTGCTGGGGATGCGGGCTTGTGGATGCGAAGGGGCTTTGTCGGGCGAGGAGTTGGGGGGGCTCATCGACGGCGCGCTTGCTGCTGGTGATTGATGGTGGTGGGGATGGAGTTGGTTAAGGGGTTTGCTTTAGTCAAGCTACGCAACCTCTTCGTATGGCGAGCAGCGGCTTGTGGCTTGCCGGCATATGGTTCTTTCGAGTAGAGGTTTGCCCACGTGGACGGCCGGTCAGCGACCGGCTACGGGGATAAGCTGTAATCCGGGCAGCTGCTGGGAAGTCCCTGTTTTTGCGTTCGGTGAGTGGACCCGGGTGGGTGGTACGTAGGCTTTTTTTCGGTCGCGTCGAATCGAAACGAAGCCTCGGCTGTTGTGCATTCTGGAGCAGCGATGAGATTCTTCTTTGACACCCGCCATCCGCGTGTGCGCCACGGCTTCGTCCTGGTCGCGCTGGTCTTTGCGGGCGGCGTTGCGCCGGCTGGAGCGTCCGCGTCATCGCCGTATCCGGTGGGGGCCACCCGGCCGCTGCGGGTGGCCAAGCCCTCTGAATTCGCCCATGTCGCCTCGGCGCACGCGGGCCGTTTATCTAAGGCCAAGGCGAAAAAGCATGCCAAGCCCAAGCCCGCCCTGCACGGCGATGCGGCGCGGGCGCTGATCGCGTTCGAAGCGATGCAGCACAACTTCTACATCCCCGGATCGGGGCTCTACGAGGGCGAACCATTCTCGTATCTGTGGCCGTTCTCCCAGGCGCTGGCCGCGACCGTGACGATGAGTCATGTCAACGGCGTCTCCCGCATCCCCGGCCTGCCCGGTGCGCTCTCGCGTGAACTGTCCGCGCGGCTGATCGGCCTGCGCTCGTATCTGGACATCGACAACTCGGGCGCCCCCGAAGGGACGTTCACGAGCTCGCTCGCGGCCTTCGACGGGACGGTCGCGCCGCCCACCGGCCCCGGCGGAACCAAGTACTACGACGACAACGAGTGGGTCGGGATGGAGCTCGTGCGCATCTACGCGCTGACGCACTCCACCGCCGCCCTCGGCAGCGCCGAGGCGATCATGGCGTTCGTAATGGCCGGCTGGGACACCGACCCCGAACACGCCTGTCCCGGCGGCATCCCGTTCTCGAACTCCTCGGAAAACAACGAACGCAACACCGTCACCGGCGGCCCCGGCGCGGAGCTCGCCGTGCGGCTCTTCCAGCTGACGGGCAACGTCGCCTACCTGCAGTTCGCCGAACAGGCCTACAACTGGGTGCGCACCTGCCTGCTCCAGCCGGGCGGCCTGTACGCCGACCACATCGGATCGCACGGCACGGTCGCGCAGGTGTACTGGAGCTACAACCAGGGCTCGATGATCGGCGCCGGCGCGCTCCTCTACCAGGCCACCGGCAACTCCGCCTACCTGTTCCAGGCGCGCCAGACCGCGAAGTTCGCGCTCGCCTACTTCACGCCCGCAGTGCTCGGCTCGGAAATCCCCTTCTTCGTCTCGGTCTACTTCCGCAACATGCTCTACCTGGACTCGCTCACCCACGACCCGCCCGGCTCACGGCTGGCCCAGCCCTACGTCGACTACGCCTGGCAGCACCTGCGCCTATCCGACAACCTGTTCGTGTTCGGCTCGCCCCCGTCCTCGCAGCTGCTCGTCCAGGCCGCGATCGTGCAGATCTACGGTCTGCTCTCCTCCGCGCCCAGCACGTTCTTTTAGTCCTAGATATAGTTGTCGGCTAGGAGTATCGACAGACGCTCCGCTCGCTGCTGTTCTCCTGCTCGACGGGGAGGGAGGGGCGAAGATCGAACCCGCCCCTTGTGTGGAAGCGCATTAGCGAGCTTCACGCCGAACGCTTCGGCGGAGCTCGCGGCTGGTAGCCGCTTCGGCCCCTCAAGCCGCGCCGTGGGCGAGCCGATCTATGTTCGGCATGGTCGAGAATCGCCTACGGGCCGGACCTCTCGCAGCGACCGTCGGAGCTGCATTGCTCGCGCTATCGGTGTTTCAGCCGTGGTATGCGCTATGGCTGACGCCCGCCGGGGCAGACTCCGCCCGGCAGGCACTCAACAGCGTAGCCCTCCAGTTCGGCAATGCCGCGTTTCAAGACCAGGCGAACAGCCTGGGCGACGGGTTCAGCGCACTGACAGGCCACCCGCTGGCGACGCTGAGCGCCGAGCAGACCTTGCATTACATCCACATCATCCTGTTGATACTCGCCGCGGGCGCGTTCGTCTCAGCGCTGCTACTGCTCGTCGATGCGTCCCAGGCGAGCCGCGCAAGCGGCGACCGGATCGCTCTGCTCGGGCTCACCGCAACCGTCTGCGTGCTGTTCCGCATGGTCGCCCGACCGGTCGCGCAGGAAGAAATGCTGTCGCTCTCGCTCGCCTGGGGCGTCTGGCTCGCACTCGCGAGCTCGCTTGCAATTGTTGCTGGGGGACTCATATCCCGCGGCGAGGGTGGAGCCAGCCACTCCGAGGCGGAGCATGCAAAGACGTGGGACAGCCTCTCCGGCTGGATGCCCGAGGCTTGATGTAAGGCCAAACGGGATCGCGGAAGGTTGTTCGAACCGCCATCCGCACTATAGGCTGCCTTGCCGTGAGCGCACACGTCGATCCGAGCGAGGGCGCTCGGCGCGGCCCGTTCTGGGATGTGCTCGAAGGCCGACGAGAGCCCCCGCCCGCTGCGGTGTTGCTGGGCTGGGAGCTTGTGGCGGTCGACCCCGAGGAGGGCACAATCGAGGTCGCGTTCATCGCGACCGAGCAGTTCACCAACCCAGCCGGCCACATACAAGGCGGTTTCCTGGCGGCGATGCTCGACGACACGCTCGGCCCGGCGCTGGTGGCCACACTCGGTGATGGCGAATGGGCGCCGACAATCGACCTGCACGTGCAGTTCCTTGCGCCTGCGCAGCCCGGGCGACTGATCGGTCGCGGCCGAATCACGCGCCGCGGCCGCGACATCGCGTTCTTGTCGGGCGATCTATGCTCGGACTCGACCATCGTGGCTACGGCGACGGCCGTGGCCGCCATTCGGCGAGTGGCGAGCTGAGCAAGCCATATCGGTGAGGCCGCGCTCTGTCTCGCGGCGTCGGGCGGGCCGAGGCTGGCAGCGACACCCACCGCTGATGCGCTACGTGGAGACGAAGGCGGATCATCCTCGTCAGACGCACACCCGCACCGATGCGGGTTCGAACATTGGGATCAAACCCTGGCGAAAACGGAGAGGGCGGGATTCGAACCCGCGATGGAGTTTGACCCCCATACTCGCTTAGCAGGCGAGTGCCTTCAGCCTCTCGGCCACCTCTCCTGGAGGTCCGGCCAGTTTAGAGGTCACGGGCGGTGGCGTCCATCGTGTAGCCGGGAACGCAGCGGACCATGGCGCCTGTCTGCGGTGGCGGGTCCCGTCGGCGATAATGCAGCCCCACCGAACGTCGGCTGAGCGGCTCGGCTTCGCTCCTGTCGACGTCCACCATACCGTGACCCATACCGTGGCGGCTGTCCAGGCAGTCGTCGCGCATCGACGCGCCGCGCCAGCTGTTGACTGGGCCGCTCAACCGAGACAAAGCCCCGGACTCGTTCGACCACCTTGGTGTCTTTCGCGAGCGCTCGAGCCTCCTGGTCGTGGATCGATTGTCCAGGCTGACCGGGCACGAGTCAATTGGCCCGATCCAACCTCCATGTGTAGTATCTGATTGCTATGGGCGCGCATCGCTTCGAGCGCCACGCTGGGAGGCGAACGGTGGGTCTCGCCGTGTTCGCCGCGATGTGCTGCCTGGTTGCGGCGCCGGTTGTGGCGTCGGCCGATGTGGTCAACGTGCCGTCGATCGAAAGCGAGTCGGTGTCTAGCGTCACGTCCACCGATGCAACGCTGGAAGCGCAGGTCAACCTGCACGAAGCCGGGGCGGGCGCCTACTACCAGTTCCAGCTCGTGAGGAACCCGAGCGACTATGCGCCGGAGATCCTCTGCCCGCCGAAGCTCCCGCCGGAAACGAATGGATGCGTCGGCACCCAGTCGGCGAGTGCTCTGCCGATCGGCTTCATTCCGGGCAACACTTTGCAGCCCAGTGTGGATCACCCCGTCAGCCTCGACCTCGCCAGTGCCGGCCTGACGCTGCAGCCCGGCACGACCTACCACTACCGGCTGCTGGTGGCACGGCGCGTTCAGACCGAAGACACGATCCAGTGGGAACCACCAATCGTCTACGGCACCGACCAGATGTTCACAACGCCGTCGGGGCCGCCCACGATCCAAAGTGAGTCGGCCTCGAGGATCACGCAGACCGACGCGACGCTCGAAGCGCAGATCAATCCCGAGGCGGACCAGGCAGGCGACTACGCCCAGTTCCAGCTCGTCGGGGATCCGAGCGAATACCCCTCGGAAATCCTGTGTCCGGCGACTCCCCACCCGGGAGCCGATGGCTGCATCGGCACTCACTCGGAAAGCGCGCTCCCGATCGCGTGGGTCTGTGGCAGCTGCGAACAGGAGGCCACGACCCGCCCTGTAAGCCTCGACCTCGCCAGCGCCGGCGTGACGCTGCAGCCCGGCACGACCTACCACTACCGCGTGCTCGCGGCGAGGAGGGTCCAAACCGAAGACACCATCGAATGGGAACCCCCGACTGTCTACGGACCCGATCGGACGTTCACGACGCCGCCGGGTTCGCCGCCCGCGATCGAAAGCGAGTCCGTCTCGCACCTCACGCCCACCGACGTGACCCTCGAAGCACAGATCGATACCGAGGGGTTCGAAACCACCTACGACTTTTACCTGCAGGAAGCGCCGCTGTGCCTGGACTTCGGCTGTGAGGTCCCTGAATTCGAGCCGCTCGCTCTGCCGGCTGGGAAGCTCCTCGGCTCGTTTGTCGCTCAGAGCGTCAGCGTCGATCTGAACAGCACGGGCGTGACCCTGAACCCCGGCGCTGATTACAGGTACTGGGTGACCGCGACCAGTCCGGCGGGTACCACTAGAGGGCAAACTCAGCGGTTCATGGCGCCGGTAGACGGGACTGCTCAGCCGCTGAGCACAACTTCGCCACCTGGGTCGCATGCGACCTCTGGACCGGCGTCGAACGCGGGTCAGGGCACGGTTATGCCCGCCGCAAACGACTCTGCTGACAACGACGGCACGCCATCGCCCAAGGTGACGGCTTCGACGAGCGCTAAGAAGCTCGCGAAGGCAGTGAGGGCGTGCAAGCACAAGCCAAGGAAGCAGCGGGCGAGCTGTGTGAAGCAGGCCCACAACAGGTACGGCACATCGCTCCAACACGCCGGGAAGCAGTTGAGTAAAAGAAAGTAAGAAACGTTTCGGATCGAAAGAGCTGATCGGGACGTCTGGGACGGTGTTAAAGGGGGTGTGATAGCTCCAAGCGAGATCGGTATTCCTCGCCAAATCGCTCCTCGGTTCTCGGCTTCACCTTCTGTCTCTTCACCCAACGCTGCAGCTCGCCGGGCTCAGAGCGGGCAAGCAGCATGAACGGCGGCCAACCCTAGAAGACCTCTGTCAGGCGTACTAGCCGAGGCCGAGGCCATCAAGAAGGGCACCAACGCAGAGGACGGCCCCGATGGAGAGCCGTCCTCTGCTGGTGTTTCGTACTACGAACGTATGGCGGAGGGGGAGGGATTCGAACCCTCGAGACAGGACTAGCCCGCCTGGCGGCTTTCAAGGCCGCTGCATTCAACCGCTCTGCCACCCCTCCGAGCGCGGGTCCACAAGGCTAGTCGATAGTGGCTGGGCGATGGCCCGGAGGTCCGCTTCAGCCCTTGGGCGGCAGCGTACGCGCGAACGCCACACCCCGCCGCACCCACGTGGCGAGCTGACGCTTGGTCGAGAGTCCCTCGGGATCGACGCGGATCCACCCGGCCATCGACCGCCCGCGCATCTCGAAGGTTCGCGTGTGGGGCCGGGAGAGCAGATCGTCGGTGGCGTCGGGGTCCACGCGCACCATCAGCCCTCCCTGACCTGAGACGCCGACGGACATGTTGCCGTTCAGCAGGAAGGCCAGACCGCCGAACATGCGCATCTCGCTCAGGCCGTTCTCGCCGGCCAGCAGCTCGCGAACGCGGTGGGCGAGTTCCTCGTCGTAGGCCATCTCAGTGAAAGGGGGCTGATGGTGCGGGACTGATGGTGCAGCGTGGGCGCCTTGAGCGGTCCTACATCACCGCCATCGTCTCATACACGTCGACGCTGCCACCGTTGTTCAAAACGGGGCTGCCCTTGGCCAGCTCGGTGGCGGTGGCGAGACTGTCGGCCTGCAGCACCGAGTAGCCGCCGAGACCGGAGCCGGCGCCCTCGCCGACCGTCCCGTCGTTGTTGACCGAGACGGAGCCGGCGAACGGGTTGCCGGGGTCCACGACCGCGTCGCCGAGCCGGCCGAACCACGCTCCCCATGCGGCCATCTGCGCATCGCGCGCCTCCTGCGTCTCGGCCATGCGGCCGCCTCGATATGCCAGTAGATACTTGCCCATCGGTAATGCCTCCAGTGTCGTGTCGGATGTTTTTGTCGTATGGTCAGTCAGCGGTCGCCGCCACCGCGAACACGATGTGGCGGCGGGCCAGCGTCAGGTACGGGTATAGCTCAGTCGGCCCGCCCGATAGCGGCTCGACGGACACGTCGGTGAGCGTCAGAAAGTCGCGCTCGGGCGCGTTGAGCACGTCCGAGACGCGGCTGCGATAGCCGTCGCGGGCGAGCGTCAGCTCGCCGACGATGCGGTGACGCTCGGTCTCGATGCGGATGCGCTCGCGGCGATGGTCCATGCCACCCGGGTCGGAGGCTCCCTCGCCGGGGGTGGGCGTCGGGTCGGTGCTCACGGGAGCATTATCGCGCCACCGCGTAGATGCGGGTGAGCACGGTGCGCCGCCCGGTGGGACCGACCGCGACGATGTGCACGCGCGCGACCATCGCGGTGTGAGGACCCAGAGCTCGGCGCAGGCGCGCAAGCGCGCCCGCGCCGACGCGCAGGCGCACGTGTCCGGTCAGCGCCGTGGGCAGCGGGCGGGCGGCCGCGACGAGCGCCACCGGACGGCGCGGGGAACGAGGGGACAGCGTCGCGGTGACGAGGATGCGACAGCCCCGTTCGCAGCTGACCGTCAGCGCCAGTCCCCGCCGCGCGAGGATGCCGCCGCGGCGCAGCAGGCTCACGCGCAGCACGGGCGCGACGTCCAGCGGCGGCGGCCAGGCGCCGGAGGCCAGGCAGCCCACGCCGGCGGGCGAGGCCGGGTCGAAGCGCTCGACGCGATTGTTGTTGGTGTCGGCGACGAACACGCTGCCTTCGCAGCCGACGGCGACGGCCGTGGGCTGGGACAGGTAGCCCAGGCCGACGCCGCGCAGGCCCCAGCGGGCGAGGTAGCGCCCCGCTTCGTCGAACACCTCGACGCGGTTGTTGAGGCTGTCCACGACATACACCCGCCCGGCGGCGTCGACGGCGACGCCGGTCGGCGCGTGCAACCGTCCCTCGCCCGAGCCGATCACCCCGAACTGGCCCACCAGCGAGCCGTCGGGGCGGAGCTTGACGATGCGGTTGTTCGCGGTATCCGCCACGAACACGTAGCCCGAGGGCGCGACCGCGACGGCGGCCGGGTGGTCGAACGCGCCCGGCGAGCTGCCCGCCGTCCCGTCGCCCCCGCCGGCGCCCACGCGCGCGAGCAGCGCGCCCGTGGGCGAGTAGACGAGCACGCGATTGTGGCCGGTGTCGGCCACGTACAGATCGCCGCTCGCCGCGGACACTGCGGCCGAGCCCACGCCGCTCAGCCCGGCGCCGCCCAGGTCGGCCGGACCGCCCAGTTCCGAGAGGTAGGCGCCTTCGCCCCACAGCCGCGCCACGCGCGCGTTGCCGGTGTCGGCGACGTAGACCGAGCCGCGCGGGTCGATCGCCAGGCCGCCCGGTTCGGTGAAAGCGGGCTCCAAGCCGCCCGCGCTCGACCACATGCCGAGCAGTTCCCCGCCACCCTGGGCGAAGCGCTCGATGCGGTTGCCCACCGTGTCGGCGACGTACAGGCGTCCGCTCGGATCGACCGCGAGCCCGCGCGGCGCGACGAATACGCCCGGGGCGCGCGCGGAGACGCCGAACGTGCGCAGGTAGGCGCCGCTGGGGTCGAACACTTGCACGCGGTCGTTGGCGGTGTCGGCGACGTAGGTGTCGCCCGCCGGATCGCTGGCGAGAGCGCGCGGGAACCCGAGCTGGCCGGGCCCCGAGCCCAACCCGCCCCATTCGCTCACGAAGCCGAGTTCGGGTGAAAGCTTGACGATGCGATGGTTGATGTCGTCGGCCACATACACGTCGCCGGCCGCGTCGAGCGTGACGCCGTAGGGGAACCCGAACTGCCCCGGTCCCGCGCCGGCCGAGCCGACGGCGGCCTGGTATTCGCCGCTTGGACCGAAGCGCTCGATGCGGTGGTTGTCGTCGTCGGCGACCAGCACCTCGGTCGCATTGGCGGCGACGCCGCGCGGGTAGTTCATCTGGCCGGGACCGCCGCCCTGTGAGCCCCACTGCAGCGGTTCGCCGCCCGACAGGTCAAAGCGCTCGATGCGGTTGTTGCCGGAGTCGGCTACGTACACGTATGCGCCCGCCACCGCGATGCCGCCGCCGGGGGGCTGGGTGTAGTTCTGGGAGGAGCCGAACTTGAACTGCCCGAGGTCGCTGCCGGTGTGTCCCCAGGCGGTCAGGAAGTTCCCGCTGGAATCGAACTTCTCGATGCGGTTGTGGGCCGAGTCGACCACATACACATTGCCGGCCGCGTCGGTGGCCAGGCCGCCGATCGGCCCGAACTGGCCGTGGCCGCCGCCGTAGGAGCCCCACTCGCCGAGGTATGTGCCGGCGGCGTCGAACTTCTGCACGACATAGCTGAGCTGATCGGCGACATACACGTCGCCCGCGGTGTCCAGGGCGACGGCCTCGGGAAACCGCAGGACCGATTCGGCGCGCTGGCCGACGAACGCCGCCGCGGCGTATGGGCAGGCGGGGGCGCCGCCCGAGCCGGGACAGGCTTCGGCGCGGGCGGTTGCAGGGAGGGCAAGCGCGAACACCGGCGCGAGCAGCGCGAGCATGGGACGGCGGCGCCGAGGATGCGTCATCGCCGCATCACAACACGCGATCGGCGCCTGCGGAGCGGTGCGGAGGATCCACCTACGGGATCGTTACACGCGCGCGCGGCCGGAGGGGGTTGGAGGGTATATCTATTTTAAAACTCAGTATTACCATGGTGCACCAACTAGGAAATATATATACCCACATCTGCTCCTTTATGTAGCCGTCGGCGCATGCGCCGACAGCATGACGAGTCGCACATGCCGATCAGGGACGTCGCATGCTTGCGATCAGAGGAGGCCGCATGCTTGAAATAAAAGCTGATGGGGTCGGCAGGGCCGCAAGCGGCCCTGCCTGGAGCCGCACATGTGCGGCTCCACCGGGGGTGCATGCACCCCCGGCCGAACGGCGCATGCGCCGTTCGGAATGACGAGCCGCATGCGGCTCGTCACGGACCCGCGCATGCGCGGGTCCGCCTGGCGGCGCATGCGCCGCCAGGAACCTCCTCCTCAGCCCACCCTTTCCGGATGGCGCACCGGCAGTCCCGCGCGCGCAAGCGGGATCGCCACCGCATCGTCCGCCGGGCGGTTGCGCTCGTCGCGGACGATGTACAGCGGACGGTGCTTGACCTCGTCGTAGATGCGCCCGACGTACTCGCCGATCACGCCCAGCGCGATCAGCTGGATGCCGCCCAGCAGCAGGATCGCGATCGTGATCGAGCCGAACCCCGGCAGGTAGGAGTCGAAGACGCGCAGCAGGATCACGACGGGGATCGCGATGAAGGCGACGCTCGCGGACAGCAGCCCGACGTAGGTGGCCAGCTGCAGCGGCAGATGCGAGAACGAGGCGATCGCGTCCAGCGAGAAGCGCAGCATGCGCCGCACCGTGTACTTGGTCTCGCCCGCGTGACGCGCGTCGCGCTCGTAGGAGACGGCCGTCTGGGAGAAGCCCACCCACACGGTCATGCCGCGCAGAAAGCGCGAGCGCTCGGTCATCGACAGCAGCGCATCCAGCGCGCGGCGGTCGAGCAGGCGAAAGTCGCCCGAGTTGGGCTCCAGGTCGACCTGCGCCAGCTTGTCGAACAGTTTGTAGAACCACGAGGCGGTCGCCAGCTTGAATGCGGTCTCGCCCTCGCGGGCGCGGCGTACCGCGTAGACGACGTCCGCGCCCGCGCCCCAGCGCTCGATCATCTCTGAGATCAGCTCGGGCGGGTCCTGCAGGTCGGCGTCGATCATCGCGACCACGTCGCCGCGGGCGTGCTCCAGCCCGGCGGTGAGCGCCGCCTGGTGCCCGAAGTTGCGGGATAGGTGCACGACCCGCACGCGCGGGTCGGCGTCGGCGATGCGGTCGAGGATCTCCGGCGTGCGATCGGACGAGCCGTCGTTGACGAGCACCAACTCGAACGGATGGTCGGCCACGGCCGCGATCGCGCGCGCGACGAACCGCTCGATCAGATCCTCCTCGTCGTAGACAGGCGCGACGACGCTGAGCAGGGTGGGGGTGCGTAGCCCGCGTTGTTGCAAATCTGTGGACAGCGTAGTCATGGCTCTGTTCTGACCCCTACAGTAGGGCGAGCATGCACAGACTACGGGAACTGGATATACCCGCGCTGAACCTGACGGTCGTCGTGCAGTTCCTGAAGTTCGGGATCGTCGGCGTCTCGAACACGCTGCTGTTCTTTGCCACCTACACGCTGCTGCTGAAGGTGTTCGGCGTGTGGTACATCGCGGCGTCGGGCATCGGCTTCGCGGTCGGCGCGACCAACGGGTTCCTGCTCAACCGCCGCTGGACGTTCCACGGGCACGTCGGCGATGGGCTGACGCCGATGCGCTGGGCGATCGTGCAGGGCTGCGGACTGGGGCTGAACCTGGGCTTGGTGTATCTGTTCGTGCACGATCTCGGCATGGACAAGCTCGTCGGCCAGATTCCGGCGACCGCGATCGTCACGGTGCTGACGTTCGCAGTCAACCGTTCGTGGACGTTCAGGACCCCGGCGGTCACCGAAACAACGTGAGCAACGACAGCCCGGCGGGAATGCGTCCGCCGCGTCCGATGACGGTCGCCTCGAGCGCCAGAGGGCGCTCGAGCAGCCAATTGAGCGGCGCGGGCGGCACCCACAGGTCGAGGCTCGACTCGGTCGGCTTGGTCGAGAAGCGCTCGAGCACGCGCAACACGATCGCGACGGGCAGCAGCAGCGAGTTGAAGTAGGTGGTGCGCACGGTCTCCCAGCCGGCCTGCTCGGCGACGCGCTGCAGCGTGCGGCGGGTGTAACGGCGGTGGTGGTGGTTGACTTCGTCGTGGCTGCTCCACAGCCACTGGTAGGCGGGGACGGTGATCAGCAGCGCGCCACCGGGAGCGACGACGCGGCGCAGCTCGCGCAGGGCGCCGAGATCGTCCTGCAGGTGCTCGATCACGTCCAGGGATACCGCCAGGTCGAAGCTCTGAGCCTCGAACGGCATCTCAAGGACGGAGCCTTCGATCACCTCCCCGCAGGAGCGCGCGCGGGCGAGGGCCACGCTGGTGTGAGACAGCTCGACCCCGGTGACCGTGCCGTGGCGGGCGAGCTCGACCATGTTGCGCCCGCTGCCGCAGCCCGCGTCGAGGATGCGCGCGCGCGCGGGCAGGCGCAGACGCTCGATCGCGCGCTCGAGCACCGATCGTCGCCCTCGATACCACCAGTGGCGGTCCTCGGCGCGGTGGGTCTGGAGCTCGTAGTCGCGGTCCATCTGCGGGGCATCTTTTCCTATAGCGTCCTCACGCGCGGTGTGCCTCGTCTTGAAAAAAGTCTTGGCATGCCATAAGCTCAGTGTATGACGGTCCAAGAACATGCGGGTCCGCAGGTGCGCTCATCCGCGGTGGAGGACTATTGCAAGGCGATTTTCGCGCTGCAGTCTCGCGGCGCGGGGCCGGTGTCGACGAATGGGCTGGCGCAGCGGCTGCGGATCACGCCGGGATCGGTGTCGGCGATGCTGAAGAAGCTCGACGGCGAGGGACTGATCGTGCGCGTGCCCTACCGCGGCGTGCGGCTGACGGCGGCGGGCCGGCGGGTGGCGCTGGAGGTGATCCGCCACCATCGGCTGCTGGAGCTGTTCCTGGCGGAGACGCTGCAGATGCCGTGGGATCGCGTACACGCCGAGGCGGAGGTGCTCGAGCACGTCATCTCCGAGGAGCTCGAGGGTCTGATCGCGGCCAAGCTCGGCGATCCGACGCGGGACCCCCACGGCGATCCGATCCCGAGCGCCGAGCTGGAGCTCGACGAGGGGGAGGTCAGCCGCAGCCTCGACAGCCTCGCCACGGGCGAGGGCGGGGTGTTCGTGCGCGTGTCGGACTCCGACCCGGAGATGCTGCGCTACCTCGCAGACCACGGCATCCTGCCGGGCGACGACGTGCGCGTCACCGAGCGCCAGCCGTTCGGCGGCCCGCTGCTGGTGAGCCTCTCCGGCGGCGAGCGCGAGCAGGCGATCGGCGGCCAGCTCGCGCGGGCGATGCGGGTCGTACCCGACGGCGGTGCGGCGCCTGGCCGTCGTGTGGCTCGCCGCGGCGGTGCGGCGCGGGCCGCCAGCGGCGGTGGGGCGCCGGCATGACCCCACCGCCTCCGCCACCCGCGCTGGTCCCCGAGCCGGCGCTCGAAGGCGCCGGGGTCGCCGGCGTGGGCGGCGAGGTCGCGCTCGGGCCCAGCCACCTCGACGTGCTGCTGGCCAAAGGGTGGCTGAAGGCGACGCTGGCGATGCTCGGCCCGGCGTTCGTCGCGGCGGTCGCCTACGTGGACCCCGGCAACTTCGCGACGAACGTCGCCGGAGGAGCGCAGTTCGGGTATCTGCTGCTGTGGGTGGTGCTCGTCGCCAACGTGATGGCGATGCTGATCCAGTATCTGTCGGCGAAGCTGGGGGTGGTCACCGATCACAACCTGCCGGAGCTGTTTCGCAAGCGCTACCCGCGCGCGCTGTCGTGGGGGATGTGGGTGCAGGCGGAGGTCATGGCGATGGCCACCGACGTGGCCGAGTTCGTCGGCGCCGCGCTCGGCCTGAACCTGCTGTTCGGCGTGCCGCTGCTGGTGGCGGGAGCGATGACGGGGTTCATCGCATTCGCGATCCTCGAGCTGCAGTCGCGCGGCTACCGGCGCTTCGAGCTGGCCATCACGGCGCTGCTGGGGGTGATCTTCCTCGGCTTCCTCTACGAGGCGCTGAAGATCGGGCCCTCGGCGCGCGAGTCTCTCGGCGGGCTGGCCCCGCACCTGGGCAACCGCGACAGCCTGTATCTGGCGGTGGGCATCGTCGGCGCGACCGTGATGCCGCACGTGATCTATCTGCACTCGGCGCTCACCAACGGGCGCACGCCGGTGCGCAACGCGCGCGAGCGCGCGCGGGTGCTGAGGTTCGAGCGCACCGACGTGATCGTCGCGCTGGGGCTCGCGGGCCTCGTGAACATGGCGATGCTCGCGGTCGCCGCGAAGCTCTTCCACAGCACCGGCCACACGGGCGTGAGCACGATCGAGCAGGCCCACGCCGGCTTCGCCCAGCTGGTCGGCGGGGGCGCCGCGCTGGCGTTCGCGGTCGCGCTGCTGGCCTCCGGCGCGTCCTCTTCCAGCGTGGGGACGTACGCCGGTCAGGTCGTGATGAAGGGGTTCGTCGGCCTGAACGTACCGCTGCTCGCGCGCCGGCTGGTGACGATGGCGCCGGCGATCGCGATCCTCGCGGTGGGACTCAGCCCGACCGACGTGCTCGTGCTCAGCCAGGTCGTGCTGTCGTTCGGGATTCCCTTCGCGCTGATCCCGCTCGTGCTGTTGACCAGCAACCGGCAGGTCATGGGGGTGCACGTCAACCGTCGCCTGACCACCGTGGCGGCGGGCGGGCTGGCGGCGCTGATCACCGCGATGAACGTGTTCCTGATCTCCCAGCAGCTGCTCTGAGGCCGGGCCCGGCCTGCATGTTTCGCGCGGCGGTATGTTCGCGGCTCGGCACTACGAACGAACGGAGGACGACGTGCGGCGAGCAATGCGGTGGAGGTCCGGCGGCGCGACGGTCGCGGCGCTGACGAAGGGTTGAGCTCCGGTCCGGTCCGGGCCGGCGTCAGAGCCCGGTCTCGGCCGTGATCCTGCCGGACTTCACGGCCTTTGCCAGTGCCCGGTAGTCGCGCTCGTTCTGCTCGGCGTAGGCGCGCGAGAACTCGACGATCGCGCGGTCGAACGCCGCGCCTTTGCCGAGATAGGCGGCGATCGCGATGCGATCCCCGCTGCGCGCGTGCGCGCGTGCCAGCGTCCAGCCACACAGCCGTCCGTACGCGGCCAGGCCCGAGGGCCGCATCTGCTCGATTTCCGCCGAGCCCTTCCAATCCTTCAGCTGACGACCGTAGAAGTCGCGGTTGCCGCCGTCGATTCCCTCCTCGACGTGCAGCCAGCCGAGGAAGATGTCGCTGGAGGCCTGCATCAGTCGCTGCCCGGCAACGACGCGCTCGCCGTGGTTTGAGAACTCGCTTGGGCCGAGAAACTCCTCGAGCACCGAGGCCTCGGCCTCCTTCAGTTGCAGGAACAGCGGGTCCCGACCGTCCCGCCCCAGCATCAGCACGATCCATGCGCGCGTGCCGACGCTCCCGACGCCGACGACCTTGCGCGCGATGTCGGTCAGCTGGAACTCCTCGAGCAGCACGCGCCGGTCGTACTCCAGCGTCTGGCGGTAGGAGCCCACCAGCTCGCGCAGGCCCTCGAGCATGTCCTCGCGTTCGGTGCCCTGCGCGAGGTCGTCGATCGGCACGATCAGCGGCGGTTCGGCGACGATCCGCGCTTCGCCGTCCACGACGTGCGTCAATTTGGAGAAGGCCGACATGCTGTCCTTCGTGCGCGCCTTGGCGAGCGCCTTCTCGGTGCGCTTGACCTGTGTGGATTTGAGCTGCGGCCCCAGTTCCTGCAGCGCGGCTTCGATGTCCAGGTGGGAGTACCAGACGTCGAGGTTGCTCATCGCCGCAAAGCCCGCCATCGCGGTACGGTATTCCGCGACTGCGTCCAGCACGACCTGGTCCTGGGCCTTGACGGCGAAATCGTTGTCGCGCGCGGCGATCAGCATGCTCGCGGCCAGACGCTTGACATCCCACTCCCACGGCCCGGGAAGCGTCTCGTCGAAGTCATTGAGGTCGAACATCAGTCGCCGCTCGGGCGAGGCGAACACGCCGAAGTTCGACAGGTGCGCGTCCCCGCAGCAATGCACCGTCAGCCCCGAGCGCGGCGTCGCCGCGAGGTCGCCGGCCATGATCATCGCCGCGCCCCGGTAGAACGTAAACGCCGAGACGAGCATGCGCCCGTAGCGGATCGGCACCAGCTCGGGCACGCGCGTCTTGGCCTGGCGTTTGAGCACCGCGACCGGATCGGGACGGCTGGACGAGGGCTCGAAGGTGGCGTGGCTGGAACGAGGCACCTCCGCGCGCGCCGCCTTGCCGCGCGCCACCCGCTCGGCCACGCTCAGGTGTGGGACCGCCGAGGGTGCCTCACTGGCCGTTGCCATTCCCAGACCATACTCCTACGCCGTCATCCCGCCGTTGGCATGGCGCCGGCCATGCAACGGTGAGCCGGCCCCCGGGAGGGCGGCCGGAGGCGGCCGGCGGGCTACTTCACCGTACGTCCGGAGGAGCCCAGCGCGTACCACCGGCCGCCGAACGCGTTTTCGCCGACGTAGGAGGTTTCGCCCGGTCTCGAGTCGCCGCTGTACAGGTACAGCGGATGCCCGGCATAGGTGACCTGCGTCTTGCCCCCCGGCAGCCTGGTGGTGGACAGCAGCGAGGCGCGTACGCCCGGGCCGGCGATCGGCCTGCCGCTGGTCTGCAGCGCCGGCCATGTTCCCGAGCATTCCCTGATATGCACGCAGGTGTTTGCGCTCGAGTGGTCGTGGGTGAACTCATACAGGGTGAATCCCGAGGAGGTGGCCAGGATGTTGCCCAGGCGGGTGTGGCGCAGCGTGACCCTGGCGGCACGGCTTGCGTGTGCCGTCGGCGCGCCGGCCGGCGCTGCGGCAGCGGCCGAGGCGCTCACCGCGCCGGCCAGGAGGGCGGCCAGGAAGATGTGGGTGCGCTGCATGAGATGCCTCCGTGTATCGCGGATTGCCGCCCCCCGCGGCGCGCGGGTGGCGAGCCTGGGAGATTACGGTGTTCGTCCCCCAAAGACGCCCCTCTGCCGAGAACCTTCCCTGACCGGAGGGGGCGGCGATGCCGATCAGAGTCTTCCGGCGGGGCGGCGATGCCGATCGATCGATTTTTTTTCTCTCTCTACACACACGGGCGAGGCGTGGACGAGCGCCGATGAGTTGCAAGGCGCCGGACGGTCCATACATCGAGACCGATGAGCGACCACACCACGCTGCCGGGGGACCCGCCGCGGATCGCGACCCTGACGATCGACGGTCCGCTGGCGCGCGCCGATCTGCCCGGACTGTTCGCGCGTACCTGCGCGCTGCTGGATCGGAGCGGCGCGGCGGTGGGGGTGCTGCGATGCGAGGTCGCGGCGGTGGACGCCGACGCGGTCGCGGTGGACGCGCTCGCGCGGCTGGCGCTCGCTGCGCGCCGCCGGGGGTGTCGCGTGCGCGTGGCGGGAGCCTCGCAGGAGCTGACTGAGCTGATCGAGCTCGCGGGGCTAACCGAGGTGTTGCGCGGGTGAGCGCCCCCCGTCTTGTGCCCGCCCGTCCGTCAGTCGTTCGTCCGGCGCCGGTGCGCGCTCGGCGGCCCGCGGGCCGGGCTTACGCGTCCAGGTGCGGGGGCAGGCCGAACAGCGGAAAGATCGTGTCGGTGGCGAGGAAGAACGTGAACTCGACGATCTGCCCGCCCGAGACCTCGAGCACCTGCAGCGCCCACGGGTCATAGCCCGAGCCGCTCTCGCTGCGCTTGTACTGGCCGAACGCGGGCGAGCCGTTGGCGGTCACGGTCGGCAGCACGCGCGAGCCGCGACAGCCGGCGCCCGGGCCGACCCACCAGCCGAGGATGTGTTCGCGGCCGCTGAGCCACAGCTCGTACGGCGGCATCGACTGGGTGGCGTCCTCGCGGATCAGCGCGGTGAGCGCGTCCATGTCGTAGCGCTCGAAGGCGTCGACGTAGCGGGCGAGCAGCTCGCGGTCGTGCTCGCTCAATTTGCCCTGGCCGGCGTCGAGGACGTCGGCGCTCTCGAGCGTGGCCCGCGCGCGCTGCAGCGCGCTGTTGACCGCGGCGACGCTCGTGTCGAGCAGCTCGGCGACCTCTGAGGCGCGCCAGTGCAGGACCTCGCACAGGATCAGCGCCGCGCGCTGGCGCGCCGGCAGGTGCTGGAGCGCCGCCACGAACGCCAGGCGGATCGTCTCGTGCGACTCCGCCACGGCAGCGGGGTCCTCGGCGGTGCAGAGCAGGCGCCCGTCGGGGATCGGCTCGATCCAGGTGACCTCGGGCAGGATCTCGCCGATCGGGCCGTCCGGCGGGCGCGCCGGGCCGAGGTCCATCGGGCGGGCGCGGCGCTTGCCGGCGTCGAGCATGTCGAGGCAGACGTTTGTGGCGATCCGATACAGCCACGAGCGCAGCGAGGAGCGGCCCTCGAACCGGTCGAGAGCCCGCCAGGCTCGCAGCAGCGTGTCCTGCACGGCGTCCTCTGCCTCGAAGGGCGAGCCGAGCATGCGGTAGCAGTAGGCGGTCAGCTCGCGGCGATGGCGCTCGAGCTCGCCGAGCGCTCGAGGGTCGGACGACGCTGCGACTGCCCGCAAGTCGGAGGACGCTGCGACTGCCGAGCCGTTCATGCGCATAATCCTAGGACGTTCGCCGACCATTGGGTTGAGGACCCCGATGCGCGATGCGCGCGGCGCGTGCGGTGGGAGGGCAGGCCGCCATGACGGGGTGTCGCGACGGCCTGCCCGCGGCGCTCAGGTGCGCTCGACGGTCATGAATTTGTTGCCGTCGAGGTCGCGGAAGAAGAACATCGGCGGCACGGGGTCGCCCATGCGCATCACCTCCGCGTCCACGTCGACGCCGGCCGCCTGCAGGCTTGCGCGGTCGGCGTCCGCATCGTCGGTGGCGAACCCGATGCGGGTCTCGATCCCGACGGCTTCTCCCTCGCGCGGGGTGACGAGGGCGACCGTCGTGGCGGCGCCGGCCGGGGCCACTTCCACCCAGCGATCGCCCTTGCCGAAGGGGATGTCGGCGCGCAGCTCGAAGCCGAGCTTGTCGGTGTAGAAGGCGATCGCCCGGTCCTGGTCTGAGACGGGAACCATCACGGTGCCCACCTGGACGATGCGGGTGCTGGTCGTGGTATCGCTCATGTCGATCCTCCTGTTCGTAGGGGTTCTGCAATACAGACGGGTGGGCGGGGCAAAACCAATCGGCTGCGCCTGTTGAAGGGTTACCCGGATGTGTGATCGCGAACCCGGATTGATACCGTCGAGGTATGTGCAGAAACATCCGGACGCTCCACAACTTCGAGCCCCCCGCGAGCGAGGAGGAGGTGCGTGGCGCCGCCCTGCAGTACGTGCGCAAGATCAGCGGCTTCACCAAGCCCTCGCAGGCGAACGCCGCCGCGTTCGAGCGCGCCGTCGAGGAGGTCGCCGCGGCCTCGAGCAGGCTGCTGGGCGAGCTGGTCACCTCGGCGCCGCCCAAGGATCGCGAGGTCGAGGCGGCTCGACGCAGGGCTCGCAGCGCGCAGCGGTTTGCGGCGTAGGCTCTGCTGGAGGACTGCTCTGTTCTCAGACCCGCGAGGCCGGGTCAGCGAGACTCGTCCAGATACGCCTGCGCCAGTCGCCGCGGCGCGCGTGCCAGCCAACCCTCGGTGATGACCTCGTCGAGGTCCTCGACGGCGATGCGATCCAGGCGTACGAGGATCGCCGCATAGCCGTCGAAGTGGGAGGTGGTGAAGAACACCCGCGGGTCGTTGGCGAGCAGCGCCTCCTTGGCCCCGACGTGCTCCACGCGGGCGGCCAGGATCGGCCCGTCCGGGGCATCGTCTCCGAGCGCCTCTATTTCTTTCGCGCGCAATGGCCGCTCCCACACGAACAGCTTGTCGTGCACGCGCCACTGGCGCCCGCCGCGCGAGATCCGTTCGTCGGTCTCGGGCAACGCCAGCGCGAGCCTGCGCACATCCTCCCAGGCAGCCATGGTTCACCTTACAGCTCGCCGGCGGAGGCGTATCGAAGGGGCGGGGCCTGTGAGCGAGGTATGGGGCCTGTGAGAGAATCGGGCGCATCTCGATGTGGCCGCACAGCTCTCGATCCGGAGCGCGTGTTCGATTCCTTGCGCGAGCCGCGATCGCAGTCGCGACAGGCGCTGCGTGGTTGGCCCCGCCAACTGCGCTCGTCGCGCAATCCAGGCCGTCCGATGCTCCGCGCTCGACGGCGCCCGGCGTCCCGACCGGCCCCTCTCTTCCGCCGGGCCCCGTGGCGCCCGGCGGCCCTACGGGCCCCTCCCTCCCAGCGGGGCCCGCTCGGCCCAGACCCTGCAAGCTGCCTCATGTGCGCCTGCGCTGCCCGGATCTGATCATGTCCGCTCCGTCGCATCTGCACTTCGACCGCACGACGCTGCCCGGGCATGTCCTGCTGCGCGCTGCCAGCTCGATCGACAACCACGGCCGCGGTCCGCTCGAGCTCAGCGCGCACCGTGTCGGACGGCAGCGCATGGTCGTCTATCAGGCGATCTACGATCGCAACGGCCGTCGCCATCTGTTCCGCACCGCCGCTGGGCTCGTGTTCAAGTACGTGCCCGGCGAACGCTACGGCTACTCCAGCGTCGGCGATGCCAGCTACTGGAAGTTCAAGCACGCCGCTGCATTCGAGCTCTGGTCGATCGACGACCAGTATCGCGCCGTGGAACTCGTGCGAGTGGGCCCGAAGGTGGACTACTGCCTGCGAGATCTCTTTCGCACCCGTCCGTCGAGCGATTCGCCGAGCGCGCCGGTCTACCCCGCGTGCAGTCAGGACCCCGGCATCAGTCGCGACATCCTCGGAACCTCCGTCGGCTGGTCGGATGCGTATCCCTACGAGTACCCTCAGCAGTGGATCGACGTGACCGGTCTGCGCGGGCGCTTCGCCTACGTGCAGATTGCAGACCCCGACCATTTGCTGATGCAGTCCAGTCACAGCAACGACGTCTCCGAGACCTATGTCGCGCTGCCGTCCGGGCGCGTGCTGGGGCACCGTGTGGGTGTGGCCGAGCCGTGATCCTCCAACGCGTGGCGGCATCTGTGAATACCGCTGCTTTCAGGCGCTGCCCATGTGCCCGGATCGGCCGTCTCCCCATACGGTCGCGATCAGCGAGCGGACGCCGCCGTGGTTGCGGTGCTCGCACAGATAGATGCCCTGCCACATCCCCAGCACAAGTCGCCCCGCGCCGATCGGCAGCGTAAGCGAGGGTCCCAGCAGCGAGGCCTTGATGTGCGCGGGCATGTCATCGCTGCCCTCGAGCGTGTGCGTCCACAGCCGGCTGCGCTCGGGCACGGCGTCGCTGAACCAGGCCTCGAGGTCGCGGCGCACTTCGGGGCTGGCGTTCTCGTTCAGCGTCAGCGACGCCGAGGTGTGGCGGATCAGCAGATGCAGCAGGCCGACGGTCACTTCCTGGAGCTCCGGCAACTGGGCCAGCACCTCGCGCGTCACGAGGTGGAACCCGCGCGGCCTGGGCTCGAGCGTCAGTTCGCGTTGCAGCCACATGGGCGCATACCGTAAGCGGTTCGCGCGCGTAGGATAGTGAGAAGGTCGATGCACGAGACGCTCGAACATCACCACGGCCGCCTGGTGCACAGCCATCCGCACGCCGGTCCCCATCGGCATCTGCCCAGAGGACTGCGTCGCTCCAGGCCCGTTCAGCGACATCGAGATTGTGCGCACGAGCACGCTCACGTTCGCGACGAGCCTCGCGGCGGCGGTGTCGGCCATTCGCACGGCCTCATCGACGAGCGCATCAAGCGCTCGCGCGAGGGCATTCGCGCCGTCAGCGCCTCGCTGGCGGTCCTGGGCGTCGCCGCGGCGATTCAGGCCGTGGTGTTCGTCGCGAGCGGCAGCATCGCGCTGCTGGCCGATCTGATCCACAACTTCGGCGACGCCCTGACGGCCGTGCCGTTGGCGATCGCGTTCATGTTGCGCTCTGCGCGCGCCGAGCGGTGGGCGGGCCTGGGCGTGGTGGCGGCGATCTTCATCAGCGCGTGCGTGGCCGGGACGGAGGCCGTCCTGCGCTTGATTCATCCGAGCAGTCCCGGCCAGCTGGCGGCATTGGCGCTCGCCGGGACGATCGGCTATGCGGGGAATCTCATCGCCGCAAAGGTGCGGCTGCGCGCGGGCGAACGCCTCGACAGCCCGGCGCTGATCGCCGATGGCCATCACGCGCACGCGGATGCATACGTCAGTCTCGCGGTGATCCTCTCAGCGGCGGTCGTCGCGCTCGGCGTGCCGATCGCCGATCCCCTGATCGGCCTGGCGATTACCCTCGTCATCCTGCGCATCACCTGGCAGTCCTGGCGAACGGTGCGTGGGCATGATGAGCATCGGCATTGAGCGCTGCGGCTTGGCGCGCCTGACGCACGTAGCTCGAGGACGAGCAGCAGCAGCCTGACCTCCACGACTCAAGTTCAACCAGCTGGACGACCGATTAGATTTCGCATATGGCGAGGGTGAGCGACTGAGGGATGGAGCGCGTCGACGGAGGGCTCATCTTTTCGGCCACCGATCTGATCAACCATCTGGAGTGCCCGCACCTGACGCGCCTGAACACCGAGGTTGCGCTCGGGCGGGCGGAGCTCGAGCCGAGCCGGTCTGACACGACGAGCCTGGTGGCGCGCAAGGGCGACGAGCACGAGCGGGCGCACCTCGATCGACTCGCCGGCGAAGGCCGGGAGATCATGAGGATCGAGAGCGAGTCGGATCTGGAGGGGACACGCCGCGGCGCTCGGGAAACGGTCGCGGCGATGGAGGCGGGAGTGGAGGTCATCTACCAGGGCGTGCTGTTCGACGGCGTGCGCTGGCGTGGATACAGCGATTTTCTGCACCGCGTCGAGCGGCCCTCGGAGCTTGGAGCGTTCAGCTACGAGGTGGCGGACACGAAGCTGGCCCGTCGCGTGAAGCCGTATTTTCTGCTGCAGCTGTGCTTCTATTCCGAGCTGATCGAGGAGATCCAGGGGGTCCAGCCGGCGCGGATGCACGTCGTGCTCGGGACGCGCGAGTCGCAGACGTTCCGGGTTGCCGAGTTCGCGGCCTACTACCGCAGCGTCAAGCGCGGCTTCGAGAATGGCGGGGACGCCGGTCTGTCGAGGACATATCCCGAGCCGGTCGAGCACTGCGGGGTGTGTCGCTGGGAGGAGCGTTGCGTGGAACGGCGCGAGGCCGACGAGCACCTGAGCCTGGTGGCCAGGATCAGGAGCTCCCAGCGCACCAGGCTGGTCGAGCGGGGCATCGAGACCGTCACACAGCTCGCGGCGGCGGAGCCGGCGGATCGTCCACCCCGGATCGGGGCCGCGACGTTCGACGGGCTGCGCGCGCAGGCGCGACTGCAGCTGGTGGAGCGCACGACGGGAGAGCTGCGCTACGAGCTGCTGGCGCCGGAGGACGGATGCGGGTTTGCCCGCCTGCCACAGCCGTCGGAGGGCGATGTGTTCTTCGACATGGAGGGCGATCCGTTCTTCGACGACGGCCTGGAGTATCTGTTCGGCGTGGTGCTGGTAGAGGCGGGGGAGCCTCGGTTCCGCGCGTTCTGGGCCACCGATCGGTCGAGCGAGAAGCAGGCGTTCGAGGGGTTCATGGACTTCGTCATCGAGCGGCTGGAGCGATTCCCCGACATGCACGTTTATCACTACGCTCCCTACGAGGCGACCGCGATCAAGCGACTGATGGGTCTGCACGCAACGCGCGAGGACGAGGTCGACCATCTGCTTCGCAGCGAGGTCCTGGTCGATCTGTACGCCGTGGTGCGTCAGGCCGTGCGTGTCGGGCAGCCGAACTACTCGATCAAGAGCATCGAGGCGTTCTACATGGACAGGCGGGATACGGAGGTGGCCGAGGGCGGCGACTCGATCGTCGCGTTCGAGCGGTTCCTGGAGACCGGCGATCGCTTGCTGCTGGAGGCGATCGAGCGCTACAACGAAGACGACTGCTGCTCGACTCATCTGCTGCGCGAATGGCTGCTCGCGCGTCGCGAGGAGGCGGTCGAGACGTTTGGCCGGGAGATCCCGTGGAAGCCGGCGCCAGATGCGCGGGAGCCGGACCAGGAAAGTCAGGAGCAACTCGACCAACTGCACGCCGCACTCCTCGCCGGAGTGCCCGACGACAGCGCCGATCGAGACGACGGTCAGCGCGCCAGCTGGCTGATGGCCCAGCTGCTCGACTATCACCGGCGCGAGGCCAAGCCCGCGTGGTGGCGGTACTTCGAACGGCTCGAAGCCGACGAGGAGCAGCTGACGGAGGTTGACAACGAGGCACTCGGGCGACTCAGCGATACGGGCATCGAACCAATCGCGGTCCCGCCGCCCGCGCGTTCGCTGATTTACACGCTGCGGTTCCCGCCCCAGGATCACAAGATAAGTGCCGGCAGCTTCGTCGACCCCGCGAGCGAGCGGGGAGTGACGGTCGAGGCAATCGACAACGCGACCGGAACGCTGCGAATCAGCCGTGCGGCCAAGCGTGCCGGCGAATCGCTCCCGCGCGCGCTCATCCCGGGCGTCCCGTATGACACCCGCGTCCAGCGTGCCGCGCTGCGGCGACTTGCCGGCGACATCGTCGAGCGCGGACTCGACACCGAGGGCGGTTACAGCGCACTGCGCCAAGTCCTGCGGCGTGCGCTCCCGCTCACCTCGGCGTGCACATGCGGAGAGGCGCTGCAGGCGGGCGCGTTCGACTTGGAGGACGCCAAGCGAATCGCGGACGGCCTGAACGACAGCTACCTGTTCATCCAAGGGCCGCCGGGCTCGGGCAAGACCTACACCGGTGCTCACCTGATCCTGCACCTGATTGCCCAGGGCCTCCGCGTCGGCGTTGCCAGCGGCAGCCACGCCGCGATCCACACTCTGCTCGCCGAGGTCGAGAAGCACGCCCCACCGGGCGAGCCGTTCGCGGGTCTGAAGCGCTGCGGCGCTGACGGCAGCAACAGCTACGAGTCCAAGCACGGCCTGATCGAGAACTCCAACGAGATCGCCGACTTCGCCGGCGGCGACTACGATCTCGTGGCCGGAACGGCGTGGCTGTTCTGCCGCGAGGAGCTGGACGACACGCTCGACTACCTGCTGATCGACGAGGCCGGCCAGATCTCGCTCGCCGACGCGCTCGCGATGGGCACGTGCGCGCGCAACGTGATCCTGCTCGGCGATCCCCAACAGCTCGCCCAGGTCGGGCAGGCTATGCATCCCCCGGGGGCGGGCGTGTCTGTGCTGGAGCACCTGCTCGGCGAGCACACGACGATCCCACCCGAGCGCGGCCTGTTCATCGACCAGACAAGGCGGATGCACCCGGACGTGTGCCGGTTCATCTCGCGAGCGATCTACGAGGGCCGGCTCGAGTCGTTCGCGGACTGCGCCAACCAGCGCATCGACGCGCCGGGGGAGTTGACCGGCACCGGGATCAGGTACGTCCCTGTCGCGCACGGGGGGAACATGCGCGAGTCGCCGGAGGAGGCCGAGACGATCAAGGGTCTCATCGAGGATCTACTGAAGGGGCAATACTTCCAGACGGACGGAACCAGCGGCGCCATCTTCCCCGAGGAGATCATGGTCGTCGCCCCTTACAACGCGCAGGTGCGCCGCCTGCGCGAGGCACTTCCCGACGGGGTGAGAGTCGGCACCGTCGACAAGTTCCAGGGCCAGGAGGCGGCCGTGTGCTTGTTCTCGATGGCGACGTCGAGCGGCGAAGAGATCCCGCGCAACCTGGAATTCCTGTTCAGCCGCAACCGCCTGAACGTAGCCGTGTCCCGCGCGCGGTGTCTGGCCGTGCTCGTGTGCAGCCCGGAGTTGCTGCACATCCGCTGCCGGAATGCCGAGCAGATGCGGTTGGTCAACGCGCTTTGTTGGTTTGTGGAGATGGCTGGGGAAGCGATATGACTGTCCACCAAGGGTACGTTCAGGATATGGTCGTCCGGACATGACGCGTGTGATCGCCGTCGACTGGTCTGGAAAGGCCAAGGGTGCCGCGGAGTCGATTTGGCGAGCTGTGGTTATAGACGGGCACCTCGTCGAGCTCGAGAACGGACTTGACCGTGCTGAGATCACGGAGTGGATCGTCGAATACGCCCAGAGGCATCCACGCACAGTAGTCGGTCTCGACTTTGCTTTCTCGTTTCCTGCATGGTTCTGCGAGCGAGGGGGATGGGGCTCTGGTCGTGATGTCTGGGACTCGATGCGCGTGCGAGCCGACGAGTTGCTCGATACATGTGAGCCTCCGTTCTGGGGTCGCGCGGAAACGAAGGCACAGAAGCTTGGTCACGCGTTCCGCCAGACGGAGCTGGACGTCGAAGGTCAGCCGAAGAGCGTCTTTCAGATCGGTGGCGCCGGCGCAGTTGGAACCGGTTCGCTGCGCGGCATGCGCCATCTGGCGCAGCTCGCCGAGGCCGGGTTTGCGATATGGCCCTTCGATGAACCGGGCTGGCCGCTCGTGGCGGAGATCTATCCACGACTCCTCACACCGAAGGGTCTTGTCAAGAGCCGTCATCTCGAGCGCCGTGCGCATCTGACACAGACGTTCCCCGATCAGAATCAGGTACTGCTGGAGCGGGCAGCGGGATCAGAAGACGCGTTTGACGCGGCGATCTCGGCGCTCACGATGGCGCAGCACCTGGACGAGCTGGAAAATCCTACGAGGTTGACATGGACGCGCTGGAGTCCGACAACCGCAAGATCCTGCTCGAAGCGATCGAGCAGCGACGGGGATCGAGGAGCGTTCAGGCGAGCTCGTGCTCCCGACACGAGCCGATGTCGTCGCCGGCGACCTCTTCCAGTTCATCAGTAAGCTGCCTGTTTCTGGGTGTATGTAATGGACCTGCTTGGGCACTATTCCAACCACGACCTACAGGGGTCGCTGGGCCGTCTGGTCAAGAAGCTGACCGCCGTGCGAGCCGATGGCGGCCCTCGCCGGACGCCGGTGACCCGGCGGCAACGGCCCCGCCGCCCTGGCTGGGTGCTGAAGGCCATTGTCCAGGTGCTGAGCGACCGGGGCGAGCCGATGCGGGCCAAGGACATCCATGCGGCCGTCGCGGCGCTGGTGGGGGAGCCGGTGTCGTGGGGTTCGGTCAAGAGTGCGCTGGCTGCCAATGTCTCGGGCTCCTCACCGCGCTTGGTCCGAGTGGCGAGGGGACGCTACGTGCTGGCATAGCGGCGGCGCTCCTCCGCTCCGGCGCTGTCGAGCATCGCCTGGAACTCGGCGCTGACCTCCGGCTCCTCCCAATCTTTCGGGATGGAGTTTAGCCAGAACTGGACGGCCTGCTGGTCGTGCTCGTCTTTTGGCCTGCCTCGGCTCAATCGGCCGACCGCGCCGTGCGCCGCCAGCGCCGCTTTGGTCGCTGCCTCTCGCAATTGCCGGGCGGTATCTGGCTCGATCGCCTCGGCGGCAGCGAACTCATCGACGGCGCGGGCGATGGCGCCCTGGAGTGCGGCGGTGATATGGCTCCCCGTCTGTCCGTGGGCGAGGTCGTCCACGTAGGCGGTGAAGGGGTCGTGGCGTCGGCTTGCATCCTGGAGGCGCGTGGCGATCAGGAGTTCGTAGACGCGATCACGCAGGCGGCGGTTCAGTGATGGTGCTTGCTGGTCGGAGAACGCGCCCGCAGCGTGCAGATCCTCAACGCCGTTCCGAGCGGCCAGGGCGATGACCTTGGCCAGTACCGCGTTGTAGTCGGTGTCGGTCGTGGCTTGTTTGGTCATATGCTCAATATGCGCTATTTCCCGTCCGAGCGTCAAGCAATTCCTGTATCACCATAATTCATTATCTTCGAGCATCGTTGGATGATCTAGCGGGGTGATCCCACACCGACGTCTTGTTACTCATTGTGGCCTTGGGAGCCGTGGCAAACGTCGCCGCAACCGATAGGGCCAAGATCGTCCACAGGATGCTGAGACTGAATGCAATCCACCAGAGTCCTTCCTGTCCGTGGTGCTGGCGAAATGAGTCCGGGGCCGACAAGATGAGGGCGGCTGCTGTTGGAATCAGCACGGCGGCGTAGGCCAGGACCGTGAGGATACCCTGCTGATCGAGCCGCTTGTGATTCCAATGATCCTGAAGGTTGACGTCCTCGTGTGACGGGATTGTCATGCCGCTTGCCTCACGCAAAGCCGGGGTCAATACTTCTCGCAAGTAGGCGGCTCCGACTCCGATCCAGCGAATGTGGTTGAGCAGCTGGGCACCAAGCGTCACGCCCAAAAACGGAATGATGAGCAGCAGGCGCTTGTCTGGCTGATGCTGCTGGTAAACGAACGCGAACAGGGCGGCAGCCACTGTGAGGTAGCCGCCGACTAGCGTCTGCTGATTGCTGATCCGGCTGGTGATCTCGCCACGGATGGCGGTCAGCTCGGCGACCATTGCCTGCGCAGCCAGGTCTGGCCGTTGCTCGTCGCCGAGCTTGCTCCGGCCTCGATGCTGCTCGGGTTCGCGGCTTGACGGTCGGTTCATACGCGCTCTCTTATCCACGGTTCCATTGTCTACGAGGCTGGCGTCAGGCGCAAGGGGTAACTCAGTGTCGCACAAGCGGCATTGCGCGACTGCCATCTGGCTGACATCTATTTACTCGCACGGGCACGTTTCGACTGGCGCCGCCGCACAACGGTAGGCCGTCGTCGCCCGGCACGTTCTTTCGGTGCGCGTCCATAGCGTAGCCAGTCATAGAGGCACACCATCTTCCGCCATTGAGACTCATGCGACGTGTCGGGGGCGTGCTGTGTGAGAAACGCTTGTAGATCGTCAGCGCTTACGGTGCCATCAGCGAGGCCAGGAATGGCGTAGAGAACCTCGTGGTCCTTCAGTGCTGATCTAAGCTTGTCGAGAGTCGGATTCGTTCGTACTATTTTTGCCACCCATGTTTTCTGGGACGTTGGAACGCCGACACGTTTGGCCCGTGACTCGGCATGTTTCCGCACTTTGGGATCGACTCTGCTGGGATCTGAGAGGCTGCCGTCGTCGTCGAGCAGGTTTGCAGCACTGAGGTATTTGTAGATAGGCACGTTCCCTGGGTGGGTCAGGATGGCTGGCAAAGCCTCTTGAACAACTCGAATCGGGTCGTATCGGTTGCCACCGTCCAGTACATCCGTGATGAGATCGTCTCGGGTAAGTCCTGCGTACGCTGTTAGCCGCTCAATCGCTCCTATCCCGAACACGACGTCTACCTCACGCGGATCTTGGCCCGGGTCGAGCGCCTGGACGTGCAGACGATCCTTTGGATCCCTTTCCAACACCAATTCATACACATGCTCCTTAAGCTGACGCAATAGCTTCGCCGGAAACGCGCGCTTGAGCTGGCCCAGCGCCGTAAAGACGTCCACGAAATCAGGCACCGTAACAGTCAGCACCGGGACCTGGTTACCCTCGATCGGGATCACTGTTTGGGCCTTGGTTGGCTCGGTCACGCCCTCGCTCCAGTCAACGAAGATCAGGCGGTCCGCGAGTTTGGCGATACGCTCCTTAGTCTTCAGACACGACACGATCGCCTGCAGAATGGATGCTACATTCTCGTCGCTTAGCGAGTACCCGACGAAGATGATCGGATGCTCCACAAAGATCGTCATGAGCTTTGCGGCAAGATAGGGATTGTTCTCGTGGAACTGGTCGTAGTCGCGGCGCGTTAGCACAAGCGAATCCGGTTTCTCGTGGCTTCCGTGGATCTTGTATATCTCTCCGATACCTTGAGGATCTTCAAACAGGAGTTCCTCTTGCCCTACAAATACGCGGAAGTCAGGGAACAATGTCTCAAGGAGAGGATCAAAGTTCGTCGTGATCACCCCGTCGACAATGACATTGCGTAATAGATCCAGCTCGGCTGCTAGTGGTCCTTCCGTGGGTAGAGCGTTCAGGCTCTGCGCGAGATACTGACTCGCCTCAGCCTTTAGCGCCGACTCCCGGGTGTGTAGCATTCCCTCATACTTTGAGCGAGTACCCGCGAAGCGCTTCTCGCGCCACCATGGGTCATGCAACGCCTCAGCGATGAAGCTCGCAATAGTTGGAAGGTCTCCGTTGGCGCTGGCCGAGTAATAGTCATACGGCCTTCCCGTTAGGGCGGCCAGCCGCAGCAGCAGTCCGTTCCAATCGTCGAGTCCGAGGTATCTCCGCGACACGCCGGCACCGACAACTAGGAATGGAGCAGCCCGGAACGTCGCGAGATGATCCTGGAGCTCTTGGCGGAAGTCGGCCATAACCTCAGCGTACGCTACGCGAGCGGTTCGTGACAAGGACAAGCGCATTACTACTCACTATGCGAGTTCCGGGACCGACGAATGGCATAGTGTCGCACAAGTGCCAGTGGGCGACTGGTCGGGCCTGGTCGCCAGTGACAAGGATCATCTGGCGACCAGGCATCAGGCGCTACTCGTGGGTTGTTCGACTTCGATGGCGTAGGCCAGCAGCGCGGCCGTGGTGTCGAGGGCGACGGCGAGCTTGTGGAGCGTCGTCCAGGTGGGGTCGCGCAGTCCGTCCTCGATCCGGGCCAGCTGCTCGGCGGTCGTGTCGATCGTGGTGGCGAGGTCATCGACCGTGAGGCCCTTGGCGGAGCGCAGGCGTTGGATGGCGCGTCCGAGCTGCTCGCAGTCGGGGGGCGAGCTTCGGTTCTCGCTGCGGTGGGGTCTGGCTTTGGCGACGGGTGGTGCGCCTCGCAGGCCGAAGTAGCTCGCGAGTATCTGACGGACGCGCTCGTGGCCGATGCCGAGTTGCTCGCCGGTTGCCTTGAGTGTGCGGCCCTCGACCACGCGCAGGCGGAAGACCTCAAGATTACGCTCGCTCACCGCCCGCTCGATCCCCTTGGGGGCCGGTTTCAGCCTCATGCCGTGCCGGCGGAGCGCACGGAGGATGTCGTAGAGCGCCTCGGGGGTGATCTCGGAGTGCCAGATCAGCTCACGGCAGGTGTGTTCGAGTAGGCGGTAGGTGGTGTTGATGCCGCCGCGGTGTAGGCAGGCCAGCGTGGCGGGCTCAAGGCCCATTTCGGAGAGACGCATGGTGGCCTCTCAGATGCCGATGAGATCGAGCGAGAACAGGTGGCGGGCGCAGCGTGAGGCGCCGACGTAGTCGTCCAGGCGCCAGGCCGCACCGGCGGCCTCCAGCTCGGCGACCGCTTCATCGATTGTCTCGGGTGCGATGTCGGAGAGGGCGCGCTGTAGCTGCTTGGGCGTCCAGCGCTCGGTGTGGTCGTCGCGGAGCAGCTGGTGGACGATGGCGCGCTGCTCCAGGTACGTGTCGCTCTCGGGCGTATGATGGGCCGGCATGGGAGATAGTACCTCCTGTGTACGGCCCCGGTCGTCGCAAGCGGCCGGGGTCACTTTTCACCTTTTCACCATAATGGTCTACCACCCGCCCAGGACGCCAAAAATCCCCTTGGGTTTTGCCGGATTTTCCGGGTAAATGGCCGCTCTTTGCCTTTACTTTTCCGAGCGACATCAAGCCCGGCCGAGTGGCCGCTAGCCGATTGCCCGAACCACACTTTGCGATATCAGCGGGGGCATGGTTTCCTTTGCGGGCGGCCCAGGTCTTACCTCCGGGGGCCTGGGTCGTTAACTCTTTCGGATTGGAGGTTCTCATGGCTTTTGTGTTGGATCGGATACAGCGTGACGCGGTGTATCGGTTCGTAGTCAGTGATTTGGCCGAGGTGGGGAACTTGGCGAGTGCGCTGGAGGCGGATGAGGTCAACCGTGCGCGCTGGCTGCGCCGAAACTTCGATCAGGCAACGCAGCTTCTGGATCAGATCGGCTGGCAGAAGGTGGGCTCGCGGGAGTGCTACGAGGTGGTATTGAGCGCGGCTGACGCGTTGGCGCTGTTCGGTCGTTTGTATGAACGGGCGAGACGGGTAATCAACGACTCGATCAGCGAGTTCGCCAACACCGTGCTCAAGGAGGCGGTGTGTATCGCTGAGGTCTCCGGTCAGGTGTTGGGTGGGCATGACTCGCTCTCACCCCAGCGCTCGCACTTGCGCGCGGTCGAGGGCGAGCAGCCTGAGTAACCCGCCGTCGGCTCGGAGAGGCGCATGTGCGCCCTGTTCGTTATCCGGCGAGTTCGCTGTAGCGGATGGCGGCGCGGCTGGCGAACACGAAGCCATCCGCCGTCTTGTGGATGAGCCCAGCGCCGTATAGCCGATCGATCGCGTCGATCGCGTTCATCTCGTGGCCGTACTCACGGACGACCTCGGATATCGCCCACGGACGCTGCACGTCGTTGTTGAGCAGGAGGTCGAGGACGAACCAGTCGGCGCGGGCTTCTTCGGTGGCTTGGTCAGGGAGAGGCTGCTCATCAGGCATCGGGGAACTTGATCCTCCTCTGTCGGGCCTCGGCGCCGGAGTCCAGCCCGTGCCAGGGCTGCGTGGTTTCAGGACGCCGCGACGCTAGGCCGGCCGGGCTGAGCGGTCAAGCTGTGCGGCGGCCAGCTGTGCGCCGCGGCTCGCGCTCGGCGGGCTCAAGCAGGGCGAGCGGCTCGACGCCGATCCGGGCCGCGATGCGCTCCAGGCTCTTGAGCGTCAGGTTGCGCTCGCCGCGCTCGATGCCGCCCATGTAGGTGCGGTGGACGCCGAGCTCGTCGGCGAACGCCTCCTGGCTGAGGCCCTTGCCTTCCCGGTAGGCCCGGAGGTTGCGGCCGACGGTGCGTTGGAGGTCGCCTTCCACGACCGGAAGGCTCCCGGTCTGCTACTTGACAGTCTACATACTTATAAGTAGCGTGCCGCAGGCAAGAGGCCGAGCTGGTCACGCAAGCCGACGCTCCCGACACGAAAGGCAGTAGAGAACACATGCGATCGAGGCCCACACCATTCCGCTTCGCTCTGGCCCTTGCCCTGCTACTCGCCGGGCATACCGTCCCGGCGTGGGCCGAAGGCGGCACGTCGATCGCGTCTGCCCCCGCCGTGGTCTATGCCATCGCAAAGCCCTCCGTGCTCCTAAGCATACCCGCGTCAGTAAGCGCGGGGACACCGGCGACCGTCATGTGGAAGGTTGCCGACAGGCCCGCCGGCGCTCGCGTAGCACTTCAGCGGGCAATGGGTTCTCGGCATGTTTTCCGGACACTGAAGATGCTCAGTAGCATCGGCTCAAGCACTCTGCCGAGCTACGGGCTCGGCTCGTACACGTTTCGCGTCATCGTGACCGGATTGCGCGGACGACTACTGGCGCGGTCGGTTACTAGGACACTTAGGGTTTATGGCACGGTCTCTCTTTCCGCGTTGTGCCGCACTCTGACTTTCGCCGAAGACTTCAACTTCGGGTGCTCGACTGGGGTGGTTCAAGCGTCCGGCCACGTGTTTGAATACGTGGCGAGGGTTCCTATGGACAATGAGGGACATGAAACAGTCGCGCTCACGTCGCCAACAACCACCTGTCGCAGCATCGCCCTACAATTTGTAGGCGGTGTGGGCGGAGAAAGCTACGTCAGGAGTTACACGGTCGCTCTGGTTCAGACCTCACTCGACGCAACACAGGTCACCGGCACACCCGGCCAACTTGAGCAGTTGACGGCGAACCTTGACGGCCATCCATGGCAGCTCAACACTCAAACGAACCGTCCCTATGGTGCTGGGTCGCTGACCCTATTCTTCAATGGCACGGCCAACTGCTATTCGCCCGACGGCGTCTGAAAGCGCAGTCGATCAAGCGGAGGCCACCGGCTTCCTGATAATCGTTTCGGCGGACTGTCACCCCTAGCCCCGTTCTGACGATAGTGTGAAATGGAACGGGCCGGGCTGCCCGCAGCTATCGTCAATTACGATGGGGTAGACGCCGGTTGTTGGAGCGACGAAGGTCTTTTCCGTGTGTTCTCCTTCAGTTGACTGGTACGTTACTCGTCGTTCATCCGAACCGTGAATGTTGGTCGTGCCAGGGGGCCAAATATCCAGGCCCATAGCGTGACCTTCTGGCCCTCCCCAAGCGATTGTGACTTCTTCGCCCTGGTGGAGCATGGCCTTCCAGAATTGACCTTGCTCCGGGCCGCAACTCCCTTCGCCATAGGAGACGGTGCCGGAGTTGCCTTCCTCTTCGGCTCCCGGCGTGATCGCTCGTGCGGTGGCGACGCTGGTGCCGGATTCGTTAGCTTGTTCAGGCGGTGCGGTTGTGGCAGGTTCAGTCGCCGTAGTTGCCACAGGCGCAGGCGATTCAGCGGCCGCCGATTCATGCTGTGTTTCGGGGGGTGTTGATGATGATGGCGAGTGACCGACGGCAGCACCAATGACGATGCCGACGATCACGGCAATCACCACGACCCACGCCAGCACAAGAGGAACACGTGACGGCGGCGGCGGTGGTGGTGGTGGTGGTGGAGGTGGAGGTGGAGGTGGAGGCTCAGGTTCTCTTGTGCGACCCCCGCAAGACGTACAGCCAGGGTCCCGCACGAGCGCGCGACTTACAAGCTCACCGTTCCTGTCGAGCCGAAAAATCTGGTGCGGTGGTTCGTTCTGCACCGGGGTAATCATTTGTGCATACTCTGAACCAGGTTCGAGAACGGCCAAGATCAGCTTGATAGTCGTAACAATTACAGGTGCTCCATAAAAGCCGAGGCCGGTGACCCCTTCTAGTTGGGGCGTGCCACCGCGGAATCCCGCAGCGCATCCGAAGCAGGGCAACTCCCGGTCAAGCTGAAGAATAATCTCACCACCATTATCGCGCGGCACTAGACCAGGAAAGACCGCCGGTATTTCGAGTGCCAACGCCCTCGCTCCGAGCTGCAATTGTGCATCTGGATCGTCGGTGCTCGCCACAATAAGATCGGCGTCGCGAAGCCACGAAGCAAGCAGACGATCAGAGACAGAACGATCGACCCTGCTTGGCACTGCGTCGGTGTTTAGGCCAGGGATTTGTTGTCCGAGGTAGACAGCCATACCGTCTGCCTTGTTCCAGCCCAAGTAGTCGTTCGGAAGTATGTGGCGGTAGAGATTACTTTCTGCAAGTACATCATGGTCAATGAATCGCAGGGAGCCAACACCAGCGTGTGCGAGTTCAGCTGCAATCTTTGAGCCCACCTGACCCACCCCTACAACGACAACTCTCTTACTTTGAAGGAGGGGAAAGTTAATATGGGGAAGGACGCGATCGAAATACTCAGGGGGCGTAGACAAGTGATTGACAGTCGGAAGGCTCAGTGAGACACTTGGCTAGAAGGATCTATCGGCATGACGGAGCACAAGAGTAAAGCAACCCTCGCACGAGAACATCTACTTGAGAGCGCAGCGAACCGCGAACCACAAGAAGAGCGTGAGCGCCCCAGGCTACAACTTCGCCACGATGCACCGACTTTAGATGTGAGTGAAACAACCTCGGCACTAGACGCCCTAGCACGTTTGCGCGCAGACCGAACTGAGATGCTGGCGCTACGCGGCGAGGACGGTACGCCAAAGGCCGTTCTGCTTCCAGTCGAGCGATACCTCGCTCTGATTAGCAGAGAGCTTGAGGGGGCACCACAGGTGGTAAGCAATGGACGCATCATGCTCACTGACGGAGCCTTGAAAGCTGCCGAAGTCGAGCAGGCCGATCCCACCGAGCCGTGGGACATGATGCCACCTCAAGTAACGTGACTCGCGCGGCCCGCTGCTAGGACTAGTCAGCTAGTTGTGGCGCAAGCGTGCCAATAGAACGCGCCGACTCCCCTGGGGTCGCTGGCAATTCAATCTCCTGACCGTTGGAGACGACAATCCTATGACGGGCAGGAGCGGTTTCATACTCTTTCTGGATCTCCTCTGGAGAACGCGGGCGAGTAATGAGGTTGATACGCGCCTCGGATGCCTTGCTCATGACTCCAAACCTCCGTAGATCGTTGATGGGCATCGACGGTAGCACTTGCCCTATGGTGCCACAACTCGGGACGAGACGGACAAGCTATACGGCGTTGTCCGGCCGCTGTCCCTCCACCCGCACCAGCACATCCAAACCGAGCTGGTAGTTCTCAGGCCAGCACAGCCGGCCGTCTGCATGAACCATCTTGAAATACGCAATACTCGAACAGTCGTAGGTTGGGGCCTTGAGCGCGGCCGTGATCGCGGCCTCGCCCCCCGGCTCCGTGTCCGGTACGTCCACGAACCGCGGGGAGCTGATGAGCCCCGGCCCCGTCAATGGCCCTTGCCGTTCCAGCCGCCGTCCCTGCCAGGCGACCGTCCCGCTGTTGCGTACCCGCCAGGTCTGCTCAAAGACCTGGCCCGGCTCCATGAGGCTGCCGTGCGGGATGGTGTCCCCCAGGAAGGTCGAGGCATCACCGGGGATGGCGTGATGGAGGCGGGGCCGCTTGCCGCCAGCTCGCCGGCGTTCCTGCTCGCCTGCGTGCTCGGCTACCTCAAACAGGCTCAGTAGCAGGCCATCGGCCTCGAAGGTCTGCTCGTAGAACTGCACCAGCTCCCGGCTGGGCCGGCTGCTGCCGGCCTCCACACGGGAGATATGGCTCGGCGAGCAGCCGAACTCCTGGGCGACCCGCTTGCCGCTCCAGCCGTGGATCAGGCGCAGCTTCTGCATCGACCAGGCCAGCACGGTCTTGGGCTGGCGCGGCACCAGATGGGGCGGCAGATGCGGGCGTGGCATAGGCCCAAAAGATTGCAGGTTGCTCAATAACTCGCTGGCTCTCGATCCTGGGATGCAGGCCGCCCAAGAGAGGCGGATCACGAACCGTCAAGGAGCCGTCCATGCACAGCAACTCCAAGCTCACCGGCTGGATCGTCGGACTGGTGGCTGCTGCCATCAGTATTGATGTGTTGGCGACCGAGCTACCGCGTGCGATGCCTTACCTCATCGTCCTGGCCGTCATATTTATCGTAGTTCGCCTGGTGCTGTTTTACACCGATACCCACTGACCTTTTCCCTTTATCACAAAAAATGTTGTTGACATATTTCACATTCTGTTGCAGGATGGTGTGTGACGTCGCGTCACAATATGTAAGTGTGAAGGGAGGTGAGCGATGGGACGGCGAAAGCCGCACAATATTAAGATCCGTGAGGATCGCTTGAGCCAGCTGGACGTGACCAAGCTGGAGGTCGCTATTTGGCTGCTGGCCCGTGGCAGGGTTGAAGCTCGCACCCAGCGCTCACAACCTACCCCGCCGAGCACTGACGAAGCCAATGCATCTCGGATCGAAGGGGGTGAAAGCCGTGCATCGCGTCCAGACACCAGGGAGGCCGCGTTGTGATAGCAGTCATTCTTGGCTGTGTGCTGGGGGTGGGTGGCTCAGCCCTGGCGTGGCTGGTGAAGCACAGGCGGCGGGTGCCGGTGATGGTGACAGTTGAACTGCGGTTTGCGGCAGATGTCAGCGAGGACGCGGTGTGGGGCGTGCTGGGCGGTATCTCGGGGTTGCCGACGCATACACAGGTGATGTTGGAGGTGGTCGGTGACGCGAGTGGGATTCGTCACTACCTGCGGGCCGAGCGTGCCACGGTGGAGATGCTGCGCTCGCATCTGCGGGGTCTGCTGCCGGGGCTGCGGTTGGAGGCGGTCAGGGATGAGCCGGTGGTTGCGTGGCGCGCAGCGGCGCGGCTGCGGTGGGGTGGGCGTCATCCGCTGCTGCGCTCCGATCGGGGCGGTGAGACGGCGGCGGCGCTGCTCGGTGCGCTGTCCGGCCTGCAAGCCGGTGAGCGGGTGATGGTGCGCTGGACGCTTGAACCGGCGCGTGGGCCGTTCCTGCCGGAGCGCCAGGCCCGCTCCCAGGCACACGCTCAGCCGCCGTTGGCGTGGCTGACAGGCGAGCGGCCGATCGACCCCGCGCATCTGCCGGCGCTGCGGAGCAAGTACGCCGGGCCGGTACTGCTCGCGCGGTCGGTCGTGGCGGCAACGGCGGGCAGCGAGGGGCGGAGCGTGAATCTGCTCACGCGGGTGGCGGCGGTGCTGCGAGCGCGGAACGGACTGCGCGGTTTGCCGGTGGCCCGCTATTGCCGCTCGGGTGAGGCATCGCGGTTCGTGGAGCGGCTGCCGCGGCATGGTGTGACCCGGCTCTCGCCGGGAGAACTCGTCGGGATGGTGGGCTGGCCGATCAATGCGCCGCGCGTACCCGGCCTAGCGCTCGGCGTGGCGCCTCAGTTGATGCCCTCGCCGGCGCTCCCGCGCCGGGGCGGTCGGGTGCTGGCGCAGAGTACGTGGCCGGGTATGGAGGGTCGGCCGCTGGCGCAGCCGCTCGTGGGGGCGCTCAGCCACATGGTGGTGGCCGGCCCGAGCGGTGTCGGCAAGTCGGCGCTGTTGGCGTCGATCGCCGGCCAGGACATCGCGGCCGGCCGGGGCTGTCTGGTGTTGGACGGCAAGGGCGATCTCGCTGGTGAGGTGCTCGGGCTGGTGCCCGAACGCCGCCAGAGCGAGGTGATCGTGCTCGATCCCGGCCGGGCGGGGGCGGTGCCGGGGCTGCGGGTGTTCGGCGGCGGCGACCCGGAGCTTTCCGGTGATCTGGTGCTGGGGATGTTCCGCTCAATCTTCATCGATTCGTGGGGTGTGCGCTCGGATAAGTGGCTGCGCGCCGGGCTCGTGACGCTCGCGTATGACCGCACAGCGACGCTCGCCGACCTACCGTTTCTGTTCGCTTCAGATGCCTACCGGCGGCGGTTGACGGGCCGGCTGCGTGATCCGCTGCTGCGGGCGACGTGGGCGGAGTTCGAGGCCATGAGCCCGGAGGGTCGCGCGCAGCAGCTCGGCTCCCCGCTGCAGAAGGTCAACGAGCTGGTCGGCCGGCGGGTAGTGCGCAGTGTGCTCGCGCAGGCCGAGCCGAAGTGGGATATGCGCGAGGTGCTGCGCCGCGGTCAGGTGGTGGTCGTGTCGCTCTCGCCGGGGGTGATCGGCGCCCCGGCCTCGAGGCTGTTGGCGGCGCTCGTGATCCACGAACTGTTCCAGGCCGTGCAGGCCCGCGCGCAGGTGCCGGCCGAGCGACGCCGCCCATTCATGGTCTACGTCGATGAGCCCAAGGTCTTCACCGACATCCCGCTGCCGCTCGACTCGCTGTTTGAGCTCTCCCGCGGCCTCGGTGTCGGCCTGACGCTGTCGGTGCAGTCGATCAGCCAGCTACCAACCGAGCTGGCGCAGGCAGCGCTCACGAACGCAGCGACGCTGCTCGCGTTCCGCCAGAACCACGACGACGCGAAACTGCTGGCGCGCGAGCTACCCGGCGTGAGCGCGGAGGAATTGCAGGCGCTCGGCCGGTTCGAGATCGCGGCGCGGATCGGCCTCGGGCCGGGCGATGTCAGCCCGCCAGTGACCGGCCGCACCCTGCCGCCACCCGAGCGACTGAGCGACCCCGACACGGTGCGCGCGGCCTCCGCGGCCCGCTATGGCCGGGCGCCGGATGAGGTCGACGCCGCACTGCTGGCCGAGCACGGCCTGAGCGACCAGGCCACGGCGATCGACACTGACGCCGCGCCGCTCAGGCGGCGGCGCAGGAGCGAGTCGTGAGCGGCCGGCGGTGTCCGCTCGGGTGTCCGGTCGTGTTGAGTCGGGCTCGTCGTTTTCCCTTGTGGGGTGGGGCGTTTCGGCGCGCAAGGCCGGGGGCTCTTGCCGCTGTGCGTGTGTTGTTTTCCCTTGCGGGAGGCCGGACGTGAGCCGGGTCAGCGTGCCCCGGCTGGTCGCCCTGGCCGATGAGATGCCTCTCCGTGAGCGGCAGATCGTGGAGACGGTCGCCCGGCTCTCCTTGGTCAGTGGCCGGCAACTCTCTGATCTATTTTTTTCGTCTTTTGCTGTTTCGGTTGATGCAGCCAGCCGGGCTCGGCTGATCCGCCGCGCGCTTGAGCGGCTGGTGGCAACGCGGGCGCTGGAGCGGCTGGAGCGCCGCCAGGGAGGCGCCGGCGGCGGCTCGGGCTCGTGGGTGTACGCACTCGGCCCAGCCGGCCGGCGGCTAATCGCCTACTGGGCCGGCGAAGGGCTGCCACGCTCCCACACGACACACGAACCCGGCGCGGTGTGGACGACGCACACGCTCGCGGTCAGCGACCTGTATGTGCGCTTGCGCGCGGCCGAGCACGCCGGCCGGGTCGAGCTGCTCACGTTCGACGCCGAGCCAGCCTGCTGGCGGACGTACACCAGGCTCGGCGGTGCAGCGGCCACGCTCAAGCCCGACGCCTACGTGCGGCTCGGCAATGGCGAGTTCGAGGACGCCTTCTTCATCGAGTGCGACCTCGGCAGCGAGCGCCGCGGCCAGCTGACCCGCCAGCACCGCGCCTATGGCGAGTACTTCCGCGCCGGGGTCGAGCAGACCAAGACCGGCGTGTTCCCGCTCGTGCTGTGGGTTGTACCCGACACGCGGCGAGCGGCGCTGCTCAAAGACATTCAGCGCGGGTTGGGCGAGCCGGCGCTGTTTGCGGTGGCGACCGCCGAGCAGGCACTCGAAGTGCTCTGCGACCAGGCACCCGCCACCACGACGGAGGGCACAGCATGAGCGCGGCCAAGCAGGATGACAGTACGGCGCGCTGGCGGCTCATGCAGGGCGACAGCCTGAAGCTATTGCCCGAGTTGCCGGCCAGTTCAGTCGACGCGGTCATCACCGACCCGCCGTATGGCATCGGCTTCGGCAAGGAAGCGTGGGACGGCGGGCCGCTCACCGACGCGGCGACCTTCCAAGCCTGGACGACCGGGTGGGCTACGGAAGCGCTGCGGGTGCTGAAGCCGGGCGGGTGGCTAGCGGCGTTCGGCTCACCCCGGACGGTTCATCGGCTCGTGGCCGGGGTCGAGGACGCCGGGTTTGAGGTCCGGGACCAACTGCTCTGGCTCTACGCCCAAGGAGTCCCGAAGTCGCCTCCCCGCACCGATGGGCTCGGGAGCACGCTGAAACCGGCCTATGAGCCGGTGCTACTCGCCCGCAAGCCGACGGAGGGCACGCTCGATGCGAACTTGGCGGCGCACGGCACGGGGGCGCTTCAGATCGACGCGGCGCGAGTTCCCCGCCATGAGGGTGGCCGGGGGTTCTGGCCGGCGAACGTCACGCTCTCGCACGGCTCACGCTGCCGGCGCGGACGCTGCCAGCCGGACTGTCCGATTGCGTTGATCGACACCGAGCCTCGCCCCGGCCGGGCGATCAGTCGTCTGTTCTACGCCAGCAAGGCCGCTCGCCGGGAGCGCGAGGCCGGCTGTGAAGCGCTGCCGCTCACTGAGGTGCCGATCTATCCGCGCGGTGGCGGCGCGGCGCGGGTGGTACGCAACACCCACCCGACGGTCAAACCGCTCGCCCTGATGCGCTGGCTGACGCGGCTGCTCTGCCCGCCCGGCGGCACGGTGCTCGACCCGTTCACCGGCAGCGGCTCAACCGGCGCGGCCTGTGTGCTGGAGGGCCGGCGGTTTATCGGGATTGAGCGTGACGGGCGGTATGTAGGGGTCGCCTGCGCCCGTCTTACCCACTGGGCCGCTTCGGCGGCACAGGAGGAGGTACTGCCATGACGGACCCGGCAGCCCTCGCAAATCAACAACAACGAAAGGAGGTCCGCAGAAAGGAGCAAAGCGGTATGTCAAGAGACACAGCCAAAGAGCACGATGAGGGGACTCAGGAGGCCGTCCAAGCAGCGATCTACCTGTGTGGCCCCGAGCCGGGCGACCTGGATCAGATACGTGACGTGCCGTCGATTGACCAACAGCGTGTGCATTGCCGCATTGCAGCGGAGACGATGCAGGCTGAGGTCATCGGTGAGTTCGTTGACGAATCTCCATCCGTGCCGGTACGGCCCGGGTTGCAAGACGTGATGACGCTGAAAACCAGAGGCCAGCCCGTGACATATCTCATCGTGTACTCGAAGAAGTGCCTGGCGCGTGACTGCGACGAAATGTTCGACGTCGCCTGGCGTCTCGGCACAGACGGTATCGCGGTGATCGCCACCGACGAGCACTATGAAGCGCCCTGGACCGAGTGGTGAGAACACCGAGCCGACCTTCGAGAAGGCACGCTCACGGTGGGCAAGGAGCTTTGTCGCCCCTTGCCCACCGTAGCGCCTCCCGGCTGGGTCTGGATGGTGCCCCGGCGTGCATGACGACCACGGTGAAAACCGACTACGGCGTCGTCGTGCGTGCCGCAAACCCCATCCAATCCAACAAACAGGAGGTGCTTGGCGATGACCAAGGCACAAGAGGTCTACGAGAAGATCGAGGCGATGATTGCCTCGGGCGAGGTCAAGAAGGCTGATGCCTTCAAGACGCTCGCCGAGCAGTACGGCCAGCCGGTCGATTCCATGCGCGGCGCTTACTACCAGCACAAGCGCGTGCTGGACAACGGCGGCACTCCCCCTACCGGCAACGGTGGCGGGACTCGTCGCACAAGGCGCCGCGAGACGACCAGCGAGACAGCGGTCGAGTCCGCGATCACGACACTCAAGCGAGCGATCGATCAAATCGACGCCGAGATCGAGGTCGCCAAGGAGCGAGCCACAGAGGCTCAGGCCGAGTACGAGGCAATGCGAGCCAGCGCCGATGAGCGCAAGGCCAGCATTACCGAGAAGATCACGCTGCTGGAGCAGTCGTCCTAGCCGCAAGGCTACTCGCAAGACAAGATGGGGCAAGGGTGGCTCAAATCCAATTGATTTGGGCCACCCACACTTACCACCTCAACAGGGAATGAATATATAATCCAAGGAGAAAATGGTAATGGATAGTTGACAGTCACAACCGGATTAAGATACATAGTTAACAAACGTCACATTATGTAATACAATGGAGGTAGTAAACAGGAATGACACATGACAGAAGTACAGGCTCGCGAACTCGGACGACTGGTCAAGCAGGCCCGGCGCGCACGGAAGCTGTCGCTGCGCGCCCTGGACGAGTTGACCGGGGCATCCTACGGCTGGCTCGCCCGACTGGAACGCGGGCTGATGCCCGCCCCCGCGCCGAGCAAGCTGACTCGGGTCGCCGAGGCGCTCGGCATCCCACCCGAGCGGATCGACCGCATCACCCGCGGCCGGATATCCCGCGACCTGCCGCCGATCCGCACGTACTTTCGCACGAAGTACAAGCTCAACCCCCAGGAGATCACGCAGATCGAGGAGGTTTTCGACCAGATTCGCCGCGGTCGCCGCGAACACGAAGGCGGAGAACTCCACGACTGATGACCACTGCACGGGTGGACACCGGGCCACAAACGACCCGGCTGGTGAGACGTTTACGTGCGCTCACCCCAGCCTGGCGGATATCCCGTCGGGAAGCACGCTGGGTCGCTGAACGGCAAGCCAAGCTCCTACTCGCCGAGACGGGCATCACCGCACCGCCAGTCCCCGACTCGATCGTAACCGAGCTTGACGGGGTCAGCATCTATCTGCTTGAGCAGATGCCAGTCAAGGGACTGTTGGGAGTCAGCCGGCCCAACAGCTACGGCGGAGACATCCTCATTGACAGCAACTTGCCCAGGCCCGAACGGCGGGTGACGCTCATGCACGAACTGAAACACATCATCGACGGCGGACACACCGCCAAAGCTCGCCACGCCGACAGCCGAACCGGCAGCGAGGGGCTATGTACCGATTTCGCTCTGAGCGTCCTTATCCCCGCCTCGTGGTTGCGCGCCGACTGGCAGGCCGGACGCCGTGACGTGCGCGAGCTGGCCGAGCGCTATCGGGTGCCGCCCACCGACATGGCCCACCGGCTGCACACCCTCGGGCTCTCGCACCACCCACCGCCGCGTCGTGGGCCCCGCGCCCGCTGCCACTGGCAGCCACACCCCAAGCACACCAAGGAAAGGAGAACCCACCAATGACACTCACCCTCACCAAACGCACTGACCCGGACACGCCGACGGACGCCGTCAAGCGGGCCGTGCTCTATCTGCGCGTCAGTTCGCGCGGCCAGCTGGAGACCGACTACGACGACGACGGCCTGTCAATCGCCGCGCAGCACGAGCGCTGCACCCAGAAGGCCGGCGAGTACGACGCCGTCGTGGTCGACGAGTACATCGAGCGCGCCGAGTCCGCCAAGACCAACGCTCGCCCCGAACTGAACCGGATGCTCCGGCGCATCAAGGAGCAGCGCGACGTGGACTACGTCATCTGCTGGAAGGTCGATCGCTTCGCGCGCAACCGCCGCGACGACGCCAACATGCTGTTCGAGATCGAGCTGGCCGGCGCCCGGCTCATCAGCGCAACCGAGAACATCGACCAGACCCCCGCCGGTCGGCTGATGCACGGCATGTTGGCGAGCTTCGCCGAGTACTACAGCCGCAACCTCGCCAACGAGGTGCTCAAGGGCTCCACTGAGAAGGCCAAGCGCGGCGGCACCCTCGGCCGCGCCCGCCTCGGCTACCTCAACGTCCGCGAGCAGCTACCCCAGGGCGGCGAAGTCCGCACCATCGCCCTCGACCCCGAGCGCGCGCCGATCATTCGCTGGGGCTTCGAGACCTACGCCACCGGCCTCTACAGCACGGCCGACATGGTGGCGCTGCTCGATGCCCGCGGCCTGCGCACCCGCGGCGATCGCCGCCGCGCACCACAGCCACTCGGCCAGTCGAGCGTCTACGACATGCTCTCCAGCCCGTACTACGCCGGGATCGTCACCTACCGCGGCAAGCACTACCCCGGCCGGCACGAGCCGCTGGTCAGCCAGGAGCTCTTCGATCAGGTTCAGGCCGTCCTCGCCTCGCACAACCACGCCGGCGAGCGCGACCGCACACACCAGCACTACCTCAAGGGCACCATCCGCTGCGGCACCTGCGGCAGCCGCCTCGTCTACTCCCAAAACGCCGGCAACGGCGGCGTCTACGAGTACTTCGTCTGCCCCTACTACCAGCGCGGCCAATGCCCCCAGGGCTACCAGCCCGTCGACCTCGTAGAAGTCACGGTCGAGAACCACTACCGCAGTGTCGCCCTCACCGACACCGAACGGCAGGCAGTCCGCGAGGCGATAACCCGTGACCTCGGGGAGCGTGCCGCGACCGCCCAACAGGAGATCGACCGCTGCAACAGCGTCCTCGAAGAGGTCAAAGAGCAGGAACGCAAGCTCCTACACATGCACTACGACGACCGCATCACCGGCGAGCTATTTGATGACGAGCGCACCCGCCTACAGCGCCGCCGCCACGACGCCGAAACGCTGATCGCGCGCCTCAGCGTCAGCCACCAGGACATCGCCACCACCCTCGACCTCGCGCTGGAGATCGTGGGCGAAGACCTCCACGACCTCTACCAGCGCGCCGACGACACCGTCCGGCGCCTGCTCAACCAGGCCCTCTTCAAAGCCCTCTACTTCGGCGACGAAACCGTCATCAACGCCGAGCTGACCGAGCCATTCGCCGCCCTACGCGATCTCCGCGACGCCATCCAGTCCCTCCCCACCAGCACCCCGTACCCCGCGCCGGCCGTCATCGCCAGCACAGGCCCCAAAAACGCCAAAGCCCCCGTCCCCAGCAGGGAACGGGAGCCTTTGGCCATTGGTTCGAATAACAAGGTTTTGGTGGGCGCGGGTGGTTTCGAACCACCGACCTCTCGCGTGTGAAGCGAGCGCTCTCCCACTGAGCTACGCGCCCTTGAGGGCTGATTCTATGCCTTCGCGAGAGAGCCGGCTACGCGTGCGCCAGCTCGCGCATCTGGCGCACGGGATGGCGGCCCAGTCGGCCTGAAATCGCGTATGGCGAGGCGTGTCCGTGGGTGCGATGAGCGACGTTGACAACGACGTGCCCCCGCAGCCGGTCTATCAGGCTGCGGTGCTGTGGCAGCAGCAGCAACTCGGCGCCCTCGCTGACGAGGACGGTCGGATGGCCTTCGGTGAGGTTGCGCCAGAGCACTTCGTCGGCCCACTCCTGATCCCCGGGAATGAACTCGACCTCATCGGGGTAGCCGAGGTCGTCGTCGCTCAGCGACGCAGCCATAAAGAGATCCCAGGTCTTGTCATAGATGGTGCTCATCGGGGTGTTCTCCCAGCTACGCACGATATCGGACCAGCCTCCCCTGATCTTGACTTCAGCCGCGTGCATCGCGTCGTTGACGGACCCATGCGTGACGATCGGCTCCTGCTTCTCGGAGCCGATGTAGCGGTGCTCGTGGTGCTCGGTCGGATCGTGGGCGTTGTCGAAGGTACGGACCGTGTGCCACTCCCCGTCGCGTTTGACGAGCAGCACGATCGCGTACTCGACAGGATGCGCACTCGAGCGCCGAATCTCTACGCGCACATCTGGAGCAAGGCGGTATCGCCGAATCCGGTCCTTGGGCATGGACGGACGATCTTAGAAAGCGGATCAGAGGGACCAAAAAGCAGCACTCAGGGGATACGTGAGCTGGCGATCGAGGGCGCGCGAGGACTACGGGCAGCCCCACCGCCTTCGGCCCGAATATCCAGTAGGCGACGAAGCCGACCAGCACAACAGCCACCGCGAGGACGGCAAGACCACCCACCGATCCGACTACTTCTGTCACGTTTCAGTACCGCGCAGCGCGCGGGCACTCGCCGGGGCGGCCGGGTCACGCCTCCTCACGCCCGCTTTCAGGACCCCAGCCGAACCCCCACGTGCGGGTGCAGGCGCGCGGTCATTTCGGAGTATGCGTCTCCGAGCGTGTCGACTTCGGCCTCGGTGAGCGCGCTCCCGAAGGCGGCCTGACCTCCGAGTTCGCGGTAGCCGTCGGTGAGGCGTTTGTTGATCTGCGCCAGGTCGAAGTGGCCGTCGTAGACGCTCTCGATGTACAGCGCCACGTTGGCCTGCGCGAAGCGGGCGCTCGCGGGCGAGCCGTGTTCGATCTGATCGATCGCCGCGACGATCTGGGTCCATCCGCGGGTCGCCAGGCCGGTGTAGGCGCGGAACAGGCCTGCCAGCGGCGAGCCGGGTCCGGTCAGGGAGACTGCCTGGGCTTCGCTCAGCAACGGTGGCGTCGGGATCCTCGTGGCGCTCGCCGTTGCCGCGGCGATCGTCGCGCGGGAGCTTGCCAGGGCCTGGGCGCCGCTCGGCAGACCGTTGACCACCAGCGGCCAGGCCCGCTTGGCCGCCGCCAGCTCGTTTGCGATCGGGCGCTCGACTTGCCGGAGAGCGCGGCTCACAATCACGAGGTCTTCGCGCTCGAGCCGCAGTTCGGCTGGGCTTCTGTGCGAGCCGCCGCAACCCGACAGCGCGCCGGCAACCATGGCGCCCAGCAGGATGCACAGAGCCAGGAACGCCGACGCTCCCACCGGCCGACCCCCCGCCTTTGGCGTCGGTATCGGTATCGGTATCGGCTGGGGCAGCGCTCGGGCAGGCGGCGACGCGAGGATTGGTCCCCGCCGCGGGGCGCGAGCGACGCGGGCCGTCCCGTACGCCGGGATGTGGTGCGGGTCGCCTACGGCCGAGGGTCCCGCGAACCTTGCGTAGCCTACGCGCTCAGCAGGTCGACGATGAACACGAGCGTTTCGTTCGGCGGAATCGACGGCGGTGAGCCTTTCGCGCCATACCCAAGCGCTGCCGGGATGATCAGCTCACGTCGCCCGCCGACCTTCATGCCCACCACGCCCTGTTCCCAGCCTGGGATGACCTGACCTTTGCCGAGGGCGAACGTGAACGGTTCGTTGCGTTTCCACGACGCGTCGAAGACTTTGCCGGTCTTGTACAGCGCGCCCACGTAGTTGACCGCGACCGCGCTGCCTGTCTTCGCTTCGGCGCCGGTTCCCGTGACGATTTCCTTGGTCACGAGCTTCGTCGGCGGCGGGCCGCTCGGCGGCGTGATGTGCGGTTCTTTGGACAGCGGGCCGCTCGTCGGCGTTTTTGCCGCCGCGGTAGTGCTCGTGCTGGTCGAGCTCGTCGTGGCGCCCTTGGTGGCCAGCGCTTCGTCGGCCTTGTTCTCGACACCGACTTTGATCGTGCTGGAGCTGCCGGAGCTGCCGCAGCCGGCGATCAGGGCTGCCGCGCTCAGCGCGATCAGGCCGAGGAAGATGGGGGTGCGGGCTCGCATGAGCCGTGGGAGGACGTCGCTGAAGTAGGTCACGGCCGGGCAGCCTAACGCAACTGACGCTTGCGCGCTACGATCGCCGTGGACCGTGCTAGGCGGGGACGTAGCGGCGCCCTGAATCCGCAATCCGCTCTAGCGGGGCTGAACCCCCCTCCGAGGGGCTTTCGTCCCGGTCGCCCCGCCGCCGCGGGCGTCGATGGCTCGGGTCCCGCGCGGTGCCGGCTCGCGAACCAGGTCAGGTCCGGAAGGAAGCAGCCTTAAGCGATCACCGGCAGGCGCAGCGGGAGCACCCGGACCGGAGTTTGCGGCAGCGATCAGGCGCCGGATGCGAAGGCGACGACGAGGGGTGCACGGTCCAATACGGGAGGAGGCAGGCCCCCCTCCCGACCATCCCCCGCCGTGGTGGCACCGGCGTCGGGCCGGCAAAGCCGGCCCTTGTGGCGGTGACCATGGCTGGTTGGAACGGGATTGCCGGCAGCGCGTCTCCGATTACGAGCAGCGCTCGAAGATCAGCCACGAACGATTGGTCGCGGACTCGGTGAACCCGGGCGGGACGGTCACCGCCAGGTGCGGATCGTGGGGGTCGAGCACGTAATCGCGTTCGACCCCCATGCTCGCGGGGTCGACATAGGTGCCGTATGAGATCTGGTTGACCTGGGCGCTGATCACGTTCGCGGGGCTCGTCTTCAGGTACAGCGCCAGCAGCGGGATCGGCGCATGGTTGGGGACCCCCACGGGCCCGCAGCGCAACCCGATCGCGCGATCGTGCACGAGCGCGAGGAGGTCGTCTTCGATGCGCTGCTGGGTGGCGAGCGCATCCAGCTGGCGGTGCGCGCCGCGATACTGGCTGGGCGCATATGCGGCGAGCGCGACCAGCACGATCAGCCCGCCCGCCATCCACCAGCGCCGCCGCGGATCCTCGCGCGCGAGCAGCGTCCATCCGAACACGCCCGCGCCGCAGAATATGCACAGGATCGCCGCCGCCGCGAATGCGTAACGCGTATCGATCGGCAGCCCGGCGGCGGCCACCGCGGCGAACACGACCACCGCGAGGACACCCGCGATCGCGGGCAGGCGCGCGCGCGCGCGCAGCCACAGCAGCGACAGCACGCCGCCGAGCGCCGCCCCGCCCAGCACGGGGGGGCGCAATATCTCGCCGATCCGCCGCGGAATGTACTCGGGCACGTTCGCGATGCCCGTGACCCGGTCGAGGGTGTGGGCGGTATGGCGCGTGTTGGTCAGCGACCACAGCGCATCGCCGGTGATCAGGAGGTCGCCGAGCGCCCATGCCAGCGGCGCCGCCGCCGCGAGCGCCGTCAACCCCGCGAGCTCCCCGCGCGAACGCCCCGCGGTCCAGGCCAAGGACGGGGTGCGCCCCGTCCCGGTCGATGCGCGGGAATCGCCGCCGCCGCGCTGGCACCGCGGCGGCGTGCGTGCACTCCGCCCGTCTGCCCGCTCTCGCCACGCGGGCCAGACGATCAGGTACAGCCAGTACAGTCCCGATAGCGCCCACGCCTCAGGGCGCAGCAGCCCGGCGAGCGCGAGCAGAGCCAGCACCGGCCAGCCCGCCCGTGGGCGGCGCGACTCCACGAGCAGCGCGCTCAGCACGAGCAGCAGATATGGGATGTCGGCGTACGCGCGCACGCCCCAGGACAGCACCGGCACGCGCGTGATCAGCAGCAGCGCACCGAGCGCCCCGGCAGCGCGCCCGAACCAGCGCGCGCCCAGTGCATACACCACCCACGCGCACGCCGACAGCGCCAGAAACGCGAGCGCGACCGTGACGTGCACGACGCCCGCAGGCCCCAGCGGCGCCAGCACGACGCCGAGGATCTCGATCAGCGGGTGGGGGGTGGGCGCGATCGGAACGGCGTATGCGGGCAGATTGCCGCGCGAGAGCTGTCCGCCCCAGGCGAGCGCGTAGAGGGTGTCGTAGTTGACGAACCCCACTCCGGCGAGCACCCGCAGCACCACAGCTCCGAGCACGATCGCCGCGGGCGCGCTGAGCCGTTTGATCCAGACCCTCACGCGCGCGGACGCTATCTGCTCGTGGCGGTTGGGCTCCCTGCGCCTTCCCGTCCCCTTGACGTCCGCAAAGCACACTCCCGCGCTCCGATCCATACCGCCCGCGCTCAGGTCCGTACCGCCGTCGTCCGACTCGCTGGAGGGGCCGGGGCAGGTTCGCGCCCGTGGGTAGACTCAGCCCAACGGTGGCGAACGAGCCCAGCGCAGCCCAGCAGCAGTCCTCCCTGTATCGCAGGCACCGTCCGCGCACGTTCGAGGAGGTCGTCGGCCAGGAGCCGGTCGTGCGCACGCTGCTGGGCGCGGTGCGGCGCGATCAGGTCCATCACGCGTATCTGTTCGTCGGCTCGCGCGGGACCGGCAAGACCTCGACGGCGAAGATCCTCGCGGCGTGCCTGAATTGCGAGCACGGCCCGACCGTAACTCCGTGCGGGGTGTGCGACTCGTGCACGGCGATCGCGCGCGCGAGCTCGCTGGACGTGATCGAGATGGACGCCGCCTCGAACAACTCGGTCGACGACATCCGCGAGTTGCGCGACTCCGTCGCGCTGGCGCCCGTGTCGGGGCGGCGCAAGGTATATATCCTCGACGAGGCCCACATGCTCTCGACGGCCGCCTGGAACGCGTTCCTGAAGACGCTCGAGGAGCCCCCCCCGAACACCGTGTTCGTGCTCGCCACGACCGAGGCGCAGAAGGTGCCGGCGACCGTCGTCGATCGCTGTCACCGCTTCGACTTTCAGCGACCCACGGTCGAGCAGATCGCGCAGGTGCTACGGCGCACCGCCGAGGCGGAGTCGATCGAGATCCCGCCCGAGGCGATCGCGGCGCTCGCGCGCGCGGCCACAGGGAGCTTCCGCGACGCGCTCGGCACGCTGGAGCAACTGCTGGCCTACAGCGGCGCCACGATCGCGCTGGAGGACGTGCTCGCGGTGCTCGGCATCGCCGACTCGGCTCTGCTCGAACAGACCGTGGACGCGGTCGCCGCCTCAGACGCGCGCGGGGCGCTGCTCGCGCTGGCGGAGTGCGCGGACTCAGGGCGCGACGCGGGCTCGTTCGCCTCAGATCTGGAGTCGCGGGCGCGCGAGCTGCTGCTCGTGCAGACCCTGGGCGAGATTCCCTCTGAGCTCGCGCTCACGCCTGAGCTCGACGCGCGGCTGCTGGCCCAAGCCGAGCGCGTGCCGCACACGACGGTCGTGCGCTTGCTGGAGCGGATCGGATCGGCGCTCGAGTCCGTGCGCGCGGGCGCGGACGCGCGCACGAGCCTGGAGCTGGCGCTGGTCATCGCCGCCCGCCCCGAGGTCGACGCCTCCACGCGGGCGCTGCTGGCCCGCATCGAGCGCTTGGAGGGCGGGGAGCGCGTCTCTCCGGCGCCACCCGTCTCGCCTGCGCCGCCCCCCCCGGCTCAGGCGTCCCCTCCACCGGCGCCCTCCTCGCCGCCGCCCGCGTCGCCACCGCCCGCGTCGTGGGAGGAGCCCGGGCGTGAGGAGCGCGGGGGTAAAGAGCCCGCGCCCGCCGTCGCGCCCGTGGAGGACCCCCCGCCCGAGGCGGCCGAGTCGCACGACGCCCTCATGCCTGTGATCGAGCCGCCGGACGCCGTCGCGCCCGTGGTCGAGCCGCTGGAAGACCTGCAGGCGGTGGTCGAGCTGTGGCCGGCTGTCGTCGAGCTGGTCGGTGCGGGGCATGCGCTGTGCGGGGCGGTGATCGCCGACACCCATCCGGTCGCATTCGCGGGCGAGGACCTGACCGTCGGGTTCCCCACGAGCGCGGCGTTTCTGAAGAAGAAGGCCGAAGACCCTGCCAACCGCCAGATCGTGACCGAGGCTCTGCGCCAGCTCGCGGGCGGGCGCTGGCGGATCTCCTACGAGTTGCGCGAGGACCTCGACAGCGCCGCCGGCGACGGCGCGCCGCAGGCATACACCGAGGAGGAGTGGATCGAGCGGTTCAAGTCAGAGCTCGACGCCGAGGAGATCCCCCCCGACCCTGAGTCCGAGCCCGGCGAGCCGGCGGTCACCAGCGAACGGGGAGCGTGAGCAGTGTCCAAACGAACCACCCCCTCCAGGCAGCGCGGCGCAGCCAAGGCCGGCAAGCCGAGCGCGCAGAGCATGATGGCCCAGGTCCAGCGCATGCAGCAGGACATGCAGGCCGCCCAGGAACTGCTCGCCCAGGAGACCGTCTCGGCCTCCTCCGGCGGGGGCATGGTGACCGTGGCGGTGACCGGCGACCTGCGGGTCACATCGGTCACGATCGACCCCGAGGCGGTCGATCCCGAGGACGTGGACATGCTCGCGGACATGGTCACGGCGGCCGTCAACGAGGCGCTGCGCGCTGCCCAGGAGTTGGCGGCCGACCGCATGGGCGGGGCCACCGAGGGACTGGATCTCGGAGGACTCGGCGGCCTGGGTCTGCCGGGCCTGTGAGCTCATACGCCCCGCCCGTCCAGCGGCTCATCACCGAGCTCTCGAAGCTGCCCGGCATCGGCACGCGCACGGCCCAGCGGTTGGCGTTTCACATCCTGCGCGCCTCCGACGAGGACGCGCTGGGCCTGGCCGAGGCGATCCGCGAGGTCAAGGAGCGCATCGGGTGCTGCGAGGTCTGTTACAACCTCACCGACCAGCCCCGCTGTCGCATCTGCGAGGACACCCGCCGCGATCACACGCTGATCTGCGTCGTCGAGGAGCCCGGCGACGTGATCCCGATGGAGCGCACTCACGAGTACCAGGGCGTCTACCACGTGCTGGGGGGAGCGCTGTCGCCGATCGACGGCATCGACCCGGAGGATCTGCGCATCGCCGAGCTGTACGCGCGCGTCCGTACGGAGACACCGCCGGTCAGGGAGATCGTGCTCGCGACCAACCCCACGACCACGGGCGAGGCGACCGCGCTGCACATCGCCCACGAGCTGCGATCGCGCGCGCCCGAGCTGACCGTCACGCGCCTGGCGAGCGGGTTGCCGGTCGGATCGGATCTGGAGTACGCCGATGAGGTCACCCTCGGCAAGGCGTTCGCGGGGCGTAGGTCGTTGTAGCCTCACGTGCGTGTCTGACATCGTCGTGGTCGGGGCGCGTTTCACCCTTCGCGAGACCCCGCGTGCGGATTGCCGTGGCCAGGTCGAGCGCGAGGTGCTCGAGCTCTCGCCGCCCAATCGCATGGTCTGGTCGTGGCGCGGCGCCGAGGATCCCGCGACGACGCGCCTTGTCATCGACCTGGAAGCCGACGAGCGAGGAACTCGCTTGACGCTGCGACACACCGGTGAGTCCGATGAGCGCACCGTCAGGAGTACCACCGGCGGATGGACGGACAAGCTCGGAGCACTCGCCCAGCTGCTCACCACAAAAGGAGGCAACGGGAATGACTGAATCACTGCACACCGTCCGGTTTCCGGGCGAGAACGACGAGTATCGGCGGGCGCGCGACGAGCTGCTGCAGGCAGAGATCGACCTGCGCCGGCGCACCGAGGCGGTGGCGGCCAGGCGGCGCACCCTGCCCCTGGGCGGGGCCGTGCCGGAGGACTACTGCTTCGAGGAGGTCGCCGAGGGCGGTGGCGAGGTGAGGTTCTCCGAACTCTGGCAGGCGGGCAAGGATACGCTCGTCGTCTACAGCTTCATGTTCCCGCGCTGGCCGGGCGACACCCGGCCGGGGCCGGCTGGCGAGACGGGCAAGCTGCCGCTCGCAGAGACCCCATGTGCGTCCTGCACGTCGATCCTCGACTCGCTCGACGGCGCCGCTGCTCACCTCGGCCAACGGCTCAACCTTGTCGTGGTCGCCAAGGCAGACCCGCAGCGAATCCGCACCTTCGCCCGCGAGCGTGGGTGGCGAAACCTGCGCCTCCTTTCCTCGCAGAACAACGCCTACAACCGCGACTACCAAGCCGAAAACTCAGAAGGCGCCCAGATCCCCATTCTGAACGTGTTCGTACGCGACGGCGAGGAGCTCCGTCACGCATGGGCCACCGAGCTCATGTTCGCGCCGCGCGAGCAAGGCGAGGACGCCCGGCACGTCGACTCCATCTGGCCGATCTGGAGCGTGCTCGACATGACCCCGGAAGGGCGCGGAACGGAGGGGGCGTTTCCCCGGCTGCGGTATGGCTGAGAGCATGGAACGGCAACCTCTAGCAACGGGACCGCGCGAGCTATCGCTTCAAGTTTCCCCGGTCCCGCGACCTACCGCTTCCGCGTGCTCTGCCCACACGAGGCGGACTTCCCGTTCCTGGAGGGCGCATCGAACATAGTCAGTGTGCGCGAGCGTTGAGCCCGAACCGGGCTTTTAGCTCTGCAGAGCCAAGCGCAGCGTACTGTCAGCCTGTTTCGCGCGTCACTTGCAGTTCGCTCTTGACAAGCCGCGCATATGGCGTTATGTTCTTGAGTGTTCATGACTTCCCGTGGTGGGGGGTCGGGCACGATAGATCAGGTTTGGGTCGGTCCACTGGATCGGTGTCAAGCGCTTTCGCAAGGGATGTAGCAGGAGAGAGGGCCGGATCGCATGAAGAGGGGTAGTGTTCGCATGAGTTCGTTGGGGACAGATGTGATAAGGATCGCCGCGCGCCCGTTTGGACCCGTGGGTAGATGCGTCAGCAGCGCTGACACATCTCTCTCTCTCTCTCTCTCTCTTGCCCTGCTAGCGACCCTTCTCTAGCAGCTGATTTTCCCCGGACGGAGCGCCGTCCGGGACACCTCTCGGGGGTAGGGCGTCCCCTGTGCATATATGGCTCTCGGCCGGTGGGCCGGGGTCTGTTCGAGCGTCATCGCGTTTACCCTCATCCGGCGGTGGCGTTCGAGGAGGCTCCGTCGCGTACTCCCATGCGCGCCGGTTCTGGGTTCGAGCGTCGCGGTCCCACCCCGAGACCGCGGCGCTCACCAGGCTTCTCCTGGGGGGTGCGTGATGCCTGCTGAGACGGGCACCCGTCGTAATGCGCTGAAGGCGCGGCGCGCGCGGGGTAGGAGCGTGTCTGCGCGGGTGCAGGTGTCGGAGATGCAGCGCGCGCGGTTGCTGGCGGCGGCCGTGGCGAGCATCGCGGAGTTGGGTTACGCGCGCGCGTCCGTCGCGCACATCACTGCGCGGGCGCGGGTGTCGCGGCGCACGTTCTATGACCTGTTCGCCGGTCGTGAGGATTGTCTGCTCGCGGTGCTGGAAGACACGGTCGAGCAGATCGGGGGAGAGATTAGAGCGGCGGATTTGGGTGGGCTTGTGTGGCGTGAGCGTGTGCGTGGGGGTTTGCTCGTGATCTTGTCGTTCTTGGATCGTGAGCCGGTGCTCGCGCGGGTGTGCGTGGTAGGGGCGTTGCAGGGCGGTCCGCGGGTACTGGCGTGGCGGACGGAGCTTCTCGCGGGCCTGGCGGAGATCCTGGACGAGGGTCGAGGGGAGAGCTCGCGGGAGTGCACGGTCCTGACCGCGGAGGGTTTGGTCGGCGCGGCGTTGTCGATCGTGTACGCGCGGTTGTCTGCGAACGGGCGCCGCCGGGAGTCGTTGCGCGGCCTGTTGGGGGAGTTGATGAGCTTGATCGTGCTGCCCTATCTTGGTCCCGCGGTCGCGCGTCAGGAGCAGCCGCCGCTGCCGCGGGTCGAGCGCGCCGCGTCGCGGAACAGTCGGGGCGGGGTCGTGGTCGAGCGGGACCCGCTGCGGGAGGTCCCGATGCGCCTTACGTACAGGACCGCGCTGGTGTTGCAGGCCGCCTCAGAGTATCCCGGTGCGAGCAATCGTCGTATCGGTGAGCACGCCGAGATTCACGACCAGGGCCAGATCTCGAAGCTGTTGGGGCGCCTGGAGCGCATCGGCCTTTTGACCAACACGGGCGCGGGACAGTCCAAAGGCGAGCCGAACGCGTGGCGCCTAACCCCCTTGGGTGAGCGCGTCACCCAGCAGCTCAGCCTCAGCACCCCACTACAGGAGGACGCGGCATGACACAAGTCAGCCTCCACTACCTCAGTAATGACCTGGGGGGCCTGACCGTCAGCCTCCCGCCGAGCCTCTTGGCGCACGTCGGCAGTGTCCCGGAGTGCCCCGACCCCCTGTCCATCACCGCTGGCCGATCTCCGATCGGTCGCACATCACACACCACACACGGCACGACCGCGCCGAAGGAGAACAGGTGAGAACCTCAGGGCACTCGGCGAACCCCGCTCCCACCTCGAAGCTGCGCCTGTTCGCGACGCTCCGTGCATCTCTCCCCGCCAGCGGGAGTGGTGCGTCCTCCTCTGGCGGCGCCCGCCTCGCCCTGCTGAGCGTTCTCGCCCTCTGCGTCATGGCGCTCTCGACCACCCCAGCCGTGGCCGCGGGGTGCCCGAACGAACAGGTTCGTGTGGAACAGGCCTCGACGCGTCTGCCGGACTGCCGTGCGTATGAGATGGTCAGCCCGGTCTACAAGGGCGGGTACGGCGCGAACGCGATCGCAGGCGTGGCTCCGGATGGGGAAGGCGCGGCGTTCAGCTCGCAGGGCGCATTCGCTGGTGCGCCCGCGAGCTTTCCGACGACCAGCCTCTATGTCGCGCGTCGCGGCTCGGAGGGGTGGCAGACCACGCCGTTGATCGCGCCGGCCAGCGTCGCCCCGAACGTCGCGAGCGTGGCGTCGTTCTCGGCGAGCCTGGGCCTCACTCTGGTCGCGGGCGATCTCGGCCCGAACTCGGAAGTGGCAGCGAGGGCGGGTGAACGTGCGTTCTTGGTGCATCCGACGGCAACCCCGGACACTGCGGAAAACTGGCGGGTCGCGGGGATGGTATTTGAATCCGCCGCGAAAGAAGCCATTTTCAATGGTGTTGCCATGCCGTCTTTCGGTGAGAGCGCCGATTTCTCCCATATCGTGTTCGGGGGCGCCGGCGTGCCACCCCTTCGTCCGTCGGCGGTCGGCACGAGAGACCCGCTTTATGATCTGCAGACCCAGCTTTCGGGTGGTGACCCGGTGTTGCGGCTCGTTGGTGTCACGAACGAAGCGCTGCCTGGTGGTGAACCGGAACCGATTGACCCATACTGTCCCGTGGCGCTTGGTGGCTTTCTTTCCGGGTTCAACGCCGTTTCCGCCGACGGCGCGACGATCTTCTTCACGACAAACGCGAACCGCTCGGACAAGGACATAAACGAATGCGAGAAGACGAGCGAAGCTACCCAGACTAACAACCCCCCGATCGTGTATGCACGGCTTGGCGGCGGAAAGACTGTGCAGGTCGCGGTGCCGGTAGCGGCGGATTGCTCCGTTTCGGCGCCGTGTCATTCGGCGGCGCAGGCGCCTGCGGAATACATGGGCGCGTCGGCCGATGGCGCGCGCGTGTTCTTCATGACGACGCAGCCGCTCGTCACCGGCGATACCGATACAGGGAACGACTTGTACATGGCGACGATCGGCTGTCCAGGCGGTGGCGGGGAATGCGAACCTTCCCAGCGCGAAGTGACCTCGATGACCCAGGTGTCCCACCACCAGAACGCCAGCGAACCGGCACGGGTGCAGGGTGTGGTGGCGGTTTCCCAGGACGGTACGCGCGTGTATTTCGTCGCGCGCGGTGTGCTCGGTGAAGCGGGCGTGCAGCCGCTCGGGCAGGGCGTGCAGTCCCAGCCGGTCAAGGGTGCGGACAACCTGTACGTCTATGACGCCGCGACCCAGGGCACGGCGTTCGTCGCCGACGTGTGCTCGGAGCCGGGGAAGTCCGGAGAACTCGAAGACCAGCGCTGCCCGTTGGGGGCGGCCAGCACGCCCGACACGAGACTGTGGTCCTCGGGGACGCGTGCAGCGCAGTTGAATGCCTGCACCGGCGGCGAGCCCTCGTGTCAAGCGGGGCGCTTCCTCGTGTTCGTCTCATCGGGACGCCTCGTGTCCGGTGACACGAACTCGAACCTCGACGTCTACCGCTACGACTCGGGCACTGGCGCGCTGCAGCGCGTCTCGGTCGGTGAAGAAGGCGCCGATGCGAACGGCAACGGGGGGAGCTCCGACGCGCTGATCCTTCCTGCCCAGCTCGGTGGTCATGCGCAGGAAGCGTCCGGTTTGAAGACCCGCGCGGTCAGCGATGATGGTTCGCGGGTCGTGTTCACGACTGCGCGGCCGCTGTCTGAACGCGCAGGGCAGGGGGTGTCGAGCGCGTATGAATGGCATCAGGCTTCCAGTGAAGCCGGTGAAGGGCGCGTCTCGCTCATCTCCGGCTCTGGTTTCACCGAAGGGGTCGAAGACCTCGTGATCTCGCCGTCGGGTCGCGATGTGTTCTTCGTGACCGCTCAGGGCCTCGTGGCGCACGACGGTGATGGCCAGGTCGACGTGTACGACGCGCGGGTGGCCGGTGGGTTTACGCCCTCGCCGGCGGAACGCGCGGCGTGTGCGGCCGACGCATGCTACGGCCCGTTGACGAACCCGGCGCCGCTGCTCGTGCCTGGCAGCTTCTCGCAGGCCCCCGGCGGCAACTTCCCCTTGCCTGCCACCGCGCCGACACCCAAGCGCAAACCCGCGAAGTGCCGCAAGGGCTTCGTCAAGCAGCGCAACAGATGCGTCAAGCAACGAAAGGGGCCCAAGGCTCGACGCGCGCGCAAGGCGCGAGCGGGGCAGCCCACGCACCAACCACAGCCGGCGCTGGTGGCTGCCGCACCCGTGGGCGTCCCCCGCCCCGGCGCAGCGGTCTCGGCAACGTTCGCGTCACAGCCCGTCTCGGCGTCCAGTCCCGCTGCTCCATCGTCCTCGCCGGCGCCCCGCCGATCTTCCACGTCGGCGAGCCCCCGCCCGCTTGAAATCACGCATTTCTCGTTGCAGACGACGGGCCCGACGCGGGAGGAACCGTTTAGCCCCAGCGAAACGGGCGCTGGGCAAGGCTGTCATTTCGAACCGCTGGCGACGGGCACTAAATGCCGTTTTGTCAATGAACCGTATGCGTTCACCCAGGCGGGTGGGCATCCGTACGCGTTGACGTTCGATCTTCAGTTCGCGACCGAAGAACGCGCCAAACGCCTCGGCGGCCTGCCCTTCATCTATCCGACGCGTGATCCGAAGGATATCGTGCAGACGTTGCCGGCGGGGTTGTTGGGTAATCCGACGGCTGCGCCGACATGCCCGAGCGTAAACGTCCTGACGAAAGGTCTAGCCGATTTGTGTCCCGCGTCGTCGCAGATCGGCTGGAACCGGTTGCGGTTCGCCGGCGGTAATGAATTCGCTGGTCCGATCGTGAACTTGACGCCGGAAGCGGGGCAGTCGGCGGAGTTCGGGCTGGAGAACAGCGCAATCACGTACGTGTTGACCGCGCATCTGGTACGAACCGCGGCTGGCTATAGCGTTGTGGTGGAGAGCAACGAGATTCCGCTGGTGGGGCTCTCGGAAGCTGAACTTACGTTCTGGGGTGTTCCGGCGGACCCGAGTCACGACGCGCAGCGGGGCCTGTTCTGTGAATTCGACTCGAATGAGCCCAAATCGGTGCGACAGTATCTCGCTTGTGGGCTGTTCAACCATCCGCTCAAGAACGTCGGTTTTGGTTTGGGTGGTGAATCGGCTGGTGTGGCGCCGGTCCCGTTCTTGTCGTTAGGTTCGGATTGTGCGGCGGGTGCGGAGCAGGCGTCGGTGCGGGCGGATTCGTGGGAGGAACCGGGTGTGGTCCGTGAAGGGAAATACAGCGAACAGTATAAGGAAGCGTCGGTGTTGATCCCGGCGTTGACGGGTTGTAACCAGCTGGCGTTCAACCCGGAACTCGAAGTGCATCCGGATACGTTGCAGGCGGACGCGCCGGTGGGGTTGGGTGTGAATATCAAGGTGCCGCAGCCGCAGACTCCGGAAGGTGTGGGGACGCCGGATTTGCGTGATGCGGTGGTGAGCTTGCCGGAGGGTGTGTCGATCAGCCCGGGGATCGTGGATGGCGTGCAGGCGTGCAATGAAAGTGGCCCGGAAGGGATCAATTTCTCGGGGCCGGAATCTGAAGAAGTCGCGTTGAACGGGGAACTGCAGCTGGCTGCGGGCCATTGTCCTGACGCGTCGACGGTGGGTACCGCGAAGGCGTTCACGCCGCTCTTGAACGAACCGGTCGAAGGTCACGTGTATTTGGCGAGGCCTGGTTGTGGCGGGGCGGGGCAGGCGCTGTGCACGAGCAGGGACGCGTTGGACGGGAACCTGTACAAGCTGTATCTGGAACTGGGCGGCAAGGGCAGGCTGGGGCGGGCGGGGGTGAACATCAAGGTGCCGGGGTTCGTGGAGGCGAACCCGGCGACGGGGCAGCTGACGACGAAGTTCCTGGAGAACCCGCAGACGCCGTTCAGCAAGCTGGAAGTCGATTTGAACGGTGGCGCGAGGGCGCCGTTGGATAACCCGGCCTCGTGTGGGGCTGCGTTGACGACGGCTGATTTCGCGCCGTGGTCGGCGCCCGGGATCACGCCGGAAGGCCTGTCGGTCGCGGGTACCGGGGACGCGACCCCGTCGAGCTCGTTCAACGTCGACTTGGCGGGTGATGGTCTGGCGACGCCGTGTCCGGCGTTGCCGTTCAACCCTGGCTTTTTGGCGGGGATGGTGACCCCCCAGGCGGGGCAGTTCAGCTCGTTCACGTTGAACCTTGCGCGGCATGATCGTGAACAGTTCGTGAAGGGCCTTCAGATCCATACGCCGCCTGGCCTGTTGGCGGTCCTCTCGAGCGTCCCGTTGTGCCCGGACGCGCAGGCGAACGCCGGGACGTGCCCGGCGGCGTCGAAGATCGGCACGACCAGGGTCGCGTCGGGTGCGGGCTCCCACCCGTTTGAAATCGAAGGCACGATCTACCTGACGGGCCCGCATGCTGGCGCCCCGTTTGGCCTGTCGATCGTGACGCACGCGGTGGCTGGCCCGTTCGACCTGGGCCTGGTCGTCGTCAGAGCGAGGATCGATATCGATCCGGTGGATTCGACGGCGACGATCACGACGGATGAAACGGGCCCGTATGCGATCCCGCAGATCCTCGACGGGGTGCCGTTGCGTCTGCAGCGGATCACGACGAACATCGACCGTCCCGGGTTCATGTTCAACCCGACCGACTGCGGCGCCCCCGGCCAACCCCCCCAGCAGGTCACCGCCGTCGTCTCGGGGTCCGCCAACACCAAGACGAGCGTGTCGAGCCCCTTGGCGGTGGGGGGCTGCAAGAGCCTCGCGTTCACCCCGTCCTTCAAGGTCTCAACCAACGGGCGGACAAGCAAAGTCGGTGGGGCGAGCCTGGACGCGAAGGTCTCCTACCCGGCGGGGTCGATGGGCTCCCAGGCGAACATCAGCTACGTGAAAGTCGAACTGCCGAAGCAGCTGCCCTCGCGTTTGACGACGTTGCAGAAGGCGTGTCTCGCCGCGACGTTCGAAGCGAACCCGGCGGCGTGCCCCGCGGGGTCGGTGATCGGGGTCGTCAGAACCACCACACCACTCTTGCCCGTCCCCTTGTCGGGCCCGGTGTATTTCGTCTCCCACGGCGGCGAAGCGTTCCCCAGCCTCGTCGCCGTCCTCCAGGGCGACGGGGTACGGGTCGACCTGACCGGCTCGACGTTCATCAGCAAAGCCGGGGTCACGAGCACCACCTTCAAGACCGTCCCCGATGTGCCGATCAACAGCTTCGAGCTCTACCTCCCCGAGGGCCCCAACAGCGCCCTTGCCGCCAACACCAACCTGTGTGCGGCGGCCGGCCAGCTGAAGATGCCAAACGAATTCATCGCCCACAACGGCGCCGTGCTCAAGCAGACCACCACGATCGCCGTCACCGGCTGCCCCAAGGCGCCGGCGAAGAAAGCGAAGAAGGCGAAGAGAGCGCGTAAGGGCGCGAGTCCCGGCGGGCGGAGGGCTGGCGCGTGAGCGTCCGTCGTCTGGCCGGCGGCCTGGCTGGCGCCTGTGTCATGAGCGCGTTCGTCCTCGCGGGCGTCGGTGTGGGTGGCGCGCAGGCCGCTGCTCCGCCGGTGAAGTTGAAGTTGCGGGCGCATTTCGGCCGTGAAGTCAACCTCACGCAGGCTGGGAAAGGCGTGGCGCTCGAAGACGTGTGCACGACGGCTTCGAAAGACACGTGCGGGCCGGGTCGGGAAAGCTCGATCGCCGGCGGGTTCGCTACCCCGACCGATGTGGCGGTCGCGCCGGGCGGGAACGTGTTTGTCGCGGATCGTTCGAATCGTCGTGTGCAGGAGCTGACGGCGGCGGGTGGGTTCGTGTTGATGTTCGGTGGGGAAGTGAACTTGACGAAGGTCGAAGCGGTCAAAGCGAAAGGCGGCACCCCCACCCAGGCGGAAGTCGAAGAAGAGGACGTGTGTACGGCCGCGTCGGGCGATGTCTGCAAGGAAGGCGTCGCGGGCGGCGCCGCGGGGCAGTTGTATGAACCGGGGAGCGTGGCGGTGGACGCGGCGAGCGGTGACGTGTATGTGCTCGAGGACAACCGGGTGGACGAGTTCACCGCGGAAGGCAGGTTCGTGTGGGCGGCGGGTGGCCGGGTCAACCAGACGAAGGTCAAAGAAGTGGAAGCGAAAGGCGGCACCCCAACCCCGGGGGAACTTGAAGAAGAGAACCTCTGCACCGCCACTTCGAAAGACGTGTGCCAGGCGGGCGTGGCGGCCGCTCCGGGTAGTGGTGAGCACAGGGCGTTCAACCCCGCGGGGGGTGGGGATCTGCTCGCGGTCGGCCCGGGCGGCGTGTTGTTCGTCGGTGATGAAGGGCGTGTGCAGGAGCTCGACGCGACTGGCACGTGGCTGCGGCAGCTGAATGTCGCCGGGCGGGTGCGGGCGCTCGCGGTCGACGAAACCGGCAACGTTTATCTCGCCTACGTGGGTGGTGGGAGCGTGCTCGAGCTGAGCCCGGGTGGTCAGCAGCTCACAGAACTCCTGGTCGCGTCGCCGGTGCCGGGCGCGAGCGTCGAAGTCGCGTCGCTGGCACTCGATGCGAACGGCCGGCTGGCTGTCGGCGCCCTGGCTTCCGTGCCTTTGGGCGGTGAAAACCGGTGGTTCGGGTCGCTGTATGAAGCCGCGTCGGGGCACCTGGTCAGCGGTTTCACGGGCTGGGGGTCGCCCGGGATCGCGTTCGGCGCGTCGGGGGAGCTGTACGCGGCGGCGGGGCCGAACTCGTTGGCGGGGACGGGTCATGAAGTGACCGCGTATGAACCGGTGCCGATCGCCGAACTCGTGGCGAGCCCTGCGGGCTGTGTGGCGGGGGCGGAAAGCGAATCGGATGTGACGCTGGCCTGCACTTTGCACGGGGAAGTCAACCCTGAGGGTGTCGGAGGGACCGAAGCGTTCTTCCAGTACGGCACCTCGTGCGGGCAGTTGGGCTCGGAAACCCCCAGGCAGGGCGTAGCGACGGGCAGCGCTCTCGTGCCGGTCGGCGCGCTCGTTGAAGGGTTGCGCCCGAACCAGGCGTTCTGCGACCAGCTCGCGGGTAACGACGCGAACGTCCCCGCCTCTTCGGGGGAAACGCTGACGAGCACCGGCCGCACGTCGTTCACGACCCCGCTGGCGCCGCCGAACGTGGTGGGTGAACCGCAGGTGTCGTTCGTGAAGGGCTCCTCGGCGGTGATGTTCGCCGAACTGAACCCCGAGAACGCCAGGGCCGAATACCTCTTCGAATACGGCCCCGGCGAAACCCTCGCCAACTGCACCAAAGGGATGCTCCACGAAGCCTGTCCGGGTGTCGCGGGCACCCCAGCGCAGGAATCCGCGTGCCCTGAATTGAAGCCGGGGGAAAGCGCGTGTGTGTACGGCAAGCTCGGCGTGACGCTGGAAGCGACCGGGTTGCAGCCCGGCACGCTCTACCACTACCGGCTGTTCGCCCAGGACGAAAACACCGCCAAGACGGAAACCCGGACGAGTATCGAAGGCCCCCACCCGGGTGCGGAAGGGCAGTTCACGACCGCCCCCGCCCCGCTCCCGCAGGCCGTCACCGGTCCGGCGGGTGCGGTCGGCGCGACCACCGCGACGATCACCGGCAGCGTGAACCCGGACGGCCTCCCGGCGACGTACGCGTTCGAACTCGGTGTGTATGAGGGCTCGGAAACGAGCTACGGGATCGTGCTCTCCGCCTCCGCGGGCTCGGGTACGAGCCCGGTGCAGGAGGCGCTTGAACTGAGCGGACTTCAGCCCGGCACGAGCTACGCCTACCGGATCACGGTCTCGAGCGGCTACATCCCGAACGCCACCCACACCCTCGACGGCGAACCCGCCGTGTTCACGACCGCCGGGCTCCCGGCGGTGATCTCCCCGCCGCTGGTGCTCGCGCAGCTGCCGATCCCCGCGGTCGCGTTCCCCACCGAAACCGCGAGCACGCCACCCCACAAAGCTAGCCCGAAGTGCAAGAAGCCGAAGAAGCTCAGCCACGGCAGGTGCGTGACGCTGAAACGCAAGAAGGCCAGGAAGAGCACGGCGCACAAGGCGCGCAAACACAACTAGCCAAGCGACCGAGAGAGGAACCATACCCCGATGTTCAAAGCAACCCGAGCCCGCCTGACGCCAAGCACCCTCATAGCCACCCTCGCCCTGGTGTTCGCGCTCACCGGAGGCGCGTACGCCGCCGGCAAGTACGTGATCACCAACACCAAGCAGATCAAGCCAAGCGTGCTGAAACAACTCCAAGGCCACAACGGCGCACCCGGCGCCACCGGACCCGCCGGGCCAACGGGACCCGCGGGTCCTGGTGGACCCCAAGGTCCCGGAGGGCCTGGGGGGGCAAAAGGCGAAACCGGGCCGAAAGGCGAAACCGGGCCGAAAGGCGAAAAAGGCGAAAAAGGCGTCAAAGGTGAAACCGGCACGACCGGCTTCACCGAAACCCTTCCCTCCGGAAAGACCGAGAAGGGCACATGGGGCGTAGCCACCATGCCCGGGTCCTTCGCGGGAGGCGCGCTCGTCATCGCGCTATCGCCCATCTCGTTCAACATACCCCTGGCCGCGCCCGTCAAAGCGACCGTCGTCGGCGCCGGCGGGAAAGGCGCCGGCGGCGCCTGCCCCGAAACGAGCGAACTGAGCAAACCCGAAGCCGCACCCGGCAACCTCTGCATATTCGAGAGCCCGATAACACCCAACGTCCAGGGCGTCACCCCGGTCAACCCGGAAAACCAAGAAGGCGGCGAAGCCGGCAAGACCGGCACGCTCATCGAGATCCAACCAACCAACAAAAGCGAACCCGTCTTCGTAAACGGCACCTGGGCCGTCACCGCCGAATAGACCTACCAGCGCACGTGTCCGCGACGGCCGGCAGCAAAGCAGGACCGTTGCCGGCCGCCGCGCCCGAAAACAGATCTCGGTGACGGCGTCTGGCTGCCGCGTACGCGATCGTTCCCCGCTTCTCGCTACGGTCCGCCACGGCTCGGCCGCGCTGGCGAACACGCCGCCCGCGTCCAGGATCTTGCGCACCACCTGGGCCAGCATCGGCGGCGCTGCGCGCGAACCGATCGAGCTTCGCGACGACCAGCCCGCCCGTCTCTTTGCGCAGAGCGCGCTCGTACGCCTGCTGGAACGCCGGTCGAGCCATCGTCCCGCCGGATTGGTCCAGGTCGGTATGCCACTCGATAATCTGAGCATTCATCATCGCGCCCACGTCCCGATCCGCTCCCGCTGAACCTCTGGAGAGATGAAGCTCTCTCCGACTCGGCCGCCGACCCGACTGACACGGATATAGCCATCAAGCCGCAACACGACAAAACCTCCAGTAGCCCTGATGGGGATATCGTCGTGATGAAGTTCGGCGGCACCTCCGTCGCCGACGCAAGCCGCATCAAGCGCGCCGCGCGGCGCATCGTGGACATGCGCGAGTCCGGCGCGCGCGTAGTCGCGGTGCTCTCGGCGCGCGGCTCCACGACCGACGAGCTGATTGCGATGGCCGCCGAGGTCTCCGATACGCCCGATCCGCGCGAGATGGACATGCTGCTGTCCACCGGCGAGCGTATCTCCTGCGCGCTCTGCGCGATGGCCATCCACGATCTCGGCCACCAGGCCGTCTCGCTGACGGGCTCGCAGGCGGGGATCGTCACCGACTCCTCACACACTCGCGCGCGCATCGTCGAGGTGCGCGCCGATCGCATCCGGGACGCGCTGCGCGAGGACCGCATCGTGCTGGTCGCCGGCTTTCAGGGCGTCTCGACCGACTCCAGCGACGTCACCACCCTCGGTCGCGGCGGCTCGGACACGACCGCCGTCGCGCTGGCCGCCGCCGTCGGGGCGAAGGTCTGCGAAATCTACACCGACGTCCCCGGCGTCTTCAGCGCGGACCCCCGCATCGTGCCGGACGCGCGCAAGCTGAATGTGGTCTCGTTTGAGGAGATGCTCGAGATGTCCGCCTCGGGCGCGGGTGTGCTGCAGCTGCGCTCGCTCGAGTACGCGCGCAATCACGGCGTGCGCATCCACTGCCGCTCAGCCTTCGACGATGGCCCTGGTACAATTGTCGTCACGGAAGCCGAGCTGGAAGCGGAGCCACAGACATGAACCATCCCGAGCGACCACTGATCACAGCCGTCACCCATTCGACCTCCGAGGCGCGGATCACGCTCGTGGGCGTGCCCGACGAGCTCGGCGCCGCCGCGCGCATCTTCGAGGCGCTGGCCGAGGTGGGCGTGGACGTGGACATGATCGTCCAGAACGAGCCCACCTCCGCGGGCGGCCGCGCGGAGATCGCCTTCACGGTCCCCCGCGAGGATCTGCGTACCGCGCGTGCGGCGCTCGAGCCTCTGGCGGGCGAGGCGTACGCCGATCTCCTCGCGCACGAGGAGATGGGCAAGGTCTCGATCGTGGGGGCCGGCATGCGCTCGCATCCGGGTGTGGCGGCGAAGGTCTTCAGGGTGCTCGCCGATCAGGGCGTCAACATCGAGATGATCTCCACCTCGCCCATCAAGATCTCCTGCGTCATCCCTCGCGACCAGGTCGACACGGTCGTGCGTGCGTTGCACTCCGCCTTCGACCTCTCCGGCCCAGGCACGATCGTGGTCGAGCAGACGTTCGCCGCGCGCGGGACGCCGTAGTCATCGGTGGCCGCATCAGAGCGCACGGCCCGGCTGTGTACGGCCTGGCTGTGTGCGCCTCGGCTTGCATTCGCCGAATCGCCCCGTCCGTAGATGCGGCGGGTCGCGGCGGAAGTCGGCTGACGAGGGCGCGCTACCATGGCCGAGATCGGGCTGCCATGGGCTTCACCGCGACTTTTGCCGGTCGAACGGGTATATGAGGTGTATGGAGATGCGTCGCGCTTTCGTACGAGCTCGAGCGCCCGCCGCGAGGTCGCGTTCGGCTGTGGCTATGGCCGCGGCCATGCTGGCTTGCGGTGTGCTCGCGTCGGCGCCGGCCGGCGCGCTGGGCGCGTCCTCGGCGCCCGTCGTCTCCACCGGCGGCTCCTCCAACGTGAGCTTCTCCTCGGCGCTCCTCTACGGCTACGTCGATCCGAACGGGCTGGCCACCGGCTACGTGTTCCAGTACGGCACCACCAGCGGCTATGGCGCGCAGACCCCGCTCGCCCCGGCCGGCAGCGGCAAGAGCTCGATCAAGCTCAGCCAGACGGTCACCGGACTGCAGCCCTATACGACCTACCACTTTCGGATCGTGGCGGTCAACGCGACGGGCACGAGCAACGGCAGGGACCGTACGTTCAGGACCGCCAAGGTGCCGCTGTCGCTGCAGATCACGAGCGTGCCCGACCCGGTCGTGTTCGGCAGCCCGTTCGTCGTCGAGGGTCATCTGTTCGGCACGGGCGGCGCCAACCGCGAGGTGCGGCTGGAAGCGAACCCGTTCCCGTACCTCGGCGGGTTCCGCGCCGTCGGCAATCCGGAGGTCACCGACGGCGCCGGGGGATTCTCGTTCCCGTACCTGGGGCTGCTCGAAAACGCCCAGCTGCGCGTGGTGACGGTCGGGGGCACGCTCGTCACGAGTCCGGTTGTCGTCGAGAGCGTCGCGGTGCGCGTGGCGTTTCATGTGGCGCGCACGCGCCATCGCGGACGGGTGCGCCTGTACGGGACGATCGCGCCGGCGGAGGTGGGAGCGCTCGTCGGCTTCCAGCTGCTGCGTCCCGGCAACTCGATCAACGAGGGCGGCACGGTCGTGAAACCCGGCACGCTCACCGTGTCGCGCTTCAGCCGCATCGTGCGTCTACGCCATCCCGGCGTGTATCGGGCGCTGGTCAAGATCGCAGACGGCGCCCATGTCTCCGCCTACAGCCCGCCGATCTTCATCCGCTGAGAGGAACCGGGGGAGGGCAACAGGCCCTCCCGGTAAGGCCCCCTCCCGCTGCATTTTGGGGCTCCGGCGCCGGGCCGGCATAAGGCCGGCCCGCGTGGCGAGGAGCAGGCCGGCTGAATCCCGCCAGGACGATCGGCGCGGAGGCTCTGCCATTCGCGATGCTACGCGTTCTCGTCCAGTGCGCGCTGCAGTCGCTCCAGCACCCGGACCACGCGCAATCCGCTGTGCCCATCCGAGCGCGGTGTGCGGCCGCTGCGGAGGCACTCGACGAAGTGCTCGCACTCCAGCCGCAACGGCTCGACGTTGGGAATGCGCGGTGAGTAGATGTCGCCCGAGCGGGCGATGTACTCGCCCCACGAGCGCGCGTCCTCGTCAAAGCCCTTGTCGTACACGGTCAGCTTGCCCTCGATCTGCATGTCGTCGAACGTGGCCATGCGCCTGGAGCCGACGACCGTCAGGCGCCGCTCCTTGTGGGGGTCCAGCCACGACAGGTGCAGGTGCGCGACCGCGCCCGAGTCAAAGCGCAGGTAGCAGAACACGACGTCCTCGACGCCGTCGCGCACGAACGAGGAGCCGTGCGCGAGGCACTCGACGGGCTCCTGCCCGATCAGCGCGAGCACGACCGACACGTCGTGCGCGCCCAGGCTCCACAGCGCGTTCTCGTCGGCGCGCAGCTTGCCGAGGTTCAGGCGGTTGCCGTACACGTAGTACAGCTCACCCAGCTCACCCCCGTCCAGCAGCTCGCGCAGGCGGTGGACGGCCGGGTGGTACTCGAGCAGGTGCCCGACCATCAGCGTCGTGCCCGCGCGCGCGGCCGCGTCCACGGCGAGCTGGGCGTCGGCGGCCCTCGTCGCCAGCGGCTTCTCCACGAAGCAGTGCTTGCCCGCCCGCGCGACCCGCACCGCGAGCTCTGCGTGCGTCGCCACGGGCGTGGCCAGCACGACCGCGTCGAGCTCGGGGTCCTCCAGCAGCTCCTGCACGTCCGCCGTCGCGCGCGCCCCCGGATACGCCCCCTGAAGGCGCGCGCGCGCGGGCTCGGAGGCGTCGCACAGCCACGTCAGCTCGCACCCGGCGATCGCGGCGAGGTTGCGCGCGATGTTCGGACCCCAGTAGCCGAGACCGACGACTCCCACCCGTACGGGCGTCAGCTCCTCCCGCGCCGGCTCGTCTGCGCTCATCGGGAATCCTCGGGACGCCTCGGCCGTCGCCGCGGGAGAGCCGGTCGCGCCTGGCGTCTCACGGGGGTCCCCAGCGTCCCGATCGCCGCCACGCAACGCTCGGCCGCGTGCCCGTCGCCGTACAGCGCCGGGCGCTCAGCCGGCGGCTTCCACGTAAGCACCGCCAACGCCGCCTTGGCATTCAGGTCCACGAGCGTGTTCCAGCCAGCGTTCACCGTCTCGACCCACTCCGTGTTCGCGCGCAACGTGATGCAGGGCACCCCGGCAAGGTACGCCTCCTTCTGGACGCCCCCCGAGTCGGTGAGCACCGCGCGCGCCCCAGACAGCAGCGCGCCGAACTCCACATAGCCGAGCGGCTCCGTCAGCCGCAGGCCCTCGACTTTCTCCAGCTCGCCGGCGAGCCCGGCTTCCCGCAGGCGCGTGTGTGTGCGGGGGTGCAGCGGGAACACGACCGGCGCCGGCAGCGCCGCGACGAGGTCGACGAGCGCGCGCAGGCGCGCGGGGTCGTCCACGTTACCGGCGCGATGCGCCGTGAGCAGCAGATACTCCCCGCGCCGCACCCCAAACGCGGCGGGGGTGCGCTCGTCCGCGCTCGCTGAGGGCTGGCGGCGCAGCGCGACATCGACCATCACATCACCGACGACCTCCACGCGACCGACGACCGACTCCGCCCGCAGGTTCTCCGCCGCCATGTCCGACGCGCACAGCAAGAGGGCGCTCAGATGGTCGGTCAGCACGCGATTGAGCTCCTCGGGCATCGTGCGGTCATACGAGCGCATCCCCGCCTCGACGTGCACGACCGGGATCTGCGCCTGCGTCGCCGCCAGTCCGCCCGCGAGCGTCGAGTTTGTGTCGCCATACACCAGCACCGCGTCCGGTGTGACCTCCGCGAGCAGCGGCTCCAGCGCGCTCAGCATGCGCGCCGTCTGCGAGGTGTTCGACCCGCCGCCGATCCCCAGCCGGCGGTCGGGCTCGGCCAGGCCCAGCTCGGCGAAGAACACGCGCGAGAGGTTCTCGTCGTAGTGCTGGCCCGTGTGCACCAGCACCTCCTCGTGCTGTTCGCGCAGCAGCCCCGATACGGCCGCGGCCTTGATGAACTGCGGGCGGTTGCCGACGACCGTGAGGATGCGCACGGGTGCAGCCTATGCGGCCGCGCCCACCACCGACGTCGACCAGTCGATTACTGACGTCGGCCGCACGACGTGGCGCTGCAACCCGAGCTCCTTGGGCTCGCACCCGAGCGCGAGGCCGACCAGCTGGGGGAGGTGCAGGACGGGCATGTGCAACTCGCGCCCGACCGTGGCTTCCGCGGCCGGCTGCTGCAGGTCGAGGTTCAGGTGGCACAGCGGGCAGGGCGTCACCAGGCAGTCGGCCTGCGCGTCCACCGCATCGCCGAGATGGCGGCCGGCCTGCGTGAGCGAGGCCCGCTTGTTCATCGTCACGATCGGAAAGCCGCAGCACTTGCGCATGCCCGCGTACTCGACCACGCTCCCGCCGAGCGCCTCGATCACCTGCTCCAGGTAGTGGTCGCGCGGGTGCTCGGAGTCGATGCCCAGCCGCGCGCGCGGGCGCACGATGTAGCAGCCGTAGAACGGTCCCACTCTCAGGTTCGTCAGCGGGCGGCGCACTTTCGAGCGCAGCTCCTGCAGGCCGATCTCCTCCACGAGCAGCCACAGGAAGTTCTTGTTCGTCAGCCCCTTCTCGTATGTGAGTCCCTCGCCCGCGAGCGTCTCGTTGACGTGCGCGCGATACTCCGCGCTCGAGTCCAGCCGCTCCTGGCACTCGCCCTGCGCGCCCTGGCAGGTCGAGCAGATGTTCATCATCAGCTCCGCGCCCTGCACCTGCTGGGCCAGCGCGAACGTGCGCGCGTTGAGCGTGTCCGCGAGCTCCTGATTGTGCTCGGCGATCACGCCGGCTCCGCAGCAGTTGGCGCGGTCCAGCTGCACCAGCTCGATGTCGAGCAGCGGCGCCACCTTCGCCATCGATCCGTGCAGCTCCGGCGTGAACCCGCGGCTGACGCACCCGGGCCAGTAGGCGACCTTCATGCCGCGTCCTCCTCTTCGTCCTCGCCGCTCACGTACAGGTTCAGCTCGTAGCGCTGCGGGCGGTTCTCGACCTGCTCGTAGATCGCCTTCACCGCGTTCAGATCCTGCTCGGGGATCCTGTGGCCGAAGATCGCCAGCTTGGGACTCATCTTGCCACGCAGCATGCCCTTGATGACCGTCGGCAGCGAGCTCAGCAGCTCTTTGCCCGCGGCCGGATGGAACTTGCCGAACCACGAGTCCCCGCCGTAGGATCGCGACAGCAGCTCAGCCTCGTGGTTGAGCCCGTAGTCGCGTATGAGGCTCGTGAATGCCTGCTCATGACGGTGGCCGTTGTTCTGGTCCACGATGTGCTGGTCCGAGCCCGCGATCCGGCGCAGGCGCATGATCTGACCCATCGGGTTGACGTCCTTCGGGCAGGCCTCGACGCACTTGAAGCAGTGCGTGCAGTCGTAGATCCCCTGCGGGTCTTCGGCCAGGTCGCGCAGGCGGATGTCCTGCTGGTCGTCGCGCGGATCCCCGACGAAGCGGTAGGCCTTGGCGAGCGCCGCCGGGCCGACGAAGCCGGGATCGACCTCCATCGCCAGGCAGTCCGACACGCACGCCCCGCACTGGATGCAGGCCATCGACTGCGTGATGTCGACCATGCTCTCTTTCGGCACGATGTACTCGCGCTCGGGCACCGGCTGGGAGGCGATCAGCCACGGCGTGACGCGCTGGACCTTCTTCCAGTGCACCGCGTCCATGTCCACGATCAGGTCCTTGATCACGGGCATGTTGCCCATCGGCTCGATCTCGATCACGCCGTCGGAGGCGGACGCGCGCGCGTGGTCCAGGTGTGTGTGGCAGGCCAGCCCCGGTTCGCCGTTGATGCGCACCCCGCACGATCCGCAGATCGCCGCGCGGCAGGAGCAGCGAATCCCGATCGAGCCGTCGTGCCTGGCCTTGGCCTGCAGGATCCCCTCCAGCACCGAGCGATGCGGCTCCAGCTGCACCGTGTGCTCGTCCCAGTAGGGCGCCTCGCCCGACTCGGGATCGTAGCGGCGCATGCGCAGCCTGAACGTCTCCGGCGGCTTATGCGTTTCGGCCATGGCGCGTGCGCTCCTCGGTTGGGTAGGAGTTGAGATGGGATGCGGGACGCAGGCCGGCGCCGGACAGGGCCGCTCGACACCGGCCGAGGGTGGGCGGGGAGGGCGCCATCAGTACTTCCTCTCCTCGGGCTGCCACTGGGTGATCGTCACCGGCGAGTAGCTCACCCGCGGGCCGTCGCCGTTGCGCGAGATGTCGATGTGCTTGAGCCACTCCTCGTCGTTGCGCTCGGGATGGTCGGTGCGGAACTGCGCGCCCCGGGACTCGGTGCGCTCGATCGCGCCCACCACGATCGCCTCGGCACAGTCGAGCATGTAGCCGAGCTCGAGCGCGCCGAGCACGTCCTGGTTGAACACCGTCCCGCGATCGTCGACATATGCGCTCTCGGCCTCCTCTTGCAGACGCGTCACGACCTCGTGCGCCTGCCGCAGGCCGGTCGCGTCGCGGTAGACGGCGACGTGCTGGTTCATCGTCGCGCCCAGCTCCGCCTTGATCTCCGACACGCGCCGTGGGCGGGTGGGCCCTCCATCCCGCTCGCGGGCCAGGATCGCGTCGATCTCCGCGGCATCCTCGCGCAGCTTGGCATCCGCCGCCTGGGGCATCGGGATGCTCTGCGCGCGCCTGGCCGCGTGCTCGCCCGCGCGCCGCCCGAAGATGAGCGTGTCCAGCAGCGAGTTCGCGCCCAGGCGGTTGCCGCCGTGCACCGACACGCACGCCACCTCGCCCGCGGCGTACAACCCCTCGATCGAGGTCGCGCCGTCGACGTCGGTCTTGACGCCGCCCATGATGTAGTGCTGCCCCGGGCGGATCATGATCGGCTCGCGCGTGATGTCCACGCCGGCGAAGTCTTTGCCGATGTTCACGATCTCGCGCAGCGCCTCCAGCGTGCGCTTGCGCGGGACCTTCGTGATGTCCAGCCAGATGCCCGAACCGTCGGCGCCCACCCCGCGGCCCTCGAGGATCTCGGTCTGCTCGGCGCGCGAGACCACGTCGCGCGAGGCCAGCTCCATCTTGTTGGGCGCGTATTTCTCCATGAACCGCTCGCCCTCGCCGTTCAGCAGCACCGCGCCCTCGCCGCGCGCGCCCTCCGTGATCAGGAGGCCGTTCTCCACGAGCGTCGTCGGGTGGTACTGGACCATCTCCATGTCCATCAGCGGCGCCCCGATCCGGTAGGCCTGCGCGATGCCGTCGCCGGTCACGATCAGCGCGTTGGTCGTCGGGCTGTACACCTGCCCCGCGCCGCCGCAGGCGAGGATCGTGTTCTTCGCGTGAAACGTCTCCATGCGCCCGCTGCGCACATCGCGCGCGACCACGCCGCAGCAGGACCCCTGCTCGTCCTGCACGAGCGAGGTAACGAACCACTCCTCATAGCGATCCACCGTCTCGTGGTGCTTCATCAGCTGCTCGTACAGCACGTGCAATATCGCCTGGCCCGTGATGTCCGCCACATACGCGGTGCGCTTCATCGAGGCGCCCCCGAACGCGCGCAGGTCGAGCTCGCCGCGCTCGTTGCGGTGGAATGTGACGCCGATGTGCTCCAGGTGCATGACCTCCTGCGGAGCCTCAGAGCACATGATCTCGATCGCGTCCTGATCGCCCAGGAAGTCCGAGCCCTTGACCGTGTCATACGCATGCGAGCGCCAGTCGTCGGCGACGTTGATCGCCGCGTTGATCCCGCCCGCGGCCGCCACCGAGTGCGAGCGCACCGGATGGACCTTGCTCACGATCGCCACGCTCGCGCCCTCCTGCGCGGCGGCCAGCGCCGCGCGCTGGCCCGCGAGACCGGCCCCGATGATCAGTACGTCGTGTGCTGGCATGGCTCCCTGCGGTCGATTCGGAGGAGGTGGGCGCCCGGCGGAGCCCCGGCCCGGACTCTATAACGGCAACGCCCGTCGGCAGTGTGTCCCCGTCATCGCATCCCTCAACCCATGGCGGCCGGGCGCAGCGCTTTGCGCAGCTGCGCGACGGTCACGACGCCCCGCAGCACGCCCTGCTCGTCGACGGCCACCATCGCGCCGAGATGTCCCAGCCCCTCGCTGCGCAGCAGCGATTCCACCGGCTCCTCCTCGGCGATCCGCACCGGCAGGTTCTCCTCGAGCACGTCCACCACCGCCAGCGCCGGGCGTCCGGCCGCGATCTCCTCGTCCACGCGCTGCTCGCGCACCACGCCGAGGAAGTGGCATCCCGGGTCCACGACCGCGAACCACGGCCAGCGGTAGCGCAGGAAGAACTGCTCATGGGCGTCGAGCAGACTCAGCTCCGCGGGGATCGTCACCGGCTCGCGGTCCATGATGTCGGCGACCGTCACGCCGGCGATGCGCTGCCCGAACGTTCCCTGCGCCACCGCGCCGCTCGCGGCCTGGTAGAGGATGAACGCCAGCACCATCGTGAACAGGCCGAACGAATCGCCGTTGGCGAGCCCCGCGAGCCCGAGCGCGCCCAGCGCCAGCGCGAAGCCCTGGCCGGCCCGCCCCGTCCAGCGCGTGGCGCGGTTGCGGTCGCCGGTGCGCCACCAGATCAAGGCCTGCGCGATCTGGCCGCCGTCGAGCGGAAACGCGGGGATCAGGTTGAACAGCAGCACGAACGCGTTGACGATCGCCACCCAGCTCAGCCACAGCAGCACGGGCGTGGGGCGGATGGCTTCGTTGGTCGCCACTTCGGCGAAGCGCCCGCCCGGGGCGATGAGCCCGCCTGCCAGGGCGCAGGCGACGATCACCGCCAGCGTCACCAGCGGGCCGGCGATCGCGACCTGCAGTTGCGCCCCGGGTGTCCTCGGCGCCTCGCGCATGCGCGTCAGCCCCCCGAAGGCCCACAGGTCGATGCCGGCGACCGACAGACCGTTGCGCCGCGCGACGAGCGCGTGACCGAGCTCGTGCAGGATCACCGACACGAAAAATGACAGCACGACCGCGACCGCGACCAGATACGCGGTCGTCTCGGTCCCTTTGAGCACTTCGTGGAATCCCGGGGTGAACAGGATCACGAACAGGAACAGCACGACGAACCAGCTGACGCCGGCGCCGATCCTGATGCCGAATACGCGAGCGAGCTGGAAGTTTGTGCGCGGCGCCATCACTCCATGGTAGGCGCCGGTTCGGTGGACGCCGGGCGAAGTCGGCCGCTCGGCGCAGGCGCAGCGAGCGTGGCTCTTCCTAAAGCCGGCGGGGAGATGTTGTATTTGCAGGAACTGCGTATAACCATAGTCATACGCAGTCTTATCCGCCGTCTTTTATATTTGCGGGCGACTCCGGGCGATGATCGCCTCGAAGTCCGTACCCGCCGGCAGCGTCCCGTACTCCAGCCCACCATCGCCCGCCAGCCGCGCGGCGCAGAACGCATCCGCCACCGCCGCCGGAGCGTGGCGCACGAGCAGCGAGCCCTGCAGGCACAATGCCATCGACTCGACCACCCGCCGCGCCCGCGACTCGAGCGTCGCGGCGTCCGCGAACTGAGACTCGAGGTCCGCGACCCGCGCGTCCAGCCGCGCGTCGGCGCCCTGCGCCTGCCCGACCTCGTGCAGGAACACCTCCAGCGAGTGCGGCTCGCGCACGAGCGCGCGCAGCACATCGAGGCTGATCACATTGCCCGACCCCTCCCAGATCGATGCCAGCGGCGCCTCGCGGTAGATCCGCGGCATCCCCGACTCCTCCACGTACCCGGCGCCGCCGAGGCACTCCATCGCCTCGAACGCATGGTTGGGCGCGCGCTTGCAGGCCCAGTACTTGCCCACGGCGGTCGCCAGGCGCTTGAACAGCTGCGCGTCGCTGCCGTCATCGCCGTCCTGCGCGTCGGCCGCGGCTTCGTCATACGCGCGCGCGAGCCGCATCGCCAGCGCCGTCGATGCCTCGGCCTCCAGGCACAGGTCGGCCAACACGTTGCGCATCAGCGGCTGGTCGATCAGCAGCTTGCCGAAGGCCGCGCGATGGGCCGCGTGGTGGGTGGCGTTCACCACGGCCGCGCGCATCCCCGCGGCGGCGCCGATCACGCAGTCCAAGCGGGTATGTCCCACCATCTCGATGATCGTCGGCACGCCCCTGCCGGGCTCGCCGACCATGCGCGCCCACGCGCCGTGCAACTCGATCTCGCTGGACGCATTGGAGTGATTGCCGAGCTTGTCCTTCAGCCGCTGGATGTGCATCGCATTACGCGTGCCGTCTGGAAGCACGCGCGGCATCAAAAAGCACGACAGCCCCTCGTCCTCGCCGCCCGGCGACCGGGCCTGGGCGAGCACGAGGAACAGGTCGGACATCGGCGCCGAGCAGAACCACTTGTGGCCCGTGAGCTCATACTCCGCCCCGGCGCCGCCGCCGTTCAGCGGTCGCGCGAGCGTCGTGTTCGCGCGCACGTCCGAGCCGCCCTGCTTCTCGGTCATCGCCATGCCCGCGATCGCGCTGCCCTTCTGCGCGGCGGGAATCGACCGCGGGTCATACGTCGTGGCGGTCACGAGCGGCTCCCACTCGGCCGCCAGCTCGGGCTGGGCGCGCAGCGCCGGCACGACCGCGAACGTCATCGTGATCGGACAGGCGTACCCAGCCTCGGCCTGCATCGCGGTCATGTACATGGCCGCGCGCGCCACGTGCGGCGCGGGCTTCTCGGTCTCGCGCCACGGCAGCGCGTGCAGTTCGTGCTCGACCCCCAGCGCCATGAGCTGGTGCCACGCCGGGTGGAACTCGACCTCGTCGATGCGATGGCCGTAGCGATCGTGCGTGTGCAGCACCGGCCTGTTCTCGTTGGCCTGCCGGCCCCACACCTGCTGGGGCTCGCCGCCGATCAGCTCGCCCAGCGCGCTCGCGCGCTGAAGCGCCCACGTCGCGCCCTCGCGCTCGGTCGCCTCCACCAGCGGCGTGTTGTCGGTGAACACGTTCCGTCCCTCCAGCGGCGGAACCTGGTTGAACACGTCATGCGTGTGCCACGGAGCGCTCTCCGCTACGCCTGTCGCTGCCCGTGTCGCCGGTGCGCTGGCCATGGATGACAGTGAAGCAGAAGTCACGATCTCACCGCCGGACTGCCACGCCACTGCGTTCGCCCACGCAACGCCGGCAACTGTGGTGAGCGGCTCCGAGCGCAACTCGATGCAAGGACTGGCTGTGGCTCACCCAACAAATCCGCCCGCGAGATAGCATCGCCGCCCCGGCGAACCCTCCATCTCCCGCAAGGACCCGACCCATGGCCAAGATCAAGGTGCAGCGCCCCGTAGTCGAGCTCGACGGCGACGAGATGACGCGCGTCATCTGGTCGTTCATCCGCGACCAGCTGATCCTCCCGTATCTGGATATCGAGCTGAAGTACTTCGATCTCGGCATCGAGAGTCGCGACTCGAGCGAGGACCGCGTCACCGTGCAAGCGGCCGAGGCGATCAAGCGCTACGGCGTCGGGGTGAAGTGCGCGACGATCACGCCCGACGAGGCGCGCGTGCAGGAGTTCGGCCTGAAGGAGATGTACCGCTCGCCCAACGGCACGATCCGCAACATCCTCGGCGGCGTCATCTTCCGCGAGCCGATCGTCATCGCGAACGTCCCGCGGCTCGTGCCCGGCTGGACCAAGCCGATCGTCATCGGCCGTCACGCCTTCGGCGACCAATACCGCGCGACCGACACGCTCGTCCCCGGCAAGGGTTCGCTGACGCTGACGTTCACGCCGAAGAACGGCGGTGAGCCGATCGAGCTCGACGTGTACGACTTCCCCGGGCCGGGCATCGCGATGGCGATGTACAACCTCGACGACTCGATCCGCGACTTCGCGCGCGCGTCGATGCGCTACGGCCTGCAGCGTGGCTATCCGGTCTACCTGTCGACGAAGAACACGATCCTCAAGCGCTACGACGGCCGCTTCAAAGATATCTTCGAAGAGGTGTACGAGTCGGAGTTCAAGCGCGACTTCGAGGCGGCCGGGATCGCCTACGAGCACCGCCTGATCGACGACATGGTCGCCGCCGCGCTGAAGTGGGAGGGCGGCTACGTGTGGGCGTGCAAGAACTACGACGGCGACGTGCAGTCCGACACCGTCGCACAGGGCTTCGGATCGCTCGGTCTGATGACGAGCGTGCTGATGTCGGCCGACGGCAAGACCGTCGAGGCCGAGGCCGCGCACGGCACGGTCACACGCCATTACCGCATGCACCAGCAGGGCCAACCCACCTCCACCAATCCGATCGCCTCGATATTCGCGTGGACGCGAGGGCTGGCCGCGCGGGGGCGGATGGACGACACACCCGCCGTCAGCGAGTTCGCGCACACGCTCGAGCGCGTATGCGTGCAGACCGTCGAATCCGGTCGTATGACCAAGGATCTCGCGCTGCTCGTGGGGCCCGATCAGGAGTGGCAGAGCACACAGGAGTTTCTCGCGTCAATCGACGACAACCTCGAGCAGGAGATGAACCAGTGAGCAATCCAGTACGTGTCACAGTCACCGGCGCCGCCGGTCAGATCGGCTACAGCCTCGTGTTTCGCATCGCCTCCGGACAGCTGCTCGGCCCCGCGCAGCCGATCGATCTGCGGCTGCTGGAGATACCGCCCGCGATGGGCGCGCTGGAGGGCGTGGCGATGGAGATCGTCGACTGCGCGTTCCCCCTGCTCTCGGGGCTCGACCTGCACGAGGACCCCGACGACGCGTTCGACGGCGTGGACATCGCGCTGCTCGTCGGCTCGCGTCCGCGCACCAAGGGCATGGAGCGCGCCGAGCTGCTCTCAGAGAACGGCAAGATCTTCACCGTCCAGGGTCGCGCGCTGAACGAGCACGCCGCCGCCGGCGTGAAGGTGCTGGTCGTCGGCAACCCGGCGAACACCAACTGCCTGATCGCGATGTCCAGCGCCCCCGACATTCCCCGCGAGCGCTTCACCTCGATGATGCGCCTCGACCACAACCGCGCCGTCGCGCAGCTCGCCGCCAAGGCGGCGGCGCCGGTGAGCGACATCTCGCACATGGGCGTGTGGGGCAATCACTCGCCGACGATGTACCCCGACCTGTTTCACGCCCGGATTCGCGGGGGCGCCGCCGCCGGAGGCGGTGGTCAGGCCGCCGCCGTGGTCGATGACCAGGCGTGGATCGAGAACGACTTCCTGCCGAACGTCGGCAAACGCGGTGCGGCGATCATCGAGGCGCGCGGCGCCTCCTCCGCTGGGTCCGCGGCGAACGCCGCGATCGACCACGTCCACGACTGGGTCGCCGGCACCGACGGCGGCTGGGTGTCGATGGGAGTGCCCTCCGACGGCTCCTACGGCATCCCCGAGGGCCTCATCTGCGGCTTCCCCTGCACGTGCGCAGACGGCGAGTACTCGATCGTCGACGGCCTCGACATCGACGACTACTCCCGCGCCAAGATCGACGCGTCCGTCGCCGAGCTCATCGGCGAGCGGGACACCGTCAAGGATCAGGGACTTATTTGACAGTCCCGGACAATGCGAGCAGTAAAAAGGGCGCGGCCACGGCCGCGCCCTTTTGATGACCATGATCTGTTAGGCGGCTAGCCTTTCAATCCGACGGATCGTCGTTCCTGACAAGGACGCTTGGGTGGCAGTGGCGTACCGATCGGAGATCGATGGGATCTCCGATCGGTCAGCACACCACGACCGAGGCAAGGATCAAGGGCGACGGATCGTCGTTCCTGACAAGGACGCAGGGAGCGTGGCGTACTGGGTACGCGAGCGACCGAGGACACAGTCAGGGGCGACGAGACTAGCCCTTGGGATGCCAGCCGCGGCCCTGCTTGGATAGCTTCCCTTCCTGTTCGAGACCGGGAAGCACGCGGTACAGGTAGTTCTGCTTGATTCCCATCTTCGCAGCGAGCTCGGGGATGGTGATGCCGGGCTGTCCCTGCACGAACGACAGCGCCTGCGCGGCACGCGTGCCGCTGCCTTTGCGCCGTCCGGCGCGCCGTTTCGCAGGCGCCGTCGCGGCTGCGGGCGCTGCCGCGGCTCTGGCGACGCTGCCCGCCGGGCGTCCTACTTTTTTGGTTTTAGGCCGACCCACTTTTTTGGGACGTCCGGGGGGGCGACCCCGTTTTTTTGCCGGAGCCGCGGCGGCGGTTTTTTTGCCCGAGCCGGGCGGGCGCCCCGGTCCACGACGGCGAGGAGCGGCCGCGGTCGACCCGCCGCCGATTCCGTCCAGCGCCGAAGCGGCGGCCTCCAAGCGACGGTACTCCTCTACCAGCGGCCCCAACTCCGCCAGCCGGTCGGTGATCTCCCGGCGCTTCTCGTCAAGAAAGTCAGTCACGTCTAATCCTCTTTCACTCGTGCGAATGCGAGCTAGTCACATTCCGTTCGCGTTACCTTACACCATTGCTCCACAAAAACCTGCACGGAAATCACTTAAGCCTGTCTTTAAGGCCGTTTTTTTACGACGGCCGGGAGCCGGAGCGCCGGCTACTCCAACCGAGCGCGCAGCCGCTCGAGCGTGCGCTCGGCCTCTCGCTTGGGAATTCCGCCGACCAGCGCCCTGCTGACGATGGCGCCGATCGGGCCGAGCGGAGTGCGAAACTCGTTGTGGTAATCGAACCGCGTGCCGCCGTCCTCGGGATGCAGGGCGTATTCGGTGTGCGCGCGCGATCGCGCCGGTCCACGACCCTCCCAGACCGCGCGGGCGCAGGGGACACACTCGACGAGCGTCCAGTGAACGTCGAGGCTGACACCCCGCAGATGGATGTGCTGATCCATCCGGTAACCGATGCGCGGAGGGCCCGCGTCCACGCGACCGAGTCCGCGGTGGACCGTGACCCAGTCACCCAGACGGCGTGCGTCCATGATCAACTGCCACACCTTCTCCGGCCGCGCGTCGATGTGGATGGATGCAGTCACGAGGCTCATCGGGTATCACCGCGCCGCGAGCCGTTCGACCGACTCCCACTCACGCAGCGCGCGTTCGACGGCGGAGTCGAATGAGTGCAGATCGACTCCCAGCATCTCGGCGGCGCGCAGGTGCGATCGGCCATCCGGGCCGCCGGGCAGGAGGTCGCCCTGCAGGCTTTCCATCAGCGCGCTCACGAGCTCGGGATCCTCGTCTGCGATCGCGGCGGCGACACGGGCCGTGAGCGGTGTGGCGTTTACACCCAATCTCACGGTGGGGCGTGCCACGAGCATCAACTCGGCGATACGCCGGATCATCTCGCCGTAGCTGAGGATGTCGGGCCCGCCCACGTCCAGCGAGCGTCCTGCGGCGGATGACGCGGTCGCCGCCACGGCGAGCATGTCGATGACGTCGCGCGCGTCGATCGGCCGCGTGCAGTGGGTGCGCCACGCGGGCAGGGCGAGCACCGGCATACGCTCGACGAGCCGGACGAGAAAGCGAAACGACCGCGACCGGGCGCCGATGACGATCGACGCGCGCAGCACGACCGTGTCGGAGACGGCGTCGCGCAGGATGCGCTCGACCGCCTCGCGGCTTGCCAGATGGGGGGAGAGCACCTCTTCTTCATCGCCGGCGTTGTGTGCGTTGGTCCAGCTCGCGGTCGGACCTCCGAGATACACGAGCCGTCGCACTCCTGCGCGCGACGCGGCTGCGGCGAAGTTCTCGGCCGCGATCCGCTCGCGCTCGGGAAACGGGGACTTCCGGCCGGGTACGGGAGCGCGCTCCATGGAGTGGATCAGGTAGTAGGCGACCTCGACTCCGTGCAGGGCCTGCGCCAGCCCCTCGCCGGTGAGCGCGTCGCCGGTGAGGACGTCCGGTGCGTCGTCGTCTGCGTCCTCGTCAATATGCGCGTACGTACGCGCGCGCATATTGCCACTCAAATAGTGAGACATCATCCCGGCCACATCGACCCGAGCGGGATCTCGCGCGAGGGCGCGCACACGATGCCCGTCGGACAGCAGCCGGGGAACGAGCCGCGAGCCGGCGAAGCCGCCGGCGCCGGTGACGAGGATGAGCATGGAGCCCAGATGATGACGACGTGCGGTGCGACATGTCCGCAAAGTGGGTCAAAAAGCCAAAGATTGTCACGAGAAAGTGACGTGAAGGAGGCTCTTTCCGGGTAGAAATCGATTTTCTCTGCGATTTGCGGAATGGCTGAGGAGCGGGCGGGTCCGACCGTGAGATGATGGCGCGGTCCGTTTCACCGTCCGTCCGATCCAACCCGCTGGGGGGCATGTGCAGAGAAAGCAGGTCACCGGCAGACGAGTCGCAAAACCCGTCAGTTGCGAGGACTGCTTCTTCCGGCGCAACCTGCTGTGCGCGCTCGACCTGGACGAGCCCTGCGCGACGTTCCGCCCCAACGAGGCGCAGCTGAAACCGCCGCAGCAGCTGCGGTTCGTGTTCCGTCAGGAGCGCCGCACGCGGTCGGCTTGGGCGTTTCCCTCCGCGCAGGAGCAGGCGGCGCTGCACACGTAGCTCGCCGCACACGTAGCTTATTGGGATGAGCCGCGGTGGGCGGCGAGTCTCCAGGCCGAGTCCGTCGCGGGTCGCGCCGGCGCTTTCAGGTCCCGGCACGCAGGCTGTCGCTCTCAGCGCTCTCAGGCCCGGCGGTCTCGGTCTCGGTCTCGGCGCGTTCGCGATCGACGCGCCTGGCGTGCCTGGCGATCCAATTGGCGCCCGGCGTATCGGTGGCGCCGTGGACGATGATCGAGCAGAACACGACCAGCGCGACCAGGTCGAAGATACGTTCACCAGAGGCGATGCCCTGGTCGAGTACGAGCAACGCGAACGTCATCGTGGCGACGCCCTTGGGACCGAACCAGCCCATGAACAGGCGCGTGGCGCCGTCTGTGCGGGTGCCGAGCAGGGCGAGGAACACCGCCGGCGGTCGCGCCAGCAGGAACACGACGGCGACGAACACGAGCGCCTCAAGGCCCTCGCGCGTGAGCGCGTGCAGGGTGAGCAGCGAGCCGAACACGAGGAAGATGCCGAGCTTGACGATCTCGACGATCTCATCGGCGCGGCGCTCGAAGTGCAGGCGCAGATCGGGACGGCGCACTCCGAGCACGATCGCGGCGACGAACACCGCGATGAAGCCGTTGCCTTTGGGCGAGAGCACGGTCAGTCCGTACGTCGCGAACGCGACACCGAGCGCGAACAGCGACTTCTGGTGAGACGGACCGATCGGCAATCGTGGGATCGCCGATCGGCCGGCGTGCTCCAGCGGGCGGCTGCGCGGGCGCGGCGTCAACAGCGATGCGAGCCATCCGCAGGCCAGGCCATAGGCGAAGCCCAGGCCGATGTCCTGGATGACAAACCGCCACCACACAAACTGTCCGGAGCCGGCGCTGAGCGCGGCCAGCAGCGCGAGCACGGCCGGCAGCGCGAGGCCGTCGTTGAGCCCGGACTCGAGGTTCAGCGAATGGCGCACCACGCGCGGCACGCGCGGGTTGGTGACGATGCTGGAGGTCAGCACCGGGTCGGTCGGCGAAAGCAGGGCGCCGATCAGAAAGGACTCGGTCCAGGAAAACCCGATCAGCGCGTGCGCGGCGACGGCGACGATACCCGCGGTGATCGGCATCGCCAGCACCAGCTTGCGCACGGGCAGGCGCCACTCGCGCTGGAGCATCTCGCCCTCGACCTCCAGACCGTCGCGAAACAGGATCACGATCAGCGCGACGAACGCAAGATCCTCGACGAAGCCCGAGCGAGCGCGGAAGTCGATCCAGCCAAAGCCGCCCGGACCGACCGCGAATCCCGCGAGCACGAACAGGGCGGTGAGCGACAGGAACGAGCGCTGCGCCAGCCCCGACAGGAGCGCGCCGACGATCAGCAGCAGGCCCAGCGCGGTGGCGGTCGCCTGGAATGTGGGCACGCGCCCATTGTCACGTTCGCTGCGGCAGCGCGTACTTTGCAGCCGCGGGGGCGTATATTGGAACGCAGAACTGCAAAAAGCTCTTTCAGAGGCGGTGGTGGCCCAAAATGGCGGCGAAAGATCGTAGTGGCAGCAGCAGCAGTGGATTCGGCAGGGCCGGCGAGGCGGCGCGCGCTGCGCGGAGCAACCGGTACATAGAACGGCTGATCGAAGACGAGGAGTTGCGCGGGAGCCTCATCGCGGCGTACGGCGCGGCGCGCAGCGCGTACGGGCGCATGAGCAACGGCAAGCCCGCGAGCAAGGCGCTGTTCGAGGATCGCAAGCTCCAGAAGGAGCTGCGCGACGCGGCGGACGCGCTGCGCGACGCGGCGCACACGCTGCGCGAGCCCCCTCGCAAGGCACGTCAGCGCCGCCGTGGCGGACTCGGCCGCAAGCTGCTGCTGCTCGCGATCGCCGGTGCGCTGGCGCTCGCGCTGAGCGAGGATCTGCGCGGGAAGGTGCTCGACATGCTATTCGGCGCCGAGGAGGAGTTCGAGTACAGCTCGACCACGACTCCGGCCGAGCCGGCGCCGGCCTCCGCCCCCGCCTCCTGAGCCGCGCGCACAGCCCAGAGAGATCGCGAGATGGCCGTCGTCACAGTCGCAGCGACCTCCGAGGGCGTTGAGCCGCACAGGGTCGTGGAGGGCGAGAAGGCGCGGCGGATCGTCGAGGCGATGCGCCGTAGCGTCGCCCGCCGCGGGACCGCGGGATCGACGTTCGACCATGTTGCGCGCGAGGCGGGCGTGTCGCGTGGGCTGCTGCACTACTACTTCGGCACCAAGGAGCGGCTGCTCCTCGAGGCGGTCAGGCGCGACTGCGAGCTGCGCATGGAGCAGCTCGAGCAGCGGCTCGCGGGCGCGCGCACGGCCGATGACTTCATCGGGCTGATGGCCGAGAACCTGCAGGAGACGGTGCGCGAGGACCCGGACTTCGTGACGCTCATGTTCGAGCTGTTCACGCTGTCTCGTCGTAACGAGGACATCGCGGCCGAGTACGCCGAGCTCATGCGCCGCACGCGCGGGCTCCTCGCCGACCTGCTCGCGATCGCCCAGCGCGAGGGCGTCGTGCGGCTGCACGCCGAGCCCGACGCGGTCGCCGAGATCCTGTTCGCCCTCGCCGACGGGTTCGCGCTGCGGATGCTGACCGAGCCCGAGCGCGACTTCGAGGCGACCGTGCGCGCGGGGATCGCCTGCGCGCACGCGCTGCTGGCGGATTAGGGGCTCATATAATCACCCGATGCCCATCTATGAGTACAGGCGCCCGGACGGGAGCACATTCGAAATCGTGCAGTCGTTCAGCGAGGATCCACTGACGCACGATCCCGACACAGGTGCGCCCGTGGAGCGCGTGTTGCATGCGCCCGCCGTGCACTTCAAGGGCAAGGGCTTCTACAACACCGACTACGGCACCCGCAAACGCCAGCGCGAGACCGCCGCCGCGTCATCGGAGGAGTCCTCGGCCAAGAAGGACTCGGACAAAGGCTCCGACGGCGGCGCGAGCTCGGACGCCAAGGGCAAGAGCGAGAAGGCGTCGGACGGCGGAAAGCCCAAGCAAGACGCAAAGCCGGTCGCGGCAACGAGTTAGCCGGCTCAGCCCGCCACTCAGCCCGCCATAAACCGCGCGACGTCCGCGCGGCGCGCCGATTCGGAGATCGTCAGGCCTTCTGCGCCGTCGGGCAGGGCTGTCTGCCCGGTCGGCTTGAGCACGTGGGTGGGCGGCGTGCCGGAGATCGCCAGCGCAGCGAACAGCCCCAGCAGCGTCGGGCCGCTCATGTCCGAGATGATCGCCGGCGGCGCGTTCCAGGCGATCAGCGGCAGGCGCAGAAAGCTCGCTGGGGACAGCAGCTGGGACTTCATCGCGGTGAACAGCGCCTGCTGGTGTTCCTGGCGCTGGATGTCGGTCTGGCTGGGTGCGCACAGGTTCTCGCGCGTGCGCGCCAGCGCGAGCGCCTGCTTGCCGTCGAGATGGTGAGTTCCGGAGGGCAGGCGCAGCGTGAAGCCGCCATTGCTGAAGCCGCCGTCCAGGCGCGAGACGATGCAGCCACCCGTATAGGCGACCCCGCCCATCGCGTCGATCAGAGCGGGAAAGTTTTCGAAGTTGACTTCGACCATGTGATTGATTGGGATGCCGAGCCAGCGCTTGATCACCGCGATCGACTCCGCCGGACCGCCGAACTCGTGGGCGGCGTTGATCTTTTGCAGTCCGTGGCCGGGGATTTCAACGACCGTGTCGCGCGGGATCGACAGCCGCGCCGCGTGCCCGCCGCCGGTGCGGATCAGCATGATCGAGTCCGAACGACCCGGCCCCGTGGTTTCGGCGCCCGGTTCCTTGCTGTTCTTCTGGCGACGGTCCGAGCCGAGCACGAGAATGTTATTCGCCGAGGTCAGCGGATAGCCCGCGGGGTCCAGCGCGCTCGCCACGTTCGCCGGTGGGGAGGTGCGCTGGAGGTGGGAGCTGATCAGGAACAGGACGAGCGACAGGACGAGCCAGCCCGCGATCAGCGCGAGCAGGCCGAGGATCACCCGTTTCGGCGTGACCCGCTCGCGCCATCCCCGTCGTGGTCCGGACTCGCGGGCGCGCTCGGCGCTCAGCGGATCGATCGGGCTCTCGTCGGCGCGTCGTGGGCTCAGCCGGCGTCCGGCGCGGTAGCGGGTGTACTGGGGGGGCTGGTCGGACGGAGTGGACATCGGTGTTTGCGTGATAGGGCGTGGTGGAGGCGTGATCAGAGACTTCGGCTGTGGTCGAGGATGGTTGCGCGCGGTGGGGAACCCGGGCGGAACGGAACCCGGGGCGGAACCTATAGTTGCGAGATGGGCGCCCAGAACCCTCCGGTTCGGTCGACCGATCGAGGATCTAAAGGATCCTCGATCGGGGATACCGCCGCCGCCGGAGGCGGTGGTCAGGGTCGATTGCTGGTCTGTGCCACGCCGATCGGCAACCTCGAGGACGTCACCCTGCGCGTGCTGCGGGCGCTCGGCGAAGCCGACGTGATCGCCTGCGAGGACACGCGTCACACACGGGTCCTGCTCGATCGACACAGCATCCACGCGGCGTCCCTGGTGAGCCTGCACGAGCACAACGAACGGGCGCGCGCCCCCGAGCTGGCAGGGCGGATTCGAGCGGGGGAGACGGTCGCGCTGGTCAGCGACGCGGGTATGCCGCTGGTTTCCGACCCTGGATACGCGCTGGTGCAGGCGTGTATACGCGAGGACCTGCCGGTCGAGGTGCTGCCGGGGCCGAGCGCCGTGCTGAGTGCGCTGATCCTCTCGGGGCTGCCGCCGGACCGCTGGCGATTCGTCGGATTCCTGCCGCGCAAGCGTGGTCAGCGCGAACGCCTGCTGGTGGACGCCGTCGAGACGCTCGTGGCGTTCGAGTCTCCCAAGCGCCTGCCCGCCACCCTGGACATGCTCGCGCACGTCGATCCGCAGCGCCCCGTGGCGGTGTGCCGCGAGCTGACCAAGCTCCACGAGGAAGTCGCGCGCGGCAGCGCGGCCGAGCTGGCCGAGCGCTACGGCGAGCGCCCGCCCAGGGGAGAGGTCGTGCTCGTGGTCGCGGGCGCGCGCTCGGGGAGGGGCGCGCGCGGCGAGTAGCCTTCAGCGACAGTGAGCTACTACGTAACGACCCCCATCTACTACGTCAACGCGGCGCCGCATCTCGGGCACGCATACACGACGATCGCCGCCGACGTGATGGCGCGCCATCACCGCCAGCGCGGCGAGGACGTGTTCTTCCTGACCGGCACCGACGAGCACGGCGAGCCGGTCGCCGACGCGGCGCACGCGCTCGGTATCGAGCCGCAGGAGCTGGCGGACCGCAACGCGCAGCGTTTCAAGGCGCTCGCGCCGCGGATCGAGGCCTCGAACGACTTCTTCATCCGCACGACCGACCCTCAGCACGCGGCGAAGGTGCGGGAGGTGCTGGCACGCGTGCGCGAGAACGGGTTCGTGTACGAGGGGCAGTACGAGGGCTGGTACTGCCCCCGCTGCGCGGACTTCAAGGCCGAGAACGAGATCGACGCGGGCAATCGCTGCCCGATCCATCACATCGAGCTCACCCGCGAGCGCGAGGACAGCTACTTCTTCGAGCTGTCCGCGTTTCAGGAGCCGCTCGAACGGCTGTATTCCGAGCGGACGGAGTTCGTCGCGCCGCGCACGCGCTACAACGAGGCGCTGTCGTTCATCCGCTCGGGTCTGCGCGACGTGCCGCTTACCCGCCATCGGCTGACGTGGGGAGTGGGGGTGCCGTGGGATGAGGAGCACGTGTTCTACGTGTGGTTCGATGCGCTGCTCAACTACTACTCCGCGCTCTCCTACGCGCCCGCCCCGGCCGGTCTTCTGACCGGCGCCGATCTCACCGCCAGGTTCTGGCCCGCCGACTGTCATGTGATCGCCAAGGACATCCTGCGCTTTCACGCCGTCTACTGGCCGGCGCTGCTGATGGCCGCGGGACTTGCGCTGCCCGAGCGAGTGTTCGTGCACGGGTATCTGCTGATGGACGGCGAGAAGATGTCGAAGTCGCTGGGCAACGTGCTCGACCCGTTCGCGGCGATCGAGCGGTTCGGCGCCGACGCGCTGCGGTTCTACCTGCTGCGCGACGTGCCGTTCGGCCAGGACGGCTCGGTATCGACGGCCTCGTTCGAGCAGCGCTACGAGTCGGAGTTGGCCAACGAGCTCGGTAACCTCGCCGGTCGCAGCCTGGCGATGGTCGCGCGCTACCGCGGCGGGGTCGTGCCGTCCGTGGCGCCCGACCCTGCGATCGCGGGCGACTTCGCGGGCCTGGGCGAGCGCGTCGGCGAGCTGATCGACGGGGTCCAGCTGACGGTGGCGCTCGACGAGATCTGGCAGCGCGTGCGCCGATTGAATCGCTACGTCGAGGAACGGGCGCCCTGGCTGCTCGCGCGAGAGGACGCTCGCGCGCAGGAGCTGGATCGCGTGCTGGGGACGCTCGTCGAGGGGCTGCGAGTCGTCTCGGTGCTGCTGCACCCCTACCTGCCGGCGAGCACCGCCACGCTGCTGGCCGCGCTCGGCGCTCCGGACGTCACGTTTGCGGGCGCGTCGCTGGGCGCGGGCGCCGTCGGGCGGGTGACACAGATCGAGCCGCTGTTTCCCAAGAGCCTCGACACCCCCGCGGCGGCGTGAACTAACTGTGAGGTCGGCGACATGATCGACAGCCACACCCATCTGGACCTGTGCGAGCCGCCCGACTCCGCGCTCGTCGCCGCGGCCGATGCGGCGGGGGTGACGCGGATGCTGACGGTCGGCACCGAACCGGCGTCCTGTCGCGCGGCGCTCGCCGCGGCCGAGGCGTTCCCGCAGGTGCACGCGGCGATCGGCCGCCACCCGAACGCGACCAGGGGGTTCGACGACGCCGACCTGGCGGAGCTGCGCGCGCTGGCCGCGCACGAGCGGTGCCTGGCGATCGGCGAGACGGGGCTCGACTTCTACCGCGAGGGCGCGCCGCGCTCAGACCAGGAGCGGGCGTTCGCCGCGCACATACGTCTCGCACGCGAGACGGGTCTGCCGCTCGTGGTCCACTCGCGCGACGCCGCTGAGGAGACGCTCGCGCAGCTCGGCGCCGAAGCGCAGGGGTGCAGCGTGGTGATTCATTGCTTCTCGATGCCCGAGCGGTTGCAGGAGTGTCTGGACCGCGGGTATGCGATCTCGTTCGCCGGCAACGTCACCTACAAAAGCGCCGCCGACCTCGCCGCCGCGGCGCAACGGGTTCCCGACGAGCGGCTGCTGGTCGAGACCGACGCGCCGTATCTGACGCCTCAGGTCGTGCGCAAGCAGCGCAACCAGCCGGCGTTCGTCGCGCACACGGCCGCGTTCGTGGCGGAGCTGCGGGGCGTCAGCGTCCAGGAGCTGGACGCGCTCGTGGAGCGCAACGCCGCGCGCGTGTTCGGCTGGTGATGGCCACTCGGCGCGGTAGGGATCTGGGTCAGAACTTCCTGCGCGACCCGAACATCCTCGGTGTGATCGGGCGCGAGAGCGAGCTCTCGCCCGAAGATGTGGTGCTGGAGGTCGGGGGCGGCGAGGGAGTGCTCTCCGCATACCTGGCGCCACGCGCCAGGCGGGTGCACGTGGTCGAGTTGGACGAGCGGTTGCGTCCGGCGCTCGAGGCGGCCGTCGCGGGTCATATGAACATCAGCGTGCTGTGGGGCGATGCGATGCGCGTCGATCTGACGGCGCTCGAGCCGGCCCCCACCAAGATGGTCGCGAATCTCCCATACGGGATCGCCGCGGGTGTGGTGTTGCGCACGATCGAGGAGCTTCCCGGCGTCAAGATGTGGGTCGTGACGGTCCAGCGCGAGGTGGGTGAACGGCTGGCGGCCGGGCCGGGCAGCGGCGCCTACGGCATCAGCTCGGTACTGGCGCAGTTGGCGGGGGAGGTGAGCGTGGTGAGGGCGATACCTCGGACCGTGTTTCGCCCGGTGCCCAACGTTGACTCCGTGCTCGTGAAGATCCTCCGCACCGGTCCCGCCGCCTCACGCGAGGTACGCACGCTCGTCGGCGGTGCATTTGCCCACCGGCGCAAGGCGCTCGCACGGTCGCTGGTGCTCGCGGGGATTCCTCGCCCGCGCGAGGAGATACGCGCGGCGCTCGTCGCGATGGGACACCCGGCCGACGTGCGCGCGGAGCGGTTGGCACCGGGCGAGTTCGTGGCGCTGGCGGACAGGCTGGGTCTGTGACGGTCATGTCCGTGCAGGCGCTTGCGCCCGCGAAGATCAACCTCGGCCTGTTCGTCGGTCCGCCGCGCGAGCACGACGGCTTCCATGAGCTGGCGAGCGTGATGCAATCGATCTCGCTCGCCGATGAGCTCGTGCTGGAGTCTGCGGACCCCGCTGCCGGTGGGGCGGGACACGACGAGGTGGTCTGTCCCGGCGTGCCGGGCGACCCCGGCGAGAACCTCGCGGCGGCGGCGCTGCGCCTGTTTCGCGAGGCGACTGGCTGGGAGGCCCATCCGCTGCGCCTGACCATCGCCAAGCGCATCCCCGTGGCCGCGGGCCTGGGAGGCGGCTCGGCCGACGCGGCGGCGGCACTGCGGCTGTCCTGTAGCGCGTCGGGGCTCGGCTCGCGGGAGCTGCTGCTGGAGCTGGCGAGGGAGCTCGGAGCGGACGTGCCCGCGCAGATCGCCCCCGGGCGCTGGTTGGCCACCGGAGCGGGTGAGCGGTTGCGCGAGCTGCCCCCGCCGAGCCATCCGTTCGGCGTGCTCGTGCTGCCGCTCGCGGCCGAGCTGTCCACGGCGGCGGTGTATGCGCGCGCGGACGAGCTGGGCGTGGGTCGAACGGCGCGCGAGCTGGCGGTGCTCGCCCGCGAGCTGGAGGTCGCGTTCGAGCTGAGCGCGCCCGTGCCGGACGCGCGCGGGTTGCTGCACAACGATCTGCAGGCCGCGGCGATCTCGCTGTGTCCGGAGATCGAGCCCGCGCTCGCGCAGGCGCTGGACGCCGGCGCCGACGTGGCGTTCGTCAGCGGGTCCGGTCCGACGGTCGTGGGGCTGTTCCTGCGCGCCAACGGTCCCGGGCGGGCTCAGCGCGCCGTGGATGGTCTGACGAGCGAGCGGAGATCTGCCGGCGTGCCGGCGCCGATCTGCGCGACGCCCGTGAATCGTGTGTTCGCGCGGGCGCAGCGAGTCACGTACACGACATAGTCGTATCGACTACCCGTAGGGACCCGCGGGTTTCTTGGATGCCCGACAGCCCCATGCGTCACAATCTCGAGCGATGAGCAGGACAGTCGTCAACGACCTGGTGGCCGTCTGTGCGGGTGTGTTCGGCCTGGCGCTGTACGCCGGTCTGATTCTCGTGCCGGCGTGGACCAGCTACTCGCGCCTGTGGGAGCGCGTGGCGGCGGGCATCCTGTCGCTGTACGTGCTCGCCGTGCTCGTCGGCGTCGGCGTGGCGGGAGCGCTCGCCGTCGTCTACTTCTGGGGCTGAGCGGTCCATGTCCGAGCTCGCGGCGCTGGAGGCCGTCACCGAGGCGGTCGAGTCCGGCGCCGGTCTGCCCGAAGTGGTGCGCGCGGCGGCGAAGGCGCTCGACGCGAGCCTGGCCGTCGCCGACGCCTGGGGCGCGACGCTCGCGGTGGCGGCGCGCTCGCCGGCGGAGGAGCGCGCGCTGCTGTCCCAGGGCAGGGGCGTGAGCAGCACGCCACTGCGCGTGGGAGACACTGTCGTGGGCACGCTGCACATGCGTGCCACCGCCCAGGCACACGGCCCGGAGGGCCGGGTCGGTGAGGACACCGAGCTGGAGTCCGCCGAGCCCAGCGAGCAGATGAAGCGGCTGCTGGTGACGATGATCGCCTCGGAGGTCGAGCGCGTGCGCGCGCCGGAGCGCGCCTCGGAGGTCGCGGCTAGCGAGTTCCTGCGCGCGCTCATGCAGCGCGAGCTGACCGGCCGCGAGGAACTGCTGGCGCGCGCCAAGGAGCTCTCGCTGGACATCCAGGACGGCGCCAGCATGATCGTCGCGCGCGCCATTCCCCAGGCCCCGACCGACGAGGGCTGGCGCGCGCGGGTGCGCGCCGTCGCCGAGCGCGGCGCCCGCGCGGTCGTCAATCGCTCGATCGCCGCGCTCTCGGAGCGCGAGGGCGCCGGTCCCCTCGGCGCCGAGGTGCTCGTGCTCGTGCCGGGCGGCGAGGAGACCACCTCCGAGCGCGCCGCCGACGCCGTGCTGCGGGAGATGGAAGCCGGTCTCGCCGGCTACACGTTCGCGCTCGGTCGCAGCCGCATCGCCGAGGATCCGGCCGATCTGCCGCGCGCCGCCGGCGAGGCGCTGCTCGCGGCGAACGTCGCGCAGGGCGGCTCCGACGGCGCCGCCCTGGCATTCGAGCAGACGGGTGCCTATCGGCTGCTGCTGAGCGCGATGACCGAGAACCCGTCCGAGCTGCAGCGCTTCTACGCCGAGACGGTCGAGCCGCTGCTCGCGTATGACGAGCAGTACGAGACCGAGCTGGTGCGCACGCTCGCGACGTTTCTGGAGGCCGACGGCAACGTCGCCGGGACCGCGCAACGCCTGTTCACGCACCGTCACACGATCTACTATCGCCTCGAGCGCGTGCGCGAGCTCTCCGGCCTGGACGTCAGCTCCAGCGACGGGCGCGAGAAGCTCAGCCTCGGGCTGAAGGCGATGCGCGTGCTCGGCATCTCCGCCGCTGGCGGCCCGGCCTCGGAGGTCGGCGCCGAAGGCGGGCGCGTGCCGGGGCGCTCGACGCGACGTTCCTGAGCGACAGTCTGCGCGGCGTGCGACGATGTGGGCGCCCTTGGGGGGTCGTCCAACGGCAGGACACCAGGTTTTGGTCCTGGGAATCGGGGTTCGAGTCCCTGCCCCCCAGTCTTTAGTCCTCGACGATGCTCGCCGTCGTGTGTTGTCGCGGGCTCCCAGATGAAGTGCCGCGCATGCTTGTTTAGTAGCTGATTCTGTTCCTGACGGCGCATGCGCCGTCAGGCGATCTCGCACATGTGCGAGATCGTGACGCGCCACATGTGGCGCGTCAACCGACCGGCGCATGCGCCGGTCGGGCCGTGCCCGCATGCGGGCACGGCGGTGGGGGCCGCATGCGGCCCCCACCCACCCCATCAGCTTTCTTTAATAAGCATGCGGCCCATCCTCCATCGGCCCGTACAAGACCGGCCTTACACATGTGGCCAGGACGGGTCTCACATGCCCCATGACCTACCATCCAACGCGTGACTCCGGCTCCGACGGTCCTGATTCTCGCCGCGGGCAGGGGCACGCGCATGCGCTCGCGCACGCCCAAGGTGCTGCACGAGCTGTGCGGTCTGCCGATGGTGCTCTGGCCCGTGCGCGCCGCGCTCGCCGCCGGCGCTGGGCAGGTCGTGGTCGTCGACTCGCCCGAGCGCGTGCTGGAGGGCGTGCTGCCGGAGGGAGTCCGGCTCGCGGTGCAGCCCCACTCGAACGGGACCGGCGGCGCTGTCGTGGCGGGCATGGCCGAGCTGGACTTGCGCGACGGGGACGGCGAGGTCCCGGTGGTCGTCCTCAGCGGGGACGTGCCGCTCGTCAGCGCCGAGACGATCGCGGAGCTCGTGCGTGCGCATCTGATGAGCGGCGCGGGCGCGACGATGGCGAGCACCATCCTCGAGGATCCCAGCGGCTACGGGCGCGTGGTGCGCGACGCAAACGGCGCCGTCGAGGGCGTCGTCGAGACCAAGGCCGACGGCGACGCCACACCCGAGCAGCTGCGCATCCGGGAGGTGAACACCGGCGTCTACGTGTTTTCCGGCGGCCCCCTGCGGGAGGCGCTGCTGCGGCTGAGCCCCGACAACGCCCAGGGCGAGCTGTACCTGCCGCAGGCGCTCGATCTGATCCGCGCCGACGGCGCGACGGTGGCGGCGCATGCGGTCGCCGACGAGCGGCTGGTGCTGGGCGTCAACGACCGCGCAGCGCTCGCCCAGGTGCGCGCGCTGGCGCAGGAGGCGATTCACGCGCGCCACATGGCGGCGGGCGTGACGATCGTCGATCCGCGGGCGACCGTGATCGACGTCGACGTGCAGATCGGTCCCGACACGACGATCGAGCCGTTCACCACCATCCGCGGCGCCACCCGTATCGGCGAGGGCTGCGTCGTGCGCCATTCATACCTGATCGACAGCGTGCTCGAGGACGGCGCGAGCGTCGGGCCGTTCGCCTACCTGCGACCCGGTTCGGTGCTGCGCGCGGGCGCCAAGGCGGGCACGTTCGTGGAGATCAAGAACTCCGACATCGGCGCGGGCGCGAAAGTCCCGCACCTGTCCTACATCGGCGACGCCGACGTCGGCGAGGGCTCCAACCTCGGCGCGAGCACGATCACAGCCAACTACGACGGGCGCGCCAAGCACCGCACGACGATCGGCCGGGGCGTGCGCAGCAGCGTGCACGTCTCGTTCGTCGCTCCCGTCACGGTCGGCGACGACGCGTACACCGGCGCCGGCTCGGTGATCGACGAGGACGTGCCGCCCGGGGCGCTCGGCATCGCGCGCGCGCGCCAGACCAACAAGGAGGGGTACGCCGCCCGGCGGCGCGAACAGTCATGACGGAGCGGCCGATTACACTGGTGCCACGATGAGCAGCGCGATCGACACGCGCGCGCAGCAGGCCGCGCAGACGAGCCTGCCGATCGACTACAACAAGCGGCTGATGCTGTTCAGCGGGCGCGCGAACCCGCAGCTGGCAGTCGACATCGCCGGCAAGCTCGGCGTCGAGCTCGGCCCGGTGAGGCTGAACACGTTCTCCAACGGCGAGGTCTACTGCCGCTACGAGGAGTCGATCCGGGGCGCCGACGTGTTCATCGTGCAGTCCACCTGCGGCAACCCCCAGACCGGCGTCACGGCGAACGACTCGCTGATGGAGCTGCTGTTCATGATCGACGCCGCCGTCGGCGCCTCGGCTCACCGCGTGATCGCCGTGACTCCCTGGTTCGGCTACTCTCGCCAGGACAAGAAGTCGGCGCCCCGCGAGCCGATCTCCGCGCGGCTGGTCGCGCGCATGCTCGAGTCCGCCGGCGCCGACCGCGTTTTGACGATGGACCTGCACGCCGGGCAGATCCAGGGGTTCTTCCAGAAGCCGGTCGATCACATGACCGCGCTGTTCATGCTCACGCAGTACTTTGCCGACCTCGGCCTGTCCGACCTCGTGGTCGTCGCGCCGGACGCCGGCAGGGTCAAGCTGAACAAGAAGTTCGCCTCGATCATCGGCGCCGAGCTGGCGATCCTCGACAAGGAGCGTCCCGCCCAGCAGGTCGCCGAGATCGGCTACGTGATCGGCGACGTGCGGGGTCGCACGGCGGTGATCGTCGACGACATGATCGACACCGCCGGCACGCTCGCGGCGGCGGCGCGGACCGTGCTCGACGCGGGCGCCACGCGGGTGTATGCGGCGGCCACCCACGCCGTCTTCTCCGGCGCCGCCTTCGAGAACCTGCGGGCGTCCGGGCTGGAGGAGATCGTCGTGACCGACACGATTCCCGTCAGCCCCGACCGGCCGGGCAACATTCGCGTGCTGCCATGCGCGGAGCTGCTGACCGACTCGATCCGCCGCATCTTCGTCGATGACTCCGTCAGCGAGGTGTTCGGCGGCGAGAATCAGCTGTTCTGAGTGACCCAGCCGCCGGCCGCTCACCGTCCGGCCGATCGCGGCCCGCGCATATGGTGGCAGCGCATCCCTCGCCATCGTCGGATGTGGATGCTGCTCGCGGGAGCGCTGCTGCTCCTCGCGATGGGCGCCCTGCTGGCGCGCTATCTGTCGACCGAAAACGTCGAACGCGACGACATCCTCGCCGTGTTGCAGGCACAGGCGCGCGGCGACGCCGCCCGCGAGCTCGAGCTGCTGGACGGATGCCGCACCCATCCAACCTGCGTGGCGACGGTCCGCGCGAGCGCCGCCAGCCTGCGCCGGCCGGGCGAAGTCAAGCTCCTGTCGATCAAATCGCCCACCGCGGGCTCCCTCGCTGCCGCGACCGGCACCACCCGTGTGGCGTGGACGGTGATCGGCCGGCTGCCGGTCGTGCAGTGCGTGCTCGTGCGCCGCACCGGCGACGCCCTGCAGGGGCTCCACGTCACATTGCTGTCCCTGAGCGCGCCCATAGGCAACGAAGCGGATTGCTAGTCTTCGGCCCCATGGCCGACGCGACGACCAAGCTCCAGGTGAGCAGCCGCGTGCCCGCGGGCTCGCGCGCGGCTCGGCGCCTGCGCCGCAGCGGGCGCGTGCCCGGGGTCGTGTACGGCGGTGGGGGCGAGTCGGTGAGCTTCGACGCGGACGCGCGCGAGCTGCGTCTCGCGCTCGCCGGATCGGGCGCCGTGCTGGACCTGAGCGTCGACGGTGAGAAGGCCACGCCGGTCGTCCTCAAGGAGGCCCATCGCGATCCGGTGCGCGGGGCGACCGTGCACGTGGACCTGCTGAGGGTGCGACTGGACGAGGAGATCTCGGCCGTGGTCCCGCTTGAGCTGACCGGCGCGGAGGACGCGCCGGGAGTCAAGGAAGGCGGCGTGCTCGAGCAGATCACGCGCGAGCTGAACGTCCAGGCGCTGCCGACGGCGATCCCCGAGGCGATCGTGCACGCCATCGGCGAGATGCAGATCGGGGAGACGATCGCGCTCAGCGCGCTGTCGGCGCCGGCGGGCGTCACGCTGCTGGACGACTCCGAGACCGTTCTGGCGACGCTGTCCCCGCCGCGGCTGCAGGTCGAGGAAGAGGAGATCGAGGCCGAGACGGAGCTCGTGGGCGAGGGCGAGGCTGAGGCCGCAGAGCAGGGCGAGGCCGCCGAGGGCGCCGGCTCTGAGGACGCCTCCGGCAGGGAGTAGCGCTGGGCAGCCGCTGAGCTGCGCGATGCTGCGTCCTCGGTCGCTCGCGTGCTGGCCGAAACGGGGATGCGAGCGAAGCGAGTGTCTCCCGGCTTCGGTACGCCACGCTCCCTGCGTTCTGACCGATCGCAGATCAACGGGATCTTCGATCGTCCAGCTTGCCCATCGACTACCCAGCGGCGCGGTTACGCACAATGAAAGCAATGAGTGGAGCCTGCGACTGGCTGATCGTCGGGCTGGGCAATCCCGGGCGCGAGCACGCGGACACCCGCCACAACGTCGGCTTCATGGTCGCCGACGCGCTCGCCGAGCGCTGGGAGCTGGGCCGTCCACGGGAGCGCTACCGCGGGCGTATCGCCGAGGGCCGCGCCGGAGGCATCCAGGGAGGCGGATATCCGGCTCCGGGCGAGTCCGGGAGTGAGACGATCGGTCCTCCGGTCCGCCCGCGCGTGGCGCTGCTGTGGCCGCAGACCTATATGAACGAGGCCGGCCGCTCGGTGGGCCCGGCGCGGGGCGCGCTGCAGGTGCCGCTCGATCGGGTGGTGGTCGTGCACGACGAGATCGACATACCGTTCGGTGAGATACGCGCACGCCTGGGCGGGGGACTGGCGGGGCACAACGGTCTGAGGTCGCTGGCGCGCGAGCTGGGCGGCCCCGACTTCGTGCGCGTGCGCGTCGGCGTCGGGCGTCCCGCCTCCAGCGATCCGGAGATCGTCTCCTCCTATGTCCTCGCGCGCTTCCGCGAGGACCCCGCGCAGGTGCGCGAGCTCGTCGAGCGCGCGGCCGACACGACGCAGCGCATCGTGCTGGGCGCGGCGCCCGAGGAGGCGGCGCGCGTGTCCGCACGCGAGGAGCCGATGTAGTGGCGTTGCGTTCGCTGCTTGGGCTGATCGAGGACGATCCCGCCGCGACCGCGCTCGCCCGCGAGGGCGGCCACGCGTTCGTGTCGGCCTCGCTGCGGCCGTATTTGATCGCCGCGCTGGCCGATCGCGATGCCGCCGCCCAGGCGCGCCCCACGCTGGTGGTGGTCGGCGACGACCGCGCCGCGCGCGATCTGGCGGCCGACCTGCGCGCGTGGCTCGAGCCCCGCCGGGTGCGCTACTACCCCTCGCGCGGCGTCGCCTACGAGTCTCACCTCGCGCCCCCACCGCACCTCGTGGGCCTGCGCGTGGCGGCGCTGGACGCGCTGCTCACCGCGCGCGGATCGGACGAGGAGTCGCCGCTGGTGGTCGTCAGCGCCATTGCGCTCTCCGAGAAGGTCCCCGATCCGCAGCTGCGGCCGCGCTCGTTCATCCTGCGCGTGGGCGAGCTGCTCGATCTCGACGAGTGCGCCGCCGAGCTCGTGGCAGCCGGGTACGAGCGCGTCGATCAGGTCGCCGAGCGCGGGCAGTTCGCGCTGCGCGGGGGGCTGATGGACGTGTTCCCCGCCACCGAGGACCGGGCGGTGCGGGTGGACATGTTCGACGTCGAGATCGAGTCGCTGCGCTGGTTCTCGACGTTCACCCAGCGCTCCCTCGGCGACGTCTCACAGGTCGAGATCGCGCCCGCGGCGGAGCTCGCGCTCGAGCACCGCGAGCTGGCGGAGATGGCAGCGGGCGAAGAGGAGTCCGATCGCCCGGACGTCGCCGAGCTGTTGCCCGTCGAGCGCTTCGGCGCGCTGCTCGACCTGCTCGATGCCGACACCGAGCTGCTGGTCGCCGCGGAGGAGGAGCTCAAGCCCGCGCTCTCTGACCACTGGAGCGATGTCTGCGCCGCGTTCGCTGACGCGGACGCGCACCACCTGTATGTGAACCCGCACGACATCGAATCCGCACTCGCCGCGCGGGCGCGGATCTGGCTGTCGGCGATCTCCGCAGATCAGCCGCTGCAGCTGCGCGCGCAGGCCGCCGACACCGCTGCGCGCTCGCTGGCCGAGGCCGAGCCCGAGCTCGAGAAGCTGGTGCGCTCGGGCTATCGCACGGTCGTCGCGTTTCCCCGCCGCGGCGAGGGCGAGCGCGCGGCCTACAACCTCGGGCGCATGAAAGCGACGTGGCTGGGCGAGGACGTCGATGCCGGCCGCCAGGTGCTCGAACCATCGCTGCGTTTCGCGGCCGCCTCGCTGCGCGAGGGCTTCGTCGCGCCGCAACTGCGCCTGGCGATCTTCCCCGAGCACCGCCTCCTGCGCCGCCGTCGCGCCGAGCGCTCGGGTAGGGCGCCCGGCGAAGGCGGGCGCGGCGCTCCGGGAGGCGTGCGCCGCGGCGCGCTGCGCTCGTTCACCGAGCTGCGCACCGGCGACATCGTCGTGCACGAGGATCACGGCGTCGCACGCTTCGCCGGCTTTGAGACGCGCACGGTCGCGGACGTCACGCGCGACTACCTGTACCTCGAATACCAGGGCGACGATCGTGTGTTCGTGCCGACCGAGCAGCTGGCGAAGATCTCGCGCTACGTCGGATACGGAGCCCACCCGCCCGGCGAGCATCCGCCGCTGTCCAAGCTCGGCGGCACGCGCTGGGAGACGATGAAGGCGCGCGCGCGCCGCGCCGCGCAGGAGCTGGCGGGCGAGCTGCTGAGCTTGTACGCCGAGCGCCGCCGCCGCAGCGGCTACGCGTTCGAGCCCGACTCCGACTGGCAGCGGGAATTCGAGCTGCGCTTCCCATTCCCCGAGACGCCCGACCAGCTGGAGGCGATCGAACTGGTCAAGGCCGACATGGAAGCCCCCCGGCCGATGGATCGGCTGATCTGCGGCGACGTCGGCTACGGCAAGACCGAGGTGGCGCTGCGCGCCGCGTTCAAGGCGGCCAGCCAGGGCAAGCAGGTGCTGATGCTCGCGCCCACGACGATCCTCGCCCAGCAGCATTACGGCACGTTCTCCGAACGACTGGCCGACTATCCGATCAACGTCGAGCACGTCTCGCGGTTTCGCTCCGCGGCCGAGCAACGGGAGGCTGTCGCGGGGTTTGCGGCCGGGCGAGTCGACATCCTGATCGGCACCCACCGCGTGCTCTCGCGCGACGTGCGCGCCAAGGATCTGGGCCTTTTGATCGTCGACGAGGAGCAGCGGTTCGGAGTCAAGCAGAAGGAGCTGCTGCGTCAGCTGAAGCTGCGCGTGGACGTGATCTCGATGTCCGCCACGCCGATTCCGCGCACCCTGCAGATGTCGCTGGCGGGCCTGCGCGAGATCTCGGTGATCGAGACGCCCCCCGAGGGGCGCCGGCCGGTCAAGACCTACGTGGGCGAGTACGAGGAGGAGCTCGTCAAGCGGGCGATCCTGCGCGAGCACGAGCGCGACGGTCAGGCGTTCTTCCTGCACAACCGCGTCGAGTCGATCGACGAGACCGCCGAACGGCTGCGCGCCCTGTGTCCCGGCGTGCGCTTCGCGGTGGCCCACGGGCAGATGTCCGAGGGGGAGTTGGAGGCGGTCATGATGGACTACCTGCGCGGTGACTACGACGTGCTCGTGTGCACGTCGATCATCGAGTCCGGCATCGACATCCCCCAGGCGAACACGCTGGTCGTGGAGCACGCCGACGCGTTCGGCCTGTCCCAGCTCTACCAGATCCGCGGCCGCGTCGGGCGCAGCCGCGAGCGCGCCTACGCGTATCTGATGTACGACTCCGCGGCCGCGCTCACCCCCGACGCCGCCCAGCGGCTGGCCGCGCTGTCGGACTACACCGAGCTCGGCGCCGGCTTCCGCGTCGCGATGCGCGACCTGGAGCTGCGCGGCGCCGGCAACCTGCTCGGGGACGAGCAGTCCGGGCACGTCGCCGCGCTCGGCTTCGAGCTGTATATGCAGATGCTCGACGAGGCCGTGCGCCAGGCCGGTCCGCCCGCCGCGGAGGGCGAGGAGCTCCCTGAGCCCGTGCGCCTGGACGTAAACGTCGACGCCTACGTCCCTCCCGACTACGTTCCCTACGAGCAGGCCAAGATCGAGATTCACCGCCGTGTCGCTGGCGCCCTGGAGGTGGCCGAGGTGCAGCAGCTGCGCGAAGAGCTCGAGGATCGCTTCGGGCCGGTGCCCGAGCCGCTGGAGAACCTGCTGGCGCTGCAGCGCGCGCGGATCAAGTTCGGTCAGGCCGGCGCCTGCACGGTGAGCTTCCGCGGCGACCGCCTCGCCGTCACGCCGGTCGAGCTGGACTCCGCCCGCGCGCGTCGGCTGCGCGAGGAGCTGCCCGAGGCGCTGTACGAGTCCGGGCGCTCGCAGGTCTCCGTCCGCGTGCCGCGGGAGGGCTCCGCACGGTTTCCGACCGTGGTCAGGGCCGCCGACGTGCTGCTGTCGCTGACGCGCGAAGCGGCATAGTCCCGGCCCGTGGCGGGCGGAGCGTTCGCCGGCAGTCGCGGGGCGCAGGGCCGGCTACGGACTGGAGGTGGGCGCCGGCGACGTCGGCGTGTCGGTGTCGGTGTCGGTGTCGTGGAGCGTCTTCAGAAACTCCTTAACCACACATCCCCCAATTTCCGCTAGAGTGCCCGCGTCGTGTCCAAGCACTTCCGCTTCATCTCGGCGCTGGGCGCCGTTTTCTTTGCCGTCGCCGGTCTGGCCGCGTGCGGCGGTGGAGGCATACCCGGCAACGCGGTCGTGCAGGTCGGCGGCAACCCCATCACCAAAGCGACGTACGAACACTGGCTGTCGGTAGCCGCCGCGTCCAGCTCGGCGGCCGCGCCGGGACAGACCGCGCCCAAGCCGGTCATCCCCGACCCGCCCAACTACACGGCGTGCATCGCCCACCTGGAAGCAACCGCGCCGAAGCCCGCCAAGGGTCAGCCCAAGCCGACCGCCGCGCAGCTGAAGACCCAGTGCGAACAGCAGAACAAAGCGCTGCAACAGCAGGTGCTGGGCTTCTTGATCTCCTCCGCCTGGGTACTCGGCGAGGCCGAATCCCAGGGCGTGCATGTGAGCGACGCGGAAGTCAAGAAGCAGTTCGAACAGATCAAGAACCAGCAGTTCCCCAAGGCTGAAGAATTCAAGAAATTCCTCGCGAGCTCCGGCCAGTCCGTCTCGGATCTGCTGCTGCGCGTCAAGCTGAACCTGCTGTCCTCGAAAATCCAGCAGAAGGTCTCCAAAGAAAAAGGCGCCGTCACCCAGGCGCAGATCAGCAAGTACTACGAAGAACACAGGTCGCAGTTCGGCACGCCCGAAAAGCGCAATGTGAAGATCATTCTCACCAAGACCGAAGCCCAGGCGAAGAAGGCCAAGCAGGAAATCGAATCGGGCAAGAGCTTCTCATCGGTAGCCAAGGCCACCTCGATCGACCCGACGAGCAAGGCCAAAGGCGGGGAAATCACCGGCGTGGTCAAAGGCCAGGAGGAGAAGACGCTGGACGAAGCCGTCTTTGCGGCCAAGAAGGGCGTGCTCGGCGGGCCCGTGAAGACCCCGTTCGGCTACTACATCTACGAAGTGACCGCCACCACCGCGGGCAGCCAGCAGACGCTGGCCCAGGCGCAGTCCTCGATCAAACAGCAGCTCACAGCGCAGCAGCAGCAGCAGGCGCTGAGCAAGTTCGTCAAAGAATTCCGCGCCCGCTGGGAAGGCAAAACCGAATGCCGCAGCGGCTACTTGGTGCAGGACTGCCATGGGTACAAAAAACCGAAGACCGAAGGTCTGGCCACCCCGCAGACCGGCGCACCGGCGCAGACGACCACTACGCCCGCCACCACGACGACCAAAAAATAGCTAAAGGTCGGCCGCCGCCGATGCCATACGCCGTGGATCGTCTGTTGTGAGCCTGTGGTTGGGGCCGAAGGTGGCGCGAACGCACGCTCGGACGTCTCCGCGGGCGTGAGGAATCGCCCGGTATGAGCGAGATCGAGCGCGTCCACGCCCGCCAGATCCTCGACAGCAGGGGCAACCCGACGGTCGAGGTCGAGATCGGCCTGCGCTCCGGCGCCCACGGCCACGCCGCGGTCCCCTCTGGCGCCTCCACCGGCGAGTTCGAGGCACGGGAGCTGCGCGACGGCGGCGAGCGTTGGCAGGGCAAGGGAGTCATGCGGGCGGTGGAGCATGTACGCGGCGAGATCGCCGAGGCCGTCAGGGGCCTGGACGCATCCGACCAGCGCACCCTGGATACGGCGCTGATCGAGCTCGACGGCACCCCCGACAAGTCGCGCCTGGGCGCGAACGCGATCCTTGGCGTCTCGCTCGCGGCGGCCCACGCGCAGGCCGCGGAGGAGGGTCTCGCGCTGTGGCGCTACCTCGGCGGCGAGGCCGCGAGGGTGCTGCCGGTGCCGATGATGAACGTGCTCAACGGCGGCGCGCACGCCGACAATCGGGTGGACTTCCAGGAGTTCATGATCGTCCCCTGCGGGGCGCCCACGTTCTCGGAGTGCCTGCGCATGGGCGTGGAAGTGTTCCATGCGCTGAAGCGCACGCTGCACGAGCGCGGCCTGGGCACCGCCGTGGGCGACGAGGGAGGGTTCGCCCCCGACCTGAGCTCCAACGAGGAGGCCCTGCGGATGCTCGTCGCGGGCATCGAGGCCGCAGGTCTGCGCCCCGGCGAGGACGTCACGATCGCGCTGGATCCGGCGTCGAGCGAGCTCTATCGCGAGGACGCCGGTTACGTGCTGGAGCACGAGGGGCGCACCCTCGCCGCCGGCGAGCTCGCCGACTACTGGGCCGACCTGGCAGCGCGCTATCCGATCGTGTCGATCGAGGATGGCATGGACGAGGAGGACTGGGCCGGCTGGGCGACGCTCACCGAGCGTCTGGGCGAGCACACGCAGCTCGTCGGCGACGATCTGTTCGTGACCAGCACCGAGCGCCTGCGAGCAGGCATCGAGCGGGGTGTGGCGAACTCGATCCTGATCAAGGTCAACCAGATCGGCACGCTGTCGGAGACGCTCGACGCGATTGCTCTGGCGCGCGAGGCCGGCTATACGGCGGTCATGAGCCACCGCTCGGGCGAGACCGAGGACGTCACGATCGCCGACCTCGCGGTCGCGACCGGCTGCGGACAGATCAAGACGGGGGCGCCCTCGCGCTCGGATCGCGTCGCCAAGTACAACCAGCTGCTGCGCATCGAGGAGCAGCTCGGCGCCGACGCCGAGTTCCCCGGGCGCTCGGTCTTTCGCAGCTGAGCTCCCGGCCGGCGTCGAGTCGGCGCCCAGCCGGCGCCGGCACACGGCCTGCAGATCCGATCACACCGAGCCCGTTTGCAGGGATCCGAGCGGAGGGGGCGAATGCGAGCAGCAGTGGCCGGCGCACAGGCATCATCCTCCGCACAGCCCCGAGCGATCGGCGCGAGCGCTCCGGTCGCGCGCATCCGCTGGGACAGGCTCGGGCGCGTCGCGATGCTGTGCCTGCTCGTCGCGCTCGCGTACCTGTACCTGAGCGCCGGCATTCGCATCTACTCGACCTGGCGGCAGGCGCGCGGCGACAGCGCCCAGCTGGTCAAGCTGGAGCGCGAACACACGCTGCTGGCGCGCCAGCACGAATCGCTCGCTCGGCGCGGCACGGTCGAAGAGGAGGCCCGTCGGCTGGGCATGATGCGCGCCGGCGAGCAGTCTTACGTGGTGACCGGCCTGCCCAACAACTGATCGGGATGCCCGCCCGGTCAGGGCCGCTAATCTCGACCGGGTGTCGTTTGAGAACGCGGTCTACCAGTGGCATCGGGGTGAGCGACGCCTGAGCGATGCTCCGCCCGAGCGCAGTGTGCTGCTGGAGCGTGTCGTCGCTGTGCTCGTCGCAGAGCTGCGCCGGCGCCTTGGCGGCAGGTTCTGGGCACAGGAGCTCGCCGACCTGTATGCGACCGGGACGGGCTGGTGCATGCAGACGGCGATGACCGCGGCGCCCGATCACCCATGGGCGTGGGACTCGAGTGTGGTCGTGGATGCTGCGTTCGGCCGTTACCTGCGCGAGGCCTCCGACTACGCTGGAGGCCGCCGGGCGCTTACCGAGGCATAGCCGCCAAGCCAAATCAGGCGTCACTTGCAGTCGATGTGAACTACGCGCTAGAGCGTCGCTGAGCAAGCTGGCCGATCGGAGATCCCGTCGATCTCCGATCGGTACGGACGCAGGGAGCGTGGCGTACTACGTACGCGAGCCGGCACCGACGGCGGAGCCGTTGGTGAGGACAAAGCATCGCGCTGGCCGAAACGGGGATGCGAGGCGAAGGCGAGTGTCTCCCGGCTTCGGTCAGCGGCGCTCTAGTCGTCGTCGCCGACGCGGCGGATGACAATGCGGTCTTCTTCGACGGTCACCTCGACCGGGCGGTGCCCGGCCCAGTGCTCGGCGTAGATCGGATTGTCCTGGATGGCGGGGTCCAGCCATAGGCCGTAGCCCTCCTCGCCGTGATCGAACGTACCCTCCAGTGGACCCACGCCGCTGTGCGTGCCCGCGCGCCTGCGGCCTCCGCGTCGCCCGCGGCGGCGAGTGCGAACAGGGGTCGCGTCCGCCTCGTCCGCCTCCTCGTACGACTCGGCCCTCTCGCGCTCGGCCTGCGCTTCGGCGGCCTCGAGCTCCGCCGCGATCAGCGCGTCGTCCTCGGCTCTGAGATCGACTTCGTCGGGGTAGTCCGTCGCAGCCGCACCCTCGGCGGCCTCGCCGTCGCTGATCAGCTCGTTCTGGCGCTTGAACTGCTCGATGTCACGAACGGTGACCTCGAGCTGGTGGGCCACCCAGGCATCGGTACGGCCTTGCCGTACCCACGCGCGGATCTGGTTCAGGTGCGGGCGCAGAGATTTACGAGCCATGGACGGTCCGGGAGACTAGCGCATACGGCCGGCGCGACGGGCCGGCCGTACCGGACCGGCTTGTCGTGGGCATGACCGACTATGCTTGCCTGACCGGCGCGGTCCGGGGCCAACTCGTTCCACTGCTGTCGGCCGATAGGAAGGGTGCACCATGTTGGTGCTGACACGCAAGTCAAACCAAAGCATCATGATCGGGGACGACATCGAGGTATCGGTGCTGTCCGTCATGGGCGACAAGGTGCGCATCGGCATCCAGGCCCCCCAGGACATTCCTGTCTTTCGCACGGAGATATACCTCGAGATCCATCGCGACGAGCCTGAGCGGTCGCCCACAGGCGCGGCGCCGGTTGCCGCGACGGACGAGGTCGCAGGCGAGCCGGGCGACGGCTGACACGTGATGACGACGAGCTTCTAGGGATGTCGATGGGCATGCTGGCCGATCGCAGATCCATCGATCTGCGATCGGTAAGGACGCAGACCGATCGGAGATTGGCCAGCGATGGCCGAAACGGGGATGCGAGCCGAGGGCAAGTGTCTCCCGGCCTCGGTCAGCGGCGTCCCTAGCCGAGCAGCAGATAGAGCGTGCGGAACATGACCACGGTGACGATCGCCGCGGTCATGACAAGCGTCAGCACGAGCAGCACGAATCGAACCGACCCCCGCTTATGACGGCGCTGCACCTCGCGTTTGAGCGCGCGCTGCTCGGTCGTGCGCCGCAGCGACGCGCGGCGGTGACGATCGAGCGAGATCTCTTTTGCAAACGCCTGCTCCAATTCAGCGAGGCTTCGCCGCATCCTCATAGCGGCCATACCGCCTAGGCGACCGGCGCCTCGGTCTCGGCGCGCTCGTAGACCTTGACGAATCGCAGGTAGCTCTCGGCGATCCGCCTGGCGCCGGTGGCGCGTTCGATCTTGCCGGCGACATACGCTTTCAGCGGGTCCCACCAGATCGAGCGGCCGATGGCAAACCCGACGAACCCCTCGACGGGCGCGGCCTGGGCGAGCCAGTGATCCACCTTTGCGTTGTCCGCGCCACGACCGAGGACCACGCAGACCACGCCATCGCGTCCTGCCGAGCGGGCCTGGGCGACGAGCATCTCGCAATCGGAGCGCGCATCCATCCCCTCGATCTTCCAGACGTCCACCTCGATGCCTGCGTCCTGGATCTCGGCGATCGCGCGTCGCATCAGCTCCGGGCGCAGCTCGGTGTCGTAGCGGTCGGTGTCCCCGCCGACGGCTTGCAGCTGCGCGTCCTCGGCCGGCACGAGCAGCTCGAACAGGAACCTGCGCTCGTGCTCCACCAGCCAGTCTGAGAGCCGCTTGAGCTTGCTCAGCTGCTCGCGGTTGCCGGCCGGATCCCCGTCGGGGTTGTAGCGCACGAGCACCTTTGTGAAGTCCGGGTTGAACTTCTCGATGTGCTCGCCGAACTCCTCGCCGTACTGGAAGTCGAACATGCTCTGGCCCGAGCGCTCGGCCGGCATCGCCAGTCTCAGCCCCCGCGCACGCGCCTCCTCGGGCACGGTCGAGCCGAACTGCTCGTCCACGAGCACCCCCGTCACCGACGGGTCCGCCCCGGCGGCGATGGCCTGGGAGAGCCCCTCGAAGATCAGGTGCTTGGCGTCGGCGATCATCGCCGTCTGCTCGGCGTCGGGTTCGCCCTCGATGCCGAAGAACTTCTTTTGAAACGACCCGCGGTGGTCGAATGCGAGTATGTACAGCTTCTGGTCATATCCTGGTCTCATGGTCTGAGTATCCCACGGCCGGGCTCCGGCCGGCGTCGAGCGGGGGCCGCATCGACGACGACGCCGAGGTCGCTGAATGTGCGGCGGACGGGCTCCGGCGGCGGGCCGAACCGCGCTTCGCGGGAGGCGGTCGCGCCGGCGCCGGCGCGAACCGGGGCGAGGGGGTCCTTAGAATGAGGTCACGATGTCCCCCGGCCCCGACCTGTTCGTCGTGTGCAAGCAGTGCGGCTCGGAGGTCAGCCCGTACATCACCGAGTGCCCGTACTGTGGTTCCAGGCTGCGCAGCCGGGCGCCCAAGCTCCCGCGCGTCAAGACCCGGGGCCGGGTTCTGCGGCGGCTGGCGCGCTCATCGAGATTCGGTCGCGCGCCGGCGCGTACGCGTACACGCGCGCGTCCGGGGCGCTCGTCGCGGCGAGGAGCGGACTATCCGCGCGGAGAATCGCCCCCGTACGCGACGATCGCGCTGGTCGCGCTCGGCTGCGCCGGATGGGTGCTCGTGCGCGGCGGGTACCTGGGCACCGTGCGCATCGCAGGTCTCGGCTCGGTCGCGGGTGCATACGTGAGCTTCTTCAAGATCGCCATCGGCGGTCCGTTGCACGGCGACTGGTGGAAGCTGCTCACCAGCCAGTTCGCCTATGTGAACGGCCTGTACGCGTTCGTAGCCCTGCTCGCGAGCGCGATCTTCGGCTGGCTGCTCGAGCGCCGTCGCGGCGCGGCGATCGTGCTCGTCGTGTTCTTCGGGGGCGGCGTCACCGGTGCGCTCGCAGCGCTCGCGCTCTACGCGGAACCGATCGTCAGCGGCGCCAACGGGGGCGCGCTGGCGCTGATCGCCGCCTGGGCGATCCCGGATCTGCAGGCCGCGCGGCGCCATTACTACTACGAGGGGGATCTGCTCGGCGCCGGCGCGATCGCCACGGTCCTGCTGGTGCTGCCCTACGCGCGTCCGGAGGCAAGCTGGCTGGCGGGCGTCGTCGGCGGGCTCGTCGGTCTGGTCATAGGTCTCGGCCTGCAGCTGATCGACCCGCCTGAGCAGTAGCGGCACAGGGTTCTCGGAGACGTGCCCGCGGCGTCGCGTCGGAGGAGTCGATCCCCCGGCCGGTCGACGCTCATATCATGGTGTCGCCCACTCCATCCAGCCCCACGACACAGGAGCAGCACAGACCATGGACATCCGCTTCCTAGGCCACGCGGCATTTGAGCTCAGCGATGGCTCCAGCACCGTGCTGATCGACCCGTTCCTGACGGGCAACCCCAAGGCGGCCGTCGCCGCGGACGAGCTGAGTCCCCAGACGATCCTGCTTACGCACGGCCACGTCGACCACATCGGCGACACCGTCGCGATCGCCACGCGCGCCGCTGCGGATGTGGTAGCGATCGTGGAGATAGCCAACGAGCTCTCGAAAGATGGCGTCGCAAAGGTCCACGACCCCAACCTCGGCGGCACCGTCACCTTTGACTGGGGCTCGGTCAAGCTCGTGCCCGCCTGGCACACCTCGACGACTCCCGGCGGTACGGTCAACACCCCCGCCGGCCTGATCGTGCGGTTCGCGGGCGCCACGATCTATCATCTCGGCGACACCGCCCTGTTCTCCGACCTGCGGCTGATCGCCGAGACCGAGGGGCCCATCGACGTCGCGCTGATGTGCATCGGCGGCCATTACACGATGGATCGTCACGACGCCGTGCATGCCGCCAAGCTGATCGGCGCCAGGCAGGTCATTCCCTGCCACTACGACACGTTCCCGCCGATCGTCACCGACGCGCAGGCGTTCAAGTCCGAGGTCGAGTCGGACGGTATCTCGGAGGTCGTCGTGCTCGCGCCCGGGGAGCGCCACGCGCCATGAGCTTGACCAACGCCGTAGTCCTGATCGAGGCCGAGCGCGACGCGCTCTCCACGCTCGGCGGCGCGCTCGCCGACATCGAGGGCGTCGCCGAGGCCTATTCCGTGACGGGCGAGTGGGACTTCGTCGCGATCGTACGCGTCCCCGACCACGAGCAGTTGGCGGACGTCGTCACCGTCGCGATCGGTGGGCTGCCGGGCGTGACGCGAACCCAGACGATGGTCGCGTTCGCGGCCTACTCCCGCCACGACCTCGAGGCGCTGTTCTCGCTCGGGGAATAAACCCGCCAGCGATATCGACGCCCGGCGGCTGACCCACGGCTGCGTCGTGTGTGCCCGACCGGCGCCGACGGCGTTGTCGGCGGGACTGGCTGATCGTGTCACCCCAACACATCCGCACCCGTTGACGGGCAGCTCCCGAATAGACTCGCCGCGATGGCCTCCATCCCATTGAAGCCGGAGTACGGGCCGACGCTCGGCGAGCTGCTGGCGCCCCGCTGGCATGCCGCGCCTCGGCTCGTGCGGGCGATCGTCCTGGCGGCCGGCGTCGGCCTGCTGGCGCTCGCCGTAGGCGGCGCGTTGACGCTCGAGAACGCCCACTACGCTCACGGCGGATCGGCGCCGTTCTCGTTCAGCTACCGCGGCCTCTACCGCACGGCGCCCGCCGCGGGCGAGTACGTGCAGGTGCAGCGGCTCGCGCGGGGTCGCCTGGAGGACTCCTTCGCGGTCGGCCCGCTGCGGCTGCCGCGATACACCGGCAGCCTCAGCGCCGAGCTGCCGCTGTACGCGGCCTCCTACATCGACGGGCTGCGTCATCGCTATGCCGGCTTCGTGCTGCGCGGCGAGGGTAAGACTCGCGTCAACACCGTGCCCGCTTACGCCGTCGCATATATCGCTCAGATCGCGAGCCGGACCGTCTACGGCCGCGACATCCTGCTCCTGCCCGAGCAGCCTGGCGCCCGTGTGGGTGTGCACATCGTGATGCTAAGTGCTCCCCGCGCCCAGGTGAAGTCGCCGCTGCTCGTCGGCACGTCGGGCGTGCTCGAACGGCCGCTCGAGACGTTCACGTTTGGCTAGAAGGGCCCTGGGCCTTCCAGCGTCCACGGTTCGCCTCGCTGGGTACCGCCTGCTACGCAGCTGACGCCGGCCTGCGGGGCTCGCCGGGCCTGAGCAGGCGGGCTAGCCTTGGGGCGTCGTCTGCGATGTGACTGCCGGGGAGGTCGATTCGACCGTCCCTCCGACTGGAGGCGTATTCCGCGGGCCCGGTTCGGTGGGTGGGGGCTCCACCGGCGCCGTCAGTGTCGGCGGTGATGTTGGTGGCGGCGGTGGTGGTGGCGGCGGCGGTGTCGTTTCCGTGGGCGGGGCTGTTTCCGTGGGCGGCGTCGGTTCGGCCGGCGCCGGTTCGGCCGGCGGTGAGGGTGTGCCGCCGGTCGGGTATGTCACGGGTGCGCTCGAAGCAGCCGGCTGGGGGGGCGTGGCGGTGGCGTTGGTGGGCAGAGCGGTCGTCTCGGTCGTGACCTGCGTCACGGACGCCGGGGTCGGTTTCGGCGGTATGGGCGCCGGGGTGGTCGGGGGGGTGTTCGTCGGGGGGGTGTTTGCGGGGGGTGTGCTGGTCGGCGGATGCGCCACGGCGACGGGTGGGACGATCTTGGCGGTCTTGGCTGTCGGACGGGTATGAGCGAGACGCCGCACCGCGGAGGGGTCGGCCGCGAACTGGCGCGTCGAGCTGACCGGTTGGACGCTGGCGTGCATGACGATCGGTTCGCTCGCGTCTCTGGACACGTAGGCCGTCGTGGCGGCGCCGGCGTGATGGCGATGCGCGGGATGGCCTACATGGCTGGTGGCGACCGCGGTGACGATCGCCGCCGCGGCGAGCCCGGCGACGGCCTTCGTGGCGACGGCGCCGGCGCCGGCCGTGAGGATGCCGCCGGCTGTGCCCGCTCCCCCCGCGCCGGCCACGCTCGCGCTCGCTCCGGCGGTGGCTCCCGCCCCGGCGCCGACGTGGCCCGCGGATGCGGTCGTGCCCAGCTTGGTGAGCAGCAGCTTTTTGGCCAGGAACAGTGTTCCGACGGGGAATATCGCGGCGAGCACGTGGTTGTTCTCTCGCAGCTGCCGCTTGAACGAGCGACAGCGCTCGCATCCGCGCACGTGGCGACGCGCGGGTGCGCCCAGCTTTATCAGGCCCTCCGCCATCTCGCCGAGTGCAAGACGCACTTCCTCGCAGCTCAGCTGGCGCGCCTCGGCGGCCTCGGCCAGCGAGATGCGCGCGCGTACGAGCAGCGACTTCACGGACGGCACCGTCGTCTCCATCGCGTCGGCGATCTGCTCGTAGGACAGCGCGTCGATCTCGCGCAGCAGCAGCGCGGTGCGCTGCGTCTCGGGCAGTTCCTTGACGTCGCCGAGCAACTGCCTGAAGCTCTCGCGCCGCAGCACGCGCTCGCCGGTCGACAGCCCGTTGTCGGCGTAGTGCACGTCCATCGAGTCCACGCCGATGGCGGAAGCGCGGCGCAGGTGGTTGAGCGAGCGGTTGCGCGCGATCCGGTACAGCCAGGGCCTGACGTTGATCTCGCGCTCGTCGGCGAGCACGGCGTTGAAGGCGGCCGTGAACACCTCCTGGAGCACATCCTCGGCGTCCTCGCGCGAGGAGAGCATGTGCCGGCAGAACGCCAGCAGGCGGGACTGGTAGCGCGAGAAGAGCACCTCGAATGCGGCGTGCTGCCCGCGCCGGGTCATCGCGATCAGCCGCTCGTCGGACTGCAGCCGCAGCAACGCCGACGGGCCGCTCAGGCCCGGCATGGTCTTGTGCGTCAGTGCTGAGACCTCCACGGCGTATGCGGTCCCTTCGGCTGCTCGGTATCTATCCGTAGTTACACCGTAGCAACCGAAAAGTTGCGGCTCCGTGGCTCGGGCTCGGCCGCGCGAGCGGTATGGAGCCCCGTATCCTCGCCGGCAGATACGATCGCTGCGCCCGGGTGGACAAACTGGCAAAGTCAGCGGACTTAAAATCTGCCGCTCGTGTGAGCTTGCGGGTTCGAATCCCGTCCCGGGCATATCCACGAGGCGATCGTCGCAGGGGCGTGGTGTTGGGGGGTCGAGACAGCGCGCGGGGCGAGTCGGCCGGCGTGGTGTCCGCGGTCGTTCGCGTGTGCTGAATGCGGCGCTCGCGACATGGCTCCTGCTGAGCGGAGATGGGGCGCCGTAGTCCGCGGCCCGGCCCGCGCGGGATGCGCACGGGTTGCTGTGGCGATAGAGTCGCGCGGGGATGGCCATCGAGCAGAACACCGAGCCCAGCGCCGCCGCGGAGGCCGCCGTGGAGACGGGCGCGAGCGGGGAGACCGGCGCGAGCTACCACGGCGGACGATTGGTCGCGCGCCGTCTGAAGGCCCATGGCGTCAGCCGGCTGTTCACGCTCTCCGGTGGGCACCTGTTCTCGATCTATGACGGCTGTCGCGAGGAGGGGATCGAGATCGTGGATGTGCGTCACGAGTCCACCGCCGCGTTCGCCGCGGAGGGCTGGGCGAAGGTCACGCGCGAGCCCGGCGTGTGCGCGCTGACGGCCGGACCGGGCGTGACGAACGGGATGAGCGCGATGGCCTCGGCGCAGGCCAATCACTCGCCGATGGTGGTCCTCGGCGGGCGCGCGCCGGCGGGGCGTTGGGGGATGGGTTCGCTGCAGGAGATCGACCACATCCCGTTCGTGCGTCCGCTCGCCAAGCTCGCGGTGACGCCCGAGAGCACGGCTGAGATACCGGGTCTGCTCGACGAGGCGTTCGCCGCGGCGCTCGAGCCGCACGGTGGGCCGGCGTTCGTGGACTTTCCGCTGGATTACGTTTTCATGGAGGCGCGCGAGCCCGAGGACGCGCTCGCCGGGCCGGCGCCGCGCGCGAGCCGGGGGGCTGACGGCGTGGCGATCGAGCGCGCCGCCGAGCTGCTGCGCTCGGCCGAGCGTCCGGTTGTGATGGCTGGGACGGACCTGTATTGGGGTCATGGCGAGTCTGAGCTGCTCGCGCTCGCGGAGACGCTGCGCATTCCCGTCTTCCTGAATGGCCTGGCCCGCGGGTGCGTCTCCGCCGACCACGAGCTGTTCTTCTCGCGAGCGCGCTCGCACGCGCTCAAGGATGCCGATGTGGCGCTTGTGATCGGCGTGCCGATGGACTTCAGGCTTGGGTTTGGCGGCTCGTTCGGCGCGGACACCGAGATCGTCGTCATCGACGTGGCCGAGCCCCTGCGCCGCCACCCCAGGCCGGTCGCGGCGGAGTTGTATGGCGCGTTGGGAGCGACGCTCACCGACCTGCGTGCGGCCGCCGCCGGCGGTGGAGTGTCGGCGAGCGGGCGTTGGATCGAGGACCTGCGGGCGGTGGAGAGCGAGCGTCGCGCCGCCGAGCGCGTAGAGCGCGAGGACGACCGCGCGCCGCTGCATCCGATGCGGCTGTACGCCGAGCTCGGGCGGGTGCTCGACCGCGATGCGATCGTGATCGGCGACGGTGGCGACTATGTCTCCTATGCGGGTCGCGTTATCGACTCGTTCCAGCCGGGATGCTGGCTTGATCCGGGACCGTTCGGTTGCCTCGGCGCGGGCCCCGGCTATGCGCTCGCAGCCAAGCTCGCCCACCCCGATCGCCAGGTGCTGCTGCTGCTCGGCGATGGCGCGTTCGGGTTCTCGGGGATGGAGTTCGACACTCTCGCCCGTCACGGGGTCGATGTGGTGGGCGTGGTGGGCAACAACGGCATCTGGGCGTTGGAGAAGCATCCGATGGAGTTCTTGTATGGCTACTCTGTAGCCGCTGAGCTGCGGCCCGGTACGCGCTATGACCAGGTGGTGCAGGCGCTCGGCTGTCACGGCGAGCTCATCGAGCGCCCTCAGGACGTCGTGCCGGCGCTGGAGCGTGCGTTCTCCGCGGGCGTTCCTGCGCTCGTCAACGTGCTCACCGACCCGGACGTCATCTATCCGCGCAAGTCCAACCTGGCTTGAGTCACGGCTTGGCGTCTGTTCCGCCACGCGCGGGCCGAGCCGCGCACGGCGCTCCGCCTCTTGGCCGGCGGGACCAGCATGCGCCGTGATCGCGCCTGATCCCGGGTGCGGCTTCGCCGGCGCGGGCGCCGTCGGGTCGGCAGATTTACGTGAGGAAGCCGCCTGGGCGGGCGGCTTCCTCGGGGCGGACCCCGAGGAACAGGCAGGGGTACATGCCTCGGGGTCGGGGCCCGGATACGGGAACGCCGACGTTGCGGCGACATCCGGGCCTGTATGGACCAGCTCGAGGATATGTCACAAGTACACACCCTCGCCCGAAAAGAGTATCAGATATCTGAACTGCCGTGGGGACCTGAACTGCTGGCGAGGGAGAGCGCGCCGCCGTGGAGGATGTCGTGCTCGGAGACCTCGACTTCGTCCAGGTCGAACGCGCGCAGCGCCTCTGACAGCAGAATCATGCCGGCGACGATCGTGGGTGCGCGGCCCGGGTCCAGACCGACCACTGCCCGGCGCTGCGCTTCGTCCATGTCGGCCAGCCGCGCGAGCAGCATTTCGACTGTGGCCAGCAGCAGCGGGTACCCGTGCACGCGCTCGGGGTCGTACGGATCGAGCTCCTGATCGATTGCGGCCGCCGACGTCGCGGTGCCGGCGACAGCGATGCCGCGCCTCACCGGCGCTCGCTCAGGTGCGGGCAGGCCGGCGAGGTACACCGCGCGCGTATCGGCCGCGAGCGCCTGCAGCTCGGCGGTCGCCGGAGGATCGCTGTGGATGTGCCGCTCGCTCATTCGCACGACGCCCGCTGGGAGCGATACGTGGAACCCTGCCGTCCTGCCGACGCCGACGATGAACTCGGTCGATCCGCCGCCGATGTCGATCACCACCGTCGGCTGGATCGCGCTCGGCCGGCCGGACATCGCGCCGAGGAACGTCATCCGCGCCTCTTCCTCGCCTGTGAGGATGCGCGCGTCGAGGTCGCACTCGCGGCGGATGCGCTCGGCGAACCCCCGCCCGTTGCGCGCGTCGCGCACCGCCGAGGTCATCACCGCGAGGTTCGGATATCGCGCACCGTTTCCGGGTTTGTGCGCGTCGATTTCTGCGCCAAACTCCCGCAATGCGGATAGCACACGCTCGCAGGCGTCCTGTGCAAGCGAGCCCTCCGCGTCGACTCCTGCGCCGAGTCGCGTCACGACTGAGCGCCGTACGCTTTCCGTGATGCCTCCGTCCGTCCCCACGTCGGCGATCAGGAGGCGGGTGGAGTTCGTGCCTATGTCGACCACGGCCGCTCGCATGCGTGGCTGATGCTATTGATTGTCCTGCAGTTCATCGCCCAAGCGCAACGGAGGAGCGTGGTCGCATGCACAGCAGCACCCATCCGGTCGCCCTGGTTACGGGGGCTAACAGAGGCATCGGACGCGAGGTCGTCGCACAGCTGGCCGGGCGGGGCTACGACGTGATCCTGAGCGCCCGCGATCCCGATGCCGCCGCTCAGGCTGCGACCGAGCTGGCGGTGCAGCCGGGCGCGCGCGTGAGCGCGCTGACCCTCGACGTCGCCGATCCCGCGAGCATCGCCTCCGCCGCCGAGCAAGTGACGCGCGACCCCGGCCGGCTCGACGTGCTCGTCAACAACGCCGGCGTAGGCACCGACTGGGGCGTCAGCGGGACCGACCCCGACTTTCAGGCGATGGAGCGCGCGCTGCAGACGAACTTCTACGGCGCCTACCGCCTGACGGTCGCGCTGCTCGACCTTCTGCGCGCGAGCTCTCACCCGCGGATCGTCAACGTCTCCAGCGGCATGGGGGGCGTCGCCGAGATGGGTGGCTGGTCGCCCGGGTATCGCGTGTCCAAGGCGGCGCTCAATGCGATGACCCGGATCCTGTCCACCGAGCTCGCCGGCGAGGGTGTCCTCGTCAACTCCGCCTGCCCCGGCTTCGTCGCCACGGACATGGGCGCCCAGTTCGGCGCGACCAAGTCCATCGAGGACGGCGCTTCCGGGATCGTCTGGCTGGCCACCCTGCCCGATGACGGGCCCACCGGAGGGTTCTTTCGGGACGGGGCTCCCGTGGTGTTCTGACGCGGTCATCCCGGCCTGGGAGGCGGTTCTTTGCTAAAACATTGGTAGCGACGCGGGGTGGAGCAGTCTGGTAGCTCGTCGGGCTCATAACCCGAAGGTCGCGGGTTCGAATCCCGCCCCCGCTATGACAGTTGTCTGAGGATCGTCTGACAGGTAGATTGGTTTGCCCGTCTCGCTCGACGAGGACGGGTGGCCGGTGGGTAGCAGCGGCAGACTCCTCCAAGCCTTGAGGGACTATGGCCCAGCGTCGTTCTTCTCGTCGAGCTTCTGCACGTAGTCGGCCAACAGGTCGAGCAGCGCTCGGGTCTGTTCCTTGCGCAAGTGGTCGTCGAGAGCCGTGCCGGGCTTGGTGTACCCGATGTTTACGACGATCTCAGCGTCGTCCCACACGTCCTTTCGTATGCGACGCGGACGAGCGTCGCGGGTGTCCCGCCTGCGTTCGGGTTTCTTCGTCATGAGCTCTACGCCGCAGACATCTGTCGGCGTGATTGATCAGAGCAGAACCTGCGGCCGGTTGCAAGGGCAATCAACGACGGTCATACAACTCGTCTTGGCGACTACTGTGGCGCTGACAGGTCCGCTGAGGCGTTGTATAGATTGCCATTTGCGGACGCTTGGAGCGGAGGTTCTGGGCGCTACGAAGCGAGAGACGGTGCAAGGTGCCCGAAGATTGGTCTGAGCCGCAAGAGCGTAGCTGTGTAGCGTTGGCGCAACGGCATACGCTCGTCGGGCGGTAGCCGGCGGCGATCAGCCAGGCAGGACCAGTGATCGCCTTGACGGCGGCGACCTGTCGCGCGATGTGCGGGCGTCGAGAAGATCGTGGCGTCCGTCCTGAGGGCTAGAGTCTTGCTCGGTGGCGACTGACGAGCTGACTTTTGAAGAGGAGGAGGACGGGGGCGACGGCTTTCCGCCCGCGGAGCGCAAGGTCGTCACGCAGAGTTACGACCTCTCAGTGCAGACCTTGTTCGAGCAATGGGATGGCAAACAGCTGGTCCTTCCCGAGACGCAGCGAGAGTATGTTTGGGATAACCCGCGTGGAAGTCGTCTAGTTGAGTCGCTGCTGCTCAATATTCCCATTCCCGTTCTCTACTTCGCAGAGGCCGAGGATGGAACATGGGAGATATTTGACGGCCAGCAGCGTGTTCGTTCGGTAGTACGCTTTATCAAGAACGAATACCGTCTGAGTAGCTTGCTGGTTCTCGCGGACCTTAACGGTAAGAGGTTTCACCAGCTTCCAATAAGGGAGCAGCGTTTCCTCCGAACACGCATGATGCGAGCGGTCGTAATAGCAGCTGATTCACACCCGAATATGAAGTTCGAGATTTTCGAGCGACTCAACACAGGCGCCATAATTCTCAATGCCCAAGAGCTGAGGAACTCGTTGTTTAGGGGGTCGTTCAACACAATGCTACGTGAACTAGCTCGAGACGCAAGGTTCCGTGAATGCGTAGGCACCAAGGGTCCCAGGAAACGAATGGTGGACGAGGAGTTGGTGCTCCGCTTCATTGCGCTCTACGCCAACCTGGCCAATTATAGACCACCATTGAAGAAGTTTCTTAATGATTTTATGCGAGAGGTACAACACGCGACGCCATCGGAGCTGGCCAAGTATCGCGCGCCATTCCTCGGAGTGGTCGAAAATGTCAACCTCGTATGGGGCGCAAGTGCCTTTAAGATAACAGACGGGCAAGGCCGAGCAACGGAGCGGTCGCCGAATCGTGCATTGTTCGATGCCCAAATGGCAGCTTTCGCTGCGATTCGTGATCCGCATACTGTGCAGAGCAAACGACGCGATATCATCCGCGAGTTTGCCAAGCTATTTCGAACCAAGGCCTTTATGGATAGCATCAGTCTCGCTACTGGTGATCGCGCTCGGACGGTCCATAGGATATCCGCTTCGGTGGGGGCACTCGATGCGGCTGGCGTAGCGGTTCAGCGAATTGATGTAGGATAATTCGAGTCTGATATATGACGTCGGATTCGCTTATCGGGTTCGGGCAGGCCCTTGGCGAGGTGGCTGATCTATTGCGCGCTGATCGAACTCCAGCTGGCGGCTCGCCTGTGGATTCCGCAGTAACAAAAGTAATTGGGCGAGCAAGTGTCGTGCTGCTGTCTAGTCACTTCGAGCGTTACATTTATGCTGTTAACGAGGAGGCCTGTGGTATTATCAACGACTCGGGCGTATGTGGCGGTGCTATACCGGAGTCGTTGAGACTGATTCATAGCTCGACCGCTGTCGATAAAATGGGCAAATCTCAATGGCAAAATCGTGGCAGACAGTTGCAAGAGTTCGTTCAGTCAGATGCTTGGCTTTGGCATGATGATCTGCCCGGATTCCTCGAGCATGGGCGACTGCTCGTATGGATGAAGGCTCCGACCCCTCAAAATCTTATCCGATACTATCGTTATTGGGGGATAGGGGATGTTTTTGCTACAATTACACGTAGGCCGCATACCCGCAAGGACTTGCGTCTTAAGCTGCAAGAGCTAATCGATAAGAGGAACAACATCGCGCATGGTGACCCGATCACTGCTGCTACACAGGCTGATGTCCGCGGATATGAGACTGCGGCACTGACGTTCTGCGAGCGTGCAGATCGGCAACTCGCCCGAGCACTTATCCGTATTTGCGGGACGGCACCTTGGTGAATAGGGCTACCTATTTTTAGTTCTTACGCTGCGCTGCTGCTGTAGGTGATCGTATCGTGAATCTGTATGCCGAGCGCGTCGGCGATCTCCTGTAGACGATGAACACCAACGCCGCTGTAGTCGTTTGCCTCCCAGCGCTGGATTTGCTGCTCGGCGACTCCGACGCGCTTAGCGAGTTGGCGCTGGGTGAGCCTGGCCGCGATGCGGGCTTCGATCAAAGCGGCTGGCAGTTCGTGTAGCGAGGTGATCTCGCGACTGGTGATGTGTCCGTCGCGCAGCTTCTCGTAATGGTTGACCTGCGCGCGCAGCACTTCGATCTCGCTGGCGATCGCATCGTGCATCAGCTTCTTCATGCCCGGATCGACGTTCGCGGGAAAATCTCGCTCGTCGTTGGCGACTAGACCTCCTTCGAAACCAGCAAGATGGGCCTTGGTGATGCGGTATTCGCGCTCGTTCTTGATCATGGCAGTCCCGCCAGATCGATTGCAAGAACGCCCTTCGCCTGTCCCTTGTGGTCGCATTGGAAGTAGTCGAGGTAGGTGGTGCCGTCCGTTTGCGCGGGCCACTCGGCGGGGAAGAGCTCGCCACCGTATCGTGCCTTCTGCGCGGCGCGTCGGTCGCTGAAGTCCTGAAGCTCCGCGTCGAGGCGGGTGAGGTCTACGTCGCCAGACTCCCAGCAGGCGTCGAAGTCGCCTGGGCGTATCTCGGATGTGACGAAGCTCCCGTCGAGATAGGCAGTGCGACAACCGGCGACCTTGAGCGAACGCAGTGCGTCCAGAAGCCCGTCGAGAAGCTCTCGACGCCGAACACTGGTCGCATAGCGGGTCAAGATCTCGTTCCAGGTGGCGTGGTGGATGCCCGGCGGGAGGTTCCCGTGCTCATCGAACTCCGGTATCATAACACAACGATACCGTTGGGTTGGGACGGAACTCGCTTCACGGCCACGGAACGACCCGCTCGATCAGCGCTGAAAGGTCGCCCATTGGAGCGAATCGCTCCCCCGCTATGACACTTGTCTGCAATTGCAGTGCCGAGCGAGCAGTGGTCTATCCCAGCATCGATGATAGGCCAGCGAGGTCGGATCCTTTCGAAGGCTGGATATACCGAGGGCCAACGACGGGATCTCGGCGATTTTCGCGTTTTGTTCTCAATGCGGAAGCGCTGAGGCGGACTGTGGCGCGCTCGGTCCTCGTCGAGGCTGTCGCGTAATGTCCGGCGAGTTGGGGGGGCGCGGCTCGCTGGTGGCGGTGGCCTGTGGATGAGTGCTCGACGACCGGGCTTGCGGGGTCGTTTAGGCGGCCGCGGGGGTCGTCTGGTGGCGGTGGAGCTTCAGAAGGTTGTGAGTGGCGGTTATCAGTCGCCACTCTGAGCGGCAGGCGGCTCTGCCGCGGCGCTGAAATCGGTCGACGCGGCGGTTGTGCTTGATGTGTGCGAAGACCGGCTCGATCATCACCTGTCGTTGCTTGTAGAGCGCGTGGCCGGCCTCGCTTTCAAGGACGCGGCGCATGAACGCGTAGAGACCTTTATCGCGTCCAGGTCTCGGAGTCTCGCGCTTGAGCGCCTCGGGGCAGACGAGCGTCTGGATGCCCTGGTTGACGAGATGCTCGATGTGAGCACCGTTCCAGTAGCCGGCGTCGGCGACGACGACCTCGGGCGGCTTGATCTCGACGGCGTGGAGTTCCTCGCACGCGGCGGTGATCATCGGCGCGAGATGCGTGGAATCTGAAGAAGTGGTTGTCACTTCGGCTGCGACCCGCTCCGGCCAGCATCGGCTGGGCTCCCTGTGGTCGCGGGTACTCGTTTCGATACCGCTCCGCTACTTCGAGTACCGCGACCGCTCCCTCGTCCAAGCATCCGACAAGTAGGTCGGAGATTCTTCTACGAAAACTGGGCGTTCGGGCCGGGCTCAAGGCTTGACATTGGTGCCGAGGCCACTCCTTAAGGCGAGTACGTCGATGAGGGTCGGATGGAGAACGTACGTCTTCCATATATGCGGGAGCTGCAAATCGTCTGACCCTCCGCTTTCGTGGAAGGTAGGTTCGTTGTCCTCGTTGATATAGCCTATTACTCCGTTCTGCCAGAGGATGGAGAGGACGTCTACTTCTCCGACTGCCGCGCGAAAGTCTTCATTGAGTACACGCAGGACTCTCGCTGAGAAGCGATCGGTTTTCGCCTTGCGAAGGGTGTCGACTAGCAGGGTCTCGATGGCTGATCCATACGCGTGGGTTGCGCCTCCGGTGTCGGGGCTGCCATCCCCAATGTATGACTCGACGAAGTCGTGGCGGACGGCCACGGCCGGCATCGAGTCTCCCGCGATCTGATTGGCACAGATGCTGAGCTGCTCATGGCCGAACAAGCGCGCGGATCGTGCGACTGTCTCGAGGATTTGAGCGTCAGAAAGCGCGGTACCAAGGGTCTTTGCCTCGCTCACCGCACGAGAAAGCTCGTTGCCGAGGATGATGACATCGCGCGGTAGAAGACGGGTGTGCCGGATGAGGTAGTCGGCGAGGTGCTCCGATGTTCCCTGGCTTGAGTTAACGAGCGTCTCCCGCCCGAGCCAGGCTGTCATCGGCGATTGGTGTGCCGGCCTCATCATCAGATCACTCGGCAAGCGTTCAATCTTTGCCTCCAAGAAGCGTCGAATAAGTGGCGCGGTCCAGTTGAGGATCTGAACGTGCGCGGTGGCTTGGTATCGCGTTGCATGCTCGGAAGTGAGTACGGATGAGAAGACGACATCGCGGATTCCGATCACAAGGCGCAGGCGCCCGCCTAGCATGGGATCGCGGAGCTGTCGCATGACCTCGTAGAACAGTCCCTTCTGACATGCGAGCCACTGGCGCGGCGCATGGCGAAACTCCTCGTCCAGCCCATCAAGGTAGAACGAGATCGGGGGTGCTTGACGAAGGGCTTCCCCGATGTGGTACTCCAGTTCGTGCCACTCAGGATTTGCGAGATAGCGGTCAAGGGTCGCACCCGAGCCGTGCGCGAAGATGACGTCCCGAAGCTCGACCCCAACCGGCAGCGGAACGGTCGATCTCCCTCCGACCTCCTGGTATGCCTCCTGGAGCAACGCGCGACTGTCGCTAATGTGCGAGGCAAAGATTGCGGCGTAGAGGAGGTGCGTCGCAGCGGATCGCAGAATTGCGGCGCGCCAGAGGGACATCCACGTCTCGGTCAGGAGGTGGGGCGGGTACATTCCCCAGACTCTCACGATGTCGCTGGTAGGCGGCGGTTTGGCCGACACCCGATCTGCATAGACGCTCGGATCGCGCGAAGCTGCGGCCTGCAGACGGCGCAGGTATAGGGTCTTGCCCGAGCCCTTGCGGCCGACGATCACACGCGCACGCGGCTCAATCTTGGACTGAGAGTCCCCGATGCGCCCGACGGCGACCGGAACGAAGTCGTCCTGCAACTCGGACAGCTCTGCATTCGCGGCGTCAGGCGACCCGAAGGGATCCGGTCTGACGGGCCTCTCAACTCGTCTGGAGCGGTCGGATGCATCTGCGGTGCGCCGACCGGATTTGATCCACAGCGCAAAGAGCGGATCGGCGAGCCGGTACTCACCATCGTTACCGCGTCGGATCACGCCGCTCTTGAGCAGCCTGTCGCGAGCACGCGAGGCGCCGCTCTTCGATAGCTCGAACTCCTCTAGGGTCTCGGCTGCGAAGAGGGAGCGAGAGCCTGCAGCAAGCGCGCGGATTACTTGTCGATCGGTCTCATTTGTATGGCTCGCCCAAAGCTGCCGGAATGGCTCACGGAGATCGCGGAGGGCGACCTCGAGCGTCTCGGCCCAGCTCTGCTCAACGGAGCCGCCCTCGGCGAGGAACTGCAAAAGACAGCGGGTGAGCAATATCGCCGTCAATGGATGACCGTCGGTGAGCTTGGTCAACTCACCGATCACGGGGGCGATGCTCGGGCCTGCGCCGGCGAATCGCTCAAGAAGGTATGCCTGAAGATCTGAATCAGGGATCCGAGATAGCGAGACGTATAGAGGCTCGCCGTTAGATCCGCGGGAGGTGATCTGGCGAACCGCATCTGCGTCCGAGCTAGCAAATACGGCGGGAATCTCGGTGCGACCGGCGTTGATCGCGCGCGCCGCCGGACCGATCAGATCGGCCGGAAGAGCGTCGACCTCATCAACGAGCACTACAGCTTTGGAGGGATCGCGCTGAGGCTCTCGCATGCGACGCGCTAGGGCGTCTTCAATATCGCGACTCTCAAGGAACTCCGCGAGGTTGATGGAGACCGGATGGCGCCGATAGTCCGTCAAGGTGTCAGCGACCATCTGTAGAACCGTGGTCTTTCCGAGTCCGCGCTCGCCGACCAGCATCACGTCCTGCCCGTCGAGCAGTGCCTGGCAGACCAAATCAGCCTCAGGACGGGCGATCGTGGGCCAGTTCAGTCCGGTGTCTGAGATGGGAGTCATCGTTCGTCAGAACGGGAGATGAATAGGAAAGCCGTTCGCGGCGGCGATGATGATGGCGACGGCACCACCGACTGCTGCGATGGCTCTTGCTGCGTCTACGCGTATCTCGATGCGGATCGACGTGGTGCGCTGATTCTGGCTCGGCGGTGCCGCAGGATCAGACGCGTCAGGCACGGTAGGCGGATCGTTCGGCCGCCTTGGTGGGCTCGGAGAGTGTTTAGTTGCCATCTTTGGTTCCGTGTTCCGGAACTGAAGGTTCTGGCGAACGGTACTCCTGTTCGCGATGCGGCGCAACCCATCCCGACGCAGACGGAGCGGGGTCCCTGCGGCCGTAGAGGCAGGCGATCGAAGGCCGCCGGTGTTTGGCGCGCGCCATTGCTCAAGCTACGGCGGAGCTTGGGTGCCCGGTGATCGGACGCCGGGCGGCCAAATCCCAGCCTTCTTCGATCCGATGGGCGACGGCCGATGCTATGTTCAGCCCAGTATCAGCGGGGCTTCCTGTGGTCGCGGATACTGGTTTCGATATCGCCCCCGCTATGACGGGTATCAGCGGCCGCTTCCGAAACCCGAAGGCCGCCTGCGGGAGTGCCGGGGGTTGCTGCTTGTTGCTACTCGTATCCGGCCGCGCGCAGCGCCGCGAGCGTGACCATCACCGTTCGAGGGGTCGCGCTGAGGGCCTTGAAGCCGAACCGCTCGTAGAAGGCGGCGGCGCTCTGGTCGGTTGCGTGGACGACTACGGCGCGCACGGCGACCTGCTCGGCAGCGCTGCGGACGCGCCGTAGAGCATCGTCAAGCAGGGCGGCGCCGAGCCCCTGGCCTTGGCGGCCCCGGTCGACGGCGAGACGCGCCAGGATTGCGACGGGGATCGGGAAGTGGGGCGAGAGCCCTTTACGAGTCTCAGGCGTAGCTTGGTGGTGGTCGAGCTGGCCGGCGAGGAGCGTGTAGTAGCCGCAGACGGCGTGAGTGCCGCTCGTGGCGACGAACGTGCGGGCTGCGTCGCGGCGCTCATTCTGCCCTGCGTACCTGGTGAGCCAGCGGTCGAGAAGTTCATTGCCGCAGCCGAAGTCCGAAGTGTCATGCCGGGCGGCGTCGTAGCGTTCGGTGCCGCTGAACCGGGGGCTCACGCGCGACGGCGCAGGTTGCGCAGGCGGACGACGGCGTCCTCATCGACGGTCTCCAGCGCGTCCAGGAAGCGGGCGGCCTCGATGTCGCTGAGCGCGATCTGCTGCTGGTCGGTGAGAACCTCTTGTGCGCGCATGTGCGCTGCTCGGCGGAAGAAGTCGCTCAGCGTCTCTCCCACAGCCGTTGCCGCGGCGCCGTCGATCTGGCGCTCCTCGTCGGTCAGGCGAAGCTCAAGCCGCTGGGTACGCATACCCTGCATAGTACGGACATCGTACGGCTGTGTCAATCTTCGGCGGACCCCGGGGGGCGAGAAGCCGAAGGCCGCCGGACGGTACGCGCTGCCTGTGGGGAGCACCAGGGCGGTTCTGGGCCTCCGACGCAACAGGCCGACTTCGGGCAGCGCGCGCTGCCCATGCCCCGCCAAGCCCCCCAAGCTGCGCCGGCGCTACGATCCAGGCCAGCCCGGAGCGGTGCGCACGACGGACACCGAGAGGTCGCTAATGGGAGCGAATCGCTCCCCCGCTACGACAGTTGTCTGAGGCAGGCAAGGGTGCTCGACGCTGGATGGGGGTAGTCGACCTTTAGCGGGAGGGTTACGGCTTGTCGAGCTTCTGCACGTAGTCGGCCAGGGGGTCGAGCAGCGCTCGGGTCTGCTCCTTGCGGAGGTGGTCGTCGAGAGCTGTACCCGGCTTGGTGTATTGGATGTCGATGACAATCTCGGCGTCGTCCCACACGCTCTTCCGAGCGCGACGCGGACAAGGTCGGGGGTATCCCCCGCGATCCTCGTGTTCGGGCTTTTCTGTCATGGGCTCTACGCCGACGAGATCTGTCAGCGCGATCGATCAGAGCAGAACCGGCTGCGGATTGCAAGCTGCTTTCAATGGCGGCGCGCAGCCCATCTCGACGGCGGATGCTGTGGCAGGATGTCGGTGTGTCCGCAATCGCTGCTTCGAAGGACCAGCATTTGCTTGTCGGCCTGACGCTATCGCTCTTCGGCTCCGAAGAGCAGTGGATCGCGGCCAGCGCAACGCAGGAGCAAATCGGCAGCACACTGCCCCGTTCGACGCCTGGTTGCAATGATCGGTGTGGACGTCGGTCCTATGGAAAGTTCAAGTACTGCCGCGGCGGCTGCTGATGCTCAAGGGGCAGGTCGACATCGGAGGCGAGTTCGCCTGGCAGGATCGGAATTCGCTCAGTCTCAACGAGTACCGCAAGGTCACACTGCTTGAGTTCCTGAACAAGCCCGGTGGCAGGCACGTGCTCGTCCGTGACAAGGACGGCGAGTTCGTGACGCACCTGGACCGTCTCATTAAGCCGTGGTCGGCGTTTGGGCCGAAGGACAAGGAGTCGGAATTCCGAACCAATGCTGAGAAGTACGCGTATGAGCGGCGTCTCGCTCAGGAGCGCGACCCAATTGGATTCGAGGTCGAGGAAAGCTGGCGGGGACTTAGGCCCTTTAAGCCGGGCAAGGGCGGTGTCCCGCGCGTTCCCGAGTGGCTTCCTCGCATGTTCAACGAAATGGCGAGCGGCGTCCTCAAGCTAGACATGAGCCGCGGAGTCGTGGAAGACGAGCAGATGGCCTGCTACGAGATGCTCCAGAACATGGCGGACGTCTGTGAGCGCATCCGCAATGTGGCGCGCGAGATGCTTCCTGCGTGGGAGGCCGAGGACACCGAGGCACAGTACTCGCGCTCGATGGCGAAGAAGGTCCAACGCCGGCTCGATGACGGCGACCTGCCATTCGCTAGCAGCGAGATCATGCCCGTCCACGGCGACTACGGCATGTCCCGCAGCCGGGCCACGACGCAGTATCACACCGGCAGCATCGTCGCGGCGGACTTCATGGAGCGCGTCGCCGACGATTATGAGGAGCTTGACCTCTATGCGTCACTTGCGGTCCGGTGGGGTTGGGGCTTCTACCTGCGCTGGCGCACCATGCACGAAGCCGAGATGCGGGCGGTGTCCCATACAGAGCGCCGCCCCAGTCGCCGGCGTTAACTTGTGCCGCCGGATCATCGCTTGATGTCCTTCAACAGCATTGCGGGATTATGCGGCGCTACTGTATGTGATCGTCTCGTGGATCTGCACGCCGAGTGCGTCGGCGATCTCCTGTAGACGATGGACGCCGACGCCGCTGTAGTCGTGGGCCTCCCACCGCTGAACCTGCTGCTCAGCAACTCCGATGCGCTTGGCAAGTTGGCGCTGGGTGAGCCTTGCGGCGATGCGGGCTTCGATCAACGCGACCGGCAGTTCGTGCAGTGATGTGATCTCGCGGCCGGTGATGCGCCCTTCGCGCAGCCTCTCGTAATGGTCAACCTGAGAGCGCAGGACCTCGATTTCACTGGCGATCGCGTCGTGCATCAGCTTCTTCATGCCCGGATCGACGTTCGGGGGAAACTCCCGCTTGTCGTTGGCGACCAGGCCACCTTCGAACCCGGCGAGATGGGCCTTGGTGATGCGGTATTCGCGCTCATTCTTGATCATGGCAGTCCCGTGAGGTCGATCGCGACGACGCCCTTCCCCCGTCCTTTGTGGTCGCGCTGGAAGTAGTCGAGGTAAGTGGTGCCGTCTGCTTGCGCTGGCCACTCGGCGGGAAACAGCTCGCCTCCGTATCGCGCCTTCTGCGCGGCGCGACGGTCGCTGAAGTCCCGAAGCTCCAGGTCGAGGCGGTCGAGGTCTGCGCTGCCGGACTCCCAACAGGCGTCGAAGTCGCCTGGCCGTATCTCGGAGGTGACGAAGCTGCCGTCGAGGTAGGCGGTGCGACAGCCGGCGGCCTTCAACGACCGCAACGCGTCGAGTAGCCCGTCGAGAAGCTCTCGACGACGAACGCTGGTTGCGTAGCGAGTCACGATCTCGTTCCAGGTGGCGTGGTGGATGCCCGGCGGGAGGTTCCCGCGCTCATCGAGCTCCGGTATCATAACACAACGATACCGTTGGGTTGGGACGGAACTCGCGCTAGCTTCACGGCCACGGAACGACCCGTTCGATCAGCGCTGAAAGGTCGCCCATAGGAGCGAATCGCTCCCCCGCTATAGAGAAACCCGCTGGAAACGGCGGGTTCTTTCTTTGCTCAGGATCGCGGCTTGGTGACCAAAGCGCTTCCGGGTCAAGCTCTGGGTCAAGGTTTTGCAGACGTCGCTTCGCGTGCCGATGCGGACCGGCAGGGGCCCGCCCATTGGCCGTAGCCCTCTTTGCGCTGCCGCGTCTCCTGTGCCTCCGCCTCGGCGAGCCGTCGTAGATGTGCCTCTGTCGCCCGAGCGAAGACGCGCGCGTGTTGGCTCCCACGTCGCGACCCGCTTCGAGAAGATCTCGGCCCGCTTCGTGTACTCCTTCTCGAGGCCCCCGACCCACGACATCGGCGAGCGTGAAAGCGCCCCGATCAGCAATGCTCTCGTCCTCGGGCGTCGCGTTACTCTCGATGATCACGTCGAGGGCCAGGGCACGACAGAAACTGGCCTTCTCCCGACACTCACATAGGGATTAGGGATGCGGGCAAAGATTTCTGTCCGGTCATTATCAGTTCTTCGATGGTCTATCCTGGATATACCAGTCGACTGAAGGTGGTGGCAAGACGACACCGAGCATTTCATCTCCACCACATGCAGAGCCTAACACCAGATCTGTCAAAGTCAAATCATTGGGAAAAGCCCTCATCGGGAGCACGGCTCTTCCCCGCTGAACGATGGCAGCTCCACGATTGACCCCTACTCGCACTGCCTGGGCTGACGCAGATTTGTTGCGGTAACGGACGACGGGATCGTTACGGTCGCCACAGCGGCCAGCTCAAATGCCTCGCACACGCGCGCCCCCGGTGCGAGTGCTTCGACTGCCGCTTCGCACGGGGAGGGTGTCGCGGGGTGTCGTCCGGACGGTTTAAGACACTTCAGATATGCTCCAGAACTTTGTGGAGTGCCCCCGTGAGCAGGTGTTTTTGATGCCGCCGGATGTGCGTGATTGGCTGCCGGAGGATCATTTGGTGTGGCTGGTGTTGGACGCGGTCGCGGAGATGGGCCTGGGCGGGTTCTACGCCGCGTACCGGTCGGATGGTCTCGGCCGTCCGGCGTATGACCCGGCGATGATGGTCGCCTTGGTGCTGTACGGGTATTCGCGCAACGTGCGGTCTTCGCGCGTGATCGAGCGGGAGTGCTTGGAGGACATCGCCTACCGGGTGATCGCGGCGAACGAGCGGCCGGACCATTCAACGATCGCGCGGTTCGTGCAGCGCTACGAGGAGGCGCTGGCCGGGGTGTTCGGCGGGGTGTTGAGGGTGTGCGCGAAGGCGGGCCTGGTGAGGACGGGGGTGGTCGCGGTCGACGGGTCGAAGATGCCGGCCGCGGTGAACGACGAGCGGGCGCTGGACTTCGAGGAGATCGCACGGGAGATCATCGAGGAAGCCAAGCGGGTCGACGCCGTCGAGGACGAGCTCTACGGCGACCGGCGGGGCGACGAGCTGCCGCCGGAGCTTTCCAGCCCCGAGGGCCGCAAAGCGTGGCTGCGGGAAGCGATGCGCGAACCCGCCGACGAGCAGGCGGCCGGCGCGGACGACACCGATGCGGGCGCCGCTGGCTCCGGCGAAGAGCCGAGCTTTGAGTTTGAGATCGACGGCAGGCTGCCGGCCGCGGACAACCAAGGCCGGCGCGGCTGGCTGCGGGATGCCCGCCGCCAGCTCGACCAGCACCGGGCGCGCAGTCCGCGGCCGGTCCCGCGCTCAAGGCGCGGACGGCTCCTTGACGGGTACAGGCAGCTGGACGAGGATCTCGACGCCGAGCGCCAGGCGAACGAGGCGTACGAGGCGTACCGCGCGGGCGGCCGGATGAAGGACGGGCGGCGGTTCGGCTGCCCGCCTACCCCCTACCGGCCGCCGGAGCTGCCGGCCGGAAAGATCAACATCACCGACCCCGACTCACGGCTGCTGAAGGCAACTAAGGGCTACGTTCAGGGGTACAACGCGCAGCTCGTCGCGACCGAGGACCAGATCATCGTCGCGGCGGAGATCACCATTGACTCGCCGGACTTCGGGCACCTGGAGCCGATGGTCGCTGCCGCCCGCACCGAACTCGCCGACGCCGGCGTCACCGAGACGCCCGGGGTGACGCTCGCGGACTCCGGCTACTGGCACCACGAGCAGATGGACCGCCTCGCCGCGGACGGCATAACGGTCCTGATCCCGCCAGACTCCCTCAAGCGCAAAGGCCAAAGGCCCGGATGGAACGGCGAACGATACGCCTGGATGCGCAGCCTGCTCGCGACCGACCCCGGCGAGGGCCTCTACCGAAAACGGCAAGGGATGATCGAGCCCGTGTTCGGCCAAACCAACACAACCGCAGGATGAGGCAGTTCCGAAGACGCGGGAGATCCGCCGTGCAGACCGAGTAGCGCCTCATCGCCGCCACGCACAACCTCGTGAAGCTCCACAAACACCAGCTCGCCCTCGCGGCAAGCTAAACCGGGCACACCGGCCGCGATCACAACCACGCCGCCCGGCCACCACGCGCCCCGCCCGAAGAATTACGCGACACCCTCCGATGAGCTGAAACTCGAGCACTACTACTTGTTTCATGCCATCCGCGGCGACCTGCTCAGCCGCCTTCGCCGCCACGCCGAAGCCGACCGGGCATACCGTAACGCGGTAGCGCTCACCCAGAACGAGACCGAGCACACCCTCCTCACTCGCGTGGTCGACCGCTTGATCAAATTTTCGGGCGCTGCGGATTCCGCGATGGCGACGGTTGGGTCGCGCCGCTATGCGGTATCGCCCTCAGGCGCGTGCCCGAGGTCGGTGATTCTGAAAGCCAATTGACCTCAGGACGCGGCCGTCTCTGTCTGATCGAGGACGGCCGGCTTGAGCACCTCCTCGCACCACTCGCGGAAGCTCGTCGGTGTCGAGTTCTGCGGCGTCCGCTGCACGCCGTTGTCGAGACCTTCGTTCTTCGCGGCGGCCGTGTCGGTCATGCCCTGAGCCATCGAATCGGACATGCCGAAACCCGACGACCCTGTCCTTGTAGGCCGCGAACGGAATCCGCTGGAAGCGGACGTCTTTGCCGAGCACCTACGAGAGGATCTCGGTGGGCGTGTCGAAGGGGCCTAGAGTGAGCCGCGTGACGCTTCAACGGATGGACAACGTCGGCATCGTGGTGGAATCCCTCGACGCCGCTATCTCGTTTTTCGCTGAGCTCGGCCTCGAGCTCGAAGGGCGAGCCACGATCGAAGGAGACTGGGCAGAGCGCGTCACCGGGCTGCACCCCATGCGCGTCGAGATCGCCATGATGCGCACGCCGGACGGCCACAGCCGGCTCGAGATCTCACGATTTCTCACGCCGCCTACGGTCGCCGATCACCGGAACGCCCCCGTGAACGCTCTCGGCTACCTACGCATCATGTTCGCCGTGGACGACATCGACGATACGCTCGCCCGGCTCCGCAAGCACGGCGCGCAGCTTATAAGCAGCGAAGTGGTCCAGTACGAAGACGCGTATCGGCTCTGCTACATCCGTGGGCCCGAAGGACTTCTCATAGGGCTGGCCGAGCAGATCAGCTAGCGGGCTGAACCTTCGCGACGGGAGAGCCCTCAGGCGTCATCCCGAACACTGGCCCACTAGAGCCCTGCCTCTCCTGGGCATAGCAGGCGTCGAGCCTCAGCCTGCCCAGGCGCGTTCTTGCTAGAAACCGCCGGATTGCGCTTCGCGCCGGGGATACGACCGTCTCCAGGAGCGCCCAACTCCCTACTGCTCGGGACGACAAGCGGGGCCCACCTGTCCTCGCGGGATCGCCAGATAATGGCTCGTGCCGTGACTACGTGCGCAGGCCGCGGGGTGGTGCGGGAGGCTGCTCAACCCCGGCGGGGAGGCGCAAGCGGTTCCAACCTGGTAAGGACGTCTGTGGCGACAGCGCGAAAGACGCACAGGCACACGCCTTGTGGTCGCGCCGCCGAGCGATACATGACACCGTCGAATCCCTCTGCATGAAGCCGCTCACCGACCTGTTGGAATACAGGCCACTGTTCCCGCCCCGGTATCGCGTCAGGCAAGCCGAGCTCTGCAAGTACACCGCTCCCCGTGAGGTCAGCGACGTTGCGCAGGCTGACTCGGTAGCGCCACAGCTCACGTGGCAGGCTGTGCAACGGTTCGATATCGTGCTCAGCGAGCCAGCGGTACCACTCGGCCCATACGGTCGCCTCCTCTGCGAGGTAGAGGCCCTCGATGACAGTTCCGCGTTGCCAGCGCCCGTCCGCCGGCGTCGGGGGTCGGTACAGCGGATCGCTTTCTACAGGTGTATGACGCAGCCACGTGCCCGACACGGGCACGCTCGCCACAGTCAGATCCGGCACCGACCGCGCCTTACGAGAAAGTCGGCGCCTCGAGCCCCGCGACGATCCGCGAGAGCTCCTCGTAACCGCCGGAGGCGAGAACGTCGATCGGCTTGCGATGGTCAAGCGCGACCAGTGGACGGTTGAGCCATACCGGCACGTACTCCTGGTCGAGCACGGTGGCTAGCCGCTCGATGATCGCTGAGAGCTCGACCAGCCGCTCGGCGCGCCGGCCGCTCGGCGCGCGTGTGCGGTGCAACCAAGCGCTGACCGTCGAAACCCCCGCGCCCGTCGCCCGCGCGATGTCGCGCTCCGTCAGCGGCGCAAGCCGCCTGATCCTGATCGCCTCGTCCGCGTACGCCAAGCTCATGGACGTCATTGTAGCGAAAAACGGAAGCTATGCGGAAGCGCAATCTGTACTCGGCACCTCACCGTAGCTTCTGGGGGGGCCATAGGCCGAAACCAAGCAACCATGCCAATTCCCCACGCCCAGAATGAGCGTTTTGGCAGTGATCCCGCCCTTACTGCCCATTCACTGCCCAATCGCGAAGGACTGACCCGTCATGAAAACGGCCGATTTACAGGGATTTTTTATCGGGGCGAACGGTTAGAGTTGGCTTGGATACAGGGGATTCGGGCTTCTGCGGGGGGATTTGCGGGGGTCCAGACCGCACTCATACCGGGCCTCGCGTCCGCCGAGACCCGGTGTATGCCAAAGCGAACGCCCGTACAATGCTGCTGACTAGCCCAGCCGGTCGGCGAACTGCCGCGGCGTGATGATCTCGACGGCGAGCTGGACGGGATCAATGGCAAGCAGATCGAGGTCCCCGCTGATGATCGCCTCGGCTCCACTGGCCTCGGCAAGCGCGACCAGATAGTCGTCGCGGGGGTCACGGCACACGGCCGGGTGAGGGCCAGGCGGATCGACAAGCAGGACCGTCTGTGCCGCCAGGTCCGCAACGAACCGAACCGCCTCATCAGACGAGACATACTTCTGCAAGCGCGGTCGCGCGAGCACCATCGTGACCTCCCTCAGCAGCAGCGGCGAGGTGACCAGCTCGACGCGACCGTCGAGCGCTGCGTCGAGGGTCAGCACCGAAGGCGCCTGCGGAGAGCGGGCCAGGGCCGCGGAGACGAGTACGTTCGCGTCCGCAACGACCCGCGGCATCAAGCAGCGTCGCGTTCGGCGCGAGCGGCGTGCAGCTCCTCGCGCACTAGCGCCATCGCGGCATCTTCGTCCAGATCGCTGCGCGAGCGGATGCGGGCAACCAGCGAGCGCAGGTCATACGCGCGGATAGCACGATCAACAATCTCGCCCTCGCTGACGTGTGCCTCGGCGGCGTGCGAGCGCAAGATCGACGCAACCTCCGCGTCAAGATCGACGTTCATCTGCTGGCGAGCAGTAGCCATAAAAGAAGCCTACCGCAGCCCTGGCACCGCTCTCAACGACAGGAGCACGGGCGGCATGAGCCTGGGCGACCTTCGGGTGCCGACCCTCTGTGCTCATGAAAGTCCCAAGCTGCTCGACCTCATCGAGATGGATGCGCACGCTCTGCCAGAGCAGATGGCGACGCTTGGCGACGACCCCGCGTATGCCGATCGCGGCGGCGAGCGCCACACACAGCGCCGTGCCGTCGCTGACCTCGATGATCCGGTAGCGGCTCTCGCGCTGCTGTGGTTCGCTGACGCGCCCGAACTGGATCAAGTGCGGACGGCCGGGCTGCTCCTCGCGGAGCTCGAGCCCGCCGCGTGCGACCTCGAAGTAGGTATCGCGCTGCGCGATCGTGCAGCGCGCGATGAACGACTACGAGCAGCGAAACGCGGCCACCGACACACCGCGCCACCTTCACGTCGTCAACTCCGCATAAGCACACGCCAACGGCGCCTCCCCGTAGGCAATGCTGTGCAGGTGTCGCCGAGTCCTGCAATACCTACCTTCCCCCGTGCAGCGCAGTCGTCGGCCTATCTGAATCAGGCACTTGAGGCTCTGACCACTGCCAGTAGCGCACCGCGCTCTACGCCGAGATAGCGGACTACTACCAAGGCTCGATGCTTGAGTCCTCGCAGCGTCGGCTCAGCGCCATGAACCGGCGCCTCAGCTTCCTACGGAGCGCGGTGCTGTTTACCGCCCTCTCAGCCGAGGCGTATGCCAACGAGTTTCTTGAGGCTGCGCTGCCCGCACGAGACGCGCAGGCGCTTGATCGGCTCGTTACGTCGGAGAAGCTGTTGATCGGCTCCCGCCTGGTCGGCGTCGAGCCGCCGCTCGATCGTGGAAGGCTGCCCTTGCAGCGGCTATTCGCTCTCTTCGAGGTCCGCAACGCCCTCGTGCATCCGCGTCGCTCTGGCGCCAAGAGCATCGGTGCCTACTCGCACAACGTCACCGAGCAGGACAAGGAGCTGGTCGGCCCCAAGGCCGCCGTCAGCTACATAGTGGCCGTCGCCGAGCTGACCGTTCGGTTGGAGCCGTACAGGCCGGGGCGGTCAATCATTGGCGAGGCCACAACCATCGTCAAGCACCGTGCCGTATTGGACGCTCACCGCAAAGTGCTTGGCGATGAGATTTTGGTCGTGCCCGACCCCGAGGATGCGGCGCCCGTGCCTCTGCTCATCCAGATGCAGCGCCGCGCTGCCAAGCGCGCACGATAGTCCTCGGCGGGCTCGATCCAAACCTGGAGAGGTCGCCGGCCGAGGATGCCTTTGCATCCCGTTTGCATCCCGTTCCCGCCGCCTTGCATCCCGTTTGCAGCCCTCCAGACCACCGAACAGCCGCGAACACGGGCAAATCGCTTACCGCTAGAGCCAGTGTTTCCGGGCCTTTTCGCCCGTGTTCGCTGGCCTTCGCGGTTCTCTAACCAATCGGGGCGCCCGGATTCGAACCGGGGACCTCACCGACCCGAACGGTGCGCGCTACCAGGCTGCGCCACGCCCCGACGCCCGTTCAGCATCCCACA